>Ga0207718_100025_pt1 | contig 204104 bp, 204 predicted proteins | sample A23M2SouthBayCA_FD_187749 | JGI IMG/M metagenome (GOLD analysis project Ga0207718, IMG submission 187749) | Aerobic enrichment media microbial communities from Eden Landing Ponds, California, USA - A23 M2 (SPAdes) | ecosystem: Environmental > Aquatic > Marine > Unclassified | place: Emeryville...
CGCGCCCCGCGTCTCGACGTTGCCCTCGAAGGTCTCGACGAGGTCCGCGAGCATCGCGTCGGCCCGTCGGCGGGACTTGCCGGAGCGGATGCAGTGAGCGACGCTGACGCGGCCACTCCGTCCGGCGAGTCGGAGCGCGAAGTCGATCATGCTGTGGGCGACGTCGCTCGCGCCGCGGACGGGGACCATCACCTCCCGCCACCGGGTCCGCCCGTCGTACGAGCGGTGGACGAGCACGTCCACGTCGCCACGGAACAGGTCCTGGACGTACGGCGACAGTGAGCCGTGCGCGGTCTGGTAGGGGACGGCCACGAGGTCGCAGTTGGCGTCCCGGGCGGCGTCGAGTACCGTCCCGGCACGGGACTGTCCCGCCACGGCCACGACCACCTCGCAGGGGACGCCCGCCCGGGTCTGGATCCGGGCGGCGTGGGCTTCCAGTCGGTCTGCCGCCCGGTCGACGGACTCGGTCGTCTCCCCGGCACCGATGGCCGAGACGGTGTCGGCGCCCTCCCGTCGGGCGTGGCTGCCGCCGTTCAGGCGGGCGCGTTCGGCCTCGGCCATCCAGTCCTCGTCGACCACGTCGAGCAGGACGACCTTTCCCGCGTCGTGGGCGGCGGCGAGGCGCGCCCCGAGCATCGCCGTCGCCTCCGGTGTGCCGCCGTCCATCGGCACCAGCACGTGATCGTCGCCCTTCGTCGACTCGTAGAGGTAGGTCGCCCGCCGCTCGTAGAACAGTTCCCGCCAGGCGTAGAAGGCACCGGCGACGACGCTCGATCCCACGAGGACGCTCAGGACGAACGCGGCCTGGTTCCCCGGTTCGACGAGCAGGCCCAGGAGGGCCATCGCGTAGGCGGCGGGCTCCTCGACGTCGAGGACCCAGGTGACCGCGCCGGTGAGGAAGACGGCGAAGGCGGCGCCCGGGGCGTCGACTGTCAGCGCCCCCGGCGGGAGGCCGGGGTAGACGACCCGCAGGGCGACCTCGATGGCGACCCACGAGCAGACGGCCCCCGCGGTCAGCCCCCCGACGAACCGGACCGGGGCGGCCTGCTCCGACTCGGGGTTGGCAAACAGCATGTAGGTCCCCGCGGCGAGGGGCGGATACAGGAAGAAGGACAGTCCCTCGAGGCGGTTCGACAGGGAGACGAGGACGCCGACGAGCAGCGGGACGAACAGGATGACCGAGACGTGGACGAGGGTGCGCGTGACCTCCAGGTGCCGGCGGACGTGCCGGACCTCCCGGCGCTCGAGGCGCCGGAGTCGCCCGACCGCCGCGGCCAGCCACGAGCGTAGCCCGTCTGACATGGAGGCCCCTACGGAACGACCGACATAAAGGTGCGGCGGCGGGCCGGCCACCGCGCGTGACGCGCGTCAGACGGCCCCGTGGCGTTTAAGGTGACTGCGTCGGTACTGGCCGAGCATGGCAGAGATACTCGCCGAGAACCTCTCCGGCAAGGACGTGACGGGCTCCGACGGGGCCGAACTGGGCATGCTGTACAACATCACGATGGACCTCGACACGGGTCGCCTCCACGACCTCGTGATCGAGCCGAACGAGGAGCGCACGGAGACCGAGTTCGAGCACGACGAGGCCGGCCGGATCCGGGTGCCGGTCGGCCGGGTGCAGGCGGTCAAGGACCAGATGATCGTCGAACGCTAGATGTACGTCCTCGACTCCTCGGCCTTCATCCACGAGTATCACACCGACGAGCCGGTCGCCTCCATTCCGCTCGTCCGCGAGGAGCTGGAAGACGAGAGCGCCTACCGGTTCGACGCGCTCGAGGGGTCGGGCATGCACCTCCACATCCCCGACGACGAGACGGTCGAGCGCATCGAGCGCGCCGCCCGCGACACGGGCGACGTCGGTGAACTCTCCGACACCGACGTCCGTCTGGTCTCTGCAGCCTTCGAACTCGACGCCCGACTCGTGACCGACGACTACGCCATGCAGAACGTCGCCGAGAAGCTGGGCGTCAGCGTCGAGGTCATCGCTCGCGAGGGCATCGAGGAGCAGCGCGACTGGCTGTTCCAGTGTAGCGGCTGTGGCCGCGAGTTCGAGGAGGAGCACGACCGGTGTCCGATCTGTGGCAGTAGCCTCTCGCGGAAGAACCCGGCCTGAGGCGCGCCCGTCTCAGGCCCTGGCCGCCTCGCCCAGCTCGTCCATCCCCAGGTCGACGAGCTGGCGCAGGACCTCCTCCTCGGTGAGGCCGTACTCCCGGGCGAGCGCCCGGACCTGCAGCGCCAGGTCGTCGTCGCAGACGAGGGTGAACCGTTCGGGCATCCAGCCGTACGTCACTCTGCCGTTCCATAAAGACCCGTCAGACGACCGTCATACCCCGCTCACAGGCCGACGTCGAGGTACCCCATCTCCGCCGCGTAGACGAGCAGGAACTGGCCCGCGTTCCAGCAGCCGTGGACGAGGACGGGGACGACGAGGTTCTCGGACCACTCGTAGACGACGCCGAGGACGAGTCCGAGCAGGGCCGCGATGGCGAGGTAGGCGACCCTGCTCCCCGCACCCATGAGGGCGATCCAGTGGACCACGCCGAAGACCAGCGCCGTGAGGACCACGGCGGGGACCACACCGTAGGCTCGCCGGACGAGGCCCTGGACCAGCCCCCGAAAGATGAGTTCTTCGCCCGGTGCCACGAACAGGAGCGACACGGCGACGTAGTACAGGAGGAGTCGGGGCTGTTCGCGTCCGGTCGCGACGGCCGAGTTCGACGCCACCTCGACGCCCAGCGCCGCCAGGACTTCCGTCACGCCGACGAACAGCGTGGCCAGCCCGACGAGGCCGATCGCGACCCAGCCGAGATCAGACAGCGCGGGTCGGCCGAGGTAGAGGAGGTCGCGGGTGCCGGTTCGCCGGAGGTACCACCAGCCGACGGCGAGGAAGCCCACGAACTGGAGTGCGGTGGCGACGGCGTTGGCCTCGGGCGGGAGCGGATCGATGGAGACGCCCAGGGACTGGAAGACGCCGACGCCGACGAACGTCAGGACGATCCCGACGAGGAAGGCACCGGCGACGATGCCGGCCCCGTGGGTCAGCGTCCGGAACCGGGTCTGTGCGTCCGCAACGCGGTACAGCTGGTCACCCATCGCGGTATCGGCCACTGGGGTGGCCACGACCATGTGTGCAGCGATCTGCGGGCCCGCTCACTCCACGACGAACTCGGTCTTCTCCGCGACGGCGTCTGCCTCGTCGAAGTCGCCGCCGCCGAGCAGGCCGCGCGCAGCGCGCTTGCCCCACTCGACGGCTGGCTGGGTGAACGTCGCCACGTCGGCGAGTTCGCCAGCCAGCACGCAGGCGACCTCGAGGTCGTACAGGAGGCGTCCGATCCCGCGAGCGTCGAGCCGGTCGATCTCGATCCGGACCGTGGGGCGCCCCGCCGCCGCGAGACTCGCCTCGGTCGCCTCGAACTCGGCGTCCAGCAACTCCCCGAGGCCGGTCCCGCCGAGGTAGGCAAGATCCGGTGCGTCGGTCGCCGGGATGGGTACCTCGGTGCGGTCCCGGGGCCGGACGAGGGTGACGAGCTTGTCCCGTGGCCCGGCGCGGTAGAGCTGGAGCTGTGAGTGCTGGTCGGTCGCGCCCAGTGCCCGAGCGGGCGTCTGTCCCGTCCCGTCCTTGCCGAGGCTCTCGGCCCAGAGCTGGGCGAACCACTCCGCGAAGGACTCGAGCCCCTCGGCGTAGGGCATCATGGCGTTCACGCTCGCGCCGCGCTCGGCCAGCGCCTGCGCGACCGCGCCGTACGCGTACGCGGGACAGTCACGCAGGGAGGGGGCGAGCGCCTCGCGGCCGGCCCGCCCCCCCGCCAGCACCGCCGCGACGTCGTGGCCACGGATCGCCGCCGGGACGAGGCCGACCGCGGACAGCGCCGAGAACCGCCCGGGCACGCCCTCGGGAACCCTTGTCACGGGGAGGTCGTGGGCGTCGACGAGGTCCCGGAGCGGCCCCTCCTCGCCCGTGGTCACGACCGTCTGCTCGGTCCAGTCGACGCCCGCCTCGGTCATCGCCTCGCGGACGACGAGGAAGTTCGCCAGCGTCTCGGCGGTGGTCCCCGACCGCGAGACGACGTGGACCGCCGTGTCCCCCAGCGGGAGGTCGTCGAGCGTCGCGCGAACGTGCGCCGGATCGACGTTGTCCAGGACGCGGTGCGTGACGTCGCTCGGCCCCAGCGCGTCGGTGATCGTCTTCGCACCGAGGGCGCTCCCGCCGATGCCGACGGTCAGGACGGCCTCGGCGTCGGCGACCGGTGCGACGGCGTCCTCGATGGTCGCCGGGTCCGTCCGCTCCGGGAGCGCGAGCGAGGCATAGCCGAACTCCCCGGCGTCGATGCCGTCGGCGATGCGCTCGTGGGCGTCGGCCACGCGCTCGTCGAGCGCCCCCAGGTCTCCTTCGGAAATCCCCGGCTCGGCCACCGCGGCGAGGGCGTTGCCGATGTCGACTTTCATGTCCTGGGGCTCGTGTGCGCTCGGCAAAAGGCTCCCGACACGCCCGGGCGTGGGATCGGGTGGCTTAACCGCCGGGCCGTCCGATCGGTCCCCATGGCAGGCGACGAGCGCGAGCGGACCTACGGGGGGCTCCTCGGGGCCTTTCCCTACGCCTTCCGGACGAGCGAGTCCCGCCTGTTCCGGGCCTACGTCGTCGTCGGGGGGCTCCTGGCCGTGGTGCTCCTGCTCTTTTTCACCATCTCCATCGTCGTCGTGTTCAGCAACACCCTGGGCGCCGTCGGCGGGACGTTCACCTTCTCGCGGGCCTTCGTCGCAGTGGTCGGTCTCATCGTCGCCGCACCCGTCCTCGCCCCCGTCCTCCTCGTCGCCCGGCGCCACCGCCGCACGAACTCGACGGTGGCCTACGACCGCGCACTCGGTGCCGCGGGATTCGTCTACGCGTTCACCATCTACCTGGCGCTCGTCGTGAGCGCCCCGCCGGACATGCGATCGACGCCCTCGGGCGCGCTCGCGCCACTCGTGGAGTTCCTCTACTCGGTGCCCCCGCTCGCCGGGCTCGTCCCGCCGCTGCTCGCCGTCGTCCTCATGTACGTCCTCCACCGCCGGTTCCGTGCCGCGGCGACCCCGGCTGGTCGCCCCGAGTCGTAACCCCGAAGGCCGCCGGACGCCACGCTCACGCCATGACCGAGGAGGCAGACGAGGGGCGCCGGAAGGAGAGCACGTTCCTCGTCACCCACGCCGACGACGCGTCCGCGGTCCTCCGCGACGTCCACGACGCGGAGGTCCACACGCTCGGGGACAACCCCGGACTCGCCGCCCACGAGGTCCTCGACGCCACGATCAGGGCCGAGCCACCGATGGCGGTCACCTGGACCGTCGAGTCAGTCGACGACCGCCGGGAGATCGAACTCACCGAGAGCACTGAGTCCCCGACGACCCAGGAACGCGACCTCGCCGCCGAGCAGTCCGTGGGCGAGGTCACGCGACAGGAACGCGCCGGCGTGGGCGAACTCCACGTCCTGACCGTCCCCGAGGGGGGCACGGCCGAGGCGACGGCAGACGTGCTTGACGACGAGGAAACCCTCGCCCGGGCGGCTCGCCTCGGCGTCCGGCGCGTCGAGGTCCGGGGTGACGAGGGCGTCGTCAGCGTCCGCTACCTGCCCTGAATCGGTCCCGCTTTCGGACGGTCACGCCGACGGCCCGTCGGCACTCTGGACGCGCCAGTTGCCCGCGACCTCGCACCGCTCTCGCTCCACGAACTCGAAGCCAGTCCCCGGGCCGAGCTGTGGCCCGCCCTCGACGGCCTCCACGACGAGTGGCACGTCGAGCGAGTCGCCACAGCACCCGACGCCCACGAACTCCTCCCAGCGGTCGCCCTCCGCGGCCGTCTCGTGGGCCTTCGACAGGTAGGCCCGGAAGGGTGATCCCTCGACCGTCGACCGACCCCAGTCAGAGAGGTCGGCGGGATAGGAGAGCACGACGCGGGTCGCGGTCCCGCTGGAACCGCCGTCGGTCTGTGCCATGGCAGTCCTACGCGACGGATGCGAATAGGTGTTCGGCGGGGAGCCGTGGCGGAGAGCGGCGGCGCTGAGCGTCCGCCGAGCGGAGCGACGCCATCGGTCTGGTCGGGCACTTCACCGCGAGGCAGCGACTTGCTTCGCGGCCCAGAGTTCCGGGCGACGGTGAGTCCTCGCATCGGGCGAGCGCGATCCCCGCGTCGAGACAGGCGGAAGGCAAGGCTTATTCGGGCGCTGCCCACACCACGGCGCATGGTCGATTTCGAGGTACCGGAGTTCGACTACACGGACTACTCCAACCGTGAACTCGCTGCGGTACCGCTCGCCGTGCTGGGGGTCGCCCTCCTAATCATCCTCTTTTGGTTTGTGACGACAGGTGCGCCGGCCGCCCTTGGAATAGATTTCACCGGTGGGACCGAAATTCGGTTCGACACCGCCGATTCAGAAGCGCAGATCGAGACGACGTTCGAAGAAGCAGGCATCGAAATAACTACTCTGCGGCCTGCTGGCGGCGGGGACACGTACCTGATGGAGACGCAGAACAACTCGACTAGTGCAATCGAGTCGGTGGCTCTCGACGCTGACTACGATGTGGTGTTGATAGCGTCCCAGTCGCCGAGTTTCGGGTCGAGTTCACAGCAACAGGCACTCCTGGGCCTCGTCGTTGCCTTCGGCGGGATGAGTTTGCTCGTTTTCCTCATGTTCCGAACGTTCGTCCCATCTATTGCAGTAGTCGTGTCGGCGTTCTCCGACATCATGATACCGCTCGCAGTGATGAACCTGTTTGGAATCCAACTCAGCCTTGGTACGGTAGCGGCGCTTCTGATGCTCGTCGGGTACAGCGTCGACTCGGACCTCCTTCTGAACAACCACATCCTTCGGCGACGGGGGCAATTTTACGAGAGTGCCTACCGCGCTATCCGAACCGGAGTCACGATGACGCTCACGTCCATCGCAGCGATGGTGGTGATGACCGTGGTGGCACGGCTGTTGGGGATTCCGCTCCTGCCGGAGATCGGCCTCGTACTCACCATCGGTCTCGTCGCCGACTTGATGAACACGTACCTGCTCAACATGAGCCTGTTGCGCTGGTACAAGTACGAGGGGGTGACCCGATGAACTGGCGGCGCAACTGGCGGATATACGTCCTCGTCGTCCTAGTCCTGATAAGCGGGCTTGCGCTGCTCGTCCCTGCTGGCGGTTCTAGTCCTGGTACTGCTACCGACGGTAATGCGACGACGAACGTGCAGAACACCACGACCGACGACGGGGTGACGAACCTCCAGTTCGGTCTCGAACTATCGGGGGGTGCGAGACTCAGGGCGAATCTCGTTGGCCTCGTGGCCGAAGACGTGGCGGTGTCTCCGGGTGAACGATCTAGCCTCGAGCAGACGGTCGCCGAGAACCTCGGGACTGACCCGATCAACGTGACGGTCCGCTCAACCTCTCAAACGATCGGTACCGTCGAGGTGTTCTCTGGCGAGATCTCCCAGTCAGAGTTCCGCGAGGCGCTCGAAGCCTCCGGAGCCGACGTCTCTGCCATTAGTATTCGCAACGACGTGACGGACGCAACCTGGGACTCTGCAGTGGAAATCCTGCGGAACAAAATAAACCAGGGCGGCCTGACTGGCGGGACAGTCACCCTCATTACGACGCCCACCGGGGAGAAGTTCCTGGTGGTCTCGGTTCCGAACGCCGACCGCAGTACCGTCGTCGACCTGGTCGGTGACCAGGGCCAAGTGCAGATCATCGCAAGGTATCCCGTGGAGTCAGACAACGGGACGGTCTACGAAGAGACGCAGGTGTTGGCAGGCGACGACCTGACAGGCATCAGCCCCGCCCAGGAGGGCGAAGGTAGAAACCCACCCTACGTGAGTGTGACCGTCCAGGAAGGTGAAGCCGCGCAACGATACGCGGAGGTTATGAATCAACGTGGCTTCACGAGTGAGGGAGTCAGTAATTGCCGGTGGTCGGAAAACAACACGGAGGACACCGGGTATTGCCTCAAGACCGTCGTCGACGGTGAAACCGTCTATGCCGCGGGTGTCGCACCTGATCTCGCCGACTCGATCCGATCTGGTGAGTGGATCCAGACGCGTGGATTCCGGCTGCAGACGAACGATTACAACGACGCTCAGGAACTGCAGATCCACCTCCAAGCCGGTTCGTTGCCAACGGCACTCGATATCCAGTCGCAAACTGGCGTCGATGCGACCTTAGGTCAGCGTGTCATACCGCTTTCGTTAGTCACTGGGATTGTTGCCTGGCTCACCGTCGCCGGGGTCATTTTCTACCGGTACCGCGAGGTGCGCATCGCCGTGCCGATGCTGCTGACGGCCTTCGCTGAGGTATGGATCCTCCTCGGGTTCGCGGCCGCCGTCGGCCTGGCGCTGGACCCGTCCCACATCGCCGGTCTCATCGCGGTCATCGGTACGGGGGTGGACGACCTGGTCATCATCGCCGACGAGATCATGCAACGCGGGGAGATCGCCACCGACCGGGTGTTCAAGAACCGGTTCCGCAAGGCCTTCTGGGTCATCGGCGCGGCGGCGATCACGACGATCATCGCCATGAGCCCGCTGGCGGTCCTCTCGCTTGGCGACCTCCAGGGCTTCGCTATCGTCACGATCGTCGGCGTGTTGATCGGCGTCCTCATCACCCGGCCGGCCTACGGGGACATCCTCCGGAACCTCCTCCTGTCGGACCGGGAGTGAGCGTCACCGCTCGCCGCGGTGGGTCAGTCGAGGCGCCGTGCGACCAGGTCGTCGACGCTCTCGCGGACCGTCCGCTCCGGGCGCCAGTCGAGGTCGGTTCGCGCCGCGGTCGTGTCGACGTCGAAGTCCGACACGAGCGTCTCGTCGCCGCGAGGGTTCTCGACGAGCTCCACCAGGGGCCGGTCGCCGGTCTCGCGCTCGACGGCGTCGGCGACGAGGTCTGCGACCTGGCGGACGCTCGGATCCTCGTCGCTCGCGATGGCGTACTTCCAGGTGCCGGTCTCGCCGGCCGCCGACCGTTCGAGTGCCCGCTCGACGCCGAGTCGGAACGCCCGCGCCACGTCGGCCACGTGGATGAAGTTCCGCGACTGCGTGCCGGGCTCGTAGACGGTCAGCGTCTCGCCGGACAGCGCCCGGTTCACGAAGAAGTTGATGACGGTCCCCTTCGAGACGCGCCGGTCGCCGATGCGGTGTTCGCCGTAGAGGTTCGAGATCATGAACTGGACGGCGGGAAACGCCCCCGCGGCGAACCCCTCGACGGCGCGCTCGCCGATGTACTTCGTGCGGCCGTACCAGTTCAGCGGGTCGCGCGGGTGGTCGGTCGTGATCGGGAAGTCGTGGGGGTCGCCGACCACGGCCATGCTGAAGGGAAAGAGCATCGCGGCGCCGGTCTTGCGGCAGAACCAGGCGACGTTGTCGGTCCCCTGGACGTTGACCTCGTAGGCGTGGTCGGCGTTCTCCGCACAGTCGTCGACGCCGGAGACCGCCGCGAGGTGACAGACCGCGTCCGCACCCGCGATCGCCGCCTCCAGCGCGTCACGGTCCCGGACGTCGACGTCCCGAACCACGACGTCGCCGATCTGCTCGACCTCGCCGAGGTAGAAGTCGTCCAGTGCAGTGACCGTCCAGTTCGGGTGGCGCTCGGTGAGGTCGGCGACGAGCCGACTCCCGATGTAGCCCGCGGCCCCGGTCACGGCCACGTGTGGCGCCTCAGGCATCGGCACCCTCCACGAACCGGTCCGCGAGGTCGCGGACGCCCTCGCGGAGCGTCCACTCGGTCTCGAAGCCCGTCTCCGCCAGGCGGTCGAAGTCCACGTGGTAGGAGGGGCCGGGGTGTTTGTCCTCTAGGTAGGTCACGTCGACGGGACCGACCTCCTCGCGGACGACCTCGGCGACGTCGGCGATGCGGAAGTTCCCCGCGTCGCTGCCGACGTTGTAGACGGGGGCCGACCAGGCCTCCGGGTAGAGCGTCGCGTGCGCGTAGGCCCGCGCGGCGTCGCTCACGTGAACGAAGGGCCGCCAGTTCGACCCGTCGCCGTAGACGGTCAGGGGGTGTCCCGTCAGCGCCCGGACGACGAAGTGGTTGACGACGAGGTTGAAGCGGACCCCGCGGGCGTAGCCGTAGTTCGTGCTCATTCGGAGCGACGTGCCGTCCATGCCGTACTCTTCGCAGGCGCTGGCGACCAGGGACTCTGCCTCGGCCTTGGTCTCGGCGTAGGGGTTGATCGGGTCGGGTTCGGTCGTCTCGTCGATGTCCGTGCTGGTCGCCCGGCCGTAGACGTTACACGAGGAGGCGAAGACGACCGACTCGACGCCGAATTTGCCGGCGGCCGTCAGGACGTTCTCCGTCCCGTCGCGGTTCACGGCGACGGTCTCCTCGCGGCGGTCGTGGGTGCTCGACGCACCGGTGATCGCCGCGAGGTGGATCACGCGATCCACGCCGCGCATCGCACTCTCGACGTCGCCGTACTCCCGGACGTCGCCCCGCCGGAAGTCGACGCCGGGGGTGGCCGGATCGGCGTCGATCGGGTCGAGCGTCCCCAGCAGTGCACGGGGTGACCCACTCGACAGGCTGTCGAGCACCACCACGCGGTCGACGGCGTCTGCCTCGCGGAGCCGCGGGACGAGCGCGCTGCCGATGTAGCCACACCCGCCGGTGACCAGGACGTCCATCAGTCCTCCGCGAGTACGCCCGGGAGGAACCGGTCCTCGTGGGCCTCGATGGTGTCGGCGTAGCGCGTCAGCGACTCGAACACGTCGCGGACGCCCTCCTCGAAGGTCTGTGCCTGCTCGCCGATGACGTCGGCGTACCGGTCGTTGTCCACCGTCATCTTGTGGGTCTCGTCCTCGTCGCGGGGATTCTCGAAGTGCTCGACGCTCACGTCGAGGTCGTACTCCCGCCCGACGCTGGCGATGGTCTCGGCCACCTCGACGATGCTGATGGCCCGCGTGACCTGGTTGTAGACGGACAGGCCGTCGGGCCGATCGTCGGGGTCTCCCAGTGCGAGGCGGGCGAGCCCCTCGACGGTGTCTTCCAGGGAGACGAACGGCTTTCGCTGTTCTCCCTTCCCGTAGACCGTGACGGGGTAGCCGGCGACGGCCTGGGCGCAAAAGCGGTGCGCGACCGTCCCGAAGTAGTAGTCGAAGTCGAAGCGCGTCTTCAGGCGGTCGTCCTCGCGGGTCTCTGCCGTCTCCGTCCCATAGGTGATCGCGGTGCGGACGTCGGAGATCGGCACGTCGAACTGCGAGTGGGCGAGACGGAGGTTGGCGGCGTCGTGGCTCTTGGTCAGGTGGTACCAGGAGCCCGCCATCGCCGGGTAGGGTACCTCGTCGCGCTCGCCCTCGTGTTCCATCGTGGCACCGCCTTCAGGGATCGTGAACTCGGGGGCACCGTAGACGCCCATGGTCGTGGTCTCGACGAAGTGGGTGTCCGTCAGCCCCGCCTCCTCCAGCCCCCAGAGGAGGTTGCGGGTGCTCTGCATGTTGTTGTGCTGGGTGTAGTTGGCTCGCTCGCCGTTGATCTGGGAGTAGGGGGCGGAGGGCTGGGCCGCGGCGTGGACGATGGCCGACGGCTCGTGGACGGCCAGCAGTTCGTCGACGACGGATCGGTCGACGAGGTCGCCCTCGACGAACGAGAGGTTCCGGATACCCAGTGCCTCCCGCGCGGCTGCGATCCGCTCGTCGATGCCGGCCACGGGCGTCGCGCTGACCGACCCGACCTCCTCGACCCAGTCACGCCGCGCGAAGTTGTCCACGAGGACCACCCGTTCGTCCGTCCGGTTCGCGATCCGCAGGGCGGTCGGCCAGCCGATGTAGCCGTCCCCGCCAGTGACGATGATCGACATTAGTTACTCTGTTTGCGAGTAACTACGCCGCATTAAAAGTCTTGTCCCAGCAATTCGCCTTCCTGAGAACGCGAGCGCCGTCAGAAGTCCGCGAGCGAGGACTGGTCCGCTGCGGCGAGCACGTCGGCGCAGGTCTGCCAGGACCGCCGGGCGCAGTCCGGGAGTTCGCCCTGGTCCTCGACGTAGGTCCGGAGGAAGTCCCGGGTGGTCGGGTCGCTGGGGTAGCCGCTGCCCAGCCGTCCGACGTGGTCCGGATAGTCCGCGGCGAGGGACGCGACGTGGTCGTCGCGGGCGACCTTGGCGACGATGCTCGCCGCACCGACGACCGGGTCCGTCTCGTCGGCCCCGTGACGGGCCTCCATCGAGACCCCGCAGTCGAGTCCCTCCGCGACGCGTCTGCCGAACCGCTCGGCGTTCGCGTCCCCGGCGTCGACGACGCAGGGGCAGTCCTGGGCCAGGGAATCAGCGACGCTCGCGAGCGCCTCGACGTGGGCCGCGACGGTGAGGGAGTTCATGTCCGTCTCGGGGTCGTCGATCCGCGCGACGGTGATCTCGGCAACGCCGACGGCCGCCGCCACCGCTCTGATCTCCGCCGCCAGGGTCTCGCGGCGCTCGGGCGGGATGGCCTTCGAGTCGCCGACGCCGTCGGGGAGCGTAGCCGGGTCGGCATAGACTGCCGCGGCGAACATCGACCCGAGGACCGGTCCCTTGCCGGCCTCGTCGACGCCCACGTGCATCGATGAGTGCCGGGACCGCCGAGGAGAAAAGCCTTGCCGAGTGTCGCGTCGGCACGCGTCCGGGGGCCTCCGCAGGGGGTCAGACGCGGCCCGTCCGAACTCCGCCCCCTACGTCCTGTCGGCGTCCGACCCCGGTCGGGGATTGGCGACCTTCGGGACGCCCAGTGGCTCGCGCCTGCCGCGATCCGACTCCGGGACCTCCTCGCCCGCCGCTTCGAGGAGTTGCGCGTACAGCCGAGAGAACGGTCGGTCTGTGTCGTCGGTCATCGAGAGTCAGGCATCGCTTGGGGACGATCCCTCATCAACCTCGGCCCCGGAGCGAAAGTACTCCGGATCGGCGAAGGGCTCGTCCTCGCCGGCGACGTCGAGCACGTCGAGCGCGGTCACCGTCGCGCCGACGCCGAGTTCGCCAGCCAGGCTCGGGACCGTCCGGCCGTCGTCGCCGCTGACCAGTTCCTTGACGTACAGGCCACCCTCGCCGTGGACCTCGACGGTGGCGCGGTCACTCGCGTCCGCCTCGCCGTCCACGAGCTCCCCGTCGATCCCGTACACCTCGCGCGTCCGGGTCAGGTCCGCTCGCCGGTGGTCGACGCGCTGGGGCGTCTCCTGCTGGATCGTGGCCCCGTCGAGTGCGGCGAGCGCGTCGTCGAACGTCGCCTCGTCGACGGGCGCCTGGAGGGCCACGTCCATGCGGTAGGTCTTGCTCGCGTCGAGTTCCTTGACGCGCTCGACCATGTCGTAGGTCGCGAGGCGAAGCCCCTCGACCTCGACGGCACCGTCGGCGTAGTCGTCGATCTCGCGCTCGAGGGCCGCCACGTCCACGTCGCGCACCCTGGGGTCGTCGACCTCGATCACGAAGGGTCGCCCACTCCCGAGCATCAGCGCGTCGACGTCCTCGCGACCGGCGCCGTGGAAGGTCGCACTCTCGCCGTCCATCGCCTCGCGGACGACCGGCGCGGTCAACTCCTCGACGCTGCGGTCGTAGCGGTACCCCGTGCCGTCACACCCTGGGCACTCCTCACCGCGCTTGATGCCCGTCTCGTTGCACTCGCGGCAGGGCCACTCGGTCTGGGGGATGTCGCGTTCCAGCTTGCGGTAGCGGCCGTAGACGAACGCGGAGTTGACCTGGACGTCCACCTCGTCGGTGGCGAGGTCACAGCGGACCTGGACGTCCGGACGCTCGAAGTCGACCTCGGTGCCGGTCAACCGGCCCAGGCGCTTGCCGACCTCCCGGTTGCACTCGGACTTGAGCAGTTCGCCCGCCTCGGGGTCGAGACCGGCGTCCTCGCGGAGGAGGCGGCCGTTCTCCTCGATGAGGGGCGGGACGCTCGTCCCAACCTGGTAGGAGGCGAAGTCGTAGCCCCGTAGCGCCGCCGCGGCGCGCTCGGCCCAGACGTCGAAGCGATCGCACTCTCCTTCACAGACCCAGCAGTCCTCCTCGGGCGGGTCGAACGGCTCGTCGTCCTCGAGGGCGAGGGCGACCCGAACGCTCCGTCCGCGCTCGCGGTTCGTCAACCCGAAGCTCCGGTCGGCGAAGAGGCGGCCCAGGCAGGGGTCACAGACTGGCCCGGACGCGATGGCCGCGCGGGCGGCCGCGAGGACGGTCATTGCCGATTCCAGGCGGTGGCGGCCTAATTCGCTTTCGAACCGTCGCCACCCTCGGAGTCGAGGTCCGCCGCCTCGACGGCCTCGGCGCCCACGACGGGACTCGATCCGGCACCGTCGCCGTTCTCGCGCACCCGGAGGTCGCGCTGGGGATACGGGATCTCGATGTCGGCGGTCCGGAACCGCTCGTAGACCTCGCGCATCAGCGCGTCGCGGGCCCGCCCGGTGAATCGGGGATCGTCGATCCAGCACAGGAGTTCGATCTGGAGGCCGGAGTCACCGAACTCGCGGAGGCGGACCCGCGGTTTCGGCCGCTCGCGAATCAGGTCCGAGTCCGCGGCCACGTCGAGCATGATGGTCTCCACGTCGTCGATGGCCGTCCCGTAGGCGACGCTCACGGGGATCCGGACCCGGCGGTGGCGTCGGGGCGTCGACTCGTTGACGACGGCGGTCTTGTTGAGTTCCGCGTTGGGAACCGTCACGAGCACGTCGTCGCGCGTGCGGATGATGGTGCTCCGGACGGTCACGTCCTCGACGCGGCCGCGTTCGCCGTTCTCCAGAACCACGAAGTCGCCGACGGTGTAGGTCCCGTCGGCGTACAGCGCGATCGACCCGAAGAAGTTCGCGATGGTGTCCCGCGCCGCGAGGCCGACGACGATCCCGAGCACGCCCGCCGACGCCAGCAGCGGCGTGACGTCGATCTCCCAGATGGCGAGCGTGCCGAGCAGTGCCGCGCCGCCGATCACGACGACCCAGACGTTCTGGAAGATGGGCACCACCTGCGCGTCGACGTAGTCGGTGTCGGTGACCGCCTCGAAGACGCGCGGACCGATACGCATCGCCGCGTAGGCCCAGATTAGCGTCACGCCCGTGAGGGCGACGGCACCCAGTGGCTCGGTCAGGCCGTCCAGGGCGCCCAGTTGGGCCATCCCGAGGTAGGGACCCCAGAGCAGGACCGTCACCCAGACCGCGAGGTGGACGTACCCGAAGACGATGTCGTCGACGTCGCCCGGGATCCGCGCGGTCAGGCGGCCGACGAGGAGGTCCCCGCCGACCTGGATGGCTGCAGCCGCGACGACCGAGCCGCCGACGAGGACGAGGAAGGCCTGCCAGTCCGGCAGCGCCGACAGCCAGGCGCTCGCCTCGCCCAGGGCGTCCCCCAGTACCTGGGTCTGAAGTGATGTCATGTGGTCCGTACGGGGCCGATCGATATAGCCTCCCCGACATGTCGACGGGGAAACCGGGTGGCTTTTGCCCGCTCCCCGGGACGGTCGCCCAATGCGAGAGTGGCTGGTCGCGCTCGTTCTCGGGGTGCTTCAGGGACTCCTCGAGTGGCTCCCCGTCTCCAGCGAGGGCGCCGTGGCCATCGCGCTGTCGGCGCTGGGGTCGCCGGCCGACGTCGCGACCCGATACGCGCTCTTCCTCCACGCGGGGACGGCGCTTGCCGCGGCGGTCTTCTACCGTGGCGAACTCCGCACCCTCCTGGCGGACGTCCCGCAGTGGCGGCCGAGACGGGCCTTCACGGTCGACCTGGCCGATCTTAGCTTCTTCGGCGTCGCCACGGTCGTTTCGGGCGTCGTGGGGTTCGGGGGGTACCTGGCCCTCGCCGAACTGGCGTCTGCGACGGCGGGCGGCGCCTTCGTCGCCGCCATCGGGGCCCTCCTCCTGGGGACGGGACTGTTCATGCGACTCGCCGAGCGGCGCGCCACCGAGCACCGCGAGGCCCCGACGGTCCTCGACGCACTCCTGGTGGGGGTCCTCCAGGGACTCGCCGTCCTCCCCGGCGTCTCGCGGTCCGGGACGACCGTCAGCGCCCTGCTGCTTCGCGGCTACGAGGGGCCGACGGCCCTCAGGCTGTCGTTCGTCCTCTCGATTCCGGCCGCTGCCGGGGCGGGGCTGCTCGTCGTCCTCGACGACGGCGTCGGGACGCTGTCGGTGCCGGGCGCCGCCCTCGCCCTCGCGACGAGCGCCGTGGTCGGCTACCTCGCCGTCGGTGCTCTCGTCGGACTCGTCCGGCGGATCGCCTTCTGGCGCGTCTGCGTGGGATTTGGCGCTCTCGCCGTCGTCGGCGGTGGCCTGTTGCTGCTCTAGGGGCCGCGAGGGCCGAGCCCGTCGGGACTTATATACTCTCCAGGCGCTAGCCTCCGGTAGATCGGTCGCACATGAGCGAAGGGGAACGGAAGCTCGTCGACACGTCGGGCGACTACCTGTACGCCGTCCGCGACGGCGAGCCCGTCGCAGACCCGCAGTGGCGATCCTGCCGGATCGTCCTGACGAGCGACCGCCTCGTCCTCGCCACCAACGGCGGCAAGCAGGCCGTCCCCCACGCGAAGATCCGACTGCCCGACGACCCCGAGGCCGTCGTTCCCGAGGCCGTCTCGCTCGGCAACGCGACGCCGCTCCGCATCGGGGAGGCCGTCATCCTCGTCGACGCCACCGGCCTCGACGACTTCGAAGCCGAGTACTGCCGGGCGGTGCTTCACGACGAGGTCATCCTGGTCAAGGACCCCGCCATTGTCGGCGGCGTGGTCCAGGAGGACGCCGAGTGGTCGAAGGCGCGCTTCCGGTTCGAGGACGACCGCATCGTCCTCGGTCTCCCCGGCAACCGCACCACCTCCTTCGAGATCGAGGACGTGGGGACCATCGAGACCAGCAGCGGGACCGTCGCCGGCGAACAGCGCCGGATCGTCGCCGTGGAACACGCGGACGAGGACGACCGGGCCGTCGAGACGCACTTCTCGGGCACCGACCGCCACGCCAGCGCCCTGGAAGCCCTCCTCCAGGGCGTCATCGAGGCACGGGACGACGACGTCGAACTGACCGAGACCGAAAATCAGGTTCTGATGGCACTCTATTCGGGCGTCTCGCCCTTCGAGATGGCGGAGTTCGTCGGCCTCGACGTCGACGAGGTCGAGGAGATCTACCAAACTCTTCTCGACGCGGGCGCCGTCGACGAGGTCCGCGTCCGGACCGAGGTCTCGCTCAACGCTCACGGTCGCAACCTCGCCAGCGAGGCGATGAACGAGCAGTAAGCGGTCCCCTCGGTACCAATGCCGTCGTGAACCGCCGCACACGCGTATTGCCCGGTCCGTCGAACTGTCGACCGTGTCCCACGTCCTCCCGCTCGCCGTCCTTCGCGTACTGACCCTGCAAGCCGGTCGGGGGGTCGACGCCGACGTCTCGCTTGGCCAGGGCGTCGCCGGGGGCGCCGTCTCCGCGTTCCTGACGACGCTCGTCCTCGGTGCGATCCTGGTGGCGGTGGCGCCGGGCTACGTCGAGCGACTCCTGGCAGCCGTGTCGGACGAGCCACTCGGCTCCCTGCTCTACGGGCTGGTCGCCCTGCTGGTCCTGCTGGTCGTCTCGGTCGTGCTCGTCCTCACCATCGTCGGGATCCTCGTCGTGATTCCCCTCGTGCTCGTGGCGTACCTGATCTGGGCGGTCGGCGCGACGATCGCGTTCCTGGCCATCGCCGGGCGTCTCGTCGACCGCGACGACGGGTGGTCGAAACCCCTCGTCGTGGCGGCCCTGCTCAACGGCGCACTCGTGCTCACCGGCGTCGGCGGTCTCCTCTCCTTTCTCGTCGGCGCGGCGGGGTTCGGTGCGGTCCTGCGCGACGCCGTCGGGTGACCGGGCCGCTGCAGACACTTTTCCCGCGGGCGACCGACGACGACCACATGACGGCGCCGGACGAGGCTGGCGGGCCCATCTCAGACGGACGTGGTCGCTCCGAGGGCCGAGTCGGACGTGCGTTCAGACGTCGGACTGCCGCGGTCTTCGCGCTGGGGTTCGTCGGGATCCTGGGCCTGGCGACGACCCTCGCGCTCGCCCCCGACGCGCTGCCGGCCGTGCCGGACGTCCCGCGGCCGGTGCTGATCCTCGCGGCCGTGATCCAGCCGGCGATCCTCGTCCTCCTCGCGGCGGCTATCGGAGCGCTGCTGGCGCCCCCGCTCGGCCTGCGGTCACACGTCGTCGACCGGGTCGAGGGGACGCGAGCCGTGCGCTCGCTCGCCAGCGAGGCGCCCGTGGCCGTCCCGGTCGGTCTCGGCGTGGGCGTGCTCCTCGTCGCGCTGGACGTGCTCGTGGCGGGTCGGGCGGCCGGCGGCCTCGCGGCGGGCGTCGACGTCTCCGTCGCGACGGTACTGGCGTCCGCTCCGCTTCGCTTCCTCTACGGTGGGATCACGGAGGAGGTACTGCTCCGCTGGGGCGCCATGACGCTGCTCGTCTGGCTCGGGTGGCGACTCCGCGGCCGACCGAGCGCTCCGTCGGCCGTGACGGTGTGGGTCGCGATCTGCGTCTCGGCCCTGGCCTTCGGCGTCGCGCACCTCCCCGCCGCGGCCACCGCGGCCCCGCTGACCGCAGCCGTCGTGGCCAGGATCGTCCTCCTGAACGCCCTCGCCGGCGTCGCCTACGGCTGGCTGTACTGGCGAACGAGTCTCGAGGGGGCGATGGTGGGCCACGCAGCGACCCACGTCGTCCTCCTCGGTGTCAGCGTCGTCCTCGTCGTCTGACGCGTCCGCGCTCGGCCGCAATACATAACATCGGGAGTCGGTAACTACGTGGAGAGGATGGCCGACGAGACGAAGATCGAGGACACGCAGGGCAAGTACATGCGGGCCCTCAAGCACGGCCAGCAACTCAACGACGCCGAGTGGCAGCAGTGCCGGGTCGTGCTGACCGACAAGCGACTCGTCCTCGCGGCCGACGACCAGCTCGCCATCCCCCTGGCGGACATCGACCGGATCGGCGAGCGCTACGACATCAACCAGGCGGCGAAGTCCGAGACGAGCTACACCACGCTGTACGTCGACGACGACGTCATCCTGGTGACGACGCCGAACCACGAGACCTTCCAGACGAACTTCTACCGGGCGTCGCTGGACGGCGCCATCATCTACGCGCGCCACCCGGCGGTCCGCGGGGGGGTCGTGCAGGACGCGGGCTGGCAGCGCGGGCGGACGAAGATCACCGACGAGGCGGTGCTGCTGGTCACGGAGGACGGCCAGAAGGTCACCATCGAGCGCGACGACATCGGCGAGATGGAGACCGACGAGATGGTCGTCGACGGCGAGGAGCGCGCCGTCGTCGAGGTCGAACACACCGACGACGACAAGACCAGCGTCGAGACCCACCTCTCCGGGCGCGAACACCACATCTCCGTCCTCCAGCGCCTCCTGGGTGAGGGTGCCGAGCGCAACCGCGCCAACCTCGACCTCGACCCCGTCGAGCGCCGCGTCATCATGGCGCTGTACTCCGGCGTCTCGCCCTTCGGAATCTCGGAGTTCGTCGGCATCGACGTCGAGAAGGTCGAGGACATCTACGACCGCCTGATCGAACTCGACGTCATCGAGGTCGAACGCGAGCGAAGCGAGGTCGCGCTGACGGCCCAGGGCCGGACGGTCGCCGGCGAGGCCATGGGCGAGCGGTGACGTCGTGCGGGCGGGCCGGGCGCCGAGGCGGCCCTACGGCCACAGGCCCCGGAGGCGGTGGGCCTCCGCGACGCGCGAGAGGGCGACCACGTATGCTGCCTCCCGCCAGGTGCAGTCGCGCGCCTCGACCTCGGACCTGACCCGGTCCCAGGCGCGTTGCATCTCCGTTTCGAGTTCCTCGTTGACGGTCTCGAGCGACCACGCCCGGCGGTTGATGTCCTGAAGCCACTCGAAGTAGCTCACGGTCACGCCCCCGGCGTTGGCGAGGATGTCGGGGACGACGGTGACGGTACGCTCCGCGAGAATGGCGTCGGCGGCGCTCGACGTCGGTCCGTTCGCCCCTTCGACGACGAGGTCCGCCGAAACCTCGTCCGCGTTGTCCGCGGTCAGGACGTTCCCGATCGCGGCGGGGATCAGGACGTCGACGTCGAGTTCCAGCAGGTCCGGGTTCGAGAGGCGGTTCACCGACCCCCGGCCGTAGGCGGTCACGGCCTCGGGCTCTTCGTCGTGTAGTGGAATCTCCTGGACCGGGAGGCCGTTTGGGTCGTAGATGGCACCGTTGACGTCGCTCGTGGCGACGACGGTCGCCCCCCAGGCGTCGAGCATTCGGGCGGCGTGGCCCCCGACGCTACCGAAGCCCTGGACCGCGACCGTGACGTCCTCGACCGACCGGCCGAGGTACTCGAGCGTCTCGCGCGTGACGATGGCGACGCTTCGACCCGGTGCCGCCTCGCGACCGGGACTGCCGCCGATGACCTCGGGCTTGCCCGTGACGACGCCGGGTTCGGTCTCCCCGGTCTCGACGCTGTAGGCGTCCATGATCCATGCCATCACTTGCGCGTCGGTTCCCATGTCCGGGGCCGGAATGTCGCGCATCGGGCCGATCACGTCCCGTAGCCCGTGGGTCAGCCGGCGCGTGAGGCGCTCGGTCTCGGCCGGACTCAGCGCCTTCGAGTCGACCCGGACGCCGCCCTTGGCCCCACCGTAGGGAAGGTCCATCAGGGCACACTTCCAGGTCATCCACATCGCCAGACCGATGCACTCCTCGCGCGTCACGTCGGGGGCGAACCGCAGGCCACCCTTGTACGGCCCGCGGACGCTGTCGTGTTGTGCGCGGTAGGCCGTGTACACCTCGACTGTCCCGTCGTCGAGGCGGACCGGGAGCGACACCTCCTGGACGCGGGTCGGGTGCCGCAGGCGGGCCTGGAGGGCGGGATCGAGGTCGACGGTCGAGGCGACCGCCTCGAGTTGCTCCCGCGCCGTCGCGAGTGCCGACGCGTCGCCGTGGCTCGTCCCGCCGTCGGTGGCGACTCGTGGAGAATCCATGTGGGTGGGGCTGTGCGACTACTCCAGAGACATGCCGCGTTCCTGGAAGGTCCCGCCACACTCCTCGCACTCGCCTGGGTGGGTGCGCCGCTCCACGATCTGGCCACAGCGGAGACACTCGTAGGCGGTCGTCGTGCCGGTCACGTGCGAAACGTCGTGAACCATCCGTGATCCGGACTATCGCTCCCGACGCGTATTAATTTAATGTTTATTAGGAATATTAACACATATTAATGCGTGGGCCTGGGGGGTCTGCCTGACCGCCGTCCCGCCCGTCACCGCGGCCCGCCAGCCCCCGAACCTTGAAATCTCCCGACGGTCACGGTACCATATGAGCGTTCGGACCGCGGTCGTCCTGGCGGCCGGTGAGGGGACTCGCCTGCGCCCCCTGACCCGCAACCGCCCGAAGCCAATGTTGCCCGCCGCCAACCGGCCGATCCTCGAACACGTCCTCGACGCACTCGTCGACGCTGGCGTGCGCCAACTGGTCCTCGTCGTCGGCTACCGGCGGGACCGCGTCCAGGAGTACTTCGGCCCCTCCTACCGGGACGTCCCCATCGAGTACGCCGTGCAGGACAAGCAACTCGGCAGCGGCCACGCCCTCCTGCAGGCCCGCGACGCGATCGAGGGCTCCTGCGTCGTCGTCAACGGCGACCGCCTCATCGAGGCCGGGTCCGTTCGGGACGTCGTCGACGCCTTCGAGACCGACGACGTGCCCGCAGCGCTGGCGGTCATCGAGCGGCCGTCGGTCAGGCACTACGGGGCGGTCGTCCTCCGTGACCGCGACATCGACCAGATCGTCGAGAAGCCGGACACGGACGAGTACCGCCTCATCAACGCCGGGATCTACGCCTTCGACGCGGCGATCTTCGAGGCCATCGACGAGACGTCCCGCGCCGACGGGGAACTCGGACTCACCGACACCATCGCCGAACTGGTCGACCGCGAGCGGGTCCGCGGCGTCCGCACGGAGGGGCTGTGGGTCGACGCCACCTACCCGTGGGACCTCCTGGAGGTCGCCGCCGAGGTCCTGGCACGGGGTCGCGTCCCGCAGCAGGAGACCGACGGCGCGGTCTGGGTCGATCCCGCGGCGACCGTCCACGACGACGCCGTTCTCCAGGGACCGGTGGCCGTCGGTCCCGACAGCGAGATCGGGCCCGGCGCCGTCGTCGGCCCCATCGTCGCGGTCGGGCGAAACGGCACCGTCGGGGCGAACGCGACGGTCCAGCGGACCGTCCTCGACGCCGATACGCGCGTCGCGGCGGGCTCGACCCTCGTCGACGCCGTCCTCGGCCAGACCGTCCACCTCGGGCCGGGGACGACCGTGCCGGGCGGCCCCGCGGACGTCCGCGTCGACACGGAGGTCTTCGAGGAGCAGCCGCTCGGTGCCGTGATCGCAGACCGGACCACGGCCGCGGGCGACGTGAGCTTCGAGCCCGGCGCCCTCGTCGGGCCGAACGTCGAGATCCACGCCGGGGCGCACGTCCCCGGGCGCGTGGCCGGCGGTGCAGAGGTGGTGCGCTGATGTGCGGAATCATCGGGTGCGTCGGGCGCGGCGACGACACGCTCTCGACCCTCGTCGCCGGGCTGTCACAGCTCGAGTACCGCGGCTACGACTCTGCCGGCGTCGCACTCGGCGGCGAGACGCTATCGGTGGCCAAGCGCGCCGGCGAACTCGCCGAACTTCGCGCCGCCCTCGACGACGAGCCGATCGAGGGCGCCCTCGGCATCGGCCACACCCGCTGGAGCACCCACGGTCCGCCGACGGACGCCAACGCGCACCCGCACGTCGACTGTTCGGGGCGCGTCGCCGTCGTCCACAACGGCATCATCGAGAACTACCAGGCGGTCCGCGACGAACTCGTCGGCGCCGGCCACGAGTTCGTCAGCGACACCGACACGGAGGTCCTGCCCCACCTGATCGAAGCCGAACTCGACGACGGCGCCGACCCGGAGGCGGCGTTCCGGGCGGCCATCGACCGCGTCGAGGGGAGCTACGCCGTCGCGGCCGTCGTCGCCGGGGCCGAGGCCATCTTCGCCGCGCGCAACGACTCGCCGCTCGTCCTCGGGATCGCCGACGACGCCACCTACCTCGCCAGCGACGTGCCCGCCTTCCGGGAACACACTGCCCGCGTCGTCTACGTCGACGACGGCGAGGTCGTCCGCCTCGACGCCGACGGCTGGACCGTCACCGACGCCGACGGTGCTCCCGTCGAGAAGACGGTCGACGCCGTCGACTGGGACCCGGAGGAGACCGGCAAGAGCGGGTACGACCACTACATGCTGAAGGAGATCCACGAGCAGCCCCGGGCCCTCCGCCAGTGTCTCCGCGGACGGGTCGACGAACTCCGTGGACAGGTCGACCTGGGCGACCTGGGCGACCTCTCGCCGACAGGGGTCCAGTTCGTCGCCGCCGGCACGAGCTACCACGCCGCGATGTACGGCGCGATGCTCTATCGCTCGGCGGGCGTGCCGGCCCAGGCCTTCCTCGCCAGCGAGTACGCCACCTCGCCGCCCCCCATCGGGGACGCCCTCGTGATCGGGGTGAGCCAGAGCGGCGAGACCGCCGACACGCTCGCCGCGCTCCGGGAGGCCAGCCACCGCGACGCGCGCACGCTGGCCGTCACGAATACCGTCGGCTCGACGGCCGAGCGTGAGGCCGACCACGTCTTCCACATCAGGGCCGGCCCGGAGATCGGCGTCGCCGCGACCAAGACCTTCGCCAGCCAACTCGCCGCGCTGAACCTCCTCCGCCTCGCCACCGCCCCCGGCGGCGACGCCCGCGAGGTCGTCACGGCGCTCCGCGACCTCCCGGGCGACGTTCAGGCGCTGCTCGACGACTCGACGGCCCAGGCCGTAGCCGAGGCGTTCACCGACGCCAGCGCCTACTTCTTCATCGGCCGCGGGTACCACTACCCGGTCGCCCTGGAGGGGGCGCTGAAGATGAAGGAGATCAGCTACAAGCACGCCGAGGGCTTCGCCGCGGGCGAACTCAAGCACGGCCCGCTCGCGCTCGTCACCGAGGACACGCCCGTCTTCGCCGTCGTCACCGGTGACGACGACCTCTCGACCAAGACCGTGGGCAACGTCAAGGAGGTCGAGGCGCGGGACGCGCCCGTCGTCGCGGTGACAGACGGCCAGAGCGAGGTCGGTCGGTACGCCGACCACGTCCTGGAACTGCCCGAGACGCACCCGACCGCGGCCTCGGTCCTCGCGAACGTCCAGCTCCAGCTCGTCTCCTACTACGTCGCCCGGGCGCTCGGCCGTTCCATCGACAAGCCGCGGAACCTGGCGAAGAGCGTCACCGTGGAGTGAACCGGGCCATCGCTCGCCGTCTGGACGGTAATCAGGTTTAAACGAGAGAGCGACCAATCACCGAACATGACCGAGATCGTTCGGACCGACGACGTCCTCGGGGGAGAGCCCCGGCTCGACGGCCATCGGATTTCCGTCGTGCAGGTCGCAGACATGGTCCTGGACGGGGGGGATGCGCCGGAGTACGTCGCCGACCAGCTCGGCATCTCACTCGGTGAGGTCCACACCGCTCTCGCCTACTACTACGACAATCCCGACGAGATGGCTGCGATCCGAACTCGCCACGCGGAACTGGAGTCGCTCCTCGACGAGCAGGCAGTGACGCCCGACCACGTCGAACAGTAGCGGAATGCAGCGGCTCTCGTTTTGCGCGGACGAACACGTCCCTCACGCGTTCGTCACGGCGCTCGACTCGAACGGCTTCGACGTCCTCGAAGCGGCGGCCGAGCGTGGCCAGATCGCCGACCCGAGGCTGCTGGCCTGGGCTACGGAGCAGGATCGCGTTCTAGTCACGAACGACCGGGACTTCGTGACCATTGCCCGTGACAGCGATCACGCCGGGGTCGCGATCTACGCGTCGCAGACCCTGACTGCGGGCGAGTTCGTCCGGGCCGTCAGGCGTCTCGACCGCCAGTTCACGCCACGCTCGATCGCGAACCGGTGTTGCTGGCTGGAGCAGTGGCTGTAGGCACGCCCGTTGTCATCCCTCCGTCCACCAGACCTCGGTGCGGGCGTTGACAAGGATCGGTTTGTAGATCACCGCCCGCAGGGTCTCGGCCGCCCCGGCGTCGACGGGGATGGGGACGATACCTTCCTCGACGACCCCGGGGTCGACTTCGTCGCCCCCCTCGTAGCCGCCGTCCCAGAAGAGGAACTCGTCGGGTGCGTGGTTGACGTCGTGCTGGACTCGCCCCTCGGCCGTCCGCACCCAGAGCGCCTGGCGCCAGGGGAGCGTCTGGGACGAGTCGCTCGCGTTCTCGGCGCGAAAGTCGACCAGCGCCCAGGTCTGTCCGTCGGGTGCCGGGTGGGACTCGCCGTCGATCTCGAAGGCGTCGGCCTGCTCGAGGCCGCCGCAGGTCACCTCGACGCCGGTTCCCAGGAGGGACGACTCGCCGTAGGCCATCGTTGGCGGGCCGCTCGACTGGCTCGAACCGCCGCTGCCGGGCGATCCCGACTCGTCGGGGGAGGCACAGCCCGCCAGCAGACCAGCCCCGAGGAGAGTGAGGTATCGTCGTCGGTGCACGCCAGGCGGTACCGACGCAGGTGGTAAATACTTCGTCGTCGGCTGGCCGGTCAGCGACGGTAGCGGCGCCAGCCGTAAACCAGGCCACCGATCACGACGACTGCTCCCACGACCGGGACGAGGAGGCCACCACCGCCAGTCTGCTGGCCCGTGGGGTCGGGGCGCGGCTGCACGCGATGTGAGACCTCGACCGTCCGGCTCGTCCGGACGCCGTCGACGACGTAGCTGACCTCCAGGGGAACGGAGATCGTGCCGTTCGCTCGCGGAGTGAGGGCCACGTCGAAGGAGCTGAAGTCGCTCGCGGGGACGTTCCCGACGAAGAACGTCGAGGATCCCTCGGCCGGGCCGGCCGTCGCGCTCTCCTCGACGCTGACGACCACGCCGGAGACGTCGGTCGTCCCGACGTTGCTGGCGCTCCCGCGAACGGTGAGGACGCCGCCCTCCCTGACGACGTCGAGTTCGGTGAGTTCGATGCGCCCGGGCTGGCTGACCGCCGTGACCTCGGTCGTGAGGTTCCGCTGGACGACGTGGCGGTCACCGCCCCGCGTCGTGTACCGGAGCGTCACGTCCAGGGGGTGCTGGCCCGGCTGGACCTCTCGGGCGGGGACCGTGAACTCGGTCACGTTCCCCGCCGGCATGCGTGAGGCGATGCGCTGGGGCTCTGGCAGCGAGATGCTGTCGCTCGCGACGAAGAGTTCCACGCCCGTGATGGGCTCGTCGAAGCCGTTGGCGACGGTCACGTGGAGGTCGGTTCGGTTCGAGGGACCCAGGTCGTCGGCCGTCGCTGCCATCGAGATGCGGTCGGCCCGGTCACCCTGCACCTGGACCGGCACGGGGTGGTTGATCGTGACGACCGACTCCACGCGGTCGATCCCCCGGACGTCGAGCGTCAGCGTGTGCCAGCCGGCCCGGTCGAGGGTCACCGGTATTTTGACGGTCGTCGCGGTGCCGGGCGCCAGCGATCCGAGGTCGCTCGCGATCCGACTCCGGCCGCCCGGCACCTCGACGTAGACCTGGCGGAGGTCCAGGCTGCCCTCCGCGCTCTCGGCGTTCGCGATTCGGGCCTCGACGACGAACGTCTCCCCGACGGTCGGCGTGTCGGGATCGAGCGTGACGTTGGTCACGGTGACGGAGGACGACTGGGCGGCGGCGGGCGGTGCCAGCGAGGCGAGGAGGGTGAGAAGGAGGAGCACGGCGAGCGCCGCCGTGAGGACACCGGCGGCTCGCCGCGGTCCCGTGGGGTGCTGGTACCTCATGGCGACGGCGTTCCCCGGACACGGTTACCGCGCCACCCCTCGCCGCGACCACTCGACTCCGCGAGTTGGCTGGCTAGTCGCACTCTCCCCCGATTCTCCGCCCGACTCGGGCCGCCTGACGAGACCCCACGACGTGTCATTGGTGAGGAGGGGGTCCTCCCTGGACTAAGGTGCTAGGGGCGGTGGCTGTGGTTGCAATCCTCCGCCAGATATATACGCCACGTCTCGCGACCCGGTCGGCAGGACGGCCGTTTCCGGCGCGCCGTCTCTCAGTCGAGGCCGTCACCCGTCGATCGTCGTGCCGTTCCAGACCGCTCGCTCGGGGACCGTGACGGTTCGCGTTTCACCCGCGGCCCTGAACCTGTACTCGCCCGGGTAGGGGACATGAACCCTGTAGAGTCCGTTTTGCTTCACCGAACCTTGCTGTTGGTAGGTGAACGATTCACCGGGGATTCTCACATTCGTCGCTATCGTGAACGTAGTGTTTGGTGATGCCCTTCCCTCAATTGTGGCCCCGGGGACGAGCGCGAACGCTGCTCGATCTCCGCTCTCGTGGACGTACATCGCACGGTAGTGTTCGAGCGACTGGAACTCGCCAGTCCGGCTCCCGTACGCGTCGAACAGGCGAGCGTGCATGGAGGCCGGTGGGCTGTTCTGCGGTTCGAGGACCACGTACCCGACCCGGCCCCGGAGCTGTTCGTACCACCCGTCGGGCGACTCTGCCGTGATGAACGGAACGTAGGTGTCCTGCGCGTAGGCGTAGCTCCGCGATTCCCCGTTGACGACGTAGTTGTACACCCTGTTGTAGCCCCACCGGGAGAGCACGTAGTCGTCGGGATACACCTGTCCGCGCTCTGTGGCGAACTCGCGGATCTCGACGGCCGTCTCGTAGGTGGCGTCCTCGGTCGAGACCTGCTCGATCTTGATGCCGGTCTGGACGCCCCCGAGCGCGCCGAAGACGAGGAAGAGGACGAGTAGCATCCCGACCGTCCGCCGGTCGGGGACGCGGAGCGGCCGGACGGACTGGCTCGCTCGCGCGGTGGCCGTCTTCGCTCTCGCCCGGACCTCGACCGGATCGGCCAGGTCGACCCAGGCCGCAAGGCGGACGAGCCCCAGTCCGGCGAAGAGGGACGCGAAGGCGCCGAGTTCGCCGACGAATCGGACCTGAATCGCCGCGAGCGCGAAGAAGTACCAGCCGTAGACGGTCGCGACGAGCCAGCGCCCGTCGTCGAGTGCTACCCGGACCGCAACTGCCATCATCGGGAGGGCGAGGACGAGCGCCAGTCCGAACAGGAAGACGAAGTCGAGGGAGGACGGGTCGAGGAGGCTGTGGGTCTCGACGGCGGCGTGGCTCCCGAACAGGAAGGCGAGTCGCTCGACGAGCGTCGCCCAGGCGTCTGGCAGGGCGACTGACACGACTGCGACGCCGCCACCGACGGCAATCAGGTCGGCGACGAGGAGGTGCCGGACGTCGCCTGTCGACCGGTGGACGGCGGTCGCGACGCCGAGCGCGAGGACCGACCCGACGAGCAGGAGCGTCGGCGCGGACGCCACGACGTCGGTGTGCCACCGCGCGCCCGCGTGGACGGCCCAGGTGAGGACGGCGGCGACGGTCAGGCCTGCGACGACCGGAGCGCCGGCGACGAGCGGCGAACGGCCCGATCGAACGTCGACCAGCGCCCTGGTCGCGACGACGAGCCCCAGCGGCGCGACGAGCAGCGGCCCGGCCTCCCAGGCGAGGACCTGCGCGGAGACGCTGACCCCCAGTCCGAGACTCGCGAGGAGCGTCGACGGGGCAGTCAGCCGGTCCCGTTCCGTCGTGGCGAGGACGACGAGCACCAGGGCCGTCGCGGCCAGCAACGGGTAGTCGAACGCGTGGTGGTCCGCGTATCCCAGGCTGGTCCGGAGTGCGTGACCGGGGAGGATCGCCAGGACGAGGATGGCCGCCAGGCCGACGCGCCGGTCGTCCGTGACCCGGACGGCCAGCAGGTAGACCAGCCCCGCGGTGACGACCGCCGAGACGACCGGGTACCAGGCGAGGACGTGCCCGACCGTGTCCGCACCCGAGCCAAGCAGTTCGGCGATCCACCACAGCGTCGCCACCGTGAGTGGCTCACCGTGGGTCACCGCGTTGGGGAGCGCGTCGAGCGCGCCGAGGTCGAACGCCGTCGCGCTCCCGGTCGCGACCTGCTCGACCCAGTACCGGTAGAAGTAGGGGTCGTTGCCGGCGAGGACGACGTCACCGCCGCGGTAGACGTCGCCGATCGAAATCGCCCTGACGAGCGCGACGAACAGCAGTGCGCCGCCGACAAGCGCCGCCGTCGTCCCGTCGACTGTCGGCAGCGACAGCGTCGGGAGGTCGACTCCGCCCGTCGGGACGTCGGGCGACTCCGTGGCAGCGGCGGCCGAGGACTCGCCCCGAAGGGCGGCCCTGACGGCGTCTGGATCGGCCAGCCTGTAGCCGCCGTCCCTGGACTCGACGACGCCCCGCGAGACCAGTTCGCCGAACGGCCCTGACTCGATCGACAGGTCGTCGAAGGTCCAGGTCTCGTGGTCCTCGTCGACGGCGAGCACCGATTCGAGGGCGGGCTCGAGGTCCGGCCGCTCCTCGAGGACGGTTGCGACGCCCGCCTCCTCTGTCATGTGTCGGTGGTTACCGGTGAAGGGAATAAAGTCACCGGGAGACGGGCGGAGGCTGCTTCGGGCGGCCGACCGTGGCTCGCATCGACCGGACGCGGCGGGTCGGGCACAGGGACCCGCTAGCGTGGTCTCGTGGCTGACTCAGTCCCGGCTGTCGTCCTGTTCGGGTCCGCCGGGTGGCGCCCCCATCGTCCGCACGACTTCGCCGAGGCGACTCTCGCCGAGTTCCTCCCAGGAGGCGTCGACACGGAGGCCCAGCGCACACAGCGCGACGACGGCGAGCCGGCCGAGTCGTGCGCCCGTGTCCATCGCCGGCCAGGCAGTCAGTAGTGTCGCGAGGGCGAACGCGAGAACCGCGAGACTGGCGACTCGCACGGGTGCCCGTCGGACCGTCCGTGCGACGGCGGCAGTCAGGCGAAGCGACCCGGCCCCGAGACGTCGTGCGGGGGCGGTCGACGCCAGTCGCTCCAGGAGGCCGATCACCGGTCCAGCGAGTCGGCTCTCGCGGAGGTCGACGACCACTTCGGGATCGGGGTCGCTGGTGAGCCAGCGATAGCCGTACGAGGACTGCGTCACTCTCCAGATTCCGTGCAGGACCCGACCGGGGACCGAGCGTGGGTACGCCTCGGCGAGCGTCGCGTCGACGGTTCGCCGGACGCCAGCAGCCCAGGACCGGACGCGCTCGGCCACCGCCACCGACCTGGAGCGAGCGGACGCCCGCTCGATCGTGTCGGCCCAGCGAGACCGTCGGTCGTCCAGGCGAGGCACCACGTCAGCCCCTCCGCGCCATCGAGGTTTCGTTGGTCCCGATGCGATAGATTCGGCCCGTCACGACGGCGTCGTCGGTGAGTACCGTGAGGCGGTTGTTGACCCTGATGGTCCGACCGCCGAACCACGCCGTCTCCCCGTCGCTCCAGACGGCGAGATCGAGGCCCACCAGTTCGGTCCGCGCGGGTGGCCCGTCGGGATTCCGGGTGACGGAGACGATCTCGGCGACGGTCTGGTTCCCGATTCTGGCGGTCGTCCCCGGTTCGACGGCGTGACTGATCACCCGCGACTCGTTGATGGCGAGGACGACCGACCGCTCTTCGCGCACCGTGTCGCCCGTCGGCTGATCGACGGCCAGGAACTCGACGGCCGGCCGATGGTGGTTGGCGTCCATGCCGTAGCTGTCGCCGACCTGGACCCGACTTCCCCCGACCGTCGCCTCCCCCCGGTAGGACACGCTCGCAACGACGTGTATCTCGCCGCTCGGTGTGTAGCTGTGTGTCGCGCCGTGGAGCGTGAAACTGTTGCCACCATCGACCGGGTGCAAGGTATCGACGGCCCCCTGGTACGGGGTGGCCTGGTCCGTCGGGATCGTGTACTCGACGGTCGCGAACCGAACGGGCTCCGGATCCGTGTCGGTGCCGTTCACCGCCCGATCGTCGGGCGGTCCACCCCCGAAAACGAGCGCCGCGCCAGCGGCCAGGACCGCGACCACGAGGAGAACGACGAGGGCGTCGACGGCGTTGACGACGCCGAACAGGCGGCCGCGGTCGTCCAGCACCTTCATCGTCGGAGTCCTTGCGGCACGCCCTCAAAGGTATTGTGATGGACTCTACCGATGGGCCGGCGAAATCCTGCCGCCGGTGGGACCGGCCGGTGTGTCACCACTCACCCAGCGCTTCGAGGCGCGCCGTCGTCTCCTCGACCGTCTGCTCCCACGTGAACTGCTCGTGGACGAGGCGGCGACCGGCGGCGCCGAGGGAGGGACGCCGGGCGTCGTCGTCCGCCAGCGACCGCAACGCCGCGGCGAACTCGGGGACTGCACCCACCGGGACGGTCTCGCCCGCCTGCTCGACCACCGGAACGAGCTGGTCGAGGTCGCTGGTCACGGCCGGTACTTCGCTGGCGAACCCTTCGAGAACCGTCCGTGGCAGCCCCTCTGCCTCGCTGGGGAGGAGCAACACGTCCGCCGACCGGTACACGCTGGGCATGTCTTCGTACGGGACGGCGCCGAGGAACTGCACCCGGTCGGGCACGCCTCTCTCACGCGCGTACCGTTCCAGGTCGCCCCGCAGTGGCCCGTCACCGACCAGCACGAGCGACGCGTCCGGGACGTCCCGACCCAGGCGGGCGACGGCGTCGATCGCGTCTCGCGGCCGTTTCCCCTCGACGAGTCGACCGACGAACAGGACGACGAAGTCCTCAGGTGCAATCCGGTCGGACCGCGGACCGTCCGGGGTGAACCGCGTCTCGTCGATCCCGTTCGCCACGACGGACACCGGTGCCTCGACGCCGATTTCCCGGAGCCGCCGCTCGTCCTCGTCGGTGTAACAGAACACCACGTCGGCGCGGTTGAACGTCCAGCGTCCCAGCGTCCGGAGGTAGCCGTCGAAGACCCACCGTGGCGCGGTCTGGGAGTAGAGCCCGTGGTTCGTGACGGCCAGCGGGGTGGAGCCGAGGCGGCGGCGGACTGCTGCGACGTTCGTCGCGAAGTACAGGTGCGAGTGGGCGTGGACTACGTCGAAGCCGGACGCGCTCGCCAGATAGCGAGCCAGGCCGAGCGACACGTCGTTGCCGAGCAGGCTCGCCGTGGGCGAGAACCGTCTGACCTCGTATCCGTCGCGTCGCTCACTCGACGGTCGGGACCCGTCGGTGGCGACGGTCGCGACCGTCACGTCGTGGCCCCGGTCGGCCTGATCCCGGCTGAGGGCGTGGACGTGGTAGGGACCACCCCCGGTGACGTCGGGATAGACCTTCTGTGCGACGCGGAGTATCCGCATTGCTTACCCCGGGTGTGGACGGGCCGGCGGTATGACCGTTCCGGCCTCGCTCGCTCGTCACCGCCCGACGGTCTCGCGGACCGTCTCGACCACGTGCCCACCCACCTGCCAGAGCTGGCGGATCACGATCTTCAGGTCGAACCAGAATGACTGCTTGCGGATGTACGCGAGGTCGTACTGGAGTTTCGTCTTGGGGTCGGTGCTCGAGACGTCGTTGATCTGTGCGAGGCCGGTCAGGCCCGGCTTGACGAACCACCGCTTGCGCCAGGCGACGGCCTCGTTCTCGAGGAGCGTCTCCTCGTCGGTCCAGACGGGACGCGGCCCGACGACGCTCATCTCGCCCGTGAGTATCGTCCACAGCTGTGGGATCTCGTCGAGGTGCGTCCGACGCAGGAACCGGCCGACGCGCGTGATCCGTGGATTCTCGTGGTCCGCGACCGGCCGGGCGTCCTCGCTCTCGGGGACCATGGTCCGGAACTTGTAGACGGTGATCGACTCCCCGAACTCCGCCCGCCGCTCCTGGCTATAGAGGACCGGCCCGGGACTGTCGAGTTTGATCCCGGCGGCGATGCAGAGGGCGACCGGTGACAGGCACAGGAGGCCGACGCTGGCGAAGGCCACGTCGAAACTCCGCTTGATGACGTACTCCTGCCAGTCGAGCGGTTCGAGGTCGACGTCGACCATCTCGCCCGCGCCGACGTCGGCGACGAGGACGCTACTGGTCTGTTTCCGGTTGATTTTGACGTTCACGCCGTGTTCGTAACAGGTCTCCAGCGTGCCGAAGAACTCCGTCCGGTCCGTCTCCGCGAACGCCAGCAGGACGGTGTCGATGTCGTTCTCGATGAGGACGTCCTCGAGCCGCGAGAATCCCCCGAGCCGCTCGAGGCTGCCGACTGCGCGCCCACCGTCGGAGACCTGGAGAGCCCGCTCGTCCTCGTCCGGTGACGCGATCGCGTCCATCGTCGCCGGAGCGACGTAGCCGACCAACGGAATCGACGCTGCCTCCCGGATCCGCTCGAACGCTCCCGGGTCGTCGCCGACCACGATGGCCCTGGTGGCCGTGCGGGGCCGCCGCCTGATCGACACGAAAAACGCCGGGAGGCCGACGCCCAGCAGTGCCGTCGTGATGAGCAGGGTCGAGCGCGGCAGCCGATAGGTGTAGTCGAAGTACCCGATGGCCGCCAGGGTCACGACCGCGAGGAACAGGCGCCGCTCGGCCAGGGAAATCGTGTCGAGGATCCGCCGCGGTCGCGGTTTGAACAGTGGATAGAGGTAGCCGAGGATGACCGTGAGGGCGGTCAGGCCCGCCAGCGAGAGCCGCCCGTTCTCGAGGGAGCTTCCTGGCAACTGGTCGAGGTAGGGGACGACGTCGAGACCGAACTGGGCCGTCGGGTGGTTCGCGAGCGTGAGCGCCCCGGCGACGAGCACGGCCGCACCGACGCCGCTCACGACACGGTACCGCCAGCCCGAAACCATCTTGAGGGTGATTTAGTGGAGGCATATAAAATATCTGTGGCACGTTCGGCACACGCCGTCAGACAGACGGCTGACGACTGTCCCGGGTCTTCGCCCACTCTTGCAGGCTGTCGTCGTCTTCGAACACAGAACGCTTATGAACGTACCTTCGCGAGGCATAGAGCATGAAGACGTACTTTATTACGGGCGGAGAGGGCTTTATCGGCTTTCACATCTGCCAGCATCTCCTCGACCGTGACGAAGACGTCGAGATCGTCACCTACGACGCACAGAAGCACTACGTCCCACTCGACGACAGTTTCTGGCCAACCTATCAGCAGTACCGCATGAAGACGCTCGGAGACCGGGTGACCCGCATTCGTGGTGACACGACCGATCGGGGCCTCCTGAAGGAGAAACTCGCTGAGCACGAGCCGGACGTGATCCTTCACCTGGCTGCACTTCCGATAGCCAACGTCTCGAACAAGTACCCGGCCGAGGCCCGAACGAACATCCTGGACGGGACGATCACTCTCATGGACGTCCTCCGGGAGACGGATTTCGAGTTCGACCGCGTCGTCTACACGTCGTCGAGTATGGTGTACGGCGACTTCGAGACGGAGGATGACGGAACGATCATTCCCGCGTCAGAAACCACCGATTGTGCCCCCGTCGGCCTGTACGGCGGAATGAAGCTCAGTGGAGAACACATCACTCGGAGTTACGCCCGCCGATTCGACCTGCCCTACACCATCATTCGACCGTCTGCGGTCTACGGCCCGACCGACTGTAACAGGCGCGTGACCGAGATTTTCCTGACGAACGCCCTCGAAGGGAAGCGCCTCCGTCTCGACAACGGCGGGTACCACAAACTGGACTTCACCTACGTGAAGGACCTCGCGGAGGGATTCGTGCTCGCCGCAGAACACGACAACGGCCTCGACGAGACGTTCAACATGACCCGTGGGGAGGGTCGGAGCATCCGGGAACTCGCAAACGTGGTGGCGGACCTCGTCCCGGGAACCGAGATGTACGAGGAGGAGAAGACGGTCTACCGGCCGAATCGTGGTGCGCTCGACGTCTCCAAGGCCCGTGAGCTACTGGGATACGAGCCAAGTTTCTCCCTGGAAGAGGGGTTCGAAGAGTACCACGACTTCGTCGTTTCACAGGATGTCGTCTGAGGGGCCGCGGCCACCGCGCCTCGTGAGGCCGAACGACTTAGGTCGGATCGGCGGTAACCCGAACTCCACATGAGCGGTTCCGAGGAGGACATCTGGCTGTTCAAGTCCCATGCAGGACAGGCTGAGGTCGACGCCGTCACTGACGTGATCCAGCGGGGCACGTGGTGGGCGAAGGGCGAGGAAATCTCCGAATTCGAGTCGAAAATGGCTGCGGTCGCAGACCGTGAGTACGGGATCGCCTTCAATTCGGGGACCTCTGCCCTCTATGCCATGTTGCGTGCGCTGGACGTCGAGGGCGGCGAAGTGGTTGTCCCATCCTTCACCTTCCCCGCGACAGCCAACGCCGTCGTGGCAGCCGGGGCGACGCCGGTGTTTGCGGACATCGAAACGGAGTCGTTCGCGCTGGATCCCGCTGACGTCGAGTCGAAGGTCACTGCAGACACCGAGGCGATCATGCCGATCCACTTCGCCGGTGACGTCGCGTGTCGTATCCGGGAGCTACGCGATCTTGCGGACGCCCACGACGCCCACCTCCTGGAAGACGCCTGCCACTCGCCGGGTGCCACACTCGATGGCGAGCCTGCTGGGTCATTCGGCACTGCCGGGGCCTTCAGTTTCTGTTTCAACAAGGTGATTACCACGGGTGAGGGCGGCATGGTCGTGACGGACTCGGACTCACTCGCCCGGGACCTCCGCCTGTTTCGATCGCACGGCTGTACAGACAGTGGCGAATACATCACGTACGGGCTGAACCTTCGGATGCCTACGATCTGTGCGGCGATTGGCGTCGCACAGGTAGAAAAGCTGGACGCTATCGTCGAAACTCGGCGACAGATGGCAAGTGAACTTTCGGATCAGCTAGGCGACCTTGATTCCATCTCTCTCCCCAGCTTCCCACCGGAACGTAAGAGCGTCTATCAGCTTTTCAACCTCCTGGTCGAGGACGAGGCAACGCGTAACGAACTTGCCGCATTCCTCGACGAATTGGGAATCCCGTCACGAGTCACCTACGACCCAGTCCACCTTACGACCTACTACCGCTCGCAGTGGGGATGGTCGGCCGGCGACCTACCGGTAACCGAACGGATCTCTGGACGGATTCTAACGCTTCCCTTCCACCTTGACCTCTCGGAACGGAATCTGGAACGGATTTCGAATGCGGTATGCGAATTCTCCCAACGGTGATAATCGACCGCGGCAACATTTCCCTCACATTTTGTGTTTATTGAAATAGGACCGGCTATAGCTTTGACGACAACACAACTCCTATTCAAAATGTGTAATGTATGTGGGCCATATAGATCAATAATTAATCATATATACAATCTAGCGATAAATTAATTATACAAACTATATTAGTGTTGTGGGCTCCGTTGTTGAATAGTTAGGATATTGGCTGTGCCGGATTTCCCACGACGGTTTCATCGGCAGGGACATCTTCGGTTACAACAGCACCAGCCCCTATTATTGCATTTTCCCCAATATTCACCGGGAAAAGAGTTGCGTTTGAACCGATGACGGCTCCTTCTCCCACGATTAAATCTTCCCAAGGGGGATCTCCGGGTGGATAACGATTGTTGATCGTCATGACACCATGTCCTATCCATGCATCTTTCTGGATCTCCATTGATTCGCAAATGAATGCGTGTGACTGGATAGACACATTATCTGCAACTACTGCACCTCGTTGGACCTCGACGTATGGCCCGATCATACAACCAGAACCGACTTTACACTCGTACAGGTTAGCGAACGCCCATATTTCAGTTCGATTCCCTATCTCGCAGTCTCTTACTATTGCTGTATCATGGATCACATTCTGTTCATCTGACCGCGAATCTCCGGACATACCATTCTATTATGCAGGGGTATCAAAAAGGATGCTTCTCCCGAATTATATTATACGAAGCCAAATGAATCGCCTGGATGTGCTTCGTTATGATTCGTCGCAATTCAATTACCACATAAATCTATAATGAGGTATTTTTGTCGCCTTCTGCATATTGCTTCAGTTTATTTCCAGTGGTGGCGAAGAGATTCCCAAGCAGCCAAGGCACAGATCTCTGTAAGCCAATTTGGTAATACAGTATAATGTATCCTCTGACTATTTTTGGCAGGTGGCTCCAAACTCGGCTAGCACGAATATCCATGAGTGATTGACAATTGTGGAACTCTGTGGTTGGTTGCGATCTACAAAGGCGATCAATACGCTTTTTCGTCACATCTTCGATATTGAGAGGGTCCTTTTCGGTCAGCCGGAGCTCGGAAAGGAACCGTGCTATTTCCGCACTGTCGAACTGGTCAGATATATTTGCATTTTTAGAATGTCCCCTGTCACGAACATTCTCAATTACCGACCGGATCAGACGAAAATCGTCGTCTTGGTCTTCCCTTTGCCAGTATGATTCAAGGATTGGAACGTAATGTTTGTGATTATTATAATAGCCATGCGCAGTGCGGAATATGTCCTTGTAGTATTGCTCGTAATCATGAATACCTACCACCTCGGGTACACGCTCTATTTCATACCCTTCTTCACTCATTAAATTAATCACGGCAGACTCAGGTCTACCTTCTTCTGGATTTGACCTCTTACCCAGATCCAATGCCCTGTTAAGGTAGCGAGTCTTATATAACGTGTTTCCAGCAATACGGTTTCCACCAAAGAATTTATCGCGAACGTGAGCTTCAAAGGCAAAACTAGTTGTTGAACCCTTTTCAGCAACTCGGATGATATCTTCAACCATAGTACTATTTGGTAACATATCAGCATCAACGACTAGAGTCCAAGTGCGATCTTCAGCAATACCGATCTCATAGGGCCGGAATACAGAATCGGGCGCTGAAAGATCCTTCACGTGGGTGACATTCTCCGCGGGAACTTGTTTTTCTAATAGAGTTTCACAAGCTTCGGTAGTTCTTTCTCCTATTGAACGGACGATTACTGTTACCTCGTTTAAATTACTTTCACTCATATTATTCGATGCTGGTTAGTGTATTATCTAGCGCCCAGTAAGTAAATTTTCGATGGTACGTATCTCTTGTGTCTTGGGACAATCAATTTGAGTGTGAGTCAGACCGCCAATTACAACCATCGTATTGCACAGCGTGAATATAATCTTCAATATAAAATATCTATGTCAGACGAGGCTGGGACACCTTCATTGAATTGGTGTCGAAAAACTTAATTTGGTCGATAAGAGTGACTGTTTACAATGAAACGGCAGTCGCCCCTCGGAGAATTCATACTAGAGATCTTGCCCACATTATCTGGAATCCGGTATCGAACAAGGAAGTATGCTATCGGAATCAATGGGCGGATGTCAGAGTTATTTATTAATGACAGTCCAGTCAAGGTAATGAACAAGGACTGGGACAATCTAGTTATTTTGGATGCTTGCAGATATGATATGTTCTCCGATAACAATTGGATTGATGGTGAACTAAGTAAGGTTACCTCATTGGGAAGCTCTACAGGGGAATTTTTGCAAAAGAATTTCCGTTCATCCCATCATTATGACACTGTGTATATTACTGCGAATCCACATTTACAAATCATCCCTGATACATTTTATTCGGTATTTGACCTTGTCCACGATGATAGATATTGGGACCAAGAACTGCTCACCGTGCCTCCTCGTCGAGTCACGTCCGTAGCAAAGGACGTTTTCAACAACCATCAAGATAAGCGCCTAATCATCCATTATATGCAACCCCACTATCCCTTTATCGGCCCAAAGGGGAGGGCCCTCGATATAGATGGCGGGGTTATTGGACATATAGATAAGTCCCCTGACGCAGAAACTGTGGAAGGTGAGTGGTCGGAATTCGCAGAATACGATCCAAAGAATTTCTGGAGCCAACTTTCGAAAGCCTCCTCCGAGACTCTGCAACAGGCCCTGGATGCCTATCAGGAAAACCTACGGTACGTTCTCGAAGAAGTGGAGGATCTGGTGGAATTCTTGCCGGGGAAAACGGTTATCACTTCTGACCATGGAAATATGGTTGGGGAACGGCAATTTCCCATTCCTGTTAGAGGGTTTGGGCATCCATCAAGAACCCACATACCGAGTCTAGTAACAGTGCCTTGGTTAGAGTTGGAGTATGAATCCCGACGGTCCATATCTGCGGAGGAACCAGTTCACTCGTCTAAACCAGATCCCGATGTTATGAAAGACCGGCTTGCCAGCCTTGGGTATCTCTAGCCCCAATAATGAAAACTAGATTATATTATCTCATAGTCCTGCTATCAACTCGTGAGCAGTATTCTCATTCGGCATAACCCAGATCTCGCAACCTGTTCGAGACGACCGTTTCATCGACGTCGACCTGACTCGCTGCGTCAGTCGTCCCTTGCGTGATCGTCTTCCGATTTCCATCTTGGTACTCTAACCACGGAACCTTGATCAGAGATGTGATGTGTCGATGCGCTCCGTGGCCGACGTATCCCACGTCGTACCACTTTCCGAACGCGTTCCCGTGGTCCGACGTTACGGCGGTCTTCCCGTCGAGCGTATACAAGGCGCGTTCGACGGACGGAAGCGTCAGTTCGAGGTTTTCTTTGTATGCACGCCAGACTCGTGATTCGCTGTACTCTCCTCGTTTTAGGGCGTCCCAGACGTTCGGTGCCCCATCCTCTCCACCTCCGTGGGGGGTGAGATACCGATGTGGCATTTGCTGTCCAGTTTCGCCAATGAATGGCGTATGCGGGGGTAGATAGTGAGCAAATATCCGCTTGTTCGGGTATTCCTCTGCTATTTCGAGGACCCTGTTGGTCATCACCTCTGGAAGTACCACTCGATGTTCGTCGTCCCAGTTGTCCTTCCAGACGTGTACAATCTCGTGAAACACGTCATCCATCGATCGCCCCGTGAGCGATTCTTCTTTCGTATATTTGGGTGTCGAAGTCACACAAACTATGTCCGGGAAGGTTTGGTCTCTGAAAGTTCGCCTGATAAACTCTCCGGTCGTCGAGGCTACCGAATACGTGTGATCCAGCTCACCGGGGAACGACTCCCGCTCTCGAAAGCACTCTTCGAACAGATCGTATCGACAGGCGTCCAGTAATAGTAGATTGTCCCAATCACGTTCGGTAAATGGTGATGCATCTCTACCGAGAATGTTCCTGTTCAGGAGGGAAACTCCCTCCCAAAATATCTTCCTCGGCTCCCGAAACGCGATTTTGAGATGCTCTGTGCTGTACATGGTCTACAACTCCTCTGTGCCGTGTCCTTACGTATGGATTTTCCTAATTGCCGGAGGCGTGGCGGCGTCCACGTTCGAACACTCCTTGGACCCCCGGTGCCGTTCAGATCGGTCGCGCAATCGGACAGACACCCCCTTCCAGTGCCCACGGCTCCTGGAAGGTTCCCGAATCCAGGGAACTCGATTCGTCTGGCTATCGAGGCGAACGCTCGGCCGGATGCACGGCGAATGAGGCATAATTCAGGGAACGACAATATATTTGTGAAGAAACGACTAAGGGCCAGGCAATGTCTGAGACTGGGATCGTACTATTCGTCTACCAGCGCCCCGATCATACGCGTCGAGTTCTCGACGGACTTCGTCGTAACGACATCGACGAACTATACGTTTTCGCAGATGGTCCGACGCAAGACGACGATCACGCCCGGATCCAGGAGGTTCGGGAGGTCGTCGATTCAATCGACTGGTGTCGGACAAATGTTGTAGAACGGTCCGAAAATTGGGGCCTGGCCGAGAACACAGTCGATGGACTCAATCGCATGTTTTCGAATCACGACCGTGTCATTATGCTGGAAGACGACGATGTTCCTGCGCCCGATTTTGTCGATTTCATGGAACAGTGCTTCGACGAATACGAGGACGACGACCACGTCATGAGCGTTACGGGATACTCGCCACCGCTCTCGTTGCCAAAGGATTACCCCCACGACGTGTTCTTCACGTATCGGGACACGACCTGGGGGTGGGGAACGTGGAAGGGCGCCTGGACTCAATACGACCGGCGACCTGACGAACTTCGAAAGGTAATTGAGGCCGAGGGAAATCGACTTCGGTCGGATCTCGATAAAGCCGGCAGGGACCTCTATCCGATGCTCCAGAATCAACTGGCAGGCGAGACCGATTCGTGGTCGGTTTGGTGGGCACTCACCATCGTCCAGAATGGTGGTATCTGTGTAAATCCGGTCGAATCTCGCATTCGGAACATCGGCCACGACGGCACTGGCATTCATTGCAACGATACTGATAAGTTCGACGTCGAGGTACGAGGCGATCGAGAGACGGGGGATCTCACGTTCCCACCATCGGCAGAAATCGACCCGGAAATAAACAAACTATACAACGATTTTCACAGACCAGACCGGTGGACCATGACGAAAAGGCACCTTGGGGATGCCTTGGAAAGGGTGGGACTATTAGACTACGTGCAGTGACGTCTTCGAGTCGATAAGTCGGGTAGTTTGGTAAACTTCCGCCATCAGGTCGGAATTTCACCCGCCCTCGCAGCTTCTAGTCGCTCCTGTTCGGAGGCCGTGAGCTCTTCACCGGCGACTTTCTTGTAGAGGGCGCTGTAGGTCGCAGCTGTCTTGTTCCACGAGAATGCCGAGACGCGGTCCACTCCACATCTCGCGAGGTCGTTTCTGAAGGTGGTATCACGACTCAATTCGCGTAACGACTGCGCGATCTCGACCGGCTCGGTCGGATCGAACAGTCTGGCACAGTCGCCAGCCTTCTCGGGCAGGGCAGTCACGTTCGAGCAGGTGACGGCAGTGGACTCTGACCACGCTTCTAGGAGTGGAAACCCGCCACCCTCGAACCGTGACGGGAAGACCACGAACGTGGCGAGTGAATATAGATTACGCAGATGGGCGGGGCTTACGTACCCGAGATACTGGACGAGATCTGTGAGTCCGAGATCAACGATACGTCGTTCGACCCTCTCCCAATGTGCGGTTCGTTTCCCGGTGCAGACCAGACTGATCTCACAATCGAGGTCGTCGCGCGCGAGGGCCAGCGCCTCAATAAGGGTCTCGTGGTTCTTGTGTGGCCAGGGTTGGGCAGGGTAAAATACGAAGCGCTCGGGAAGGCCGAATCGCTCACGTGTCTCGGTGACGGCTACCTGGGTGTTTGACTCGTATACATCGATTGGCGGTCCTCGGGGGATGGCGTACACGTCCTTGGCGGTCACGTCGAATGCGTCGACCACGTCCTGTTTCGTGAAGGACGAGGGAACGTCTACTGCAGCAGATCCTTCACACCCGGAGCGGTACGTCTCCCGTCGGTTTGCAAGCTGTCGGTCCGAAAAATTCTCCGGATAGTGCCGATGCTGGAGATCGTGGGGGTTGTAGACTGTCGGAAGTTCGGAGTTCAAGTACCGCTGTGTCGGAAAGTGGACGAGATCTACACCAAGTGACTCGAAGAAGCCCTCCGCGTCCCCGACGCCACCCGCCGACTGGGAGCGGGCGGCCTCAATGACCGGTTTTACCACCGGTTCGACTACGTCTGCAATCGGTCCGAGCGCCCAACGAACGCGCTCAACGGGTCCGCTCCACGGTCGTGGAACGAACGTGATCTCATCACCGACGTACGGTGACAGCCAGTCCGGGTCTCCCGGGTGGGTAACAACAGTATATTCGATGTCGTCGTCGCGTTCGCTCAAGCCGGAGACGAGCCCAAGCACGAACTGTTCTACACCTCCGACGTGCCCTCCGGACCGAATCGGAACGTCTATAGCGACGTGAAGGCCCATTCATCGCGGGATGGGCGACCGAAGCATTTCAGTGCTTCCCACTGATTTCGTGACCTCCTTCGACCACCACAGATCTACTGACGGCCCCACGATGAATCGTCGTGGGCACTAGCACTCCGAACTCGATTCGTCGTGTACTAAGAGTCCGTGGCGTCGAAGTACGTCGACTATCGGCACGAATTCCTCGAGAGACCCTCCATACCTTTCTGCAATTTCGACCATCGAGTGTGTACTGTCTGCGTAGTTGAGGACTGTCAATATTTTGTCGAGGAATTCGCCCTCGTCGTCGCGGACGTCGGGCGTCGAGTCGGACCACGTCTCCGGGCTGTTGACCTCGGGGTACAGGTCCCGTTTGCTCAACATCGGCTCTCCGTAGGGCTCCAGATTCCGGTAGTATCCGGCGTACTCGAACAGCTCCAGGACCCGATCGACTATCTCGGCCGCCTCCACGAGCGGCTCGATTCCCATGAACGCCTTGTCGTCGTGTGAGTTGTGGTATTCCTCGTACTCGCCGTACACCGTCCGCGCCATCTGGCCGACGGGCAGATCGAAGCCTGGGGAACAATACTGGCGCTCGTCGGAGCCGGACGTCGGCGTGAACGGTCGGAGTTCGAACGACTCGCCCGACTCGGCGTCCAGGTGTCGGACGAGTTCGTCCAGGAGTGCGTCCCCCCGGCGCGTGGTCTTGTACGAGAGCGACGACTTGGGGCCGCCGAGACACGTCAGGACGAGTCCACCGGCGAGGTGTTCCTGGAGGTGGTCGCCGTACCGGGAGAGGTAACAGAGGCTCCCGATCGTCTCCGGTGCGAACACGAACCGGTAGGTGTAGTGCCGGTCGTCGCGCTCTGCGAGCCGCCGGTAGAGTGACGTGGCGACCAGTGGCCCGCTCAGTTCGTTGTTTGCGAGTGAGGGGTGACACAGGTACGTGCTCAACAGGATCTCTTCGTCGGTTTCACCCTCGAGGACTGTGTGGCCGTAGTTCAACTCGCCGTCGACGAACTCGCTGTCGACGTACGCGTGGTACTCCCCGTCTGGGAGGTCCTCGTAGACCGCGTGAGGGAGGCAAAAGCCCCACGTTCGCTCGTAGTAGCTCGTGACGTACGGGGTCGCCTCAGGCACGTCTGGGTGGGTGTAGAGGTGTTCGTCCAGCTCGTCGAGTTCGAGCCGCCTGTCGACGGGTGCCGAGTAGTTGACTACGGCGAGATTCGTCTCGTCGTAGTCCGCGTAGACCGTCCCGTCCGGCCCTTCGAGGCGCGCCTCTGTGATGCGCCACTCCGGCGGCACTTCCCAGTCGTACACCTCAGTCCCGGAGTGGACGGCCTCGACGTCGAGGGGCATCTCGTCGCCGATCCGGTCGAGGCTGGCCCGAAGTCCCGGGCCGGTGATGCTGCGCGTGAGCGGAAAGAGGTCGTCGAAGAGCCCGTCGAGCCGTTCGTGTTCGCCCGCAACGTCGACCATGCAGTCTCGTCCACTGGTGTGATAGTAAACCGTTTGGTGGGACGACGCACTTCTGCATGCGTCGCGGGGGGACTACCGCTGTTGGACGTGATTGTTGATCTCGGCCAGACCGTTGTCGTCGACGTACCGGACTGCGTCTACTACGTCGACGACTTCGTCGAAGTCGACGCCCTCGTAGATACGCCGAATCAGTGCGTAGTCCGCAGCCCGATCGAGGGTAAAGCGCAGATCCGTCCGCCCGACGAGGGCCTCGGCAAATGGATCTTCCGAGGAGTCGACGTTGTGGTGGTCGAACTTCTCCAGATTCTCGCGGTAGTAGGTCGTGACGTGCTCCCGCTGTTCAGATGACGTGGCTGCCGAGCTGACCCTGTCGAAGGACTGCCGAGTAAACGCCTCGCAGGCGACCCCCATCGGGAACGTTCGTTCCAGCGCGTCCGTCACGTACTCGACGCCCTCTGACTCGATCAGGGAGATGGCGTGATCGATGTAATTCGGCAACACGAGCGGGCTATCCGCCGAGACGCGGACCACGGTGTCCGCATCCACTGTGACAGCAGCCTCGTGCAGTCGTGTCAGTACGTCCTCGTGTGGCCCCCGGTGCACCGCCGTCCCTGTCTCGCGTGCAAAGTACGCTACGATGTCGTCGCACTCGAGGTCTGGCGCGGCCACGACGACGGCGTCGACGCACTCTGCAGCCTTCACCCGCCGAATCACGTGTGCAAGAACTGTATCCCCCGCGAGCGGAAGCGTGACTTTGCCCGGTAGCCGCGTCGAACCCATCCGGGCCTGGATGAGGGCCACGGTCTTCATGCTGACCGATATTTGCGACGCGTGCATAGTGGTTGCGGGACTCGCTCGAACCCAGGCGGGTCCTGACCGGTCAGGGGCCTTTCGAACCCGAGACTGAAGGCTTTATCAAGGCCAGCGTCGTTCGCCGTAGACATGGATGGCGTGTGGCTGGTACTCGACTCCCTCTCCTTCGGGGTAACGCCGTTCGCGCCGGAGGGGCCGGACACCATGCCGAACTACGCCGACCTGGTCGGGCGACGCGGGATCAACTTCACGTCCGCGTACGCACCAGGTCCGTTCAGCCCGTCGTCGCACTCATCTTTCTTCACCGGCGAACTGCCATCGACCACGGGAATGTACGAGGCCTACCCGCGCTTCGACAACGATCTCCCGACCATCGGCGACGTGATGAGCGAGACGCACACGACTCACCTCGTTACGTCCAACCACTTCCTATTCCAGGGACTGGACGAGGGCTTCGATCACACGGACGACCTCGGCCGACAGTACATGGTCTTCGAGGAGGCGTCCGATCCGAAGGACTTCTCCGCCAAGTACGACGACGACCCCCGGTGGCGCCGGTACCTAAATCTGGTCGTATCCGAGGGAAAGCCGATCCGGTCGTTGGTGAATGGCCTCAACTACAAGGTCGGTGGCGACCAGGAGATCAAGCCGAAGTCCTGGGGGGACGAGGAAAACTTCCAGTACGCTAGCACAATGTGCGACATGATCCGTCGCAGGTTGTCCGAATCGGGCGACTCGTTTGTCGTGGCCAACTTCATGGATCTACACTCTCCGTTCGAAGTGAGCGACGAGGCTTTAGAGCGATATTTCCCAGACACCCCCCATGAGGACTTGCCACTGGAGGTGGCGGCGAGGCGTGACAAACTCCGTGACGAGAAATCCTACGACGCAGAGCAGATGTTCGGCCTGTACAAAGCCGCAATCTGGGACTTCGACCGGAAGTTCACGCCCCTCGTGGAGGATCTCGTCGAGACGGAGACTTTTGTCGCTGTGCTCGCCGACCACGGGTGGTACGACACGAACGCTGCCTACTCCGACGAGCGGCTGCACGTTCCACTGACGCTTTTCGCACCGGGGGAGTCTGCCCGAACGGTCGACCGGAGCGTCAGTCTGCGCTCGCTCCCGCGAACGACGACCGAGGTGATGCGGGGGGACGACGGCGGCTTCAACGGCCCGTCGCTCCTGGAGGCCAATACCGACCAGACGGCTATCGCCGAGGTCATACACAAGCCAAATGACATTTACGAGAAGACGCTCCGCGTCTACGTAAACCGACCTTCGGACGATCCCGACCCGGCGGACCTCCAACACGACATCGTTGTCTTCCGTGGGGACGCAAAAGTCCAGTTTGTCGCCGACGAGTTCGAGGCGATCAGGGGCTCCGGTGCTGCCGTCGACGAACTGGAGCGCGAGGCCAGAGCACTGCTCTCCGGGGATATCCGCGGGCCCGGCGAGGATGTCGAGGCGTACGACGAGCAGACCGAACGACGGCTCAAGCGGTTGGGATACCTCGAATGACGCCAAAAATACCCTGTCCTACGGGACGGGGAACCTCAGGAGAAGGTATGCAATGAAAGTCAAAACCGATCGCGTGCCGCTTGTCGTAGCACGCAACGCGTTGGTTTTCACCTTCACTGCACGCACCTTTTCATGAATCGCATACACTTCCCGTCCGATTGGGACGAAGCAGAGGGGGATGACCTGATCGGAGCAACGGAAAACCGTTGGAGGTCGTTTGCGGATCGTCTCGCAGACAATTGCCGTGGCTACCTGCTGGTCGATGCAACCACAGAGAGGGTGGATACGTTACAGATCCTTTGTCGGACCGCGAACTACCTCGCCGATCATCTCGAACTCGAACCGCTGTATCTGGCGGATCCCTGCCCGGAGAAAGAGAGACTTTGCCGGGCGTACTTTCCCGGAGACTTCGTTTCGACTAATAGTTCGGCTTACGGTGTGGGGACGTATGTTGGCGCACTTTCTGATCTCTACAAGAGTTTCAAAACGATCGACGACGTCCAGGACTTCCTCGACCTAGTCGTCCGTGACGTCCCTATTGGTGACCTGATTTACAACAGTTCGTTGATGAATTCTGGGGAAGGGACGTTCGACGAAGTCGGTGAATACCTGTACCGACGGCTTGTGAGTGCGCATCTTCTCTTTCGTCACTCCGAGCGAATCGTCACCGACTATGATGTCGATGCAGTCCTCGGACGCCACATCTTCTATGAACGTAACGGCATTCCTTACCGTGTCGGAATGCGAACAGGCGCTCCGCTGTTGAACTTCAAACCGAGCATCGGTCTACTCCGTCGATACGACTCGTTGTCGGAAGCAAAGGTGGACTTTCCCCGTCCGTCGGAGTCGCTGTTCAATTGCGTTTACAACGACCATCGGCGTCTGGCGATATCCGAAGGCGCGCGTACAATGGCTGATCGTATTGGTCTAGAACCGGTACTCGAAGGTGAGGCAGATGTGACCCCTCACTCCCGACCGCCGGTACTCCGAAACGGTTTGATGTCGATGTCGAACCCCACGATCCTCATCTTACCGCATATTTTCGTCGAGAACCTTCGATTTGACCGGGGTATCTTCCGCGATTACCTTACGTGGTTTCGGAAAACCCTCCGCTTCGCTGAACGGACGGAAAACATCAACTGGTTGGTGAAACCCCATCCAAACCGGGAGTTATTCGATCAAAAACAGGATGTTGGTGACGAGGTAGAACGAATCGCCGGTGACGTGGACGCACGAATCCGTCTCCTACCGGATGAGGTGGAACACGCCGACCTCATACCCGAAGTGGACGCCGTTGTCACAATCGACGGAACTGCCGGAATCGAATATTCGTGTTTTGGAATCCCGACGATTCTTGCCGGCAAGAGTTCGTATTCTGGCTTTGGCTTCACTATTGAACCGGAAGACGACGCCGCGTACTTCGAGCAGTTACGAAACCCCTCGGCTATACCGCCCCTATCCAGGGACCAGCGAGATCGTGCACTCGTCATGGCATACATTCACTTTCGGCTGTTACGTAACAACGGACCATCATATCCGCAGGACAGATCGTCGGCGTGGTCGAACGCGCTTGCCTTCGTCCGTGGACCATCCCCAGAGGACGATCCATATTACCACGCGCTCGGCGAGTACGTCGCTCGGGAAGACCGCCACCTCGTTCGGTCATCGGAGATCGACTGTTGACTTGCGAAGTCGCCGGAACTGGAGTTGACCCCTCATCGCAAGGAAAAAGATGGACGACAGGGGATTCAGACTCGATGGACGACGCGGGTGGACACCCCTCTCACTTGCTCGCTTCACTCCTACACCCCCTCAAAGTACGGGCTGAACGCCGTGGCCTGGCTTCCTGGTCGAGGAGTTCGACGACGACCCCTTCGACACCGAGCACCAACGACTTCTCCTGGCGACCGTGGTCCTGGACAGACGGCCCGACTCGGAGCGCCATCCGGGCGCGTGCCGAAACCGATCCATTATTCGGTTGGGCTGTCCAACTCGTATAGAAACCGACGTGACATGAGCGAAGACATCAGTAGACGCCGGAAACTCAACACACTCCGTTCGGCCGCGGCGTTCAAACCGCGGTTCACCGTCGCCATTCTCGCCGTCAGCTTCGTGGCGGCAATCCTCGAGGGCATCGGCCTGAGTTTCATCGTCCCCGTCATCTCGGTCGCGTCCGGAGAAGTGAGCGGCGAGGCGAGCGGCCTCGTCGGCGCCTTCGCCGATCTCTACGCGTTCCTGAGCGTCCCCTTCACACTCGAGTACATCGTGGTCGGCGTGGGGATCGTCATGATCGTCCGGTACACGATGAGCTTCCTCGTCTCCTGGTTCCGAGCCTCTCTCCAGACCCAGTACGTCCGTCACCTCCAGTCTATCGCCTACGACCGTGCGCTTGACGCTGAAGTCGGCCACTTCGACGACCAGGGTTCCGATGACATGCTCAACGCCATTGTAACCCAGGCCAACCAGGGGGCCCAGGTAATCCAGATCGGCGTTAAGATCATCGAACAGGCGATGATATCCGCCGTGTACCTCGCTATCGCCGTCTATCTCGCGCCGATGTTGACCCTCGCGACGGGCGTGCTCCTTGGCTCGCTCGTCGCACTGTCCCGGCTCGGCTTCGCGTCGGGGTACTCCGTAGGTGACCGCGTCGCCGACGCGAACGAGCGCGTCCAGGGAGCGGCACAGGCCGGCACCCAGGGTATCAGGGACGTCAAGCTGTTTGGCCTCGCCGGCGAGTTACGGGGGAACTTTCGCGAGGCGATCGACCAGTACGCGTCTTCGACCATTCGGATCCGGCGAAACCAGGCCGCGATGGACAACTTCTACCAGCTGATCGTGGCGCTGTCCGTGTTCGGTCTTATTTACGGCGCCCTGGAGTTCACATCGCTCGAACTCGGCGAACTCGGCGTCTTCCTCTTCGCCGTGTTCCGACTCGGCCCGCGAATCAGTTCGATCAACAACATGCTCTATCGCGGGGAGGGTCAGCTCCCGCACCTCGTTCGAACCCACGACTTCATCGAGACACTCGAGGACCGGGCCGAACCCACCGGTGGAACGTCGGTCGAGGCTCCGGTTTCCAGGGTCTCCTTCGAGGACGTGACATTCTCCTATCCGTCGGAGGCGGCCGTCCTCCGGGACGTGTCCTTTTCCTTTTCCCGGGACGAGTTCGTGGCGTTCGTCGGCCCCTCCGGCGCCGGCAAATCGACGATCGTCTCGCTCCTCGCCAGGTTCTACGAGCCGGACTCGGGGCAGATCCGTGCCGACGGAACGCCGATCGTCGAGTTCGACCTGGAGGAGTGGCGCTCGCGGATCTCTGTCGTCCGCCAGCACCCCTTCATCTTCAACGACACGCTCCGGTACAACGTCACGGTCGGCAACCGTGACGCCACGCAGGCGGAGATCGAGGAAGCCTGCGAGATCGCCCAGGTGACGGAGTTCTTCGACGAGCTTTCTGACGGCTACGAGACCCAACTCGGCGACGACGGCGTTCGGCTCTCCGGGGGCCAGCGCCAGCGCGTCGCCATCGCGCGTGCCCTCCTGAAGGACGCCGACGTGCTCGTCCTCGACGAGGCGACGAGCGACCTCGACACCGCGCTCGAACGGCAGGTCCACGAGGGCGTCGAGTCCATGGACCGCGACGTGGCGATGCTCGTCATCGCCCACCGCCTCTCGACGGTGACCGGTGCGGACCGCATCTACGCCATGGAGGACGGCCACATCGAGGAGCGCGGGAGTCACGCCGATCTCCTCGAGGCGGACGGGACCTATTCGGACCTGTACGGCGCCCAGCACCGGGGGTGAGTTTGCCGACCGAGGCACACGCGCGGGACGGGGCGCCGTCGGACAGCCGTCTCAGCCCTCGAAACATCGCTCGACGGCCGTGACGACGTCGTCCACGTCGCCGCGGTCCATCTTCGGGTGGAGCGGGAGACAGAGCACGCGCTCCGCGGCGGTCTCGGTGGTCGAGAGGTCGCCCCGGTCGACGTCCTCGAAGGCCGAGTGGTGGTGGATCGGGATGTAGTGGACGCTCGTCTCGATCCCGAGGTCTGCGAGGCCCACGTCGAGCCGGTCCCTCGTGACCGGCGCCTCGTCGGTGACGAAGACCGGGTAGAGGTGGCGCGCGTGTTCGTCGGGATCTCTGACGCCGAGGGGCTCGACGCCCCGGATGGCGGCGAGCTGCTCGTCCAGGGCACCGGCGAGGCGACGGCGCGTCTCGACGAACTCGTCGAGCCGGTCGAGCTGCGCCAGCCCTATCGAGGCCTGCACGTCGTTCATGTTGAACTTCAGCGAGGGGGTGACGACGTCGTAGCGCCAGCCGCGGTCCGGCTCGTCTTCGCGCTCCCAGGCGTCCTTGTCGACCCCCGCGAGTCGACGGGTGCGAACGCTCTCGGCGATCCCCTCGTCGTCGGTCACGAGGAGTCCGCCCTCGCCGGTCGTGATGGTCTTCGTCGCGTAGAAGGAGTAACAGCCGGCGTCGCCCAGCGTCCCGAGTGGTTCCCCGTCGTAGTAGCCGCCGAGGCCGTGGGCTGCGTCTTCGACGAGCGCGAGGTCGTGGTCTGCTGCCAGGTCGCGGAAGGCGTCCATGTCGGTGGCCTGCCCGGCGTAGTGGACCGGGACGATCGCCTCCGTTTCCGGCGTGATCGCCTCCTTGACCGCCTCCGGGTCAAGCGTAAGAGTGTCGGACCGCACGTCTGCGAGGACCGGGTTCGCGCCGGCTCGCATCGCACTCGAGACGGTCGTCGCGAAGGTCATTGGCGTCGTGATCACGTCGCCGGTGACGTCCAGACACCGGAAGGCGAGGTAGAGTGCGCTCGTGCAGTTCAGCGTGCCGACGGCGTGGTCCGCGCCCACAAAGTCGGCGACTGCACCCTCGAACTCGGCCGTTCGCTCCCCCGTCGTGAGCCACCCGGACTCGAGGGCCTCGGTGACGTTTTCGATCTCCTCGTCGCCGAGTGACGGACTCGCGAACGACAGCGGTTCGTCCCGAACGGGACGTCGATCCGGCTCCCGGCCCTCGCGCGTCATGTGTCCACGGTCCGGTCGGTGCTACTTATCATCGGCTACTTTCTCCCAGGTCACGGGCTCGTCGACGTCGATCGTCGCGGTCGCCTCGCGTCCGACGAGGTCGGCCCGGGCGGCCGGGTCGAGGCCCCGTTCCCGCTCGCCAGGCCGGAGGATGGCGGTGTTTCCCTCGGTGATTCGCTCGCCGGCGTCGATCCGGCGCGTCGCGTAGACGCTCCGACGGCTGGCGGCGTAGGCGTCCTGCTCGACGTCGACGACCGCCTTTTCGCGGTCACCCAGCGCGACTTCGGTCTTCTCGATGGCGTCGACCATCGCGGCGAACTCGTCGGGTTCGAGCGCCATCGCGTGGTCGCCGCCCTCGCGAGAACTGTCGTCGGTCAGGTGCTTCTCGACGACGCTCGCCCCGAGGGCGACCGCCGCGGCCGGCGCCGTCGTCGGATCTTCGGTGTGATCGGAGAGGCCCACGGGGACGTCGAACCGGTCACGGAGAGATTCGACCATCCTGACGTTGATCTCAGAGAGTGGCGTCGGATAGGCCGAGACGCAGTGCAGGAGGGCCACGTCCGCGTCCGCCTCGTCGAGGGTGGTCAGCGCAGCCTCGATTTCGTCGAGTTCGTGCATCCCGGTCGAGAGGAGAATCGGCTTCTCCCGGCGCGCGACGTACTGGAGAAACTCCAGGTCAGAGAGCGTCGCGGAGGCAATCTTGAACGCGGGGACGTGCGGGTCGAGCGCGTCGACCGCGTCCCGATCGAACGGGCTCGACAGGAAGGTCACTCCCCGGTCCGCAGCGTAGGTGGCGAGCCGTGGGATCCAGTCGTGGGGCATCTCCACGTCGGCAAACGTGTCGGCGAGGTCACTCCCCTCGCCGTAGAGTCCCGCGCCAGTGAAGGTCTGGAACTTGACCGCGTCCGCACCGGCCTCGGCGGCCGCGTCGACGAGCCGCTCTGCGCGGTCGTAGTCGCCGTCGTGGTTGAGGCCGGCCTCCGCGACGACGAACGTCTCACTGTCGGGACCGACCCGGTGGTCCCCGACGGAGAACGGTGGCATACCGACACCGGGAGCCGCGCCTCATTAAGGGTGTTGGGAGCGGCTCGCGACGGACGTCGAGAGAAACGCATTCAACCCTGTAGGACCCACAACACGACGTGACAGTCGCGTTCGTGGTCGACGGTGGTCCGGAAGCGGGGATGGGCCACGTTTACGAGACAATCACGCTGTCGGCTGATTTGCCGCCGCCGTCGTCAAGAGTCGCACTCATCGAGAGTGACGGTCCAGCTCTCGACATGCTTCAGGAAGCGGGTATTCCGGCCACGCAGTTCGCCGGAACAGACGACCTCGTCGACCGACTCTCGGCGCTTTCTCCGTCGACCGTGGTGTTCGACCATCCCGACCTTCGGGAATCGATGCTCGCGGCCGTCGCGACCCACGACGCGGTCGACCGGGTCGTGGCGATTGGAAATACGCTGACGAACATCCCTGCGACCGCCGGCGACTACTGTGACGCCGTCGTCAACTACAGCAAGGACGTGACTACCTTCGAGAGTCGACGCCGCCGATCCGGTGACACGCTCTTCCTCGAGGGACCTGCGTACTTCGTCGTCAGGTCGACCTTCGATCGATACCGGGACGCCTGGCGTCCCGACTCGGGCGACGCCGCGGCCGGTGACGGAGCAGCGGCGGGCGAATTTCCTGTTTCCGACGTCCTCCTCCTCTTCGGGGGTTCCGACCCGTCGAACTACACCACGAAGGTCGGCGACCGCCTCCTCGCGTCACCGACCGACTACCACGTCGATTTCGTCCTCGGTCCGGGGTTCGACTACGAGTCGACGCTCAAGGATGCCATCGCACAGTACGACTCGGCGGAGTACACTGTCCGGCGAAACGTCGACGACGTGGGGAAGATGATGGTTTCGACGGACGCGTTGCTCACGTCTCCGGGACTGACGACGTTCGAGGCCATCTACGTCGGTTGTCCGCTCGCCGCGATCTGTCAGACCTCGGCACATACGAAAGCCTACCGGTCAGTCGAATTCGCATACGAGTACGACGCTATCGACGACGTCGACCGACTGGTGGCTGAGACGTACGACCGCTTCACTGGTGGCTTCGGCGACCAACTCGAGGTCGGGACGAGGCGCGCCGAGATCCGGGACGCGATACTGCCCGACGGATAGTACCCGACGGTGCTAGCCAGTCTCATGGCTCCGGGGGAGACTTTACTGATCGACGTCTGTGAGGTCGGTGAGACGGTCCCGGCGCTCGGGTTCGGTGGTGAACTGGACGCCGTCGTACTTGGCCATGTGCAGTCCGCGCTCGTACCGTCCGAGGGCTGGCGTAACGTCCTCTTCTGCGACCATCGCGAGAAGTTGCGGCGCGATCTCGGATGCGGCGAGTGCCAGCGCGACGCCACCCGCGATTCGGGGGTTGATCTCGAGCCAGTATCGTTCGTCCCCGGCCTCGATGAACTGGACGTTCGTGAAGCCACGTGCCCCGACGGCGTCGACGATCCTCGTTATCGGGTCGACCACGCCCTCGTTGTCCACCGTCACTCCCTTGTCCGAGACGCTCTCTCGTAACGCCAGTCGTTTCCGGGGAACGACGCTCACCGGTTGGTTCTCGCGATTGACCAAGACGTCGACGGTGTACTCCTGTCCCTCGACGTATTCCTGAACTATTGGGGACTCGTACCGATCCGCGAGGAGGGCCAGTTCTGACGCCGACTCCGCCAGGTCGAATCCACGGGTCGTCGACCGGTGGCCCCGCCCCTTTACGACCACCGGGAAGTCGAGTGCGCCATCAAGCCCCTCGGAAAGGCTCGTGGTCTGCGGGGTCCTGAGGTCGAGTTCCTCGAAAAGATCTCGGGTCGCGAACTTGTCTGCGCAGTCGACGACCCCCCGTTCGTCGGGCATCAGGAACGTCGCGTCTGCGTCGATTCGATCGCGGTTCGCCGCGAGTTCGAGGAGTTCGAGGTCGTTCGTCGGCACGACGTAGTCGACCTCTTCAGTGGTGATGACGGTCTCGAGCGCCTCGAAGTAGCCGTCCTCGTCGACCCGGGGAACCACGTACCCTTCGTCGGCGAACTCGAGGCCCGGCGCCGACCAGGAGGCGTCAATCCCGACGAAGCGGAACTCTTCCGGGCGATCACGGCCCGCGTCCCGGAGCGCCTCGAAGACGTACTTCCGCCTGCCGACCGAGGTCAGCAGGAGGGTGAGCCGGGTCATGCGCTCAGCACAACACCTCTGGAACGTCAGCCAGGGACGAGACCTCGTGCGTCGGTTCCGGCCCGGGGCCGACCACGTCCGCGTGCATACCGACCCTGACCCGGACAGTCACCATTCCGAGGTCGCTCGGGACCTCGAAGTCCTTCGACGGGTCGTCCCCCACGTAGGCGACATCCGTCGGAGGAAGATCACACCTCGACAAGACTCGCTCGAAGGCGTCCAGTCGCGTTTTGTCTTCGGTGATCGTTATCTCGTCGACCAGGGCCTCGAGTCCGAGTGCATCGACCTTCTTCTGCTGCATCACCCGGTGCCCTTCGGTGACGATCCCGACGAATTGGGTGGACTTTCGGACGTCTTCGATCACGGATTGTGACTGCCCCGGAAGCTCGATGCTCGGCTCGTGTCGTCGGTAGACTCGCAGGAGTTCTCCGACCGGTACCTCGGGCGCGTCGACAGCCTCGATGGCGTCGTCGAAACTGTGTCGGTAAGAGAGGCCGTGCTCGGTGATGGAGTTCGTGAGGGCCTCGAAGAACGCCTGTTCGTCCAAGCCGTACCGTCGCCCGACGTGAGCCGCGACGGCGCGGAACCCACTCAGCTTGTAGTCACGGTAGGGATAGAGCGTTTCGTCGAGATCGAACAGGACGGCGCCGGGCACGTGTCCACCTCAGTCGGACACGACCCGCTCGAAGTTGTTCTCGAGCGTCCGGTAGTTGCTGTATCTGTTCCGGGTGTAATCCTCGAACTCCCCCCGCTCGAAGGCATCCTTGATCTCTCGTGCACCGTCCCGGATCGTGTGTTCGGTCTCGAACCCGAGCGCGTCGCGGATTTTCGCAAAGTCGACCTGATAGCTTCGCTCGTCTTCCTTCTCGCGCTGCCAGTCGATCTCCGCGGCCGGGAAGACATCCGCGATCCGCTCGCCGATCTCCTTTATCTGGTAGTTCTGCTCGTTCGAACCCACGTTGAACACTTCGTTCGAGACCGCCTCGATGGGAGCCTCCAGGCAGTCGATGTACGCACGGGCGGCATCTCGAACGTGGACATTAGGCCGATACTGGTCGCCGCCGAAGATCGGAATGACGCCCTCCTCGTGGGCCTTCGCGGAGAGAACGTTGACTACGAGATCGAACCGCATTCTGGGTGAGAGCCCGTAGATGGTACCCATCCGGAGGATCGTCGGCGAGAAATTGGTGTCGGCCATTTCGCGTAGCGCGCGCTCCGATTCGATCTTCGTCTTGGCGTACAGGGAGACGGGGTTGAGTTCGTCAGTTTCCGTGAGGAGTTTCTCGGGTGAGTGACTGCGGCCGTAGACGCTACACGTCGACGCGAACAGGAACCGGTTGATCTGGTGGTACCGGCAGATCTCTGCGACGAGCTTGACGGAGTGGTAGTTCAACTCGAGGGTCTTCTGTGCGTCGATCGCGGAGGCGGGATCACCGACGAGTGCGGCGAGGTGGACGACGGCGTCGACGCCCTTGATGGCGTCGACGACCGTTTCGATCGATCGCATGTCTCCCTCAATCAGGCTGAATCGCTCGTGGCCGAGCAAGTCGGAAATTCCGTGGTCGCCGTACAGGAGGGAATCGAGTACCCTGACGGAGTAGCCGTCGTCGATGAGCTCGTGACATAGGACCGACCCGATGTGACCGGCTCCGCCGATGACGAGGACCATATCGACGTTCCCCTTCGGTGTGGGATCACTCGCAACCCGCTCGCCGTTCTCGGTGACGTGGACGACGTCGACCGGGACGCCGTCATCGTCGACGACCGGAACAGTGAGCGTGTTCGGCTCGTTGACTCGCGCCTTCACTGCTTCGGTGTCGAGCCGGTCCCCAACTGCCGACCCGTCCCTGTCGTCCCGAGCCGCGAGTGGATCTTCGTTCATCACAGCTCCGACCGGTTCGTCGAGACCGACGCCGTCGAGAATACCCCGTCGAACGTCGCCGTCCGTCGCCGTACCGACGAGTGAGTCCGTCTCGTCCGTGACGAAGACGATGCCGCACCCGTTCCGATCGATCACCTCCATTGCCCGCTCCAGGGGCGTCGACCGATCCACAGTCAGCTCAGCAACCGTCGCCATTGACGATCGATCACTCTCTATCGGTATTACCTTGTTGGTCCGTTTCACTGTGGCCTTCGATTCCATCCGACATTCCCGATGGTCCGATACATTTATAGCCTCGTCCTGCCGGGTTCCAGCCATCGAGGGGTCAATGACACGGAAGAACGTCGTCTACCTCGTCGCTGACTCGCTCCGTGCGGACCACCTCGGGTGCTACGGGGCGGAAGACGTACTCACGACGGAGATAGATCGCCTCGCCGAGGAGGGCGTTCTCTTCGAGAACGTCGTTTCGTCGGCCCCCTGGACCGTCCCGTCGATTGCGACCCACACGACGGGGACCTATCCTCACCGCCTCCAGGTGTTCAATCCGGAGGACGACATCAGTGCCAAGACCGACTCGGTGTTCGAGCGGTTCAAAGATGCTGGGTACGCGACGGCCGTGCACTTCGACAGCGAACGCCGGATGGCCCAGTTCCAGTCTGGAGTCGACCACCACGGCTGGTCCTACGACATCGAGGACGTCCTTGAGTTTATCACTGACCACAGCGACGAGCCGTTTTTCATGTTCAATCTTTACCGGGGTACGCACCTTCCATACGTCCTGAAGTACTCCCGAGAGGCCTGGTACCGGGCGAAAGAGGAGATGATGGACCGCCTCCGCGAGGGGACGCCCGAAGCGATCGCGAACGTGAAATACCGGTACGCGCGCTCCGTGGAGCACTTCAGCGAGTGGTATCTCCGGGCCATCCTCGATCGGTTAGAACGGGAGGGAATACTCGAGGACACGGTCGTCGTCGTCACGTCGGACCACGGCGAGAGCTGGGATCGTCGGTACGACGACCTCTCGGATCTGGAACTGTACGACCTCCACGGCCCCCTCCTGTACGACGAGGTGCTGAAGGTCCCCCTGGTGATCTACAACCTCGGGACCGCCGAGGGACACCGCGTCGAGGAAATGGTCCGGTCCGTCGACGTCCTGCCGACGTTGCTCGACGCCCTCGACATGCCGCATGAAACCGGGCCGGACGCGGACATCGACGGAACTTCGCTCGCCCCCGCGGTCGACGGCGACGTGAGCCGCGTCGACTTTCCGGACCTCGCGTTCAGCAGCACGACGAACTACGAGAGTCCATCAGACGCCGAACTGACGACCGTTGGCAAGTTTGCGGTCAGGGACGACACCTGGAAACTGCTGTGGACCCCCGACACGGACCAGACGGAACTGTATAACCTCGACGCCGACCCCGAAGAAACGACGGACCGGGCGGCGGACGAGCCTGCGAAGACCGCTGAACTACTCGCGATCCTGGAAGGGGAAGTGAGAGAGACCGATTCCTCGTACAGCGAGGACGAGGAACAGGCGCTCCAGGACCGGCTCGAGGACCTCGGATACCTGTAGCACCGACACAGTCATGCCTGCCCGGCGTCGGCCTCTGTGTAGATGGTGACAGTCACCGCGACGCCGCTCGTTGACGAACCCGTCCCGCTCGCTGCCCGCCGGGCGACCGAGGCCGTCGCCGTCGACGAGACGCTCTACCTGTTTGGCGGCGTAGGAGCCGCGGGCACGGAGTCCGTCCTCGACGTGAACGACCACCTCTGGCAGTTCGACACCGGGACCCTCTCATGGTCGCGCGTCCCGTCGAGCGATCCGTGGCCCTCACCTCGTCGTTGCCAGGGCTGGGACGCTGTGAACGGGACGATTTTCTGCTGGGGTGGCAGTAGTCTCCGGGAGCCGGACTCGGACGAAGCCGACCCGAACGCCGGCATCATCGCGCCAGGGGACGTGGACGTCACGTACGACTTCCGGAACGACCTCTGGACCTTCGACGTGGCCACCGAGCGCTGGCGTCGCCTCGAGCGGACCGACGACTACCGCTCAAACGAATACGGGGATCAAGACCGTCCACGACCGCGGTACACGGCGGTGTTTCACACCATCGGCGACCGCATGCTGCTGTTCTCCGGGAAAACCCAGACCGAGGCCTACGAGAACGTTCACCTGAACGACACCTGGTTCAGGGAGGCGGACGGCCAGTGGCGCCGGGTCCGGAACGACGAGTGCCGGCCGGGCGTCGATTCCGAAGCCGACTGGCCAGCGCGTCGGTACGGCGCGATGTCCGCGGCGAGCGACGAGGCGACGTTCGTCTTCGGCGGGTACGGTGACCGTGACCTCAACGACCTCTGGCGGTTCGACCACGATGCGGAGTCGTGGACGCTCCTGAGCCCCCACCGGGAGTCAGCGGACTGGCCGGCCCCGCGGTACGGCTCGTCGTTCGTCCTGTATGACGACCTGCTCTACCTGTTCGGCGGTCGGTCGCGAGAACACCCGAAGCGAAACTACAACGACCTCTGGACGTTCGACGTCTCCGAGCGGACCTGGACGCAACACCAGGAGAACCGCGCTCCACACAGGTACGACGAGACCGCCGAGTACCCGGGCTACCACGCGAAGTCCGCGAACGCGGTGGTCGGGACCGACTGGTACGTCTGGGGCGGCGAGGGGCGACAGGGCCACGTCAGCGACTTCTGGCGCTTCGACCTCGCCGCCCACGAGTGGCAACTCGTCCAGCCACAGCGGGACGACGACCCGGACTTCTGGTAGTCTCCCTGCCGGCGACGGCGGGCAGTCAGTAGCTTTATTTTTCCCTGGCGTCGCCAGTCCACAGATGGAATCGGCACGTCTGACCGGCCCGAGTCAGCGCGCGCGGTGGGGCCGCAGTCGCCTGGGGGCAGGCCACCAGTGACTGCCGGTCGCCGCCTCATCGTCGTAGTGGTCCTTGTTGGGTTGCTACTCGGCACGTTCGTCCACTACGGCGCCAACGGCCCGCGTCGCGGCTACCCGAGTCCCGGTAGCATCGACGCCGAGTACGACGCACACGTCGGTGAGACAGTCTTCCTGTTGGCCGAGGTCGCCGAGATTGACGACGGGAGCGCGACCCTGCGCGTTCGCGGAACGGGCTCGCCGTACGAACTCAGAGCGGTCGGCCTCGCCCCGCCGATCACGCCCGGCGCGTTGATACAGGTCTACGGGGAACTTGGAGCTGACAGGACTGTCGCGGTGTCCAACGCCGTCGTGGTGAATCCGTCCCGGACGGCAGAACTGACCAAGTACGGCCTGTCGGCTCTCGGCGCCGCACTCGCCCTCGCTCTGTTCTTCTGGTACTGGCGCGTCGACCTCGCCTCGCTCGGCTTCGAGGTGCGTCGCGATGGCTGACCTGCTCGCGCACGTCCTCGTCGCCTACGCCGTGCTGACGGTCGTCGGCTGGCGACTGGACTGGCTCGACCAGCAGTGGGTCGTCGTTGGGATGTGCGGGGCCGCGATTCCAGACCTCGGCAAGGTCAACCTCGTCGTCCACGAGAGCACTATCAGGTCGGCGCTGGGCGTGCCCTTCACGTACGCCCCGCTGGCCACGATCGGTGGCGTGGTGCTCGTCGCGGGAATCGTGACGCAGTTGTTCGCTCACGACCGGCGGCGGGTCTTCGGGCTGCTCGTCGCCGGCGGTGGCCTCTCGCTGCTGGGCGACGCACTGCGTGCCTACGCCGACGGCCACTCCGAGTTCTTCCTCTACCCGGTCCTGTACTGGCGGCCACCGACGCCGAGCCTGTACGTCTCCTCGGACCTGTGGGTCACGGCCGTGGCGATTGGCGTTGCAGTGGTGGTGTTCGCCGTCGACCGCTACGTTGCGTGATTCGAGGCCTCGGTGGGAGCAGGACGGGCCGTGCTGTCCGTCATTCCCAATCGACGTCCTCGCTGACGACGGTCGCTGGCGACCCCGCGACCAGTGTTCGCGGCGGAACGTCGTCGAGGACGACGCTGTTGCTCGCAACGACCGCACCCTCGCCGATGGTCACGCCCTTGGTGACGGAGACGTCGTAACCGATCCAGACGTCGTCCTCGACCCTGATGGGCGCCGTCCGTCGACTCGTTTCGCCATCGACGAAGATTTCGTACCTGTCGGTATCTATGAACTGGACGTTCCACCCGATAGCACAGCCGTCACCGATTTCGACGCGGTCCTCACAGAGGATGCGGATATGTGCGTTGAGAAAGGACCCACCGATTGATAGCGTCCCTCCCTTCACTTACGATCACGGAACATGGACCGATGATTGATAGTCCGTTCTCGCCAGTGGTTTCGAGGGTGCCGCAATCCTCGAGGAACAGTTTCGACTTTCCGAGTTTCGGATGGGAGGCTCTCATCGGCTGGAGCCCCATCGAAAACCGTGATTGGATTCGCACGTCCACGTTCGATTCGATACGGGTGATTACATTTCGATGTAAGAGGAGGCGAGATGGGTCTCCAGTGTGTCGTACAGAATGGTACATTGACTTCGCCAGCCCGCGAACGCCGAGGTACCGGAGGAGCTGTCGCGTCTTCCAGTGTGTCAGTCGTCGTGCGATGTCAGTACCATTCGCCTTGTTCCCTGTCTCAGCGGTGCACTGCTAGGGGCACGCCCGTCTCAGCGCTCGTGGAGGAGCGTCTCCAGGTTCTCCCGCACCTCGTCCCGGTCGCGCGCGTCGGTGTACCAGTCGATGGTGTTCGCGAGGCCGTCCTCCAGCGAGTACTCCGGTTCCCACCCCAGAACGTCCTCGGCCCGGGTGGTGTCCGCGGCCCGGTGACGGACGCCGACCGGTTTGTCCGTCATGTGGTCGATCTCCGCCGGCTCCCAGTCCATGTACTCGAAGATCGCCTCGGCGACGTCGTTGATCGAGATGTACTGCGAGATGCCGGCGTTGACCGGCGTCGCGTCCGTCACGTGCTCGCTGGCCAGGAGCAGTGCGCGCACGATGTCGTCGACGTACGTGAAGTTGCGAGTCTGCTCCCCGTCGCCCCAGATCCGGTAGGGATCCTGTCCGGCGAAGGCCTTCGCGATGAGTGCGACGATGGCGTGCGTCTCGTTCTCGCGGGGGCCGTAGGCGGTGAAGATGCGAACCGAACTCGCGTCGATTCCGTGCTGCTCGTGGAACGCCATGAGGGATCGCTCGCCCATGAGCTTGGCCCAGCCGTAGGCCTCGTCGGCGTAGGCGCCACCCCGCTCGTCGAAGCTCACCATGTCCTCGCTGAGCCGCCGGCGCTCCTGCTGGATGTCCGTCGGGTAGGTACACGCACTCGACGCGAAGGTGAGCTTCTCGACGCCGTTCTCGACGGCCGTCTCGAACACGACGTTGTCGAGCGCCATGTTCGTCGCGCAGTTGGCGGGGTAGTTCGAGATGTACCCGCGCCCGCCGTGATCTGCCGCCAGGTGGAAGACCCGATCGACGCCGGCACTGGCCCGTTCGGCGAACTCCCAGCGCTTGAGGTCGCCCTCCAGCACCTCCACCTCGTCCGCCACGGCGTCGAGGTTCGCGCGCTCGCCGCTGGAGAAGTCGTCGGCCACGCGGACTGCCGCGTCGCGCTCGACCAGCGACTCCACGAGGTGGCTGCCGATGAACGACGCGCCACCCGTGACCAGGACCCTCTCGCCGGCGAAGCTCATGACTGCACCGCCCTCGCCGCCTCGTCGTCGGTCGCCAGCTCGCCCTCGGCCCACTCGTAGACCTCGCGCACGCCGGCTTCGAGGGGCGTCTCCGGCGTCCAGTCCAGCGCCGCCTCCATCTGCGTCGTGTCGGCCGCGTACTTGTCGGTCCCCGTGGGCTTGGACAGGTCGTGGTCGATCTCGAGGTCCTTCCCCGAGACGTCGATGATCGTCTCCGCGAGTTCGTTCATCGTCACGACCTCCTCCCCGTTGCCGAGGTTGATCGGCTCGCCGTCCGCCTTGCGCTCGATGGCGCGAATCATGCCCTCGACGAGGTCCTCGACGTAGATGAATCCGCGCTCCTGCGTGCCGTCCCCGAACAGTTCGATCGCGTCGCCGTCCTGGGCCTCGATAACCTTCCGGCAGAGCGAGGGGATCACGTGACTCGAATCCGGGTCGAGGCTCTCTCGCGGCCCGTAGCAGTTGAAGATGCGGACCATCGCGGTGTCGAGGTCGCAGTCCTCGTCGTAGGCCTGGCAGGCGACTTCGCCGAGGACCTTCGCCCACCCGTAGGTACTGTGCGGGTCCGCGGGAATCGCCTGGTCCTCCGCGAACCGATTGAGGTCGTCGTGTTCCTGCCGGTAGATGCACGCACTCGATGCGAACAGGAACCGGTCGACGTCCGCGATCCGCGCCGCTTCTAGCATGTGCTGGTTCATCAGGACGCTCGGGGTCAGGCCGCCGACGTTCTCGCGCTGGATGTAGTGGATGCCTCCCACACTCGCCGCCAGGTGGAAGACGTCGTCGACGCCCTCCGTCGCCTCGAGGCACCCCTCGCGCGTCGTCAGGTCGACTGGTGCCAGTTCGACGTCGTCGAGACAGTGTGCGACGTTGTCCAGGGATCCCCGGGAGAAGTCGTCGGCGAGGACCACGTCACAGCCCAGATCGAGCAGCCTATCGACGAGGTGACTACCGATGAATCCCGCGCCGCCAGTGACGAGGACGCGGTTATTTCGCAGTTCCATCAATGTGGCGTTAAACCATCTGCCGGCTATTTATCTCTGTTCATGACGGAATCGGGTGGCCCCGTGGAGGCTACCGTCAGGATACCACCGCAAAGGGCACGATTTGTGCGATATTCCGGGATTGGTTTTTCTGGTTCCTGAACGGGCAACATGGAAGTGCAATAGGTGGTTTCGCCTATCTTCATTTCTCCAAACCTTACCCTGGCCGTCGAAAGCGTATTGTATACGCCCGCTCCCTTTTCGAGCAATCAAATGGAGTCGACCGGATGGCCCCTCCCCCGCATCACTCACTTAGTCGCTAGACTTCACGGATGGGAGGACGCAGTCCAGGGACCGTACACTCCCGACCGCGAACGGTTACAAATCGCCGCGAGGAATCTCGACGATGCTCAACTTGCAGAATCCGCTATTCCGAGTTACCTACATAGTAACTCGATCATACAGGGGCTCTTCGAGGCGAGAGGGAATATCGTCACAAACTGGATTTTATCCGCCAATCCCAGGGATGTCGTCGATTTGGGGTGTGGTGCCGGAATCTTGATCGATTGTCTTCACGAACATGGCATTGAGACAACGGTCGGCTTGGATTCCGTTCCAGCAGCCGCAAGCGCTTATCTCGACGCTGACAAGGGGGAAATCCTCCGTGGGGACGTATGTCAGCTCCCATTGGAAAGCAACTCGTTCGACGTAGCAGTCGCGATGGATGTATTAGAGCATCTGGATACGATCGAGAGAGCTGTGGATGAAATACAACGAATTCTCCGACCGTCGGGACTGCTCATCGTCTCTGGCCCTACTGAAAGTCGACTCTACAAAGCCGGTAGAATTGTCGCTGGATTCTCGGACGACTATCACTCACTTACCGTGGCGGAGGTTGAGCAAACCATCGAGGATAAATTCTCCGTCTACGACCGCCGGGAACTCAAGGTCGGAGGACGATTGTTTCGGCTGACGGCGTATTCGACTGAAACGTAGAGATGGCATTCAATAAACGCAAACTGGCATTCCCACTACTCATCATTATAGCTATAATAGGATCTCAGGTATTTGTCGATCTGGACACTGCCGAATCGGCTCTATTCTCTATTCAAAGCTTTTCTGGTAACCAATTTGCTCTACTGACCCTCTTTTTGATTGCTTTTACCATTAGACCATTTACTGGTGTCCCCCCTGGAATCGTTTGCTTCGTCGTGGGGTTTCAATTTGGCCTCCTCGCGGGTCTTCCCCTGGTTATCGTTGGCACAATGGTCACGGGAATGCCTGCGTACTACATTGGTCGCAAATCCAGATCACTCCCCGATTGGGTTCCTGGCGTAGCCAAAATCATGGATCACGGTGAGAGACTTGTCCAGGAGATCGGGGTCTTTCGTGGCATGTTGGCCGCATCCCTCGCGCCGACCCCACTGGATCCAGTTGCCTATGCTTCGGGAGTGTCGGACGTTCCACTCCCGACATACCTCGTAGCGACGGCAATCGCAGCGATTCCGTGGGGCGGAGCCTATTGCTATTTAGGCGCGGTAGCTGACTCGGCCCTTGCACCAAAAGGCCCTCCCCTCGTCATCGTCGTCTCGGGGACAGTCGTCGCAACCCTCCTACTTGCACCAAACTTGCTGAGACTGGTTCGGTCCACCTCGTGAGTAGACTACTGAGTTTCAAGTAGACCAGTTAATTAGTACTCTCTGCGCAGTTGCAAAGTCCATGAAATATGCTGTCATTCCCTGCTTCAACGAATCGAGGACTATTGGTTCTCTGGTCATCGAAACCTTGTCGTACGTGGATCAGGTCCTCGTCGTAGACGACGGTTCCTCCGATCAGACGGCATTCATCGCGGAACGTGCCGGTGCGGAGGTTCTGAGATTTGACGAAAACAGGGGAAAGGGGGTCGCCCTCAGGCAAGGGCTGCGAAGGGCCGTTGATGCTGGTGCGGAGATTGTAATTACGCTCGATGGGGACGGTCAACACGCGCCGAGATCTATCCCTGCCCTGCTCGAGCCGATCGAGAAAGATGGCGTTGAGGTGGTCGTCGGGGCGCGAAATAATAGTGGAGACGGGTCAGCTAGTGTGATTCGATCCTTGGGGCGCAGGATATTGGATACTGCGACGAACACTCAGATGACTTCCACCGTAAGCGACACTCAATCGGGGTTCCGCGCTTTTTCGTCCACCGCCATTCAGGAATTACAGGGTATTGATTCCGGCATGGGAGTTGAGTCCGAAATGCTCATACAGGCAGATCGTTCTGGTCTTCAAATCAAAGAGGTTGATGTGGAGGAGCATTACAACAGTGAAGCCACCTCGACAGTCCATCCGATACGCCACGGACGACAGGTACTCTGGTCAATACTGCGAGTGATTCGCTTCCAGCGCCCACTATTGTTTTTTGGGACGATTTCCCTGGTACTTCTGGGGGCAGGTGGAATCTTCGGATTAGACACAGCGACCCATTATTATGCAACTCGGGAATTCTGGCCAGGCAAAGCGTTATTATCGTTATTATGTACCGTCGTCGGCGTCCAATTGGGGACCGCTGGCATATTACTCGATTATCTGAACAAGCGACTACGATCGAGTGAACTAGCTGGCAGATCAGATACACACCGGCGGATCTTTTGAGCCGCCGTACCCGCACTTTCTCAAAAATACGCACAAGCGATTATATTCTCCCATATATGCATTCGAACTAAAATTACAACTCAACTTTGCAAGTTCGAACGTTCCTCTAAAGTTCTCGGAAAGGCAAGTTGAGGATTCGCCGCCCTTCCTTGTCATCGGGACTGGAACATCGTTGAAGATTAGCTGTCAATTCGGGACCAGTAGCACTAGATTTCAAAATCGCAAAAAACTTAAACACGCTAATTGGACCAATTACTCTCAGTGCGATCTAATTTGCCAGAGTCCTTGACCTCCCGTATGAACAAGGAACGGTGGACCATATCGACTCGGGGATTTTCTATTCCGACTGCCGTCTTCATTTTCGCGTTTGCGGTCGTCCTTCGGGTGGGATATTTGCTTCACAAGGGCATCATTGTCACCTCGGACACGGCCGACTATACCGGTGTTTGTGAAGTGTGGCAAACAGCACCACTGGACATTATCGGTGGACACGTTGGAATCGAATACGCCGGATTCTCGCTTCCCTTCTGTGTAGTATACGAACTTACCGGTCACACTAACTTGGCGTGGATTGCCGTCCAGATCGGTTTCTCAGCACTCGCCTGTGTCTTAGTGTACGATGCCACACGTCGATATTGTGGCCCACTCGGCGGAATATCAGCCGGTCTCGTGTTAGTAGTCCTGTTCGACTCCTTTCGTTTCACGGTCTACATGTTGTCGGATTCGACTTTCGTATTCACCCTTTCGTTGGCTCTCTGGGCCTTTGCGCGGTACCACACCGAGCAAACTCGTGGAGCGCGTATTTTTGCTTGGCTTTCCGTCATTTGGATGGCCATCACGAGACCGTTCGGTCTGCCGATATTGGGGTTCTGGTTCGTGACCGATCTCCTCCCCTCCAATTCACCGTTCCGGACGAACTTGATTAAAAAGAGGTATTTCGTAGGAATAGTTTTCGCAGGAGCTCTAGTCCTGTTTTTACTCTCTTCGCGAGGGAAGTGGGTCGATTCGTCGCTGCACCTAATCTGGAGCAACGGCTGGGTCTTCTTCCAGAGCCGCTCACCTATCCCGCTCCCCGATCTGTCGTTTGACCCCGTGGAGGCATCAAATCCGTATTTATTCGCCCTGTACAACGCCGACCATTTGCTCGTGTTGGCCATTGTCAAAACGCTCGCGTTTTTCGTTCCCGCACTCCCTCATTTGACGCGGAACACGGTTTCTCAACTCAATCTACTCGTTTACACCCCTGTTTTTTTCACAAGTATGGCGGGATTCGTCCGGTCTGCCCGTCGTCGTTCTCGAGTCTTCACGACTGCAGGACTTCCGATCGTGGCGATTACTGTAGTCATCGCTATCACCTTCGTAACACCATTCTACCGCTATCGGGCCCCATTGGGACCGCTCTTTGCAATGCTGACCGGCTATCTGGCCTCCACCATCTTCGCTGACTGGGGGTTGACAATCGAGAACCTCTCCTCCTTTTACTCCAGGTACAGGCAGAATCGGAAGGTCACCGATTCCGACTAATCCTATTTGCCGATGACCATTCGCCTCGGATCCCTCCGATCCACACGCGCCAAAACGGGAAGCGGTCGAGATATACAAACGAGCATTCCTCAGAAGTCACAGACTATTTCGCATCCGCACCGGCACATATATGCCCACCTTTCACATCAGGGAATATCGAAGGATGGTATATCGGCGTATCCGTCGTTATTCCGACCGCTTCTGTTTCCTGACATTATGCGAACGTGAGAATCTAGTCATATGAGTGACACCTCAGTTCTCTACCTCGGCACGGTCGTCACTCCAGAGATGACGGAAGAGTACGGCCTCTCCTATCACTCGCGCGCCGCCAACAGCAAGAAGCGCAACATCGTCCGCTCGCTCGAGGCCGTCGACGCCGACGTCACTATCGTCTCGCCGGTGTTCGTCAACAACAACTCCTTCTCGTACTTTCCGGGCCGGACGATGTACGACGAGGAGACGGGACACGAACTCCACGTGCCGGCGTTCCTCGACGTCTACGGGCTCAACTACCTGTTCCTCTGTCTGACTACGACCCTTCTGACGCTCAAACTCCTGTACCGTGGCTCGTTCGACGCCACCATCTTCTACGACTTCAAGATCGAGACGGCGATTCCCTCCGTTGTCGGCAAACTTCTGACCGGGGCGCCGTCTATCGTCGAGTACGACGACGGTCTCTTCCACCACGACAACCGGGTCATCAGGTGGAGCGCCAAGGTGCTCCTGCCAACCTGTGGCCGCCTCGTCGACGGGGCGTTCTGCGTCAACCAGTCTCTGGCCGAGCTCGTCGCCACGGACAACACGGCGATCGTCAGGGGGTTTCCCTCGATCGGCATGCCCGACGACCTCCCCGATCCCCAGTACGAGCAGGACGAGGTCGTCGTCATGTTCTCCGGCCGGTTCGACCGCGTTCGCGGCATCGATACCTTCCTCGAAGTGATGCCGACGCTCCCCTTCGGGCCAGACGAGGTGGAGTTCTGGATCTCTGGGTACGGTCCGGACGAGGAACTCGAACGGATCGAACGTGCGGTGGCGGACCTCGACGACGATCGATTCGAGTTCTTCGGGACGGCGCCCTGGGAGGAGTACCGTGGCCGGGTCGTCAGCGCGGACGTCACGGTGAACTTCCAGGATCCCGACCATCCGATCAGCGAGTACACCTTTCCCTCGAAGATGCTCGACTACATGTCCGCCGGAAAACCGATCGTCTCGACGGACATGAGCGACCTGCGGGCCGCCTTCGACGACGAGCTACTCGTCGCGGGAACCACCAACGAGGACCTCCGGGCGGGCCTCATCGAGACGGTGGAGGCGGTTCGCGAGGGTAGCGGCGTCGTCACCGGCGACAGGGCCCGCCAGTGGGTCCGCGAGGAGTGTTCGAAGCACGCCGTTGGAACCAAGCTCGTCGAACTGGTCCAGGACGCGAACGGATGAGTCACGAACTGTCCGAGTGGGGGCCGACGAGGACAGAGTTCCGGGAGTGGACGACCGAGGTGGTCTTCGCCTTCGTGGTACTCGCAATCGTCTTTTCGGTGGAACATCCGCTCGGCTGGGTCGACTCGCCCTACGCGTCCGTCAACAGCGAGGACGTCGCCGTCCTCGCGCTCGGCGCGTTGTTCCTGGTTCGGTCGACCGTCCGGGGCGACTGGGACCTCCGCGTCCGATTCCCCCGGACCACGGCCCTGCTCCTGATCGTCGGTGGCTGGATCGTCCTGTCGCTCCTGGTCACGGCCGCTCGCTCGGACGTGTCGATCCTGGTCAACGCGCTCTGGACGCTGAAGTGGTTCGAGGTCGTCGTGTTCTTCCTCCTGGCCCAGTCACTCCTGGATCGCCGGGCGGCCCAGCGCACGACGGCCGTGTTGCTCGCCGCCGGCTCACTTCTCGCCACCTACGCCGTCGTCGCCGTTCTCACCGGTCTGCGAAGCTATCGAATCCGCGTGTTCTTCGACAACCCGAACACGCTTGGATCGGTCTTCGTCCTCGTCGTCCTGCTCGCGATGGCGCGGGCGGCGTCGACGGGTGGGAGGCGACGGTACCTGCACGCAGGTGCCGCGGTGATCGCCATCGCTGGCGTGATGATGACCGGGTCCCGCTCCGCACTGCTCGCGCTCCTCACGGGCGTCGTAGTCATCGCCGTCCTTCTCCGCCGACACGTCCCACTGCGGGCCGCGGCGTACTCCCTGGTCGCAATCGGTGCCTGCCTTCTCGGGGTTCTCCTGCTCGTGGGGGACTCCCGAGTCGATCGACTGCTCGGATGGATCGAGATCTCCCGGCAGGGGATCGGCCTGGCCGAGGGACGGGCGGCCAACGGCTTCAGGTCGCGGATCAGGTTGATTCGGGAGGCCTTCGCCCTCTTTTCGTCCCGCCCCATCTTCGGATACGGCTGGTTCTCCTCGCCGACGCGGATCACCCCGCTTGACGTCTACTACACGAAGATCCTCGTCGAAATCGGGCTGCCCGGATTTCTCCTCACGATGGGCTATCACCTGTCGCTTCTCAGGGACTGGTTCGAAGTCAGAATGGGCGACGGGTTCTTCCTCGGGAGTGCCGGTCTGGCGTGGTACGTGGCGTTGATGGTCCAGAGCGTCGGCGGTGGCTTCCCCCAGACGCCACACGTGATGCTCCTCATGGTCCTCGTCCTCGTCCTCGTGGCTCGTGGCTACGCACCGGCACCGACGAGCGATTGACCACGGGCGGGGTGCCCCGACAGCTATATGCATGCGCGAAGTTTCGAAGTCGGATCTAGGCGTGATACACCAGGTCCCTACGTTGCTTTTTGACGTGCTCGGATGAGACATCCTCGCCGCGAGTCACCGCGTCCGCGCGGAGCGTGTCGAACAGCAGGACGAGGACGTTCGGCCGGTCCATGCCGCCACGCTATCCATCGAAAATTTAAATACTATTCTGTTGCTGGGAACACGCGAATGCGAGGACAGCGGCCCAGGACCGACGAAATCGAGGCGAAGGCGTCGTCAGAGCGGTGTGGGCGCCTCGCCCCGACGAGGGCCTCGACGCTGGACCGGTGGACTTGGCCGCCGAGTCGGGGTACCATCGCCTGAGTCACATGGGTACGCTGTCATTGAGCGTCGAACTGGAGCTCGGCTGGGGACAGATCCGGGAACCGGCCGGGAGCCGGTTCCAGAACCTCAGCGGCCCGGATCGGGCGGTCGAAACGGCGAGACTGCGCGAACTGCTCGCGGTCTGTGACGACCACGGCGTTCCGATCAGCTTCGACGTCGTGGGACACCTCCTGCTGGAGGGCTGTGACGGGACCCACGACGGCCCGCACGAGTCGGGCTGGTTCGACATCGATCCCGGGACGGACGTCGACGCAGACCCGCTGTTCTACGCTCCGGACCTCGTCACCATGATCCGCGAGGCGGCCGTGGACCACGAGATCTGCACGCACACGTTCTCCCACGTCCCCTGTGACGAGGTCGACGAGTCGGTCGTGGCCTGGGAACTCGACGAGGCTCGACGCGTCCACACCGACGCGGGGCTCCCGGCCCCGGCCTCGTTCGTTCCGCCGTGGCACCGGATGCCGTCGCCGGCCCTCCTCACCGGCCGCGGGATCGAGACCGTTCGCGTCTCCGACGGGAGTCCGACACAGGACGGGGGCCCCCTCTCCTCGCTCCGCTGGAAGGTCGAGCAGTTCGGTCGGTTCCTCCTGCGGACGCCCGAGGATCGGGCACCGGTGCGTCGCGACGGGCTCTGTCAGGTCAGCACACAGGCGGGCCCGACGCTCACCTCCTTCGCGCTGCCCCACGGGTCCCGCCCGCCCCACCCGGCGTTCCGGGTCCTCCCCGTCTCGCTCCGCAAGCGGGCACACCGACGGTACCTCGACGCGGCCCTGGCGACGGTCCGGCGCGAGGGGACACACGTCCACCTGTCGACCCACCTCTACGACCTCGGGAACGACCACCAGTGGTCCTGCGTTCGGCCGTTCCTGGCCGCCGCCGGGCGCGACGAGGACGTGCGCGTCGAACCGCTGGACTCTTTGTGTGAGTGACCGCTACACCGACCCATGACCCGCGTGGCAGTGCTGCTCGACGACGCGTCGGTCGACGATTGGGTCGCTCGCTGTCTCCAGACGATGGTCGACCGGACCGACGCGACGGTCACCCTCGTCGTCGTCAACGACGAGCCCGGCAAGACGGCCACGGAACTCCTCCGGCGCGCCGTCGAGAAGCCCCACTGGGCGCGCTGGTTCGCCGGGATGAAGCTCCTCCGCGCGGTGGCCGGCCCACCCGACTACATGGAGTCACGCCCGCTCGACGCCGTCGACGCGCTGGCAGACGCTCGCGTGATCAGAGCGGAACCGATCCCCCTGGACGGGTTCGGGAATCGCCTTCCCGACGACGTGGTCGACACGATCGCGTCGGAGGCCGACCTCGTCTTCAGACACGGGTTCGGGGTGCTCAAGGGCGACGTCCTCACCGAGCCGCGACTGGGCGTCCTGAGCTACCACCACGGCGATCCGAGCGAGTACCGCGGGAGTCCAGCCGGCCTGTGGGAGTTCCTCGACGGCGTCGACACGGCCGGGATCATGCTCCAGCAGTTGACGGAGACGCTCGACGGCGGCAAGACGGTCGTCTACGACGAGGTCGACGTCGGCGACGCTCGAACCTTCAGGGAGGTCCAGCGTCGGCTCTACCGCAACTCCCCCGAGATGCTCGCGACGGCCGTCGAGCGGCTGACCGACCCCGACTTCGAGCCCGAGACGCCCGCCGACCTGGCACCGGTCAACACGGCGCCCGGAATCGTCGATTACTGCCGGTATCAGCTGAAGAACGCCCGCGGCCGGCTCAGGTCGGGCCACCTGTAGATGCGCGTCGCGTTCGTCACCCTCGTCGATCCCGCGGGGGCGTCCGGCCAGAACCTCTTTTCCCGCGCGACGGCCACCGCCCTCGCCCGACGCGACGACGTGTCGCTGACGCTGATTTGCCCCCGGCCGTCGGACGGCCTTCCGGACGACCTCGCCGACGCGGTGACGGACGTGGTCTTCCTGCCGGCGAAGCGCACGCGGAGCGTCCGCTGGCAACTGGGCGTCCAGCGGCAACTGGCCGCCACCCTTCGGGAGCGTGGACCGTCCCTCGACGGCATCGTGACGCCGTTCAGGCCAGGATCGGTCCTCCCGCCTCTCGCGGCGATCCGCTACGACGTCCCACTGGTGTTGCTCGTGGAGGGGATGGAGGCCCGGAACGTCCGGGCGATCGGCCCCTTCCCCGGTGCGTCGCTGCTCGTCCACCTCGTCGCGACCCTGAACGCGGCTGCGAGCGCGGCAGTCTTCGCGTCGTACGAAGAGATTCGGGCGTGGCTCGCCGGCCTCCCGCTCGTCGACGGCTCGAAGATCGAGGTCTTCCACCACGGCGTCGACGACCGCCGGTTTCGCCCCCACGACCGCCTCGACAGTCGACGCGCCGTGCCCGTCGCTCTCCCCGAAAACGCGCCCCTCGTGGGCTACGTCGGGAGTTTCAAACCGTACCACGCGCTGCCCGCACTCCTGCGAGCCGTCGCCGACGGGCCGGTCCCCTCGAACTGCCACGTCCTCCTGGTCGGTGATGGCCCGGAGCGCGAGGACGTGGCCACCCTGGCGGACAGTCTGGGCATCGCGGACCGGGTCCACCTGCCCGGCTACGTCGACCACGAGGCCGTCCCGCGGTACGTCGGTGCGTGCGACGTGACCTACGGCGTGGTGGATCCCGACCACTGGGGGAGTCCGATGAAGGTCTTCGAGTACCTCGCCTGCGCGCGCCCGGTCGTCGCCTTCGACAGCCCGGACCTCTCGTTCGTCGAGGAGGTCGACGCGGGTCACCTGGTCGACGACGTCTCGCCCGACGCCGTCGGTGCAGCGCTCGGGGACCTCTGGGACCGAACGCCCGACGAACGGGACGCGATGGGCGACGCCGGCCGACAGTACGTGCTGGAGAACCGGACCTGGGCGGACCTGGCACGTCGCGTCGTCGCCGCCCTGAACTGACGCGACCCCGAGCCCGGTGCTGACGCCCGCCTCCGCGCTCCCCCGGCGTGCGAACCCTGTAGTATTTACCTCCGACCGACCACCCCCCAGGCGATGACCGACGCAATCGTCCTCGGACTCGACGGGGCCACCTGGGACGTGCTCGATCCCCTGATCGAGGCGGGTCGGCTCCCCAACCTCGCCCGACTCCGCCGCGAGGGGTACGACGGCGTCCTGGAGAGCACGTTTCCGCCAATCACGGCTCCCGCCTGGCTCTCCATGGCGACCGGGCAGAATCCGGGGAAGACGGGCGTCTTCTACTTCCAGAACCGGACCGATCCGGACTCCTTCTCCTTCGAGATGCTCGGCTCCGACGAGTTCGAGGGCCGCAGCTTCTGGGACGTCATCGACGCTCGCGGCCGATCTGTCGGCGTGTTCAACTTTCCGATGCTGTACCCCCCGTACGCCCTCGACAACGGCTTCCAGGTGAGCGGACTCGGGGCACCAGAGGACGACAGCATCACCGCGCCGGCCGAACTGCGGGCCGAACTCGACGAGGTGACCGACGGGTACACGGTCAAGGTGCCGTACGCGGATCCGAAGTACTCCGGGCGTCCCGACGCGCTCCTCACTGACTTGCACGAGGCACTGCGAACGCGGTCGGCCGCCATCGAGCACCTCCTGACCGACCGGCGGCCGTCGGTGTTTTTCGGGGTCGTTAGCGTGACTGACTGGGCGCAGCACTACTTCTGGCGGTACTACGACGAGACGCACGCGCTGTACGACCCCGAGGTCGCCAGGGATCACGGCGACGCGCTGGGCGAACTCTGGGAGCGCGTCGACGAGACGGTGGGGATGGTCGCGGACGTCGCCGAGCGCGAGGGGGCCGTCCTGTTCGTCGTCTCCGATCACGGATTCGGCCCCGTCAACGAGACGTTTCACTCCAACACGTGGCTGGAAGCGACGGGGTTCCAGGCCGCGGGCGATCGCTCCCTCCTCACCGAGTTGCGGACGACGTACTTCCAGCACCTCCGCCGCGTGGGTGAGCCGATCGCAGCCGCTGTGCCGCAGTTGAACGACCTCATCACGGCGATCGGCCGGCGCATCCGGGGCTCGCCCGAGGACACCATCGACATGGAGGACAGTCTCGTCTTCGCCCCACGGCAGAACTTCACCTGTGGGATGCTGTTCATGCTCTCGGACGACCCGGCCGACGAGCAGGCTGTCGTCGACGCCCTCGAGTCCCTCACACGCGAGGACGGGCAGCCGGTCGACCCGACCGTCTACCGGGCCGAGGACCTCTATCACGGCGACCGCCTGGACGTGGCACCGGACGTCCTCTTCGAGATCGACGGCTTCGAGTGTGGCGTGGATCCCCGGCCCCGCGCCGACGACGCGGTGTTCACGACCGGCCCCCCGTCGGTGGCCCGGAGCGGTGGCCATCGGCGCGACGGGATCTACGTCGTCGCCGGCGAGGGAGTCGAACCCGGGTCCGGTGGACGGCGGAGCCTCCTCGACGTCGCCCCCACCCTCCTGTACGCCCTCGACACGCCGATCCCGGAGGTCATGGACGGCGAGGCGCTGACGGACGCGTTCACCCCGGAATTCCGCGCGAACCGGACGCTGCGCCGAGCGCCACTTGCCGACCTCGTCACGGTCGAGGCCGCCGGCGGTCGGGGCGACACCGAAGCGATGCAGGACAGACTCGAGGACCTCGGCTACATCTGAGCGTTCCGGCCCTCGACCCTCCGGGATGACCCCCGACTACGACGCTCGCACCAGCGGATCGTACCAGTCCTCGTTCTCCCGGTACCACTCCACGAATGCCGCCACACCCTCCCGGATCGAGTACGTCGGCTCGTAGCCCAGCAAGTCGCCGGCCTTCGCGACGTCTGCGTGCGTGTGCTCGGCGTCGGCGTCGTGGCGCTCGGCGAACGTGATCTCCAGGTCCGGCGCGACCAGATCCCGCACCTCCTCGGCCAGACTGAGAATGTCGATGTTGTCGGTACTGCCGACGTTCAGCACCTCGCCGTCGGCGGCGTCGGTCTCCAGCAGCGCCGCGTTGGCCCGCACGACGTCGTCGACGTAGGTGAAGTCGCGCGTCTGGGACCCGTCGCCGTAGACCACGGGTGGCTCGTCGTGCAGACACCGGGAGACGAAGTTCGTGATGGCCATGTTCGGGCGCATGCGCGGGCCGTAGACCGTGAAGTACCGCAACGCGACGCAGTCCAGGTCGTAGACGGCGTCGTAGGCCATCGCGTAGCGCTCGGCGGCGAGCTTCGAGGCACCGTAGGGACTGACCGGCGTCGTCAGGTGATCCTCGTCGTAGGGGAGGTAGCGGGGCTTCCCGTAGACGGACGAGGAGGAGGCGAGGACCACGCGCTCGACGCCGGTCGCCCGGGCCGCGTCGAGGACGTTGAGCGTTCCGTCCACGTTGACGGCGTCGTACTTCCGGGGATTCTCGACGCTCCCGCGGACGCCCGCCTGGGCCGCCTGGTGGTAGACGACGTCGGCCTCGGCCACGAGGTCGCCGACCAGGTCGGCGTCGCGGACGTCGTCCTCGACGACGTGATAGGCCCCGTCGCCGTCGGCGGCGAGGTCCCGACACACCTCGATGGTCTGCTCCTTGATCCGCACGTCGTAGAAGGGATCGAGGTCGTCCAAGACGGTCACGTCGTGCCCGTCGCGGACGAACCGCTCGGCGAGGTGGCCGCCGATGAAGCCGGCGCCGCCGGTGACGAGGACCTGCATGGCTCCGGTGACACGGGTCGGAGCAAAAAAGTCGACGGAACGAGCCACCGGCGGTCGCGCACGCGTCCGCGCCCACGACGGACCGGGCTCGCTTTGTGCCTGCCGCTCGTCCCTGGACGTGTGCGAAACGTCACGGACCAGGTCCGGAACCCCTTCGGCATGGAGTTCCCGTGCGCCGACTTCGTCGCGGGCTACGGCGACGCCAACGCCGACTTCCACGTCGTCGGCGACCACCCGGGCGTCCACGGCGGCGATGAGACCGGCATCCCCTTCACCGACCGCGACTGGTCGGCCGCCTTCTTCGATGCACTCGCGGCGGCGGGACTCGTCGCAGACGTCGACCTCCCCGCTGGATCCCTCGACGCCACTCACACCTTCTTCTCGTACCTGCACGCGTGCGTGCCCGACGGACCAGACGTGGACGCGGCGGCCTACGTCAGGCTCGAGCCGTACTTCGACGCGGAGCTGCGGGCGATCACCGCCGACGTGCTCCTGCCGGTCGGCGAGCGTGCCACACGCCACGTCCTCAGCGAGTACACCGCGACGGACCCGGACCTGGCGACGTCGATGGCCGACCTGCACGGCACCGAACTCCTCGGGTCCGGCTGGCTCGTCGTGCCCGTCGCGGAGCCCGCGGCGTGGACGGCGGGGGACGGCCGACGGCTCGTCGACGGGCTGACTACCCTCCAGCGGACTGACTACCACCGGACCGCCGACCTCGGCCGGTTCGTGGCCGGCCCCGGGTCGTACTACGTGCGGTGAGTCTCGACCGCGAGGCCGTCCAGTTCGTCGAGCGCCCGTCCGAAGTCGACGGCCGAGAGCCCGCCGAAGCCCTCCTCGAACACGGCGGTAGCGCCCACGGTCGGCTTACTCCGCGGGCGCGTCGGTGCTCGCCTTCGTCTCCTCGTCGCCAGGCGCCGATTCCCCTTTGCCTTCCAGCCGTCGCTTGGCCTCCTCCCGGTCTTCGGGGTAACCGACGTCGATGCGCCAGCCGTCCATCCGGATGGCGTCGATGGTCCGTCCGGACTGGATCAGGAGGTCGACCGCGTCGCTGATCTCGTACTCGCCGCGGTTCGAGGGCTGGACGAGGTGGCAGGCGTGGAGGATCGCGGGCGTGAAGGTGTAGAAGCCGGTCATCACGAGGTTCGACGGTGGGTCCTCGGGCTTCTCGACGACCTCGGTGATCTCGCCGTACTTGTTGGTGTCACAGACGCCGTAGCGGGAGGCCTCCTCCCAGGGGACCTCCTCGACGAGGAAGGCGGCGTCGGCCCGATCCTCGCGCTGACGGTTGATCACGTCCTCCAGGTTGGCCTGGAAGACGTTGTCTCCGAGCATGAGCATGAAGTCGTCGTCGATGTGTTCCTCGACGGTGAGCAGCGCGTGGGCCAGGCCCTTCTGCTCGCGCTGGTGGGCGTAGGTGATCGGGATGTTCTGGAACTCGTCGCCGTAGTGCGTGATGATGGCCTCCTTCTTGTAGCCGACGACGACGAGGAGTTCGTCGGCGCCGAGGTCGGCCAGTTGCTCGAAGCAGTGGGTGAGGATGGGCTTGCCAGCGACCTCGACCATGCCTTTTGGCTTGTCTTCGGTCAGCGGGCGCAGCCGCGTCCCCTCGCCCGCAGCCAACACGACGGCTTTCATACCACGCTACTCGTCTGGCCCCGCCTAAAACTCTTGTTGCACCGGAGCTGCGGGTCGCCGTTCGACTCGCTCGCCCTCTCGCTGGGGTCCGGAGCCAGCGTCTCCCGCACGACCGGGCACACCGCCCAGAAGACAATCCTGAAGGCGGGCCACGTGAAAGGAGGCGCAACGATGGACGTCAGTATCGTCGGCAGCGGGTACGTCGGCACCACGGTCGCGGCCTGCCTGGCCGACCTCGGCCACGACGTGACCGCCATCGACGTCGACGAGGACGTCGTCGACGCGATCGAACGCGGCGAGGCCCCGATCCACGAACCGGGTCTCGACCCGCTCGTCTCCGCGTGGGCGGGCAAGCGCCTCCACGCGACGACGGACTACGGTGCCGTCCGCGACACCGACCTGACGATGCTGGCCCTCCCGACGCCGAGCAACGACGACGGGAGCATCGACCTCGACGCGATGAACGCCGGCGCCCGGTCCGTGGGTGAAGCCCTGGCTGCGGGCGACGGCGGCGATACCGACGGTTCGACCGACGACTACCACCTCGTCGTCGTCAAGAGCACGGTGATCCCGGGCACGACCGAAGACGTGCTCGAACCCATCGTGGCCGAGGCGTCCGGCCGCACGCCGGGCGAGGACCTCGGCGTCGCCGTGAATCCGGAGTTCCAGCGCGAGGGCTCGGCCGTCGAGGACTTCATGGAACCGGACAAGATCGTCCTCGGGACCGACGGTGACTCCCGCGCTCTCGACCTGCTCGCTGAATGCTACGAACCCATCGTCGTCGACTGGGACGTGCCCGTCGTGGAGACGGGGCGACGGGAGGCCGAGATGATCAAGTACGCGAACAACGCCTTTCTCGCCGCGAAGGTCAGTCTGATCAACGACATTGGCAACGTCTGCAAGGAGTACGGCGTCGACGCCTACGAGGTCGCGGAGGCCATCGGCCTGGACCACCGCATCAGCGAAGCGTTCCTCCGGAGCGGGGTCGGCTGGGGTGGCTCTTGCTTCCCGAAGGACCTCGACGCCCTCATCGCCGCGGCAGAGGACGCCGACTACGAGCCGCTGGTCCTCACCGCGGCGCGCGACCTCAACGACGAACAGCCGGAACGGCTCCTCGACCTGCTCGACGAGCACGTCGAGGTCGCCGGGAAGCGCGTCGCGGTCCTCGGCCTCGCGTTCAAGCCCGGGACCGACGACGTGCGCAACTCCCGTGCGATCCCGGTCGTCGAGGGGCTCCAGGACCGCGGGGCAGACGTCGTGGCCTACGATCCGGTCGCGAACGACGCCATGCGCGAGCACTTCCCCGCCGTGACGTACGCGGACTCGGCGGCGTCGGCCCTCGACGGTGCGGTGGGGGCGCTGGTCGTCACGGACTGGGACGAGTTCGCCACGCTGGACGCGGAGTTCGACGCGATGGCCGAGCCCGTCGTCGTGGACGGCCGGCGGATCGTCTCGCGGCGAGAGGGCATCGTCTACGAGGGCCTGACCTGGTAGCCGAGGTGACCGTCGGCGCCGCCCGGATTACGAAGCCCGCCGGCGGTAGAGGAAGACGCCGCCGATGCCGATCACGAGGACGCCGAGCACGAGGAGGAACGGGAAGCCACCGTCACTCTCGGGCAGCGCCACCGAGATGGGGACCGTGTAGGTGTCGGACACCTCGGTGTCACCGTCGGGAAGTTCGTACTGGAAGTCGAGCGACATCGGATAGCTCTTCTCGAGGGCGCTCGGGGCAGCGCTGACGTCGAGATCGATCGCCTCCGTCGCGCCGGGTTCGAGCCGGTCGATGATCGCCTCGTCGTCGCCGCTGCTCAGGGGACTCTCGAAGTATCCCTTCGCCTCGACGTTCCGGAGGACCTCGTCGCCGCGGTTGGTGACGCGGAGTTCGAGCGTCCGGCCCTGGCCCGCCGTGACGGTCCCGTTGACCGCCTCGACGGCGAACCGGTCCTGCGGGGGCATGATCTGCACGTTCGGCCGGAGCGGCGTGCCGTTCCGGCGGTCACCGAGCGCGGTGTCGTAGTGGACCGTGACCTCGAACTGTTGTCGCGCGGCACTTGCGTCACTGCTCACGTCGACCGTGAAGTTCACGGGCGCACTCTCGCCGGGTTCGAGGTCGTCGACCGCCTCCTCGCCGGCCGTGATCGTGATGGAGTCGCTGTTCGCTCGCAGCGTGGCCACGGGGTTACGGACCGTGTTCGGCCCCTCGTTGACCAGGGTCGCTCGAAGCTGCCCCTCGTAGCCCGCCCTGAGCGACGACTCCACGTTCCGGAGGGCAAACTCCTGCTCGTCGCCAACGGGGACGCCCATCGCCAGCGTCCGTGAGGTCTCCTCGATGCCCCGGGCGTCGGTGTAGCCGACGGACACGTCGGTCGAGTAGGTCCCGGGGTCGGCGTTCTCCGCGACGGTCGCCTCGTAGGTGACAGTCTTCGTCTCGCCTTCCGCCCAGGCGCCGGCGTAGCTCGTCGCGCTCTCGGCGCCGGAGGCGAAGCTCATCGAGCTACTACCCGACGTGATCGTCACGCGTGCGTCGCGGGCTGGCTGGGTCCCCGTGTTCCGGAGGGTCACCGCGACCTGGCCCGTCTCTCCGACCAGGGCGCCCGAGGTCCGGTTGACGATCTCGAAGGTCGGGCGGTCCTCGACGGTGACCTCGAGCGTGCCGTCGCGCGTCTCCGTTCGGTCCCGGTAGTCTGGACTCCCATCGCCGTAGCGCACCACGCTCGTGTAGGCGTACTCGTATTCGATGGGGAGTTCGTAGGTCCCGGGGGCCGTGCCTTCAGGGACCGTCACGGAGATGGACCCGGCGTCCGTCGTCCCCGTCGGGACGTTCCCCACGGCGACGGCGCCGCTGTTGACGTCGATGGGTGTGTTCCCGGAGTCGACACGGAGGATGAGGCCCCTGGCAGTCGTGACGCGGTCCTCGTGTTCCGCCGGTCCGGCACTCCTGATCTGGCCACGGTTGGTCACCGCCAGCGAGATGTCGGTGCTGGTCCCGGGGGCCAGGGCGCCCGAATCGGTCGTGGTCGTCAGGCTGGGCTGTCCGATCACCTGACCCGACTCCTGGGCGGCGACGAGGGCCGGCGATGCCGCGGCGAGCACCAGGAGGAGAGCGAAAAGCGTGACTGTCGCGGAGGTGCGGGGGGACATCGAATCTCGCGTGGTACTTCAGCCGACAGATAAAAAAGGCGTGTGATTTGTCCTCGCCCGGGCGACAGACTAGGCCGTGGCGTTCGCCAGCCAGTCCGGCTCCTGGACGGTCACGTCACCGACCGCCATCGTCCGGTACTGCTGGTAGTATATCTCCGTGGCGTTGTTGGTGGTCCCCGAAGCGATCAGCGTCGCCTCCCAGATCCGCCCTTCCTGGTCGATGGCGACCGAAGCGTTCACGCTACCCACCGCGTCCGGAATCTGCCCGCTCGCGTTCGCCCGCACGCCCGTTGCCTCGTAGCGGACGACCGTGTGGTCGTTCTGGTTCTCGACGCCCGTCGCCGTGTAGTTGCCGACGGAGACGATGGTCGTGAGGAGCTGGCCCGGTCTGGCGCCCTCGTAGTGCACCTGACTCGTCGAGCGCAGCAACTCCGAGGAGGTGTAGGTCGTGTTGGACGGCGACCTGACCTGGGTGGCGATGACCTCGCTGTTGACGTACGTGTCGAGGGTCTGGCGTTCCAGGTCCGCGGTGAGTCGTTGTCGCGCCTGGCTCTCGTTGCTGACCACGATGGTCGTCGTGTTGGTCATCTGTCCCTGCGCGCTGTGACTGAGGTTGAACGCCAGCCGATAGCTGTCGGTCGCGAGTTGCTCCTGGTGGGTCTCGAGCACCAGCGTGGCGTTCGTGATCCCGTCCGGACCGGCACCGTCGGGATAGGTGACGGACGACAGGTCGGTGTCGTCGCCGTCCCCGTTCTCCGGTGACCCCGTCAGTGCCGAGCACCCCGCCGTCGTCAGGAGGAGGGCGAAGGCGACGGCCGCGAGCGTGCGTGTGCGCATGTGACTGTCACCTACCGACCGCCACACAAGAAGGTTTCAGATTCAGTACTCGGCCCAGTCGACCACGTCGACCCCGTCGATCCGCTCGAAGTCCCCGACGTTCGCCGTCAGGACGGACCGCTGCGTGGCCATCGCACTCGCTGCGACGTAGACGTCGTGCAGGTCGCGGAGGGGTTCTCCCCGCCGACGCAGGTCATCGACGACGTCCGCGGCGAGTTCCGCCGCTGCGCGCGAGACGTCGACGACCTCGAACCGGGCGAGGAGCCGATCCAGGGCGACGATGGCATCGTCGTGACGCTCGGTCCCTCGCTCGTAGCGATTGTTGACGCCGAGGCGGAGTTCGGTCACCGTGACGGCGCTGATGGCGTGGCGTCCGGCCTCGTCGAGTTTCGCGACGCGGTCGTCGACGCCCCCACGGTCGACGTCGACGAGGACGGAGGTGTCACACAGCATCGTCGTCCAGCCGGGCGAGGGTCCCGTCGCTCAGCGTTTCGACGTCGGCTTTCACGGCGTCGATCGCCTCCTCGTCGAGGATCTGCTGTCCAGCGACGTCCGCGATCCTCGCTGACGCGTCCAGCCGGTCGTCGATCACCTCGCTGAAGCTCCGGTCTCCCTTCTCCCGCTTGAGTTTCCGGTAGACCTCGTCCGAGATCGAGATGTTCTTGCTCATAGTTGCGTATGGGTACCCACACGTGATAAGTGGCTCGGGGCCAGGTGCATCGACCGGACGACCCGCCGAGCGGCAGACGGCCACGAGACCCACTCACACCCCGCTTCACAGCGGATTCGAACCGACCAGTTTACACAAAGTATTTACCACACCCGGAGAACAGTTTGGACTGTACCCCTGCCCATAGCGGCACGAGCGAGTATGGCCGTTCGGTCCGCGGTGGATCGGTCGGCGCAGAAAGCGCGTGTTGCCAACGCAGTACACCCAACCATGACAGAAACACGATCCAAGATACGAGCGCTGTTCCTTACGGGGCTCATGGTCATGTCCGTATTCGCCATGACCATGGCCTTCAGTGGGTCAGTCGCTGCAGTTCAACACGACCGTGGTAGTGGGGGCGACACCACTACCTCGAACGCGTGGGACACAAGCACCGGTAGCGGTAACATCGGTGGCGGCGCCATCGTCTTCCAGGGCGAGAGCGCGGGCGACATCACCTTCGAGGCGTCCGGTTCGGAGGTTCTCGGCCAAAGTCTCACCAATAACGACCAGGAGAACCTGGCGAGCATCGCTTCTGACCAGCCGACGACCGCCTACACTGGCGGCGGCATCACCATTTACGTCGAGTCTCCCGAGATCTCGGACTACGAGTTCCAGACCGGGAGTGTCGGCGGCGCTGACATCGCCGGTAGTACGGTCTCCGGCGGTCAGAGCGACCTCTACGTCTGGGCGGACTACAACTATGCCGAGGCGGAGGACCTCGACATCGAGGTCACTGACTCGAACGACCTGGATGTCACCGGCGAGGCACTCGCCTCCGGTGAGCCCACCACCCGCGGTGGTCTCGACAACACCCAGACCTCAGACGACAGTGAAGTCGCCTGGCACATCAACCTCGACAACCTCGACGAGGGTGAGCAGTACACCGTCGCGCTCGAGGGCACTGACGACCTCGACTCCGGCGACGCTGCCATCACCGACACCTTCACCGTCGGCACCGAGGACGAACTCAGCCTGAGCCTCTCCAGCGACGAGGTCACCAAGGGCGAGTCCACCACCTACGACATCGAAGGTGGCGCCGAGGGTGACTACCACCTCGTCACCATCGACCGCAGCGACGTGACCGGCACGGCCACCGAGGTCTTCCGGAACATCGAGGACACCGCAGAGGTCGGTCAGACTGGTACGTCCAGTAACGGCTACGCCTACGCCCTCGTCGAGATCGACGGCGGCGTCGGTACCGGTGGCATCGACACCGGTGAACTCGACGACACGGACGTCACGGTCGACCTCTACTCCGACGTGCTCGGGTCCAGCCCGACCGTCGACCAGAGCTTCATCAACAGCCTGACCGGGCAGGACGACCAGACCCTCACGGTCAACGAGGGCTCCGTCACGCTCGAGAACCCGACCCAGTTCTACGTGCCCGGTTCCGAGGTCAACGTCAACGGGACTGCCTCGGTCGGTGTCAGCAACGTCGAACTGTACGCTCGTGACAACAACGACTACGAGCGCGTCACCATCGGCTCCACGTCCGTCTCGGACGGCGAGTTCGAGTGGGACGATGTCGACCTGGGAGCCAACAGCAACATCCTGGGCCTGCCGGGAACCTACCGCATCGCCGTCGTTGACGCGTCCGAGCCCGCAAGTGACGCCGACATGACGACGACCGAGATGGCACAGGCCACGAGTGACACGCACACGATCCGTGTCACCGAGGCCGAACTCGAAGCGTCCGCTTCGATCATCAACGGTCAGCTCGCAGACGGCGACTCCCTCAACATCGCCGGCGCCGCACCGGGTGCCGTCAGCTCCGACGCTGACGCCCTGTTCTACGGCCCGCGCGGGAACGTCGCCCACTCGAGCCTGGCCGTCGGCTCCGACGGTACCTTCGACGAGGACGTCAACCCCAACGGTCTCGCGGACTCGCCGCGACAGGGGACCGTCGTCCTGACTGTCACGACGCCCGGTCGTGACGGTACCTACGGGACCGGTTCCATCGGGTCCCTGAGCAGTGAGGCCAGCACCGTCTCCGGTGACGACCTCACGCAGCAGCAGGCAATCGAGCGCATCGCTGGCGTGACCACCGAGGACACGGGCAGCGACGACAAGACCACCTCGTTCCAGTTCCGCTTCACTGACGGCCGTGTCAACGTCGACACCGCCACCGGTGAGGCTGGCGTCAACGGTCAGGTCGCCATCGGCGACGAGATGACCGTTGCCGGCACGACCAACTGGCAGCCGGAGGACAACGTCGTCACTGTCGAAGTGATCGACGGTCCGTCCGCTGCAGAGTTCCCGGTCGAAACGACCGACAGCTGGGGCACCGACGGCCAGTGGAACGTCTCGATCAACACCACTGACCTCGAACCCGGCAACTACACGGTCGAAGCGACGTCCGGTGCTGCCAGCGACGTGATGTCCTTCTCGCTCGCCGAGGAGGTCACCACGCCGACCGAGGAAACCACCGAGGAGACGACTGAGCAGACCACCGAGGAGACGACTGAGCAGACCACCGAGCAGACGACCGAGATGACGACCGAGCAGACCGAGGAGACGACCGAGGGTCAGGACGGACCTGGCTTCGGCGTCGCTCTCGCGCTGATCGCACTCGTCGCGGCCGCCCTGCTCGCAGTCCGTCGCAACAACTAACCGGACCTCGTCCGGTCTTCACTGACGACTTTTCTTCGAGCGCAAAACCGCGGAGCTGCTGCTGTGTCAGTCCACCACTCGTACTGAACGTGTGGCTCGAGGTGTTCGAGCCCGACGGGCACTGGCTATCGAAGACGCGGCGACGTACTGGCGGCGCACCGACTGTGGACGCCACTCGCGACGACAAAGCGAGACCGTGCGATCAGGAGAGCGGCTCGTACGTGGCTCGGATCTGCACGACGGCGTCCTTCTGGTCGATCCCGGACTGGGGCGAGGCCTCGCCAGCACTCGTGTGGTCGACGACCACGTGGTACGTACCGGAGGATAGTTCGAACGTTGCCGACCCGCTCGACTCGTCCAGCGTCTCCTCCTCGACGTTGAAGAGCCGACCGGCCTCGTACTTGCGGAGTTCCCGGTGGCCCATCACGAAGATGTCCACGTTCGGCCCGCTCGTCACCTCGAACTCGTAGGTGAGGCTGAACCGGGAGTCGTGGTAGACGCGGAACGACTCGGATTCGCCGGGGGGGATGGTGACCTCCTGGTCGACGATGCTCTGTTCGGCCGGGGTCGGAGTCGCCGTTTCGGTCGGGGTCGCAGTCTCCGTGTCCGTCGTCTTCGTCGTCGCCGACGGCGAACTGTCTCCGCTGCCACCGTCGCCGCTCCCGCCACCGTCACCGCCACAGCCGGCGAGTCCAACGCTGATTGCCGTCCCCGCTCCGAGTAACACGCGACGTCTGGTCGGTTCCATACTGCCTCTCTCTATGCATGTCGGTTTAAAAATACTACCGTCTCACACGAGCCTCGTCCCCTTCGGTCCCGTTCCTGGCGAGCAGTCGGTCTGGACCGACACCGTAAGGGTCGGCCCGGGCGGACTGACTGTATGCGCCAGTTCGTGGTCGTGGGGCACGACGCTCCGACCGACTCCGACTTTCCGCTCTCGGACTTGCCGGGGTCAGCCGGACGGCTCGACCTGCTCGCGCGGAGTCTCCTGGCCGGCCTCCTGCGCTCGCACGGCATTCGCGACGACACGCGCGTCTGCCTCGTTCTCGACGGCGCGTTCACGCTGACCGTCGACGGCAACGAGGTCCGCTCCCTGCACCCAGACGAGCGAAGCGCCGCGGCCCTCCTCCGCTCGACCCTCGCAGAGCGGGAGGAGGCCGTGGGCCAGATACCCGTGGAAACCTCACCGGGCATCACGCTCACCCGGGTCGGCCTCGCGGAGACGCTGGCGGCCGCCGAGGGACCGATTCTCCGGCTGGGGGCGGACGGGACGCCGATCGACGAGGCCGACCCGCCGGTGGACCCCACCTTCGTCCTGTCGGACCACCGGGCGTTCACCGAGGCAGAGCGAGCGCTGCTGGACGAGGTGGCCGACGCGACGCTCTCTCTGGGCCCGGAGACGCTCCACACCGACCAGGCCATCGCTGTGGCGCACAACTGGCTCGACCGGGCCCGACACGAGCGCTGGTAGTTCGGAAGCGTTAAAGCCGGCGCGGGCTTTCCATCGCGTGCTCCGCCACGGGCCGGTGGGGTAGCTTGGTATCCTTCGGCCTTCGGGTGGCCGTAACCGCAGTTCGAATCTGCGCCGGCCCACTGCACCCATATCATTTTTCCAGGGTTACCTGATAGATAGCGGCGGCTCTTCGCGCGAGAGCTGTCCGTACCCGGTGGAGTTCGTTCGCGCGAGCCAGCTGCCCCGCGAGGCGACCGACAGCGAGGTCCGCGAGGCCATCGAGGCGGTCGAGCGGGGTGATGGCGATGTCTGAGGCTGATCCAGGCACGCCGTGGCCGCCGGAGCCAGAGGAAGAGGTCGAGCCCGAGTCAGACAGTTCGGATCAAGACGGGACGCCCGACAAGTACGTCCCAGACCACCTGGCAGAACACAAGGTTTCCCTCACGTCAAGTGGTGGCGTATCCGTCTCCCTGGGCAGTACTGCCCTGAAATCGCTGTACGTCGTCCCGGGCGACCGAGTACGGGTGTACGATCACCCCGACGGGATCCTCATTGCGCATGCGGAGTATGAGCGGGGTGATCGTCGTGAGTAAGAGCGACGATCTCGATCCCGTCGAGCGGTCGCGCCAAGAGCGAATTCGCCGGTGGTTGGCGCGCCAACAGCCGACGAGGGACGACTACCGCTTCAGGCACCACAGTCACTACTGGTGGAAGCTCGACGAGGAGCCGCCGGACTGGTATCCGTACGAAAACACGGAGGTCCACAGTCGGGACGATCTCGAACCGGAGCACGTCCCCGACGTTCCGGACCAGGTAGAATGGTCGGAGTACGTCGCCTACACCTGCCGAGAAAGGGAGTGCCAAGATGACTGTCTCAACCGGATAGGCAGCGAGTACGCACGTAGCAAGCTGTGCCGAGCGTGCTATCCGGAGGCAGATCTCGACTCCCTGCCCCCAAGCACCTACCACCTCCCTCGGGAGAGACGGAAGGCCCCGCAACAGTCGGACTGAGATGGCTGTCCCCGTGTGGCCCTCCCTCCTGTCCCGCCTGCCCCGCCTTCCTCCCCTCGACGGGGAGGTGGCGGGGCTTCCCGACCAGCGTCAGCTGAGTCAGCCAAGCAACGCGAGCGGAAGCACAGCGCGAGCGGAGCGAGCGCGAGAACCGGGGACGGGCGGAAGCGGCCCCCCTGCCATGGGGGGTCGACCCGACCCGGCCCGCAGGGAGCGGAGCGACCGAGGACCGGAACCGGTCGGCTCTCGCCGGACGGCCGCCCGTCGTGACGACGGAACACACCAGAAAGCCGAGGTGTATCTGCGTGTGTGAACCGTCTGGCCGCTCTCGGCACACCAATAAGACTAACTCTGTAACCGGTGCTGACGGGTGTAAACAGGCGGATTCTGATCGCGATGTTCCCACCCCCGCCGAGCGAGTCGAGGAGTTCCGGCAGTCGTACGGATCGCGGGCGCGGCTGTCGCTGACTCGGGAACCCGGCCAGCGTCTCCGGTCGTCGCTACTCGAGGAGCACCGCACGGAGGTTGCCGTCGAGCCGATGACGGAGGACGAGGACGGCATGACCGTCTCCCGGCTGGACAAGCGCGTCCCGCTGACGTGGGAGGAAGCCGTCGAGCAGATCCTCGAATCGTACGAACGCGCTCGGAAGACGACCCTCAAACTCGAACGCGGCTACGAGGGCCACCCTGAACACCAGGTGTTTCTGAAGGACGCAGAGACGTCCTGGATGCCGTCGTACCAGAAGCGGTACTTTGCGGAACTGAAAGGCTGGGTCCGTGAGACGATCGGCGGTACGCGCCCCAGTGGTGGTGACTGCGAGGGCCAGTTTGAGAATCTGCATATCGTGCTGCTGACCCGGACGGCATCGTCAGTTCCTGACGGTGAGCGAGCCGCCCCGGTCGACCACACTGATAAGATCCGAGACGCCTGGGAGCCGGTGTATCACACCCTTCGGAACCGGCTGCGTGCCCTCGGGTTTGACAGCGATCAATGGGACTACTACCACAAGGAGGAGCCCCACAAGTCCGACCGCGGCGGGTCCGTGAATCGGTGCTACACGCACGAGCACACCATGTTGATCGTTGACGGCGCGGTCTCCGTCGAGGACTTTCAGCCGGTGCTGGACAAGCACGTCGAGGAATGCGAGTGGGCCGGCCCCGACGCGCACTCGGTCGACCGCGCCGCTCGGGTGATCCCCGCCGACCAGGTGGAGGACGTGGCCGCCTACGTCGCCAGCTACACCGGCATCAAGCCGGCAGGGTTGCTTGATCGGTCCATCGAGTACGTCGCCTGGGCAGCAACGCAGTGGGCCGCCAACCGGAAGCGCCGGACTCGCTCGAACGCGGCAGGCTGGGCCGCAACGGCCGACGCTTGCAAGCAGCGGTTCGAATCGGACAAAAGCGAACAGGAGGTGAACCACGGGGAGGAGATCTCGCTGTCGACCCGCCGCGGCGTCGAGCTCGAGTGTGCTGAGTGCGGGTCGCCGTGGGGGATCGACCAGGAGCACGATACCCTCACCTCGGCCCGGCTGTCGGCAGGAGATTCGGACAGTACAACAGCCGTCGCCGATGGTGGCGTCGAGGTCCCCGATCGGGAAGAACAGTTGCGTGAGCGGTGGCCCTCCGCTGAGGGAGCCGCCCAAGTCGGTGAAACCCCGGATCGGCTCAAAGACCGTAAGGCCGTCGAGCAGTATCTACGGGAGAACCCAGCTGCATCTGTCGAAGAGGTCCTTGGAGGGTGTACACTGCCGCCCGACGCTGCCGATCTCGTCTGCGAGGTGATGGCTGGCGTCGACCGCTCCGAGGTCGCTGGCTTCGAGGACGGCCCGGAGTGGCGTCTGAATTCCGTGATCGTCGACGACGAGGAGCATCCAGCCGCAGGTGGTGGCGGCGTCGACATGGACGAGGTTGTCATGCCCGTCGAGCGGCTGCTGAACGAGACTCGGTTGCAGTACCACGGTGAGGTGCAGTCGCCGACGATCGTCATCCACCGGTCGAAAGGCGATGCGGATTACATCGCGTCAAGCAATGCTCGGATGCAGGCCGGGCTGCTGGTTTCTCACGGAATCACGGAGCCGTGGGCTGCTGAAGAAGTGATGGAGTTTCAGATGCGCAGCAAAGGTCGAGAGCTGGCAAGCGAGTTTGAGCACAGAGAGGCATTACCGCCCGCTGGGGTGGATCCAGGTTGCTCCGCAGCTGGTCCCATGGAAATTCACTAAATCAGTATTAATTCGGTTGTTTGACTAATTCGGTCTGTCCAATATCGCCGCATATCTTACATATGACATCCCGATACATCCACTCGCCGGATTTCCGGAACTGAATATCATCTGAATCTTTCGAGAGACTAGTACCACATGAATCACAATTCGAGAGTAATAATTTGTCCTCCTCATGCTCTACCTCTATAAAGGCGATTGTCGTCATTGACCCCTCAATATCGATGTTTGGATCAGAAAAAGAGTCGAGAGTTATGTGACACTCGAACTTTGAAAGTTCCCCGTCGTATTCCTCCATGATCGTTGTTGCGATAACATCTTCATTTATATCTCTGTTTGATAGGATTGGCTTGATGGACTCGGTAGCCACATCGTCCGTGTGATCTCCGGGGCCATCGGCTGATTCAATATTAATCAGCTTTCCAGTGCGCTGACTCCAAGTAACCCGGACCATGAGCGGACACTAGAAGCCAGCACGTTTTATGTCTGCCTACGATGTCAGATGCATCTATCAGCTATGGATAATGAAAATCTCCGACCAGAGCTACAGCTCGCTACCTACGATTTCGCGTGCTTCGTCGACGAGACGATACTCGTTTGGTTCCGACTTAACCATGAGGACTCTCCGACCGACGAGGGAATTTACGGAACTGATCACATCGCCCCAGTCCGCAAAGTTGACTTCGCTCAGGTCGTCGCTGATTCCGTGGCGGTCGAGAACCTGAAAGGCTAGCTCGGAGAGTTCACTAGGGTTAACCCCTGTGACTTTCTCGCCAGCCTCTTCACTTGCTTCCGTGTCGATCACGAAAGCGTTCTCTCCGCCTTGTTGGGTCTTTTTTAGATACCCATCCTCCTCCTGAATTTTATTCAGGAGTTTGGTGGTGGTCTGAAGCGTATCCTCCTCTACATCATCATCTTCGCCGATGACTTCCGACATGTCGTTGTAGTAGAGGACAGCGTTGAGCTGACTTCTGGCAAACTCATTGCCTAAGTCCTCCTCTTCAGCCCGGATTGACTTCAGTAGTTTTGCGCGCTTTTCCGTGAGATCGTCGGGTGGGGTAAGACCTTTTGTCATGTCTTATCTCCTGCCCGACGTAAGCCAACTTTCAAGACGCCTTCTGCCCCATATGAAATGAGGCAACAGTCGTCCGTACTGATTGCCTTCGTCGGGCGGTCGTGCTCGACCCGGTGCCCCGGAGTTGGTGACTCGTTGAGTGGGGCGCGAACGGGTCTCGCGTCCGACGTTTTCATCGTAGGCCAACATCCTCTTCAGATCCGTATTTATCCCCCTCCCATATAAAACCTCGGTGGAAACAGACGATAAACGAGCCGGGATATTTATGTCGACCTAGTCTAATACAAAAACATCGGTGGATATAGGCTATGACGAGCCAGGAAAAACTAATGCCCTCTGACGACAGGGATCGTGGAATATTAACCCCCGATGATCGCAAATTCTTGAAGGGTGAAAAAGAATATTCAAATGTTCAATCCGAAAGAGATGCGAGATACCGCATACGCAAGCGTATCAAAAACGGAATTTTGGATTTCAGTCTTTTATTTGCACATCTAGATAAAAATGATCGGGAACAGGTATTCAGCAATTATAACCCACCTAGAAAATTTCGAGATGAAGATGAGGGGTTCACCTCTGCAGATGTTGAGGATTTATTTAATTCTACGACATTTGCAAATTCAATTTCAAATACGATCGCATTTCTTTACCTCGGTGTCACTGACGTAGGAGAAGATATCATACCAATTATCAAATCAGCGATTAGTGATGCTGAAGAAAATAGGGGCTATCTAGTTGAGGATTTGACTGTAAAAATTGAAATAGGGAAAACGGAGCCTGATACAGAAATCCTAGCTAAGAAATTTCGAGAGGGTGAACCCCTCTCTAAAGAGGAACTGGGAATACTTGTCAAGTCAGGGGAGATTGAAATAGAAGGTACACAATTAGACGAGATCTTTAGCCAACTAGCCTCCGAACTGACTGAAGAAATTGATGAGGGTTCTGTGGAAATTGGGTTTAAATCTTCAGATGGAACCGAAGGTGATCAATAGTAACCCTCTTTGTATGACTCCAAACTATCATTGAGGGTGTTTTCGATATATGCTCGAATACTTCTTGGCCATTCTCTTAAATGATTAGTACCAGCAGCTATTTCCATATTACCCACACTTTCGCTATACGTTTCGTAAGACGATTCTAGATCATTCAGAAGAGTCTCGAGATCCTTAGATTCGATCTCTTTTGATTCATCGTGTCTACAAGCGATGTGATGGCGCGATAATTTTTCTTGTTCGTTAGCAAACTTGTGAATATCTTCCCATTTACTCATCCTGTTAGAACAAAATGAGCATTGGCAGGTTTCAGTCTGGAGGTCTTCACCAACTTTCTGCACGTCAGTTGGGTCCAAGTATTCCTTCAAGTCAGGTAAATAATACCTTGGGGGAGGCCCGCCACTGGGTCTTGATTCCAATTTCTCGGAGCGTGAGTCGCTATAATTCGCCCCAAATCCGACTCCCCTCAGCCCGAAGTAGGATAAGAGATTTGCAAAATAATCCCCATTTAGAAAGTGGGGGTCTACGCCAACGTTTGAAATTTGCATGATTAGATCTATCGCGGATTGGTAGTGACCATTCTTTGTATCCCGCTTATCCAACTCGTCAATCAAAATAAATGACTCGGATACAGGCAGCTCGTCTAAACAGGCCGCGATCTTTACTCGGTTCTCGTAGCTTGTTATGAAAGACCGTTTTACCCAAATACATGGCTTGACTGGCAGATTAGTATATTCTAAGGCCGATTTGCAGAGACTCTTGGTCAATTCGAGATCATCATGGGAGCTGACTTGGACAAACCAAGGAATAACGGCTTTCGGAGGCTGAGGATCGACATCTAAACCAAAATGAGACAATTTTTCGGATCCATTCCGTTCTAGATATTGTTCTTGGAAATCACAGCAAGATTCTAAGATACTACTGGTATCACTACTACCAAGCAAATTAGGATCGAGGTTCCCTATTGACATCAATTCGCTTTCTAATGGATCACCATAGTATTCAAGAAGAGCCCTATCCCATTGTGAGACCTCCTTGCCCTTAGTGTCCCAAAAATTATCTCCTCTACGGTATTCTGGTAGTCTCGGCTCGATATAATATTCTACATCAGGGAGTAGCGAAAGTTTGCCAGAGACAATATCCGGGTGCTTAGCAGCGAAGTGAGCCGATATTATAAGAGAATCATAGTTCGCAGAAGTTTTTTCCACGACTGACTGCATCCCTGTGTGCCGGAAATGCAGACTCGTTTCGAAGTTCATTTTCTGCGTTCTCCCTTAAAGTAGATCTCGCGTGTCGGTTTGGATGATTGGCACGTGGAGATGATAAACATTGCACATTGTCGCCTATGGAGAAAAGACCAATATCGAGTTCATCTACTCGGGAAATCAGATCCTCGGTAACATTTTCTGACCAGACTGAAAGATAGGAATAGTCTGCTAGTGACGTATTTCGCTTGGCTTGCGTAATTCCTCTCTTGAAGTCTTGAGTCTTCATCTCAATCGCAATAACGCTATCACGTTGTAGCGCAATAATATCAATTCTCTTTGAATACATCGGGACTTCTGTTGAGTATTTCATCCCTTTGCTCCGAAGAAAATCTGTTATAATCCCAAGTTGGTATTTTTCTGCCCAGTAACTCATTCGAGAACCTCCTCAAGGATTTCTGATTCATCTGTATAGTTAGGATACTGGGTATAAACATATTCGAGAAGTTCATTTAGAGTAAGGTCATTATATTCATTTGATATGGCCTCAATTTCTTCTTCTATATTATCATCGAGTATCTCGTTGAATTCGTAGGAGATCTTCTTCCCTTTCTCTGTCAATACAAATTTCTTCCCACTCAGGTCATTCTGATCGTCTTGGGTCCTGACATGGTCAGTGTCAGAATCAGTGTCGACTGCTTCTATTGCTCCTATTGCAATGAGGAATCGAATTCTGTCGTATATTTCTTCAGAAAATGGCCCATATTTGTAACTCTCAAACTCAAACTCTATTTTCTCGTGTACCTCTGTAAATTCTGTCTCCTCCTGAATGAGAAAGATCAGCTTCTGAAGTTTTGTGATACCATCTACTTCATTGGCATGATGGAATAACAGCAATGCGAGATCGTCCTCTCTATCAATCTCATCGATTTGCGTCATGCGTTTCCACCCAGGATGTTATTCTGTTTGGTCATCTAGGTTATTGGGCTCTAAATCCCCGTTCAAATACTCTTTTCCCTCTTCCCTAATCTTGTACTTTCCCCGTTCTACACGTTCTGTTAGGCCATATTCTGTAAGCTCAGATAGACGCCGAGTGACTGCTTCACGGCTTTTATCGATATTATACGCGATGATTGCCGGCGACAAGACCAGCCCACAAGATTGGAGAGCTTCAAGTATTCTCTCGTCCATGGGCTGCATCCAATTTGCCGGCTGACGCATGTGTCAAAATCAGGGTTGAGGTGTAAAATCTTACCGGAGGGCACAATCACTATAAAGCAACCAAAAAATCACTGAATAGTGATTAACCTTATTATCACGGAGTGTTGATGAGATAATCACGGGAGCCACGGATAAGCGGTGGTCTATTGCACCGCTAGAATTAGATCGCGGCCCTGCTGCTCAATCAGCAGGGTCCGCGTGGCTTCCGTAGTTCCGGTACGGAAGCATGACAGCAGACAGCCCGCGGGACAATGAAAGTCTCGCACCGACGATCTCGATAGCGCGATTCGAAACACGCGGTGACGGCTACGAACGTTGGCGCAGCTGGGACGGAGAACGTGAACGGTACGTGTACGTCCACCGGCTCGCGGCAGTCGCGTGGGGCATCCTCGACGGCCTCGACGACCCGCGTTACGTCCACCACGTGAACGGCATCGAGTGGCTGAACAGCGAGGACAATCTGGAGGCTCGCGACCCCGTCGATCACGGCGACTACCACCTGAACGGAGGTGCGGTTTCGTGAGTCCCGTCCAATGCCCCAAACTACATATCACCCCGTCGCCGTCTGGTGTATCGCCCGTATATACCGGCTACGTACGAACTTCTGAGTAGATGCTGACCACTGACTCAGAAGGTGTCGTCGCGGCGGTGATCACGGCGTGACGGATCGCCGGAATGGCGACCCGAGTACGCTCCCGGTACGGGATGCAGTTACCCGGTACCTGCGCCGTCGAAAGGCAGACGCGACAGAATCCAGCGTCCACTCGTGGGAGTACCGACTGAAGCTCTTCATCGAGTGGTGCGAGGGTGTCGGAATCGAGCAGGTCGGAGATCTCCGCCCGCTCGATCTCGACGAGTACTACGACATCCGGAGCGGCAGCGTCGAGCCCTCCACACTCGAGGGAGAGATGTGGACGATCAAGAGCTTCGTCGAGTACCTGGACCAGCTGGGTGCCGTCGAGGACGACCTACACGAGTCCGTCCGCATTCCCGACGTGGACAAGGACGACCGCTCAAACGATGAGCGACTGACCGAGGACGCTGCTCTCGCGCTGATCGACCACTTCAGAAACGACGAGGTCCGCCGGGCAACCCGTGGCCATGCGTTTCTTGAAATCGCCTGGCACACCGGCGCCCGGATCGGGGGCATCCGTGCCCTCGATCTCCGCGACGCGAAGCTCGATCAGGACTACCTGGAGTTCACCCACCGCCCGGAGACGGGCACGGGCCTGAAGAACAAGCGCGACGGGGAGCGACCGGTCGCGATCCCCAGTGCTGTCTCGAAGGTGCTGCGCGAGTACATCCGGAAGTATCGTCACGACGTCCAGGACGACGAGGGCCGCGCTCCGCTGATCACGAGCACGCGAGGCCGGCCCGGAAAGAACACTATCCGGGTCTGGTCGTACCAGGCGACCCAGCCCTGTCACCATTCTCCGTGCCCGCACGGACGCGAGCGCGAAGACTGTGAGTACACCGAGCAGCCTCACGCCAGCAAGTGCCCGTCGTCGAGGAGCCCCCACAAGATCCGGACGGGCTCGATCACCTGGCAGCTGAACATCGGATTTCCGCCTGAGGTGGTCGCTGAGCGCGTGAACGCGAGCATCGAGGTGATCGAACAGCACTACGACAAGGAGTCACCGCACGAGCGGATGGAGCAGCGCCGCCGGAAGTACATCGCGAACATGGAGGAAGACTACAATGACCGATAGAACCACTCAAGAGGACGAAATCGAGGGACAGAAAAGTGACAACAATCCGAGTTATAACCTGCGCCGGCCCATACTTCGAGCACGAATCCGCGAGCGACCGCTCCGCCCGTCGCTCTCGACCGTGCGAGTGACGCGCCTCACGAAGATTCGAGCCCGCCAGACGTAGCCCGCTCAGCGACCGACGGGAGCGAGCAGGACCGTCTGGCTCTGGGTCGTACCCGTGCCCGGCCACCGACGGAACACTCCGACGACGAGCCTCACCGGTGCTCGATGAGTTCGAGACGGGTCCCGGTCGGATCTTCGAAGAACGCCACGCGGAGGTCCCCGAAGTCGGTCGGCGGCATGACGAACTCGACGTCGGCCTCGACGAGCTCCTCCCAGGCGGACTCCACGTCGTCGACGACGAACCCGAAGTGCAGGAACCCGACGGGGACCTCGTCGACGAGTCCGGCCGCCTCGTAGGGCGCGCGGTCGAAGCAGTAGACGCGCTTGTCGGCGACCTGCATCGCCACGTGGTCGACGGCCGTGGCCCCGTCGCCCTCCTCGGCGTGGCCACGCTCCAGCAGTTCGGCGCCGAAGTGCTCGCGGTAGAACGCGAGACTCGCGTCGACGTCCGGCACTTTCAGGGCGACGTGGAAGAACGACTCCGGATCCATGCCCCGAGGACGGCCGGTACAGACAAAAAGTGTGGCCACGCGTTCGGCGCCGCTCGGTGTCCTTTTTGCCCCCGCCGACGCACCTGTGGCCATGCCCGACCTCGCCTGGGAGACCCTCGACAGTACCGTCGCCTACGCGTGCGAGGGGTTCGACGTGCTCTCGCAGGACGTCCGCCTGCCGGACGGGACCGAGACTGACTTCGACTACCTCCACGAGGCCGAGAGCGTCGTCGTCCTCCCGTTCACCCCCGACGACGACGTGGTCGTCATCGAGGAGTGGCGACAGGCCGTCGGCCGCGTCAATCGGGGCCTTCCGGCGGGGAACCTCGAGGCGGGCGAGACGCCCGCCGACGCGGCCCACCGCGAACTCGCCGAGGAGACGGGCCACGAGGCGGCGTCCGTCTCGCACCTGACCACCGTCGAACCGGCGAACGGCTTCGCCGACGCCGTCTTTCACTACTTCGTCGCTCGCGGGTGCGAACCGACGGCCGGCCAGTCCCTCGATGCCGACGAGTCCATCGCGGTGGACGTGGCGACCTTCGACGACCTCCTCGCGGCCGCACGGGACGACGAGCTCCGGGACGGCCGGGCAGCGTTTGGGGTCTGCTACTACGCGCTGTTCGGAGGCGACGTCGACAGTCTGCGAGAGTGAGGAGCGGCCCCGCTCGAACGCGACGCGCTTTTGCCGCGCTCGCCCCTAGCCGTCCTCGATGACCGACGAGCTGCCTGCAGACGCGGAGCGGGCCCTGGCGGCCCACGACGCGGTCTCGTCGCCCGACGGGGACTACGCCGTCACGACGACGGCCTTCGACGCGACCGTGACTGCGAGCGCTGGCGACGGGGCGACGCGGTGGACCGTGACCGTCACCGTGCCGAGCCTCGCGGCTGCGACCAGCGACCCCGTCGGCGACGCCGTCGCTGACGGCTGGTTCGAGACGCTGGAGCGCCGCCTGGCGGACGCCCCCGCGGCCACCCGCGCCAACCTGACCCTGGCGGACCTGACCGTCGACAGGCGTGGCCTCGACGTGGTCGTGACGTTCACCTACGAGTGGCCGGACGCCGATCGCGCGGCCGCCATCGCGAAGACCCTCGTCGAGTACGTCGAGGGGACCTACGTCGAGGGGATCGTCCCTGGCTACAGCTACGAGCCGCCCGTTTCGGACCTCCTCAGCCAGGCGGAGACCGGCGGGGACGCCCAGCGCGGCGGGACGCCACTCTAGTCCGGCCCACCGACGCCGGGACGGCGGAGCGCACGCCGTGGATCAGTCCATGGCGATGTACGTCTGGGTGTCCTCGACCCCGTCGACGTCCTGGACCTGGGTCGCGGCCACGTCCTTGACGGCGGCCGGCGAGTCGACGTCGACGACGGCGATCAGGTCGACGTCGCCGGCGACGATGTGGACGCGCTCGACGCCCTCGATGGCCGAAATCTCGTCCCTGAGCCGATCCGCCTCGCCCGTGTGTGCCTTGACCATGACGTACGCTCTGACCATGTTAGCTCCCTCCGACTGTCGCCCGCCCGGTTTCCCCGACGATCAGGCTGCGGACGTCGCCCAGACGCTGGAAGTCCGTGAGGATCACGAGCCGGTCGCCCAGATCGAGTGACTCGTCGGGACTCGGCAACTCCAGGGGGCCGTCGGCCTTGCCGAACGCCAGCAGCCGGGACTGTGCGGGGAGTTCGAGTTCGTTGAGGCTGTAGCCCCGCATGGGTGACCGATCGGTGATCGTGAACTCGACCAGCTGGAGCTCCTGAGCGATGTCCGCGATGGCCCTGATGTTCCCCCCGAGGAGGGCGTTTTTCGCGAGGATGGCGCCCAGGCGCTCGGGGTAGATGACCTCGTCGACCTCGTCTGCGTACTCGCGGTAGATGTCCTCCCGGTAGTCCTCGTCGATGCGCATGACCGTCCGACACCCGCGGTGTTTCGCGATCATGCAGGTCGCGAAGTTCGTGTTGAGGTCGCCCGTCAGGGCTCCGACGGCCTCGGCCGACTCGATGCCGGCCGCCGAGAGCGTCTCCTCGGTGGCACCGTCGCCCTCGACGACGGCGAACCCCTCCTCACGAGCACGCGCGGCGACGGACTCGTCGGCCTCGACGAGGACCACCTCGTGCCCGCTTTCCTCGAGCGAGCGGGCGGTCCGGAGACCGACCCGTCCGGCACCCACGATGACGAGTCGCATGTGTTACCGTATGTCGAGGGGGGTGAATAAAGTTGCCCACGGGTGGCCCGCACCCCTGCCCTCGGGCCCCTCGGTCGGGGACGGAACGGGGGAAGGCTTTTGATTTGTCACCGTGTACCATGCTACACGATGGTCCGGGCGTTCATCATGGTGAAGACCGCCGCCGGCAAGTCCTCTACCCTCCAGGACGCCATCGAGGACGTCGACGGGGTGCTGGAGGCCCACGTCGTCGCCGGCCAGTACGACGTCATCGTCGAGGCGGAGGGCGAGGAGGTGTACACGGTCATCCACGCCGTGGCGACAGAGATACGCGACCTGGAGGGCGTCGTGGACACCCGGACCTACATCTGCCTGGAGTAACCCGCGGCCGGGCGGTCGCGGTCCGTCACGCCAAAGAGCGTCGGGCACGTAGACCGCCCATGGCGACCACCGTCGAGCTCCTCGGCCTCCTGGTCGTGGTCTCGGTCAACACCGCCGTGGCCGCCCTGGCCACGCGGTTCCTCCGCGTTCGCTTGCACACTCGCCTGGGCAGTGCCGTCTACACGGCGACGATCGTGCCCGTCCTCCTGCTCGTCCTGACGCTCGTCTTCGGCGGCGTCCTCCGTCTTGGCCCGGACCTCGGCAGCGCCGCGGCGGTCGTCGGACTACTCGTCGTCCTCCCGCTGGCCGTCGGCGTCACCGTCGACTTCTTCTGGATGCCGGCACCCGGCGAGGTCGACCTGCCGGAGGCGAGCGACGGTGGCAGCACGCGCCGCCGGCGCTCCCGACGCTAGGCCGACGCCGCCTCCACGGCCGCGAGGACGTCGGCGACGACGTCGTCCGCCGCCTGGGTCGCGTCGACCCTGGCGAACCGGTCGGGCTCTGCGGCGATCAGGGACTCGTAGTTCTCGCGGACGCGTTCGAGATAGTCGGCCCGCTCGAACTTGTTGGTCGCACCGCTCCGTCGCGCCGCGGTCTCTGGATCGACGTCGAGGTAGACCGTCAGGTCCGGCGGACGCGTCCACGGGTGGTGGATCGACTGGACGAACGCCATCGGATCGTCGAACCGATCCGCGAGCGTCGCCCCCTGGTAGGCGTAGCGGGAGTCCGAGTACCGATCTGAGACGACCAGGTCGCCCCGGTCCAGGGCCGGGCGGACTGTCCTGGCGAGGTGGGCGGCGTGGTCCGCAGTGTAGAGGAACAGTTCCGCGAGGGGGTCGGCGTCGGGGTCCTCGATGGAGCGCCCGACGGCCTCCCCGTACCAGCTGTCGGTCGGCTCGCGGGTGAACGTCGCCCCGCCGACGGTCGCAGACTCCCGCAGGGCCGCCCAGGCCGTCGACTTCCCGCTCCCGTCGAGGCCCTCCAGCGTGACGAGCATGGCCCAACTGGGGTCGGCCAGCACGTAAACGCGCCGATGGCGTGCTCGGCCGGCCCCAAACTGTTTCGTACTAGGTTTATCCGCGTTCCGTCCCTACGTCCGGGCATGAACGTGCTCGTCGTCGGCGGAGACGGCTTCGTCGGCCGGAACCTGTGTGCCGAACTGGCCGACCGCGACCACGACGTGACCGCCCTCGCTCGGAACCCGGACGAGTCGGTCCTCCCCGACGCCGTCGACGTCGCCGTCGGTGACGTGACGGCCTACGACTCCATCGAGCCGGCCGTCGAGGGCCAGGACGCCGTCGTCCAGCTCGTCGCGCTCTCGCCGCTGTTCAAGGCCAAGGGCAGCGGCGATCCCCACGACCGCGTCCACCGCGGCGGCACCGAGCACTGCGTCCGCGCCGCCGAGGCACACGACGTCGACAGGTTCCTCCAGTTGTCCGGCATCCACGCCGACCCGGAGGCCGACACGGCTTACCTCCGAGCGAAGGGCCGGGCCGAGGAGATCGTCCGCGACTCGTCGCTCGACTGGACCATCGTCCGGCCCACGATCATCTTTGGGGAGGGTGACGAGTTCGGTGACTTCGTCTCGCTCCTCACGACGCCGGTCGTCACCGGGCTTCCTGGCGGGGGCCGGGTCCGCTACCAGCCGATCTTCGTCGGCGACGCCGCGCCCATCCTCGCCGACGCGGCCACGAACGAGGAGCACGTCGGCGAGACCTACGAGATCGGTGGCCCCGAGGAGCTGACCCTGGCAGACGTCACCCGCCTCGTCTACCGCGCGAAGGGCTCGAAGACGCGCGTGGTGCCGGTGCCGACGATCCTCGCCAAGGTCGGGCTCCGGGTGTTGGACCCCGTCCCGGTCTTCCCGCTCGGCGCAGACCAGGCGAAGTCGATGGACGTCGATCTGGTCGTCGCGCACAACGACGTCGACGCCTTCGGCGTGGACGAGGCCGACCTCACGACCTACGCCGAGTTCCTCGGGGTCGAACCCCGGGCGACCGCCCGGGAGGTTCCTGCGTAGGATGGGCCTGCCAGCCCGGTTGCGGCGCCGAACCGACGCCGTCCAGCGGTAATCCGGGCTTAGCCGTCGACCACGGCACGGGGACCCGTGACACGCGTTCTTCGGGTGCGAGACCCTCGCTAGTGGCCAGCAAGCGGTTGTTTCCACCCGTGATACCCCGACAAAACACTTATGCCCCCGATACTATAGTAACCCCTTACAGCACTATCCATGAAGCTCGCGATGATCGGCTTCGGGCAAGCCGGCGGAAAAATCGTCGACAAGTTCCTCGAGTACGACGAGACCACCGGCTCCAACATCGTTCGCTCTGCCGTCGCCGTCAACACGGCCAAAGCGGACCTGATCGGGCTCGAACACGTTCCACAGGAGAACCGCGTCCTCATCGGCCAGGCCCGCGTGAAGGGTCACGGCGTCGGCGCCGACAACGAGCTCGGAGCCGAGATCGCCGAGGAGGACATCGACGAGGTCCAGGGAGCCATCGACAACATCCCCGTCCACGAGATCGACGCCTTCCTCATCGTCGCCGGACTCGGCGGCGGGACTGGCTCTGGCGGCTCGCCCGTTCTGGCCAAACACCTCAAGCGCATCTACACCGAACCCGTCTACGGCCTCGGCATCTTGCCCGGGAGCGACGAGGGTGGCATCTATACGCTCAACGCCGCCCGCTCGTTCCAGACCTTCGTCCGCGAGGTGGACAACCTCATGGTCTTCGACAACGACGCCTGGCGGAAGACGGGCGAGTCCGTCGAGGGCGGCTACGACGAGATCAACGACGAGATCGTCCGCCGCTACGGCGTCCTCTTCGGGGCCGGCGAGGTCAGCGCGGGCGACAACGTCGCCGAGAGCGTCGTGGACTCCTCCGAGATTATCAACACGCTCGCGGGCGGCGGCGTCTCGACGGTCGGGTACGCCGCGGAATCGGTCGAGGGCGAGGGCTCCAGCGGTGGCGGCCTGCTCTCCCGGTTCAAGGGCGACGGCTCAGCCGACGACATGGAGAGCGCCAACACCACGAACCGCATCACGTCGCTGGTCCGGAAGGCGGCACTCGGACGACTCACACTGCCCTGTGAGATCGAGGGGGCCGAGCGTGCGCTGCTGGTCCTCTCTGGCCCGCCGGAACACCTCAACCGGAAAGGCATCGAGCGCGGGCGGAAGTGGCTCGAGGAGCAGACGGGCAGCATGGAAGTGCGCGGTGGGGACTACCCCCTGAACGAGCCCAACGTGGCGGCGTCGATCCTGCTCTCGGGCGTCCACAACGTCCCACGGATCAAGGAGCTCCAGCAGGTGGCCATCGAGGCCCAGGACAACATCGACGAGATCCGCCAGGAGAGCGAAGAGAATTTAGAGGCCTTGGTCGAAGACGAGGAAGATGAGTTGGATCCACTCTTCTAAGGGCGTCGTCCTCGGGGTATTGCTCGCGGTTTCGCTCGTGGCGGTCGGGACCGCCGCGGCGGCCACGGTGAGCGGCACGACCCCGGGACCGACGGCGGAGGGCGAGTCCGTCACAGCCTCTGCCACGGTCGAGGAGCCCTTCCGTGACATGCCCGACCAGTGGACGCTCCAGGGGGCGACCGACCTGGAGAACGCCAGCTGGACCGTCACGGTCTCCTCGCAGGGCGACGAGGTCGAGACGCAGTCGTTCACCGGCCAGTCGTTCACGTACGATCTCACCCGTGACACCGGTGCGACGACCGTGGAGATCGACGTGTCCGGTGACGTCCCCGCCCTGAACACCTACGACTACGCGAACCGCGCAGCCGAGAACTACACGGCCATCGCCGTGGGCCAGTCGAGCGGTGACACCATGAGCGAGATGGCCACGCTCGAGGCCCACCGCTACACGTCGGCGCCCGGCGACGCGGTCGGGAGCCAGGAGGCCCGGGCCGCGATCGACGCGGCGATCGAGTCGGTCGGTGGCCAGAACCAGAAGATCGAGCAGGCCATCAGCGCCTACGACAACGGCAACTTCGAGAACGCCGTCTCGCTGGCCGAGGAAGCCGAGAGCGGCGCCCAGTCCTCCCAGCTACTGATGATCGGCGCCGGCGTCGTGGTCGTCCTCCTCCTCGTCGGTGGTGGCGTCTTCTACTGGCGCCAGAACCGGGACAAGGGCCACAAGCTCCAGTAACCGGATGCGGTTTTTCGTTCCGTTCGACGCCCGGGACCCGAAGACGCGACTCGACTCGATTCTCGACGACGACGAGCGCCGCGAGTTCGCGCGCGCGATGCTCGCGGACGTCCTCGCGGCGGTCCGCGGCGCCGACCACGAACCGACCGTCCTCGCGACGGGCCCGACCGAGGTCGACGCCCCGGTGATCGTCGACGACCGGCCGCTGACCCCCGCCGTCGACGACGCGTTCGCGGACTCCGACCGCCCCGTCGGCCTGGTCGTCGCGGACTGTCCGCTGGCCACGCCCGCGGCGGTCGACCGGCTGGTGGCCGTCGACGCGGCAGTCACCCTCGCGCCGGGCCTGGGCGGGGGGACGAACGCGATCGTCGCCAGGACGGACGAGTTCCGGGTGGACTTCCACGGCGTCTCGATCCGCGACCACCGGGACCGCGCACGTGCGGCCGGGGTCGACGCCGCGACCGTCGACTCCTTTCGGCTGGCGCTGGACGTCGACGAACCGGCCGACCTCGCGGAAGTCCTCTTGCACGGCGAGGGGACGGCCGCGAGGTGGCTGCGCGAGGCTGGCGTCGACCTCGCGGTCACCGACGGCCGCGTCGAGCCGACCCGTCGCGGCGAGACTGGGGAGTAAGTTGGGCTGAACCCGCGTCCGTGCCCGCGCCAGCACGTGACAATTAATTGAACAAGGATTTTTGGTGTGAGAGTACGTACCTCCCCCCGCACGGGCCGACCCGTGCATCGGGTACGTGTCTCGCGCCGCGCACCCGGACCGTGCCAGACACCGCTCCTGGCGCTGGGCTCCGGCCCTGCCCATGGCTGGGCCCATTCTCGTTTCGCGAACGCTTTTGCACCTGGCGAGCGGACGCTCTCGCGTGTTTCCCGGCGCGGACGAGTACGACGTCGACGTCACCGTCGAGGACGCGGCCGTCGAGCGACTGCTGGCGGTCGGCGCCGACGAGGTGTCTGCCGCCGACGAACTCTCCTTCTGCCGGAACGTCTTCGTGCCGCTGACGACGGCCTGCCGGTACACCTGCACCTACTGCACCTACTTCGATCCGCCCGGGGAGGCCACGCTCATGGCGCCCGACGAGATCCGGGACGTGGTCGACCGCGGCGCCGACGCGGGCTGTACGGAGGCGCTGTTCACCTTCGGCGACGACCCCGACGACCGCTACACCGCGATCCACGCCCAGCTCGAGGAGTGGGGTCACGACACGATCCACGACTACCTCCGGCGGGCCTGTGAAATCGCCCTCGACGCGGGCCTGCTGCCTCACGCCAACCCCGGCGACCAGACGCGCGAGCAGATGGCGACCGTGGCCGATCTGAACGCGAGCATGGGCGTCATGCTGGAGACGACGGCCGACGTCGACGCCCACGCCGGTCCCCGGGTGAAGTCGCCCGGCCAGCGCCTCGCCACGATCCGCACGGCGGGCGAACTCGGCGTCCCCTTCACGACGGGCATCCTGGTGGGGATCGGCGAGAACTGGCGGGATCGCGCCGAGAGTCTGCTGGCCATCCGCGCGCTCCACGAACGGTACGGCCACGTCCAGGAGGTGATCGTCCAGCCGGTCGTCGACAACGACAGGTGGTCCGGCGGGAGTCCAGACCTGGCAACGCTCCGTCGCGCAGTCGCGATGGCCCGCGCCGCACTCCCCGCCGAGGTCTCCGTGCAGGTCCCGCCGAACCTCGCGCCCGCCGGCGAGGTCACGGACTGCGGCATCGACGACCTCGGCGGTGTCTCGCCGGTCACCGACGATCACGTCAACCCCGACTACGCCTGGCCGGCTCTCGGCCGGCTGCGGGACATCGCCGCCGACGCCGGCGTCCCGCTGACCGAGCGCCTGCCGGTCTACGAACGGTACGTCGACGAGGGATGGCTCTCCCCGCGGATTCGCGCCGCCATCGCGGCCGACGACGCGGCCGGACGGCGCTACCGGCGCGTCCTGGCCGGCGAATCCCCCGACGCCGGTGCGGCCGCGTCCGACTGACGCGACCGTCGCCCGGGCGTCTCAGCGGACCAGCTGGGCGAAGACCCGCCGCTCGATCTTCCGGAGGTGTTCACCCACGGTGCTCGGCGCGACGTCCACGGCGTCGGCCACGTCGGCGTGGGTCGCCTGGCGTGGGTCGTCGTAGTAGCCACGGTCGACCGCCGCTTCGAGGACCTCGCGCTGGCGGTCCGTCAGCGAGAGGAACAGGTCGTCCAGGTCGGGGTGGTGCTGGCCCGTCTCGGCGACTTCGACGTCGAAGTCGGCGTCGTCGGTCGGGATCGCGTCGGCGAAGGCGCCTTCCGGGCCGACGAGCGTCACGAGCATCGACCCGTCTGCCTGCGTCTCGATGGGCATCTCCATGGCCAGCCCGGTGTCGTAGCGGAGCGACAGCATCCGTTCGGTCACCGCCGTCGGCTCGAAGCGCGTGTAGGAGTACCACCAGCCGTCACCCTCGACGACGCTGAAGTCGGTAACGTGCTCGGAGTCCGCGAGGATCTCCCGGTAGCGGTCGACGTCGCCGCGCGCCTCTGCGAGCAGGACGCCGGTGCCGTCCTCCAGCAGGTCGACGCGGTGGATGTCCCCGCGCTCGACAGCGGACTCGTCGGCCAGGGCGGCCCCCAGCGGGTGGAAGGCCTCGCCGTCCGTCGGTCGAACCCGCACCCGTGCGTATCGCATCGGTCCGGGTTCGGGCCCGGCACTTAAATCCGCCGTGGATGCGGCGCAACACGTTCTGGCCGGTCGGGGACCAACGGTCGGTCGCCGGGATCAGGAGTCCCCAGCGGCACGGTCACCCCGACGTGCTGGTCCAGTGTTCCACGCTCCCCCCATCGGTCCCCCACCGTGTCGGCGCTCCGCGTCCCCGCTGACGTTCCCCCACCCTCCGTTCGACTCCCTCTCCCCCGTCTCTCACTCGACCAGCGGCGTCCCGTCGGCCTTCGGCCCCAGTTGCGGGCCGAAGGGCGGGTCGTCCGGGTCGATCTGACGGCGCTGCTCGTAGTCGGTCGAGCGCTCGACCGGCACGCGTCCGATGGCCGAGATCATCTCGACGTACTCCGCGACGGAGCGAGCCTCGCCGAAGCCGCCGCCCGCCCGCTTGGTGATCTCTTCGGAGAGGATCGTCCCCATGAAGTCGTCCGCACCGCAGGAGAGCAGCTTCAGTCCCTGCTCGTCGCCGTACTTGACCCAGGAGGACTGGACGTGGTCGACGTTGTCGAGGAAGAGCCGCGAGACGGCGATCATGAGTTCGTCCTCGTGGCGCGAGGCGCCGCCCTCGACCATGCCGCGGTCGTGGAGCGGGGTGTCGGGGTGGACGAACGAGAGGGGCACGAACTCCGTGACGTTGTCCGTCCGGTCCTGCAACTCCCGGATTCGCTCAAGGTGCATGACGCGGTGCATCTCGTTGTCGACGTGGCCGTACATGATCGTGGCCGTCGTCGGGAGGCCGACGTTCGCGGCCGCTTCCATCGCCTCCAGCCACTCGTCGGTCCCGATCTTCCCGGGGCAGATGACCGACCGGACCTCGTCGACGAGAATCTCGGCGGCGGTGCCGGGGGCCGAGTCCAGCCCGGCGGCCGCGAGCCGGCCGTAGACCTCTTCGTAGCTCCAGTCGGTCCCGCGGCGACCGTGGTAGGCCTCCTCGGGCGTCATCGAGTGGACGTGGACGCCGTCGACGCTCATGGCCGCCATCTGCTTGCAGTAGGTTCCCGGATCGTCGTCGTACATCGATGCGGGTTTGTAGTTCAGGTCACCCCGGTCGCTCGATTCGAGGATCTCGCGGTGCTCGTCGTCGAGCGCGAGCGCCGGGTGGAGGCCGCTGACGGAGGTCACCTCGTAGATGCCACGCTCGACGGCGTCGCGCACGATCCGTCGGGACTCGGCCGGCGTCTTCGTGAACCCCGCGTGCTCGACGTCGGCGTCCGCGAGGAACTGCTCGGAGCGGTCCTTGAAGTTACAGAACAGACAGCCCGTGTTGCAGGCCGTCGTGACGTTGTTGTTGAGGTTGGCGACGAAGGTCACCTCCTCGCCGACGACCTCGGCGCGCCGGCGGTCGGCCGCTTCGAGGACCTGTTCCTTGCGGTGCAGGTCGATGCCGGGGCGGTCGGTGCCGGTCGTCAGCAACTCGACGCCGTCGGCGACCGAGAGGCGCGTCCCGTCGCGGGCATTCGCCAGCGCGTTCTCGAAGTGCTGGTCGGTCTCGGGAACGTGCTCGAAGTCGAACCGGTCCCGGGGGACGTTTGCACGTGGTCGCTCGGCGTCCGCCATTGTCTCTGCGACACCGTCCAGCGGCATAAGGGGACGGGAACTGGCCAGTTTACCCGCCGGACGGGAGGTAGCCGAGGAGGTCGGTCAGGGACTCCAGGGCGACCCAGACGACGAAGGCGACGTACGCCACGAGCAACGCGACCGACTCGCGGTCGGACAGCGCGAGTTCAGTCCGGAGCGCGGTAAAGAGCAGGATGGTCGCCAGCGTGAGGACCCCGAACATGGGCACGGCCATCGCGAAGTCGACCGACCAGGTGCCGACGATCATGACGCCAGCCGGGATGGCCACGAGCAGGTCGAAGGTGTTCGAGCCCAGGACGTTCGCCAGCGACGCGACCCCGCGGTCGGCCCGCGCCGCGCGGACGCTCACCAGCGCGTCCGGCAGGCTCGTGGCCGCTGCGAGGACGGTCACGCCCATCAGGAACTCGTCGACGCCCGCGGCGACCCCGAGTGCCCCGACGGCCTCGACGAGCTGGTGGACCGCGAGCAGGATGACCAGCAGGCCGGCGAGCAACAGCGCCCACTGCCGACGGACGTCGACGCCCAGGCCCACGTCGGGCTCCGCGACGTGGTCGGCGGTGTCCTGGGCCTGGATGAACAGGTACAGGCCGTAGAGCCCGAGCGGGATCAGGGCCAGCGGGCGCGTGATCGTGCCCGCGAGCGTTTCGCCCGCGGTCGGGTAGTAGATGACCGCCATCGCGAAGGTGATCACCAGCACCGAGACCGCGAGCATGTAGAACTGCGCCTCCTTGTAGACGAGCGTCCTGTTGGACTCGATGTCCTCCTCGGTGGCGACGCCGGCCAGCGCGGGGATCACCAGGACGTTGAAGATGGCCGAGCCGACGATGGCGCCGACGCCGATGGACAGCGATCCCGTGACGACGCCGGCGACGACCACGGTCGCGAGTTCGGGAAACGACGAGCCGACGGCCGCCACCACCGATCCCTGGACGACCTGCGGCAGCCCGTAGTACGCGGAGAGTCGCTCGCTCGCGCCCTCCAGCCAGCTGCTGCCGATCCAGACGGCCCCGCTCGCCACGACCACGACGAGCGCGTCGAGCAACAGGCCGATCTGGCTCATTGGGTGCGAGTGTCGCCGGCTGGCAGTTAGTCGTTCCGCCAGGGATCGGGCGTCGCGCCCGCGCCGACCGGCCGGAAGTGCAAACACTTTGGACCCGGGCGCGAAAGGGAGGGGCAATGACCTCGGTGAAGGAGTTCCGCGTGGCAGACCCGGCCACGCCCGACGCCCTCGGCCGCGGCGCCTTCGTCTTCACGGACGACTACTCGGTCTTCGACTGGGGGAAGATGCCCGACCAGATCCCCGACAAGGGCGCCTCGCTCTGTGCGATGGGCGCGTTCAACTTCGAACTGCTCGAGGACGCGGGCGTCCCGACTCACTACCGCGGCGTCGTCCACGACGGCGAGACCGTCCCGCTGGCCGACGCCCTCGACGCCGGCCACGCCCCCCGCGAGATGGCCATCGACCTCACGCAGGTCCCCGACCTGCCCTTCGCGTCGGGCACCTACGACTACGAGGCCTACCACGCCGACGCCGGCGAGAACTACCTGATCCCCCTGGAGGTCGTCTTTCGCAACCGCGTCCCGGTCGGTTCGTCGCTCCGCAAACGGACCGACCCCGCAGACCACGGCCTGGCCGACGACGACTGGCCGGACGAGGCCGTCGACCTGGACGACCCGGTCGTCGAGTTCTCCACGAAGTACGAGGAGCAGGACCGCTACCTCGACCGCGACGAAGCCGACCGCATCGCCGGCGCCGTCGCCATCGACGACCTCGCCGACGTCGCGCGCGCCGTCAACCGCCTCGTGACCGAGCAGGCAGCGTCGGCCGACATGACCCACCAGGACGGCAAGATCGAGTGTCTCTACTTCGAGGGCGAGATTCGGGTCGCCGACGTCGTCGGGACCTTCGACGAGAACCGCTTCGCCTACGACGGCCAGCAGGTCTCGAAGGAGGTCATCCGGCAGTACCACAAGCGGACGCAGCCGGAGTGGGTCGCGGCCGTGAGCGAGGCCAAGGAGCGAGCGACCAGCGAGGGCGTCGCCGACTGGAAGTCGCTATGTGACCGGGAGCCAGCGCCGCTGGACGACTCAGTGATCCAGGTCGCACGCGACCTCTACTGTGCGGGGACGAACGCCTACACCGGCGATGCCGTCTTCGAGGCGCCGTCGATAGACGAGGCCGTGGCGGCCGTGCGAGATCTTTGAGGATCTACTGACCGATCAGTCGTCGCCCTCTGCCGACTCGGCGACGAACTCGCCCAGGCCGTCGACGGGCCGGTCGGGGTTCAGATCGTCGAGCTCCGAGGGGGCGCCGAGCTGGGCGTCGGCCTCCTCGGGGTTCCGGAGCGAGGTCCGCCCCCGGTGGACGGCCAGTTCGTCGTCGAGGTGGAGGCGGATGGCGTCGAGCAGTGCGTCGGCCTCCAGTGGTTGCCCCATCTCCCGGAGTTCCTCGGCCTCGGTGTCCGGCGGGACGTTGAACGCGCGCTGGGTGATGATCGGCCCCTGGTCGAGGTCGGTCGTCACGTAGTGGGCGGTCACGCCAGCGATGCGGACGCCCTCCTCGATGGCCTGGAGGTACGCCTCTGCGCCGGGGAACGAGGGAAGCAGCGACGGGTGGACGTTGATGATCCGGCTCTCGTAGCGGAACACGACGTCGGGCGAGAGAATGCGCATGTACCGCGCGAGGACGACGAGGTCGGCGTCGTACTCGCCCAGGAGGTCGAGCAGGTGCGCTTCGTCGGGGTTGCCGTCGTCGTCGCCGATGTCGTGGAAGGGCACGTCGTAGCGCTCGGCGAGTGGCTGCAGGTCGGGGTGGTTTCCGATGACGACGCTGACGTCGGCGCCGAGGTCCCCACTGGCCCACGCCTCGAAGATGGCCTCCAGGCAGTGCGATTCCTTCGTGACGAGGACGGCGATCTGCTGGGTCTCGCGGTCGGCCGGGAAGCGCACCTGGACGTCGACGCCGAGGTCGTCGCCGAGGGCACGGAGGTCCGCCCGAAGCGTCTCCTCCGTACAGACCATCTCGGCGGTGTCGACGTGCATCGTCATCCGGAAGACGCCCTCGCGAACGGCCTGGTCCAGGTCCTCGATGTTGACGCCGCGCTCGAACAGCAGGGTCGTCACGTTGGCGATCAGGCCCGTGTCGTCCTCACCGACGACCGTGATCTCCGCGAACTCGCGGCTCACGACGGCCACCCCGCTGCTCTCGTGTCCGAGTTCATCGTGGCGAGAGTGGCCGGCGAGGCGGCAAAAGGTTTCGTTTCGCGAGCGCGGCCCGACCGCGCCCTCTCAGGTATCACTCGAGATAATTGGCCCACCACCGGTTTGTGCACCGGTCGGTGGGCTAGAGCAATGACCGACGCCGGGGACCTCACCGTGGTCTGTGTCGATCCCGACGCGACCGAGCGGTCGGCGACGACCACAGTCATCGAGGCAGCGGCCGACATGGACGCCGTGCCGGTCGAGTCCGGCGAGGCGGCCCTCACGCAGATCGAGTCGGGCGACGTCGACTGTCTCGTCGCCGAGCACGACCTGCCGAACCACACGTGCTTCGAGCTGTTCGAGCGGGCGCGGGCGCACGAGCCCGGACTCGGGTGTGTCCTCTACACGGACGCCTCGATCACCGATCTCGGACGCGACGCCGGCAGCGAGGTCGTCGCCGAGTACCTGCCGAAGGGGACGCCCGAGTCCCCCGACCGGCTCCGAAACCTCGTGCGGAACGTGGTGGTCAACCGCTTCCACGTCGGCTACCCCGTCCCGGCCGACGAGGACGCTCGCCTGGAGGCCGTCCGGGAGTACGACGTGCGGGCGCTCTCCACGGTGGAGACCTTCGACCGTCTCACGCGCCTGATCGCCTCGCACTACGACATCGCGGTCGCCTTCGTCGGCCTGATCGACGAGCGCGACGAGGAGTTCATCGCCTGTCACGGTGCCGACTGGGGCACCCTCGCGCGCGAGGACAGCGTCTGCACGTACGCCATCCTCGAAGACGACCTCACCGTCATCGAGCACGTCCAGGACGACCCACGGTTCGAGGCCAACGAGACGCTCCGGGAACTGGACGTCCGCTCGTACGCGGGGGCGAACCTGACGACCCCGGAGGGACACACCGTGGGCCAGTTGTGTCTGATCCACGACGAGCCGCGCTCATACACCGACGACGAACTCGCCGACCTTCGGCTGTTCGCCGACGAGGTCGTCGAACAACTGGAACTCCGCCGTCGGCTCGGCGACCGGACCGACGGCCCCCTGGTGGGTGAGTGAGATGGGGCAGACCGCCAGCCCTCGGTACGACTTCGAGGGGCTGCCACTCGACCCGGTCGAACCCGGAACCTCGCTCCTCGTGACGGGCCCTTCCATCGGCGGTACCCGGGAGCTGTGCATGGAACTCCTCCGTAGCGAGCGCGAGGGAGTTCTGCTCCTCTCGGCCGACCTGGGTGGCGGCGAGGCCATCGAGGCGTTCGAGCGGGCCGGGGTCCAGTTCGACCCGTCGCGGATGGGGATCCTCGACGCCACACAGCACGGCGAGACCGACGCCGACCGGAACGTGTGTGCGATCGGCACGCCGGCGGACCTCACCGGGATGGGAATGCACTACGCGCGGCTCTACGAGGAACTCCACGGCGCCGGCGTCGAGCGCGTCCGGACGGGGCTGTACACGCTCACGACGATCCTGCCGTACGTCGACGACATCAAACCGGTCTACCGGTTCCTCCACACCCTGACCGGCCGCGTCACGAGCGCGGACGGCTTCGGGGTGTGCGCGCTGGATCCCCGGACACAGGACGAGCGCGTCCTCGGCAGCCTCACGCAACCCTTCGACGGGCGCGTCGAACTGCGCCGGGAGGGAGACGGGTGTGAGATTCGGGTGCGTGGCCTGTCTGGCCACCACGACGACTGGCGGGGCTACGAGCCGCCGACCTGATCCGGCGACCCACGGGCGGTCGACGCTGGCGGTGTGCGAGTCACAAGAGTTTTCGACGCCGGCCTCCGCGTTTCCACCGATGACCGCCTACACCGCGACCGTGACCGTCCGGCTCAAGCGGGGGGTGCTCGACCCGGAGGCCGAGACCACCCAGCGCGCCCTGGAGCGACTTGGATTCGAGCTCTCCGACCTCCGGTCGGCCGACGTCTTCGAGGTCGACCTCGACGCCGACGACGCCGACGGTGCCGCAGCGCGCGCCGAGGAGATGGCCGAGCGGCTCCTCGCCAACCCGACCATCCACGACTACGACGTCGCGGTCGAGGAGGCATGACGGTCGCAGTCGTGCAGTTCGGCGGGAGCAACTGCGACCGGGACACCGTCCAGGCCCTCCGGCACCTCGGCGTCGACGCCCACCTCGTCTGGCACGAGGACGGGCTCCCGGCAGACACCGCGGGCGTGGTCCTCCCCGGGGGCTTCTCCTACGGCGACTACCTCCGGGCCGGAGCGATGGCCGCCCAGTCCCCGATCATGGACGAGGTCCGGGCTGCGGCCGACGAGGGAACCCCGGTCCTGGGCATCTGTAACGGCGCCCAGATCGGCTGCGAGTCCTCCCTCACGCCCGGCGCGTTCACGACGAACGAGAGCGCCCGCTTCCAGTGCGAGCGCGTCCACGTGCGCGTCGAGAACGCCGACACCCCCTGGACCCGCGCCTACGAGGAGGGCGAGGTGCTCGAACTCCCCATCGCCCACGGCGACGGGCGCTACGAGATCGCAGACGACCGGCTGGAGCTGCTGGAGGACGAGGACCGCGTCCTGTTCCGGTACTGTGACGCCGAGGGGACCGTCACCGACGACGCGAACCCCAACGGCTCGAAACACAACGTCGCCGGCGTCACCGGCGACCAGTCCCACGTCGCCGTCCTGATGCCCCACCCCGAGCGCGTCACGCTGCCCGACCTCGGGATAACCGACGGGCAGGGCGTGCTGCGGGGCTTTCTGGCGTAGCCGCCTCGATACACGAGACCCAGGTCGGGACGCGGATGTATCAGGGATGGCGAACAATCCTCTGGCGTGGCCGCGGAGATTTCCGACTGTCTTCGAGAAATTGCGGACGCCCGCGGACTCCCCGAGTCGGCAGTCTTCGAGGAGGCCCTGGAACGCGGGATCGAGGATCTCTGGGAGGACGTCGTTCTGACCCGGTACTTCGAGGACGACCTTTCGCGATCCGAGGTCGTCGAGGCGGACGTCGACTGGGGCCTGAACGCGTGAGCCTGGTAGCCGTCTGCGACACGGGACCCCTCAGTCACTTCGCCGCCGTCGACTCGTTGTCCCTCCTCACACTTCTCGACGACTGCGTGATTCCGGACACGGTGCTCGCCGAACTCGACGACGGTGGACGCCCTGCCGCCCTCGACGACCTCTCACCCGCTCGTCACTGCGGAAGACGGTGGCATCGACGCTCCAGACCTCGATCCGGGGGAAACTGCAGCGATAGCGGTGGCAGTCGAACGGGGAGCAGTTCTCCTGACTGACGACCTCGCTGCCAGAGTGCGGGCAACCGATCTCGACGTCGAGGTTCACGGTTCGCTCGGTGTCGTCGCGCTGGGGTATTCCCGGGGCCACCTCGACTGAGATGAGGCGGCGACAGTGATGCGGCGCCTCCAGCGAGAAACGAGTCTCTTCGTCACAGACTCGGTCGTCGAACGAGCTATCGATCTCCTGGACCGGGAATGGTCAAACGACGTCGTGGCGGCTCGGCGGCCAGGTGCAGAGGCTGGGACCTGTTAGTACGGTTCGCTTACCTACCGCTCTTTGGCGCGGTCCAAAGGGAAAGGATGGATGGGGAACGCGGGCGTGGAGCGCGTGACACGAACGGGTGGGCTCCAGGCCCTATCCAGAATCTGCCGCGGGAGGTACATATACCCGACCCGCCCGGAGTGAAAGTGAAACTGCCGGACGTGAGTGCCCTCCGGCGCAATCGCGTCAGACGCCGGCCGCCCTCCAGCGGGCACGGGTACGTGATCTAGTAGTGTCGTCACTCACCGAACTAGGGGCTGGTTATACGACCGCTCGCGGTCGACGACCAGCTCCCAGGTGCGCTCGCACTGGCAGGACACCTGCTCGAAGACCGAGGGGTCCTGCCGGAGGTCGAAGTCCTTGATGGCCCGCTGGACGCGGTCGTCGCACTCGCCGCAGTTGTGGGGGCCGCGGTCGGAGCCGTGGCCGACAGGGTCCGAGACCGCAATCACGTCGACGTCGGCCGTACGCTCCAGGACCGCAGCCACGCTCCAGAGCCACGGCGGGCGGTAGCCGTCGTCGTGGTAGAGGTCGGCGACCATGGTGTGACGCTGGACGTTGCAGGGGTTCATCGAGACGGTGTGACAGCCCTCGACGGCGGCACAGCGCTCGACGGACCGGACCATGTCCGCGATGGCCTCGCCCTCCGCGAGGAAGGGCGGCTTCATGAGGAGGTAGGCCTTGACCCCGGCGGCGGTCTCGGCCGGCGCCTCGCCGTCGGCCGCCATCGCCTCGGCGCAGGCGTCCTCGAAGTCCGCGAAGGTGACGTACTTGTTGACGCAGTCGTGCCGAATCCGGTCGGTGGCGGTCTCGAGGCCGATGGCGACGTCGGTCGTCAGCCCCTGCTCGGTGAAGTCGGCAATCTTCTCGCGTGCGACGAAGTCCGGCAGGGACTCCACGACGATGCGGTCGCGGTCTGCGAAGGTTTCCGCGATGGCCGCCCGCGTCTCGGCGGGAACTTCGCGCTCGTCGAGGAACGAGCCGGAGGTGTAGATCTTGACCTGGCCCGCGACGTCGCCGGAGAGGGAGTCGGCGTTGGCTTCCTCGTGGTCGAGGCAGGCCTCGACCTGTGCCATGAGGTCCTCGTGGGCGACGGAGCCACCCTCGACGGACTCCGCGACGTAGCCACACATCGTACAGCCGCCGGCGCGGGCCCAGCGACACCCGCCGGTGTTGAGGATGATGGTCAGGGAGTCGTAGACGCCGTCGGGCGTGTTGTCCTCGTCGAGCCAGACACGCGTCGGCTCGCGGGGGTCGTACGTCTCGTCCTTGCGGGCTCGAATCTCCCGCATGACCTGATTGTGGGCGTCCATGCCCCGCCCCTGCTCGTAGACCTCCGGGCTGGGTTTGCTCATTGAGAGAGTGGAGTCGATGCTGGCGTATAGCCGCTACGCTCCGCGGACCGAGACCACACCGGGCCGGTTTCGAGGGACTGAGCCTGGCCCAACGTACTTACCAGATACTATCCATGGCTCGGACATGGACTCTCGCATCACGCGACGGCGGTACATCCTGGCAGGTGCGAGCGCCGTCGGCGTCTCGACGGCTGGCTGTACCGGTGGCGGTGAGGATTCCCACTCGACGGACGTGCCCTCGACCACTACGAGCCGCGGGAGCGGCGGGCAGGCGACGGCGGAGACCACGGCGACGCCGTCTTCCATCGAGACGGACCCCGACCGCGTGGCCTGGCGGCGCGACCTCGGGTTCGACGACTACCTCGCGCTCCACGACGGACGCCTCTACGGCCGGCTCGCGGACCAATCGGCCATCCGCGCCGTCGACGTCGGCAGCGACGAGCCGGCGTGGACTGTCGACGCCGTCGACCCGTCGCCGTCGGCGCCTGCGATCGACGACCGCGGGCTGTACGTGCTCACGACGGACGACGTGGTCGTCTCGCTGGACCACGGGGGCGCCGAGCGCTGGTCCGGCGACGGGCCGCCGGGGAATCCTCAGTACGCCCCGATCGGGAGCCCCACCGTCGCGGGCGACCACATCGCCGTCGGCGGGAGCGACGGCGCCGCGCTCCTCGACGCGTCCACCGGTGATCGCCTCCAGACGTATCCCGGTGTGGGCGTCGCGTGGCCGCCGGTCGTACAGGGCGAGACTGTCTACTATACCGCCGGTGACGGCCGAGAGCCGGACTCTCAGAGGATCTACGCGATGGGGCTCGACGGGTCGGAGCGCTGGCAGTTCTCGGTGGGCGACTCGCTGTACTGCGCGCCGACGCTCGGGGACGGGGCCGTCTTCGTCGCCTCGACGGACGAGTTCGTCTACGCCATCGAGGCCGAGAGCGGGGAGCAGCGCTGGCGCTTCGAGACGCCGGTGGACAACACCGGCTCCTCGAGCCAACCGGTCTACGCGGACGGGACGGTCTACGTCCACGAGGGTGGCGACCAGGTTATGTTCGCGCTGGACGCGGCGAGTGGCGACGAGGTGTGGCGCTTCCCGGCGCCCGATGCCCTCACCGCCGTCCCGGCGATTGCGGGCGACGCCGTCGTGACGGCCACCCCAGGCCATCTCCTGGCCATCGACCGCGAGAGCGGCGACCTTCGCTGGGCCGTCGGTCTCGAGGAATCCATCTACGGACCGGTCGTCACCGACGACCACGTCCTCGCCGTGGTCGAAGGCACGCTGGTGGCCGTCGAGCGGTGAGCAGGCCGGTCCTCGCGGTGGAGCGGCATTCCCTCCCGCGCCAGACTCGCGGTGACGCTCCGGGTCGTCTCACGTCTCCTCGACGTGGCGCACCGAACTTGCGATGCCGCGCGTGCTCTCGACCATCTCCGGCCCGCTCATCTCGGCACGGCCCACGGCGAAGGCCTGCGGCCCCTCGACCACGACCTCGTCGCCGACGCGGATGTCGTCGCTCGCGTCGACGACGCCCGGCGCGAGAACGCTTCCATGGGGCACGAAGTCGTCGATCTCGACGACCTTCGTCGGCGCGTCGCTCTCCTGCCACAAGCGCGCGCCCGCGAGCGTGAACGAGAGGACGCCGTAGTTCGGGACAAGTGCAGCGAGTTGTTCCCCGTCGTGATCGTGAGCTTTGAGCTTGGGGTAGCGGGCCGAGACGCGGATGTCGTCGAACAGCGCGTCGCCAGCGCCGGCCCCGAACTGGTAGTCGGCGACCGCCTTCAGGGTGTTGTGCTGGCGCTCGCGCTTCGAGTACTTCAGTTCGTCCGAGAGCGTCGAGGCGAGGTTCGCCAGCGACTCGGTCGTCGTCGGGTGGTCCGCGACGGTGAACTCCACGTCGAGGTCCCGGCCGACTGTCTCGACGGCCCGGTCCACGATCTCGCGGTACCCCTCCTCCGGGACGTGCGCGACGATGCGGGGATACTCGTTGCGCCGGAGGTACGCGGCCAGCACGTCCGAGACGAACTCGACCTCGGTCGCACTCCAGTCGCCCGTGACCACGGTGTCGTAGTGCTGTGCCGGGTAGGTCAGTTCGAGCTCCTGGGGCACTACGCCGATGGGCGAGGTCATCGAGACGGTGTGGGCCCGGAACTGGATGGCGTCGTGGAACTGGCCGTGGCTCTGGGACTCGCTGTAGGGCTTGCGCGCCGAGCAGGGCACCAGCACGAGGGGATTGTCGAAGCGGTTCCGGTACCGCGTCGTGACGCGCTCGGCGAAGCGCTGAATCTCGACGCGCCGGAGGGTGTCGTCCGAGGCGGCCGTGATCTCTGCACGGCGGAGGACGGGCGTCCGCTGTTCGAGGTAGCTGTACTGCCGGTCCAGGCGACGGAAGGTGGCGGTGTGCCACTGCTCGTGCCTGGCCTGCCCCTCAAGGTAGTCCCGGAGGGTCCCCCGGCGGATCCGCTCGCGGACGGTCGCCAGGGCCGCCCGGAGGGCGTTGACGTTGTGTGCCACGCAGTCCTCGCGGTCGAAGTCCTCGATGGACTTCTGGCAGGCCGGACACGCACACGGCAGTTCCGTCAGGTGGTCGAGCCCCCGGTTTCCGTCGGTCGTCAGGTACCGACCACGCGTGCCGGCGAGGACGGCCCGGTCTGCGTCCACGAGGTCCACGCCGGCGGCGACAAGCGTCGCAACGTTGCCTGGCGTGGCGACGCCCGGTAGATAGAGTGCCGTGTCGGCGGGGATGGCCTCGCGCGTGCGGACGACGCCCGCGACGAACGCCTGGGCGTGGCCGGCGAGGTGCTGGGCGTTCGAGAGGACGTACACGTCGGCGCCGAGGTCCTCGGCGGTGTCTGGCGACACCACGGCGCCACTGGGGTAGTCAACGTCGGGGTAGTCGACGGCAAACGCGTCCTGGACCGCCGCCGGCGTCCCGCCGGGGAACGCGCGGTGGGGGAGGATCGTCACTGTGCCGTCGTCGCCCTCGGGGACCTCGCGCTCCGCGACCCACGCGCTGCCCGCGTCGACGAGGACGGGGTGCAGACCGCTGGCTCCCTCCTCGCTGGCGACGCGTTCGTCCCCGGCGTGGCCCACGATGGTCGGGAACGGCAGGGGGTCCGCGAGGCGGAGGTCCCCCAGGCGCGCCGCTCCGTCCCGCTCGTGGACCTCCACGTAGTCGGTCATGGCTCGTCCTCCGGCGGGGCGTCGTAACTGTCCGTCGGTCGGGCCGAGAGCGCGACGCGCTCGACCGTCTCCGGCAGGCGGTCGAGCGCCGTCGCCGGCCACTCCCGGTGGGCGACCGTCACGGTCGCGTCCGGTGCGGCGTCGACCAGGGCGGCGACGCCGTCGGCGGCGGCTTCCTGGCTGGCCCGGTCGGTGCGCTCCGGCATCTCGCCGGTCAGGGGGTAGACGTCCGAGAGTTCCGGCGGCACGGGCCCGAAGGGCGGGACGAGCCGCCAGCACTCGTCGTAGTCCCCGTGGCGGTCGCCCTCGGTCAGGAGGAGGTCGCCAGCCACGTCGAGTCGGCCCAGTCGCTCGTGGTGGCGGCGGACCTCGGGCCGGCGGGCGCTCTCGGCCGAGAGCGCGAAGAAGGCGTCGCCGGTGACGGGATCGGTCGCTTCCAGCTGGTCGGCGTGGTCGAGCACGGCGGCGAAGCCGTCGACCATCGCCGGGTGGGCGCGAGCCCGCGTCTCGACGAGTTCGAGGAGGCGCCCGCGCTGGAGGGCCTGCTTCACGCGCCGCATCTCGCCGAAGGAGACGTGGAGGTTGTGCTCGGCCAGGTGGCGGTGACGCTCGTCCGCTGGCGCGTCCGCGAGCGCTGCGGGGGTCGTGCTCGCACAGACCGGACACTCGCAGGGAAAGTAGGTCAGGTCGTCCAGGTGTTCGGTCCCGCGGACGGTCATGTACCGGCCGTCGCGGGCGTAGAGCGCGTAGGCGGCGGAGTCGAAGAGGTCACAGCCGAGTGCGACGGCCAGCGCGAACATCATCGGGTGGCCGGCGCCAAAGAGGTGGACGGGTGCGCTCTCGGGGAGCCCCCGCTTGGCCGCGGCGACGACGTCCACGAGGTCGGCGAAGCGGTAGTCCGACATCAGGGGGACGACGGCCCCGATGGGGAACACGTCGAGTCCCGTCGCGGCGGCCTCCCGGGCGGCCGTCGTCCGGAGGTCGGGGTAGGTCGCGCCCTGGACCGGGGCCGTCACGAGCATGTCCCCGAGGTCCATCTCCGCGGCGACGGTCAGGCGCTCCTGGGTCGTCGCGCGTTCGTCCGCTGCACGCTCGCGTGGGACGTCCGGTGGGGTCGGGATGTCGACGGGCGTGCCGACGTCCGCGCCGATGTCGTGCTGGAATTGCAGGATCTCCGTCGTGTCGACGTCGATCTGGCCGTACTCGGCGAGCTGGAAGGAGCCCGAATCGGTCATGATCGCGCCCGAGAAGTCGAGCAGGTCGTGGAGGCCCCGCTCCAGGGCGGGTTCGCGGAGTTCGTCGCTCCCGTGGAGGACGTAGCCGTTCGTGATGAGCATCTCGGCACCGAACTCGGCCTCGAGCTGGGCCGGCTGGATCGTCTGGACGTGGGGATTGACGACCGGCAACAGGGCGGGCGTCTCGACGGTCACGCCGGCCCGCGGGACCCGAAGCTCGCCGAGTCGCCCCGCGGCCGAATACCGGCGCACCTCGAAGACCGGCGGCATTGCTCCGGGGTGGGGGAGGCCCGGCGGTAAGCGTTGCGTCTCGGCGCGCCGGGGACCGTCGTGGCACCCACTCCACTCCCGTCCGGTGATTTATCCGCGCGCGGTTCCAACCCGGACCAGCCATGGCCACCTACGAGATCGCCGTGTCCGAGGGGGTACCGGCGGACACCGAGGTCCGCTGTCTCGACCACGACACGACCGCGACGTTCCCGCGTCACCTGTCGACGGTCGCCTTCCACTGCCCCGACTGCGGCGTCGAACTGACGGTCGACGTGGCCGACACCGACGACTGGTGGGAACTGACGGAGCGCTGCTGACCGCGGCCACACTCGGTCGTCAGGCCCCGTGAACCGGCCCGCGACGTTCGTACTCCATCTCCGCGGCCGCCGCGGCCGCGACGTCCTCGCCGAACTCGCGCTTTAGGAGGTACAGCGCCAGGTCGAGTCCCGACGTGATGCCCGCCGCTGTGAGGACGTCCCCATCGTCGACGACGCGGGCGTCGATCACGTCGGCGTCCGTCGCCCGGAGGTCGTCGATCGCCCCGTGGTGAGTCACGGCGGGTCGCCCGGCCAGGAGTCCCGCCCGCGAGAGGAGCATCCCGCCGGTGCACACCGACGCCAGGGTCGCGCCGTCGTCGTGGAGCGCGGCCAGGCGCTCGGGGAGGTCGCCACGCTCTGCCTCCGCCCAGGTCCCCGCGTCGCTCCGCGCGTTCCAGCCACCGCCGGGCACGACGACGAGGTCCGGGTCGGTCTCGCCCACTTTGCCGTCGGCCTCGACGCGGACCCCGTGACTCGTCGGGACCGTTCGCGCGCCGGCCAGTGTCGTCAGTCTGATCTCGATCTCGGCCCCTGCGTCGCGGCCGTAGGCCAGGACCTCCGCCGGTCCCAGCGCGTCGAGGGCCTCGACGCCGTCGAACAGCACGACTTCGGCGTTCATGCGGGGGTAGAGGACGGGGCACTACTTGGGGTTGTGCGTGGGGGGTCGGGGCCTCGCCAGTCGCTCGCCGTTCGCGTCTCCCAGACGCGCCCGCTGGCCGCGTCTTGCACTTCCCGAGGCCTCGCTACCGAGGGAAGGGATTCGAACCAGCGGAAGACGGTCCTGCTCGCCTCACTCCGTTCGGCTGCGCGGCCGCCAGCACCGCGGGCGCCGGCTGCCCGAGGGACCTTCGGTCCCTCTCTGGCTGCGACGTCCAGGAGTCGAATCCCACCGATCGCAGCTGCTACTCGCGTCGGCGATCGCAGCAACATGCGAGGGATGGGATTCGAACCCATGGACCCCTACGGGAGCGGGTCTTAAGCCCGCCGCCTTTGGCCAGGCTCAGCCACCCTCGCGCGTCTGCTGGTGCGTCCCACCGCCGCATGTCGCTTACGGTCCAGCAGGGCGGTCCCGCCCGGACCGCGCGCCGGTCGCTCGAGGACGTGTTAATATACGCACCGGTCACATCTACACACAACGTTTTTTAAGTGCGGGGTGAAGGGTTGAAGATATCAGAGGCAATTCCGTCGATGTATGACGACACGCCGGGTGGCAGTGGACTGTCGCGACGGCGGGTGCTCGCCGGTGCGGGTGGCGTCACGGCCCTCGCGCTCGCAGGCTGTTCGGGCCCCAGCACTGGCGGCGAAGCCACCGGGGGCACGCTGACCTACGGGCAGCCCGAGTCCTTCGTGACGCTTGACCCCGTCGTCCTGAACGACGTTCCATCCGGCCAGATCGCGGGCCAGATCTTCGAGGGGCCGTACGAGTACGACACGACCCTCGACCTCGTCCCCCTCCTCGCCGCGGAGGCGCCGACGGTCGAACGGAGCGGCCAGCGCTGGATCGTCCCGCTCGATCCCGACGCGACGTTCCAGAACGGCGACCCGGTCACCGCCGAGGACGTGGCCTACTCCTACACGGCGCCGCTGGCGGAGGGCACCCGGAACGCCGGCGAGGTCGCGATGATCGAGGACGCGACCCCCGTCGACGAACGGACGGTGCAGTTCGACCTGGCGTTCCAGTTCGGCGCCTTCGACCACTACCTGACGCGCTCCGTGGTGCCGAAGGCGGTCCGCGACCCGGATCGGGAGGGCTTCGCAGCGGAGCCCGTCGGCTCGGGCCCCTTCCAACTCGAACGCGCCACCCAGGGTGAAGAGGCGGTGCTCACGCGGTGGGACGACTACTGGGGCGAGCCCCGTCCCGCGCTCGACGGCATCACCTTCGTCCCGGTCCCCGAGGGGACGACGCGAGTCACCACCCTCGAGACCGGCGAGACCGACGTCATCGAGAGCGTCCCCCCGAACTCGTGGGAGACGGTCCGGACCATGGACGACGCCCGTCTCGAGTCCGTCCTCGGGGTGAACTACGTGTACCTGGCGTTCAACTGCAACGAGGGCCCGACCGCCGACCCGCAGGTCCGCGAGGCCATCGACTACGCGTTCTCGATGGACCGGGCGGTCTCGCGGTTCGTCGAACCGACCGGCGAGCGCGTCTCGTCCCCGATCCCACCCGGTCTGGCCGACGCCTGGGACTTCCCGACCGAGGAGTGGGCATCGGTCGGGCACGAGCGGGACATCGACCGGGCGACGTCGCTACTCGACGACGCGGACTCGGTTCCGGACGACTGGGAGGCCACGATCATCGTCCCGCCGGACGAGAAGCGCGAGAACGTGGCGGTCTCGGTGGCCAACGGCATCCGGGAAGCCGGCTACGGCGCGCGCGTCCAGCGCCTCGACCTCGGAACCTTCGCGGAGCGCTACACCACCGGGAGCGCCGACGACTACACCCTCTACGCGCTGGGCTGGTCCGGCGTCCCCGACCCGGACACGTTCCTGTACTTCCTGTTCGCCCACGACGCGATCGGCTCGACCAACGGGACCTACTACCGCAACGAGGCGATGAACGACGCCATCCTGGCGGCACGCCAGGCCACAGACCAGGAGCGGCGTCGGCAGCGCTACGAGGACGTGGTGCGAACGGTCCTCGACGACCGCGTCCACCTCCCGGCGTACACGCAGGCGAACAGCTTCGGCGTCAGCTCCCGGGTCCAGGACTGGCTGCCCCACCCCGTCTCGGGATTCGACGTCGTCTCCAGCGAGAACAACGTCACCCTCCAGTAATTACACGGTGTCCCCGGGCGAGGAATCTGACACATGGGCCTCACGCGGTACGCGATCCGGCGCCTGCTCCAGGCCGTTCCCGTCCTCGTGGGCCTCCTGACCCTCACCTTCGTCCTCGCGAACGCCATCCCCGGCAACCCCGTCGAGGTCATGCTCGGCCCCTCGCCGTCGCTGGAGGAGGTGGCGCGGATCGAGGCGCGGTACGGCCTCGACCAGCCACTCGCAGCGCGGTACGTCACCTACCTCGCGGGCGTCCTCCAGGGCGACCTCGGGACGAGCCTCTACTTCGACGTGCCGGTCACGCAGAAGATCGCCGAACGGCTCCCGAAGACGCTGCTGCTCGTCGTCGCGAGCTACGCCGTCGCGCTCGTGACCGCGGTGCCTCTGGGGATCGTCTCTGCGAAGCGCCACAACACGGCGACGGACCACGTCGCCCGGGTCGTGTCCCTGCTGGGCGTCAGCACGCCGTCGTTCTGGATCGGCCTGCTCCTCGTCCTGGTCTTCGCCTACGGGCTGGGCTGGTTCCCCGCGACGGACCTCGTCATGCCGTGGGCCGACCCGGCGACGGTCGCCGGCGCCACGACCCGACTGGGCGTCCTCGTCCAGGCCGTCACGCACCTCGTCTTGCCCACGGTGGCCCTCGGCACCCTCCAGATGGCCTCGATCGCCCGGATCGAGCGCGCGGAGATGCTCGACGCCCTCTCGGCGGACTACGTGACGCTCGCGCGCGCCTACGGCGTCAGCGAGCGCCGGATCCTGACCAGGCACGCGTTCCGCAACGCCCAGTTGCCGGTGATCACGGTGATCGGCCTCCAGCTATCGAGCGCCATCGCCGGGGCCGTCCTGATCGAGGTGGTCTTCGGGATTACGGGCATGGGCACGCTGATCCTCACCGGGATCTACAACCTGGACTACCCCCTGATCCTGGGCACGACCGTCGTCTTCGGGACCGCGTTCGTCCTCGGGACGATCCTGACCGACGTCGCCTACGCCTGGCTCGATCCGCGGATCACCTACGGGGAGGGCGCCTGAGATGGCTGGCGACGGGCTCTCCCGGAATCTCGACGAGCCGGGGGTCGGCGGGCGGCCGGCCGTCGGATGGCGGGCCACCCTCGCATACCTGCGGCGAGACCGGTCCGCCTTCGCGGGCCTGATCGTGGTCTGCGTGGTGACCGGCGTCGCCACGGTCGCCTTCGTCGACGCCGTCGTCTTCGCGTACCTCTCGCGATTCCAGGTCTTCGCCTCGCTCGGGGTCGAGCAGTACTGGCTCGCCAGGACGGTCTGGATCAGCCCGACGGCGGAGGTGGCCCCCGAACTCCTCCCCCCGGTCGGCCTGGAGAACGCCTTCGGCCAGGGCCAACTGGCCCACCCGCTCGGGACCGACGACCGCGGTCGCGACGTCCTCCTGCGCCTCTTCTATGGCTCGCGCATCGCGCTGCAGGTTGGCGTCGCCGCGACGCTCGTCGGTGCGATCGGCGGGAGCGTCGTCGGCGCCGTCGCCGGCTACTACGGTGGCTGGGTCGACGACGTGTGCATGCGCGCCGTGGAGGTCCTCTACGCCGTCCCGTTCCTGGTCCTCGTCCTCGCGCTGCTGTCCGTCCTCCAGGCCCGGGACAGCCTCCTCGTCGTGATGGTGACCGTCGGGGTGGTCACCGTCCCCGAGTTCGCCCGGTTGATCCGCTCGCGGGTCCTCAGCGTCCGCGAGGCGGTCTACGTCGAGGCGGCGCGGGTCGCGGGCCTCTCGAACCTGGCCATCGTCCGGCGCCACGTCGTCCCGAACAGCGTCGCACCGGTCGTCGTCCAGGGGACGCTCCGGGTCGGCACCGCCATCCTCGTCGTCGCCGGGCTGTCCTTCCTCGGCTTCGGCGTCGCCGAGCCGACCCCCTCCTGGGGCGCCATGCTCGCGACGAGCCGCGACGTGCTGCTCCAGAACGTCTGGTTCTCCGTCTGGCCCGGCCTGGCCATCCTCGTGACGGTCGTCGGCTTCAATCTCCTGGGCGACGGCCTGCGCGACGCCCTCGACCCCCGCCTGTCAGACTGACCATGCCAGACCCACTCCTCTCTGTCGACGACCTCCGGACGTACTTCTACACGAGCGCCGGGGTGGTCCAGGCCGTCGACGGCGTCAGCTTCGACGTGCGGCCGGGCGAGATCCTCGGCCTCGTCGGCGAGTCCGGCGCCGGCAAGAGCGTCGTCGCCCGTAGCGTGGTGCGCCTCCTCGACGAGCCCGGCCGGATCGTGGGCGGCGAGGTCCGCTTTCGCGACCGGACCCTCGTCGGGTTCGACGAGCCGTCGCCGGACGCCCCGGACCCGACCGAGACGCCACCGAACCGGCAGCCCCGCGCGTCGATGCTCTCCGAGTCGGCGATGCGCCAGGAGATCCGGGGCACCGAGATCGCCGTCGTCTTCCAGGATCCGACGGCGAGCCTGAACCCGGTTCTCACGGTCGGGGCGCAACTCCGGGAGGTGATCGAGGTCAACCGCGACCTCGACCGTGCGGCCGCCCGCGAGGCCGCAGTCGAGATGCTGCGGGCGGTCGAGGTCCCCGAACCGGCGTCCCGGTACGACGACTACGCCCACCAGCTGTCGCGTGGCCTCTGCCAGCGGGTCCTCCTGGCGATGGCGCTGGCCTGCCAGCCCAGCCTGATCGTCGCCGACGAGCCGACGACTGCCCTCGACGTCACCGTCGAGGCACAGATCCTCGACCTCGTCCGTGACCTCCAGGCGCGCTTCGACACCGCGTTCCTCTGGATCACGCACGACATGGGCGTCGTCGCCGACATCTGCGACCGCGTCGCCGTCGCCTACAGTGGCGAGATCGTCGAGCAGGCACCCGTCGACGACCTGTTCCACGACACGAAACACCCCTACACCCGGGCGTTGCTCGACTCGATCCCGCGACCCGACCGGGCGGACCGGCGACTCGACGCCATCCCCGGCACGATGCCCGAGGCCATCGACCCACCTGCCGGCTGTCGGTTCCACCCGCGGTGCCCCGACGCCCGGGCGGTCTGCACCGAGGTCCACCCGGACTGCCGCGCGGTCACCGACGGCGACCCCCCTCACCGGGCGGCCTGTGTGAAACACGACGCCTTCGACGTGGACTACGAACACAGCCGGCCGATCGAGGGGATAGACGCCCCCGGTGTCGACGTGGACTTCACCGCTGAGTCGGGAGGGGCCGATGATCAGTAAGGTCCGCCGTCTCCTCGCCGGCGACGGCGCACGGTCGTCGACCGTGCCCGCTGATCTCCCGTCGGACCCCGACGTCGGGGAGCCGCTCGTCCGCCTCGACGGCGTCACGAAGCACTTCACGGCGGGGTTGTGGCTCCAGCGGCCCCGCGTCTCCCTCGACGACGGGCCGCTCGTCTCCGTTGGCCGCGACCGCGTCAGGGCCGTCGACGACGTCACGCTCGACGTCCGCCGCGGCGAGACGCTCGGCCTCGTCGGTGAATCGGGGTGTGGCAAGACCACGCTGGCCCGGACCATGCTCCGCCTCGTCGAACCGACCGAGGGCCGGGTCTACGTCGCGGGCGAGGACCTCACCGCGACGACCGGACGGGCCCTTCGGGAGCGCCGCGCGGACATGCAGTTGATCTTCCAGGACGCCCAGTCGGCCTTCGACCCCCGGATGCGCGTCGGCCCGGCCGTCGAGGAACCGATGCGGGCCCACGGGCTGCTCGACGCGGCGGGCCGGGCGGAGCGTGCCCGTGACCTCCTGGCGATGGTCGGCCTCGACCCGCACCACTACGACCGCTACCCCCACGCTCTCTCCGGCGGCCAGCGCCAGCGCGTCGCCCTCGCGCGCGCCCTCTCCGTGGAACCGGACCTGCTGGTCTGTGACGAACCGGTCTCGTCGCTGGACGTCACCGTCCAGGCCCAGGTGCTGAACACCCTCCAGGACGTCCAGGCGGCCTTCGACCTGACCGTCCTGTTCGTCGCTCACGACCTCTCGGTGATCCGCCACCTCTGCGACCGCGTCGCCGTCATGTACCTCGGTGAAATCGTCGAACTGGCCGACTGCGACGAACTGTTCGAGAACCCGCGCCACCCGTACACGCGCGCGCTCCTCGACGCGGTCCCGGTCCCCGACCCGCGGGCCGGCGGCGAGCGCACCGCTCTCGCGGGGGAGGTCCCGAGTCCGATCGATCCACCCTCGGGCTGTCGGTTCCACACGCGCTGCCCGGAACTGATCGCGCCCCCCGCGTTCGACCTCGGCGACGAGGCGTGGGCCGGCATCCGCGACTTCGTGCGCGCCGTCGGTCGCCACGGGATCGAATCGAGCGACGCGAGCGCGGTGCGAGCGCGGTTCTTCGACGACGTAACCCTCCCCGCGGACGCCCGCGAGGTGGTCGAGGCGGCCATCGAGGACGTCGTCGACGGCCGCTGGGACGCCGCTGACTCGATCCTGCACGCGGCCTTCGTCGCGCCGAGCGTCTGCGCCCAGGAGACGCCAGACTACGCAGTGGACGCCGAGTACGGCGACGGGCACCACGCGGCACACTGCCATCGCAATCGCCGCGACGGCGAGCACGAGTGACTGCCCGGGTCCGCGACGAGCGCGCTACCAGTCGACGGACAGCGAGCCGTCGCCCTCGGGGTCGGGGGATATCTCCTCGCCGGTCCGTCGGTCGACGACGTGTATCACGCCGCGGTCCTTCTTCGCCGGGCAGACCTCGGCGGCACGGACGTTGTGTGCGAGGTCGTCCTCCCCGAAGAAGTAGGCCTCCGGCGCGGCGATGCCGGTGTCCAGCGAGAGGGACCAGTTGGCGGAGACCTCCGCACACTTGCCCGCCCCGATGCACCTGTTCGCCTCGAAGATGACCTTGTACGGGGCGGCCTCGACTGGCGGCGCGTCCGCTTCACCCACCTCGGTGGGGTCGATCGGCTCGTCCTCGGCAGCGTCGCCCATGGGGAGCCCTGGGCCCGCTCCCGGGTTAAGGGGTCCGATGCCGCACCGGGTGGTTCGGTCCGCCGATCAGCCGCCGACCCGCTCACTCTCGGCCCGAGACCGCGGCCAGCAGGTCGATGGCGACCGACTTGTCGAGGGGGTCGTTCGCGTTCCCGCAGTGGGGCGACTGGACGCAGGCGGGACAGCCCCCCTCGCAGTCGCAGGTGGTGACCATCTCGTGGGTCGTCTCGGCGAGGTCGTCGATCTCGTGGTAGCCGTTGCGCGTCAGGCCGACCCCGCCGGGGTGGCCGTCGTAGATGAAGATCGTGCTCCGGTTCGTGTGGGGGTGCAGCGGCGTCGAGAGGCCCCCGACGTCGCGCCGGTCACACAGGAAGGAGAAGGGGAACATGGAGATCATGGCGTGTTCGGCGGCGTGGATGCCGCCGTTGAAGTCGCCGGCCTCCCGGAGCCTCGCCTCCAGGTCGTCGGGGAGGACGTAGTACAGCGCCTTGGTCTCCAGGCTGGTCTCGGGGAGGTCGAGGCTCCGCTCGCCCAGGAGTTCCCCGCTGGAGGAGTCCCGCCGCTCGTAGCCCGTGATCTGCTTTCGCATCTCGACCGCGGCGAAGCGGACCGTCACGTCCGGCGCCGCCGCGAAGGCCGTCTCGGCGAGGTCGGCCTCGACGGTGATCTCCTTGTCGTGGAGCGTGCTCGTGAAGTAGTTCGCCCAGGTCCGGTCGAGGGTCGCCACGTCGGCGTCGAGGTCCAGGTCGACCACCTCGTAGGTGGTTCCCTGGTGGTGGTAGATGGCGCCGGGGTGGGCGTCCCGGAGCGCGTCGCCGAACGAGAGCGTTCCGATCGTGTCGCCGTCGCGCGTCCGGAGGCGCACGTCGCGGTCGCCGACGGTCCGGAGGCTCATCTCGTGCTGTGGGCTGTCCTCCCCGCCGTAGATCCAGCGCATCCCGTCGTCGGTCGTGCGCCGCTCCAGGTCGCCCGCGGCCTCGAGGTCGCTCACGAGGGCCGGAAACGTCTCGCCGAAGTGGCGGTCGTCGTCGGGTCTGAGCCACGACTCGCGCGCCGCGGCACAGACGTGGTCGGGGAGGATGGTCTCGTTCGCGGGGTTGGTGACCGCACGCTCGGGAGCCTCCTCGAAGAGGACGTGGGGGTTCCGGACGACGAACTGGTCGAGCTGGTCCTCGCCGGCGACCAGGCCCACGAGACTCGGCTCGGTCCCGCGACCGGCGCGGCCCCCGCGCTGGAAGGTCGCCATGCGCGTCCCGGGGTAGCCGTCGAGCAGCACCGCGTCGAGGCCGCCGACGTCGACCCCCAGTTCGAGGGCGCTCGTGCTCCAGACTCCACGCACGTCGCCGTCGTGGAGGCCCTGCTCGATCTCCTCGCGGCGGTCGTCGGTCAGGGCCGCCTGGTAGGCGGCGACGGCGTCCGCGAGGTCGTGCTCGCCGCGCTGGCGGAGTTCTTTGGCGCTGTCCGTCGCGTACCGTTCCGCGGTCTGGCGGGCGCCGGTGAAGACGACGGTCTGGAGGCCGCGCTCGACGAGGTCGACGAAGAGGCGCTTGGTCTCCACGTGGGCCGAGCGCCGTCGACCACTCCCCCAGCCACCCTCGCCCTCGTACTCCGGTGGGTTCCAGCAGAGCCAGTGGGTCGGACCGCTGGCGCTGGTGTCCGTGTCCACGAGGGCGTAGTCGTCGGGGTCCCGGCCCGTCACGGTCGCCGCGTGCTCGACGGGATTGCCGATGGTCGCCGAGCAGCAGACGTACTGCGGGTCCGAGTCGAAGCGCTCGCAGAGGCGGTTGAGCCGCCTGAGTACGAGCGCGACGTGGCTGCCGAAGATGCCGCGGTACTCGTGGACCTCGTCGACGACGACGGTCTCCAGGCGCTCGACGAACCAGTCCCACAGCCGGTGGGCGTGGGGGAGGATGCCGTAGTGGAGCATGTCCGGCGTCGCCAGCAGGACCGTGGGCTGGCGGTCGCGGACGGCCCGCTTCTCCGAGCGCGAGAGCTGGCCGGTGTAGCGGTCGACGGTCACGCGCGACCCGAAGCCGAGGCCGTCGGCGACAGCCGAGAGGGTTTCCTCCTGGTCGTTGATGAGCGCGACCTGCGGGGCGACGTACAGCGTCGTTCCGAGGTGGTCCATCGCGCGCTCCATCGCGGGGACGGTGTAGGCCAGGCTCTTGCCGCTCGCCGTGGGGGTCGCGAGGACGACGTCGCTCCCGTCGCGGACGGCGTCGACGGCCTCGGCCTGGTGCGCGTAGAGGCGGTCGACGCCGCGGGATTCGAGCGCCGACGCGAGCCGGTCGTCGACGGCCAGGTCCCCGAATGCCGCGTCGCGGCCGGGGAGCGTCCGCTCGTCTTCGATCTGGCCCTCGTAGTAGGGGCGCTCGCGTAGCCACCCGATCGTCTCGTCCACGGCGAGGGTTGCGAGGCGAGGCGGTTAGCGGTTGCGCTCGCCGACGGCCGCGGCCGCGTCCCGGAACAGGCCGTCCAGGATCTCCGGCGTCGTCGGGTGGTACGAGCGGTCTGGCACCTCGCGGACGTCCAGGCCCAGCTCCACGATCACCTGCATCGTCTTGGCCATGACGTCGGCGTGGTAGTGCAGGCCCTGGTACCCCAGGACGGTCCCGTCGGTCGCGTCGACGACCAGCGACGCCAGCCCCTCGGGGACGTCCTTCGTGGCGAAGACGCCGTCGTCGCTGGCCTGGCGCTGGACCGCGACCACGTCCAGCCCGGCCGCGGCGGCACTCGCCTCGCTGTGGCCGACGCGGGCGTAGGGGTAGACGCCCAGTCCCGAGAAGACGACGTGGTGGTGGACGTTCTCGTAGGGGTCCAGTGGCTCGCCGGCGGCGTGGGCGAGGACGTTCTCCGCGGCCTGGACGCCCTGTTCCTTGGCGACGTGGAGGATCGGCTCCTTGCCGTTGGCGTCGCCGACGACGAAGACCTGTTCGTCGTCGACGGCCTGCATCGTGTCCGCGACCCAGTCGCCCTCGGGCCGGAGGCCGGCCGCGTCCAGGTCGAGCCCGTCGAGCGTCGGGTTGCGACCCGTGAAGGCGTAGAGCTGATCGGCCTCGATGGCCTCCTCGGTCCCGTCGCCGTACTCGACGACGAGGCGGACGCCGCCGTCCGCGAGCGGTTCGACGACCTCCTCGTAGGCTTCGGTGACGACCCGGACGTCGAAGGCCTCGCGGTAGACGTCCAGCAGCGCGTCCCCGAACGCCGGGTCGGCCTCGTCCAGCGGTCGCTCGTCGTGCTCGATGACGGTCAGGTCCATCTCGCCGGCCTCCGCGAGGTAGGGCACGAGTTCGAGCCCGATGTAGCCAAAGCCCATGACGACGCCGCTGTCGGGGAGCTGGGTCGCGTCGAGCACGTCTGCACTGGTCGCCACGTCGACGTCCTCGATGCCCGGCAGGTCGGGGACGAAGGGGGTCGACCCCGTCGCGATCACGACGTAGTCGGGGTCGAGTCGCCGGTCGCCGACGGCGAGGGTCCCCGGTGCGACGAACCGCGCGGTGTCCCGGAGGAGTTCCACGTCGTCGCGGTCGGCCCACCCGTGGACCGCCGCACGACGGTGCTCCGCGAAGTTGGTCACGTGGCGCTCCTTGGTCTCGACGACGGCGTCGAGGTCGACCGTCGGCGTGCCCTCGGTCCGGTGGTCGTCTCGTGCCTGAAACCGGTGGGCGCCCGCCGAGAGGACCTCTTTGGAGGGCATACAGCCCCGGAGGATGCAGAGGCCGCCGCCCGGATCGCCGTCGTCGATCAGCGTCAACTCGACGTCGGGGTGCTCGACGAGCTCGTCGGCGACGGCGGTGCCGGCGCTGCCGTACGCGCCGACGATCGCGACGTGGATGGCCATGTGTGGGTCTCGCCCGACCCGCTGTTAAATCCTGTCGGGCTGTGCGGCGGCGGAGCCGGACCGCTCGGCCCGCTCTCACTCGTCGTCGAGCAGGTCCTGCCGCGCGCCACCCGGCGCACCGGGGCCGAGTGGCTCCCTGTCGGTGCCGCCGACGCCGGTGAAGCCACGGCCGTCCTCGAGGTGGGGGCTGAGCAGCGCGCGGAAGCGTACGTCCTGGTTGACCAGGCCGTCCCAGATCACCAGGACGGACGGCAGCACCAGCACCGACGCCAGGAACGAGTAGACGATGGAGAGGGCCGTGAGAATGCCGAACTGCCCGATCGCCGGGAAGACTGCCAGCGCGAGGACGCCGATGCCGCCGACGGTCGTCAGCATGCTCCCGAACAGCGCGCCGCCGGTGCTCCGGATCGTCCGCCCGATCGCCTCCTGGAGGCCGTGCTCGTGGCGCTCGTCGGCGAACCGGTGGACGACGTGGACGGAGTAGTCGATGCCCAGCCCGATCGTGATCGCGAGCATCGTGGCAGTCAGGGCGTTGAACGCGATGCCGAGGGACCGCATCGTACCCGCGACCAGGGCGACTGTCACCACGATCGGCACGACGTTGGCGAGGCCGAGGCTGGCCCTGCCCTCGAGGACGAGGTAGATCACCACGAGAAAGAGCGAGGCGCCGACCAGGGCGAGCCCGAGGCTGACGATGGCGGACTCGAAGATCATGTCCGCCACGGCCTGGAACACGATGATGCTCCCGGTGGCCGTGGCGTCGCCGCGGAACCGGCTGGCCATCGTCCGTGCGTCGGCGTCGATCTCGGACTGCGAGGCGTCAGCAGTCACGGAGTAGACGATCCGCGTGCTCCGGTAGTCGTCGCCGAGGTACGAGAGCGCGGAGTCCCTGGCCGGCGAGTCGAGCAACGCCTCGTAGACCGCACGCAGGTTCCGGTCGGGGACGCCGTCGCCGTCGGTGTCGTGCCTGGCCACGACCCGTCGGAACGCCGGATCGGCCGCGGCGCGCGACTCGATCACGGACACGATCGACTGTGCCTCTGCCTGGCGGTTCTCGCTGACGATGGCCTCCGGGGGACCGCGGTTGGCGGCCTGGATCTCCTCCAGGGCCGAGTCACGCAACATCGGCGTCTCCCAGTAGACCGTCGCCGAGTCCTGCTGGGACGACTCGAAGTTGTCCTCGAGGAAGTTCAACACCCCCGTCACCGTGTACACCGAGGGCCTGAACGGTTCGGGCAACTCCATCAGGAAGTCGGGATTCTCCTCGGGCGGGAGAAAGTCCTCCTGCGTGAAGCTGGTGTCGACGCCGGTCGCGTAGACGCCCGTGACGGCCGTCCCGACCAGGACGACCGCGAGGAAGATGCCCGGCGCGTGCCGCGCGATCACGACGCCACCGGAGAGGACCCGGCCCAGGGCCGACCCCTCCGATCCGAGGGGCGTCTGGCTGAACGTGGGGATCGGGTACCGTCCCTTCGCGCGGTCGAGCCAGACCTTCGCGGCGGGGAGGAAGATCCCGAAGATCAGGAACGTGAAGACGATCCCGATGCTGGCGACGAGGCCGAAGTCGCGGATGGGCGCGAGTGCGCTGGAGAAATTCGAGGCGAAGCCGATGACGGTCGTCCCGGTGACGATGAAGAAGGCGACGGTGAGCTGATCGGTCGTGACCCGCATGGCGGTGCCGATGTCGCTGCCTCCGACGCGCTCCTCGCGATAGCGGTTGATCGAGTGGATGCCGAAGTCGATGCCGACCGCCAGCAGCAGTGGCGGCACCGCGATGAGCATCTGGCTGAAGGGGATCCCGGCGAGGCCCATGAACCCGAAGGTCCAGACGATGGCCATCAGCAGGCTGAACAGGCCGAGGCCGAGGTCGGCCAGGTCCCGGTATGCGAAGAGGAGGAAGGTGAGGATCAACACGAGTGCGGCCGGCACGACGATCAGCAGCGAGTCGACGACGACGGAGCCGAACTCCAGAGCCAGGATCCCGCTGCCGAAGACGGTCATCCCCGGCACGTCGGCCGCGATGCGATCGATCTGGACCTGGATGGGCGTCAGGGGACTCTCGCCGCTCTGGCCGGCGCCCTCCTCGATTCCCGCGGGCACCTCGTGAGTGATGGTCCCGATCGTGGCGGACGCCGTCGCGGACTGCCGGTTGAAGTCGTTACTCACCAGGTTCCGGAACCGCGCGTTGGTGTCGGCGAGCGTCTGGACGGCCCGCTCGATCTCGGCGTTGCTCGCCCGCTCGACGGCCCGGCGCTGTTCGTGCGGGGTCGTCGCCGACGGGTCGAGCTGCGTCGCGACCATCCCGGCCACGCTCGCCGTCTCGGTGACCCGCAGTCCCGGCCGGTCGGCGGCCCGTTCCTGGACGGTCAGCATCCGCGTCAGGCCGGTCTTCGAGAGGACGTTGTTGCCCTCCTGGATCAGCGTCGTGGCGCCCGTGTCCGCCGAGAAGACCGGCGAGAACTCCTCGTTGACCTGGTTGAGCGCCTCTTCGGACGGGAGACCGGTGGTGAACTGCTGCGTGCCAGACTCCATGGAGACGCTGCCGAGGCCGAGCGCGAACAGGCCCGTCACGAGGAGAAAGAGCAGGATGATCCGCCCGGGGCTATTGACGATCCGATCGTCGACCCAGTCGATGGCGCGCTGGTGGTCGATCGCCTGGACCCGGGCCCGCCACCCGCCGTCGGACGCCCCCATCGGTCAGGCCCCCCGTTCGGGACGCCCGCCGCGGGCGCCCTGGCGTCCGATCCGCGCGGGGGGCCAGTCGACCACCACGGGACAGCGCTGGGTGCTAGACATGGTTCGATCGCCTCCCGGCGCGTCGCAGCCGCGGCACGGCGGTCCGCGGGCCGGCGGGCGGGGCGAAACCGGCGCGAGGCGGGGAGGGCTCGTTGGTCGTGAGGACTCTCCGTGCGGCCAAGTATCTGACGTTCGCGGACCGTCAGGATCTGCGTCGGGGCCTCGCTGTCGCCCAGGTGGCGACGAAGAGAGGTGAACACGCTTAAACCGAGGGGCGGAGATTGACGCTACCATGGGACGTAGGGAACCCAGTGGGACCGGGGTGAGAGCGCTCTCCCTCCCGGTCGCGGCGATCGTCGTAGCGATCGCGATGGGGTGGGGTGGCGCCGATCCGTCGCTCGCGGGGGCGACCCTCCTGTTCGTCGGCGGCGAACGCTACCGGTCGCTCGGGGGATTGGTCGGGTCCATCGCGACGGGCGCACTCGTCGTCGGAGCCGTCGCGTGGCTGGTGGCGACCCAAACCACGGCGGTCCCCGTGGAACCGACACTCCTCACCGGCCTCGGGCTGGCCGTGGGTGGCGGCCTCGGCTCGGTGGTATGGCTCGTCGGCCTCGGCGAGGAGGCGGACGAGTCCACGGAGACGGTCACCGTGGACATGGAGAGCGACGAGTCGACCGGCCCGGACCCGGAGCCCGTCGACCTCTTCGAGGCGAGCCCGGATCCGATCTGTTTCTACGCGGAGGGGGCGGACGGCCCGGTCGTCCGCGCGGTCAATCCCGCCTTCCAGCGGATCTTCGGCGTGTCGAGCGCCGCCCTGGACGGTGAGCCATTGGCCGAGGGCTCGCTCGTGGTCGACCGGGGTGACGACCTGGTGGACGCGGCCCGCGCTGGCCGCACCTTCGACGAGGTCCTCCCCTGCGAGACGGCGGACGGCGAGCGACCGATGCGCATCCGGATCGCCGCGACCGGTCGCGGTCGGACGGACGGGTACGTCCTCTACGCACCCGTCGACGAACCCGCCTGACCGACGACTGCCCCGTCGCCGTCGCGGGGCCGTCGGGCGGGGCCGCTCGCTCCCGCGCTGACGGTCCTGCGGGAGCGCTCGAACGGAAGTTTCAAGGTCCACACAGGGCCAGTTCCGAGTAACGATGTCCGCGCTACCCTTGCAGTTGCTCGACAGCTTTCTCCTCGGCTACAACCTGGGTGACGCGCTGTTGGTCGTGTTCGTGCTGGGGATTCTCGCGGTGATCCCGATGAAGTCCTGGAAGGTGCTGACGCTGCATCTCCTCCTGTTCGGGCTCATCTTCTTCCTCACGCCCGCGAGCATGCTCGCCGTCGACGCCAGCGGGAGCCACCTCCTCGGCAGCGCCCTGCAGTACAAGCTCGTCGGCCTCGGACTGCTGCTCGTCAGCCCCGTCCTCTACGCGACCTCGGGCTAGCCCGGTCAGTCCAGTTTCTCGAGCGCGCTGTAGAAGTCGAGCGACGGCTCTGCGATCCGGAGTGGCTCGCCGGCCCGTTCGACCGTCACGGTCGTCGGCGGTTCGATCGACCGTCGGACGCGTCCGTCGCCCACGACGACCCCCTCGGGGGCCCCCTCCACCGCCACGCTCACGACGCTGTCCGCGCCGACGACGAGCGGCGGCCGCAGTCCGTCGCCGGCCATCCCGGCGACCACGAGTCCGTCGACCGCGTGGTGGACGAGCGGCCCACCCTCGCTGAGATTGTAGGCCGTACTGCCCACCGGCGTCGCCACGAGGACGCCGTCGGCGCGCCCGGCCGTGTATCGTGCCCCGTCCACGCGGACGGTCACGTCGAGCCCGCCGCCGTGGCCGCGGCGCTCCCCCATGATCACCACGTCGTTGACGGCGGGGTCCAGGCGCCACTCTGGGCCCGACGCGGCGATCCGGGGCACCGCCTTGAGTGCAGGCGTGTCGGCCTCGGTGAGGTGGGCGGCGGTCTCCACGGTGACCGCGGGTGCGTCCGCGGGGTCGACGGCGTTGAGGAACCCCACCTCACCGACGTTGACGCCCAGCACGGGCGTCCGACCGGCGCTCCGGGCCGCGTAGAGGAACGTGCCGTCCCCGCCGACGCTGACGATCAGGTCGCAGTCGGCCAGGTCATCGAGCGGCACGCCCGTGATGGTCCCGTCGTCGCCGCGCAGGGTCGCCAGCGCGGCCAGCGTGGTTTCCTCGACGACGACGCTGTGGGCCGCGTCGATGACCCGGTCTGCGACCGCCCCGGCCACCGCGACCGCTCGCTCGCTCTCCGGCTTGGCGACGATGCCGACGCGCATTCGTTCGGTCTTGCCGCCCGATCCGTATAAAGCCGGACGCATCGCCCGATACCCGGGCAAGGTTAATTTGGCCCGACGACAACGGTGGTCCATGCGCGCCGGAGGGCGGGCAGACACAGATGAGTGAGGACGACGCGGGCGACGACTGGTTCGAACGTGCCGTCGGCGAGGAGGACGCGGCAGAGGCCCCGGCCGGCGACGCCGAGCCAGGGGCCTCCCCGGCCGAGACGGACGAGGACGCCACCCCGTTCGGTCCCGCAGGCGGCGCGTCCACCGACGACGAGGACGGCGTCTTCGACGAGGACTTCGCGAGCACCTTCGAGGGCGCGGGCGGTGGCGAGGACGCCTTCGACGAGGCGGAGTTCGAGACCGACATCCCGCGTCTCGACCTGGGCATCACCGGTCTCGACGAGATGATCCAGGGCGGCATCCCGCAGCGCCACCTCATGACGACCATCGGGTCCGCGGGGACCGGGAAGACCACCTTCGGCCTCCAGTTTCTCCACCACGGCCTCCAGTCCGGCGAGAACGGCGTCTTCATCACCCTGGAGCAGAGCCACTCGGCGATCATCGACACCGCCAACGAGTGGGGCTGGGACTTCGAACGCTTCGAGGCCCGCGACGAACTGGCCGTGGTCGACCTGGACCCCGTCGAGATGGCGAACAGCCTCGACAACATCCGCGGGGAGCTGCCGGAACTGATCGAGGACTTCGGTGCCGACCGCCTCGTACTCGACTCCGTCTCGCTCCTGGAGATGATGTACGACAGCCCCGCCGAGCGCCGGACCGAGATCTACGACTTCACGCGGAGCCTCAAGCGGGCCGGGGTCACGACCTTCCTCACCAGCGAGGCCAGCGAGACTAACCCCTACGCCTCGCGCCACGGCATCATCGAGTACCTCACCGACGCCGTCTTCGTCCTCCAGTACGTCCGCTCTGAGTCCCGGGAGACTCGCCTGGCCGTCGAGATCATGAAGATCCGCAACGCCAACCACTCCCGCGCCACCAAACCCTACGAGATCACCAACGACGGGATCTCGGTCTACCAGCAGGCCAACATCTTCTGACCGCCCCGGTCTGGCGCTCCATGCCCGCTCGATCCGGCCAGCACCAGCGGTCGCGCGTCGTCCACGAACCCGCCCGATTGCTGCACGGTCGACACCCGTGCCCGCGCGTCCGGACGACTAGCACGGTAATCCGGCGTTACCGATCGTGACAGATCGGTTCAGAGCGTGCCAGTCCGGTTCATTTGCCAATCTCATGCACGTCGAACGTAGTCCGAGCCGAGGTGGTACGGAGCGGGCCGCTGACCTCGAATAATACTCTTCTACCCCACGCGGCTGGGATACAGTGATGCGCGTAACTCCCTCCTACCTCGGTGAATGGCAAGCGTCCGACGACGTCCCCCGCGACCGTGTCGTGGGCTCGGGGGTGTGGCGGCGATGATGTGGCAGGACCTGGTCTTCCTCGGGGGCAGCGTCTTCTCGCTGTTCGTCCTCGTCCCGACGTTGCGGGACTCGATGGCCCACGTCCCCCTGGGCACGAGTCTCCCCTCTGCGGTCATCGGCCTGCTCTACGGGACGACCTTCTTCACCATGGGGATGACCTTCTCCGGGGCCGGGGCGCTCGTGACGGGGCTGATGTGGAGCGCCGTCGCAGCGCTGCGCTCGCCGAGTCCCTTCGATTCCGACGGCGGGTCCGGACGCCGGTCGAACGTCGCCCCGCAGAACGCGGACTGATCCCTCAGCGGGTCACCGTGACCGGCACCGGGGACCGTCGGATGACGGTCTCGGCGACGCTGCCGAGCAGGACTCGCGTCACGCCTTCCCGGCCGTGACTTCCCATGACGACGTGGTCGGCGTTCGCCGTCTCGACGGCCTCGACGATGGCCCGCGTCGGCTTGCCGACCTCGACGAGACGCTCGACGGGGACGCCGTGCTCCGTGGCCGTGGCCTCGATCTCGTCGAAGAGGTCCTGGGCGTGCTCGCGCTGGCGCTCGTACCACTCCTCGGAGGCGCTGGGGAAGGCCGGCGCTCCGGAGTAGCCGGCCTCGGCGGGATTGATGACGTGCAACAGGATCACGGTCGCGTCGGGGAACTCCTCGAAGGCGAGTTCGCACGCGTGACGGGACTGTTCGGACCCGTCGACGGGTACGAGGATGCGGTCGGCCATGGCGGGCCATCGGCCGCCCGTCGCTTCAACGTTCGGGCCTGCCGGCCGATCAGGAGCGCGACTCGTCCTCGGACTCGACCTCGTAGGCGTCCTCGCCGACGTCGATCGTCTCGCCGCCGGCGGCCGGCCCGGGGCCGCCACCGGAGCGGAAGGGACCGCCGCCGCCGGGACCGGAGCCGTCATCGTCGTCGTTCGGGAAGCCGCCGACGTAGACCCCGCCGGTGGCGAAGCCGCCAGTTTTCTTGTCGACGTAGGGCGTGACGACCCACTTCTTGAGCGCGAGGCGGATCGGGTACCGGGTGAACGGCACGACCAGCAGGAACCCGACGAGGTCGGTGACGAGGCCTGGCGTCAGGAGGGTCGCGCCGGCGACGAGCAGGAGGGCGCCGTCGAGGAGTTCGTCGGTCGGCGCCTCGCCGCGGGCGGACTTCTCCTGGATCTTCCGGAGCGTGTGGCGTCCCTCGGCGCGGACCAGCAGCATCCCGACGAGGGCCGTCAGGACCACGGCGAGGACCACCAGCTCCCACCCCACGACTCCCGTGAGGACGACCAGCAGCAGGGCGTCCAGCAGTGGGATGATCAGCAACAGCCCGATCAGCCGGAGCATATCACCGCAATGACGGCCCCGCCCCAAACCCCTTTCGAGACGGGGCGTCGCCAGCGAGTCGACAGGGCTTATCAGGGTGGCCTCGTAGCGCGGGTATGGACGACGGCGCGGCAGCGACGCGGGTCGAGTGGCGTGAGTTCGAGCCCGCCGCCTTCGAGGCCGCGGCGCGGGCGGGCAAGCCGGTCCTCCTGGCGCTGGTGGCCCCCTGGAGTGCGGAGTGTCGCGAGATGGACGAGACGACCTACGCCGAGCCCCGCATCGCGGCCAACGTCAACGACGGGTTCGTGCCGGTCCGCGTCGACGCGGATCGACACCCACGGGTCCGCGAGCGCTACAACATGGGTGGGTTCCCGTCGACGGTCTTCCTGACCCCCGAGGGGCAGATCCTCACCGGCGCGACGTTCCTCGGCGTCGACGGGTTCCGCGAGATCCTCGACGGCGTCCGGCGGACCTGGGACGCGAAGGGCGAGGCCGCCGGGTCGGTCCCCCGCGGACTCCAGGACGAGGCGCCTCCGGCGGGCACCCTCGACGCCCGGGTCGAGGAGCACATGGTCGAACAGCTCCTCGCCGCGTACGACGAGGAGTTCGGCGGGTGGGGGGCCGACGTCAAGTTCCCCATGCCGCGCACCGTCGAGTTCGCCCTCGTCCGGGCGCGCGACCAGGCGCTCCGGACCCTGGAGGCGATCCGGACGCACCTCTTCGACACCTACGACGGCGGCTTCTATCGCTACGCGCGCAACCGGAACTGGGGTGGTGCCCGCCGGGAAAAGCTCACCGACGAGAACGCGGCCCTCGTGCGGGCATTCGCGTACGCCTACCGCTACACGGGCGACGAGGCGTTCCGCGAGCCCGCCGAGCGAACCGTCGAGTACCTGACGACGACCTGCTGGACCGGTGACGCCTTCGCCGCCAGCCAGGGCGGCGACGAGGAGTTCTTCAGGCTGGAGTCGACCGAGCGCGCGGACGCCGATTCGCCGCCGGTGGACGAGACGGTGTTCGCCGACCGCAACGGCCTGGCGATCGAGGCACTCCTTCGCCTGGCGGCCTACACCGACGGCGAGCGGGCGATTCGCTACGCCGAACGGGCACGCGACCACGTCGTCGCGGACCTGGTCGACGACGGTGCCGTCACGCACTACCGCGACGGCGACGAGGTCGGCGAGACGGGTCTCCTGCTCGACCAGGCGCGGGTCCTCGGCGGGCTGACGGCCTCGTGGTCAGTCCTCGGCGACCCCGGCCCGGCCCGGGCCGTGGCCGACTGGACGATCGACGCGCTTCGGGCCGACACCGGTGCCTTCCGCGACGGACCGACCGGCGGTCCGGGACTGCTGGGCCGGCCGACGTACCCCCTCGACCCGACGGTCGAACTGGCCGACGCCCTGCTGGACCTCGCGCTGCTGTCCGGCGAGGACCGCTACCGCGAGGTCGCCCACGAGACGCTGGCGGCCTTCGCTGGCGCAGCCGAGCGGATGGGCGTCGAGGTCGCCGCCTACGCCGCGACCGTGGCTCGCCTCCGGGAGCCGACCGCCCTCGAGGTCGGGGCCCCGGCGGGGTCCGACCTCCACCGGGCGGCGCTCCGTCTGGCCGATCACGAGTCCGTCGTCGTGCCCGACGCCGACGGCGCCCCTGCGGACGGTGCTCGCCTCGTCGTCGATGGCGACGTGCGGGGGACCGCCGGGGACCCGGCCGGTCTGGAAACGCTCCTCACGGACGAGCCCTCCGCGTAAACGCCCGGTGTGTTTTTGGGAGTGGGCGTGCCACGTCTGGGGGATGGCAAGCCTCCGCGACCTTGGCCTCTCCGAGTACGAGTCACGGGCGTTTCGCTCGCTGCTGGAGACGGGCCCGACAACGGCGAAGGAGTTGTCGCGGGCGAGCGACGTGCCGATGGGCCGGATCTACGACGTGTTGAACGCCCTGGAGACCTACAGCCTGGTGCGCAGCCAGACCGCGAGTCGGCCGAAGAAGTACGTCGCGGTCGAACCGGAGACGGCCCTCGACCGGCTCCTTGAGGACCGCAAGCGCGACCTCGAGGAGCAGGTCGAGCAGTACGAACACATCGTCGACGAGCTCTCGGAGCAACTGGAGACGGCGGACCCGGTCGACGAGCCCTTCTGGACGGCGGCGGTCGGCGAAGCGGAGACCGCTGACCTCCTCGTCGAGCGCCTCGCCGCCGCTGAGGAGCGCATCGTCATGGTCGCCTCGGCCCGGAGTCAGCCCTTCGACCTCGATTCCGTCGGGACCCGGATCGCCGAGGAACTGGAGGCTGCACTGGAGCGCGGCGTGCGCGTGTCCGTGCTGCTGCGCCCCTCGCTCGTCGAGGCGCTTCCACCCGCGGTCGGCGAGCGGTACCGCGACCACCTCCAGGATCACGACGCCTACGAGGTCCGGACCAGCGAGGACGTCTCGGGGACCTTCGAGTTGATCGATCAGTCGGAGGTCTGTATCGAGGTGCCTCACCCGCTGGAAGCCGACGAGACCTTCGCCGTGATCGACCTCACGGACCCGGAGTTCGCGAGTTCCGTCGAGGCGGCGTTCGCCCCCCGATGGGACGAAGCGAGGCCGCTCGACCTCTGACGCCCGACCGATGGGCGTGCGATCCTCCCCTGCGACGCCGTACTGGTACCGCATCGCAGGGAGAGGCGGCGTCGAGAGCGGTGCCGGCGCCCGCGAGGCGTCCCCCCACCGGGGATGGGATGGGTACCGAGACGGCCACTACAGGGGTACTTCTCACGTCGGGTGCTCCGTCCCCGCCAGGTGCGATCTGACCGCTCCACCCCGACGATCTAGGGACGATAGTGCAATATTCGATAGGTCTCTGCCGGAATTAGTGACCAGTTTACGACGACAAGCCGATTCTAAGATTCGCTTTCGATTCAGATGTCGTCACAAGTGAGCATATGAATAAATAGGGTGCCGGCCTCACCGTGAGACATGCCATCAAAACGCACGCGAAGACAGGTACTCGCACTCACGGGCACTGCAGGCATCGCCGCACTCGCCGGGTGTGGCGGGGGCGGCGACGGCGATGGGGATGGCGGTGACGGCGATGGCGGTGGAGACGGGGGCGCCGATGGCGACGGCGGCAACATGAGCGACGGCGATGGCGACGGTGGCGGCGGCACCACCCAGCTCGCCTGGCACGCCGGCGGCACCGGCGGGACCTACTTCCCGCTGTCGAACGAGTTCAAGACCGTCGTCGAGGACAACACCGACTACTCGCTGAACGTCCAGTCGACGGGCGCAAGCGTGGAGAACGTCGGGAGTCTCGCGAACGGCGACGCCGACTTCGCGCTCATCCAGAACGACATCGCCTACTTCGCGAAGAACGGCACGGGGATCGAGGCCTTCCAGGACAACGCTATCTCCAGCCTCATGGGCGTCGCGACGCTGTACCCCGAGACCATCACCATCGTCACCCTCTCGGGCACCGGCATCCAGCAGCTGTCGGACCTCTCTGGCGCCACGATCAACACCGGCGACCTCGGCTCCGGGACGCAGGTCAACGCCCTCCAGATCCTGGAGGCAGCCGGCATCTCCGACTTCCAGGAACAGAACGCCGGCTTCTCGCAGGCGGCAGACCAGCTCCGCAACGGCGACATCGACGCCGCCTTCGTCGTCGGCGGCTGGCCGGTCGGCGCCATCGAGGACCTCGCGAGCACGAACGACATCAATCTGGTCCCGATCGCTGGCGAGAACCGCCAGGCCGTGAAGGACGCCGCCTCGTGGTTCGCCGACGACACCATTCCCGGCGGGACCTACTCCGGCGTCGAGGACGACGTCCAGACCGTCGCGGTCCAGGCCATGATCGCGACCCACGAGGGGGTCTCCGAGGAGGTCGTCCAGGGCGTCACGTCGGCCATCTTCGACAACACCGACCAGCTGACGATCAAGACGGACTTCATCAGCAGGGACTCCGCCCAGGACGGGATGTCCATCGAACTCCACCCCGGCGCTGCGGCGTACTTCGACATGTAGGCCGACCGCAGACGACTCCGCGTCTCCCCGGCCATCGTGGCTGGCCACAATGGTACGTCTCCCCTCACTCCGTCTCGGCGTCGGCGTCGCACTAGCCCTCGCGATAGCGGTGACTGCCGTCGGGGGCGCGTTCGTCCTCGCGTCGCCGGACCTCGTCCTCGTGGTGACGGCGACCGACACCGGGGAGACGATCCTCGAACGGCCGGTCGAGAACGGGACGGCCGTCGGACTCGAGTACATGCACAGCGTGGAGAAGTCTCGCGTGTACGACGGATACGCGGTCCGGGGACGAGAACTGGTGCTGACCCGGATGGAGTTCGAGTCGTACGGCTGGGGTCTCCCGGCCGACGCGAACGTGACGAACCGTAACGGGACGCTCGTCTACGATCCGCCCGGGTCGGTCTCGGAACTGCTCGTCTCGCCGGGCGAGATCGCCGGTCACGAACTACACGTCGGGACCGATACCTACGACCTCGTCGACCGGGCCGAGGGCTCGTCCGTCCGCATCACTCTGCAGCGCCGCTCGACGATCGACAAGCTACCATGACTCCGAGCCAGGACGCCCCCGAAGACGAACAACTGTCGAGCGAGGAGGCTGACGACCTCGTTCGAGAGATCGAACAGCGCCGGTCCTTCCGCGGTCTCGCGGCCACCGCGGTGGCGCTCGTCGGAATTACGTTCTCGCTCTTTCAGCTCTTCCTCGCTGCGCAGGGCTTCACGTTCGGGCTCTCCCTCCCGATCGTCGGGTCGCTCACCGTCTCGCTACAGTTGCTCCAGGCCAACGCGGTCCACGTGGCCTTCGCCCTCATCCTGACCTTCCTCCTGTTCCCGCCGAGCACGGGCGAGGGGTCCCTGTCGAGACGTCTCGGTCGGGTCGTCCCCGCGGTCGGTGCCAGGTTCGGCGAATCGAGCCCCGTCACGCGCGCGGCCGACGGCGGACGGCGGTTCGCCCGCTGGGCGTTCGTCGACCCCGACCGGGACCGAGTCACGCCCTTCGACGCCCTCCTGATGGTCGTTCCCGTCCTCTTCTCGCTGTACTTCCTCACCAGGTTCGGGGAAATCCGGCAGATGCGGGTGTTCGGCCTCATGGGCGGCGAGCCCCTCCCGGAGATGGCCCCGGTCCTGGAACCCGTCCTGGGCTGGGTCCCCATCATCGGCGAGTACTCCTGGGCGTTCCTCCTCGGGGTGCTCGGGATCCTGCTCGTCCTGGAGGCGACCCGGCGCACCCTCGGACTTCCCCTGATGATCATCGTGGCCGTCTTCATCGTCTACGCGCGCTGGGGACACGTCATCGACATCGACACCCCGTTCGTCGGGGTGCTGGCCATCGGGGAACTCTCCTGGGCCTCCATCGTGCAGAACCTCTGGTACAACGTCGAGAACGGCGTCTTCGGCGTCCCGGTGACGGTCTCCGTCCAGTTCATCTACATCTTCATCCTCTTCGGGGCCTTCCTCGAGATGAGCGGCGCGGGCCAGTGGTTCATCGACCTGGCCTACGCGGCGACGGGTCGGCGCAAGGGCGGCCCGGCGAAGGCCTCGATCCTGGCCAGCGGCTTCATGGGAACGATCTCGGGGTCCTCGATCGCCAACACCGTGACGACCGGCGCCTTCACGATCCCGCTGATGAAGCGATCCGGGTACTCGCCGGAGTTCGCGGGGGCCGTCGAGTCCTCGGCGTCGTCCGGCGGGCAGATTCTCCCGCCGGTGATGGGGGCGGCAGCGTTCCTCATCATCCAGTACACCGCGACGCCCTTCGCGGACATCATCATCGTGGCGACGATCCCGGCTATCGTCTTCTTCTTCGGCGTCTGGGTGATGGTCCACCTCAAGGCGACCGAGGCGGGAATCGGCGGCATTACGGACGCGGACCTGGTCGACCCGCGAGCGCACCTGGCCCGCGGCTGGTTCTACCTCATCCCGATCGTCCTGTTGCTGTACTACCTCATCATCGCGCGCCTGTCGGTGTCGCGGTCGGCGTGGTTCACGCTCGTCGCCCTCGTGGCACTCGTCACCGCGATCGCCGCGTACAGCACGGCGACGCGTGGCCGGCTGCTCGGCGCCCTGCTCGTCGTCGTCGGCGCCGAGTTCGTCGCCTACGTGATCGCTGGCGTCGGGGTCCTGGGACTGGTGTCGGGCGACGCGGCCGCCGGCCTGGCCCCCGGCGAGGCCGTCGGCGTGGTCGTCGGCAAGATCGGCTGGTACCTGATCGTGGCGGGCATCGTGACGCTCGCGTCGCGCCCGTTCACCGACTCGCAATTCCTGGAACTCGACCCGACCGTGCAGACCGCGACCGAACACGTCGCCTCGTGGGTCGACCGGCCGCGCCTGGCCGACAACCAACTGGTTCGCCTCGGGACCTTCCTCACGAAGTCGATGGACGAGGGGGCGAAGACGGCGGTGCCGGTGGTCATCGCCGTGGCCGCGGCGGGCATCATTCCGGGCGTCATCAGCGTCACCGGCCTGGGGCCGAACCTGACCGCGCTCATCCGCGCGGTCTCGGGCGGCTCGATCGTGGTCCTGCTCGTCATCACCGCCATCTCCTGTATCATCCTCGGCATGGGGATGCCCACCACGGTCACGTACATCATCCTCGTGTCCATGCTCGCGACCCCGCTCGTCCAGTTTGGCGTCCCCGAACTGGCCGCCCACCTGTTCATCCTCTACTTCGGCGTCATCGCCGACATCACGCCACCGGTCGCCGTCGCGGCCTACGCGGCGTCGGGGGTTGCCAAGTCGGATCCCTACCAGACCGGCATCAAGGCCTTCTCGCTCTCGCTGAACAAGGCCATCGTCCCCTTCGCCTTCGTCTTCGTGCCCGGGATCGTCCTCCTGCGCGAGAAGGCCAACGCCGCCGACCTGCCGTTGGGCGAGCGCTTCCGCGTCGTCGGCTTCTCCGACTTCGCCGACCTCTCGTACTCCGTGCCGGAGATCGTCGTGCCCGTCGCTGGCGTCTTCCTGGGCGTCGTCGCGCTCGGCGCGACTGTCATCGGGACGCTCTACACGGGCCTGAGCCGCCTGGAGCGGACCGGGTTCGGGGTCAGTTCCCTGCTGCTGATGGCCCCCGCGCTCCTCTCGACGGCTGTCTTCGACGTGCTCGGCCTCGTCGGCGTGACCGTCGCGGTGAACGACCTCTGGCTGGACCTCGCGCTCCGCGCGGTCGGGCTGGTCGTGTTCCTCGCCCTCGCGGTCAAGAACCGGCGGCAAGCGGGCACGGAGCCGGCCCCCGAGGAACCGGAAGGGAGCCCAGAGCCGGCCTGAGCCGTGCCTCACCTTTTGTACCATCGCGCCAAACCGAGACACCATGGGAGACGTCACAGTCACCACGACGGACAGCATCGAAGGCAGCGAGATCACCGCCTACCTGGGCGTCGTCTCCGGCGAGGCCGTCATCGGTGCGAACGTGGTCAGCGACATCGCGGCGGGCATCCGCGACGTCGTCGGCGGCCGGAGTGGCTCCTACGAGAAGCGCATCGCGACCGGTCGGCAGGAGGCCATCACGGACATCGAACAGGAGGCGACCGACCTCGGGGCCGACGCCGTGGTCGGGGCCTCCTTCGACTACGAGGAGATGGCGGAGGGGATGCTCTGGGTCAACCTCTCTGGGACGGCCGTGCGAACTGCCGAGAACTAGGGGCGCCGCCTCAGTTCGCGTCGCCGTTGACTTCGCTCACGAGGTCGCCGACGGTCGCGACGCGCTCGGCGTGCGCGTTGTGCTGGTGGATGGACTCGTCGTTCGACTGTTTCATCGTCACGATAGCGTCGTCGGGGAGGTCCGGGAAGTGCTCGACGACGCCCTCGGCGAGCGCCCGGACGCAGTCCTCGACGAAGCGGGCGTTGCGGTGGGCCTCGACGGTCATGTGGTCCTCGTCGGGCCGCTTGGCGAGGTTGTAGATCCGCGCGCTCATCGCGTCGCGGGCCACCTCGATGATCTCGTTGAGGTCCACGTCGGGCGCGCCGTCGCTCTCGATGGTGAGCGTGGCGTGGCCCCGCTGTGAGTGGCCCGGCTGGGGGACGGTCTCCAGGAACTCGTCGATGACGTGATCCTCGACGTCGAGGTCCCGGAGCGTCTCCCGGGCGCGGGTCGTCGACATGCCCTGGGAGCACGGACAGACCGTGATGCCCGTGACACGGGCACCGATCTCCTCGCTGGTGCCGTCCTCGGTCGCGGTCGCGCTGGCGACGATGTCGGCGGTACTCTGGGTGGGCCGGCCGGACTCGGGCGTCTCGTCGCGGGTCACGTACTCGGCCTCCATGCGGACCTCGGCCCGCGTCGTGTAGTCGTGTTTCTCGAGGAGGCGCTCGGCGGCGTCGCCACAGACGTCCTCGACGCGGTAGGCGGACTCGCTGACGGCGGCCTCGAGCGTCTCGTCGATGACCTCCATGTTCCGGCTCATGTCGGCGCCCTTCCGCCAGCCGGGGAGGTCGACGAAGACCTCGAAGTCGGCCATCAGGACGATCGGGCGGCGCTGGTCCCGGTCGATCGTCACGAGCTTCTCGACGCCCGTGACGCCGACGTGGTTGAGGCCGACGGCGACGTCCGGACGCGACGCCTGCACGTCCGGGAGTTGACGACTCATCGCCGCGGCCTAGCGACTGTCTGGGGGTAATGCTTTCGATCCCACAGGGGTGGCGTCGCGGGCGGGCACCGGGACGCCCGGCGGTCGCTCAGTCCTCGACGGCGTGGGCGGCCTGGCCGCTGAGGTCGCGAAACGCGGCGGCGAAGTCCTCGTCGTCGAACCGCTCGACGGTCCGGTCGAGGTCGTCGCGAATCGACTCGAGGCGCTCCTCGAGTCGCCGGAACTGGTCGCTGTCGGCGAGTTCGCTATCGGACTTGTTCGCGGACAGGGCGGCGTGCTTGGCCGTCAGCGAGTAGTACTCCTGGAGGCGCGCCTCGTACTCCGAGCAGGTGAGCAGCCGTTCGATCGTCGAGAAGAGGTCCTCGCGGGAAACCGGCTTGATCACGTAGTCGTCGAAGGGCATGTCGATGATGTCGAAGTCCGGATCGACGGCCGTGACCATGGCGACGCGACAGCTGATGCGACGCTCCCTGATGTGCTCCAGCACCTCGTCCCCGGAGATGCCAGGCATCCGGCGGTCCAGCAGGACGACGTCGATGGAGGCGTCGAGGCGGTCCAGGGCCTCGCGCCCGCTGTACGCGGTGGAGACGATGTACTCCCCCTCGAGCTGAGCCGCGTACGCGTCGGCCACGTCCGGCTCGTCGTCCACGACGAGCACGGTCGCGGGCTCGCTGTCACTCATTAGGTTGTACCTAGTTCAAACGAGTAGCAAAAACGTTCCGGCTATATTATCAGAGATTGATTCTGGAGCGACACGACGACCGGCGGCCCACGCGCGCCGTCCTTCCTGCAGGGATCCCGAGACTTTTGCTGGCGCTGCCCGAAGCGACGACCATGGCTCAGGGAAGCGACGCGGACGCGACGTGGTCCCTCCAGCGGTTGCTGACCGAGGTCGTCGGCTCCGGCCCGAAGTCCGCCGAGGACATGACGAGGGCCCAGGCCCGCGAGGCTCTCCACCGGATCCTCGACGGCGACCCCGCGCCGACGACGCTCGGGGCCTTCTGGCTCGCCAACCGCTGGAAGCGCAACACGCCCGAGGAACTCGCGGCCTTCGTCGACGTGATGCGCGAGGAGAGCGTCACCGTCGCCGAACCGGACTGCGATCCCGTCGACTGCGGGGCCAACTACGACGGCAAGCACACCACGGCCTTGCTCGGCGTCGCCGCGGGCCTCGTCGCCGCGGCCGCTGGCACGCCGGTCGTCGTCCACAGCGGCGATCGCGTTCCGACCCAGGAGGCCACCGCCTACACGCACGTCCTCGACGCCCTCGACGTCCGGACCGACCTCGACCCGGGCGAGAGCGCGGCGATGACCGACGAGGTCGGTTTCGGATTCTACTACCAGCCCCGCTTCAACCCCGCCGTCCACGCCCTGCGCGACCGCCGGCGGGAGATGGGCGTCCGGACGTTCGTCAACACGATCGAGACGCTGGCGAACCCCGCGAACGCCTCGATCCACCTCGGGAGTTTCTACCACCTCGCCTTCGCGAAGCGCATCGTCGAGACGATGAGCGACCTCGACTCCTACTCCGTCGACCGCGTCCTCATGTTCCAGGGCCTGGAGGGCTACGACGACGTCAGACCGGGGAGCACCGTCGTCGCCGAGTGGGACGGCGAGGCCCTGGAAGACGACGAGATCGAGACCGCGGAGTTCGGCATGGACTTCGACCGCGAGGCGCTGGCCGTCGACGACGTCGCCGCCGACTCCGCGGCCATCACCGAGGCGGTCCTGACGGGCGAGCGCGACGACCACTTCGCCGACGCCGTCGCGCTCAACGCCGCACTCCGGCTGTACGCCGCGGACGACGTCCGGCACCTCGACGACGGCATCGACGTCGCCCGCGACGCCATCGCCGACGGCAGCGCCGCGGACCGACTGGCCACCCTCCGGCAGTTCTGAGCCATGGGTGGGGACGGCGACCGCGTTCGCTTCGACCCCGACGACCCGGACGCCCCGTGGGACCACGAGCGGATCGACGTGGGTGACGTGACCCTCCACTGTGCCGTCGCCGGGCCGGCCGACGGCGAGTGCGTCCTCTTGCTCCACGGCTTCCCCGAGTGCTGGTACGCCTGGCGCCACCAGGTGCCCGCGCTGGCCGACGCCGGGTATCGCGCCGTCGCGCCCGACATGCGGGGCTTCAACCGCTCGGACGCCCCGGAGGGGGTCGACGCGTACCACCTCGACGCGCTTGTCGGGGACGTGGCCGGCGTGGTGGACGCCCTCGGTTGCGACTCGGTCCACCTCGTCGGTCACGACTGGGGCGGGATCGTCGGCTGGGCCGTGGGCGACCGCCGGCCGGGCCTGCTCGATCGCCTCGCGATCCTGAACGCACCACACCCCGCCACCTTCGAGCGCGCGTACCGCGAGTGTCCAGACCAGCGCCGCAAGTCCCGCTACCTCCGGACGTTCCTGACCAGCGAGGAGCCGGAAGCCGCCCTGACGGCCGACGACTGCCGGCGCGTCCGCGAGATTCTCGCCACCGGGTCCGGTCCGGGGGCGTTCACGGACCGGGAACTCGCGCACTTCCGGCGCGCCTTCTGTCGCGAGGGGGTCGCCCGGGCGGCTGTTCACTACTATCGGGCGAACTTCGACGTGCCTGGCGACGACGCCATCGTCGTGCGCGGGTTCGGCGACAGGACCGTCGACGTGCCGACGCTCGTCTGCTGGGGCGAGCGCGACCCGGCGCTGACGACCGCGATCCTCGACGGACTCGACGCGTGGGTGTCTGACCTGCGCGTGGAGCGGTTCCCACGAGCCACTCACTGGGTCCAGGCCGACGCGCCGGCGGACGTGACCGATCGCCTCCTGGCGTTCTTCGACGGGGACTGACCCGACCAGTACCAGTACTTTTCGCGTCGCCGGCCGACGTGGCTGACGTGACCGACGACCCAGCGGCGCCTCCATGGACCCACCACCAGGCCGTCCTGAACGACGTGCACCTCCACTACGTGGCAGCCGGACCCCCGGACGGCGACCTGGTGGTCTGTCTCCACGGCTTTCCCGCCTTCTGGTACACCTGGCACGAGGCGATCCCCGCCCTCGCGGACGCCGGCTATCGCGTCGTCGCTCCCGACATGCGGGGATACAACCGGTCCGCGAAGCCCCGGGGCGTCGCCGCCTACCGGATGGACGAACTCGTCGGCGACGTGGTCGGCCTGATCGAGCACGCCGGTCGGCAGACCGCCCACGTGGTCGGCCACGACTGGGGGGCGCTCGTGGCGTGGCACCTCGCTGCCGAGCGGCCCGGGGTCGTCGACCGGCTGGCGATCCTGAACGCGCCCCACCCGTCGGCTTACGAGCGCGAACTACGGTCGAACCCCCGACAGCTACTGCGCTCCTGGTACGTCCTGGTCGCCCAGGTCCCGCGGCTCCCCGAGTACCTCCTCTCCCGGAACGACGCGGCACTGGTCGGGCGACTCTTCGCGCGGGCCGGCGTCGACGGCGACGCGTTCTCGCCCGCGGAGGTGACGCGGTACCGCGAGGCCTTCGCCAGGCCTGGCGTGGCCCGCGCGTCGCTCAACTACTACCGGGCGGCGGTCCGCGAGACGCTCCGCCGCCTGCCCCGCGGCGGGGTCGGCGACCTGCCAATCGCTGCACCAACGCTCGTCGTCTGGGGCGAGCAGGACCCGGCGCTGTCAGTGTCGGTGCTCGACGGTCTGGATCGCTGGGCCGCGGACCTGACGGTCGAGCGACTCCCCGTTGCCGGCCACTGGGCCCTGGCCGAGGCACCAGAGTGCGTGGTCCGGTCGCTCCTAGCGTTTTTCGCCGGAGAAGACGTGACCGCTCCTAGTCGATGAGGTGGCGGAGCCGCGAGGCGTCGACCTCGTCGGTCAGTCCGCCGAGGTCGCCGTCTGAGACGGCACGCCAGAGGTCGCTGGCCAGGTCGACGGCGCCGTCGGCCAGGAGGCCCGCCCCGACCACGAAGCCGAGGACGAGCAGCCAGGCGACCCCGGTCCACTCCAGCACGCCGGCGAGCGTCCCGATCAGGACGGCGAGTGAGCCGAGCCCACCGACGATCGCGAGCAGTGCGCCCGTGACGACCGCCGCGACTGACGTGGCGTCTACCATGGATGCGCCGGGGGGTTCGGTCGCGACCCAAAAGTGCGTTGTGGGGGCGGCGCGCCGCCGACCACCAGGGTTTTACCCGGGCCGGGCCACCCTCTGGCCATGAGCGACCTCAGCGCGACGCTGCACACCTCCGAGGGTGACGTGGAGATCGACCTCTTCGACGAACGCGCCCCGAAGACCGTCGAGAACTTCGTCGGCCTCGCCGAGGGGGCAGACGACTACGAGGGGACGGCGGTCGGGCGGGGGACCGGCGCCTGGGAGGACCCGGAGAGCGGCGAGAAGCGCGTCGACCCGCTCTACGACGGCGTGGAGTTCCACCGGGTCATCGAGGGCTTCATGCTCCAGACCGGTGACCCGACGGGGACCGGCCGCGGCGGGCCCGGCTACACCTTCGACGACGAGTTCCACGACGACCTCACCCACGACTCGGCCGGGGTCGTCTCGATGGCCAACCGCGGCCCCGACACGAACGGCTCGCAGTTCTTCGTCACCCTCGACGCTACGCCGCACCTCGACGGCAAACACGCCGTCTTCGGCGAGGTCACCGACGGCATGGACGTCGTCGAGGCTATCGGGAACACCGACACCGACGCCAACGACAAACCGACGAGCGAGATCCTCCTCGAGTCCGTCGAAATTCACGACTAGCGGCCAGGTCGTTTTCGCCGCGATTCCCGCGTCCGTTCACTCCGAGAGGAATGCCGGCAGGTCGTTCACGGAGTCAAGCACCGCGGCCGCACCGGCACCCTCGTACTTCGTCCGACCCGCTTCGCCGGTCAGTCCGCCGGTGAGGACGCCGATCCCGCGAAAGTCGCGGCCCGCGTCGTCGACCGCGGCGGCGTTGACCGCCGTCCGCACGTCGTCGAGGGTGTCACCGACGAACGCGACCGAGTCCGCTCCCAGGCGGTCGGCGAGTTCGACCAGCGCCGTCGGGTCCGGCTTGCCCTCGTCCCAGTCGTCCATCGTGAAGCGGTAGCGCCCGTCGAGGTCGCCGAAACCGACCCGCTCGAGGGCGACCTCGGCCTCGTTCGCCGGGCGGCCAGTGAGGATCCCGACGCCCCACCCCTCGCAGAGCGCGGTCACGGTCTCGGGGTCGATCAGCACCGGTTCGTCCTCGATGAAGCCGGGTCCCTCGACCCCGGCGTCGCCCCCCTCGAAGGCCGCGTAGCGCTCGGGACCGAGGTAGAGCTGCTGGAAGACGTCGCGGAGTCGGTCCTGATCCCACTCCGAGAAGACGCGCTCGCGGGCGGCCGGGGTGAGTTCCTCCGCGACGACGGTCTTGGCCGCGGCGAGGCCCCCACCCATCCCGGCGATGGCGTCGGTGTAGGTCGACAGCGAGAGCGCGAACCCCTCCCGGCGGGCCAGGAGGTAGAGCGCGACCGCGTCGGTCAGCTCCCAGTCGTTGTTGAACCCGCCCGCGTCCTTGAACAACTGCACGTGTGCTCGGTCGATGGTGTCGCCGTAGACGCGCTCGACGCTCTCGACGATGGCGCGACGGTAGGAGTCGGCCACGTCGACGAGCACGCCGTCGACGTCCAACACGACCGCGTCGACGTTCATTCTGTCACCGTCGTGGCCCCGGAGGGAGAAGGGGGTTCCGGCTTCGCCCGACCGTGCGGACGCCCTGCCTCACCCCTCTGTCGGGCCCGTCGTCGCCCGATAGAGGGTGTCTGCCGGGAGCGACTCGCGCTCGACCGAGAGCACCGGCTCCTCGGCCCCGAGGGTCGTGAACCAGAGCGGGGCGTCCACGGCCGTCGCCAGGTCGTGGGCGGGCCGCTGCAGTTCGCCGGGGAGGTTCCGCGCGTAGAGCAGGGCCGCCGCTTCGTAGACGGAGAGGGTGGGCTCGGTCAGGTCGTCGCGGACGAAGGTGACGCCGTCGGGAACCTCGCGTTCGCGACGGTCCGTCGCCACGACGACGTGTCCGCGCTCTGCCAGGGCGGCGGCGACGCCGGGTCGGTTTCCGACCGCGAGCTCGACGACGGTGTCGCCGTCAGACGGGCGTCCGACGAGGGCGTCGAGACGGGCTGCGAGGGCCCTGCCGGGATCGCCGTGACTGGATCGGTCCACGTCGGGGTTTTTATGACGTTCCCTCGCATATGCGTTCCCATGCACGTCGACATCGTGCCGGTCGGCGAGGTCGATGCGGTGGTCAAGCGCGAGGCCTCGTCCGGACTGCGCACGGTCTACGACTGTGACGTGACCGTCCACGACTCGGAGGCCGTCCCGTCTGGCTCGTACGACTCCGGCCGCGACCAGTATCGCGCCGAGGAGTTCATCGATCTGGCCAAGCGAATCGGGAGCGGCGAGAAGAACATCGCCCTCACGCCGAAGGACCTGTTCTACCACCGCCGCAACTACGTCTTCGGGCTCGCGTACCTCGGCGGGAACGGTAGCGTCATCTCGACGTACCGCCTGCGCACCTCCTCCGACGGCGGCTTCTCGAACCGCTCCGCGAGCGAGATCTTCTCGGACCGCGTCCGCAAAGAGGTCGTCCACGAGATCGGCCACACGCTCGGCCTCGAACACTGCAACAACAAGCGCTGCGTGATGAACTTCTCTCCCACGGTCCGGCAGGTCGACGTCAAGGAGGAGAACCTCTGTGGCTCCTGCCAGCGCAACGTGATCTGATCGCGCGACCACCGCTACCAACCGACTCCACCCGTCTTCCTCCCCACTGCACCGTCGGTCAAGCGACGCTTTGACCCTCGGAAACCTCTTTGTCCCTCTGTTCTGAACGGACCGTCAGATGGCCGCCGCCACCCACACCTCGGTGCCGCCCGTCCGGCACGCTCCGGTCGGGCGGGCGCCGTCGGGTGAATCACGGACGTCCACGTCCGCGCCTGGGTCCGCAGACCGGAGGTCGCCGTGACGGGGGAATCGCGGCTCACCGCGCTCCGCTCGCGAGTCGGGAGCGCGCTCCACGAGCGCTTCCGGATCGACCGCCGGGCGCTCGCGGCCTTCCGGATCGCCCTCGGGTGTCTGCTCCTGGCGGACCTCGCCCTCCGAGCCCGGTTCCTCCGGGCGTTCTACACGGACGTCGGCGTCCGTCCACGGGCCGACCACCTCACGGTCTCGGACCCGCTCCACCCGTCGCTCCACGTGATCTTCGGCGACGTGTGGGGCCAGGCGGTCCTCTTCGGGATCGCGGGCGTCCTCGCGCTGGCGCTGGTGGTCGGCTACCGAACGCGGATCGCGACCGTCGGCTCCTGGCTCATGCTCGTCTCGCTCCACAACCGGATGCCGGCGGTGCTCAACGGCGGCGACGTCCTCCTCCGCCTGCTGCTCTTCTGGGCCATCTTCCTCCCGCTGGGCGCGCGGTGGGCCGTCGACAGCTCCCAGCGCACCACCGACCCCGACCGGACGCACGTCGCGAGCGTGGCCTCGGCCGCGCTCCTCTGTCAGGTCCTCCTCATGTACCTCGTCAACGCGGCGATGAAGCTCTCGGGGGAGATCTGGCTCCGGGGCGACGGGCTGGAGTACGCCATGAGCCTCGGCCAGTTCACGGTCTTCCTGGGCGAGTACATCGACGCGTTCCCCGCGCTGCTGACCGTCTTCGACTACGTCTGGTTCGTGCTCGTCGGGACGGCCTTCCTGCTCGTCGTCCTCAGGGGCCCGTTCCGGACCCTCTACGTGGCCCTGTTCGCGGGAATGCACGTCGGGATGTTGCTGACCATGAAACTGGGCCTCTTCCCGTTGATCGCCGTCGCGGCCCTGACGGTCTTCCTGCCGTCGTGGTTCTGGGACCGAGCGAGTGCCCTGCTGGCGGATCGCCGGCCCGTGGCCGCGGGCCGGGCGACCCTCGACAGGCTGGCCACCTGGCTCCCGACGGTGCGAGTCGCCGAGGTGCCAGCGACCGTCCAGCGCTGGACGGCCCGCGTCCGGACAGCCATTGTCGTCGTCTTCCTCGCCCTGGTGATCCTCTGGAACGTCCAGTTCCTCGGCTACGGGGAGGTCGTCGGCCAGGACGTGACCCCGGACGTGGCCGAACCGGCCATCGAACTCACCCGGACGGACCAGTACTGGAACATGTTCGCGCCGGACCCGCTGTCGACCGACGGCTGGCTCGTCGCGCCGGGGACGTTCCGGAACGGGACCCAGATCGACGCGTTCCACGGGGGATCGGTCACGTGGGACAGACCGGCCGACGTCTCGAGCACCTACCCGACGGCCCGGTGGCGCAAGTACCTCGTCGGCCTCTGGCGCTCGGGCTCTGCGGATCGCCGGTACTTCGCGGACTACCTCTGCCGGCGGTACAACGACGACAACTGGCCGGAACTCGACAACGTCTCGGTCTACTTCGTCGAACAGCCGACGCGCCTCGACGGGCCCGAGCCGACCGAGCGGGTCCGGCTGATGCGCCACGACTGCTGAGGCGGCTCAGGGGGCGTAGTAGTACTCGCCGGCCGAGCGCTGCTCGCGGTCGAGCTGGCTGCCGGGTTTGTTGATCCGAGGCCGGCCCGTGCGCTCGTCGCGCCGGAAAGTGATCTCCAGGTTCGCGAGGAACTCGTTCATCCCCTCGCGCATCCCGGTGGGTGGCGCCGCGTGCCCGCGCTCCGCGGGCTCGCCGTCGAAGACCAGCAGGCGATCGGACAGCAGGTCGATCATGTAGATGTCGTGGTCGATGACCAGCGCCGTGGCGTCGTTGTTCTCGGCGTAGCGCCGGATGGCCGAGGTGGCCATGACGCGCTGTTCGACGTCCAGGTGCGCGGAGGGCTCGTCGAGCAGGTAGAGGTCGGCGTCCTCCGAGAGGCAGGCGCCGATGGCGACGCGCTGGCGCTCGCCGCCCGAGAGGTCAGCGAGTTGCTGCTCGTAGACGGCCTCGAGCTGGAGGGGCTGGGCGACCTCGGTGTTCCAGTAGGAGGTCCCGAAGTCGTCGGTGATCGAGGAGAGGAAGGCGTCGACGCGCATCGGCTCGTCGATCTCGACGTACTGGGGCTTGTACGAGATGTCGAGCCGCCGGTCGAAGAGGCTCTCGTCACCCGCGACCGGTTCGCCGTCGACCCCGTCGGGGGCCAGTCGCCCGGTCAGAAGTTGCGCGAACGTCGACTTCCCGATGCCGTTGGGCCCGACGACGCCCAGGACCTCGTTCTCGCGGATCGTGCCGCCCTCGACGTCGAGGCTGAACTCGCCGTCGCCGTAGGACTTCGTCATCGCCGGGTACTCGATGACCACGTCGCCCGTCGTGATGGACCGCGGCGCGTGCTCCTCGAACTCGATCGCAGACTCCCGGAAGCGCATGTTCTCGTTCTCCAGGTAGCCCGCGAGGTACTCGTTGATGCCGTTGCGGACGGACTTCGGGCTCGTGACGACGCCGAAGGCCCCGGGCTGGCCGTAAGCGACGTGGATGGTGTCGGCGAGCAGGTCGAGGATCGCGAGGTCGTGCTCGACGACGAGCATCGAGCGGTCCTCCTCGTCGGCCAGTTCGCGGACGAGGCGCGCCGCGGTCATGCGCTGGCCGATGTCGAGGTACGGCGTGATCTCGTCGAGGAAGTAGAAGTCCGCGTCCCGGGCGAGCGTGGCCGCGAGCGCGACGCGCTGGAGTTCGCCGCCCGAGAGCGTGTCGATGGGCTGGTCGACGACAGGCTCGATGCCCAGGCGGGCCACGAGGTCGTCGACGACGCCCCGCTCGTCGGTGCCCGCCAGGAGGTCCATCGTGGTCCCGTCGAATCGGTCGGGGATCTTGTCGACGTACTGGGGCTTGCGAGCGACGCTGACCGAGCCGTCACGGATGGCCTCCAGGTACTCCTGCAGCGCCGTTCCGCGGTAGGCCTCGAGAATCTCGTCCCAGCCGGGCGTCTCGCCCTCCGCCCACTGCCCGAGGTTGGGGGCCAGTTCGTCGGCGAGGATCCGGACGGCGGTCGTCTTCCCGATGCCGTTCGGCCCGAGGATGCCCGTGACGCGCCCCTCCTGGGGGGCGGGGAGGCCGTAGAGGGCGAAGGCGTTGTCGCCGTAGCGGTGGACGGGGTCCTCGTCGAGTTCCTGCGGGAGATTGATGATCTCGATGGCGTCGAAGGGGCACTTTTCGACGCAGATGCCACAGGATTCGCCGAGGCAAATCTCCTCGCTGATGGAGATCTGCTGGGGGCCGCCCGCGTAGGGTTCGCCCTCGTCGAAGCGCTCCTCGCGGCGGACGATGCACTCCTTGCCCGTCCGGTTGGGCGGACAGAAGTTCGCACACTCGTAGTTACAGCGGTCGGGCTGGCACCGATCCAGGTCCACGACTGCGATCGAATCGTCGGCCATCGGCGATCAGAGGGAGTCGGCCGTCAGGAGGATGCCCCACGAGACGAACCACAGCGCGAAGGTCATGAACCCGACGTAGAGCTTGTCCTTGGTCGAGAACTCGCTCAGGTCCATCCCGATCGCGTAGTAGAGGGGAAACTGGACGAGGATGGCCGCCAGCAGGATGGTCGCCCCGATGGTGTCGCCGGCGCCCTGTGCGACCATCGCGGACGCCACGCCTGCGAGGAGCCCCGAGACCGTCGCGACGGTCGTCACCGTCACGCCACGCAGGTGCGAGCTGAATCGCTCGCTCGTGTCCGTAGCCATACTCAACGGTGCGCCAGCCGACGTAAAAAGCCGTTCGTTCGCTCCCGGACCGGTCCGCGCTGGCCGCAGCCGCCCCATTTATCTCCACGCCGACCGAGCGGACGACACGATCCGATGCCGGACGACGAGCCCGCCCCCGCTGCCCAGGCCCCGACCGACAGCGATGCCGATTCGGCGACCGACGCTGGCGGGACGCTCGACTCCGTCGTCTTCCTCGTGGGACTGCTGGCCTTCCTCGGGTCTGCGGTGGCCTACCTGGTCGTCCTCGCGACGGGCGGGGACGTCCGCCTGCCGCTCGCGGTCAACGGTCTCGCGGCGCTGGTGGTCGTCGCCTGGACGGCTCGCGACACTTACGCCGATCCCGACTCCGAGGTGACGACACTCCCCGGCGCGCTCGGGACCGCCCTGCTGATGCTGGGGGCCTACGGCCTCGTGGCGTCGGTCGCCGTCGCGCTCTCCTCGCCGTGGCACGACCGGTTCGATCTCGCGATCTGGTTCGGGATCGCCGCCGCGGTCCTCGCCGTTTTCGGCTTTTTCACCTTCCCCGCGGAGGTCGTGACGTCCGGTGGCGACGAGGCCGCATCGTCAGCATCGGACCACGACGAGCAGTGACAGGGTACCGACGTTCCCCGCCGTCGCCGTGCTGAGCCGCCGCGTCCTCGGTTCCTCAATCTTTATACAGCCGGCGTCCATCAGACCGAGTGATGACAGATTCCGACGGGGAGTCACTCTCGGATCTGCCCCCGAGCGCCAAGCTCGTCTACAAGGTCCTCGAGTACAACGGGCCCCTCACCCAGAAAGGCATCGTCGAGGAGTCGATGCTGTCGGCACGGACCGTGCGGTACGCGCTGGAGCGACTCGACGAGGTGGGCGTGGTGGACGAAGACGTCTACTTCGCGGACGCGCGGCAGAACCTCTACGAGATTCCCGACGAGGCGAGCGAGGCCGTCGAGGAAGCGACGGTTTCGGACTAGCGACCGAACCGGCGTCGCCTGCCACTTCTCTCGTCCGATTGCGGCGATCACGTCGGCCGCGGCCAGACGGCCGCGACGCCGCCGCTCTGCGCATTTTCGCGTCTGATAGCGACGGCGTTGCCTTTTCCCGTCGGCCCGCTCACGCCAGAGCCGTGGGGCCGTCGTGGTCGACCCGACCGGTCGGTCCCGCCGCCCGGAGTTGGACCCCCATGACAGGCCGCGCCGCCCCAGCCACACTGAGTCGAGCACAGGTCGGGATCGGGACGCTCGTCGTCTTCATCGCGATGGTCCTGGTCGCTAGCGTCGGCGCCGGGGTGTTGCTCGACGCCGGCGGGCTCCTGCAATCGACGGCGGAGCGGACCGGGGAGGAGGCGACGGGGGCCGTCTCGGACCGGCTCCAGGTCCTCGCGGCGACCGGGACCGTCGTCAACGAGTCGTGTCCGCGTTCCGGGAGGGTCGTCCTCACCGGATCCGACGTCTCCGACGATCCCTGTTTCCGGGTGCAGTTCGACGAGGCGGTCGAAGTCAGGGGGATCGTCGGTGACGAGACGCTGCTGTTCAACGGCAAGTCCATCGGCGACCTGTCGAACCTTGACACCATCAGGTTCCACCGGGTATACGACCCGGACGCCCAGGACCAGATCTCGATCAAGAACGACCAGACCGGCCAGTCCGTCTACGTCGACGAGACGGAGCCGATCACGGTCGAGGCGTCCCAGGACGTGTTCATCAGGCTAGAGACACAGCCGAACAACGAGTACAGCATCTCCGTCGGGCAGGACGAGCAGTACCACGGGACCGTTCGCTACGCCAGGCCGGACGAGGCAGTCGACCGGCTCACCCTCACCGTCAGACGATCGCCGGGGTCGGCACCGATCGACCTTCGGAACGCCACCGTCCAGTACCTGAGCGAGACCACGGTCACGCGCCTCAGGTACGGCGACGACGGAGCGAACAGTTCTCGCTTCACCGTCACGCCCATCGCTGGCGACGACGCACTCCTCGAGGACGGCGAACAGGCACAGATTGCGGTAGACGCCTGGTACCTGGAGGGGGACGTCGAGACGGCCCTCGAGACCGGCGACACCGTCACCCTTACCGTGATCACCGGCAGTGGCACGGTGACCAGGGTGGAGGTACAGATTCCCCACTCGAGTGGCCGCGAGTCGGTTCCCCTGGCGGGCTGACCGTGAGACGGCGACTCAGGACGGGACGACCGTAATCTGGCGGTTGTGGTCGATGGCCCGTTCTAGCTCCTCGGCGATGGCGCTCCCTCGGGAGACCTGGATCTCGCCGCCACGGCTCACCGTCGCGGTGAACAGGTACTCGCCGTCGGCCTGGACCTCGACGGTCTCGCCGGCGTGCCCCTCCATCGGGACGACCACGTGGCGGCCCGTCACCTCCGGCTGGACGATCTCGCCGGCGGACCGCCCGCCGCCTCCGCCGCCCGACCCGCCGGACGCGCCACCCGACCGTCCGCCGGGACGCTCGTCGAAGGTCCGCACGTCGATGTCGACCCCGAGGCGGTTCTCGACGTCGGTGATGCGGCCGCCGCCCTTGCCGATGACCTGCGAGATGTCCTCCTCGTCAACCCAGACGACTGCGCGGTCGCGCCCGCGCACCTCGACCTCGACGTCGCCGCGGGCGATGGCGCGTATCTCCTTCTCGACTTCCTTCCGAGCGAGTCCCTCGACGCCAGACTCCGCTTTCTGGCCGCCGTCGGGGGCGTTCTCACCCAGCGGCACCGTGACGACCTGGCGGTTGAAGGTGTAGATCTCGTAGGCGGGCGTGCCGGTCTCGAAGTCTTTCACCATGATGACCGGGCGGGCGAGGTCCTCTTCCATGAGGCCCTCGGGGACCTTGACCTCGGTCGTCACGTCGTAGACGCTCGCAATCTGGCCGGCCTCGATGTAGACGACGGTGTCGACGATCTGCGGGATGAGACCGAGTTCGACGCGGCCGATGAGGCGCTGGAGGGCGTCGATACCGCGGGTCGCGTGGACGACGCCGACCATGCCGACGCCCGCGAGGCGCATGTCCGCGAAGACCTCGAAGTCGTCCGTCTTCCTGACCTCGTCGTAGATGGTGTAGTCGGGCCGGACCATCAACAGCGAGTCGGCGGTCTTGGCCATCTCGCCGCCCAGCGCGGTGTACTGGGTGATCTCCGGGCCGACCTGGAGGTCGCGGGGCTTCTCCATGGTCTTGACTGCGAAGTCGGACTGCTGGAGGAACTCCGCGACGGCCTGGGCGAAGGTGGACTTCCCGGCGCCGGGCGACCCGGCGATGAGCACGCCGCGCTGGCGTTCGAGCAGGCGCTCGCGGAGGTCGTCGGCGTGGTCGTAGTCGTCGAGGTCGGTCTTGACGATGGGCCGGACGGCCGTGATCTCCAGCGCGTCCGAGAAGGGCGGGCGCGCGATGGCGATCCGGAAGGTCCGGAACTGGACGATGGTCATGCCGGGTTCGTCCAGTTCGACGAAGCCGTCGGGGCTGGCGCGGGCACCTTCCTCGACGTCCGCGGCGATATCGAGCAGGTCGGCCTCCGTCAGGGTCTCCTCGCGAATCGTCTCGTAGTGCATGTCGCCGATGGACCCGCGCTTCGCCATCGGGCGCGTCCCGACCTTGAGGTGGACGCTCATCGTCGTCTCGTCGAAGTACTCCTCTATCTGGAGGCGCTCGACGGTGCGACCGCGGGGCTCGACGAACTCGACGGCCAGCCCCTTCGCCCGGGCGACCTCGGCCTGGACGTCGTCGCTGGTGACGAGGGTCGCGCCGCGGTCGCCGGCGACGTCGCGGATGAGCGCGTCGATTTCCCCCTCGCCGGCGTCGCGCTTCTCGACGGCCTCGGGGCGGCGGCCGACGTACTCGACCTCGATGCGCCCGTCGGCCTCGAGGTCGACCAGGCGCTGGAGTTCGGCCAGCCCCTCCCACCCGGTGGCCCGGCCGTCGTTCGCCTGTGACTCCAGTTCGCCGACGACCGCCTCGGGGACCACGACGGTGGCGTCGGCGAACTCGCCGTCCTCGACGCGCTCGCTGACGCGGCCGTCGACGACGACGCTCGTGTCCGGAACGAGTTCCATACCCGACATACCCGTCGTTCACTGATAAGGCATCCGAAGGGACCGAACGGAAACGCTTTTCGGCTCGCTGTTCGACCTCCGCCTGTGAGTCCCTCCACCTCGCTGCCAGCTGCACTGCCCGTCCGAACGTACATCGAAGAAGGCGGCCGCATCGCCGCCATCCTCCTCGTCTGGGGCGTCCTCGCTGCCGTCGCGACGTTCGTGATTGGGAACTTCGGCTACCGGAGTTCCATCATCGCCATCGTCGGTCAGTGGCTGGGGACCGTCCTGGGCCTGGTCGGCGTGCTGAATGCCGTGCTGTACGTCGTCTTTCGGGCGATAGACTACTGGCGCGCATAGCCAGCAAACTACCGGCACATTTCACTTCCTCCTTGGACTCCGTCCCGGAAACAGCTAGATTAAAAAATCGAACATTGACCCCAATGATTAGACACAATTGAACACTCACCTACTGAAACGGACCAGTGGAGAGGATGCACTTCTGACCCGAACTGACCCGAACACTTTACCAATACGACAATCAACCAAGGATTATGCTCGGATTCATCATCTTTGGATGGCCAAAAAGGGAGAAATTTCTTGGGACATCCTCTCCTGGCTTCTGCCACCACTGTCAGAATGAGGTCATGTTCGGGCTGGTGAAGACTCGTCGCTGGTTCACGCTATTCTGGATCCCGCTCATTCCCCTCGAACGCGCGGACCATTACCTCGTCTGCGATATTTGCGGGGCGTTTCTTGAGTTAGACACGGACACAACCGATGCCGCGAAAGAGATGACCGAGAAAACTGAGATGGCAGCCGACGGCCGAATGCCCGAAGAGGAGTATTACGCCGCCGTTGAGGACTTCTTTGCAGAAGTCCGTGGCGAGGCCACCCCGCAATCTTTGGAGGAGGATGCCCCGCTCGATGATACCGACATCAATGAGATAGACGCCGATCAAACGAGATACATCCAATAGCGGTCGGTTCCATGGTCAGATCTCCGTTCCTCCTTGAAATCCGTACTGGGGGAGAAAACGATGGCTGCGTTACGGGACCTCCAGTCGGAGGGCGATCATGAGGGATCGCCAGCAATCCAACCGGCATCTATCGCTCACTTTGGGGGGGGGGGGTTTCGCGAAGCTGATGGGTTGGGCGGCAACCCGAAGAAACCTCCAGTAGTTCTGCTCTATCCAGTTGCTCCGATTGACTCGGCCAGCTGATCGTTGGAATCAAAATTTCCGGGTTTGTTTCGACTGCTACTTTCGGGTTGATATAACTCTCTACCGCGAGGCGGTTGAAAGCCCTCACCCACTCGCGGCCGCTGAGTGACATATCCTCGCTTGCGCTCGGATAGGGGTCACTCAGCGACACGCGACCGGGTTCGCCCTTTCAGTCCCCCAGGTAATTTGCCAGCCTTAGCCCACTGAGAATCCGAATTCCTGGTGGACTGAAAGGGCGAGGCCGTCTCGCGTGCGCCTCAGCCGGCCCTATCCGAGCGCCAGCGAGGATATCCTGCTGAGCGTGCGCGAGACGGACGAGGGCTTTCACTTCCATCACTCGGATTGACCGAGATCTGCTGATACACTCGCAAAATTACGTCTAAACAAGGCCGAATTTCTACAAGTCAAATGAAAAATAGCAGCTGAGTGGCCTTCCTCAGACCGCGAGGTACTCCGCCAGCGCCGCCTCGTCGTCGAGGGTCGCCCGGTCGAGTTCCTCGACCAGTTCGCCGCGGTCCATCGCGTAACAGCGGTCGGCCATCCGGCGGATGACGCCGAGGTTCTGCTCCACGAACAGCACCGTCGTGCCGAGGTCGGCGTTGATGGCCTGGATGTCCTCGCTGATCTGCTGGACGATGGAGGGCTGGATGCCCTCCGAGGGCTCGTCCAGGAGCAGCAGGTCCGGGTCGGCGACGAGCGCCCGTCCGATGGCCAGCATCTGCTGTTGGCCGCCCGAGAGCGTGCCCGCGTCCTGGTTCGCCCGCTCCGCCAGGATCGGGAAGTAGTCGTAGACGGCGCCGAACAGCGTCTCGCCGCCGTCGGCGTTGATCCACGTCCCCATCTCGAGGTTCTGCTCGACGGTCAGCTCCGGGAAGACCTCGCGGCCCTGCGGGATGTAGCCGATCCCGGCCCGGGCGCGGTCGTTCGCTGGCGCGTCGGTCAGGTCCTCGCCGTCGTAGACGATCGAGCCGGACATCGGCTCGATCAGCCCGATGACGGTCTTCAGCAGGGTCGTCTTGCCGACGCCGTTCTTGCCGACGACGCCGACGATCTCGCCTCGTTCGACGCCGAAGTCCACGTCGCGCAGGACCGGCGTCGTGTCGTAGCCGGCGGTGACGGCGTCGAGGTCAAGCATCGCCACCGTCGTCACCTCCCAGGTAGATCCGCTTGACGGCCGGGTCGGCCTCGATCTCCTCGATCGGACCCTCCCGGAAGATCTCGCCCTGGTGGAGCACGGTCACCTCGTCGGCGATGGCGCCGACGAAGTCCGTGTCGTGCTCGATGACGACGAAGGCGATGCCCTGTTCCTCGTTGAGGGTGCGGATGCGCTCTGCGATTTCGTCGCGCTCCTCGACGGAGAGCCCGGCGACGGGTTCGTCGAGCAGGAGGAGGTCCGGCTCCAGCGCGGCGGCCATCGCGATCTCCAGGCGCTGTTGCTGGCCGTGGGCGAGGTCGCTGACCGTCGCGTCTGCGCGGTCGGCGAGACCGATCTCTTCGAGGGTCTCGGCGATCCGCTCGTCGCGTTCGGTCCCGCTCAGGTACTGCTGGAGCGGGAGGCGCACGTTCTCCCGGACCGTCAGCCCGCCGTAGACGCTCGGCACTTGGAACTTCATGCTGATGCCCCGACGGATGCGCTCGTGGGGGTCCAGGTCCGTGATGTCGGTCCCGTCGTAGTAGACGTGGCCCTCGGTCGCCCGGTGGGCGCCGGTGACGAGCTTCAGGAGCGTCGACTTCCCGGCGCCGTTCGGGCCGATGAGACACCGGAGTTCGCCCTCCGCGACCGAGAGGTCGACCTCGTCGGCGGCGCGGAAGCCGCCGAAGCTCTTGACGAGGCCGTCGGTCTGGAGCAGCGTGTCCGTGCCGCTGCCGGTCTGGATCTGGGCCCGGCTTTGCTTGACGTTCGGGTAGCGACTGCCCCGCTTGACGTGGGCGTCCGCGTCGTCCCCACTCGCGTCGTCGGCGCTCATGGGTTGGCCTCCCGGGCGGGTTCGGTCGTCGACGAGGACGACCCTGGCCGCGGCCAGTGGCGGTCGAGGAAGGCCTCGATGCGCGGGATGGCGCCGTCCGGCAGGAACATGATGACGCCGAGGAGCAGCGCGCCGATGATGATGAGCGCGAAGTCCGCGGCGTTGACGCTGAGCCACTCGTTGAGGTACGAGACCGCGACGGTCCCGACGATCGCACCGAGCAGGCTCTCGCGCCCGCCGACGCTGACCCAGACGACGGGCAAGGCGGCGAACGAGAGCGAGAACACGCTCGGGTCGATGTAGCTCCCCCAGACGGTGAACATCACGCCGCCGAGGCCGGCCAGGCCACCGCCGATGGTGAACATGACCAGCTTCACGCGCTTGACGTCGTAGCCGAACATGCGGGTCCGGTCCTCGTCCTCCCGGATGGCGACGGCCACGCGGCCGAAGTCCGAGTTGACGAAGGCGCGCAGGCCGAGGTAGGTCACCAGCACCAGACCGAACAGGAGCCAGTAGAACCACGATCCCGAGAAGGTGATCGCGGTCTCGCCGACGCCCAGCGAGAGCTGTGGGATGCCCGGCATGCCGTTGAAGCCGCCCAGCGCGGCCGCCCCGATCGACCACTCGCTCCCGGCGGTCTGGCCCATGAACGTGTGCAGGACCATCGCGGTCACGAGCGTGATGATGGTGACGTACACGTCCGTGACGCCGCCGTAGAACATGAAGTAGCCCAGCAGGAAGGCCCCGAGTGCACCTGCGAGGACGCCGCCGAGGAGCCCGGCGGTGATGCCCAGCGGGCTGGCCACGTTGAGCGTCACGATGCCGAAGACGTACCCGGCGACGCCGAAGAACGCGACCTGGCCGAAGCTGAGGATGCCCCCGTACCCCCAGACCAGCGAGAGGCTGAGCCCGAGGAAGACGTAGGCGAAGTACAGCGCGAACTGCACCGAGCCGAAGGCCCCGAACAGGAACGGGTAGGCCGCGAAGACGCCCGCGACGAGCACGAACCCGACCCAGAAGGTGCGACTCTCGCCGACGGCGTTCGGTCCCTCCAGGGCGCTCCGAAGCCGGCCGATCGGTCCCCGCTCGGAGCCCTCGACCGACCCGGCGGTCTCCGTCGCCACTCACCTCACCTCCCGGCGGTCGCGGAGCGTCTCGAGGAGGCCGGTCACGCCCTGCGGGAGGAACCGCAGGACGACGATGGCGAACAGCAGCATCGCGATCCGGCCCGCGAAGGTGCCATAGAGGTTCGAGAACGCGGCGTTGATGAACCCGAGCACGCCGCCGCCCAGCAGCGTCCCCGCGATGACGTTCGTCCCGCCGACGACGACGGCGACGAACGACTCCAGCAGGAACGAGGTCCCGAGACCGGGCCCGATGCTGAGCGTCGGGGCGTACAGGGCACCGGTGAGGCCCGCCAGCGCGGAGCCGACGGCGAAGGTGGCCATGTAGGTCCGCTCGGTGTCGACGCCGAGGGCGTTGGCCATGTCCTCGTTCTGGATGGTCGCGCGGGCGCGCATTCCGTAGCTCGTCCGCGTGAACAGCAGGTAGACGACCCCGATGGTCGCGATGCTGGCGCCCGCGAGGACGACGCTGTACATCGACGTCGAGTACCCGTTCCCGTACTGGATCGAACCCAGCGGCGTCCCGATTGCCGGCAGCGAGTTGCCGAAGATCACGCGCGCCCCCTCGATCATGATCAGGCTCAAGCCCCAGGTGGCGACCATGGAGTCGAGCAGGCGGTCGTACATCGGCGTGACGACGGGGCGCCCGATGGTCCGCTGGGCGACCCAGTTCGGCACCGCGCCCGAGATGATCGACCGTTCGACGATCACGCCGACGACCGCCGCCGCGACGACGCCGACCACCATCGCGATTGGCAGGGGCAGTCCCGCGTTGGCGCTCAGGGTCGTTCCGTACGCGCCGACCATGATGAACTCCCCGTGAGCGAGGTTGATGACGCCCATGATGCCGAAGATGATGGCCAGCCCCGCCGCTGCCAGCACGATCCGCGGGAAGCTGTTGACGAACTGGAACAGCAGGTTCAGGCCGTTGACCACGTCACCCCGCCTCCTCGTAGTAGTCCTGTGGGGTGTACTGGGTCTCCTCGTCTTCCGCGGTGAGGTCACAGCCGACCGTGTCCGTGAGGAACGTCTCCGGGATGACCCGGTCGTCGACGGCGGTGACGTTGTGCTCCGCGTCGGACTTCATCACCCACATGTGGTGGTCGACGTGGTGCGTTTCGGGCACGAGGCTGATCTCCTCGCCCTCCGGGGCCTCCGGCGCGGGGTAGGAGATGCCAGACTCCAGGGCGGCCTTGACCTCCTCCTGCTCGAAGCTACCGGCCTGTTCGACCGCTTGCTTGTACAAGTACGTGCTGAAGTAGTTGGTCTCGGCCTCCTCGTTGAGGTAGGGCGCGTCGGGGAACATCTCGTAGTACCGGTCGACGAACCCACCGTCGTCGGTGTTCCGGGCCGTCGGAATCTCCTCCATGTAGTTGACGCCCGCGTAGATGTTGGCCATCGCCGGCGGGTCCAGCCGCCGGTGCTCGTACCCCTGGGCCATCGCCGTCGAGGTGCCGATGGGGACCTCCAGGCCGGCGGAGGCCTTCTGCTCGTAGAAGGCCGTGTGGTTCGCGCCGACGAGCATCGACATCACGAAGTCCGGGTCGGCCTCCTGGATGCGGTTGATCGTCGAGGAGAAGCCCGACTCAGACAGCGGGATGAACTCCTCGCCGACGACCTCGGCGTCGTTCTCGTCGGCCAGGACCTTCACCCAGTCGGCCGAGAGCTGCCCGAAGTTGTAGTCCGCGGCGATGGTGTAGATCTTCGGCCCGTACTCCTCGCGGAGGTACGGCAGGACGCTCCCGAGTTGCTGGCGCGCCGTCGGGCCGACGGCGAAGACGTTGTGGTCACAGACGCCGCCCTCGTACTGCGTCGTGTAGAAGTACAGCTGGTCGTTCTCGTCGATGATCGGCCGGATGGACTCGCGCGTGGCCGAGGAGTAGCCGGCCCAGAGGACGTCGACCTCCTCCTGCTGGATGGCCCGCCGCGTGAGCTGCTGGTAGCGCTGGTTGTCCGACTGCGGATCGGGCGCGAAGGTCTCGATCTGGTGGCCCATGATCCCACCGTCGGCGTTGATCTCCTCGATGGCGAGCATGCTGGCGTTGTACTTCGGCGTCCCCACCAGCGAGAAGTTCCCCGACCGGTCCTCGAGGACCCCGATGGTCATCGTGTCCGTTCCGTCGCCGGTCGTCCCACCGCCGCTCCCGTCGCCATCGCCGCCATCGCCGCCACTGCCTCCGCCGCCACCGTCGCCAGCGAGACAGCCCGCGAGGCCCAGCGCCGCAGCCGTGCCACCGGCGGCCGTCAGCAGGTCACGCCGCGAGATCCGGTTTGGCCCGTTCATCGTTCTTCCTCCGAAATAGGTTTCGATTCAGTGTGATTTGCAGCCGAGATAGCACGAACTATGCAACCCTGTTCCAGATTTCCTGGACATTCTCTCATATGCATCGGACAGTTCCTGACTTGAGACCGCCCTACAAAACCGTTCCCTAATGGTGATTGCAAACGTCCACTTAGTCACTATATTATTTAAGGTCTAAGACATAGGACTCATAATCTTAGACGAAACTGTTGAAATATAGGGGAAAACCATTGAAGCCAAAATTGCCCCGGGCCTTCCGTGGCCTGCGACGACCGTCGAGTGAACGCCCGTTGTGACTGCGGGTCTGTCTCCGGTCGGTTCGTGGACCGATTTCCGGTTTTCGCCACTCGGACTGGAGAATCGAAACCGCGAGTTCGCGAGGTGGATGTGGAAACTGGACGGGGCAACTCGCCGCAGGACGGGGGACAGTCGCGACCGGTCGCGTTAGAAGAGCGGGAGCGCGACGGCGGCCCCGAGCGACGCTGCGAGCGCGACGACGGCGACGCCGGTCACGAGACGGAGGAGGCCGGACAGGCGGCCGTGGCGCCGGGAGAGTCCAAACAGTCCGCCGACGCCGGCGCCGATGGCACCCATGGTCGCCGTGATGCCCACGGCGTACGCGGCGACCGACAGCCCCGCGGCCGGGAAGCCCTGGGCCGGGATCACCGTTCCGAGGAACGCGATCATGGAGAGGGGCGGCGACAGCGTGAACAGCGCCCCGAGGAGCCCGGTCTTCAGGTACGCACGCGTCCCGTGCGTGTGGTCGTGGCCCCCGACCAGCGGCAGGTGGACGTGTGGTTCGTGGTGGTCGTGACCGTGGTCGTGGCGCCCGTATGAGTGGGTGTGATCGTGTGCGTGGTCGCGCGCGACGGCGCGGTACCCCCGGACCGCGAGGAGGCCACCGAAGACGCCGAGGGCCACCGAGACGACGAGCGTGCCCACGGTGTCGAGAATCGCCGGGAAGGCGGCGTTTCCGAGCACCAGGTAGGCGACTGCGAGCCAGACCATCACGAGTGCGACGTGCCCCGCCGAGAAGCAGACGCCCACCAGCGCCGACAGGCGGGAGTCGCCGTACCGGCCGGTCAACGAGGAGATGCCGGCGACGTGGTCCGGTTCGAGGGCGTGGGTCACGCCGAGGGCGCCGGCGGTCGCCAGCGCACCGAGGACCGAGACGCTCATCGCTCGCGCCCCTCGCGCGAGCGTGCCTGTCCGACGCCGAGGCCGTCGTGAACTCGATGCATCCGGTCGACGTTCCGGCCCCGGGGCTAAGGGCGTTTACGATTTGGCAAGTATTGTCTGTCCAGCCGAGTCTTATTACATCGTGGCTGAAAGACGCCAGCAGAGTGACCGATACGATGAATATAGCCACTTGCAGCGCTGACATGTCAAGTATTGGCCGGGGCGGAGGGCCGCGAGCGTGACCGACTCGCTCGTTCCGGGCGAGGTCGTGACTGGCGACGACCCGGTGACGATCAACGAGGGCCGGGAAACCGCCACGGTCACAGTGGCGAACACGGGGGACCGCCCGGCCCAGGTCGGCTCGCACTTTCACTTCGCCGAGGCCAACGCCGCGCTCGCGTTCGACCGCGCGGCGGCCGTCGGCAAGCGCCTGGACATCCCCGCCGGGACGGCCGTCCGCTTCGAACCCGGCGAGGAGACGACCGTCGACCTCGTGGCCATCGGCGGCCGGCGTCGCGTCCAGGGGCTGAACGGCCTCACCGACGGCCCCGTCGACGACCCGGACGCGATCCTCGAACGGGTCCGCGGACGCGGTTTCCTGTCGACGGAGGGCGACCAGTCGTGACCCGCGACGTCCGACGGGAGCACTACGCGAACCTCTACGGTCCGACCGTCGGTGACCGCGTCCGCCTGGGCGACACCGAACTGTTCGCGGCCGTCGAGGAAGACTACCGGACCCCGGGCGACGAGGCGGTCTTCGGCGGGGGAAAGACGCTCCGCGACGGGCTGGGGATGAACGCCGGGGCGACGAACGAGGACGGGGCGCTGGATTACGTCCTGACCAACGCGACGGTGATCGACCCGATCCTCGGCGTCGTCGCCGGTGACGTGGGCATCCGCGACGGCCGGATCGCCGGCGTCGGCAAGGCCGGCAACCCGGACACGATGGACCGCGTCGACCCCGAACTCGTGGTCGGGCCGGGCACAGACGTCTACCCCGCGGAGGGCAAGATCGTCACGCCGGGCGCGCTGGACGTTCACGTCCACTTCAACTCCGCCCAGCTCGTCGAGCACGCGCTCGCGTCCGGCGTCACCACCATGCTCGGCGGGGGCTTCGGCGGCGGCGCGACCACCTGCACGCCCGGGCCACGGAACGTCGAGCTGTTCCTGCGCGCCGCAGAGGACTGGCCGGTCAACGTCGGCTACTACGGCAAGGGCAACGCCAGCGAGCCCGAACCGCTCCGCGAGCAGGCCCGGGCGGGTGCCTGCGGGCTCAAGCTACACGAGGACTGGGGATCGACCCCGGCGGCCATCGACACCTGCCTCTCGGTCGCCGAGGAGCTGGACCTCCAGGTCGCGATGCACACGGACACGCTCAACGAGGCGGGGTTCCTGGAGAACACGGCGGCCGCCATCGACGGGCGGACTATTCACCTGTTCCACATCGAGGGCGCCGGCGGCGGCCACGCGCCGGACATCATGGAACTGGTCGGTGACCCGAACGTGCTCCCCTCGTCGACGAACCCGTCGATGCCCTACACCGTCAACACCTTCGACGAGCACCTCGACATGGTGATGGTCTGTCACCACCTCGACCCGGACATCCCCGAGGACGTGGCCTTCGCCGAGTCCCGCGTCCGCGCGGAGACCATCGCCGCCGAGGACGTGCTCCACGACCTGGGGGCCATCTCCATGATGACCTCCGACTCCCAGGCGATGGGCCGCATGGCCGAGGTGATCTCCCGAACCTGGCAGACGGCAGACAAGATGAAGCGCCAGCGGGGCCCGCTCCCCGCCGACGAGGACGAGCCCGGCGACAACGCCCGCCTCAAGCGCTACGTGGCGAAGTACACCATCAATCCTGCCATCACGGCGGGGATCGACGGACACGTCGGGTCCCTGGAGCCGGGGAAGCTCGCCGACCTCGTCCTCTGGGACCCCGCGTTCTTCGGGATCAAGCCCGCGGTCACGTTCAAGGGCGGCTTCCCGGTCTACAGCGCGATGGGCGAGGCCAACGGGTCGCTGATGACCTGCGAGCCCATCAAACAGCGTCCCCGCGCTGGCGCGATGGGGTCGGCCAAGCAAGTCCTCTCCCTGACGTTCACCAGCCAGGTCGCGGCCGAACGAGAAATCGGCGAGGCATACGATCTCGACACGCCTGTCGTGCCCGTCGAAGGCCCCCGGACCCCCGGCAAGGACGCGATGGTCCACAACGACTACTGCCCGGACGACATCGAGATCGACCCCGAGACCTTCGCCGTCCGCGTCGACGGCGAACACGTCACCTGCGAACCGAGTGAGGAACTTCCACTGGCCCAACGGTACCTGCTATGAACCTGACACCCAAAGAGGAGGAGCGGCTGCTCACCTTCATGGCGGCAGAGCTCGCGCGCCGCCGCAAGGACCGCGGCGTCGCGTTGAACCACCCCGAGGCGGTGGCGTACGTCAGCGACTGGTGCGTCGAGCGCGCCCGCGACGGCGAGTCGGTCGCCGAGATTCGCGCCGGCGCCTCCCAGTTGCTCGGCCGCGAGGACGTCATGGCGGGCGTCCCGGAGATGATCGACACGATCCAGGTCGAGCCGGTCTTCCCGGACGGCACGAAGCTGGTGACAGTCCACGACCCCATCCGGTCGGACAGCGTCGGGACGGCAGATTGCGAGGCCGACCGGAGGGAGGCCTCGGACAGTGGGAGCGGGGAGGAACGACCCGTGAGCAACAGCGAGGCCGACCGGAGGGAGGCCTCGGACAGTGGGAGCGGGGAGGAACGACCCGTGAGCAACAGCGAGGCAGAGTCGTGACCCTCACCCACCGCGACGTCGCGACGGTCGGCGTCGGCGGCCCCGTCGGCTCCGGCAAGACCTCGCTGCTGTCCGAACTCGTCCCCCAGCTCCGCGAGGAGGGCCTGCAGGTCGGCGTCATCGCCAACGACATCCTGACCCAGGAGGATGCCAACGCCCTCCGGGAGCGCTTCGACGGCGTCGTCCCGCCGGCACTCGTGGCGGGCGTCGAGACCGGCGCCTGCCCCCACACTGGCATCCGGGAGGACCCGTCGATGAACCTCGCGCAGATCGACGCCTTCCTCGAGGACTATCCCGACCTCGATCTGGTCCTCGTGGAGAGCGGCGGCGACAACCTCGCGGCGACGTTCAACCCCGAACTCGCCGACTACTCGCTGTACGTCATCAGCGTCGCCGAGGGCGACGACATCCCCCGCAAGCGCGGCCCGGGCGTCGTCGACTGCGACCTGCTGGTCGTCAACAAGACCGATCTCGCCGAGCACGTCGGCGCGGACCTCGGGACCATCGAGCGGGACGCCCGGACAGTCAGGGACGGTCCCTTCGTGATGACCAACTGCAAGACCGGCGAGGGGGTCGACCAGGTGCTGAACCACGTCCGCAAGGGGGTGCTCTTCGCGTAGATGGCGGCCGACGTGCCACGGGGGTTCGACGCCTACGCAGACGAGCCGGTGCCGCAGGCCGCGCCGGGGTCACCCGGGAAGACCGGCCGACTCGCCCTCACCTTCGAGCACACCAGCGACGGGACGCGACTCGTCCGGGACTTCGCCCAGGCGCCGTTCCACGTCTCTGGCACGCTCGATTCGGACCCGATCGAGGAGGCCAGCACCGTCGTCGTGCAGTCGCCCACGGGCGGCGTCGCTCAGGGCGACCGCCGCGACATCGCTGTCTCTGTCGGCCCGGACGCGATTGCCCACGTGGGCACGAGCGCGTCGACGAAGGTCTACTCGATGGATTGCAACTACGCCAGCGAGCGCGTCTCCCTCTCGGTCGAGTCCGGCGGTCACCTGGAGTACGTGCCCGAACCGACGCTCCTGCACCCCAACTCGCGCTTCAGCCAAGCGACCACGGTTCAAGTGGTCGACGGGGCCTCCGCACTCCTGAGCGACGTCGTCGTGCCGGGCCGCCTCGCCCGGGGGGAGTGCTTCGACTTCGAGCGGTACGTGTCCCGGACCGAGATTCGCGGGCCCGGCGGTGACCTTTTGGCGACCGACGCGACCCACCTCGAACCGCCGATGGGCTCGCCGCAGGTCACCGGCGTCCTCGGCGACCACGCCGTCGTCGGGACGCTGTTCGTCGTCGCCCCCGACGCCGACGCAACCGCGCTAAGCGACGCACTGCACGAGGCAGTGGCGGCTGAGGGCCCGGCCGGTGCGGAAACGCCCGGCGATGCGGGTGCGACCACGCTCCCCAATGACGCGGGCGTCCTGGTCCGTGCCCTGGGCGAGACGAGCGAGCCGGTCCGCGCGGCGATCCGTGAGGCCTGGGGCGTCGCCCGGCGTGAACTGCTGGACGCACCGCTGCCGCCGAGGCGACGATGACCATGGAGGTCTTCGACACCTACGAGGGAAATTCGGCTGAGGATTCCATCGCCGACCGTCTCGCGGCGGCGGAGGTGGCGACCGTCACGGTCACCGACGACGAGCGGCGCCGCTCGCGATTCCGCGCCGAGACCGACGCCGGCACCGAGGTCGGCGTCGTCCTGGCGCGGACGCTCCGGGCCGGCGACGTGCTCTCGACGGGCGACAAAGACGGCCCCCTCCTCGAAGTCGCGCTCGAACCGATCGAAGCCCTCGTCGTCAACCTCGGGAACGCGGCGGGGGACCTCACGGCGGCCGCCGCCCTGGGACACGCCGCCGGCAATCGCCACTGGGACCTGGCGATCCGGGGCGGGGCGGTCCTCTTTCCCGCCACCGAGTCCGACGAGCGGATGACCGCCAGCCTCGAACCCCATCTCCCGGACGGCGCCCCCGTCGAGTGGGACACGGTCTCCCCCGGGCTGTTCGACGGCGGGCCGGGCAACGGCCCGGATCACGACCACACGGAGGACGGAGGGCACGTCCTCGGGCGCCACGTCCACCACGACCACAGTCACGACGAGGACGAGAGCGCGGGCGGTGAGGACGCGTGAGCGAAGACCACCCCGACCTGGCGGCCCTCCAGCTCGCGGACTCGTTCCTCCCCGTCGGGGGCTACTCCTCCTCGTACGCGCTGGAGCAGTTCGTCGAGCAAGGCACGGTGACCGACGCCGAGGACCTCGCGTCCGTGCTCAAGGCGTACCTGCGGAGGCAAGTGGGGCCGTGCGATCTGGTCGCCCTCAGAGCAGCCCACGCCGCGGCAGCAGCCTACGACGTGGACGACCTCGTCCGGATCGACGAGCGCCTCCACGCGACGACCCTCCAACGGGAGTTCCGCGAGAGCGCGACGCGGTCGGGCGCACGGCTCTGTGACCTCTGGGGGGAGACCCGCGACTCGCCGCTCCTCGACGCATACGTCGACCGGGACCCGCCCGGGCACTACCCGGTCGTCCTCGGCGTCGTGACGGCGGTGGCTGGGATCGGCGTGGAGCAGGCCTGTCGCGTCCACTGCCACTCCTTCTGCTCGGACATGCTCGGCGCCGCCCAGCGGCTCTGCTCGCTCGGCCACACCGCCACCCAGCGGGTCCTCGTGGCCCTCCAGCCGGCCGTGCAGGAGGCGGTGAAGCGGAGCGCCGACCGCTCGGTCACCGAGATGACGCCCTTCGCGCCGCTGATCGACGTCGCCGCGGCACGCCACGAGCGCACAGAGCGTCGCCTGTTCGTGAGCTAGAAAGGCCCCGGCGTCGAAGGGGGTGACATGGACGTCGAGGCGCTGACTCGCGAACTCGTGGCGATCCCCAGTCACGAGGACGAGACCGCCGCCGGGGACGCCATCGAGAACTGGCTCCGTGCCGAGACCGACGCCGCGGTCCGCCGGGACGACCACGGCAACGTCTTCGCCCGCCGGGGCGCGACCGACGAGGCGGCCCCCTCGCTCGCACTCGTCGGCCACCACGACGTGGTCCCACCTGACGACCCGCAGGTGACGGCTGCCGGCGAGTACGTGCTCGAACGGCGCGACGGTCGGCTCTACGGCCGCGGCGCCGCGGACATGAAGGGGGCCGTCGCGGCCGCGATGCTCGCCTTCCGCGATGCCGACATCGGTGCCGATCCGGGGGTCGCCCTCGTCTTCGCCTCCTTCGTGGGCGAAGAACTGGGTGGCGAGGGGGCCCAGGCTGCCATCGACGACGGCTTCGCGCCCGACTACGCCGTCGTCGGGGAGGGGTCGACCGGCTACGCGACGCCCGGCGTGACCGACGTCGCCGTCGCACACAAGGGCCGGCGCGGGTCCACCATCCTCGCCGAGGGGGTGACCACGCACGCCAGCCTCGTCGAACAGGGCGTCAACGCCATCTACCGGGCGACCGACGCCGTGGACCTGGTCCGCGACCTCGACTTCCCGGCCACGACGGTCCTGGGCCACGACGTCGAGGGGAGCCTTGCCGTGACGGAGATCGACGGGGGCAGCGCCTGGAACGTGATCCCCGACCACTGCGAGGTGACGGTCGACGAGCGGACGGTGCCGGGCGACCGCGCCGACCTGGCACGCGTCGAGGCGCTCGACGGCGTCTCGGTTCGGATCGACCAGGACCTCCCGCCGATGGCCTGCGACGACGCGGCCTTCGCGGACCTGGCTCTCGACGCTGCGGCGTCGGTGCAGGACGGCGACCCCGACCACGTGGTCAAGCCACACGCGTCGGACGCCGGGTGGCTCGCGCGGGCGGGCACGACCTGCGTGGTCTGTGGCCCGGCCGAGTCGGGGGAGGCCCACACGGCCGACGAGTCCGTCTCGCTCGACGTGCTGGCGCGCTGCGAACGGCTCTACCGCGAGGTGGCCGAGCGGTTCGCCCGACGGTGAGCGACGACCGCGTCGGCAATAGTTTTTCACCGAGAGGGGCGAAGCGACGCCATGGCTGTCGACGCAGACTACGACGCGTTCCTCGACCACGTCCGCCGGCTCACCTACGTCGGCGACGCCGGGTCGGTCCTGATGTGGGACCAGGAGGTAATGATGCCCGAGGGCGGGACGCCCGCCCGGTCCAAACAGCGCTCTGCGCTCTCGGGACTCCACCACGAATTGCTGACGGACGACGACGTCGCCGACTGGCTGGACGACCTGGCCGACGTTGACCTCGACGATGGACAGCAGGCGGTCGTCCGGGAGGTCAGTCGCAAGCACGAGCGCGCCAGCCGGGTCCCCGAGGACCTGGTCGAAGAGCTCTCGGAGGCCACCGCGAACGCGCACCCGGTCTGGGCCGAGGCGAAGGAGGCGGGCGACTTCTCGCAGTTCGCAGACACGCTGGAACACCTGGTCGACCTCCGCAGGGAGTACGCGGCGGCCATCGATCCCGACCGGGACCCATACGGGGTCCTCTTCGAGGAGTACGAGCCCTACCTCGGTATCGACACCGCCGAGGCGGTCCTGACCGACCTCCGCGAGGGCCTGGTCCCGCTCATCGACGAGGTCGCCGACAGCGACGTCGACCTGGCCACCCCCTTCGACGGGGAGTACGACACTGCCGACCAGCGAGCCCTGAGCGAGACGGCCCTCGACGCGCTCGGCTACGACTGGGACCGCGGACGGCTGGACGAGGCTCCGCATCCGTTCTCCTCGGGGACCCAGTTCGACGCGCGCGTGACGACGCGATACCAGCCGACCGATCCGATCGACGCGCTCTCTTCGACGATCCACGAGTTCGGCCACGCGACCTACACCCAGGGCCTGCCAGAGGACCACTACGGGACGCCGCTGGGCCAGTCCCGCGACCTCGTCGTCCACGAGTCCCAGTCGCGCTTCTGGGAGAACCACGTCGCCCGCTCCCGGCCCTTCTGGGAGTACTTTGCCGGCACCGTCGTCGACCACCTCGGGACGCCCGCGGACCCAGACGACCTCTACGAGGCCGCGAACACCGTCCACCCGGACACCCTCATCCGCGTCGAGGCCGACGAACTGACCTACCACCTCCACGTCGCGCTCCGGTTCGAGATCGAGCGGGACCTGATTCGCGGCGACCTCGATGTCGACGAGGTCCCCGGGGTCTGGAACGACAAGATGGACGACTACCTCGGCGTTCGGCCCGAGGACGACGGCGAGGGCTGTCTCCAGGACATCCACTGGTCCCACGGCAGCTTCGGCTACTTCCCGACCTACTCGCTCGGGAGTGTCCTGGCCGCCCAGCTCGACGAGGCGATCCGGGCGAACCGGGACGTCGACGCGCTCGTTCGCGAGGGCAAGTTCGGGCCGATCCGCGACTGGCTCCGCGAGCAGGTCCACCGCCACGGGTGCCGGTACACGACGCCCGACCTGATTCGATCCGCGACCGGGACGACCCTCGACGCCGACCCCTTCCTCTCGTACGCTCGCGAGAAGTACGGGAACCTGTACGACTGCTAGCTGGCGACGGAGCGGCGCCCCCAATTCTCACGCTCGAAAATTTGTGGTCGATAGTTTATGGGCCCCGGTCGGCAAGTGGCGTCTACGATGGCAATAGACGAGGAACTCGGGGACGTCGACGTGGACGCCGACGCCGCCAGCGACGTCGAGGCGGCCGTCGACCACGACGCGGGCTACGACCACGAGGCCGCGAGCGAGATCCAGACCTCGATCGCCGAACTCGAGGATTCCTCGGTCGAGATCGCGGAGCGCGTCGAGACGGTGCGGGAGGAAGCCAGCGAACAGCACGAGTCGGTCCGCCGGGTCGGGGACGAAATCTCGAACCTCAGCGCCTCCGTCCAGCAGATCGCCTCCTCCTCGGAGCAGGTCTCGGCCGCCGGCCAGCAAGCGAAGGACCTCGCGGAGAAGGGTCAGTCCTCTGCCGGCGAGGTCGGCCAGGCGATGCAGGAGATCCAGACGGCCGCCGACGAGGTCGCAGACGACGTCCGGACCATCCAGGAGAGCGTCGACGAGATCGACGAGATCGTCGAGGTGATCAACGACATCGCGGACCAGACCAACATGCTGGCCCTGAACGCCTCGATCGAGGCGGCCCGCGCCGGCGAGGCCGGCGAGGGATTCGCGGTCGTCGCCGACGAGGTCAAGAGCCTGGCCGAGGAGTCACAGACCCACGCCGCCGAGATCGAGGGCATGGTCGACCAGATCCAGGGCGACACCGAGAACGCCGTCGAGAGCCTGGAGCGGAACAACCAGCGCATCGATCACGGCATCCAGTCGGTCGACGAGGCGATGGACATCCTGGAGGAGATCCACGAGGCCGTCCGGGAGGTCTCCGACGGCATCGCCGAGGTGGCGACGGCCACGGACGAGCAGGCTGCCTCGACCGAGGAGGTCGCGAGCATGGTCGACGAGACCGTCACGAGCGCGGAGACGATCGCCAGCGAGACTGGCGAGATCTTCGAGGCGGTCCACGAGCAGACCGACCAGATCGTCGACGTCAACCAGGCCGTCGACGACCTCGTCGACGACCTCTGAGCGGGGTCGCGACCACCGGGGTCCTTTTCTCCCCCGCCGCCCTATCGCTGGCAATGACGCCGCCGGGGCTCGACGCGACGCAACTCGACCGCTACGCCCGTCACGTCATCATGGACGACGTGGGCCCGGACGGGCAGGCGCGCCTCCTCGACGGCTCGGTCTTCGTGGTGGGCGCTGGCGGCCTGGGATCGCCGGTCTGTCAGTACCTCGCGGCCGCGGGCGTCGGCCGCCTCGGCATCGCCGACGGCGACGACGTGGAGTTGAGCAACCTCCAGCGCCAGGTCCTCCACGGGACCGACGACGTCGGCCGGCCGAAGGTCGACAGCGCGGCCGAGGCCGTGGCGGCCATCAACCCCGACGTGACCGTGGACCGGTACCCCGAGCGCGTCACGCGCGAGACCGCGCCCGACCGCGTCGCCGACTACGACGTCGTCGTCGACGCCTCCGACAACTTCCCGACGCGATTCCTGCTGAACGACGCCTGCGTCCTCGCGGACACGCCGCTCGCCCACGGGGCGATCTACCGGTTCGAGGGCCAGGCGACCACGGTCACCCCCACCGGCCCCTGCTACCGGTGTCTGTTCCCCGAGGCGCCGCCCGCGGGCGAGATCCCCGACTGCGCCGAGGCCGGCGTTCTCGGCGTCCTCCCCGGCACGATCGGCGCCATCCAGGCGACGGAGGCGATCAAACTCCTCCTCGACGTCGGTGACTCGCTCGCCGGGCGACTCCTCGTCTACGACGCCGCCGCGCTCTCGATGGAGACCGTCCCGATTCGGCGGACCCCCGACTGTCCGGTCTGCGGCGACGACCCGCGGATCGACGCCGTGAGTGACGTCGGCTACGACGGCCGCTGCCGCATCGAGCAGTGACCCGGTGTCGGCCGTCGTCACCGTCTCCCCCAGGGTACCTTCACGACTGATAACCGGTGAGGTGCATTTAAGCGGACGGTCGCACCCAAGTGGAGTGCGACGTGACCGGGATGCCCAGGACCACCACGCCACGACGACTCGGGTCGGCACCGATCGGCCGCCTCGCGACGGCGAGCTACGGCCACCTGGTCGCCGCGCTCGTCCTGGTCTGGGGGGTCGGTGACGTGGGCTCGACCGGGCTGGCAGCCGCGGCCACCGGCTCGACCGCGCTGGAACTCAATCCGCTCATGCGACTCCTCCTCCAGGTCGAGCCGTTGCTCGTCCCGCTCGTCAAGGCCGCAGTGGTCCTGGCCGTGGCGGTCGCGCTCCACGGCTTCCGGGACGCCGTCGAGGGCCTCCCCGGCTGGCGTGCCTGGTTCCTGTCGATGGTCGGCGTGGGCTCGCTGGTGATCTGCAACAACCTCGCCGTCGCGGTCGCCGCGCTCGTCTAGCTGCCCCGCTGCGCGATCCGAACCCGCTGGGCCACGTCGCCGGGCGGGCGCTCGAACCGATCCGGATGCAGGACGCTCCCGAGACACTCGGCCGTCTCGACCAGGCGAGGGCCGGGCCGATTGACGAGGTGGTGGCCGTCCATCGCGTAGACGGCGTCGTTCTCGACGGCCGCCAGGTCGGCGATGCCCGGCAGGTCGAGGATCGCGTCCAGGTCCGCGAGCGTCTGGTCGATCTCGAAGCCACAGGGCGCGAGGACCAGGACCTCCGGATCGTACTCGCGGACAGCCGCCCACTCCCGCGGCCGTGACCGCGCCCCCGGGTCGGCCAGGCCGTACGCGCCGCCGGCGACGTCGATCACGTCGGGCATCCAGTGGCCCGCGACCATGACGGGATCGAGCCAGTCGAGGATCGCCACGCGCGGCCGACGGTCTGCGTCGGCCGTCCGCTCGGCGACGGCGTCGAGGCGGGCCTGGAGCTCGGACCGGTACGCGGCGGCTCGGTCCTCGCGGTCCAGCGCCGCGCCGATGCGTTCCACGTCGTCGAGGACGTCGTCGAGTCGGTGCGGGTCGGTCGTCAGCACGTCGGCAGCGAGCCCGAGGTCGTCGACCGCCTCGCGGACGAGTACCTCGTCGACGGCACAGACGTCACAGATCCCCTGGGAGACGATCAGATCAGGGTCGAGAGCGGCGAGGCGGTCGCGGTCGACCGCGTACACGCCCTCGCCGTCGGCCACGGCGGCCTGGACCTGTGCGTCGATCTCGGCGCTGCTCGCGTCCGGATCGACCCGCGAGCGGTTGACCGCTGGCAGGTCGCGGGCCGCCGGCGGGTGGTCGCACTCGTGGGAGACGCCCACCGGTTCGACGCCGAGCGCGAAGACGATCTCGGTGGCCGACGGCAGGAGCGACACGACGCGCATGGTCGGGACTCGGCGGCCAGGCACAAGAGGGTGACTCCCGGGGGTCAGAACGGCAGGTGCCGCCGGATGGCCTCGACGACGCCGCCCCCATCGTCGCGTTCGGGCTGGCCGACCACGTCGTCGTCGGGGACGATGACCGTCCGCTGGCCGTCTTCGCTGGCGTCGATGAGGCCGTCGTCCTTGAGCGAGGCGAGCGCGTCCTCGAGGGCGTCGATGTCGACGTCGACGCGGGTCCGGAGTTCGAAGACCGTCATCCCCTCCTCTGCCCGGTCGGCGAGGGAATCGAGGATCGCCACCTCTGTCCCATCTCGGTCCCGATACTCCGGTTTCGCCCGCATAGGTGTCCGTACCACGCCGTGGCTCTTACCGTTATTGGAGGCCGAACGCTTATGTGCAGGAGGCGGGCACTTCGAAGCAATGAGCCTCAAGTGTTCGATCTTCGGTCACCGCTTCGGGGAACCCTCCGTCGAGCGGGACCGCGACGAGTCGGGGAGCGAGGTGGTGATCACCATCCGCGAGACCCAGACCTGCGATCGGTGTGGCCACGAGCGGGTGGTCTCGGAGAACAAGGAAGTGACGACGCTGGAGACGCCGGACGAGGAGTCGGCCCAACCGACGGACGAGGCGGCCGACGACAGCCCCACGGTACCCGACGAGGTCGACGACCTCGCGGCCGTGAACGCGGGCGAGAGCGACGACACGTCGAGTCCGGGTACGGAGGAGTCCTACGACCCCGAGACGGACGACGCGACCATCATCGAGGACTCGCCCGAGCAGTCGATCGTCGAGGAGGCCGAACCCGACGCTCCGGCGGACGACGCCGCGGCCCCTGGGACCGTCGAGGGCTCTGCGTCGGCCGACGACGCGGCGACCGATGACGACGACGCCGTGATCCTGGAGGAGGACGCTGATGCGGACGCGGGCGAGGCGTCGGACGACCCCGAAGACCGCGACCCCGGCGCGTGGCCGGAGGAGCCGGCGGACGAGAGCCCCGAGTGGGAGCCGCCGACGGACCTCGGTACGGAGTCGGCAACCGCTGCCGACGAGTCGAGCCCGGACGTGGAGCCGGTGGGCGAGGCGGTGACCGTCCCCCAGGGGACGTTCCGCTGCCCGGAGTGTGGCTTCACGACGCCGGTGGAGTCCTCGTCGCTGCGAGAGGGCGACTTCTGTCCCGACTGTCACACCGGCACGCTCGAACACGACCCGGACGCGGAGTGAGCACTCCGCGGGGCGACCGTGGCTCGAAAAACGTAAGACGCCGCTCGGCAAATCCACTTGCCATGCGCGAGTACAAGATGCGCCGCGGGGAGCACCTCCACGAGCGCGTCGAGGACATCGAGGCGTTCGTCGAGGACTACTTCGGCCCGGTCACTGGCACCGAGGAGTACAACGGCAGTGACCTGCTGGTCGTTGAGGAGCCCGACAACCCGGTCTTCGAGCGCGTCGTCGCCGGCGCCGTCGAGTACAGCGGCAAGAAGGACAAACTCGCGCTCGAGATCGCCGAGCGACCGGCGGAGGAGGTCATCGCGGAGGGCCACGTCGACGCCGCCGAGGACGCGGTCGCCGCCAAGAACGACTTCCTCGAGGGAGCGACCGGCCGGGACGCCAAGTCTCGCCGCGAGTCGATGAAGCGCGACGTGGAGGACGACGCGGAGACGCCCGACGACGTCTGACGAGCCGACCGATTCTCACGACTGAGACGCGCCGCGAAAGCGGTAAGTACCTCCGTGACAATCTGTATCGTACGCCGCGCGCGCCGCGGCGTGACACGTATCCTCGTCGGGCCGGCCGGCGAGTTCGCGGCGGGCGCGCTTGGGCAGGGCACGGCCGCCGCACCGCTATATTTCCCGAGCGCTGGCGCCGGGCGCCGTCACTCCACGAGGCCGTAGCCCCGCCGGAACAACTCGACGTCGATCAGAATCACGACGACCGTCAGCGCCGAGAGCACGAGCAGCGCGGCGTTGGGGGGCACGTCGGAGTACGAGAGGAAGCCGTAGCGGACGCCGTTGACCATGTAGACCATCGGGTTGAGCAGCGAGACCGACCGGAACAGGGGCGTGAGAACGTCCAGCGAGTAGAAGACGCCGCCGAAGAACACCAGCGGCCGGACGATGAACTGGGTCAGGACCGTCAGATAGTCGAAGTCCTCCGCCCAGAGCCCGCCGATCACGCCGAAGCCCGCGAACAGGAGCGAGACGACGAGCATGAACGCGACCACGTACAGCGGCCGGGCCACGCCGATGCCCGTCCCCATCAGCCAGAGGAAGGCGACGCCGATGACCGCGATGATCGTCCCCACGAGCAGGCCGCGTAGCGCCGACGAGAGGACGTAGGCCAGCACCTTCGCGCGGTTAGACAGCGGCGAGGTCAGTACCTCCTCGATGTAGCGGTTCCAGCGCCCGTGGAAGATGGAGAAGGAGGCGTTCTCGAAGGCGTTCGAGATGGTCCCAAGGACGATCAACCCCGGGAGGATGAACTCGATGTAACTGAACCCCGCGATGGAGTCGATGCGCCCGCCGAGGACGACCCCGAAGACCGCGAAGTAGAGCACGTTCGTGATCATCGGCGGCAGGAAGGTGTTGCGCGGTCGCCGGACGAACCGCAGCACTTCGCGGCGGAGCAGCGTCTTGAACCCCGTCATCCCACTCGCACCGCTCGTCCCTGCCGGCTGATCGCTGCCCCCGACGACGGTGCCACCGTCCGGCCGGCCGCCGCTCATCGCTGGACCGCCCCCTCGGTGCGGGTCATGTCGACGAAGACCTCCTCCAACGACGCCCGGCGGACGTCGACGGCCGTGACCTCGTGGCCGGCGGCGTCGAGCTGTCTGATGACTGCCGGCAGGACTGCACCGCCACCCCTGGCGACGACCTCGAGGTGGCCGTCCTGCATCGTCGCCTCGACGACGTCCGCGTGGTCGAGCGACGGTGCGGTCGCCGGCGGCGCCGCCAGGTCGATCACCAGCGTGTCGGTGCCCCGGCTGGTGAGTTCGTCGGGGCTCGCCACCTCGACCTTCCGCCCCTCGTCGACGATGGCCACGCGGTCACAGAGCCGCTCTGCCTCCTCGATGTAGTGGGTCGTCAGGAGGATCGTCGTCCCGCCCTCGTTGAGGCGGTCGATGACCGACCAGAGGTCCCGGCGGAGCTGGACGTCGACGCCGGCAGTCGGCTCGTCGAGGATCAGCAGGTCCGGGTCGGAGACGAGCGCTCGCGCGAGCATGAAGCGTCGCTTCATCCCGCCGGAGAGCCAGTCGAAGCGGGTGTCGCGCTTCTCGTAGATGCCGACCGTGCGGAGTGCCTCCTCGGCGCGCTCCCGGGCGGCCGCTGGGCCGAACCCGTGGTAGCCCGCCTTGTGCTCCAGCACCTCGACGATCGGGAAGAACCGGTCGACGTTGAACTCCTGTGGCGCGAGGCCGATCCGATCCCTGGCCTCGCGGTAATCGTCCTCGACGTCGTATCCAAAGACGCGCGCAGTGCCGCCGTCGGCCCGAACGAGGCCGACGAGCGCGTTGATGAAGGTCGTCTTGCCGGCGCCGTTCGGGCCGAGGAGTCCGAAGAACTCGCCGGCGTCGACGGTGAACGAGAGACCGTCGAGCGCGCGGACGTCGCCGTAGGACTTGGTGAGGTCGTCGGCGTCGATCGCGGGGGCACCGTCGGTGGCCGTTCCCATCGCCGAACCGTCCGGTCCGGCGGCGGTTAAGCCCGTTGAACCCCGTTCAGCGCCCGAGTCGCTCGCGGCTGATGCTGACGCCGGCGGGGGTGATGATGAGCTGATCGTCGTCCTTCTGGACGATGTCGCCGCCCACCTCGCGGGCGACCTGCTTGAGTTCGTCGCTGATGTGCTCCATCGTCCGGTCCTTGGTCGTGTGGCGGGTGATGTCCGCGACCACGATGTCGCCGTCGTAGACGGAGTCCTTGATGTCGATGACGTCCTGCTTGTCGCTGATGTTGGCGATGCGGACCTGCTGGGTCGCCTCGACCCCGTTGGTCTCGAGGTCGCCGGCCGTGAGTTCGACGTAGTCGTCGGTGCGGCGGGCACCGGCGGCGTCCCCGAAAATCTTACTCATTAGTCCCATACCCACCCTGCCGGACGCTGACGGTTTAGGTTTTACGTCAGACGCACTCACCCGCGGCGGGACGGGCGGTTCGGCCCCACTCAGACCGTCAGTTCGTAGAGGTCGTCGCCGACGTGGTGGATCGAGTCGACGACCTTGCCTTCCTCGCCCAGCATCTCGTCGGCGTCCACGCGTGCACGACCGACCGCGAGCACCTTCCCGTGACTCTCCTCTGCGACGACGACGAGGTCACCCGCCGAGATGGTTTCCTCGGCGTCGACGATCCCGGGGCGCATGACGTCGGCGCCGTCGGAGACGAACTGGACGGCCCCGGCGTCGACGGTCACGATCCGTCGCTCGGGCGGGTACTCGTTCGCTCCGCGGACGGTCAGGAACGGTTCGCCCTCGTCGTAGAACACCAGCGGGTCGCCGTCGACGAGGACGACCTCCCAGTCGCCCCCTTCGAGTTCGACCTTCTCGAAGGAGTCCGCCTCGAGGGTGACGCCCAGCCCCTCGGCCAGCGCGTCCTGAATTTCGCCGATGGCGTCCGACCGGAGGTGGTGGCGCGACTTGACGTCCATGCGCGGAGCTTTCGCTCCGATCCAGTTAAGATCATAGTTTCCGCCCGGGGGACCGATGGCGCCCTCGCTACGCCTCGTCGTCGCTCGAGAGGTTCCGGAGGATGCCGATCCAGGCCGGGTCGCCGTCGTACTCGATGGCCCCGCCGTGGACCTCGACGTCGACGGACGCCCCGTCCTGGGCGGTTCCCTCGAAGCGGTACTTGAAGGTCTCGCCGTCCTCGGTGTCCCGCTCCAGGAGGCGCTCGGTCACGAGGTCCTTGTCATCGCTGTCGGTGATGAGCAGCGGCGTCTCGCCGACGAGTTCGCGCTGCTGGTACCCGAAGATCTCCGCGAGCTTCTCGTTGACGTAGACGAACTCCCCGTCCTGGACGATGAACACGCCCGCGAGTTCCTGCTCGACCAGGCGCTGGTACCAGGAGAGCGCGTTCCAGAACTGCTGCTGGGTCCGGTACTGCTCCACTGCGTTCTCGACGCGGTTGGCCAGCACCTCGTACTGGTCGGCCCGGACGCCCTTCTGCATGTAGTCGGTGACGTCCGCGGCGATGGCCTCGCTCGCGATCTGTTCGCTGCCCTTGCCGGTGAAGAGGATGAAGGGGAGATCGGGGTACCGCTCGCGGACGATCTCCAGGAACTCCAGCCCGTCGGTGTTGGGCATCTCGTAGTCGCTGATGACGCAGTCGACCGTCTCGTCCCGGAGTCGGTTGAGCGCCCCGACGACCGACGTCTCCGAGAGGACCTGGAAGTCCTCGTTGATCCGCTCCAGGAACATCGAGGTCACGTTGGTGATCTCGGGGTCGTCGTCCACGTGGAGGACCCGCACCGGCTCGGAGTCGTCTCCGAGCGCGACCGGGATCGGCACCTCGATCATGGCCTCCTCGGGGGGCTCGGTTATCTCGCCGCGGATCAGCGGCGCGTTCTCCTGGCTGATTCGGTGGCTGTCGCGCAGCACCGACCGGGGAATGCTCACGGCCTGCCGATGGCCGTTCGTCCGACTTCCGGTCATCGTCGTCCACCGTCCCGCGCCGTGCGGGCGCGCGTCCGGACACTGTCTCGGCGGGGAGTGGTCCGCCCCGCCGACCTGGGGGCGTCGGTCGACGAAAACTCGGCGCGTTGCGACGGTAGGGGGATCCTGCTTTCGACCATCCAAACAACTCTCGTTCGTTCGATAGCAGCGCGACGCTCATAAAACGTCGCCCGCGCGCGCACCGGATTGATGTTATTTTGGAAGAAGCTTTAGGGTAGGTTCGGGTCCGCCCCCTGCTATGGTGGGACATCGGGGCAGACTCTCGTTTCTGGCACGATCGCGCCCGCGGACCCCCGAATTCACCAGACGGCGCCCAAACTCTGCATATATTCATACTTAAGATTACTAAGAATATATCGGAAAACATCAGAAATATATAATTCTGGGGGCGGTCTTGGTGCGGTTGCACCATGCAAGACCACAACATCGCGACGTACCTCAAGGAGAACCCGCGGCTGATGGGCGTGCTGTTCACGCTGACCCTGCTGCTCAGTCAGGCAGGGACGGCGGCGGCTGGCGGAAACGGGATGTCCATTTTCTAAACGGCATTACAGAATTGCGTTTTAGCAGAGATCGTCCAGATTCAGTGACGAACACCAGCGGAGCTCTCCATCGATTCTGACCGGTATGTCCTCTAGTTGTAGAAACTGTATCAGTTCTGCTTTTGTCATCGAGAAACTCTCTATTCGACCGGAGGTAAGGAAGAACTCTTCAGCTTCGTCGATGTGGGGCATGAATACAGTTCCAAGCCCCGTGACGTCGGTCGAGAACGTCTCTATCTCTACATTGAAACTGTCGCCCACTGGGGTGATGTTGGCGAGGTTCGGCGTCCCACTCGCTGGCTGCGCCACCGTCATCCCACCGTCACCGACAACGATGTACTGTCCACCCAGAACGCTCTCTTCTCGCGCGATGGTCAACGCTGCCCTGAGCGGGAAACCGGAGTTCAGGAGCCGAGCCACGGTCTCCCCGATCTTCACCGCGCCCTCGTTGATGACGTCGTTGAGCGTGACGATGCCGCCGACGGCGCCCGCGTCGATCAGGCCGAGCCCCTGCTCGTAGGAGTTGCACGCGTTGAGCAGGAACGCCTGGACGCCGGTGCTCTCCAGGTCGGTGCGAACGTCCAGCCTCCCGTCGGCACACTCGAAGCCGTCGGACTCCGTGTGGCCGATGTAGTGGAGGAAGGCCGTGTCCTCGGCGAGGAGACCCCGCAGTTCGTCGCAGGTCAGGTCGCGGTGGACGTTCACCTCGAACGGCAGGCTGTCGCGGTTGCCGTAGGCCCGGTCGACCAGGTCGCGCTCGGTGTCCATCCGCGAATCGTTCAGGACGATGGTGATCGCGATGTCGCCGTCGACCGGCGCACGGTCGAGGCGGTTGTCGAAGGCCTCGCGGGTCAGCTTGCTCGCACCGATCGGAATGTCGTCCCCGATCCAGGCCTGTTCGAGCGAGTCCGAGGCACGCGGCTCGACGTACTGGGCCTCCTCGGTGCCCGACTGGCTGCCGGCGGACCGGGTCAGTACCTCCTCGGTCGCGGCGTCGGGCACCGACGGACTCGAGGCGGACGTCGAGTGCTGATTCGGGGTCTGGGTCCGGACGATGGCGAGGTCGTCGACGACGAACGGCAACTGCTCGATCGTCTGGGGCGTCGGCTCGACGTGGGTCGTCAGGCGCCAGTCTGGGACGTGGTCCTCGACGACCTCGTAGGGGACGTCGAGGTATTCGGCCACCTGCGTGGCGAGGGGCTGGTCGTAGAGCCACTCGAAGTCTAGGTCGACCAGTCGCTCGACTTCGCTCCGCTCGTGGAGGTCGATCTTGTACAGTCCCTCGGTGCGGGTGACGCAGTCCAGGAAGAACAGCTGTTTGAGCGTCCGCTCGACGGTGGCCTCGAACCCGCCCGGTCCCGACAGCGAGTGCGCGACGCCCTCGTCGGTGACCAGGCGCGGCGTCGGGGCGGGCTCGACCGAGGCGCCGAGGTAGTACGCCAGCGGCGCGGCGACGTAGACGACGTCGCGCCGGGCGGGGAGTTCGAGACGCACGCCGGTGTCCGGGGGTTCGAGTCCCTCCGGGATGTCGAGCGCGTCACCGATCTCGACGGAGGGCGGGTGACCGCGAAGCGATGGGAACGCCCGGTCGGCCGTCGTCGTCTTCAGGGCGGAGCCGAAGGTTTCGACGGCAGCCATCATGTCGACGGGGTCGGCCGTGGTCCGGACGGTCGCCGCCGGCCGCTCGTGATTCGACAGTGCGCCGAGTTCGATCCGCGTCGGGGTCTCGAAGTCGATGCGGAACTCCGTCGCGTCGGCGATGACGTCGACGGCCGCCTCGACTTCGACGTACGTCTTGAACTGAGTGAGCAACTCGATGCTGTACCGACCCGCGTCCAGGTACTCCTCCTCGAGTTGCTGGACCTGGGCGACGATCTCTCCCGACTCGTCGCGCACGAGGACGCCCGCGACGTTCGGCAGGGCGATCTCTGCGGCGGTCACCTGCACGGCTCGGTCGACGGGGAATCGGAACGCGTCCGTGGATCCTACCGTGGGCGTGACGGGCCTGTCGGTCCGACAGACGCAGCGTTCCTGCTCGACGCGGTCGACGATCTCGACCCCCGGCTGGTCTTCGAGCGCCTCGAAGCCGAGCGTCGGTTCTGAATCCCTCATTTCAACCCGGTTGCCGCAGTATAGACTTCCTACCGCGCACACGGGAAAAAAGGTACCGACGCGTCCGAGCCGCTCGTAACCACCGGTTAAACCCCTCGCTGTGGGCGATGGCGCCGATTTCGTTGTGTGGGTTCTTCCGACGTAGGCGGCCCCGGTCCCGCACGGCAGCGCGGCCGTCGACACCACTAACTAACCGGTCACCGTAGCGGGGGTATGACCGACGAGGACGCCCAGGCCGCCGCCGGGACGGCCGAGGGCCAGGGGCCAGTGGAGATCGACGAGGAGCTGTCGCGCCACCTGGCGAACAAGCGAGAGGAACTCTTCGAGAAGTTCGAGATCCCGGACGAGTTCCCCCAGGCCGTCCTCGAGGAGGCCCGCGAGCTCACGGAGGACGTCGGCAGCCAGATCGACTCCGAGGTCGACGATCGTCGCGACCTCCGGGACATGACGACGTGGACGACGGACCCGATCGACGCCCAGGACTTCGACGACGCCATCTCCGTCGAGGAGCGCGAGGACGAGTACGTCCTCTGGGTCCACATCGCCGACGTCACGCACTACGTCACCCCGGAGACCGCGATGTGGGAGGAGGCGCGCACCCGCGGAAATACGGTCTACCTTCCGGGCTACACCGTCCACATGCTGCCGCCGGTCCTCGCCGAGACCGTCTGCTCGCTCGTGCCCCACGAAGACCGACTCGCCCACACCGTCGAGATGCACCTCGATCCCGAGACCCTCTCCTACGAAACCATCGAGATCTACAAGTCCGTCGTCCGTAGCGACGCTCGCCTGACCTACGGCGAGGCAGAGACGCTGCTCGACGACCCCGACTCTGCGGGGGAGTTCCTCGAGGACCCCGACGTGGACCTCGCCGAGAAGTGCACCCTCGTCTGGGAACTCGCCGACCGGATGCACGAACTCCGCAAGGAGGACGGGTCGCTCGTCCTCAACCCCCGGCGCGACCGCGCACACACCATCATCGAGGAGTGCATGCTCAAAGCCAACAAGGCCGTGACCCACGAGCTGCAATGGTCCCGGGGCGTCGAGGCGATGTACCGCGTCCACCCGCAGCCGACGCCCGATCAGTGGAACGAGGCCCTCCGGGAGATCCAGGAGCTCGACGGCGTCTCCGTCCCGGGTGACTCCTGGGACGACCCGCGCAAGGCCGTCAACGCCACCCTGGAACAGGCTCCGGAGCGGCAGCTCGACTCGATCCAGTGGGCTGTGATGAAGGTCATGCCCCGCGCCCAGTACATGAACGATCCCTTCGGCGGCCACCACGCCCTGAACTTCGAGATATACGGCCACTTCACGTCGCCCATCCGCCGGCTCTCGGACCTGGTCAACCACTGGATCGTCTACACGAACGACGTTCCGGCCGACCTCGCCGTCCTCTGTGACCACGCCTCGGAGCGCCAGCAGGACGCCGAAGCCTGCGAGCGGGAGTACAAGACCTTCCTCCGAGAGGTCGGGCTCGATCCCGCGGCCGTGAACAACCGGGGCATCGAGGTCGTCGACGAGGAGGACTGACGCCGATCAGCGGCCCTTGCGCTCCAGGAAGTCCGTGGCTGCGGCCCTGAAGTCGACGCTGTCGATCGTCGAGCGATGCGTCGCTGCCGGGACGACCGCGGCCTCGGCGTTGCCGAACGCCGCGGCCAGGGCCACCGGATCGCCGACGACCTCGTCCGTCTCGCCGGCGGCCACGAGGACCGGCGTGCCGACCCGCCCCAGTTCCGCGGGCCGCCAGGTCGGTCCGGCGAGGCCCGCAGTCCCCTCGTCGTCCTCGCCGTTCGCCAGCAGGCGATCGCCGACCCCGCCGAGGACCGCGGCACCGATGCGGGCCTGGTGTCGCTGGAGGAGGAACAGCCCGACGTGGGCTCCCAGGCCGTAACAGAGCAGGTCAGCGCAGGCGACGTCGGCGTGGTCCATGCAGTCGACGACGGCGCTGGCCACGGCCGCCGGGTGGGCCTGCGCGGACTCCGCGCTGCGCTCGGACGCCCCTGCGACCGTCAGTTCGAGGACCCGCCGGCCACGGCCGAGCAACGCGTCGTCCCACCCTGCTGCTCGCCAGGCCGTCTCCGGGTCCGCGTTCACGCAGTGGAGGAGGACGACGGGTTCGTGCGGTTCGTCCTCGGGGAGCCTGTCGTGATACGTGACCTCGATTCCCCGGGCCTGGAAGCGGTCCCCCGTCCCCATCGTGCCCCTGGCTGTGCCGGGCTGGTACTTAACTGGTTCGTGTTAGCACACCGAACTGTCTCCGGACCGGTCGGTCCGGGGTCGGTGACCAGGCCGGCGTTTTTAACTGCCTGGGGGGGCTTACGTAGTGGCACCACCCCTCGCGACATGAACCAACTGGACTCGCTGGCTCGCGTCACCCTCGATACGCTCCCCCTGAACATCGCCGTCCTGGACGAGGAGGGGACGATCCTCTTCACCAACCGGGCCTGGCGCGAGTTCGCCGGGGCGGGACCGGCGTCGGACCGCGACATGGTCGGCGTCAACTACTTCGGCGCCACTGACACCGAGGACGACGAGCACGCCAGTGCGGCCCTGGAGGGGCTCCGGACCGTCATCGACGGCGAGGAGGACCTGTTCACCCTGGAGTACCCCTGTCACTCTCCCGACGAGAAGCGCTGGTTCCTGATGCGAGCCACGCGCCTGCACGACGCCGACCAGGGGAGCGTCGTGGTCGCCCACGTCGACATCACCGACCGCAAGCTGGCTGAACTCCGCGTCGAGCGCCAGCGCAAGGACCTGGAACGCCTGACCGATCGGCTCCACGGCCTCGTCGGTGACGTGATGGAGTCGGTCCTCCACGCACGGACTCGCGAGGAGATCGAATCGACCGTCTGTGGCCGACTCGCCGCCGTCCCCCAGTACGAGACGGCCTGGGTCGGCCGCTCCGACCTCCGGACCGACGAGGTCGTTCCCGTCGCGTGCGGCGAGCGGTCCCCGCCGGCGGACGCGTCGCTGTCTCTCGACGACGAGGTCGATCCGACCGTCCGTGCGCTCTCGACCGGGACCGTCGTCGTCGAACGCGACGTGGATCCGGACGCGCTGGCACCCCTCCACCGGGCAATCGCCGGTGACGACGTCGGTGCCCTGGTCGCGCTGCCGCTGACCTACGGCGACGCCAGCTACGGCGTCATCACCGTCTACGCGCTGGACGACGACGCCGTCGACGACCGCGAACTCGCCGTGCTGGAAGCGCTCGCCAGAGTGACCTCCACTGCGATCAATGCCGTCGAGGGAAGACGAATTCTGACGGCCGACGAGGTGGTCGAACTCGAACTCTCGATCACCGACGAGGGACTGTTCTACCGCGACCTCGCCGAGGCACTCGACTGCACTTTCACCTACGAGGGAACTATTTACGACGAGGGGGGTGTCAGAATGCTCTTTCTCGCAGACGGCGTGGACGGAGAGACGCTGGAGGTGGCCGCACTGGAGCACGAGTCGGTCGACGCGGTGTCGGTTCTCCGGGCGGGCGACGGGGGGAGTGTGGTGGAGTTCGAACTCGGGGAGCCACCGGTCGTGGCCCTGCTGGCCGACCAGGGCGCAGAGACGACGGCCATCGAGGCGGACGGTCGAACGGCGACGCTTACGGTGGCGTTGCCGGCCGGCACGGACGCGCGCTCGGTCCTCGACCAGGTCGGCGACCGGTATCCGTCGGTCGACCTCCTCGCGCGACGGGAGCGGGACCGCTCGGAACGCACGCGCCGGGAACTCGTCGCCGACATCGAGGAGCGACTGACCGACCGCCAGCGTCTCGCCCTCCAGAAGGCGTACCTCGGCGGCTTCTTCGACTGGCCGCGCGAAACCTCCGGGGAAGAGGTGGCCGCGTCGATGGACATCTCGCCGTCGACCTACCACCAGCATCTCCGCACCGCAGAGCGGAAGGTCCTCGCGTCGCTGTTCGACGAGTGAATTGAAAACGAGTCGCCTGGCCGTTACTTGCCGCGGCCCTTGCCGCCGTGGACGCTCGGTCGGGTGTGTTCGGCACCCTTGCCCTTCGTCGTGAGACCGCGGTTGCGCGTGCCGGCGCTCGTCAGACCGCGGAGTGCACGGCTCTCGTGGGTGTCGTCACAGATCCAGCCGAGGTCGTCGTCGTTCTCGATGGCCGGGTGATTCGGGTCGACCATGATGACCTCGTGCCACTTCTGGCGCCCGTCCTCCCCGACCCAGTAGCTGTTGAGCACGCGAAGGTTGGGGTAGACGCGCGCGCACCGCTCCTCGGCGACGCGCTGGATGTTCTTCCTGCGGGTGACGCGGGTGACGCCCTGGCGCTTGGACCGCCGGCCGGCCGTGAAGCGCTGCTTGCGCGCCCCGCCCTTGCGGACGCTGACGCGGGCGACCACCACGCCCTGCTTGGCCTTGTAGCCGAGCGAGCGCGCGCGGTCGAGGCGCGTGGGGCGGTCGATGCGTTCGATGGCGCCCTGGTCGCGCCAGTCCTGCTGTCGTTGCCACTGGAGTTCCGCGAGCTTGCCGTCGTCCGGGTCCTTCCAGGCGTCCCGGATGTGTGAGTAGAAGCTTCGTGCCATGGTTGGTGCGGGCGTTGCGTGGTTCAAGTCGCGCGAACGACTCACATCCCGACCTGCACAGGCAGGCGCCCGCTGGTGCCCGTCCCAGCGAGTTGGTCGTGTCTTTTCTGCTCGCCCTCTTAAGGGGTTCGAACTCGGACCGGGCCACTCCACGGGGGCTGGAGTCGTGGTCGCTCGATGCGACCGGACACGTCGATCCCAGTCGGCCTACCGCTTGTCCTCCGTGTAGGGTGCGGGCGCGACCGTCGCTCGAATCTCCGTCGGCGCGTGACGCTCGACGCTCGGGTTCTCGGCGCCGCCGGCTTCACCCCAGACGAGCGTGACCTCGGTTCCCGGCTCTGCGTGCTCGACGTCCACCAGCGCCAGCGAGAGCATCTCCCGGTGGTTGTAGACGTAACTCATCCACTTCGACACGCCGACGACCTCGTCGTCCACGAGCACCGAATCGTAGTGGGCAGCGGACGAGCGCGGGACCGGCAAGTCCATGTACTTCTGCGTGTCCCCGCCCCCGAAGAGCGACGCGTGGACGTCGACGACGTCCGCCTCGTCCCACACGAGCGTCACCTTCCGCCTGTCCGGGTTGTCGATTTCTCGCTGGAGGGCCTCCTTCCCGACGAAGTCGTGGTCGAAGTCGACGATGTGCCCGTATCCCATTTCGACAGGCGTCACGTAGTAGTCCCTGATGTCACTGGAGTCGTAACTGCCGCCGATCGAGAGGAGACCACGGCGGACGTCGAGCCACTCCCGGAACGCGGCCATCTCGTCACTCTCGTAGATGGCCGGCACGGGGAGCGGAATCCACCCCAACACGACGTTCGCGCTCTGGTAGCTCTTCGAGCCGAGTCGCCGGATGCCGTACTCCTCGCCCGCGGCGCGGACGGCATCTTTGACGGCCTCGCCGTCTTCGTAGGGCCCCCAGAACTCGTAGCCCGGCTCTCCGGCCATGCCGTGTCGGAGTAGGTTGACCTCGCGCCCGTCGATCGTCACCGCATCGAATTCGAAGAAGCCGAGGTCGGGGAGTGACCCGTCGACAGCCGCTCGCATCGTGTCGATGGCGTCCGGGCCCTGCACCTGAAAGCGGAAGTTGTTCGGGTCCCGTCCGGTCGAGACGGGACGGGCCTGCCGTTCGGTCGTGACGTCGTAGTCGCCCGTTTCGGCCTGGAACACCAGCCAGTTGTGCGCCGCGGCCGCACCCACGCTGAGGAACTGTTCGTCTGCGAGGTGAAACAGGATGGCGTCCCCGATGAGGTACCCGTCCGGGTTCGCCACCACCAGTTGCTTCGCCTGGCCGACGTCGAACCCCCCGAAGTCGTTGACGCCGTAGTCGGCGTACAACTCCAGCGCGTCGGGGCCCTCGATGCGGAGGTCCGTCATGTGATACGACTGGTCGGCGAGCGCGACGCTCTCGCGCCAGGCACGCTGTTCCTCAATCCAGTGGGTGTACTCGTCCGGGAGGTCCGTGAATCGGGCCAGCCCCAGGTCCCGAAGCAGTGAGACCGGACTACCGGCTGACTGCAGGGCGGCCGCGAGGCTTTGGTCGCTCATCTGTTGCTCTACTGATCTGTCTTGCCAGACCGACATAATGATTGGCACTCTCTAACAGGGTCGGTGGGCGGTGTCCCCCGTGGTCGACGTTCGAACGATGGCGTGTGCCGACACTGGCGGTTACCCGTCCCAGACGACGCGAGTCGGGTCAGTGCCAGCTCGTCAGGCCGACTCGTCCGTCAGGGTGCCGTGTTCGTCGACCTCGCCCCGCACCATCCGCGTCGAGGAGATTCGTTCACCGTCCTCGGCTCGGACGTAGGGCACGACGATCCCCTCGATGGGTGCCAGGTCGTTTCGGATTCGTCGACGGTTGATCTCGGCGATCTCACCACAGGTCTCGGGTGAGACGACCAGCGCGTCGATAGCGGGCTCGGTCGAGATGATCTCGTACCGCCCGGTCAGCCGCTGGATCGTCACGGCCCTGTTCCACCGATTTAGGTCGTCAACTTCTTCGCGCACGCGAGCGCGTCGCTTGGAAGCGGGAGGGATCGGCCGCGGTTCGTGTCGCGTCTCCTGTGCGAGGTCGTCACTCGTCACCCCGACGACGACCCCCTCGTCGCCCCGTTCCAGCGCCGTCTCGAAGAGCCGTCGGTGGCCGTCGTGGATCGGCCCGAAGGTTCCGGCCACTGCCACGCGCATGGTCGCGCTTGGCCGCGCGGCCCCTTAACCCCAGGGCACCAGCGTCCTCGCGGTGACCGACGGGGTCCCGAATCCGGGCAGCTCGTGCCCTCTCTTGGCCGCCTTCGGAAGGCCCGCCGATTTCCGGGGTCGGTCGCGAACGGACGAATTTGATATAGCGTCATACAGTTTATATATTGGCGTAGGACCACCGGGAAACCGGTCGTCGGGGCGCCACGCTGGACGAAAACTGGCAGAATAGGCGGTAGCGGGGGGGGTTTCACACCTGGAGGGCGCCGTGGCTGGGTGCGGGCAGGCATCGACCCGGCGCGTGCGGGATCGGCCGGTCAATCCGCCACGAATGGCTCGACGTCCTCGAACGTGCCGTCGGAGATCGCCGTCGCGAGTCGGGCCGCGTCCACGTCACCGATGATCTGGGGGTACTTCCGCTGGAAGTAGCCTGCGACGTTCGTCACGTCACGCTCGAGGAGCTCGTCGGCGTTCTCGTGGTCCGTCGGCACTGCCTGGGGCCAGTCGAAGACGACGACCCCCTCCTCGGTGACGAAGACGTTGTACTCGCTCATGTCGGCGTGGACGTACCCCTCCGCGTAGGCCGTCGCCACCTCGTCGAGGATCAGTCCCATGATCGGGCGGACCTGCTCGGGTTCGAGACCGGTCCGGGCGAGTTCCACGCCGTCGACCTTCTCCATCACGATGGCGTGGCGGTTGTGGTCGATCGGCTGGGGGACGGACACCTGGGGGTAGACCGTCTCCAGTGCGTCGTACTCGCGCTCGGCCGCCTTCCGGGCGGTGTACATCCACGACACGTGCGCGTGGTCGGCGGTGTACTCGCGCTCTCGGTTGACCTCGCGGAAGTCGGTGTAGCCCTCGCGGTGGAACTTCAGGGCCATCGGCTTGTAGGACATGACCTCGTAGACGTCGCTCTCCTTGCCGACCCCCAGGGGAGAGCCCATGCCTTCGACGGTGTCGCGCTCGACGAAGGTGTGGAGCGCGAGTGCGTCGTACCCCTCGAAGGTCAACCGGAACCCATCGTACTGGATCGTCTTGCGTTCGATCAGGTCGCGTCGCTCGCAGCGGTCCAGTCGGTAGTCCACGTTCTCGGCGGTGAGGCCGGAGAACTCCGGGAGCTTCTCCCGGGCGACCCACTTCGAGAAGCGCATGCCCTGCTCCAGCCCCGAGAGGAGGTAGAAGTCCTCGCTCTCCAGGTCCGCCATGTGCGTGGCGACGTTCTGGACCATCTGCCGTTCGTTCGTGGCCGACGGGCAAAAGGACGGCGAGAAGCGCCCTTCCTTTAAGTGTTGAATCGAATATCGCGATATCGAATACGCTTCGATCGGCGAGATCGGCGTCGAGCAGGACCGCTCGGGTTCAGTGCTCGCCCGGCGGGTTTCGCGTCTCGACGGGCGGCTCGGGGATCAGATGGATCGCCGACCTGGGAATCTGCACGTCGAGTTCCGTGCCAGCGTCGATTTCCAGCCGTTCGAACGTCGTCGGGCGAACGGCCGTGCTGAGCGTGGCCGAACGCCCGTCGACAGCAACGTCGACCCGGTACTCGTTCCCCACGTTCAGGTACCGGGCCACGGTGCCGGAGACCGCGTTCGCCGTTCCGGGTTCGCCGGCAGCGTCGCGGGCCTGCACCTCCACACGTGACGGGTGGACGCAGACAGTGACCGCCGACGGCTGGCCGGTCGAGACGCCGCTCTGGAGCAGGCCGAGGTCACACTGGACCTGCACGCCATCGTCGGTTCGGTCGACGATCCGCCCGTCGAACAGGTTCTCCGTACCGGTGAACCGCGCGACGAACCGGCTGGCAGGTCGTCTGATGACCGCCTCCGGTGGTCCCACCTGTTCGAGCGCACCGTCCCGGAGGATCGCGAGCCTGTCGCCGAGGGCGGTCGCCGTCCGCTGGTCGTGCGTGACGTAGAGGATTGGGACGTCGAGGGACGCGAACAGGTCGTGCAGTTCGTCCCGGAGCCGTCGTCGGATCGGGGCGTCGAGGCTCGACAGCGGTTCGTCGAGGAGCAAGACGTCGGGATCGGCCGCCAGCGTCCGCGCCAGTGCGACACGCCGTCGTTCCCCGCCCGAGAGCGTCGGGGGGCGCCTGTCGAGAACGTCGTCGAGTTCGAGCATCGTCGCGAACTCCTCGACCCGGCCGTCGGCGGACGCCGCGTACTCGACGTTCTCCCGGGCGGTCATGTGGGGAAACAGTGCGCCCTCCTGGAAGACCATCCCCACGCGTCGGGCCTCGGGCGGGCGACCGACCAGGTTCCGTCCGCCCAGTCGCACGGCCCCTGCGTCCGGAGTCGCCGTGCCCGCGATAACCGAGAGCAGCGTCGTTTTGCCGCTGCCGGACGGTCCCAGGACGGCGAGGACGCCTTCGTCGACGGTCAGGTCGATCGGTCCCAGGTCGAACTCGCCGTGGGCTTTCGTCAGTCCGGACAGGTCGAGTGTCAGTCCCATGGGTTCGACGCGACGGTGTGGAGGATCAGGAGGGCGACGACGGCGATGGCGACCAGGAGGATCGCCACGGGGTAGGCGCGGTCGAGCCCGAGCGAGACGAACGACACCCAGATCTCGACGGGCATCGTGCGCGGGTAATACGAGAGCATCATCGTCGCCCCGAACTCGCCGATGGCCCGCCCGAAGGCGAGCGTGACCCCGGCGAGGATCCCCGGGGCAGCGAGCGGCAACGTGACGCGGCGAGCGGTCGTCCACCGGCTCTTGCCGAGCGAGCGCGAGGCGCGTTCGAGCGTCCGGTCGACGCCCTCGAAGGCCGCCTTCGCCGTCACGACGACGAACGGTGAAGCCACGAAGGTCTGGGCGAGGACGACGCCGGCGAGCGACCGGGTGAGCGGGAGGCCCGCGGCGGTCGCCGCGTCGCCGATGAACGTGTTCGGCCCGACGACGGTGAGCAACACGACCCCACCGACGGTCGGTGGGAGCACCAGCGGGAGCACGACGGCGGCGAGGACGGGCGTCGTCCAGCGCGTCTCGGCGCGCGCCAGCCAGTAGGCGAGCGGCAGGCCGAAGACCGTCGCCAGGACCGTCGTGATCGACGCCGACACCAGCGAGGTGGTCGCTGCCGAGCGGACGCCCGGGTCGGCCAGTCGGCCCAAGACCTCGCCCGGCGACGCAGACACGAACAGCGAGAACAGGGGCGCGAGGTAGTAGACGAGCAACAGTCCACCCAGGACCAGCGCGACCGATAGCCAGTCGAGCGACAGGCGGCGTCGGACAGACGCGGCGTTCCTCGTCATGCGTGGATCAGAGCTGGGTGGTGCCGTCGGTCACTGCGCCGGAAAGTTCCGGTGTTCTCGTGGGCCGACCCGATCGGCTGCTGGTCGACTCGCTCGTCGCCTGCTGGACCGCCACGGGGACCTCGCCCTCGTAGCGCGGGAACCCCTCACGGAGGAGGAATCCGGATTCTTCGAGGTAGCTGCCGGTCGTGTGGACGTCGAAGACCGAGACCGAGGCGTCCCTCGGCGTCCGGATGGTCGACCCGTAACTGATCACTCCACCCTGGACCTCCTGGCCGCTCGGGAGTTCGTAGGACACCGTCGAGTACCAGTCGTCGACGTAGTCGGGGTCGCTGAGGTCGATTTGGGCGGGCAGGTCGACGTACTCGTAGCCGCGTTCGACGGCCATGGTCCGGTAGGCCACGGCGGCGTCGATCGATCCGGTCTCGAACTGGCTGAGCAGCCCCGTCTCGGGATAGATCTGCTCCCGACGGGGGATGTGCTCGTGGAGTTTCGGCACGCCGTCGTAGTACCGCGAGGCGAGTTCGAGGACGAACAGTGTGCGGTAGCCCAGGGGGTCCTGGTCGGGGTCGGTCCGGCCGAGGCTGACGTCCCCCTCGAGCAGCGGTTCGTACCACTGCTCGGTCCCTGCCTCGGCGAGCCGTTGGCCGCCCTCGGTGTCGGGATTGTACGCCAGGACGACGGCGTTGCTCGCGAAGACCGAATGCCACGGGGGCGACAGCGGCGCGTCGAACAGCGCGGTGTCGGCGACCGTGACGATGTCGGGGTCGCGCTGGCCCTCGGCGACCAGCCGGGCGACGGTCGCCGACCCGTGGGCCTCGATCCGGACCGGGACGTCGACCGCGGGGTCGAGTCCGTGTTCGAGCGCGTGCTGGAGGCTGCCAGCGGCGAGGATGGTAACCGGTGTCCAGCCCTCGTCGCTCCCGTCGCCGCCGCTCCTCGCGGAGCGCCCACCGCCCAGACACCCCGCGAGGCTGGCGAGGGATCCCCCACCGACCGCTCGGAGGAAGCCTCTCCGCGAGGGCTTCCCCGGGACCCACCGTTGTTTCTCGTTCGGCACAACCGTCGTTGTTTCCCTCCTGGCATAACCGTTTTGCTCGTCGCGGACCAGGAGTCCCCATGGAGCACGACGTCGCCGTCGATGCCGGGCTGGACCGGGCAGGGGTGCGGTTCGCGGAGCGCGACGTGGAACTGCTCCGGGCAGTGCGCGAACACGGGTCGCTGAACAGGGCCGCCAACGAACTCGGCCGCTCCTACTCCCGCTCGCAACAGCGCGTCGTCGAGCTGGAGGCGGCGTTCGGGGAGCTGGTCGAGCGCCAGCGCGGCGGGGCGGGCGGCGGTGGCAGTTCGCTGACCGAGACGGCCGAGGGGCTGCTCGCGGAGTTCGACAGGCTCGAAACCGAGTTCGCCGGCGTCGCGGACGTCGCGGAGACCGTCCTCCGGGGAACAGTCGTCGAGCGCGACGGCGAACTCGGGACGGTCGAGACGGTCGCTGGGCCGGTTCGAGCGATCGTGCCACCGACCGCGCGGGACGTCCGCCTCACGATCCGGGCCGACGCGATCACGCTCCACGCGCCGGACGGCGTCCCGGAATCGAAGACGAGCGCTCGGAACCACCTCCAGGGCGAGGTCCGCGAGATAGTCGCTGGCGACGCCATCGCGCGGGTCGTCCTCGACGTCGGCGCCGACACGGACGTCAGCGTCCTCGTGACGGGGACGAGTGTCGACAGGCTCGGTCTCGCGCCGGGCACCCCGGTCGTCGCGTCGTTCAAGGCGACCGCGACGCGGGCCCATCCGGCCGGTCCGTCCCACGACGAGTGACTCGATCGATAGTCCCTCATATCCGGTGCAGCCACTCAACGCCGACCGTGGGTGCCCCTCACGTGGACGGTCGACGAACGAGAATCGCGTCTCGGCTGCTGGACCCGCTCCCCTAGGCGTCGGGCGCCAGTGCCTCGATGGTCTGCGTTCGCACGTCCTCGTCGGTCCCGGCCGGGATTACGACGAGTGGCTCGTCGACGACGGCCATGGACCGGACCTCGTCGAGGCGCTCGCGTGCGGTCTCTGCGTCGCCGGCCACGCCGAGGTCGTTGAGCATCTCCTCGGTGACGGCCTCGCGAGCCGCGTCGCGGTCGCCCTCGCGCCAGGCCTCGGCCACGGCCTCGGCCCCGTCGGGGTAGGACTGGGCGACCGCCCGGCGGTAGCCCTCGCCGCTCCCGACGTAGTACGCGATGTGGCCGCGGATCAGGGACCGGGCGTCCTCGGGGTCGTCGCTGACGGCCGCGGGGACCCACGGCGCGACCTGGATGGCGTGGGGGTCGCGCCCGGCGTCGCGCGCGGCCGAGTCGATGGTCTCGAAGGCCGATTCCAGCCGCCCGAAGGGGATGTTGTGGGGGAGCCAGCCGGTCGTGGTTCGCCCCGTCGCTCGTCGCGTTGCCTCGCCGAGCGAGGCCGCGTACACGGGGACGTCGGCGTCCAGCGACGGGAAGTCGGCGACGGAGAACAGGTCGCCGTCGTACTCGACGCGTCCCTCCGCCGTGAGGAACTGCTCGACGAGTTCGGCAGTCTCGTGGAGTCGCCTGGCCGGTCGGTCGAAGGCGCTCCCGTGGAGGTCCTCGACGACCTTCGGGGTGCTCGGGCCGAGGCCGAGGCGGGCGCGGCCGTCGCTCACGCGATCGAGCGTCGCCGCGGCCTGGGCGAGCGTCGCTGGCGAACGGCCGTAGACGTTGGCGATGGCGGTGCCGAGGTCGATCTCGTCGGTCGCCTCGGCAGCGGTCGTCAGCGCGACGAAGACGTCCCGGCCCCAGAGTTCGGGGCTCCAGACGCTGTCGTACCCGAGCGATTCCGCCTGGGCCGCGATGTCGGCGACGCCACTCGCGTCTTCCGGAACGAGGAGGCCTGTTGCCATGGTGGGTGCATCGGTCGCCACCGGCTTAAAAGGGGCACCGACTCTGTTAGCCCTCGAAATTTTCGATGGCCGTACGCCACGCGTCGGGAAGTTGTCGAGGGCCCCCCGCCTCGGCGTCGTAGGACACGAAGGTGCTCTCGGCGACGGCGGCGGTCCGTTCGCCAGCCCGAATCTCGTACTCGAGGGTGACGCTCGTGGAGCCGAGGTTGGCGGCACGGACGCCGACGGTCACGGCGTCGTGGCCCCGACGGATGGAGGCCCGGAAGTCGATGTCGACGTTCGCGACGACGATGCTCCCCTCCGGGAGCGGGCCGTCGAGGGCCGCCTGGAGGTAGCGGACGCGCGCCGTCTCCAGGTAGGTGAGATAGACGGCGTTGTTGACGTGGCCCATCGGGTCGAGGTCGCGGTAGCGCACCTCGACGTCGGTGACGAACTCGAACTCCTCCATGTGCTCTCACCGCGCGGGTGGCCAATCCATCTGTCGGTCGGCCTCCCCTCGCGCGTCGCAACGGCTTTCCCGCCTGCCGGGCAAGGCGCTCGCATGACAGCGCTGGCCGACCGCGAGTGGCGGGGG
>Ga0207718_100027_pt1 | contig 191517 bp, 159 predicted proteins | sample A23M2SouthBayCA_FD_187749 | JGI IMG/M metagenome (GOLD analysis project Ga0207718, IMG submission 187749) | Aerobic enrichment media microbial communities from Eden Landing Ponds, California, USA - A23 M2 (SPAdes) | ecosystem: Environmental > Aquatic > Marine > Unclassified | place: Emeryville...
CTGCTCCCAGCGAAAGGACTGGAGTTCGTCGTCGGTCATCCCCAGGACGTCGATCTCGTCGTCGGTCCCCGAGTCGAAGGTCCCGATCTGGTCGGTGTCACCGTCGTCTGCGTCTTCGGGGTAGTACGTAATATCGCCCGAGAGCACGCCCGGGTCCTCGACGGCGTCCATCAGTGCGGCCGCGAACATGGACTTGCCCGAACCCGACTCACCCACGACCGCGATGATCTCCTCGCGGCGGATATCCAGGTCGACGTCGTTGAGGACCCACGCCTGGCCTCGCGACATGTCGAAGGAAACGCGCACGTTACGGGCCGACATGATGATGTCTCGCTCCGGTTCGTCCGTCGTCGCCGTCGCCGACTGTGACTGGTCGATTGCCATCTAGAAGAACCCTCCGTCGTCCTCAGCTTCTTCATCTGCGTGGGAACCGCCCTCGTTGCGAGCCCGAAGCCGCGGGTTGAACACCCGGTCGAGCCCCTGGGAGAACATGATGAAAGAGAACGTCATGCCACCCAGCGCGATCACCGGGATGATGAACAGGAACGCCCGGCTCGGCGTCTGGATCGCGCCGGCCTGCGAGTAGGCGTTCTGTAGCATGACGCCCCAGTTCTGTCCGTTGTACGGCAGGATACCGAGGAAGTACAGCCCGACCGCGGCACCGATGACGCCGACGGCCTGCTGGGTGCCCCGGATGAGCGTGTACGGCCCGACCATCGGCAGTAGTTCCTGGCCGATGATCGTCGGCGAGGAGAGCCCGATCGCCCGGGCCGCCTCGACGAAGTCCTCGTTCCTGAGCGCCAGCACCTGTGACCGCAACTCGCGTGCCAGCCCCGGCCATCGGTTGATCGACAGCACGACGCCGATGACGAACGGGTCCTGGGGCGAGAAGATCGCGACCAGCACGATGATGAGCGGCAGGCCCGGCAGGACGATGAACACGTCGGCCAGGGTCATCACGGCCGTGTCGAGGACGCCGCCCTTGTAGCCAGAGACCATCCCTGCGAGGATACCCAGCCCGACGGCGAAGGTAAAGCCCGCGAGGACGATCTTCAGCATCTCGGGGGTCCCGTGGATAGTCATCGCGAGGACGTCCCGACCCAGGTGGTCCGAGCCGAGGGGTGCCTCCATCGTCTGGAACGGCGCCACGAAGTAGTCCACCTCGTTGAGCGTGGGCTCGGGGTAAAACACCACGCCGACGGTCGCCATCAGCAGGTAGACGACGATCCCGATACCCCCGATGCGCGTCCGCCAGTCGCTCCAGGCGATCGCCAGCGGCGTCCGGACGTAGAAGTCCACCGCGCGACGAGCCTGCTCGGCCGGCGAACGCCGTGTCGGGCCCGTCTCTTCGCCCGTGCCGAAGATGCGTTCCTGTGTGACACCACCGTCGCGTTTCGGTTCCTTGTTCGACATCGTCAGTAGGCCTCCCTGGTCGAACCGCTCTCAGCCCGCGGGTCGACCAGCCCGTAGGTGAGGTCGGCTATCAGTATCCCGATGACCGTGATCCCCCCGAAGAAGATGAACGCCCCCATCACCAGCGGGTAGTCCTGGTTCGTCGCCGCCTCGAACAGGAACCACCCTGCACCCTGGTACTGGAAGATACGTTCGGTGATGACGTTCGAGGCAAACAGCGCCGACAGCCCGATGAGCCACCCCGTATACAGCGGGAGAATCGCGTTTCGCGTCAGGTACCGCGTCAGGATGCGGTTCGTACTGAGCCCTCGCAGCCGTGCGGACCGGAGATAGTCCGACCCGATGATAGAGATCGTGTTCGCGCGCATCCCGAGCGAGCCGAGCGCGAACCCGAGCAGGAACGTCGAGAGAATGGGAAGTGCCCCGTGCTGGAGGATCCCGACCATGAATTCCACGTTGAATCCTGGATCGGCCGCTCGTGGTGACCGCCCACCCGACGGGAAGATACCCCACCGGAACGCCAGCAGCGACAGCATCACGATCGCACCCACGTAGTAGGGAACCGAGTTGACCAGCAACACGAGCACCGTCCCACCTTTGTCGATTTTCGTCCCCTCGTTCCACGCCATCAGGACACCCACCAGGATGGTCGCGGTGATCCCGAGCATCAGGCCGTAGACAGACAGGAAGATCGACCACGGCATCGCCAGGAAGAGTATGTCGAAAACAGGGTCCTGATACAGGATCGACGTCCCGAAGTCCTGGTTGAGGACGACCCCGCTCATGTAGTCGTAAAACCCGACGAGAACCGGTTCGTCCGGGTTGATTCCCGTCATCGATTCGGCCATCCGCGCCATCTGCTCCGAGTCGACCTGTCCACCACTCCTGCGCTGTTGTTGGATGAGATCCGCCATGATAGCCTGTAGCGGACTCCCGGGGATGATCCGATACAGCGCGTAGGTCAGGAACAACCCCGAAACCATGGTGAAAATTGATTGCGCGACTCGTCTGATATAGTATCGCATGGTAGTGAGAGATAGCCACTATGCCTTATATCTTGCTTTCACAACTGTCAGGATTCGGTCGGTCGGCGGGTTTCTCTCCACCGAATTCACGTCCTGGTATGTTCGGAATACAGCGGCTGCACGGCAGTAGGGGGGAGTTATCGGCCAGTCGGGCGAGCAGGTAATCGGTTAGTCCAGCGAGTGACGGTGAACCGATGTCTCACCAGTCGACAGTAAGCCAAAAACTGAGAAACGAACAAGAGTAACGAGTCGGGGGTCAGATCAGGGTCGTGATGGCGTCGTAGACGAGGTAGATCGCGAATCCCAGCGTCGGGATGCCGACGACGATGTAGGCGTCGCGGCGCTGGAGTTTGCGGACGTCCTCGACCGCGTGGAGTGCGATGTAGCCACACCAGAGCGTCAGGAGCGCACCGACGATGACCGTCGCGACGACGAACACTTCGCCAGTGACGACGTCCCACAGGATAGTGGTTTTCTGCTGGGGAGCACGGGGGATCGTCCTGTCCGTAATGTCGCTTTCCTGCAAGGTGAACGCGCTGTAGGCGAGTGCCACCGAGTTGAGCAGGTTGAAGACGAACAGCGGGACGAGCGCCCAGGCGACGTTTTTCAGGACCTGGTAGTACGTGCCGACGGTCGAGTACAGCCAGCTGAGGGCGAACAACACCGCCGAGAATCCGACCCACAGCAGGAATATCCCGACGAGCGGCTCGATCGCGATTCCCCAGAGGTTGAAGTTCGTCTCGTTGCCGATTGCGACGCCGGCTTCCTCCGCGATGGTGACGAGTTGGGACCTGGCGTAGTAGTGGCCCGCGAACCCGACGAGCCCCATGAACAGGACCACAACCAGTTCGCTCCGGATCCCCCGTTCGCCGACGTAGTCCTCGTAGAAGCCTTCGGGGTCGAACAGCAACGCTCGGTACATACCGGCAGTTCGGACGACGTACCCGCGCGGGTTCTGGACTGCCTGAGAGACGCTCATGGGTCGTGGTTCAGGCCGGTGCCTCGACGGTCGGCACGGGGATCTCTTCGAGGACTTCCTCGACGATGGACTCCTTGTCGACGTCCTGGACCTGTGCGTCCGGCGTCAGCACCATCCGGTGGGCGATGACCGAACTGGAGACCGCCTTGACGTCGTCCGGCGTGAGGTAATCCCGACCCTCGATGACCGACTGGGCACGCGCACACTCGTAGAGGCGCTGGGTCCCTCGGGGGCTCATGCCGACGCGGACGTGGTGGTGGCTCCGGGTCGCCCGCGACACCTGGGAGATGTACTCCAGCATGTCCTCGGTGACAGTGACCTGTTCGGGTACCTCCTGGAGCGCCCGCACGCGGTCCAGGTCCAGCACCTGACTGGAACTCGGCGTCGACTCGAAGCGGTTGTCACGTCGGCGGAGCAGTTCGACCTCGCCGTCGGCGTCCGGGTAGCCGATGGTGTCCTTGATGTTGAATCGGTCGACCTGTGCTTCGGGCAGCGGGAACGTACCTTCCTGTTCGACGGGGTTCTGTGTCGCGATGACGAAGAACGGGTCGGGGAGCTGTCGCGTGTCACCCTCGGTGGTGACCTGGCCCTCGCCCATCGCCTCCAGCAGCGCTGCCTGGGTCTTCGGCGGTGCGCGGTTGATCTCGTCTGCCAGGATGATGTTGGAGAAGATAGGCCCCTTGTTGAACTCGAACTCGCCTTTCTTCTCGTTGTAGATGTAGGTCCCCGTGACGTCGTTGGGGAGCAGGTCCGGAGTGAACTGGATCCGGTTGAACTCCAGTCCGAGCGCCGTCGCGAAACTGTTCGCCGTCAGCGTCTTCCCTGTCCCCGGGACGTCCTCGAGGAGGACGTGACCCTGCGAGAGCAGACCGACGAGGACGCGCTCCAGGAAATCCCGCTCGATGATGACTGCGTTCTGGATCTCCTCGATCACCCGGTCTATCTCTTCGCTCGCCTCTTGGATCGTCAGCTCGTTCGCCATGGTATAGGTGCGCATTCTATTCCTCTTAACTGTGACGGTGTCCAGTCATGAACAGATCTGTGGGTAGCGTTCACGTACCCCGTATCTGGCGGGCATTCGGGGATTCGGATAGGTCCGGGAGACATCCGGTCTACACGCCGGAACGCTCCTGACGAGCGCGCTGCTCGCCTGCGTTTCGAGCGGTCTCCTCGAACGTTCGTTGGCCGGAACGGCCCGAAGAACTGACCGGCGAGAGACGACGAAACAGCTCGAGAAAAGCCCCGGACTGCTACTGTCGGATGACCCAGACCAGCAGCATGGCGCCGAGGAGGAGGAAGCCGAGTGAACTCACCGACAGCCCCTCGAAGGCGGCGATGTAGACGATGGCGGCGACACCGACGATGACGATGCCGACTGCGAGACTCGCCGACGCGTGGACGAGTTCACCCCGCGTCGTCTCGGTCTCGTCGGACATCTGCCGGCCGACACTGAAGGCGTTCTGGCCGATGTCGAACGCGAGGATCGTCGCGAACGACCCCATGACCAGCAGCGCGAGCGAACTCCCCAGAACACCGCTGAGGACGACCCCGACGAAGACGATGCCCGTGCCGACGGCCATCGCCCGTTCGGAGTCGAAGACGAACAGGCCACCGACGACGGCGATCAGTCCGAACGCACCCAGTCCCATCGCGAGCAGCGACGTCGAACTGGCGAACACAGCCAGTATCGCCGCGAGCGATGCCAGTACTGCACTCACCGTCGTCGGCGAGTGAGTCACTTCGACTGCCGTCAGATCCTCTTCGGAGTTTTGCGTGCTCATCTATGCCCACCTCGCTTTCGCGCGGTCGATCGAGAGTCTGAGTTGCTGGTCAGTGTCCCAGTCGATGACGCGGATACCCCGCTGGCGCAGGTGTCGCACACGCGCCGTCCGCTCGGCCCGGGTAAGTCGCTGACCGACCGTGCGGTCGGTCGTCACGTCCGGGCTCATGACCGTCACCAGGTGTCCCTGCGAGTCCAGCCGGCTGGCGACTTCCATCGCGTAGTCGTCGGCCAGGGGCGTGAACAGGAATATCTGGGAGTTACTCTGGAGCCGCCGCAGGACGTGGGTCATCGGGTCGATGTACTGCCCTTCCACGTTCTGTCGCTCCGGCGGCGCCGGCGACAGCGCCGGGTGCTGTGCGAACAGCATCCGCGCTTTCTCCAGATGTTCGCTCCCGGCACCCGCCGAGAACCAGCAGGGCACCGTGTCGAAGGCGGCCACACCGACGAGGTTGCCCTGGTCGTACAGCGCGCCGAAGACGTCACTCGCTGCGTGGACAGAGTGGTCCACTGCGTGGGGTTCGCCCGGTTCGGCGGCCACGTAGGAGCTCTGGCGGGTGTCGAACAGGAGTGTGACCGTCGCGGCCTTCTCCTGGCGGAAGTCGATCGTCGCGAGTTCGCCCGTCTGGGCGAGTTTCTTCCAGTTGATCCGGTTCATCGGGTCGCCGTTCTGGTAGTCACGCACCGAGTGGAACTCCAGACCGGGACCGCCCTGTCGGGTGTTGATGTCGCCCGAGTACATCGTCGTCTGAGCGCGCACCGGCACCTTGTTCGTCACCTTCAGCGACGGCGTACAGGTCAGCTTCGCCTCGGGCGTGATAAGGGAGGTCCGCTCGGCACCACCACTGTAGTCACGAGCGACACAGAGCAGCGGCCACTGGTGTTCGCCACGCTCTACCCGCACCTTGTACGAGAACGTCGCGCTCGCGCCCGAGCGCAACGCGGTGTGGAGACGCGGGCAGCCGTCGGTCACGATAAACGAGTCCGGGACGGCGTCGACCAGTCGCAGGTCGGGGAGCATCGAACCGCTCTCGTTGGTGACGGTCACCAGCACTTCGACCTCTTCGCCGGGTTCGGCGTCCTCGGTTTCGAGTTCACGCTCGACTGTCAGCTGGTCGGTCGCCGGCACGGCGGTGATTCGCCCGTAGATGGTGTAGGCGACGCCGACCGTGCCTGCCATCATCAGACCGGGATTGTACGTGACGACGCCCGCGCCCACGGCGAACAGGGCGAAGGCGGTGACACCGAGCCACCGGTTGGTGCGGTGCAAGGAGACGTCCTCGAACGGTTCGTCGGTGTCGAAGGAGTCGATCGAGGAGTCGGCCGTGTTCCAGTTCGCCTGGACGCCCTCGTCCCCGTCCTCGTCGTCGCCGCCGGCCGAACCCAGCCCGAGACGCTGGAGGACTCCTTCGAGCGTGCCGTCGGGCCCGGAGTCGTACTCGAGTTCCTGGGCGGGGATCTCACCGACACGCAGCAGTTCCTCGACGGCCGCACGGAACTGGTAGGCGAAGGTGTCGATGTCCGAACTCCCACCCGACAGAGCGTTGGCGAACCCGGATTCGTCGGCCGCGCTCGTCTCCGACTGGAAGAACGCCGCCGCCTGCTCGTCGTCTGTCCATTCGCCGGACTGGAGGACCCGTTCGGCCTCCGTCGGCGAACAGTCCCGTCGGTCCTGTATGACGGCGACACCGAGTCGCTGCATGCGTTCTTCGAGGTGTTCGCGGTTCTCCTGGACACCCTGGCGCAGGACGGTCATCTCGTAGAGCATCCGGTCGACCTGGTCGCCCGGACGTTCGTTGTCCGGCGGACGCTCGGGGTCGGGCATGACCGTCTCGACGATCTCACCCTGGAGTCGACCGCGGACCGTAAGCGCCGCGAACAGAAGCGCCAGCAATCCGGGGGCGACGATGACCGTGATACCCCACGGGAACGGGTCGTCGACGAAGATGAGTACGAACCCGCCGAGGACGAAAACGACCCCCGCGGCCATGATGATGCGACGAAGCGCCTCGTCAACGTCCATCGTCGTCACCTCCGGTGGTACCGTACTCGGCTTCGATCTCCTGGAAGACCTCGATCGCGCGCTGTTCGCGACTCTCGGGGTCGCGGCGCCCGTACCGGACTTCCTCGAACAGCGTCGTGAGGTCGTCGACGTGGGTTTCGTCGAGCCCCGCTTCGATAGCGGCCTCGGCGAACTCGCCTGGCGTGGCGCTGTCGGGTTTGGGTACGTTCAACAGCGAGGTCATCTCCCACCAGGCGCGGTAGACCTCGTTGTCGACGTCGGCGTCGTGTTCCTGCAGGCGTTCTGCGGCTTCACCCGCTGCGGCAGCGAGATCCGCGACGTCGGGCTGTTCGCCCGTCGTGTCTTCTTCCTCGCCCAGCGTGGTCACCGTCTGGTCACCGGATGCCCGGAACAGGACCGCGGCGACAGCCACTAGCGCGACCCCGAACACCGCGGCGATGAGGACCGGCGAGACGTCCGGCGAGAGCAGACTCGACCCGGCCACGTCGGCGATCTGGTCGGCGACGCCGTTGTTACCTGGCCCACCCGTCTCGACCGAGACACACCGGGCCGTCGCCAGGAAGTAGGCCGTAAAGGCCACTGGCGCGACCGCGTACATCCCGAGGATGGCGGCACCGAACGAGTAGGCGCGCTTGATCAGGTAGATCACGCCGAGGAACGCGCCGAAGTATATCGCGGTGCCATACCACGCCGATAACGGTTCGATACACTGCTGGAGGTTCGCGACGATACCCTCGTTCGAGTCGCCGTCAGAGAGAGACGCCGACCCGTTCCCCCCGGTATCGTTCAGGTCCAAACCGCCCGATTCCCCGCCGGGTTCGACGATGGGGTTCGCGTCGGTCCCCTCTACTGCAGCATTTTGCACTGTCGACTCGACCGTCGCAGCCCCCAAAGAGATGGCTGCGATACTTATCAGCCCCACCGCCAGGAGCTGCATCGAGTCTCTCGACGCATAATCCATAGGTCATCCCAGGCTACCCCGATATATGATTTTTGGGATCCCTGGTCGTTCGGCCCTGACATTGATGTCAGCCCACTTTATAACAGAGAGATTACCGGGAGCGGGCAACAGGGACTGACATGTCTGTCAGGTTAGATAGAAACGAAAGAGTTTTTGCATGCGCTGTGAACGGTTACCACAGACCATGAAACGGAGACAGTTTCTGGCTGCGACGGGGGTCGCTTCGGTGACCACACTGGCGGGTTGTGGCGGCGGCAGTGGGACACCGACAGTGGCTGAACAGGACGTGGCGGCAACGATCGTGATAAACGAGGACAATTCGTTCGACCCGCCGATCGTCGAGGTCGAACCAGGTTCGGCCGTCGAGTGGGACAACCAGGCCGGCGAAGAGCGACAGATCCGCGCGAACGACCGCCTGAACGACGCGGCTTCCTGGCAGTTCGAGGCCGACCTCGAGGACGGGGAAACTGCCCGGTTCGTCTTCGAGGAAGACGGGAAGTACGGCTACCACGAGGCCGAGGAAACCTGGTTCCGGATGTGTGGGGCCGTCGCAGTGGGTAGTGCCTCTGCCGACGACATCAGCGGCCTCCGCTGTGAACAGTAGTCAGTCTCCGAGACAGTGTGCCCTCCCCGGAAACCGCGGCGCCCAACCGCGGTGACGGAGCCACGACGGAGTCCTTTTCTCCTCGGACGCCGTACTCGAGAGCGAATGCGCCGGTGGTCTGTCTCTGGGTCGTCTTCCGAGCATCACGAGGAACCGACTGGTTCGAGGTCGAGCGGTCACGACGACGAGACCGTGCAGCCGTCGGACGGTGGCGACGGGTCGGGGCCGACGCGTCGACAGATCCTGGCCGGTGTCGGTGCCCTCGCCGCTGGCGGACTCGCGGGGTGTGCCGAGGGGGGAAGTGCGTCGGAGATCGTCCATTCGAGCGACGTCTTCGGTCACGCGTTTCCCTACAACACGTCGTCGGTCAACCTGAATCCCTGGCCCGGTGGCTCCTACCCCTACGACTTCTACACGCTAGTGTACGAACCCAAGTCCGTGTGGGTCCCGGGTGACGGACGACGGCTCACCGATCTCGTCACGGACTTCACTCTCGACGGAACGACGGCGACTATCACGTTCAGTGACGAGTTCCAGTGGTGGAACGGCGACCCCGTCACCGCTCGTGACCAGTGGGTCTACGAGCGGATCCAGTCGGCCACCGCCGAGCGCGACCGGCCCGCGGTCGACCTCGTCGACGAGTACACGCTCCGGTACGAGTTCGATGCCGAACTCGCACGACCGGTCGTACTCTCACACGTCGCCGGCGAGCCGATGCGTACTGCCGACTGGCTGTTCGAACCGTGGATCGACCGCTTCGAGCGGGCGTCGACCGCGAGTGCCCACGAGGACGTCGTCGAACGACTCCACGAGTCGCGTGTCTCCCTCGACCAGGCCGTCGAGGAGGGGTTCGGGAACGGCCCCTACGAACTCACCGAGGCGTCACTCAACCGGATGCTGCTCGAACGGTTCGAAGAGCACCCGCGCGCGGGCGCGATCGAAATACCGCGACTCTGGCTCCCGGTCCTGCAGCAGAGCGCCCGCGAGGCGTTCGTCGCCGACGGGAAGATAGACGGCGGCCGCGGACGCATCGACGAGATCGATGGGGACCTGGCGGCGTTCGTCGAGGAACTCGACAACTACCAGTCGACCAACGGGACGAAACTCGTCTTCCACTGGGACCACCCCGATCTCCGACACCGGGCGGTCCGCGACGCGATCCAGGCCGCGATCCCGGTCGACCAGGTCGTCGAAACCGGCGGGTTCGGCGACGAGACCGTCGTCCAGACCGGCCTGGCCGCCCCAGAGCGACGCCGGTGGATCGGCGAGGACACCCCGGAATTGCGCTCGCGACCGATAGAGGCCGACACCGAGCGAGCGAGCGAGTTGCTGCGCTCTGTGGGATACACCCGCGAGGGAGAGGACTGGCGTCGACCGGACGGGACGAAAGCGAGTATCCGCTTCCGGACGCCCATCTGGCAGAACTGGAAGTTCGCCGCCGACGTCGTCGACCAAGCGCTGTCGACGTTCGGCTTCGACGTCGACTACCGACAGCTCCCGGACACGCAACTCGTCGCGGACGTTCGCAAGTTCAACTTCGACGTCATGCTCTGGCCTAGCGACGCCCGCGCGTACAACGCCTTCGACGTCACGAGTCCACTCGCGACGACTATCGGCTACGGCGTCACCGACACGGAGACCGAGACGTCCATCCACGGCAAGCCGGTCACCGTTTCCGTCCCCGACCGCGACGAACAGGTCGACCTCTACGAGGAGTGGCAACGGCTCCGGACGGCACCCGACGAGGCGACCGCCCGCGAATCGATCGCGACGTTCGCCCGCTGGTGGAACCACGCGCTTCCCGACGTACAACTGGCGACCCAGCGCACCGCGGTCTGGGGCAACACCAGGGACTTCGACTGGCCCGAGGCCGACGGCGCGACCTATCGCCGGCTGGGGCCCGGCGACCGACCCGAATTCACCCTCCTGAACCGGGGCCAGGTCGTCGGCGCCAGCGACTGATACTGGTCGTCGAAGCGTTGTCCCCGCCGGTCGCCGAGTGCGCTGGAACTGACTGAGAACCGACGCCCAGAGCCGGATGCTTCTCGACGACGGGACCGAGTACTGTCAGCTGGTCGTCTCGCGAGAGAGCAGACTGGGTGAGGTGTCGGTCGGAAAAAAACCGGTCGGCCAACGGGCGATACGGAGCGGGACGGTGTCGCGTTACCGGTCCAGCTCTTCGTCGTAGCTCGCCTGCAGGATACCGCCCTGCGTGATCGTGTCCGAGATGTTGAAGCTACGCTGCCAGCGCAGGGAGTCGTGGTCCGCGGGCGGCCAGTCGAAGTCGCGGACGTTGCCCCACTCGCCGAACGCGTACTGGTGGAACGCGAACTTCGGCAGGTAGTAGTTGTAGTAGCGGGCACAGAGGTTCAGCCGTTCCTGTGCCGCTTCCTGGGACTCTGCGGGCTTGCGCAGCGTGTCGAAGATAGACGGCAGGTCCAGCTCGACGCTGTCGATACCGTTGCCCGACAGGTCCGGCGGGTTGAACGGCGCAGCGTCTGCGCCGGTCGGTGCCTCGATGGACCCGACTTCCGACGGGATCTCCACCTGCAGCGGCTGGTTCAGTTCGGTGTACTCGTCGCCGGGGTCCGCGGAGCGGCGGTCGGGCGTGTTGGGCGCTGCCTCACCGTCGCCGGAGACGATTGCGCCAGTGTCCCACCACGCCGACCGGGACTGGTAGTGCCCGAAGGCGTTGGCTTCACCGTACCAGTGGATGCTGATGTCGAAGTTGGGTGAAGCGTTCTGGTACGAGTTCATGTTGTTCGTCCAGGTGGAGTTGTCCGGCGCGCTGAACGTCATCGGGATGCCGAACGACTGCATCTGGTCGCGGATGGTCTGGGCCGCACCGACCCAGTCACCGATGTCGCCACGGATCTGGATGTCGATCTGGGGCTCGTTGCCGTTCGGACCGACCCAGGTGCCACCCTGGCGCTCGTACCCGCCGTTTTGCATGTACGTGGTCGCCGTCTCGATGTCGGCGGTCTTGGGCCACGTGTGCAGCGAGTCGACGAAGTCCTCGGAGAAGGTGGCGTTGGCCACCGCGTCGAGGCACCCGGTGTCCTGACTCAACGGGATGGAACGCTGGGGGCCCCACCCGTTGTTCCCCGCCTGCTCGAAGTCGATGGCCGTGGCCATCGCACGGCGGAGCCAGAGGTTCTCCAGGTGTGAGTTGTTCATGTTCCACCACAGCGCGTCGCCGCCACTCACCTGGAAGTAGCGGGTGGTCTCTTTCATGTGGTCGGGCAGTCGCTCCGGGTTCCAGTCGGGACCGTTGGGCGTGACCGCACCCTCGTGGACGTCGATCTGGCCCTCGCCTGCGAGCGTGCGCTCGCGTTCGATGCTCCCGAGCTGCATCTCCATGTAGTCGATGTTGGCGTGCTCCGCGTGGGGGTGCGGGGCTTCCGCACCGAGGTCCTCGGACCGGAGCGTCAGGCGCACCGATTCCGACCCCACGTCGTCGGGGCTCTGGATCTCGTAGGGGCCACTCCCCCAGCCTTCCTCGGCGAGCTTCTCGAAAGAGACCCTGGTGCCACGGAGGTTGCTGATCTGTGTCTGGTAGGACTCCTCGGAGCTGGCCGCTTCGAAGCGGTCGATCCAGGGGTTCGACCAGACTGGCGGCAGCGGGAAGTTCCCGTCCGTCCGCTTGGCCTGGTTCCCGAGGACGATGGCGTTTTGCGGATTCGCTTCCGCGCCGGGCACGTCGCCCCGCGAGTTGTACCAGTGGTAGTCCCACTGGCTGAGCGCTTCCTGTCGGTGAACCGCGCCCTCGGCGAACTTGTTACCCTCCGAGAAGTAACGGACCTTGTCGTACAGGTACCGTGCCTCGGCGTCGTAGGGTTTGCCGTTCCAGAATGTACAACGGTCGTCGTGGTAGTTGTACATGTCGTAGGGCTCTTCCACCTCCCAATCTTCGACCCACGTGATGACCTCGGCCTCGTCACGTGCGATGTGATGGGGAGTTTCGAACATGCTGGTCCCGCGCCACTGCGACGCGTCCGTGACCTTCGTGAACCCGTCCAGCTGGGTGATGAACAGGTCACCAGCAGTGTTGTCAGACGGTGTGAAGGGGTTGAAGTTGAACTCGTCCGCCGTGTTCGTCTGGAAGACCCGCACCGTATCGGTCATCCGGGCGTCGTCCGGCGGCTGTGTCCGTTCCGGTTCGTCCGTCGGGGTTCCGTCGCCAGCCTCGGTGGCTGTCGGTGTCATCCCACCATCACCACCCGATTCCGTCGGCGTCGGAGTACTTTCGCCGTCTCCACTCCCGTCAGGTGTGGCAGTGCCGTCTCCACCGCCACAGCCTGCCAGGCCTGCGATCCCACCGGCCGCCAGGAGTTGTGCATACCGGCGACGCGATAACTTGTCTCGGATGCGGTCGTTGTCCCGCATGGTACGTACGATATCCCATCACTATATAAAGCTTTTCCATACTCTGGACCGGATTGACGTGGTTACTGTTCACACGCGTCACGGGATAACCCCGGGACGGCAGGGCCGCCACCGGTCGCTATGCCCTCACACGACACACCCCATCTCCCCGCGTGGCTCGGCATCCCGACACCCGATGCGCTTCGATTACTCACGGGTCGTGTTCCAGGTAGTGGTCGATAATCCGCCATTTGTACTTATCCATCCAATATTTCATGTTTGATCGAAATCAGCGTGCAACTTTCGTGAAGAATACGAAAATAATTACACTCGTACGCCTGTAAGCACGTGGTCTCGGCGTGACCGGTGGTCACCAGTGGCGCGCGCTCGCTTCCGGCCGACGTCGACGCCCGAAGTCGATCCGGAGTGGGCGGGCCGATGTCGGACCCGGTAGTGACGAGCAGACGTCGAACTCGGTGAGGACAGTGAGCCCGAGAGCGGCCGGACGACCCACACCAACGCTGGCGGCTCCAGACGAAAGTTTCAAATGGTTCCATGGGGAGGTTTCACGCACGATGAGACAGGAACTGGAACGTGCCCGTGAGGAATCGAGCGGGTACAAGGCGTACCTGCTCGGGCTGTACTACTTCATCACGGGCAACTACTCACTGGTGGTGATCCTCATCGGGCTGGGGCTGATCGCGTTCGGCGCGCTGGTCCTGACGGGTGACTTCGCCGTCGGGCCGCTCAATGCGATCACTCATCAGGTCTTCGCCGGGATGTTCGGCGTTTGGGGTGCTTCCCTCGTCGTCATCGGTGTCGCCGCGTACGCGGTCATGTGGGCGAACAAGATCTACGCCCGGATCAGCCAGGACGACGAAGAGGACGCCGACTCGGATTCGGATTCGAGCACCGAGTTCGACGCCAACATCTGAGGCGACTCCCTCGTTTTTACTCGTTTGTTCCCTCAGTAGTCCCAACTGCGTTGCTCGGTCACCTGGTTTCTCAGATCGTCCGCCGGGCACACAGCCAGAGTATGCTTCCGAACCCGAGCGAGAACACCGTGGTGCCGAGAACGTTCAGGGTCGCCAGCACGTACAGCGTCGAGTCGGGGTCGGCGACGAACAGGTACGGGACCTGCAAGAGGAGAAACACCACCGAGAAGGCGAACAGGCCGAGGAAATACGGCCGCCTGGAACACAACTCGTCTACCAGCACTTCCCACTGGTCCCCGCCGGACGCCTCCTCAGTCATTGTCTGTCGTTCCGTCGTCCCGGACAAAAGCGTTGTCGTGTCCACACGCCCTGTACCGCATAATACTGTCCTCGCGTGCCCGCGGCCGGAAGTGTCGCGGGCAGTCGGGTGGTGGCGGTCTGGTCAGACTGCGTCGACGTCGGTGTCCGTGAAGTAGCGGCGTCCGTTTCGCGGGACGTCCGCCGTCTCGGTCACGGTCAGCGTCTCCGTCGCTTCGACAGCGTCGGCGGCCCGCGCGACCCGCAGTTCGTACTCGCCCGCTTCGACGGCGAGGTTCTCGTGGCGGTCGTAGTAGGCCAGTTGCGTGGCGGAGACGTCGAAGGTGACCCGTTGTGACTCACCGGCGGCGAGGTCGATCCGCTGGAAGCCGACGAGTTCCTGTACGGGCCGTGCGAGGTCGGGGTTGTCGGCGCTGACGTACAGCTGGACGACCTCGCTACCGTCCCGGTCGGCCGTGTTCGTCACCGTTACCGAGAGTTCGAACGTCTCGGCCGGACCGACGGCCCCGTCGGAGAGTTCGACGTCGCTGTACTCGAACTCGGCGTAGCTCTCCCCGTGGCCGAACGGGTACACCGGCTGGCCGTCGTCGTAGACGTAGGTCTCGTTCGCCGTGTTGGGTTTGCGACTGTAGTGGACCGGGAGCTGGCCGACGTTGCGGGGCATCGATACCGGGAGCCGTGCGCCCGAGTCGACGCCGTCGAAGAGGACGTCGACGATGGCCTGCCCACCCTCTTCACCCGGGAGCCAGGACTGGACGACTGCCGGGGCCGACTCGGCGATCTCGGGGATCGCGTGGGGTTTCCCGCTGACGAGGACGACCACCACTGGCGTATCCGTCGCCTGGAGTCGGGCGACGAGTTCGTCCTGGACACCGGGGAGTCCGAGTTCGGTGACGTCACAGCCCTCGCCGCTGGTCGGGACTGTCGGGCGCGCTTCCTTCTCGGCGTCGGCGTCGGAGAAGTCGACCGCCGAGCGGGCGCCGACAAAGGCCAGTGCCACGTCCGCGTCTGCGGTCGCGTCGACGGCCTCGTCGAAGCCGTCCGTCTCGGGACCGGTCGCAGTACAGCCTTCCGCGAAGGTGACCTCGGCGTCGACACGCTCCTCGATAGCCGAGCGCGGTGTCGAGGCGTCGAACTCGTACTCCTCCTCGGGGTAGTGGGCCGCGTAGGCGTAGTCGCCCAGCATGCCCGTCCGGTCGTCCGCTTTCGGGCCGACGACGGCAACCGAGTCCTGCCCCGAGAGCGGGAGGAGGTCCTCGTCGTTGTCGAGCACGACGATCGACTGGCGAGCAGCCTCCCGGGCGAGTTCGCCGGCCGCGTCGTCCTCGAACGGTTCGGCCGCCGCTTCCGCGTCGACGGTCGGGTCGTCGAAGACGCCTTTCTCGAATTTCATTCGGAGGACGCGCTCGACCGATTCGTCGAGCGTCACCTCGGCGAGTTCGCCGTCGTGGACCGCGTCGGCGAGTGTCTCGTACGTATCCGTGTACGGCAACTCGATGTCGAGTCCGGCTTCGAGCGCGCTGACGGCCGCTTCGCGCTGGGTCGCGGCGACGTCGTGTTCCTCTTTCAGGAAGTCGATGCTGTAGTAGTCAGAGACGACGGTACCGTCGAAGCCCCACTCGCCGCGGAGGACGTCGGTCAGGAGCCACTCGTCTTTGGCGCAGGGAACACCGTCGATGTCGTGGTACGCGTTCATCACCGACTCCGCTCCGGCCACTTCGACGCCCGCCTCGAAGGGGAACATGTGGACTTCCCGGAGCTGGCGGCGACTGACGTCGACCGACGACCGGTTCTTTCCGCCCGCGCCCGCCCCGTGACCGACGAAGTGTTTCAGCGTCGACGAGATACCCCCGGAGCGGTCGGCTCCCTGTAGTCCCTCGACGTACGAGGTCCCCATCTGTGCGACGAGATAGGGGTCCTCGCCGAAGGTCTCCTCGACCCGGCCCCACCGGAGGTCCCGGGCGACGTCGAACACCGGCGAGAGCGCGTGCACGGTCCCGATAGCTTCCATCTGTCCCCGGATGGTCTCGGTGATCTCCTCGACGATATCGGGGTTCCACGTGCTCGCGAGGCCGATACCCTGGGGGAAACTGGTACCTTCTGGGCCCATGTAGCCGCTGAGACACTCCTCGTGAGGGATCGCCGGGACGCCCAGTCGCGTCTCACCGAGGATCTCCTGGAGTTCGTTCGTCACGCGGGCCGCGTCGGTCGGGTCGAGGCTCCCTTCGCCGCCGATGCGCGTCAGGTGCCCCATCCCCTCGGCGAGCAACTCTTCGGCGGTCTCCCGGTCGAGTTCCCCGTCCTCCAGGACGCGGTCGGCGTTGACCGAACCCAACTGGGCTGCCTTCTCCTCGACTGTCATCCGCGAGAGCAGATCTTCGACGCGTCGCTCCGTCGGCGCCGTCTCGTCCCGATAGAGTGGGTCGCCTGTGTCGTCTACCATGACGACTCGACGGTCGGTAGCGCGAATCTTAATGATTCCGGCAGACGACGGGACTGTCAACACGTCCGACCTACCACTGGGTGTGATGGTCCTGCTCGTCATCGTTCGCCTGCCTGTCACCGACCGTCTACTCGGCACTGGTTGCCTGCCCGGCACCCGTCGCCTACCCGGCACCGGTCGAGGCGGGAGCTCGCTCGGCCGATGTCGTCAGTATCACGGGGCACGATACCACGCGACTATGACACCGAAAATTATAATACAGTACCGAGTAAATCCCTGACCAACCCGGGGGAACCGTTCCCTCGCCGCGGGGGATAGCCCCGCGTCTGGGCCCGTCGGGCCGGAAAACGGCGGGCCGAGGAGCCTCTTCTCCGTGCACTCGATTAGCAACCGACCGTATCAGCCACCCTGACACCAGACGGTCACATCAGCGAGCGAACGGAAAGAGAGAGTTCGCGGTGGAGGAACTGGTTGCGCTACTCTTCGTCGTCCCCGAGATAGCGCTTCGCGACGGCGGCGAGTCCACCGATGCTCGCGACCGCCGAGGCGATCCCCATCCCGGGGCCGGTCGTCGTCGTCGTGCCGACGTCGTCAGCCGGTTCGTCCTCCTCGGCAGGTCGCTCGGTCGTGTCGGCCGGGAACGGCGTCGCCGTCGGTGTCGGACTGTCGGTGGGTGACGGGGTCGGGCTCTCGGTCGGTGACGCGGTCGGACTGTCCGTGGGCGAGTCCGTCGGGCTCTCGGTCGGTGATTCCGTCGGCGTCGGCGACGGCGTCGCAGTGGGCGTGGGTGACGGGGTCGGCGACGGCGTCGCAGTGGGCGTGGGTGACGGGGTCGGCGACGGCGTCGGTGTCGGTTCGGGTTCGACGTAGACGTCCGTCGTATCCGACCCTTCGTTGCCGGCGGGGTCCTCGACGTACACACGGAAGTCCAGTTCCCTTCGTTCGTCGACGTCGGGTGCGGTAAACGTCGCGCGCGCGGAGTTCGCCCCGCTGAGGTTGACCGACGGGTCGTCGGTCACGTTCTCGAACATCTGCTCCCAGCGATAGGACAGGGTCTGGCCCTCGGGGTCCGAAGAGCCACTCGCGTCGAGAGTCACCGAGTCGCCGGGACTCACGGTCTGGGACCCGCCGGCGTCGACGTTGGGGGCGTCGTTTTCCTCGGGCGGGACCAGCTGGAACTCGACGGTCGCGCCCTCGTCGTCGAGTTCGACGGTGGTCGACCGGTTCACGCCGGACGACGACACCGTCACCTCGTGAACGCCCTTGAATCCGTACGCCGACCAGGTGCCGCTGTCGTCGGTCGTGCCCGACACCTCGGTCCACCACTCGTCGAAGACGAGGTCCCGATAGACGTCGAGTGCGGGTTTCTCCTCCCAGCCCTCGGCGTAGAAGGGTGCGTCGTCACGCCAGTGGAGCGTGTCGATGAGCCCCCAGACGACGAAGTCGTCGACGGCCGGGTGGCTGAAGACGGTCTTGAGGAACCAGTAGAAGAAGTCGGCCTTGTCCTCCTCGGCCCACGATTCGTCGGCCATGTCGAACTCCGTGATCCGCAATCGGACGTCGTTCTCGGCGTAGCGGTCGAGTATCGACATGATCTCCCCGGGCAACAGCGTCGAGCCCTGGTTGAAGTGACACTGCATCCCCACGGCGTCCAGACCCGCGTTCTGGTCTTTGAGGAACTGCATCTGGGTCTCGTAGCCGTCGCGGCGGCCGGGGTTGGGGCCGACGAGCGTGTTGTAGTCGTTGATAGCGAGGGTCATTCCCTCGGGTGCAGCGTCGCTCGCCCGCTCGAACCAGTCGGCGATGACCGGCGCCTCGTTGACGTTCACCCCGTCGAGTGACCCGCCGTTTATCGCCTCGACGAACCCCGGCTCCGGGATCAACTCGTTGAACACCTCCCACTCGTCGATCTGGGAGCCGTAGTAGTCGATGATGTCCTCGACGTGGGCCTTGGTCTCCTGTTCGACGTAGGCCGGGTCGGGTTCGCCGGCTTCGATGTCCTGTGCGTCCCAGGCGACGCCCATCGCATCGACGACGTCGTTCGGGACGGCGTAGGAGTCGACGCTGGCCCAGAGGGCGACGTGTCCGCGGACGTCCCAGCCGAGGTCGTTCATCCAGTCGACCGCGTAGTCGGCCGTCTCCTTGTCGTTCTCCCAGAAGCGCCACTTGTGGGCGTTCTCGAGGACGCCGAGGTTGAACAGTTCCTTGCGGTTCTCGCGGTAGGGATCGCCCTCCTCGGTGTTTTCACGCAGGTGGTCGGCGGCGACCATGTTCCCGAAGCCGAAGGCGTGTTCCTGCATCGAGACCTCCACCTCGGCGTCGGTCGCCGGATCGCCGTTCTCGTCGGTCACTTCGACGGTGAGCTCGGCCGTGCGGTGGTCCTGGATGCGCTGGTCGGCGGCCGATTCCCACCCCGCAGCGGGGGATTCCTGCCAGACGGGTAACTCGCCGACCGGCACCCCGCCGGCGAAATACATCAGCGCGAGGCCACCGATATCTATCGTCTGGACTTCCTGTCCGAGCCAGATCTCCGTGAACCAGTCCCCTGCCGCGCCGTCGGAACTGTACTCGATGGGGAAGTAGAACCGTTTCCACTCGCTCGACACTGTGGGCCGGGATTTCGTGACGTAGTTCGCTGAGATGCTGCCATTTTCGGTCGACTTGTAGTTGACAGTTCGCGACTCCGTGTCTGGCGTCCGGAGATAGGCGACGCCGAGTAGCGTGTCACCGCTGCTGACAGCAGGTTCGGGGGCTGTTGCCTTGAAACTGAACTGATAGGGGTTGTTCGGTGCCTCGGTCACGTCGACCCGTGTTGCCTCGGAGAAGGGGACGCCGCTACCGACATTGATGCCCGACACCGTCGCGCTACCGGGTTCTCCGTCGTCCGGACGGGCCAGTTCGTAGAAGTCGAACGCGTCAGCTTCGTTGTCTGCGTAGACGAACCGACCGGCTGCGGGCAGGTCCCTGTCTTTCAGGTCCTCGACCAGCGTCGCGTAGTACGGGTCCGAGACGTCCGGCCACTCGGAGAACTCGGTCGGTCCGGGGACGCCGCTCGGGAGCTCAGCGGGACCGACCGCCCCGTCGAAATCGAGCAACGCGAACCCGCCGACCTCGACGGTCTGCTGTTTGAACCCCAGCTGGAACTGGACGTACCGGCGGTCCTCGCCCACGGAGTCGGCCTGGAACTGGATCGGGAAGTAGTGGCGCTCCCACTCGCCAGCTATCGTCGGGATAGCGTTGCCCGTGACGCGGTTGCTGTACTCACCGCTGTCGAGCGCGTACATCGACGCCTCGGGCGAGTCACTCGACGACCGGAGATACGCCACCCCGAGCATCACGTCACCCGAGGAGATGTCCTGAGGGATGTCCCCGCGCAACTGGACGGAGTAACTGTTCTCGGGGTCGCTCGTGACGTCGAACGTCGTCGCAACCGAGAACGGGACGTCGGCGCTCGGCGTTCCCTGCGAGACGGTGCCGGCCGGGTTTGCAGTGAAGACGCTCGAACTATCGAGGGTTCCCTGCTCGGAGTTAGCCCAGACGTAGTCGGGGGCCGGCAGGTCCATCCGCATGAGGTCGGTGAACAGGTCGCCGTAGTAGTCGTCGGTGGTGGCGGCCCCGCTTGGTAGTGCGTCCACGCTCGTGTCCGTCCCGAAGTCGACGAGCGCGAGTCCCCCGATGTCGACAGTTCCAGTGGAAAAGCCCATCTGGATCTGGATGGACCAGCCACCGGAATCCGCGGCGGCGTTGATCTCGATGGGGAAGTAGTAGCGCTGCCACTCCGTCCCCAGCGAGGGTCGGGCGGTGCCGGTGACGGAGTTGAAGGTATCGCTGTTGGGGTTCCGGGCCTCGAAGCGCACCTCTCCGTTCCCCTCGGGCGACCTGAGATACGCGACGCCGAGCAGTACCTGTCCGGACTCGACTGCCGGGACGCTGGGACCGTTGATCCCCGTTCGTAACTGGACGTCCCACGGATTCCCCGGTGCCGACGAAATCTCGAAGCGATCGGCCGACGAGAACGGCACCACTGCGTCACTGACGCTCAGCGATTCCGTGCTCCCGAAGTCGTTGGCCGTGCCCCAGAACGCCTCTCGGGTCCCGGACTCCGTGTCGTCGACGAGGAACGACCCCGCCGGCACCTCGGCTGTGGACCACTCCTCGACGAGCCACGCGTAGTACGGGTCCGCAACGGCAGGCCACCCCGAGGAGTCACCACCGCCGCCCGAGTCGCCCCCGCCGCCGAGAGTCACGGCACCGCTCGGCAGGTCACCCACGGTGACGTCCTGGCCGTAGTCCATCAGCGCGAACCCGCCGAGTTCGATCGTCTGCTGTTGGGAGCCGAACTGGAACTGGACGTACGTCCGGTCACCGGCCGCCGAGTCGGTCCCGAACTCGATGGGGAAGTAGTGCAGTTGCCACTCGCCGGTGATCGTCGGCGAACTGTTGGCCTGAACGTGACTGGAGAAGTCGTTGCTGTCCACCGCAGTGACGTTCGCCGACGGACTGTCGCTGGGCGAGCGCAACCAGGCGGCCAGCAACATGACGTCGCCGGCGGCGACGTCCTGGGTGAGGTCCCCGCGGAACTGCACGTCCCACGGGTTCGACGGGTCGGACGTGATCTCGAAGCGGTCGGCCTGCGAGAAGGGGACACCCTCGCCGCTCAGGTCCGGCGAAGTGAGGTTCCCGTTCGGGTTCTGTGCGAAGACCGCGTCGAGCCCGTACGTGCCCGCTTCCGTGTTCTCGAACGCGAACTCCGGTGTCGGAAACCCGCGGCCGGTCACGTCGTCGACCAGTTGCTGGTAGTACGGACCGTACGTCTGGCCTGCGGGGCCACTCGGGAGTTGGCCCACGTCCGCGTTGGTCCCGAAGTCCAGCAGCGCGAGGCCGCCGACGTCGATCGTCTGTTCCCCGTAGGCTAGCCACATCTCCGTCCACCAGTCACCGGCGGCCGCGTCCGCCCCGTACTCGATAGGGAAGTAGAATCGTTGCCACTCCCCCGAAAGCGTCGGCGAGGCGCCGCTGTCGACCTCGTTCGAGAACTCTGCAGCGTAGCGCGCGTAGTACTGGAGGTCAGCACTCCCTTCGGGTGCCCGGAGGTACGCCACGCCCAGCAACACGTCCCCCTGATTGACGGCCTCGTCGCTGACGTCTGCTCTGAGGTTGACGTCGTACTCGTTCGACGCGCTCCCGTCGAGGGTGACACGCGACGCCTCCGAGAACGGGACGTCGTCCCCGCTGACGTCCAGGTCCTCGACGGTGCTGTAATCACTCCCCCCGAAGTTGTACGTGCTCCAGGTGCCTGCCTCGTCGTTCGCGTAGACGAACTCCGCTGGCGGCAACCCGAGCCCGTTCTGGAGGTCGTCCACCAGCGTCGAGTAGTAGGCGTCACCGCCCGACGCCCAGCTATCCGGCGTATCAGCGCTCGCAGTCCCCGTCGTCATTCCACCCAATGCACCTGCCGCGCCGGCCGCGCCCATCGACTGTAGCAACGGCCGTCGCTCCACCCCCGAAGGACCAGTCTCCTGGTCCTTCGGGTCACTGTCACTCTCTCTCATTGACCCGAGAGTAAGTGACTATCAACGACACATAAAACCTTCCAAAAGATACTGATAATTCGGCGTGCAGCCCTCTAGCTGGCGTTTTACACGGTTTCGTACTATTAATATCCCGACAGAACGCCTCCGCGAATCCAGTGTGCGAAGCAGCCCACCGGCCGACACGAGACAATCGACTGACCGCTCGACGGGGTGGAGACCCGGACCCGGACCCGGACTCAGGCAGGCGAGAGTTCGACTGTCGCGCCGTCCTCGGAAAGTTCGACCGTCTCGGTGACGTCCTCGCCGTCGACGGTCGCCGTCACTTCGTACTCGCCTTTGAATCCCGTCGTCGCGAAGACTCCGTCGCCGTCCGTACTGCCAGACTCCTCGGTCCACCACTCGTCGAAGACCAGACTCCGGTACTCCTCGAGTGCGGGCTTTTCGGACCAGTCCTCGGTGAAAAAGGGTGCGTCGTCGAGCCAGTGGTTCGGGTCCCAGATCCCCCAGACGACGAAGTCGTCGACCGCCGGGTGGCTGAAGACGGTCTTGAGGAACTGGTAGAAAAAGTCGGCCTTGTCCTCCTCGGCCCACCCCTCGTCGGCCATGTCGAACTCCGTGACCCGCAGACGCACGTCGTGGCTGGCGTAGCGGTCCAGACCCTCCATGATCTCGCCCGGCGAGAGCGTCTCGCTCTCGCTGAAGTGACACTGCATCCCCACCGCGTCCAGACTGTGGTCGGTGAGGAACTCGACCTGTCGCTCGTACTGGTTCCGGGTCGCCGGGTAGGGGCCGGCGAGGGTGTTGTAGTCGTTCATCGCCAGCGAGATACTCTCGGGGGCGGCCTCGCGAGCGGTGTCGTACCACTCGCCGAGCACCGGCGCCTCGACGGCGTCGACGTCCTCCAGGGTGGCGTCCTCGGTGGCGCGCACCCCGTTTATGGCCTTGATCAGCCCTGGCTGGTGGATCACCTCGTTGGCTACCTCCCACTCGTCGATGTCCTCGCCGTAGTCCTCGATGATGGCCGGGATGTGTTCCATCGTGCGCTGGCGGACGTACTCGGGGTCGAGTTCGGGATCCGTGACGCCGTTGTCCTCCCACTCGACGCCCATCGCCCGCACGACGTCCGGCGGGACCGCCCACGAGTCGACGGCCGCCCACAGGCAGACGTGCCCCCGCATCGTCATCTCTCGGTCGAGTAACCACTCGGTCGCCGCATCCGAGAGGTCCTCGTTTTCCTCCCAGAAGCGCCACTTGTGGTGGTTGCCCAGCACTGTGGTGTTGAAGAGTTCGGTCACGTTCTCCCGATACGGGTCGCCTTCCTCGGTCTCGTTGACGAGGTAGTCCGCGCCGATGGCGGTACCCAGGCCAAAGTCGTGTTCCTGCATGGCGACGGAGACGTCAGCCCCCTCCACGGCGTTGCCGTCGGCGTCGGTGACCTCGACCGTCAGATCCGCAGTCCGGTGTTCCTGGATGCGCTCGTCGGCGGCGGCCTCCCAGTCGCCACTCGGGGTACCCCCACCGCCGCCGCTGGCCGGCCCGCTGGGCAGGTCCTCCACGGCGACGTTGTCGCCGAAATACAGCAGGGCGACGCCGCCGACGTCGACCGTCTGGACGTCGAACCCCATGAACATCTCCGTCCACCACGTCCCGGGTTCGCTGGTGTAGTCGAACTGGATGGGGAAGTAGTACCGCTCCCACTCGGGACCGGGTGCGATCTGTGGCTGGGAGCCCACCATGTTGGTGCTCAGGTTGTCCTCGTCTTTCGAGACGTACTCGGCCGTCGGAGTGGATTCACTCTCCTCGGGGCCCCGCAGGTAGGCCACGCCGAGGAGGACGTCACCCTGGACGACGCCCTGGTCCTCGACGGTCCCGTTGAACGTCACGTCCCAGGAGTTTTCGGTCGCCTCGGTGACGTCGACCCTGAGGGCACTGGAGAAGGGCACGTCGTCACCCACCTCGAGTTCGGACTGCTCGGCGGCGTCGCCCGACAGGGTGTAGGCCGATAGCGCGTCGGCCTCGTTGTCGGCGTACAGAAAGCGACCGGGTGCCAGTCCCATCTCCTCCGAGAGCGTCGAAACCAGGCCGCTGTAGTAGCCGTCGTCGACCGACGGCCACTCCGAGGGGGCCGCCGCCTCGACGGTTCCGCCGTCCGAGCCACCGTCACCGTCACCGCCGTCGCCGCCACCGCCGCCGGGACAGCCGGCGAGTCCAGCCGCGGCCAGCGCACTCAGCAGGTGTCGTCTCCCTATCGTCGCGTCGTCCCCACCGCTCGGCAGGGACCGCTCGTCGTCTCCCATGTGGGCCGATAGCACAAATCATCGATGTAAAAGGGTTCGGTTTTCTGGCGGCGAGCAGGAACGGTCGGTCCGGACTACGGCGAGAGTTCGACAGTTGTGCCGTCCTCGGAGAGGGTGACCGTCTGGGTGACGTCGTCACCGTCGACAGTAGCCGTCACTTCGTACTCGCCTTTGAATCCCGTGACGGTCGCGCTCCCGTCGCCGTCGGTCGTCGCGGTCTCCTCGGTCCACCACTCGTCGAAGACCAGCCCGGTCCAGACGTCGTAGGCCGGTTTCTTCTCCCAGTCCTCGTAGAACAGCGGCGCCTCGTCGCGCCAGTGGCGGCCGTCCCAGAAGCCCCAGACCAGGAAGCCATCGACGCCCGAGTGGGCGAACGCGCCCCGGAGATACTCCCGCAGTGCCACGGCGCGTTCCTCGTCGTCTGCCCAGTCGTCGCCGCCGTAGGTGTCGAACTCGGTTATCTTCACGTTCGCGCCGTGGTCGGCGAACTTGTCGATCTCCGCGGCGACCTGGCTCGCGCTGACCCGGCCGTCCGGGCTCGAGTTGCTGTTGAAGTCGCCGGTGTTGGCGGCGACGTGGCCCTGGAGACCGACCGTGTCGAGTTGCGCGCCGTTCTCGTTGATGTGGTCGATCTCGGTCTGGTAGCGCTCGTCGGTGTAACTGTACCTGAACTGGTTGAAGTCGTTGACCGCGAGCCCCACGTCGAGGTCGTTCTCGTCGACGACCGACTGGGCCTGACTGTACCACTCCGCCAGAAGGTCCGAGGTCCACGGGACGACGTCGCCGGTCCAGGGCTCCTCCTGATTGATCTGGTCGCCGTAGACGCCCAGCTGGTACTGGAACGCGTGCATCGACTCGTTGACGACCTCCCACTCGGTGATGTCGTCCCCGTAGTGCGTGACGATGTCCTCGATGTGTTGCATCGACTGTTCGCGGATGGCCTCGGCATCGCGCTCCTCGATGGCCGTCTGCAAATCCGCGGGGATCGCGCCGACGCCCTCTCTGCCCCAGATACAGACGTGCCCGCGCATGTCCAGTCCCTGGTCGAGACACCACTGGACGGCGTCGTCTGCGAGCTGCCGGTCGCGCTCCCAGAACCCCCACTTCATCTGGTTTTCCATGACAGCCGTGTTGAACAGTTCCGGAATGTAGGTCCGGTAGTTGTCGCCCTCGGAGGATTCGTCGATCAGGGTTCCGGCGTTGACCGCCGTGCCGAACGTGAACTCGTGTTCCTGCATGGCGACGTCGACCTCGACGCCCTCGACGGCGTTGCCGTCGCCGTCGGTCACCTCGACGCTCAGGTCCGCCGTGCGGGTTTCCTGGATCCGGTCGGCTATCTCGGGGTCTGCCGGTGCGACGGTGGCCGCCGCCCCGTCTTCCGCCGGCGTCGGGGTCGACGTGTCGGTATTCCCACCGTCGGAGCCGTCGCTACCGTCGGAGCCGTCAGACCCGTCGCCGTTCCCGGAACAGCCCGCGAGACCGACCGCAGCGAGGGCCCCGAGGAGGTGTCGTCGGCCGATCGAGAGGTCGCTACCCGCTCCTGAACCAGTCTCGTCTCCCGTCATGTCTGCCGGGTAGGAAACAGTAGTGATAAATCGTTCGGAACTGGGCAGTCCGGTGTCAGGTTCCGGACGGGCCGACAGCGTCGTGGCCCAGAGCGCGACCCCGTGTCGCTACCGTTTTGGTCAGGGGCCGTAACGGTTCGCCACATGCAACCGGACTACGACGACTGCTGGCTGCGCTACGAGCCGACGACGGAGCACCGCGAGTCCTACCGCCGTCTCTGTGCACACACGTACGTCTCCGAGGAGTCCAGGGAACTCGGCGCCGTCCGCGAAGAACTCCGTCGAGGCCTCTCCGGACTGATCGGTCGGGAACCACACCTCTGGCAACACCCCCCGCGCACCGTCGACGGGTTCCTCGCGGTCGGGACGCCAGGCGACATGGACGTCGTCGCCCAGGCCGTCGACGAGGACGAGGTCGCGGACCTCGACGACGACGGCTACCTGATCACGACCGGTGAGTGGGAGGGCATCGATACACTCGTCGTCACGGCGTCCTCGGACAGCGGCCTCGTCTACGGGACGTTCGACCTGCTGCGGCGCATGTCCACCGGCGAATCCATCGAAGACGTCCACGTCGTCGAAGAACCGGCCTCGCCCGATCGACTGGTGAACCACTGGGACAACCCCTTCCGCGGGTCGGTGGAACGGGGCTACGCCGGCCAGTCGATCTTCGACTTCGAGACGCTGCCCGACCTGCGCGAGCGCTACCGCGACTACGCCCGCCTGCTCGCTTCGGTGGGCATCAACGGCCTCGTCGTCAACAACGTCAACACGCAGATCCCCGACCGGGACAGCGCGAACGAAGCGATGGACCACCTGGAGGGGTGGCGCCTGCTCGAAACTCGCTACCTTGAGAAACTCACCGGCCTCGCCTCCCTCTTTCGCCGGTACGGCATCCAGCTCTATCTCTCGGTCAACTTCGGCGCCCCGGAGAAGATCGGCGGGCTCGACACCTCGGACCCCAACGACCCCGACGTGGCGAACTGGTGGGCGGCCAAAGCCGACCAGATCTACGACCTGATCCCCGATTTCGGGGGCTTTCTCGTCAAGGCCGATTCGGAGGGGCAGCCCGGCCCCTACAACTACGACGCCGACCACGTCGACGGCGCGAACGTCCTCGCCGAGGCACTCGCACCCCACGGCGGCCGGGTCTGGTGGCGCGCGTTCGTCTACGGGTCGCACAGGGACAGAGCCGTCCAGCAGTACGACACCTTCGAACCGCTGGACGGCGAGTTCCACGACAACGTCACCGTCCAGGTGAAAAACGGCCCCATCGACTTCCAGCCCCGGGAACCGGTCTCGCCTGTCTTCGGCCAGATGCCCGAGACCGACCTCGGACTGGAACTCCAGATCACCGGGGAGTACACCGGCCAGCACGTCCACGCCTGCTATCACGTCCCGATGTGGAAGGAGGTCCTCGAGTTCGACACCGACCCCGAGGGCGACGGGCCACAGGTCAAGGACCTCTTTCGGGAGCAGGGAACCGGCATGGCTGGCGTCGGCGGCCCCAGCGAGGACAGGAACTGGACCGGCCACTATCTCGCACAGGCGAACCTCTATGGCTACGGGCGCCTCGCCTGGGACCCCGACCTCGAAACCGACGAGATCACCGACGAGTGGGTCCGCCAGACCTTCGGCGGCGACCCGGACGTCGTGGAGACTGTGACGGACGTTCTGCACCGGTCGTGGCCCGCGGTCATCGACTACTCGACGGGCGGCATCGGGCTGATGCACATGATGTACAACGGGAGCGCCTACCTCGAAAATCACTACGACCCCGGACCCGAGGAGTGGCCGGGCTACACCGGCGCCACCGCGGACGGCATCGGCAAGGACCGCAACTCGCGGGGCAACGGCTACAGCCAGCAGTACACCGACTACTGGGCCGAGGTCTACGACGACCCCGAGACCTGCCCGAAGGAACTACTGCTCTTTTTCCACCACCTCGCCTGGGACGAGGAACTCGACGACGGTCGGACGGTCGTCCAGACGTTATACGATAACACGCACGCGGGCGTGAAGGAAGCCAAGGCGATGCGCGACGCGTGGGCCACGCTCGAAGGTGAGATAGACGACGAGCGGTACCGTCACGTCGCCGAACGCCTCGACGAACAGGTCGCACACGCCGCCGTCTGGCGGGACCGTCTCTGGGAGTTCTTCTACGAACACGCTGAGATCCCCGACGACGTGGGGCGGGTTCCGGTCGAGGAGTAACCGGTTCGTTTCGGTGTCTCCTTCGGACCGCTATTCCGGGTAGGTGTCGGCTTCGTCGAGGACGCGCGCGTCGTCCAGGTTCCAGTCGCTCAGGAACTCCGATTCGGCGGCGACGAGTTCGCCGAAGAGGTCGTACTGGTCGTCGGGCGAGAGCGTCTGGACCTGGTCGTCTGTCGAGAAGGCCTCGAACGCGAGGTCGAGGTCACCAGTCCGTCCGGCCTCGATGACGGTCTCGATAGTGTCGACGTGGCCACGGACCATGCGGCGAACCGGTCGCGGGAAACCACCGGCCGAGACGGGTTTGACCTCCCCCGCCCGGACGACGGCGTTCGTCTCGACGACCGGGCCCTGTTCGATGTCGCCGACCTGGCCCTGGTTGGGGAGGTTGACGTTCGTGACGTGGGTGTCCTCGCCAGCCAGGGCCTCCAGAATGGGAAGGAACTCCTCCCCGGAGGCTTCGAGTTCGAACTCGCGTTCGCCCTCCAGCCACCCCTCGACGTTCGTGGTCTGGTCGGACTCGGCGGGCGTCCAGTGTTTCGCGCGGTAGTCGGCGTCCGTTCGCTTGACGCCGAAGCGATTCAGCGACTCCTGACCGTCCTGCACGAACGTGGTGGCGTACTCGACGATGTGACGGTCGCCCGCGGCGGGGAGGATCCCGTGTCGGCGGAACAGTTCCCAGGTGACCTGCCAGTTGTCGGTGAAGACGCTCTCCTCGGCCAGGTCCGCACAGTCGAAGGTCCTGGTCGCGCGCTCGCCGTCTTTCAGTTCCTCCAGGAGCGGCCACAGGTCGACGCCCCTGCAGTAGGCCTCGTCGACCCACGTGAAGTGGTTGATGCCCTTGACGTTGACCGAGACGTCGTCGCGCTCGGCGTCCATCCCCAGTTCCTCGCGGGCGAGCCTCGCGAGGTGCGAGCGGGTGCCCAGCACCTCGTGGCAGAGCCCGAGCGCGTTGATGTCGGGGTACTCGTCGTAGAGTGCACGGGTCACGAAGTGCACGGGATTGGTGTAGTTGAACACCCAGGCGTCGGGGCAGTGTTCGCGGATGGCCGCGGCGAAGCGACGGTAGACGGGGATCGTCCGCATGGCACGGAAGATACCGCCGGGACCGATCGTCGCGGCGACGGCCCCGTAGATGCCGTACTCCCGGGGGATCCGGAGGTCGTGGACGAAGGTATCCCGGGGGTCGTACTGCGTCGAGAGGATGACGACGTCCGCGCCCGCGAGCGCGTCACCTATGTCTTCGACCGCCTCGTACGACCACTCGGCGGTCGCGTCGGGGTCTTCCTGGACCCAGTTGCCAAAGTCGGCGTTCAGTTCGGCGGCCTCGACGTTGGTGTCGTAGAGGCGGACGTGTCCGTCAAAGTCCGAGAGCGCCAGATCACGGATGAGATTCGGGGCCCACTGGCGGCTCCCGCCGCCGACGTAGGCGATGGTCGTATCGGACGGGTCTATCGGCTGTTCGGTCTGTGTCGCTCGATCTGTCATCACCGACGCGTTCGAGCGCCCGAAAATAAACATTTGGAAAACAGAACTGTCCGAACACTGGGAACGCGGAACTATTCCGGGCTGGACCCTGTTCTACCTGCTGGAGCCCTCCCCGACGAGCGAGAGTCCCCCGGCGACGACGAGCACTGCCGCGCCAACGGCGGTCAGACGAACCACGAGGACTCCATGGGCAGTGAGCAGACTCGGGTCGACGAGGAGCGCGCCACACCAGCCGGCGACGACGAGACCGACGAGCGCGAGCGCGGCGCCGACGTCCGTGTGCCACAGGTAGAGACAGACGACCACACCCACGAGCACGAGGGTTCCGAGAACGACGACCGCTCCGAAGAGCGAACGGTCGACCGCCCCCACGGCCAGCAGGAACACACTCACTGGGCCCTGGCGGACGAACGGATCCCTGACGAGCCCCGTTGTGGGACCGAGTAACGTCCGAAAGACGGGAAGCGACCCGGTGGTAAGCAGCCACCCGACGAGTGCGATCCACCCTTCCGTGGGCGCGGCGGGACGGCCCGGGACGAGCGCCGCCAGTCCGAGGTCGCGTCCGTAGCGGTCGGCCACGAGTCCGCCCACCGCGACCAGCAGTCCGCCGACTGTCGCGACCAGTCGCCCGCCGTCGAGTGGGCGCTGGCCGGTCGCGAACACCGCGACGAGCACCCCGAGTGCGACGACGACGCGCATCGACGGGACCGTCCAGCGGACGACCGTGACCAGCAGTGCGGCCGTCGCCAGTCCGAGCACGAGGTAGTAGCCGGGGACGCCGACGCCCGCTTCCGGGAGCGGTGAGGGGCCACCGAATCGAAAGACGCTGGCGTGCCACGGGAGCAGTCCGGCGAGGAGGACGAGCGAGAGGCCGGCAGCGACGCACACGGTGGGAAGCGAGCGGAGGTGTGAGAGCGGACGCCCCTGTTCGTGGCGGAGCGCGACCGGGGGACCGACGAGTGTCCCGATGTACGACGCGTTCGCGACGAACGTGAGGCCGACGCCGAGGAGGCAGGTGATACCGACCGCCAGCCCGACGACGAGAAAGCCCACGACGGGGTCGAGAAGTCGGGCGAGCGGGGCGGCGAGCAACAGCGAGGTCACTACGACCGGGAACCCGAGGACAGCGACGCGCAGGTCCGGACCCCACCGGTAGAGTGCGACGGTCGCACCGAGCGCGAAGACGGTCGCCGCGAGTACGAGATCCGCGAGCACGTCGAGGACGCCGTCGGCCGAACCGGTGGCGACGGCCGCAGTGAGTCCGGCGAGTACGAGCGCCCCGAACAGGGCGAGCCAGCCATCGACCGGCGGGGACGGACGCCGAACCGCGACGGTTCGCAGGCCCAGTTGCGGGCCGGAGACGACGCCGACGCCCGCCGAGAGGACGATGGCGGTACCACCGAGGAAGGTCACGACACGACCGGCGCTCCAGACGCTGCCTTTGGCCGCGAGCGCGACGGCGAGTCCTCCCGCCATGGCTGCGAGGCAACTCCGACGAGAGGGACGAAGGCCGACGAGCGAGAGCGTCGCGACCGGGAGCGGCGCGACGGCGAGGTAGGCGGCGTGGCGGTAGCCAGGCTCGCTCCAGGCTGGTTCGGCCCATCCGAGGACAGCCCCGACCGCGACGAGAACCACGCCCAGGGCTGCGCCCAGGACGGGTACCGGCAGGGAAACGGGGACTGCGGAGGCGGGAGACGAAACGGTGGCCGAGAGAGCGAGGGGCCCAGGCCGGTTCCGTTGCATACTGCGACACCGCGAGCGGGTCGGAAAAGTAACTGTCGAGGTTCGGGCAATGGTCAGGTCCGGTCACGGACTGGTTCGATCCCGGTCAGGCCAGTTCGAGGGTGTCGCGGACGGCCTCGTCCATCGTCGTCCCCTCGCTGGTCTCGAAGAACTCCATGCCGACGTAGCCCTCGTAGCCAGCGTCCTCGAGCGCGTCGAGGATACTGTCGTAGGCCATCTCGCCCGACCCCGGCTCGTATCGTCCGGGGTTGTCCGCGACGTGGACGTGGCCGACGTCGTCGACGTTCCCGGTCAGGTTCCGGATCACGTCGCCTTCGGTGATCTGCTGGTGGTAGACGTCGAACAGTACCGTCACGCGGTCACTGTCGACTGCACGAACGATGTCGAACGCCTCCTGGGACGAAGACAGGAAGTACCCGGGGTGGTCGACGAGCGTGTTGAGCGGTTCGATGGCGATCGTCACGCCGGCGTCTTCGGCAGTCGGTGCAACCGCGGCGAGGACGCGTTCGAGCGCGCGTCGCTGGGTCACCCGGTCGAACCCACCCTGGTCGGGCCCGACAGTCAGAATGAGGTTGGTGGCGTCGACGGCTGCGGCGTCCTCGAGGGCGCCTTCGAGCGCCGCGACGACCGCGTCGTGGTCGTAGGGGTTGACCGCTGCCGGTGCGTCGCGGTCGTCGATGTTCGCGGCACTCTCGGCACCGAGGACGGCCGCGACCTCGACGTCGTGTTCGGCACAGGCCGCACGAACGGCCTCCGCGTCCGCGGTCGCAAGGTCGAAGAACTCGACGGCACCGACCCCGAGTTCGGCCGCTCTGGCGATGCCTTCGGGGACCGGTGCGTCCGGGGCGACGATCCCGGTGTTGACGGCGAATTCGACCATCAACGGCCCTCCGTGGACTGTGCGATGGCTGTCGCCGCCGAAAGTCGCCGCCTGTCGGCCGACCGCATCGCGTTCGGTTGTGCTGGCATGAATGCGGGGACGGGCCGCGGTCTCTTCAAGATAGGTTTCGCGGCGAGGCGACAACCCTTAAATCGGGCGCTCCCGACAGAGGAGGTATATGGTTCACGAGGGCGCCGAGGCAGCGGAGAGTGACGTATTCGAGGAGTTGCCGATGCGAGTCGGAGCGGGACAGTTCATGGACCCCGCACCCGACCGACTCCGGTACATCAGCCAGCTCGGGTGTGAAGATATCCTGCTCAACATGTACCAGTACGACGAGCCCGACTACGAACACATGCCGGACGGCGAGCGGATGCCGCTGGAAGGCGACGGCGAGTGGTCGACCGAGAATCTCCGCGAACTTCGCGAACGCGTCGAGGCCGAAGGACTGCGCCTCAACGCTATCGAGAACGTCCCCGTCTCCTTCTACGAGGATGTCATGCTGAACGGGCCGAACCGCGAGGAGCAACTCGCGAAGATGAAACGGACGATCCGGCACATGGGCGAGGCCGGCATCCCCGTGTTCGGCTACCACTGGGCGCCCGCCGGCGTCTGGCGGACCGGTCACGAGACTGTCAGGGGCGGCGCCCGCGTCTCCGCGTTCGACGCCGAAGCGGCCGACATCGACACGCTGACCCACGGCCGGGAGTACTCCGAGGCGGAACTCTGGGAGAACTACGAGTACTGGCTCGACGAGATCCTCCCGGTCGCTGAAGCGGCTGGGGTCACACTGTGTCTCCACCCGAGTGACCCGCCGATGGAGCGACTCGGCGGCGTCCCGCAACTGTTCCGGAACTTCGAGAACTTCAAGCGGGCGATGAACTACCGCGACAGCGACCACCACGCCCTCGACCTCTGTCTGGGCTGCTGGTCGGAGATGGGCGAACCCCTCGACGAGGTGATCCGTTACTTCGGCGAGCGCGACGAGATCTGTTACGTCCACTTCCGGGACGTCTCCGGAACCGTCCCGAAGTTCACAGAGGACTTCGTCGACGCTGGCAACTACGACGAGTACGAGGTCCTCCGACTCCTCGACGACGTGGGATTCTCCGGCATGATGATCCCCGACCACACCCCACACCTCGAGGACGACACCGACTGGGAACACCGTGGACGGGCCTTCACAGTCGGCTACCTCCGGGGGATGCTCAAAGCCATGCGTTCCGAACAGACCACCCCCTGAGGAGAACACGGTTCTATTCCCAAATTGATTCAGATATTTCGGGAGAACGGTGTTCTACCCGAGACCACCTGCCCCCGAGACTGCCGATCGACCGGCCCGTTGGGCCGCCCGAAAATACCACAGAGAGCGCCCAGTTCGGCAGTTCAGGGGCCCGGACGAACTATCACACACGTCTGACAAATGTTTCCACGAATGGTGGAATCCCTATCCTGAACGAATTTTCATCAACGAACCGCCGAGTGGGTCGTATTCGGCATCGATTCCGTATGTGATCGGTTCACTGGGTGACGAAGTTCCGAAATTTGATTACAGTCCTACTACCGTAATTCTATAGCCGGTTTCCACCATTAGTAGATCTTATGTGTTCGAAGGTGTAACGGGAGGCTATGGGAATCAGCGACTCGGGGGACGGGGGCAAGCGGGTCAGTTCAGTCCAGCGGGCGTTCGACGTGGTCGGCGTTCTCCGAGAGCGTGGGCCGATGCGGATAGAAGCGGTGGCGGAGGCGCTCGACGTCTCGACGAGTACGGCACACGTCCACCTCAAGACCCTGGAGAGTGTCGGATACGCAGTCCGGGAAGACGAGGGATACCGTCTCGGATACAGATTTCTGCGGGACGGCATCGGGGTACGCCAGCGGTCGAACGTCTACGATATCGCCCGGTCAGAAGTCGAGGCACTGGCCGACGAGACCGGCGAGGTCGCCAATCTCGGCGTCGAAGAGGAGGGAAAGCGCGTCATCCTCTACCAGGCCGAGGGGACGGAGGCGGTCTACGACAACGCGCCGATCGGCGAGTACACGAACATGCACTGGACGGCACTCGGAAAGTCGATACTGGCGTACCTGCCCGACTCCTACGTCGAGTGTGTCGTCGAAGCGTACGGCCTCCCCGACCGCCAGGACAACACCATCACCGACCGTGACGAGCTCGCCGAGGAACTCGCCAGGGTTCGCGACCGCAACTACGCACTCGAAGACGAGGAGCGCCGCGCTGGCATCCGGTCAGTCGCCGTTCCGATACTGGTCGACGACAGCGTCAAGGGCGCGATTTCCGTCTCGGGCCCGAAAGAGCGACTCGACGACCGTCGCATCGAGGAGGAACTGCTTCCCGCGCTCCGCAACCGTGTCAACGTCGTCGAAGTCAAGTACGTCTACGAATGACACACAGGGTGTCTCGAAGGAGAACAGTTCGATAGACATACAGAATGAGGCTTCGAGGCGCCGGGTGGCGTCCCGACGCCCCTACTTCCCGTCGAAGTACGGGATGATCGTCTCTTCGTAGTGGCGGATCGTCTCTTCGAAGTCACCGACGGGGATGACGACGAGGTTGTCGAGGCCGGCGTCGACCCAGCGTTCGATGTCCGCGATAGCTTCGTCGGGCGTACCGGAGACCGTCACCTCGTCGACGGCCTCGTCCGGGATGCGGTCGGCAGCCGCCAGCAGTCGCTGTTCCTGCTGTTCGTCGAAGGCCATCTCGAACATGATCGGCGTCTCCTCGGCGATTTCGGGGTAGCCAAGTGCTTCGAGCAGCGGTGGACGAAGCGCGAGAGACGTCTTGTTGCGCTCGATGGCGGCCGCGCGAGCAGCGTCGCCGTCTTCCGAGACGGTGGTCGGGATCATCACTGCGCGGTCGATCTCGGCCGTGTCGCGACCGCGGTCGGCGGCCACGTCGAGGACGCGCTGGAGGTCTGTCTCGTACGGTCCAGGGGCGTGGATCCACGGGAACCAGCCGTCGGCCAGGGCACCGGTGAACCCGCGCATGCTCCGGCCGTAGCCACCGACCCACATCGGCGGCCGCGGTTCCTGGACGGGGTTCAGCCCCATGTGTGCGCCGTTCAACTGGTAGTGCTCGCCGTCGAAGTCGAGCGGTGCCTCGGCCGTCGACTGCCAGAGTCCGTCGATGATCTTGAACGCCTCGCTGAACCGGCCGAACGGGTCTGACCAGTCGATGTCTTCGATGGGGGTGAAGTTGAACGCCTCGCCGGCGCCGATACCCATGCCGAAACGCCCGCCGGTCATCTGGTCGATCGTCACGCCGACGTGGGCCAGTTCCGTCGGGTGTCGGCGAACGGAGTCGGTCACGCCGGGCATGACCGTTGCGTCGTCGGTGTGCTGCGCGATTGCGCCGAGCACGCTGAAACACTCCCACGGCGGTTCGGTCAGGAACTCCTCGGAGCCCGTCGGGTGAAAGAGGTGGTCGGGGAGGGTTATCGTATCGAACCCCGCGTCTTCGACACGTGCCGCGTCCGCGATCGTTCTCTCGACGTCGCCGTAGGCCACGACCTGACAGCCGAATTTCAGGTCACCAGGACCAGGTCCACTCATGACCACCCGTTCAGTCGATCGGAGTATATAGCTGACCCTTCGACGGGCTGCAGTGTGACTCTCTCTGAACTGACTCGCCGGTCGTCCGACCCGTAAGTACTATATGCCCCGTGAACGCTTGGCATACCACGCCGGTTCACGAGGTCGGTCGTGTGAGCCGGCGAACGGAGAGGGGTACAACGATGACGAAACCGACTGATTCCGGTGGGATCGAAGGGGAGCACCCTGACGAGACGGGCGGTCGCTGGCGACAGGTCGCCGAGCGGGAATACGACCCGGACGGGTCCAGGGACCTGACGACAGCGGTCGTCCTCGCCGTCGCCGAGGCGACGGACGTCTCGCCGATGGCACTCGAACCGCCACTGTACGACAGTGTGGACGTAGAATCGATCGAAGACATCTTTGGCTGGCGGGCGACGACGGGAACAGATACGACGGACGCCCGACGCGTCGAGTTCCGGTACGGAGACACCCTCGTGACGGTCAACGCCGACGGTCGTATCGACGTCGCGACGCCCGCGTCGCGAGGGACGGCCGGACAGACCTGCTGAGCGAATACGTCCGGACAGACCGGGTCACCGACGCCACGGCTTCCGGGCCGACTCGGGTCCGGGAGCCTCGACACCGTGCACGCGCTCTCGGGACGGACCGACGGCCGTCGACACGGTAGTTTTACGGGAGACTCGCCGGAACACCAGACCGATATGGGCTTTCTGGACGAGGATTACCTGCTCGAAACCGCCGCGGCCCGGGACCTCTACGACCGCATCGCCGACGAACCGATCGTGGACCCGCACACCCACGCCGATATCGAGGAGATCGTCGAAAACGAGGGCTGGTCCGACCTCTGGCAGGTCGAGGGGGCGACAGACCACTACGTCTGGTCGATGATGCGAAAGCGCGGCGTCGACGAGGAACTGATCACCGGCGACGCCACCAACCGGGAGAAGTGGACGGCCCTCGCCGAGGTCCTTCCCGAGATGGCGGGGAACCCGGTCTACGAGTGGCTCCACCTCGACTTGCAGCGCCGGTTCGGCATCGACGACCCGGTCTCGGCCGAGACGGCCGACGATATCTGGGCCCGGACTCGCGAGCAACTCGCGAGTGAGGAGATGCGTCCACAGGCGTTACTCGAGGAGATGAACGTCGAACTGGTCGGGACGACCGACGACCCCGTCGACGACCTCGCCTTCCACGAGCGTGCCCGCGAGGAAGTTTCGGGGGTCGACCTCCGGCCGACCTGGCGGGGCGACCGCGCGGTGAACGTTCACCTCGCGGCGTTTACCGACTTCGTCGGGGCGCTGGACGACCGGGTCGACCACGACGCGAAGACGTTCGCGGGCTTTCTCGACGGACTGGCGACAACCCACGACTACTTCGACCAGCGAGGCTGTGTGGCCTGTGATATCGGCGTTCGCGAGCCCGTGAGTCGGCCAGTCAGTGACGAACGCGCACGCCGTGTCTTCGAGAAGCGACTCGCCGGCGAACGGATCACCGACCGCGAAGTCGGGGACTTCCAGGCCTACCTCCTGGAGTTCGTCACCGAACTGAACGTCGCGAAGGGCTGGGTCACCCAGTTGCACATGGGCCCCGTGCGCAACTACCGCGAACACCTCTACGAGGAACTCGGTCCCGCATCGGGCGGGACGGTCACGACGGGCGAGGTGGACTACGCGGAGGGGCTCCGCCACTTCCTGAATCGCTTCGACGGCGAGGGCGAGATCGTCCTGTACTGTGTAGACCCGACCCACTACCCGACACTCGTCACGGTCTCGCGGGCGTTCCCGAACGTGAGTCTCGGGCCCGCGTGGTGGTACAACGACAGCCCGTTCGGGATGGACCACCAGCTGGAGTACGCCGGGTCCGTCGACCTGCTCGCCAACCACGCCGGGATGGTCAGCGATTCGCGCAAACTCCTCTCGTTCGACTCCCGGTTCGAGATGTTCCGGCGCTCGCTCGCGAACGTCGTCGGGCGACAGGTCGACCGCGGACAGGTTCCCCACGACGTGGCTGCCGACCTCGTCGAGCACGTCGCCTACGACCGGCCGAAGGAGCTGTACGGCCTCTGATCGACCCAGTCGAGCGTCGAGGGGCGGGTCGGGGGCTGGCGGTGTCGTTCGCCGGGACCGGCTTTTATTTGTGGGCGGGTACCCTCGCGTGCCGTATGGACCGAGACATTCCCTCGACGTTCGAGGAACGCGACTGGGCACGCGACGTGACCGGCGAACCGGTCAGGTTCGCGGTCATCGGCCTGGGCTGGTTCGGGCCGGACGTGGCCATCCCCGCGATCGCCGAATCGGACTACTGTGAGACGACAGTCTGTGTCAGCGGCGACAAGGCAAAGGCCGAGCGCGTGGCCGAAGAGAACGACGCCGAACACGGCCTGACCTACGACGAGTACGCCGACGGCGAGGCGGTCGACGCCTACGACGCCGTCTACATCGTCACACCGAACGCGCTCCACCTGCCCCACGTCGAGACGGCCGCCGAGTACGACAAGGACGTCCTCTGTGAGAAGCCTCTCGAGGCGACGGCCGAACGCGCGAAACAGATCGTCGAGATCTGTGAGGAGGCGGGCGTCGATCTGATGACCGCCTACCGGATGCACACGACCCGCTCTGTCCGATACGTCCGGGATCTCGTCGCCGACGGTGTGATCGGCGACCCCGTCCACACCCGGGGCGCGTTCTCGTACAACCTGGTCGCAGCGGGCGAGTCGATGGACCAGTGGCGACTCGACCCGGATCTCGCGGGCGGCGGGCCGCTGATGGACCTGGGCGTCTACCCACTCAACACTTCGCGGTTCGTCCTCGATGCGGACCCGACGGCGGTCCACGCCTCGACGGTCGAGGGACCGCCCGGATTCGACGGCCTGGAGGAGTACTGCGCGTTCACGATGGAGTTCGGAGACGGTCCCGTCGCCTCCTGTGACACTGGCTATCAGGTCGCCGGCGACAACTACTTCGAGGTCGGGGGTACCCACGGCCGCATCCGGATCGACGGCCCGTACAACGTCGACGCCGACCGGAAAATCACGGTACGGGCAGAGGGCGAAGAGGTCGTCGCCGAACCCGACGAACCCTCCGAGATGGTCGAGGAGTTCGACTACTTCGCCACCGCGTTACTCTCGGACATGGAGATCGGCCCGGATGGCGAACACGGCGCCTTCGACGTCGAGATCACCGAAGCGATCTACGAGTCCGCCGAAACCGGTGAGCGCGTGGACCTGTCCTAGCCAGGGACAGGGCAGCTGATCCTGGCACTTCGAGAAGAGTGCAATTCGAGAGGAGAAAGAGAGAACTATCCGAGTCCGTCAGAGAGACGGCTGTTCACGGTCGGCTGGCAGACTCCCAGCGGATCACGCTCGTGCGACCCAGACCATCTCCTGAGTGGCGGATTCGAGCGGGCTCCGTTCGAAATCACCGTACACTCGCCAGTCGCTGAACCCCGTGGTCTCGAACAGGAGCTCGAACTGTCGTTTCGGGATCAGCGCCATCGGCGTCTCGCGTTCGGCCACCAGCTCCCCGCCGTGGTAGAGTTCCCGGCGATACCGGGTCACCTGCTCTACTTCGTCTTCGAGGGTGGTGGTCTGTACGTGTCGATACGTTTCGCCGTCGATCGTTACCTCGGTTTCGCGTGGTTCGCCGTAGTTCGCGACGAGTTCGAATCGGGGGACGTAGGTGTTGACTGCGAAACGCCCGCCGGGAGCGAGAGCGTCCCGAATATTCTCGAGGGCGTCCCGTTGCTTCGAGAGTGTGTCGAGGAAATTGAACACCTGTGCCGGCGCGTAGACGAGCGCGTACTCCCGGTCCACGTCGAAATCGGTCGCGTCGTCGACCCAGACTGACGGCTGTAGCCCCCGCGACTCCGCGTTCGCTCGCAATCGCTCGAGGTTCCCCGCCGACAGGTCGAACCCGTCGACGTCGCGTCCGTCGTCTAGTAGTTCGAGACACACCCGCCCGGTGCGGACACCGACCTGTAGTGCGGGACCGTCACACTCTCTGGCCAGTTCCCGGTAGAATTCGACGTCCTCGCCGCCGGCGTAGCCCTCTTGCTGGATCAGCCGGGCGTCGTCCACTCTCGCGAACGGGTCGTAGAACTCCCCTGGATCCGCCACGTCACCTGGATCAGCCATGCCGGCGACTCGTGGAGCGTCGTGATATCCTTTTTCCGCGCACAACTGGACCGAATCCCGTTACCGGGTACGCTTCGCCCTACGGCTCGTAGTTCGCGAGCGTGTCCCTGATGGCGTGATAGGCCGGTTTGGGGTCGTTTCCGCCCGTGAACAGCAGCGGGTCGTCGGTGAGCGACTCGAACCAGTTGGGGATCCACGAATCGGAGTCGCGCACACCCCACACGACCAGCGTGTCGACGTCTTCGTCGAGACAGACTTCGGTGATCTCGCGATAGAAGTCGGCCTGCTTCTCCCAGCGTGCCTCCTGGTCACCGGGGTCGTCTTCGGGCAGGTAGGCGACGTCCATCTCGGTGACCTCGACCTCCAGGCCGAGGTCCTTGAATCGGCGGATGTTCTCGGCGACCGACTCGGGGTCGGGCTTGCCGTGGAGCGCGTGCATCTGGAGGCCAACGCCGTCGATGGGGACGCCGCGGTCGAGCAGTCGCTCGACCATGTCGTAGATGGCGTCGGACTTTTCGTTCACGCCGTCGGCACCGTAGTCGTTGTAGTAGAGGTCGGTGTCGGGCGCGACCTCGTCGGCGTACTCGAAGGCGAGGTCGATGTACTCCTCGCCGAGTGCCTCGTACCAGAGGTTCTCGCGCATCGTGCCGTCGTCGTCGACAGCCTCGTTGATGACGTCCCAGGTGTCGACTCTGGCGCGGTAGCGACCCGCCGTGGTGTGGACGTGGTCGCGCAGGAAATCGCGGATCTGCCCGGCGGTGTAGTCCCACTCCTGGAACCACTCGGGCGTCTGGTTGTGCCAGGCCAGGGTGTGGCCTCGAACGGTCATGTCGTGTTCCCGGGCGTAGTCGACGACTGCGTCGGCGTCGTTGAAGTCGTAGACGCCGGGTTCCGGGCGCAGTGGTCCCATCTTCAGGGCGTTCTCCGCGCTCACGTAGTTGAACTCGTTCCGGAGGACTTCCTTGTACCCCGAGTCGGTTCGTAACGGCTGTGCGGCGACGGCCGCACCGATCTCGAACCCACGGTCGTCGGCGACGTCACGGAGTCGGTCTTCGTCCGACATACTCCGACGTGTCACCGACTCGCTGTTAAAGATACCGGGCCGAGTGCGGTAGAGTGAGAATCGGACGCCTGCCGGGTGGTCCCCGAAGCCGTCGACGGTCGAGTTCCGGGAACCCACAGTCTTGCCGGTTGCCGAACCCGCATGTCGTCGGCCGACGACCACCAGGTATGACACAGGTCACAGTCTGGAACGAGTTCGTCCACGAACAGGAAAACGAAACTGTCGCCGAGATCTACCCCGACGGCATCCACACGACCATCGCCGACGCCCTCGAGGAGCGCGGCTTCGAGACCCGGACGGCGACACTGCAGGAAGCTGAACACGGCCTGACCGAGGACGCCCTCGACGACACCGACGTTCTGACGTGGTGGGGCCACGCCGCCCACGACCAGGTCGACGACGACGTCGTCGAACGGGTGAAATCACACGTCCTCGACGGGATGGGGCTGCTCGTGCTCCACTCCGGGCACTTCTCGAAGATCTTCCGCGCGCTGATGGGGACGACCTGCGGACTGAAGTGGCGTGAGGCCGCCGAGAAAGAGCGCCTGTGGGTCGTCGAACCTGGCCACCCGATCGCGGCGGGTATCGACGATTGCATCGAACTCGACGAGGCGGAGATGTACGGCGAGCGCTTCGACGTCCCCCAGCCCGACGCGCTGGTGTTCAACTCGTGGTTCGAGGGCGGCGAAGTCTTCCGGTCGGGCTGTTGTTACCGCCGGGGCAGCGGCCGGATATTCTACTTCCGCCCGGGCCACGAGACGTATCCGATCTACCACGACGAGACCATCCAGCACGTCCTCGCCAACGCCGTCGAGTGGGCCGCACCCGTCGACGACCCCGCCAGCTCGTCGTCGGGGAACGCCGAACCACACGAGGAGATCGACACGAACGACGACCGGAGCGTCCACTGAGGCGGTGTGTCGCAGAGGAACCGACGACTCCGGCATACCGGTCGGATTCGAAGAGAGAACAGTCCCGAGTCTACGCCTGCGTCGGGGACAGAGAACAGTCCCGAGTCTACGCCTGCGTGGGGTCGAGTCGGTCGTTCTCTTCGCGCCCTCGCTCCTCGTCTTCCTCCTCGTCCTCGTCGTCTTCCGTCTCCAGGTCGACGATCTGTGGACCGACTTTCCAGCCGAAGTACACCGACCACGCCCCGCCCAGGAGGACGAGCGCAGCGATACGGAACGGTGTGAGGTCGGGGATCTGTAATTCCGCGATCCACATCCCCGTGACGAGCACGCCGACCGTGTAGACGAACGCCGTAACGTAGCTGAGACGTTTTTCCATACCCCCTGTGGGTGGGGGGAAGTAAAAGAGGTGGCGTCACGGTCCGGGCGAACCGTTCGCCGACCGTCTCATACGATTTATTGTAGCGAATTACCGGTATGCGCCGACCCCGGGGTCGGCGCTATCCGGAAATAATCTACAATAAACCGTATCAGGCTGGACGGATAGTCCCGGCCAGGAGGTGATACTGATGGGGGCTCGCACGCGTCTGTCGGGAGACAGCGAGCGAGGGGTGGTCTTCCGCCGGGACGTCGAACGAGTCCGTATCCGCCCAGAGACCGACACGGTCCTGGACGAACTGGAAGGTCGGGAGCGCGTAGTTGTACCAGCGGGCACAGACCCGTGCGGCCTCGCGGTGGGTCTCTGGATCGGCGCGTTCCCAGAAACGGCCCACAGCCCCACAAATAGAGTGGTCTTCGCCGCTTCCGGACCACAGGTAGTCGGTCCCGCCGTCGGGGTAGTCGACCCCCTCGATCCCGAGCGCGGGGTCGGTCGGGAGCGTGACCGTCGCCGGCGTCGAGGCGACCGGCCCACCGTCGCTTTCGGTCTCCCGACAGGATTCGAGTGGGTTCCCGACGGCGGTCAGGACCGGGGCCGAGAACCAGGCGACGTCGTTCGAGATGCCCGCGTCGAACCAGTCGCCGTAACACCGGGTCGGCTGCCACCCAGTCCCGACGGTGCTGACCGCGAGGTCGAAGTCGGCGGCCAGCACCCGCGATTCGTACTCCGTGTTGCGGGCACTCGTCACTTCGACGGGTACGCCAAAGGACTCCAGTCCGGTCGCCAGCGAGGTGGCGATCGTCTCGTCGCGCTCCCGGTAGGCGAGGAACTCGAAACCCAGTCGGCCGCCCTCGGGGCCGACCCACCCGTCAGACTCGCGCTCGTACCCGGCCTCGTTCAGCCACGTCGCGGCCGTCTCCTGGTCGGCCTCGATGGGGTACTCGACCAGGCCGTCGAGAAATTCCGCATCGAAGACACGCTCGTCGAGACGCGACGGAAGTCCCGTCTGGTGGGCGGGTGTCGTCACCGACGCGCCGTCGACGTTGTCGGCGATCGCCTCGAACGGCGCGGCGGCGACCAGCGCCCGCCTGACCCACAGCCGCCGGAGGTGGTCGTTCCCCCAGTCGAACACGAGCACGCTCCGGAGACCGTTCCCGGAAGGGTAGGTCGCGACCTGTTCGATCCCCTCGGCGACCGACGACGGGTCGAAATCACCGGTCTCGGCGACGACGCCCGAACCGACGTCCAGCGTACCGTTCCCGACGAACGACCGCTGGTCCGAGACGGGGGACCCGCCCGTCGGCCCGACGACCTCGAGCCCGCCGAATGGCGTCGGGCCCGGATAGTCCGACCACGGGCGAGCGTAGACCGCTTCGACGTTGACGGCGAGTCCGCCACCGGACTCGCGGGCCTCTCGGCGGACGTCCTCGGGGGATGCCACCCGGTAGGGACCCGTCCCGTAACCCTCCTCGGCAACCGTCTCGATCCCGGCTTTCCCGCCCACGTACTCGGCGAACTGGTCGCCGAGTTCTTCCTCCGTCGATGCGCTCTGGAAGCGTTCGATCCACGGCTCGGTGACGGAGGGCGGGACAGGTGGGAGACCCGGATGTGCGGCGACAGCGGCCTCGAACTGATTCGGGGCGGCCCCCGTGTAGAACGACCGGTACTCCGTGTCCGAGACGAGTTCGCCGGGGAACGAACTCTCGTCGAATGCGCCGCCGTTGCCGAGCCACCTGGCGCGGTCGCGAACCCAGTAGGCTCGCCCGTCGAGTGACTCCCCGTTCCAGTAGGAAAACCGGTCGTCGAACGTGACTGTGACCCGGTCGGTCGACTCGACCTCGTAATCGTCGACGACACACGGGACCGAGATCTCGCGTTCGTCCTCGCCGTCGCCGACTGTCCAGGTGTGCCCACTCGTGAGCGCCTCGCCGGTCGACCCATCGACCGGTAACACGGGTGCGTGGAAGTAGCCGCCGACCGTGGCTTTGAACGGGGTTTGCGTCAGCGTCCGACCGATGTCGACGCTGTTGGGCGCGACGGGGGCCCATGCGGTCGCCGCGCTGTCGGGGAGACTCGACGACCGCTGGTTAGTTCCTCCATCGTCGCCGCCACAGCCGGCGGTCGCGACCGCCGCCACGCTCCCGACCAGTGCGAGAAACTGGCGCCGCCCCGAACGCGCTCGACACTGCCCGGTGACTTCTCCCTGCGAACTGTCGGTACCCCCCTCCGCCACTCCCGGACCTGGCTGTCGTCGCGGACTGCCCATGACGGCCCACCGTCAGTTCGGGGGATACAAAAGTGTGTGGTAAACGACACTCCAGCCACGCAGGTTTCAGTGCGATACCCCCTGCGAGTCGGTTTCCGATCCTTTAACCGGCGGCGAGTCCTCGCCGCGGTCATGGACAGAACGTTCGAACGGTCGACCCAACGGCGCCGGCGGACACTGGACGGACAGTGGGACTTCGTGACCGACCCCGGAGACGAGGGCCGCGAGCTAGGGTACGGGCAATCGTTCCCGGACGAGGAGGCGGACACGGTACCGGTCCCCTGCTCGTGGAACGCACTCGACGACTACGCCGAGTACGTCGGTCCGGCGTGGTACCGTCGGACGTTCAGTCTCCCGGAGGCGACGGCCGTGTCACTCACCTTCCACGGCGTCGGCCACGACGCGACGGTGTATCTCGACGGCGAAGAGATATTCTCTCACGGCGGTGGCTACACGTCGTTCTCGACGTACGTTCGGGACCTCGACGCGGGTTCTCACGAACTGGTCGTTCGCGCCGACAACAGTCGAAGCGAGGAAGCACTGTTGCACGGCGGCACCGACTGGTTCCCCCACGGCGGGATCTATCGCGAGGTCGTCCTCGCAGAGATATCCGGGGTCTGGGTCTCGGACCTGGACGTCGGGTACGACCTCGAGGGGGACGACGCGACGGTCGACGCGGAAGTCACGCTCCACAACGTCTCCCCGACGCCGAGCGAAGGACAACTCGTCGTCTCCGTCGGCGGGACGACCGCTACCGAGAAAGTCGACGTGGGCGGGCTCAACGCCGCCCGGGAGCGTTTCGAACTCGAAGTCGAGGACGTGGACCGCTGGTCACCCGAGGACCCGACCCTGTACGACCTCGTCGTCGCAGTCTCGAGCGACGGCAGGAGCGGCGACGACCTGCGCGAACGGATCGGGTTTCGCGAGGTCTCGGTCGACGGCCGTCAGGTCCGTCTCAACGGCGACCCGGTCGAACTGGTCGGCGTCAACCGGGAGGAGTTCCACCCCGACTGGGGTCACGCCGAACCGCTCCGTGTCCAGCAGGGTGACGTCGAGGCGATCGCCGAGGCGGGCTTCAACACCGTTCGGTCCTCGCGGCACCCGCTCCATCCGCGATTCCTCGACCTCTGTGACGAGGCGGGGTTGCTCGTCGTCGAGGGGGTCACGCCACACGAGGCTGACACCGATTGGGACGTCGAAGAACCCCCGGACACCTTCGAGGAAGAGCCGGAAGACGTCGAACCCATCGAGGAACTCGACGACCCGACCGGCGAGGCCCGGCGGATCGTGACCGAGATGGTCCAGCGCGACGCCAGCCACCCGAGCGTCGTCGCCTGGAGCCTGGGCAACAGCGCCGCCTCGCCCAACGCCGGGATCCAGGAGGCGCTCAACCAGCTCCAGGGGAGTATCACCGGCCTCGACGACTCACGGCTCGTCACCGCGTCCTGTCGGCTCGACCACGTCGACGAGAGCGACCAGATCCTCGAACGCTCGGACCTCGTCTGTGTCGACGTCGACCGGCGTGCCCGGCGAGACTGGGACCGAACCCTCGACAACCTGCTGGCAGCGGTCGAGGACAAACCCGTGGTGGTCTCAGAGTTCGGCGTCGAAGGCGTCCCCGGGGAACGGTCTCTGGCCGACCGCAGGGAATCGGAGTCACACCAGGCCGCCCACCTCACGGACGCCGTCGACGCGTTCCTGGCCCGCGAGGAGATCGCGGGCTTTGCGGTGCGACAGTTCACCGACACGCTCGCAGGTACCGGACCGTCCGCGCCGGTTCGCGCGACTGACTACTCCGGGATACTCACTGGCTACCGACAGCCCAAGGCCTCGTACGACGCGCTCCGACGGCACCTCGACGACCGGTAACTGGGGTTGTCGGTCGACTTCCGACGCTGAAGAACATTTCTGAAACACGCCCAGTGTTTCGCGGTCATCCGCGACGGTACCAGTGTTCAGGGGTATTCTATCTAATAGAATACTGTTCACTATCGGTGGACCATATCACCCGGTGACAGACACAGATCGATTACGGTACTACGTCCGTAATCGGCGCCCAGACCGTGAAATACACCAGAAACTTCGTTGTATTGTGTATCGGCGATCTTCGATGATCTGTCGTCGTTCGGGCTGAAAGAATTGAGTCGAACATATCAGAACAACCTCTATTCTGCGAGAACGGAAGCTTCGGAAGAGAACCAGAGAGCAAAAATATCGGAGAGCCGAGATTGTTCTGAGGTGAGTTAGTCGGAGTCTGTGGGTTCGGGGTCGAGCTCGCCCGACTCGACCATCGCTTCGAGCGGGTTGTCGTCGATATCGAGCGGGAACTCGACGCGGCCGCGGCGGCGAGCGGACTCCCACGCGCCGAAGATGATCTCAGTGGCGTTGAGCGCGTTACGAGCACACAGTTCCGAGGGGTCACCGGTCTCGACGGCCTCGACGACGTCCGCGATGGCGCTCTCGATCAGCCCCTCGCCGTGGAGGTGGTCGCCGTCGGTGTCGAGTTCCTCCCAGTCACCGCCGTCACGGCGGATCCGGAGGGGTGTCTGTGACCCGATGCCGCCGGGACCTACCTCGACGACACCGTCGGACCCGACGAGGCGGTTGTGACACGCGAGCCCGTCGCTACCCGCGCCCGTAGTGGCCAGCCCTTGAACGCCGTTCTCGTAGGCCCACTGGACGACGGCGTGGTTCTCGTTGTGCGCGCCGAAGAGGACGTCTTCCTCGCTGTAATCGAGTCCACAGAGCACCCACTCGGCTGGCGTCTCGTCGACGAAGTAGCCACAGAGGTCGAACGAGTGGCTCCCGTAGTCGAAGACGTTGGGCGCGGAGAACTCGACGCGCTCGAGCTCGCCGATCTCGCCGTCGTCGAGGAGTTCCTTCGCCCGCCGGAACGCCTGACTGAAGCGGCGCTGGTGGTTGAACGTGAGGTGGACGTCGTTGCGCCAGGCGGCCTCGGCCATGTTACGGGCACCGCCGTAGGTCAGCGCCATCGGTTTCTCGCAGTGGACCGCCTGGACGACACCACTGCGGATGCAGTCGACGGAGATGTCCTCGTGGATCGACGGCGGGACCGTCACGCTGACCAGATCGGGTTCGACGGCCTCGAGCAGTTCTGTGTAGTCCTCGAAGACGCCGTCCTCGTCGATGTCGTAGGTGTCGGCGAACGCCTGGGCGTTCTCCGGGACGATGTCCGCACAGGCGACGAGGTCGACGTCCTCGTGGGCCTCGTAGCCGTCCGCGTGTCGATAGCCCATGGCGTAGCCGTCGCCGGAGGGGTTCTCGGGGTCGGGTCCGGTGCCGATGACCGCTGCAGTGTAGGTCATATCCCCTGTTTACCCGTGGGGGATAAATAGCCCAGACTCCCGGCAGAAGAGGCGGGCAACCGACGTTGTCCTACAGGTGTTCCCGGATGGCCCCGGGATCGGCGTCGCCTGACGAACCGACCCCAGTAGTGTTAAATATCGCCTGACCCACCGTGGGGACATGAGATACTACCGCGTGACGGGAGCGGGCGAATCGCGCGTCGTCGCCGACGACGGGACAGAGACCTACGACCTGTCGAGTGTCGACGGCGGACCGGACAGTCTCGCGGACCTCTTCCGGGCTGCGGCTATGACCGAGAAGTCTATCGACGACGTCGCGCGCGCCCGGATCGACGACGCCGAGCCGATCGACATCTCGGAGGCCGAGGTCGAAACGCCCGTCCACGCCGAGGAGGTCTGGGCGTCCGGCGTCACCTACGAGATCAGCGAGGAGGCTCGCCAGGAAGAGAGCGAGGACCCCGACGTCTACTTCAACGTCTACCGCAGCGACCGGCCCGAAGTGTTCATGAAGGCCACTCCGAGCCGGACGGTCGGTCCGAGCGAGGAAGTCGGTATCCGCGCCGACTCCGAGTGGGACGTCCCCGAACCGGAACTGGGAGTCGTCATCCACGAGGGCGAGATCGTCGGGTACACCGTCGGCAACGACGTGAGCAGCCGCTCCATCGAGGGCGAGAACCCGCTCTATCTCCCGCAGGCGAAGGTCTACGACCGCTGCTGTTCCTTCGGTCCCTGCGTCGCCTCGACGGAAACCGTCGAGGACCCCCACGACCTGGAGATGACCATGACCATCCGTCGCGACGGCGAGGCGGTCTACGAGGAGTCCACGAACACCGACCAGATGGTCCGGAGTTGCGAGGAACTGACCTCCTACCTGACCCGCCACAACGTGGTCCCCGAGACGACCGTCCTGCTGACAGGTACCGCGCTCGTCCCGGATTCCGATTTCACTCTCCGCCCCGGCGACGAGGTCGAGATCCACATCGAGGAGATCGGCACCCTCTTCAACGGCGTCCGCACCGTCTGAATCCGGTCGCTCGACGGTCGTGACCCGATCGCACAGGCCTTACGAGATCACAAAATTCCTATTGTTCCGTATAATGGTATGGAATTTGTCCCGAACGGCCAGTGTGCAAACCCATGGTCAGTTTTGATCCCTATTTCCGATATTCAGCCCCTATAGAGCTTCATTTCGGCCATTTTTCCACAAACTACCACGAGATACCTTCGTGATCCAAAACGTTCGAAGTGTAGTTCAAATTTCGGTATAGAAGGGTATGAGGATTCATTTTCGAGATCTCCCGATCGAATAGACAGTGATCCGGAGATCCAGATCAGACATTCTGGTATATATTATCGAACTTTTACCTTTTCTCGCCCGGCGAACGAAAGTCGGATACGACGTGTGCCCCTATCTGGACGTGTGACAGAGGACGTGGACGGGGAGTCCGGAAGGGAGACGGACCCCCAGCCGGAGGACCCGCTGGCGGCGTTGCACGCGGCTATCGAACGGGCCGACAGCGCAGTGTTGACGACCGACGAAGTCGCGCGCTACCTCGACCGCTCGCGAGCGGATGCAGAGCGCTTGCTCGCGGACCTGGAGGCCTCGGGCCGGGTGGCGGGCCGGGACGTCTCCCAGGACCCGGCGGTGTGGTACCCAGCGGAGTGGGAGTCCTACGTCGACCGTGAACGCGTCGTGGTCTTCCCGGACCGCCGGCAGATAGTCGTCGACCGCCCCGCGCAGTTCACCCGGGCCCAGCTCTCGCAGTTCGCTCGGCTCGAAGACACCAACGGCCGCGAGGGGTACATCTACGAGATCCAGGAAGCCGACATCTGGGGGTCACCTTACGACGACCTCGACGCGCTCCTGGGCACAGTCAGGGACGTCCTGCCCGAACGCGAACCCGACCTCGAAACGTGGATCGGAGACCAGTGGAAGCGCGCCCACCAGTTCACCCTCAAAACCCACGAGGACGGTTACGTCGTCCTCGAAGCCGCGAGCGACGAACTGATGGGCAACGTCGCCCGGCAGAAACTCGATGAAGACCACCTCCGGGCACCGATCTCCGACACCGAGAGCTGGGTCGCCGAGGACGCGACCGCCGAGGTCAAGCGGATCCTCTACGAAGCGGGCTATCCCGTCCAGGACGACCGTGACCTCGACAGCGGTGCGGACCTCGACGTTCTCGTCGATCTCGACCTCCGCGAGTACCAGCACGACTGGGTCTCGCGGTTCATGGAGACCAAGTCGGGCGTACTCGTCGGCCCGCCCGGCAGCGGCAAGACTGTCGCTGCACTCGGGATCCTCTCGCGCGTCGGGGGCGAAACGCTGATTCTCGTCCCCAGTCGGGAACTCGTCCGCCAGTGGCGCGACGAACTGCTCACCCACACCAGCCTCACCGAGTCCCAGGTCGGCGAGTACCACGGCGGCACCAAGGACGTCCGACCCGTGACCATCGCGACCTACCAGACGGCCGGCATGGGGCGGCATCGCCACCTCTTCGACGACCGCGAGTGGGGACTCATCGTCTACGACGAGGTCCAGCACATCCCCAGCGACGTCTATCGCCGGAGTACGGACCTCCAGACGCGCCACCGCCTCGGGCTGTCCGCGACGCCCGTCCGGGAGGACGACCTCGAAGAGGACATCTTCACACTCATCGGCCCGCCGATCGGCACCGACTGGGACGCGCTGTTCGACGAGGGGTTCGTCGCCGAACCCGAGATCGAGATCCGCTACGTCGGGTGGGACGAAGAGGAAGACCACCGCAACCAGTACGTCGGCAGCGAGGGCCACGAGCGTCGCCAGCTGGCGGCCTCGAACCCGGCGAAGATCCCCGAGATCGAACGGGTTCTGGGCCAGCACCCCACACAGAAAGCGCTGATATTCGTCGACTATCTCGACCAGGGACGGGAGATCGCGGCCGAACTCGACCTCCCGTTCATCAGCGGCGAGACGCCACACGGGCGCCGTGAGTCGCTCTTCCAGCAGTTCCGCGACGGGTCGCTCACGACGCTCGTCGTCTCGCGCGTCGGCGACGAGGGGATAGACCTGCCCGACGCCGAGGTGGCCGTGGTCGCCTCGGGACTGGGCGGGTCACGCCGGCAGGGCACCCAGCGAGCGGGCCGGACGATGCGGCCCGCCGGCCGGGCGCTCATGTACGTGCTCGCGACGCGAGGGACGCGCGAGGAGGAGTTCGCCCGGCGACAGATGCAACACCTCGCGAAGAAAGGCGTGCGAGTCCGGGAGCACACCGTCGCGGACGACCGGTTCGCCGACGAGTCGGAGGAGTCGGAGAACGGTGACGAACCGGACGACGACGAATCGACGGACGGAGAGGATGGCGAAGGCGGCGACGAAGAATGAGACCAAGAAAGCGACGAGGAGACCGCCGACCGGGACGGCCGCGACCAGGTCAGCGGGTCACCGTTTTTCGAGCGCGACCCGGTAGAGATACTCCGGGCCGTACTGAACGTCGGCGACTGTCCAGTCCGTGCGAGCGACGACTTCGCGGACGCGGTCGGGCGTGAAGAGTCGGTAGAGCCACGGTTCGCCCAGTGTTCCGTCGTACTCCATCTGGAGGACGCGGTAGGCGAGCCCTTCCGCGGGGTCGTCGTAGTAGTCGAGTTTCTCCCTCGTGTGCTCGTGTTCGGGGTCGTAACCGTCGATAACGGCGGTCCCGTCGGCGGTCGTGACGTGGGCGAGATCGTCGAGGAACTCTTCGAGGCCGCGCATCGACCGGGAGAGAGACGCCTGCGTGCCGAGCGCGATCGCCGACGCGAATCTGTCCGCCGGGAACGCGTCACGCAGTTCGAACATGTCCGCCAGTCGGGCGTCGGTCACACCGCGGTCACGCAGTAGTTCGACCAGCGGTTCGGTCTGTTCGATAGCGACCGTCTCGTACTCCTCCTGGAGTGCGAGGGCGTGGCGCCCGGCCCCGGCCCCCATGTCGAGCACCGGGCCGTCGAGCCACGACGCCAGCCAGGAGCCCGCCAGGTCGACCGTCTCGAAATAAAAGTCGATACCGACTTCCTCGATCCTCTCCCCGCTTCGATACCGAAGCGGTTCGCGGAGTTGCGCGAAGTGGTAATCGTGGAGCGCCTGTGCAAAGGGGTCCGACATAACTCGTCTCGGACAGCCAGCCCGGACGATAAAAGCACTGGCGAGGCCACGACAACCGATGACACGACCTGCTCGGTCAGGGAACAGTACCGGTTTCAGGGTAGATACGTCGCGAGGAAGTCGACGATACGGTCGAGTCGCTCGTTGATCTCGGTTCCTTCGTTGGTTTCGTCGGTTTCGTCGTCCGTTCGGGAGACCATACCCAGGGGCACGCCGGGCTCTCAGGTAGGGGTTTCCACACCGACTGAGGATCCCAGTCGTTCCGGACCGACGTCGACCCGGGACGGCCGCACATGTTCGGCGCCAGGTGGAGGGGTACTCGACGCCAACTACCGGGTATGGCCACGAGTCACGACGAAGACACAAATCAGGACGCCGAGGAGAGTCACGACGCGGCGGAACCGATCACCGAAAGAGTCCACGACAACTCCTGGTCGGCGAACCTCGAGAAACCGGAACACGCCGACGACCGGGAACTGGTGCTCACGCAGGCCGTCGACGCTGTCGAGCACACCACGAGCGGAAACCACGTCAACCTCGTCACCCACGGCGACCAGGGCCACCCGTCCGAGTACCTCTTCGACGCCGTGGCGGAACGGGTCGACGCCGACGTCACGGTATCGTACGTCGACCAGTGTGGCTGTGGCGGCCACGTCACCCGGGTCCACGTCGAGTGAGTTCGTCGTAGAATTCTACCGATATCTTGGTTTCATCTGTGAGGTGATGAGTTGGCTGTTCAGTGTCTATGCGAGAATAGAACGCGCTCATCGGAAGAATGGAAATGAGTTTCAGAACGTGGTGAGTCCTATCTCACACAGGCTTTCGGCCGATATAGAGGAGGGTTATCGCAGAGAATAAGAACTGGCCAGCATCATCGAGACCTCTGAGATCCTGTTCCCACGCATTGATTTCCGAGTCATCGAATACCTCGCTCGACTCCAAGAATCCACGTTGCACTTCGATTCCGCGCTCGATTTGGTCGTTGATCTCCCGTTGCACGCTTGAACGGGAAACGACGTCTTCAGTGGTGAAGCCGGCTTCAGGAAGCAATGAAACAAGCCGGGTTCCGAAGTGTCGATCCCCCCTTCCAGTTCGATACACTTCGTTGGCGCGTCGCATTCGTTCAGGATCTGAAGAGTGAATGACTTGCGATTCTCTGGCTCCCTCGACAACCGCAATCCGTCCGCCGGGTTTGATCACTCGATAGAGCTCACCCAGTGCTGAGTCAACGTCGTCGACGAACTGGAGCACCTGTTTAGCAATAGCGAGGTCGTAGCGTTCGTCTGCTACCGGGAGATCCGTAACATCTCCATGCTGGAACGAGACCTGTGGAAGGTCACGGCACCGGTCTCGTGCTGTGGCCAGCACGTCTTCGTTCACATCAATCCCTGTCACACTTCCGGCTTCTCCGACCTGTTGTGCCAGGACTGCTGTCTCAAATCCCGGCCCACATCCGACTGAAAGTACTGAATCATCAGGCTGGAGAGGCACCTCCTCGCAGACGAAGTTTCGGAACTTTTCTGCGGTTGCTGTCGTGTGGATCTCCTCGAGCATCTCCGTCTCTTCTTCGTCGGATAGGTGATGGTCTGTCATTGTGGATATTGTTGGCTTCCAACACCATCAGTCGTCAGAATAACGCAATTCTTCCGACAATGTGGTTTTCATCTGTACTGATCGTTAGCAGTTGTTACAGAGAGGACCGAGCTGTCGTCGGCCGATCAGTTACAGAGCACTCCCCTCGACGGCGCCTGAGCCACCGTACACCCGACCAGGCCACCAGCGAAAACGAGCCATGTGAACGCGTCACATTCGTGGAAAAAATTTAATATGTTCCCCCTATGACGTGGTTGTACGCTCGGCCGAAACGTCGAGCGGTGATCCCGATGAAGACCGACCTACCCACGCTACAGGCACTCGGTGCGGGCGCGAGCCCGGCGTGTGCCGTCAATCCGTCTCTCACGGCGGGCGTGGCAAATCGGTCGGCAGGGATCTATCGGATGTTCGAACCGACCGTCGCCGCGTGAGCCCCGAGGTGGGGCCCGGACGTCGACGGTCGGTTCGAGCCGTTTCGGCTCTCTTGCTGACTGTCACGTTCCGGGTCCAGCCACCGGCTCTCGCCGACGGGCGGGTACCCCGTGTGGGCCACCCGCTGTCCGGACCACCCGCTGACGTTCCGACCTCGCGTCGGAGACCAGCTCCCGAACCCACTGCAGACCGCAAACCCATGCTGACCGCACCAGCGCGCTGACGGCACAGTTCGACCCCGCTACCAGCGCACCACGACGCACGACCCGGCGACAGCCCCTCGGGCGACCCCGCTTCGGCGGTCGTCCAGGTGGCGAGGCGCCTCTCGAACCGGAGAGAGGTATCACTGTCGACCGGGCCACCCCCGCACGGCGGCCGCCACGAGGCGGCGCGCGTTCGACTCGCGCCGGGGGCCTATGGCTGTCCATGCCAGCGAAACGGTCGAAGTGACGGCCGAGATCGACCTGTGGGTCCCCCGAGACACCATGGGCGACCTCGAGAGCGGCGTCCGCGCCGTCGTCGCCGACGTCGACGGCGTCGAGACGGCGGACGTGACCGGCGTGACCGACGTCACGCCCCGCTCGACGGACATCCGCGTGACCGCCGCGGTCTGGCTGGTCATCGCGGACCACACCCCCGAACCGGACGCGGTCCGGCAAACCCTGGAAGACGGCTTCGCGGTCATGGACGCCTCGGTGCTGGTCACCGAAGCGGCCGAGGGGTAAGCCGTCCCGCCCGGGGATTCTGTAGGCGGCATCGTCGACCGATTCACGGTCGGTGAGAACCGGCCCGGTTTTTCGCCGTGACCAGTAGACGAGAGGTTGCCGGACAGATCGGCGGTGACACTGGTGGCTGTGGCGGTCACGGAACCAGTCGGGGCCACACCGGAACCTGGTTGCCAGGGGACCGGTCGAGACGCGAGTTCGCCGGCGAATCCGCCGGTTCGAACGTACACCCGCACTGTTCCGGTGACGCCCCCGCGTCAGAGACAACACCTATGGCGATGCATCCGACAGTAATAGTGAATGGACGACGACGAGACTGTCTGTTACGTCGTCAGCGACCTCCACATCGGCGGCGACGAGCAACTCCAGGAAGTGGAGTTTCTCGACGAGTTGCTCGAGTTCCTCGAGGAGCTAGAGCACTCCGACGAGAACGCCGAACTCGTGATCAACGGCGACGCCTTCGGGCTCTGGGAGTTTACCACCGTCGAGGGACTGGAGAAGTTCGACCAGCTCGAAGCACAGTACCCGCGACTGTTCGCACAACTGCGGGCGACCGGCGAGACGGTCGATATCACCCTGCTCCCGGGTAACCACGACCACGAACTCGCTGCCTACGACGAGTACGTCGACCGCTTCGCGGCCTACAACGTCGACGTCGTCCAGGAGCAGTCGATGACGCGCCGCGTCGGCGACCACGAGGTCTACTTCGAGCACGGCCACCAGCAGGACCCGAACAACCGGATCGACGACTGGGGTGACCCGAACGCGACGCCGCTTGGCTACTACTTCAACACGCTCGTGACGAGTCGGGCCGGCAAGCTCTCCGACCGCGGTCGCTACAACTGGTTGAAAGACATCCAGGCTGTCACCCCGACCGAGCGAGTCCCCGTCTGGGTGATCTCGAAGTACTTCTACCGGGAGATGAACCCGCTGTTGCGCTACGCGATGCTTCCGTTCATGGTGCTTTTCAACGTCAGTGCCGTCCTCGCGGTGCTCACTGGGTTAGACCTGCTCGGCGTCTGGTCGACCCCAGTAGACGCCGCGATGGCCGTTCTCGGGCAGTCCGGCACCGCCGGGACAGCCCTCAGATTCCTCCTGGCGATAAACGTCACCGTCACCGGACTCCTGTTGCTCGTGGCAGTACCGCTGTATTTCCTCCGTCGTGACGTCAGGAAAACCATCGAACGCTTCGGTGTCTTCGAGACGCGGCTCACCGTCGACGCCGAGTCCCCCTACGAGGAGGCCGCCCGGCAGGTGTTCGAAGAGTGCCCGGACGCGTCGATTTACTGTTACGGCCACACGCACCGCCCCAGGCTGAAATCCGTCGATGGCGGATTGCTCGTCAACAGCGGGACCTGGCTCAAGCGACTGCACCGCCGCGACGGGGTCATTGGCATCTTGCCGCCGGTCTTTTACCCGTCCTACCAGCTGTCGGCCGTCCGTATCGCGGCGGACGGCGACGAGGTACGTGTCGACTTCGAGACGGTCGAGAAACCCACGCCGTACCCGGACGAACTTACGCTCGCCGAGCGCCTGCTCACGCTCGGTCGCGAGCCGAGCGTCGAACTACCCGACGGCGAGGTACTGGAACACGAGAGCGAAGAGGAGAAGACGACCGCACCGGAAATCGCCGAACGGCCACAGTAACTCGCCTGACAGACCGTCACCGACCAGTTCCCGGTCCGTTCAGGCCGACCAGCGCGCGTCCGAGAGCGTCCGCTGGACTGCCTCTTCACCAACCGCCTCGGCGAGCGTCTCGAACCCCGAGCGCTCGTTCCGGTCGGTGGCGTTGGCGACGAGGCGAGAGACGATGAACTCCGGTGTCGACCGCCCGACCGTCTCGAATCTGGGCTGATAGTCCACTTCGAGATCCAGGTCCTGTGTCAGTCCCTCGGCGAAGATGCCGTCGGTGCGCGCCGCCGGCGGGAGCGGTTCGAGGTCGTCGGCGAGGTGGGTGACGAACACGCCCAGTGCCCCGCGGTCGACGGTCAACTGGACCAGGCCGTGGAGGAGGTTCGCGGCCGACCCGGGTTCTGTGATCGCCTCGAACTCGTCGACGAGCATCAGCGCGTGGCCCTCGTCGGTGAGCGGCGGCACGACCGAGCGTAACGTCGATTCGAGCACGCCCGCGTTGAAACTGGCGTGTCGCCGGTGGAAGACGACTGTCTCGACGACACCCACTTCTGCGCCCTCGGCGGGCACCGGCAGCCCCATCTGGGCGAGCAGTTGCACCTGACAGAGCGTTTCGAGGAGTGTGGTCTTCCCGCCGCTGTTCGCGCCGGTCAGGACCGCCACGCGGTGGCCAGCGGGCGGCGCCGCTGTCTCGTCCGCTCCCGAGCGGTCGAGGTCGAGATCGTGGTCCCCGATAGCGTAGGTGACGGGTTGGACGTCGGTACCGCCCGCGACGAGCGCCAGGTTGCGTGCGCTCGCCACTGCGACCGTCTCGCGGTCGACGAACGATGGGCGAGTGAGGTCGAACTCGTCGGCGAAACGTGCCAGCGAGAGATACAGCGCGACGTCGTCGACCGCCTCGACGGCCGCGTCCACGGTGGGACGCGCGTCGGCGATGGCCTCCTCCAGTCTCTCGGCGACTTCCTGCTCGCGTTCGTCGACGGCCGTCCGGAGGTCGTCGGCCAGCGAACGTAGCGTCGAAGTCACGAAGTCGCTGGCGTCGGCGGCCTCGACGGACGCTGCCTCGCGGACGCGACCGACGTCGACGCGCGTCTCGCTGGTGACGTGGTCGACCAGTGTCTCTCGGAACGCGTCGGCGTTCCGTGCTTCGGACTGGACTGCCTCGACGACCGACGACGGCGTCGCGGCCATGTCTTCGACGCCAGCCAGTCCGGACCTGAGCTGGTCGAGCTGGTCGTCGGCGCCCTCACCGACGCCGTCGCCGCCACCCTGCAGCCCCGCGAGTGCGGACGCGGCGTCTTCCAGGTCCGCCTCGTCGAGTTCGTCGATAGGTCCGAAGACGCCGCCGGAGACGCCCGTCCGTGACAGTGTGAGAGCCGTGCGGACGCTCGCGAGTTCGCCACCAGCGCTGTCGTGTTCGGCGAAGGCGTCCTCGACAGCCTCACGGCTGGCCTCGTCCAGCCCCGCCCACGCCTCGCGGGCACTCTCGATCCTGTCGAGGCGTTCGGTCATACGCTCGCGGGTCGGCAGTGGCGTGAGGATACGGATGCGGCTCGCGGCGTCCTCGGTGAGCGCGTACTCGCCAGCGAGGTCGAGCAGTTCCTTGTAGACGTCACGAGTGTCCCGCGTGGCCAGCAGGTCCATGGCCTCGCCACCCTGTGCCCGCCGGAGGATGGTCGTGGCACGACCCCGTGGGATCCCGGCCCCGACCAGCGCCCGCGTGTCGCCCGATTCGATGGCCGCCACCGCGCGCTCGACTCCGAGTTCTTCCTCGAGGCGGGCCCGCGTCTTCGGCCCGATGCCCCAGTACTCCTCCAGTCGCATGGCCGGACGGTGGTCCGGCCCCGGTAAAGTCGTTTCCTGTCTCCTCGATCGTTTCAGTGCCGGCGGACCGCCCCGTGGAACGTGAAGCCAGGCCCGCGGCCGGGGATTCATAGTGACCGAGTGTCCAACGAAGGGTATGGCCGACTCGCCGCCCTCCGACACCGACGAGGAGTCCACTCCCGTGGACGAAGGGAGCGACGGCGAAAGTGTGGATGGCGACGACGACGGTGGTGACGGAGGTGCGGAAGAAACGCTGTCCTGTCCGGAGTGTGGGGAAAGTCTGGCCGCCGATGCGCGGTTCTGTCCGTACTGTTCGACGGCGATCGACGAGGACGGCGCGACGGTCGACCTGTCCGAACTCGACGCTGATATCGTCGACGACCCCGCGGAGTTCCTCGTCGAGGACGACGACGGGAACCGACAGGCTTCTGGGCCGATCCGCGCGCTCTCCGGATTGGCTGTCGCCATCCCGCTCGCACCGCTCGTGCTCTTTCTGGTCAGTTCCGTCGTGTCGCTCTCGGTCTGGACGGCAGGGCTGGTCTTCGTCACTGGCTGGATCGTCCCGGCGGCGATACTCTCGCGCTCGCGAGTCCCGGCGGAGGCGTTCGGTCGGAGTCTCTTTCTCGTCGGGACCTGCACGCTCCTGGTGCCACTGGCCGTGAGGGGACAGGAGAGTGGGGTCGTGGACGGCGGGACGCTGGATTTCGAGGCCGTGGCGGGGCTCTCGCTGGTCATCGCCGTCCTCGCCATCGGCCTCGGGCTATACGTCACGAACCAGGCGAGCAAGCGCGTGAGTGGGCAGCGTCGCGGGTTCGAGAAGTTGCGCGAGGAGTGATCGACGAGCGGATCACGCCGTCGAGCCGCGGATTCGGCGTAGTCAGTTCGAGACGAGCACAGGGACCGGTTCGAGACAGCGCGCCAGTCCGTCGTCGGTCACCACGCACCTGCAAGCAGACGTGCCTTCCGAGCGGACTACTACCTGTGTTCTATGGTATCGATCTCGGGTGCACGAGCGTTCTCGAAGCGGGTCTACACCGACTTCTCGGAGAAGAACGTGACGTTCATGGCGGCGGGCCTGGCCTACAGCGCGTTCGTCTCGCTGACGCCGCTCCTGGTCCTCTCGTTTCTCGCGTTCGCCACGGTCGGCGGTGGTCTCGAAGCCCGTCTCCTCGAGTTCGCGAGTCGGTGGTTGCCGGGACCGGTCGCGGAGGTCGTCCAGCAGACGTTCCGGGAACAGTCGGGCGTCGGGAGCGCGTCAGTCCTCGGTTTCCTCGTCCTGGCCTGGGGGGCGCTGAAGATCTTCCGCGGCCTCGATACGGCGTTCTCGGAGATATACGAGACCGTGGACGACAACTCCTTTGCGGACAAGATACAGGACGGGCTCGTCGTCTCCTTCGCCCTCGGGGTCGCAGTCGTCGGCACAGTCGCGACGAGTGCCGCGTTCGCTGGCTTCGCCGATTCACTCCCGTTCGGTGGGTACGCCATGCCGCTGGTGTTGCTCGGCGGACTCGTCGTCGCCTTCCTCCCGATGTACTACGTCTTCCCGGACTGCGACCTGACCGCGCGTGAAGTCGTCCCCGGCGCGCTCTTCGCCGCGCTCGGCTGGGTCGCGTTCCAGACCCTCTTCCGGGTCTATCTCAGGGTTTCCGACCCCGGGTCGGGAAGCTTCGCCGGTAGCGTCCTCGTCGTGATCACCTACCTCTACTTCTCCGCGCTCGTCCTCCTCCTCGGCGCGGTCATCAACGCAGTGATCGGGGACCACTCCACCGGCCGGCCCGGCGGCGTCGGCGAGAACGCCAGACCACGCCGGACGCAACGCAGAGAATCGCTCGACCGGGAGACACTCGACGCGTACCTCCGAGTACTGAACGAACGACTCACGACCACCTACGACGTAGCGGGACCCGACGACGAAGGGCTGATCCCCCGGCCCGACGGGGACGTCCAGCTCGTCGAGTACACGACGGACGACGAGGGACAGGGACGCGAGTGGACGGTCGAACTGAGCTGGACGACCACGCCCGAACCGTCTTCCGATTCCACCAGCGAGTCGACCGTCCCGGCCGACGACTGATCGTCGGTCTCTCGAACCGACGCCCCGTCAATCGAACAGACCAGTGGACATGTACCGCTCGCCGCTGTCCCAGTAGACGGTGACGACGAGCGGGTCCTCGACCGAGTCGTCCCTGGCGAGCCGGTCTGCAACTTCCTTCGCCGCGAGGTTCGACGCGCCGGAGGACTGTCCGACGAAGATCCCCTCCTCGCGAGCGAGGCGGCGACACTCGTCTTCGGCGTCGGCAAGTTCGACCGTGATCACGTCGTCCAGTAGCGACTGGTCGAGGTTCTCGCTGACGAATCCAGGCCCCATCCCCTGGAAGTCGTCCTCGCCGGCTTCACCGGTCGAGAGGACGGCGTTGGTCGCGGGTTCGACACCCACGATTTCGACGTCGGAGAATTCCTCGCGAAGTCGGCGACCGATCCCGGTGATAGTTCCCCCGGTCCCGATGCCGGCGACGAGTGCGTCGACGGTGCGGTCCCCGACTTGCTCTACGATCTCGGGGCCAGTCGACTCGTAGTGTGACCGGGGATTGGCGGGGTTCTCGAACTGGCGCATCTGGACGAACTCGCCAGTGCTCTCGAGTTCGTCGGCGCGCTCACGACAGTCGGAGATGTCGCCGTCGATCAATTCGATCTCGGCGCCGTATCCTCGCATGATCTGCCGTCGCTCCGGGGACTTCGAGGCGGGCATGACGAGACGGACGTCGTAGCCCCTGGCGGCTCCGACCATGGCGAGGCCGATGCCGGTGTTGCCGCTGGTGGGTTCGACGATGGTGTCGCCGGGTTCGAGCGTCCCGTCGCGTTCGGCGGCCTCGACCATCCACAGGGCCGGACGGTCCTTCGCAGACCCCCCAGGATTGAACGACTCGACCTTGGCGGCGACGGTCGCCCCTCCGGGGCCGTCGACTTCGACGAGCGGCGACCCGATGGTCTCCAGAATGTCCGATTTCATTACCAGGCCTACACCGTTCGCGGTTAAATCCCCGGTGGCACCGGCAGGGTGTGTCGCGGCCTCGGACGACGGGGCGTTCGAGACGGCGGCCGGAAAGTCGTGCCAGCGGCCGGACCGTCGTGCCAGCGGCCGGACCGTCGTGGCGGCGACCGGACCGCCGTGACGGCGACTGGACCGTCACGAAGCGGTCTATGGCTCGACCCCGACGGAAGACTTTCCACGCTCGGTGACCGATCCGATCCCGTGACAGCCACGACCGGCGACGGTGCGGTGCTGGAAACGTACGCCGCTGCGCTCCAGCACGATATCGTGGACCTGCCTCCAGCGGCTCGGACGGTCGGCGTCGTCAGGCGACCGACGGGCTGGTTTCACGCGCTGGTCGACGAGAACCGGCAGGCCCTCGGCCCGCCCGAGTCCCTGCTCTCGGAGACCCAGGAGCGACGTGCGGACCTGGCGGCCAGGGGCCTCTGTGACGAAGAGGCCCACAACGCCGCGTGGGAAGCCGTCGACTTCGGGGCGCGCTATCGCGAGTACGTCGAGACGAACGCTGACGCACAGCGTGCAATCGCCGAACTGACAGCGCGGGTTCGTGACGGAGAAGCCGTCGTCCTGGTGTGTTTCGAGGGCGAGAGCAAACGGTGTCACCGACACGCACTCGTCGGTAGACTCCGGGAGGGGGTCGACGGCGAGGGGTGACCGCCCGCGAAACGGGTCGGTCAGTTGACGAAGACTTCTTGCCGCCGGAGAGCGTTCCGACTGAGAATGAGTTGGCTGCTGACGGAACCAGAGACGGTGTTACTGGTGGCCGACGACGGGACGGCCGCGAGACTCCGTGACTCACTCCTCGGCGGCACTGCGACCGACCTCGTGGTGGCCACGACAGGCCGGGAGGCCGCGTCTCTGCTCCCCGAACGGGACGACGTCGGCTGTGTCGTCGTCACAGACACGGTCGACGACACCGACCTCTCCGAAACCGTCGAACGGGTCGCCGACGCCGCCGGTCGGCGCCAGGTCCTCGCGTGGGCTGGTGATGGCGACGAAGCGACGGCCCACGCGGCGACCGTGGCCGGGGCGACGACGTATCTCCGGGCGGGTGAAACGGATGCGGAGCTCACCGGGGTCGTCGACCGGGCGATCGATAACTACCGGGACCGGCGGGACGAAGCCGCGGACAGCAGCATTCTGGAGACGTATCTCGAAACCATCGAGAAGCCGATGTTCGCGAAGGACACGGAGGCACGTCACGTCCGGGTGTCGTACGTCCCGGAGGGCGTAGACCCCGAGGCCGCCGTCGGGAAGACGGACTACGACCTCTTCGGGGACGAGACCGACGACGCGAGAGAGATGATCGCCGACGACCTGTCGGTGATCGAGTCGGAAGAGCCGATCCGGGACAAGATGGAGAAAATCGAGTACCCGGGGCACACGCTGTGGCTGGAGACGACGAAACTCCCGTGGTACGGTCCCGACGGGGATCTGGCGGGGCTAGTCGGGATCACGTTCGACGCCACCGAGCGCATGGAGTTGCACCTCGACCGCGAGAGTTACGAGAAGCGCATGGAGACGTTCACCAGTTACCTCTCACACGACCTGAAGACGCCGCTCCAGATCGCGAAGGGACACCTGCAGGTCGCACGCGAGAGCGGCCGAGCGGACTCCTTCGAGAAAGTCGACGACGCGCTCGACCGTATCGACGAGATGATAGACGACCTGTCGTCGCTGGCACTCGACGACACAGCCGCTGGCGGGGATCCCGGACCGGACGCCTCGGTTCCCGTCGACAACCGCCTCCACATCACGGACGTAATCGAGGGGATCTGGGAGATCGTCAGGCGGGAGAGTGCGACACTGAAACTGGAACTCGAGCCGGAAGCCCGGATCTGGGCGACCGAGAACGACGTGCGACCGATCTTCGAGAACCTGTTCAAGAACGCGATGGACCACGGTGGCGACGACGTGGTGGTCACCGTCGGGCCGACGGACTCTGGCGGATTCTACGTCGCCGACGACGGCCCAGGCATCCCCGAGGACGACCGCGAGCAGGTGTTCGAACGGGGTTACACCACCGCTGCAGGCGGCAGTGGAACCGGCCTGAGCATCGTGGCCGAGACGGCGAACCACCTCGGGTGGGAATACGGCGTCACCGAGTCGGCCTCGGGTGGCGCCCGATTCGAGTTCCACGAGTGTGGGCTCGTCCCACGGGCAGACATCGACGCCGAGCCCACGGAGACCGTCCCTCTCGAAGACGCCGTCGACGTCGGCGACCCCAGAACGCCGGGGTCGACCGATTTCGACGACGACGAGAACCGCATCTCCGTTCACGGCGCCGGACTGGACCTCTGGGGCGGTACCAACGAGTTCCAGTTCGCCTACACGACCGTCGAACAGCCAGTGCGGATCGAGGGGCGGATCCTGTCGCTGGAGGACACGTCCGTGGACGCGAAGTCGGCGCTGATGGTCAGGCAGAGTCTCGACCCCGACGCCAGTTACGGCGGGGTGGGTCTCACACCGGCGGGGAATCTCGAGGTGCTGTGGCGAACCGAGGCAGGGTCGGTCGGCAATGCCGAAAAGTTCGGGGACCAGAGCGGTCGCTTTCGCTCGTTTCGCGTCGACGCCGTGGACGATATCGTCCGGTTGTCGGTCTCCGACGACGGACGCGAGTGGCACACTATCGACCAGCGCCGGGTCGACCTCGACAGCGAGGTCCTCGTCGGACTCGCGGTCTGTAGCCACATGCCCGACGAGACAGCGACGGCGGTGTTCGAAGACGTGACCGTGTCACGACTCGACTGACTCCTCGGCAGTGACTGCTCCATGGTCGCCAGTGACTGCTCCGGGGTCGACGGTCCCTCGTGAGCGTGCAGGGAGCGGTGAACGGAGCGGCGGAATTAAGCCGTCCGGGGCCCCATCGAGCGGTATGCAACTGGAGACGATGGAGCCGAACCCGGTGTGGACCGAGGAGGCCTACACCGACACGGTGGATACCCTCGCGACGCTCCGCCACGAAGTGAGCTACAAGGTCTGGGGCGGCGACTGGTGTATCGACTGTCGCTCGCAACTCCCGGACTTCGCGGCGGCGCTCGACGCCGCCGGCGTCCCGGACTCGCGTATCGAACACTTCCCCGTCGAGAAGGAAGACGACGGCTCGAAGACCGGCCCGCAGGTCGAAGAGTACGGGGTCGAGTTCATCCCGACGGTCGTCGTCGAGCGAAACGGCGAGGAGATCGCCCGGTTCGTCGAGGAGGAACCGGTCCCCATCGCAGTGTATCTCGGCCGCGAACTGGAAGACATCGCCGCCTCGGTCTGAACGCCGAACGCGGACCGGCAACCCCGAATCCCTGACTGGCAGGCCCGGATCCCGGACCGGCAGCCCCGGATCGCGGACCGCCCGTATCAGACCGAGTCGCTCGCGAACCAGTCGAGCGCCTCACGCAGGTCGTGGGTCGGCGGCGAGCAGGCCCGCGACCGACAGGCGTAGACGGTCGGTTTCCCGTCTCTGGCTTCCCGTTCCGCCCAGATCGGCGGCTCTTCTTCGAAGGCGAGGGCATCCAGCCACGGTTCGAGTTCGGCGTCACTCCCGGGTCTGGGGGCGAGTACCCGCCGCGGAACGTACGTTTCGGCGAGCGTCTCGCGCCAGTCGGCAGGACGGCCGCCAGCGAGCGTCAGTTCGCTGGCCCCACTCGCGAGCGTGTCCGCAGCGAGCACGAGCGACGGGTGTTGCATCGGGTCCGAATCGATCCGTGAGGTGTGGGTCTCGACGACGCCTTCGGCGACGCGTTCGAACCGGTCGTCGTCGCTGAAGTGTGCGAGCGTCGCGAGCAGTTCGGCGGCGACGCCCGCACTGGAGGGCGTCGAGGTGTCGGTGAGTTCCTGCGGGCGCGCGACCAGCGACTCGCCGCTCTGGGGTGTGAAATACAGCGTCTCCTCGCCGTCGTCCCAGAACTCCGCTTCGATCACCCGTGCGAGCTCGAGTGCGAACGCGAGGTGGTCGTGGTCGCCGGTCGCCCCGTAGAGGTCGAACGCGCCGCGAGCGAGGAAGGCGTAGTCCTCCAGGTAGCCCGCGACCGCGACGTCGCCGTCCTTGTAGCGCCGCGAGAGTCGGCCCGCGTCGGGGTCCCAGAGGTGGTCACGGACGAACGCCAGCGCCGCCGCACCCGGTTCGGCCCACGACGGGTCGTCGACCACGGCCGCTTCGGCGAACGCCGAGATCATCAGCCCGTTCCACCCCGCCAGCACCTTCTCGTCGCGGGCGGGACGCGGGCGCCCTTCACGAGCGTCGAAGGCCGCGTGCTCGGCTGCTTCGAGGAGCCGCTCGGTCTCCGCTACGGACAGGTCGTGGTCGTCGGCGACCGACTCGACGGACGCCGAGAGCGTCAGGACCGTCTGCCCCTCGAAGTTCCCGCTGGCCGTGACGCCGTACCGGGCACAGAACAGGTCCGTCGCGAGGTCGACGTCGATTCCATCGGCGTGTGCGGCGATCGCCGACCGCACCTGGTCGCGCGTCCAGACGTAGAACGCGCCCTCCTCGGGTTCGTGCTCCGAGTTCCCGTCGGTGCTCTCCCCGCTGTCCTCGCTTTCGTCGGTCGCTCCCTCGTCCGCACCGGGGGGGAGACTCTGTGCGTCGAGCGTGCTGTAGAAGCCCCCGTCGGGGTGGGTGAGTTCCCGCTGGACGAACTCGAGCGTTTCGAGCGCAGTCTCGCGGTATCGGTCTTCGCCGGTGAGCTGGTACCCCGCGAGGTAGGCGCGCGGGAGTTCGGCGTTGTCGTAGAGCATCTTCTCGAAGTGTGGGACGACCCACTCGCGGTCCGTGGTGTAGCGGTGGAAGCCGCCGCCGAGGTGGTCGTACATCCCGCCGTCGGCCATGGCGTCCAGCGTCTCTTCGACCACCTCGCGGTAGGTGTCCCGTTCCTCGCCGTCGTACGCTCGCGCGAGGACGTGGAGTCGTCCCGGCTGGGGGAACTTCTGGCCGCGCCCCCAGCCACCGAACTCGCGGTCGGCGCCCCGCAGCGCTGCGTCCGCTGCGCCGGTCAGTGCGTCGTCGGCGACCGACCCGCCGGGGACGTCGGGTGTCTCTTCGAGGTCGCCGCGGATCGCGTCGGTCCACTGTTCGGCGCGCTGTTCCATGTCGGCGCGTTCCTCGGGGTCGGCCCACGATTCGGCGATGTCTTCGAGGAGTTGCCGAAAACCAGGTGCGTTGCGCTGGGGCTCTTTCGGGAAGTACGTGCCGACGTAGAAGGGTTTGCCCTCCGGCGTGAGCCAGGCGCTGAGTGGCCAGCCGCCACGGCCGGTGACCTGCTGGCAGATGCTCATGTAGATGCTGTCGACGTCGGGGCGCTCCTCGCGGTCGACCTTGATCGGCACGAAGTGTTCGTTGAGCAGTTCGGCGACGGCCTCGTCCTGGAAACTCTCGTCCTCCATGACGTGACACCAGTGACAGGCGGCGTAGCCGATGGAGAGGAAGATCGGAACGTCACGTTCGCGGGCCGCTTCGAGGGCCGTGTCGTCCCATGGTTGCCAGTTGACGGGGTTGTCGGCGTGCTGGTGGAGGTACGGGCTCTCCTCCTCGTCGAGGCGGTTGCGCTCGACCGGGGTTGTCATGTGACGAGGTAAGACGGCCCCACAGGTAAGTGCACAGATCCGACGACTCGCTGGCACAGGACCGACGACTCCTCCGGTGGCGGAGACATTGCGAGACGGAGACGACGGGACCCACGAAGTACGGAAAAGAGCAACCTTTAGGCATCGTGCACGCGCCATCCGAGGTATGACCGAGACTGTGCTGCTGGTGGGCGGCGGCGGCCGCGAACACGCCATCGCCCGCGCCGTCGCGACGTCCGACGCCGATCTCTACGCCTGTGCGGGCAACCGCAACCCCGGCATCGCCGCGCTCGCAGAGGGGTTCGAATCACTCGATACTACCAACCCGACGGCGGTGACGGCCTACGCCCGGGAGGTCGACGCCACGCTCGCCGTCATCGGCCCGGAGGCGGCGCTGGAAGCCGGCGTCGCGGACTCGCTCGACGACGCCGGCGTCTACACGTTCGGCCCGCGGGAAGAGCAGGCCCGTATCGAGACGGACAAGGCCTTCCAGCGGCGGTTCATGGAGCGCCACGACATCCCCGGCTGTCCCGAGTTCGAGACGTTCGAGGACACGGACGCCGCCTGCGAGTACGTCGACGACTTCGACGGCGACCTCGCGGTCAAGCCAGCGGGCCTCACGGGTGGAAAGGGGGTCCGCGTCACGGGCGACCAGATCACCAAAGCGGAGGCCAAAGAGTACATCCGCGAGTCTGACTACGACCGTATCGTCCTCGAGGAACGACTCGTCGGCGAGGAGTTCACCGTCCAGGCGTTCGTCGCCAACGGCGACCTGCGTGTGACCCCGGCAGTCCAGGACCACAAGCGCGCCTACGAGGGCGACGAAGGCCCCAACACCGGCGGGATGGGCTCGTACTCCGACGCGAAACTCGAACTCCCGTTCATGGACGGATCGGACTACCAGGAAGCCGTCGACGTCCTCCAGGCGACCGTCGACGCGCTGGAAGGCTACAAGGGCGTCCTCTACGGGCAGTTCATGCTCACCGCAGCGGGGGTCAAGGTCGTCGAGTTCAACGCTCGCTTCGGCGACCCCGAAGCGATGAACACGCTCCCGGTGCTCAATACCGACTTCCTCGACGTGCTCGTCGCTGCCCGCGACGGTGAGTCGCTCCCACAGCTCTCCTTTGCCCCCCGGGCGACCGTCTGCAAGTACGCTGTCCCGGCGGGCTATCCGACCGACCCCGAGAGCGGCGCTCGGGTCACCGTCGACGAAGAGACCATCGAGCGGGTCAACGCCCGCTATCAGGGTGACCCCGACGACTCGGGTGCAGTCGTCGACGGCGGGTCCACGGCCGAGGCGCTCCTGTTTTACGCCTCTGTCGACGAACGCGACGACGGCATCTACACGACGACCTCCCGGGCCTTTGCCGTCGTCGGGGTCGCGGAGACCATCTCGGTCGCCGAGGAAGTCGCCGAGGACGCGCTCGAAGCCGCTGGCGAGGGCGTTCGCATCCGTCACGACATCGGCAAACCGGACCTCGTCCAGCGCCGTATCGACCACGTCGCCGAGTTGCGCGACGAGTGAAACACGACACAGCGAAACGAACAGCGAAAGAGCTGGACCGGTCCCTTATTCGACGACGACGGCGCCGAGCATCCCGAGCCCCTGGTGGGGGACACAGTAGTAGAGGTAGTTGCCCGTGCTCTCGAAGGTGTACTCGTAGGTGTACCCGGCCTCGGAGACGTAGTCGTCACCGCTGCTGAACTCGTCGCCGTCGTGGACGACGTTGTGGCCGCCACCCGCGCCGGTCCACTCCCAGGTGACGGTCGTCCCCGTCGAGACGCGGATCGCGGGCGGGTCGAACGCGTAGCCCTGCTCGCCGGCGCCCACTTCCACCGTCGGGTTGCTCTCGCCGGTCATATCGGCGATCGTACCGTCGTAGAGGTTGGCGTCCGAGAGGTAGTCGTCGACCTCCGAGGGTACCTCGCCGCCGCCACCGTCGCCACCGTCGCCGCCACCGTCGCCACCGTCGCCGCCACCGTCGCCACCGTCGTTCTGTGTCTCTGTCGAACAACCGGCGAGTGCGCCTGCCATCGCCGTCGCGCCGATTCCCCGCAGCACGTCCCGCCGTCGAATCTGTCCTCTCATGTGCAACCTGACGCTTCGAACTGGTGAGAAAAGAGGCTTGTCAATTCCGCCCGATTCGCGGGAATACAGCCGAACTGGTTCGGTGATGTGCTTAGTATCTCGTAGTTAGAAATCAGTGGGGCACCAGCGATCAATCAACTATCCGAACAGAATCGAACGGGGGTCAGGTCCGGGTCGAAGCGAACGAAGCGACCACGAACTCAGCGTCGAAGGAACCCCAGGATCCGGTAGTCGTGGTCGGGGGTGTACCGCCGGAACAGGAGGCTGTTGGTGAGCACCGAGACGCTGGAGACAGCCATCGCGGCCGCGGCGAGGACGGGCTGGAGCAGTCCGAGCGAAGCCAGTGGGATCATCGCCGTGTTGTAGCCCAGCGCCCAGACGAGGTTCTGTTTGATCTTCGAGAGCGTCGCCTCGGAGACGCGAACCGCCTTGAGGACGTCCAGCGGGTCGTCACGCATCAGCGTCACGTCGGCCGCCTCGATAGCGACGTCGGTGCCGCTTCCGATGGCACAGCCGACGTAGGCGGCGGCGAGGGCAGGGGCGTCGTTGACGCCGTCACCGACCATCATGGCCCGGCTGCCGTCGGACTGGATCGCCTCGACTGCGTCGGCCTTCTCGTCGGGGAGCACGCTCGCCATCACGTCGTCGGGGTCGATACCGACTTCCTCGGCGACGGCGCGGGCCGTCCGCTCGTTGTCGCCCGTGATCATCCGCACGTCGATACCGCGCTCGTGGAGGGCACCGACGGCCTCTTTCGCCGATTCCTTGACCGTGTCGGCGTCGGCGACGACGCCCAGGAGTCGGTAGTCGCCGTCAGCCCCTCCGCTACTACTCCCGTCGGCCAGGGCGACGAGCATCGACGTCTTGCCCTCCCGTTCGAGTCGGTCCATCGTGTCGTCGGCGGGCGCCGTGTCGACACCCTCGTCCCGGAGGAGTTTCCGGTTACCGACGAGAACGCGACCGTGTTCTGTCGTCGCTTTCACCCCGTGACCGGGGACGTTCTCGAACTCGCTGGGGCCGTCGACGTCGATACCGCGCTCACGGGCACCCGCGACGATGGCCTCTGCGAGCGGGTGTTCGCTCCCCGATTCCGCGCTCGCGGCGACTTCGAGGACGTAGTCTTCGGTGAGTTCGGGTTCCGCCATCGCGCCGCCGTCCGCAGTGGGGTCTCCGGTCGAATCCCCGTCGAGGGTCCCCCCGTCGGTCGCGGGGAGCGCGACGACGTCGGTCAGTTCCATCTCGCCTTTCGTCAGCGTGCCGGTCTTGTCGAAGACCACGGTGTCGACGTCGCGGACGCGTTCGAGGATGTCACCGCCCTCGAAGAGGACACCGTTGCGGGCGCCGATCGCGGTCCCGACCATCGTGGCTGCGGGCGTCGCCAGCCCCAGCGCGCAGGGACAGGCGATCAACACTGCGGAGGCGAAGACGACGATAGCGAACTCGAACCCGCCGACGGCCGCAGGGCCGCCCGCTGCGAGCCCCCAGAGTGGCAGACTCCCGACGAAGCCCGCGAGCGCCTCTGGGAAGGCGTACCAGACGACACCCCAGAACAGCGCGTTGACGATGACCGCGGGGACGAAGTAGGCACTGATGCGGTCGGCGACGTTCTGGATCTCGGGCTGGCGGCTCTGGGCCTCCTTGACCCGGGAGACGATCTGCTGGATCGCCGTCTCCGAGCCGACTTTCGTCGCCTCTACGACGAGCACGCCGTTCTGGTTGACCGTCGAACCGATCACGTCGTCGCCGGACTCTTTCGAGACGGGGACAGACTCCCCGGTGACCATCGATTCGTCGACCGCGCTCTCGCCGTCGACGACGACCGCGTCCGTCGGAATTTTCTCGCCCGGACGGACTTTGAGCCGATCACCCACTTCGACGTCTTCGAGGGGTATCTCTGCCTCGCTCCCGTCCTCGTGGACGAGCGTGGCGGTTTCGGCCTCCATCTCCAGCAGGCTCCGGATAGCTTCGGAGGCCTGGCCCTTCGAGCGGGCTTCGAGGTAGTTACCCAGCGTGATGAACACGAGGATGAACGCGGCGGTGTCGAAGTAGAGGCCGCCGACGATGACGTCCAACAGGACGGTGACGGAGTAGACGTACGCCGTCGACGAGCCGAGCGCGATCAGCACGTCCATGTTCGCGGTCCGGTTCCGGACGAGCGCGTTCCAGGAGTTCTCGTAGTACTGGCGCCCCAGCAGGACCTGCACCGGAGTCGCGAGTGCGAAAGCGACCCATCCCAGTGGAATCCCCTCGAACGTCGTCTCCATCCAGCCCGAGGCGAAGATGTGACCGACCATCATCGCCAGCAGCGGCAGGGACAGCACTGCCCCGAACAGAGTGAGGTTGCGCTGGTGGTGGATCTCCTCGGTGCGTGCGGCGTCCTGACGCGACTGAGCGGACTCGTCACCCGATCCGCTCTCTCCGCCACTCTCGTCTTCGCGGACGGGACTGTACCCGGCTCGTTCGATAGCGTCGTAGATATCACCGAGGGACACGTCGGCGGGGTTGTACGTGACCCGTGCCTCGTCGGTGGCGAAGTTGACGTCCGCGGAGACGACGCCGGGCGTATCGAGTAGCGCCGACTCGTTCGTCTCGGCGCAGTTCGCACACGACATGTCCGTGATGGCGACCGTGACAGTCTCGCTGACTGCCTCGTAGCCCGACTCCTCGACCGCCTCGTAGATCTCGGCCAGCGTCACCGCCGCGGGGTCGTATTCGACTGTGCCTTCGTCGGTCGCGTAGTTCGCCGTCGCGCGCTCGACTCCCGGGAGCGACTCCACCGACTCCTGGATCGTCGACGCGCAGTTGGCGCAACTCATCCCCTGTAGTTCGAGATGCGCGTCCCTGGTACTCATCGATAGGTACTACGGTCCCCACATTCATTCGGTTTGTGGCTGAGATACGAAAGCAGTGGGTGTTCGAAAATTTCGATTCGAAACGCTTCAGAGTGTGTGGCTCGTCGTGACTCGACCAGCGGCCGTTTCGTCGGCGGGCACAACAATTTTGTGGGCGGCTCGAAAAGTCCGAATCACGATGGGTAAGGGCCCGAGGTCGGGTCCGGTCCGTCTCGTCGTCGCCTGAATCGGCAGGCTGGTGGCGCCAGGACGAACCGGGGCTGGCCGGCTCGCCGACTGTGGGCGAGGCGAGGACGACGGCGCGGACGAGTACCCCGTCGCCGTCCTCGTGTCGTCGCGCTTTCGGTATCCGGCACTCGCCGCGACGCCGCCAGCCCTGGCTACGTTTTTCGACGCGTACGTCGGGCAGTGACACGTCGCGGCCGCCCGGCCACCCAGTAGACCCTGCCGACCCGATACGACCGAATGCCCATCGCGACCGTTCGAACACGCGACGACCGCACCGCCAGGAGAACCGACCGACAGCCCACACGACCACCCCAGGGAGACGCCTATCTCGGCCCCCGCTCGGACCGCTATCGGGGAGGTGGCGAGCCGTGACCCGACTCGAACTCGGGTCGCGGACCGACGGCGGACCCGACGTCTACGAGTTCCGGACCCGTGACGGACTCCACGCCGCCGACGCTTTCCGCGAGGCCGAACTCCTCGCGCTCGAACGTGTCTGGGAGGACACCCCCGGGGAGTTGCTCGTCGTCCAGGCCAACTACGGCGTCCTCGGAGCGGTGCTGGCAGCCGGCGCCGAGACCGTCACGATGACCGAATCGAGTGCCCGCGCGGCCGAGACGTGCCGGGAGAACGTCCGCGGGAACGGTGTCGACGCGACTGTCCGAACGGTCGCCCGGGAGTCCGAACTCGACCAGACCTTCGACACGGCGGTCTACGTCCCGAAACCCTACACCGCTCTCGACGTCGGCAAACAACGCATCGCAGACGCAGTCGACCGGCTCGATCCGGGCGGGAGGCTCTATCTCGCGGCCCGGGAACGAACGGGACTGAACAGGTATCGAGACTGTCTCTCGGCGATGGACGCCCAGTCAGAGAGGGTCGCCTCCGCGGACAGTGTCGAGGTGCTTCGAGCTACGCGTCCGGCGACGTTCGACCCGCCGACGTACGTCGAGCGACAGACTGCCACGGTCCGAATCCCAGAGGGCCACGCCGGGGAAGTCGGAGCCACCGGCGCCGTTGAAGCCGAAGCAATCGACCTGCACCTGGTGAGCGAGCCCGGCCTCTTCGCCGCTGGCCGACTGGACGACGGCACGAGACTGCTGATGCAGACCGTCGACGTGGCCGACGACGAGCGTGTCCTCGACCTGTGCTGTGGTTGCGGGCCACTTGGCACCTACGCCGCGTTGACTGCGGAGTGTTCGGTGACGCTCACCGACGACGACGCGCGAGCGACCGCCTGTGCGAAGGAGACACTCGCGAAAAACGGTGCACTCGAGAAAACCGGCGTCGACGGCGACGTGATCACGGCCGACGGCGTCGACGGCGTCCGCGACCGGAGCTTCGACCTCGTCCTCAGTAATCCGCCGACCCACGCTGGAACGGGGGTGCTCTCGGACCTCTTCGACGGCGTCGGAGCAGTACTCGCACCCGGTGGTCGGTTCGCGTTCGTCCACCACCGCGAACTCGACCTGTCGCCACACCTCGGCGCCTTCGGGACCGTCGAGCACGTGGAAACCGGGCCAGAACACGAGATCCGCGTCGCTCGGCGCTGAAAACTGCTAGCGGAATGTAGAGACCGATACTGGTGACTGCGGGCGGTCAGACACCCGCACCCTCGCGGAGGTCTTCGTACATCTCGACGAACGACTCGCGACAGGAGTTACAGCAGAAGTGATAGACGTCGCCGTCGAGGCGCTCGCTCTCGCCCTCGCTGGTGACGGTGTTGCCACACTCGTCACAGGTTAGCGCCAGTTCGACGCCCTCGACGGAGGGGCTCCAGGACTGCCGGCGGAGCAGCGACACGTCGTACTCGTGGACGTCGTCCAGGTCGCCCGCCGCCCGGAGTACCGGGAGTGGGTCGCCGTCCTCGACGACGGCGGAGAAGACCACGGTGTCGTCGGCCGTCTCGAAGACGTGCTCGACGCGGTCGGCGTCCGCGAGTTCGTCGGCCAGTGCGTCGGCGGTCCCCGGCGCGACGTCGACGGTGACGAGCACCGGCGTCCCGCCGCGGAGTTTCGTACGGTCGACGTCGACGGTGAACCCCCGGACGACGCCCACTTCTTCGAGTCGCTCGACGCGGTCGGAGACGGCCGGCGGCGACAGGTCGACCGCGTCGGCGATCTCGCGCCACGACCGGCGCGCGTCGTCGAGCAAGAGCCCGAGGATCTGTCTGTCTGTCTCGTCGATGTCGCGCATATCTGACCGGTCGACGGCCCGGAGGCAAAACGATTCCTACAGCGTCGTGAGCGAGCCGATGGATTCGCGAACGGACCTAGAGGGTCACGAAGAGGTCGGTCGCGTACATCACGACCAGCCCCGCGAGGAAGGCGAGCAGGTTCGTCGCCGACCCCAGGCGGCCGGAGCGACGGACCATCCCGGCGATCTCCCAGTCGACCTGGAGGATGGCACCGACGCCGACGGCGAGGAACAGCGCCCCGAGCGTCGGGGAGAACGCCGCACCGCCGATCCACCCGCCGACGATGATCGGCGCGCCCGCGAGCAGTCCGAGGCCAGCGAAGTGATACAGCGGCGGGCGCTCGTCCCGAGCCACGGGTGCGACTACCGCGGGGCCTTCGGTCACGTTGTGGATCATGAACCCGATCACGAGGAACGCACCCAGCGAGACGCGCCCGAGCGCGACCGCGCTCCCGATGGCGAGTCCCTCTGCGAAGTTGTGGAGGCCGATCGCGAGGGCGACGAGGTAGGCGAGCGTCAGCGGTGAGGCACCCCCCTCGTCGCCGTGACTCCAGGCCGATATCGACTGGACGAGCAGCGCCGCGCCGACGATACCGACGACGACGAGCAGCGTCCCCTCGAAGGCGCCGGGCACCTCGGCGGCGACCTCGAACGCCTCGAAGCCGGCATCGAACGCCAGGAAGGCGAGCACACCCGCGGCGAAGACGAGGACGGCGTGGAGTGCACGGTCAGAGAGTCGGCGCATGAAGGGGAACCACAACATTCCGAGCGCGACGGGTATCACACCGACGAACAACCCCACGATGGCGAGCAACCCGAGGACCTCACCGGTCAATCCAGGTGCGACCTGGGGGGCGACGATGGTGTGGTGGAAGGTCGCTCCGCTGTCGAGAACCACCGCAGTTCCCAGGTCCCACCCCGGGGTCCAGTGATAGGGGACGCGGATCGTCCCGCTCTGCATGGGCGCGATGGTCGTCGTATCCTGCCCACCGACTGTCATCCGGAAGTCCCAGTAGGCGTCGTTGACCAGCACCTGACTCACGGTCAGGGGGTCGGCACCGCTGTTGGTGACGTGCAGGACGATGGCCTCGTCGTGGGGGAGCGTCGCGTGCGTGACTGTGAGGTCGGGAAGCGGTTCGCCCGTCTGGACGCCCGCAAACGGCGGGAAGAGGACGAACCCCGCGACGACGACGCCGAGCAAGACCAGCGGAACCGCCGCACCGAGCCACCCGGTTACCCCCAGGGCCGAGAGGCCAGCGCCCTCACCAGTCTGACCGACTGCGCCGCCATCGGTCGTCTTCCGTTCCCCGCCGTCGGTCGTCTTCCGTTCCCCGCCGTCGGTCGCTCTCTGGTCACCGGTTTCAGGTATGCTATTGTCGGTCATGCTTGCACCTCGAAGAAGCTCATCCAGCCGAGTTCGGCGAACTCGGACTGGTGGGCGTGGAACATGTAGAGACCGGGCTCGTGGTCCGAGTAGTCGATCTCGAGTATCCCGCGCTGTGCCTGACACTGCATGACCGTGTCGACGGTCTTGTGGGTCGGCATCAGCGTCGTCCCGTGGTCGTAGTAGTCGAAGAACTGCGAGTGGGTGTGAAAGGAGTTGATCAGGTCGAACTCGATGGTGTTGGCGAGGTAGACGCGCACGGGCGTGTCACGCTGGACCTGGATGGGTTTGATAGTCTCGCCGGCTTCCCACTCGCCGTTTTCCGCGTCAGTGCTCCCGACCCCGTAGGCAAAGGCACGGGTGTTGACGGCGTAGACCTCGTTGTCGCCGTCGAAGTTCGTGTCGAAACCGTTCATCACCATCACCATCTCGTCCACCTCGTCGGCCCGATACTCGTGATTGCGCAGTTTTGCTTCCTCGACGAGTTGCTGGCGGTACTCGTCGGAGATCGGTCCCTGGTAGTTGACGTAGTCTCGGGGGTTCTCGGCAACCCGTTCGGGGTCGGGGTCGACGATGAGCGCGCCGTAGAGCCCGCGATGGATGTGTTCCTTGAGCGGCAGCGAGTGACAGTGATACAGGTGACAGCCCGCAGGCTGGGCTTTCCACTCGTAGACGAACTCCTCGCCCACCTCGACGACACCCGGGCCGTTCTGGGGAATCCCGTCCATCCGCGGGTTGACGTTTTTGACGTGTGGGTGGATGGTGTGGGGATGTTCCTGACCGTTGGTGAACTTCACACGGATGATGTCGCCCTCGGTGACCCGAAGCGTCGGGCCGGGCACCCGACCGTTGTACGTCCACGCCGGAAACGTGACACCGGGTGCGATCTCGATGTCGACCAGGGAGGCGTTCAGTTCGAACTCGCGGACGCGCTGGCCGTCGCGCTCGAAGACGCGCTGGGTGACGTCATCCTCGCCTTCGTAGCCGGTGTTGAACGCCCGCAGGAACGAGTGGGGGTCGAAATTCGATTGCTGGTATTCCCCGACCGTGCCGAACGCGCCGTGGGGACTCATCCCGTCGGTATGGTCGTCGTCCTCGCCCGCTCCCCCAGTCCCGTTCTGGTCTGCCCGCCCCCGTCCGGAGAGTCCGACGGCGCTGGCGCCGGCGAGCCCGAGCCCGCCAAGCACCGCACGGCGGCTGACGGCCGCGTCCTCCGCGACCGAGTCGACCAGTCGCTCGCGTAAGCTCCCGGTCAGGTCGGCCGCCTGCTCCCGCTCGTTACGCATCGGTACCTCCCCGGTTTTCGCGGACCGCGGAGACGATATCGAGATAGACTCGCTCTTTCGTTCTCGGCATGTGCGAGTTTAGATTCATCTAAACCTTAAGTGTGTCGCCACAAATACTATTTTTGTCGTACCCGAGCGTTCACGCGTGAATTTCTCCTGATCAACGAGTTCCTCCGGGCGTTCCAGACGCTAACCGACGTTCCAGGGAGCGGTGAACAGACGAGGCATGGATGGTCCGTGGTCAGACGAAGGGGTCAGGCGTCCGCAAATTCGCCGTATTCGCGAGATTCGTCGGTCGCCTCGACGAAGATCGCCGCGGCGATGCCGTCGGGGAGTGAGACCGTGTCACCACTTTCGAGTTCGACGGTCACCATGCCGATGGGTGCGACTTCGGTGACGACGAGCGTCGTCCCGGGTGTCACGCCGACTTCATCGAGGTACGCGAGTTCCTCGGGGTCGCGGTCGCGGACCCGCTTGACCAGGACCGTCTCGCCCTCCTCACACTCTCCTAGCGTCGCACCGCTCTCGTCGACGGGTTGCAGCGAGTCGTCCGGTATCGGGTCGCCGTGTGGGTCGACCACCGGGTCGTCCAGTACGTCGGCGACCCGGCGCTCGAACTCCTCGCTGATGTGGTGTTCGAGGCGGTCGGCCTCGTCGTGGACCGCCGCCCAGTCGTAGCCCAGTTGCTCGGTGAGGTACGTCTCGAGCAAGCGATGGTGGCGGACGACTTCCAGCGCCACGGTCTCGCCCTCCGGGGTCAGGCGCACACCTTTGTACTTCTCGCGTTCGACCAGGTCTCGCTCCGCTAACTTCTCCAGCATGCTCGTGACCGTCGGGGGCGTGACGTCCAGCATCTCCGCGACCGCGGAGGTGGCAACGGGCCCGTCTGTCTCGCGCTGGGCCTCGTAGACCGCTTTCAGGTAATCCTCCATCTTGGCGCTGAGCACACCAGAGTTAGGCTCATCTACCGCATAAGTTTGTTGGGCCGAACACAGTCCTGCGGTCGTGCTTGGTCGTCCGCTCGCTTCCCGATCCGGGCCTGGCGGGCGGTTTTAACATGGCCCCTCCAGACGGAGTGGTATGCACATCGCGAAACTGGAGACGTTCGCGACGGAGCGGGTCGGGTTCGTCCGTGCACACACGACCGACGGCGACGTCGGCCTCGGTCAGTTTGCACCCTACAACGCCGACATCACGGCGACGGTGTTTCACCGGCAGGTCGCCGACCACGCCCTCGGTCAGGAAGTCGACGATATCGGCGCGCTGGCCGACGAAATCGTCGAGGCAGAATACAAGTATCCGTGGTCGTACGTATGTCGGGCGACCGGGGGGCTCGACACCGCACTCTGGGACCTGCGGGGCAAGCGCCAGGGCGAGTCGGTCGCTTCGCTGCTGGGTGGTGAGCCGACGAGCGTGCCGGTCTATGGCTCCAGCATGCGCCAGGAGATCGGCGTCGAGGCAGAGGCCGAGCGGCTGGCTCGCCTGCGCGAGGAGAAGGGCTTCGAGGCGTTCAAGATCCGGACCGGGGACTGGTCCTCGAAAGGCGACGACGAGGACGCCTGGCCCGGGCGCACCGAGGAACTCGTGCCGGCGGTCCGCGAGGCGGTCGGCGACGACGTCGAGTTGCTCATCGACGCCAACAGCTCCTACACACCCGAACGAGCCGTCGAGATAGGCGAGGAGATACTCGCCCCCAACGACGTCGGCTACTTCGAGGAACCCTGTCCGTACTGGGAACTGGAGTGGACGGCCGAAGTCACCGACGCACTCGACGACGTGACCGTCACCGGCGGCGAGCAGGACACGAACTTCGCCCAGTGGCGACGGATGATCGAGATGGACGCCGTCGAACTCGTCCAGCCCGACGTCTGTTACGTCGGCGGACTCTCCCGCGCGCTGGAAGTGGCGGAGATGGCTGCCGAGGCCGACATCCCGTGTATCCCACACTCGGCGAACCGCTCGATGGTGACGGTCTTCGCGTTGCATCTCATGGCGACCATCGACAATCCCGGCCCGTACGCCGAGTTCACGATCGAGGACGACTGGGCCGAGGGACTGCTATCGCCCGAACTGCGGGTCGAAGACGGAGAGGTCGCCGTTCCCTCGGGCCCGGGCTGGGGCGTCGAGGTCGACCCCGACTGGTTCGACCGCGCGGCATACGCTGTCAGCGAAGCCGAGTGACCGAGACAGGAGCGGCGGAGGAGGGGGTTACCGGCCGAGGTCGTAGAATTCCTCGTTGGGACGCATGTCCGCGAGGTGGGCCAGGCGGTTCGAGAGGTTGAAGAAGGCCGCAACGGAGCCGATGTCCCAGACCGCCCGACGGGAGAAGCCGTGTTCCTCGAGTCGTTCGATGTCGGATTCTTCCACTTCGGGTCCGTTCTCCGTGAGTTTCACGGCGAAGTCGAGCATCGCCCGGTGGGTCGCCGAGATATCGGCGGTCCGGTGATTGCTCGCGAGTTGTTCGGCGAGGTGGGGGTCGCTGGCGTAGATGCGCGCGAGGGCCCCGTGGGCGACGGTACAGTACAGGCAGTCGTTGACGCCGCTGACCGCGACGATTATCATCTCGACTTCGGCTCGTTCGAGTTCCGTGTTCTCGACCAGGGCGTCGTAGTAGTCGAAGAAGGCCCGGAAGTGCGACGGGCGATAGGCCAGCGCGAGGAAGACGTTCGGAATAAAGCCGGCGTCCTCGCGTTCGCTCTCGATACGGTCGCGCAGGTCTTCGGGAAGATCCTCGACATCCGGTACCGGGAAGCGAGTCATGGCGGGGTCGGCGTCGGTATCGGTCATACGGGCAGGAGGTCCGGGACCGGCTTATGTGTCCCGGCGACCCGGAAGCGGGGCTCGATAGCAGAGCCCGACGAGAACCGGTAAGTGTCGTGAATCCGTCGTCCCGGACAGGATGTACCGGACCGGACACTACGGCGCCGCGCTCCTGACGTACGCGCCGGTGGGTGTAGCGCTACTCCTGGTCGGCTTCGAGGCGGCGGGCGTCGTCGGCGGCGTGGGGGTCCTCGCACTCGCTCGACTCCCCGACTACGACCTGCGCGTGCCCTTTGTCTCTCACCGCGGGCCGACCCACACCCTGGGGTTCGCACTGCTGGTCGGACTCGTCGTCGGTGGCGCGCTCGGAGCTATCGCAGGGGCCCGTGCAGTCGGCGAGACGGGGCTAGTTCCGGGTAGCCAGACCGTGGCAGTCGGCGCCTTCGGATTCCTCGTCGGCTTCCTCGCGGTCGTCTCACACCTGCTCGCCGACGCGCTGACGCCCGCCGGGATCGAACCGTGGTGGCCGGTCTCCTCGAAGAACTACTCGCTCCGACTCGTCGGCGCCGACAGCACGCTCGGCAACTATGGGTTGCTGGCGCTGGGCGTGTTCGTCAGCGCCGTGTCGCTACTGGTTGCCGGCCCGCTCAGATGAGGTCCTTGTCGTCTAGCTGGCTCATGACGTCGTCGACGAACGCGTCGACGCTCTCGTAGGGGAAGTCTCCACTCCCGAGTTTGGTCTGGAGTTCCATTGCCGTCATCGAGAAGTCGCCGGATTCGAACTTCGTCCCGGGACCGTTGGGCAGCGCTGGTACCAGGTCCATCGGACTGGAGATCGGGTAGTCTGCGCCTTCGAACGCCTCGGTGAACTGCTCTCGGAGATCGTCTCTATCGACCATACGTGATTGTCCGGGACCAGCCTCAAAAAAGATTCGAGTTTTCCATCTGTAAACTCGTTTCTCGTTTACCAGACAACAGCGACGGTATCGACAACCTACCGACAGTCGAACAGGTTAGCGAGGGTGCAGGAGCGGAACTTTCCTATCCCTGGCTCCCCAGCCTCGACACATGCCCGACCCCCTGAGCAGACGGTCAGCCCTCCGACTCGGCGGTGCAGCAATCGTGGCTGGTCTCGCCGGCTGTCAAACCAGTAGCGACGGGACAGACGGCGATGGTAGTGGCGGCGCTACCGCCGGACCGACAGAGACACCCGGTGACGGCGCCGACGGCGGTGCCGATACGCCGACACCCGATTCGATGGACGGAACGCCCACTGAAACCGAAACGCCCGGATCCGACGACGGTGACGGAAACGGGAGCGCGACCGACACCGCGCCTGGTTCGGCCGACACACTCGCCGCGCGGCGCGTCGCGAGTGGCTTCGACTCGCCGCTCGGTCTCGAAATTCCACAGCCGGGACGGCGGTTCATCGTCGACCAGGTCGGCCAGATCCACCTTCAGGAGGACGGCAGCGTCGAAGAGGAGCCCTTCCTCGACGTCACCGACCGGATGGTCGAGATCAGCGGTCTCTCGGAGCAAGGACTGCTCGGCCTGGCCTTTCACCCGGAGTTCGACGACAACGGCCGCTTTTTCGTCCGCTACAGCGCGCCGGCCCGCGAGGGCACACCCGACGACTATTCGCACACGTTCGTCCTCTCGGAGTTCAGCGCCGACCCCAGCGGGTCGACCGCCGACCCCGACTCCGAGCAGACGATACTGGAGATTCCAGAGCCACAGGGCAACCACAACGCGGGCGCGATCACCTTCGGGCCCGACGGGTACCTCTACGTCGCAGTCGGCGACGGCGGCGCCGCCAACGACCAGGGCACCGGCCACGTCGAGGACTGGTACGAGGCCGTCGACGGCGGGAACGGGCAGGACGTCACCGAGAATCTACTCGGAAGCATCCTCCGGATCGACGTCGATAGCGAGGCGGGGGACCAGAACTACGCAGTCCCCTCGGACAACCCACTTGTCGGCGAGGACGGCCTCGACGAACACTACGCCTGGGGGTTCCGGAACCCGTGGCGGTTGTCGTTCGGTCCGGACGGTCGCCTGTTCGTCGGCGACGTCGGGCAGGGTGCCTGGGAAGAGGTCAGCATCGTCGAGTCCGGCGGTAACTACGGCTGGAACGTGAAAGAAGGGACCCACTGCTTCCGGGCCGACAGCTGTCCCTCCGAGAGCCCGCGGGGCCAGTCGCTTCGTGACCCTGTCATCGAGTACCCACACGACGGCGCCCCCGTGAGTGGCGTCTCGGTCATCGGCGGCTATCTCTACGGCGGCGACGAACTCTCGGCGTTCGACGGCCAGTACGTCTTCGCCGACTGGCAGGCCGGTGGACAGCTCTTTGCTGCCCGAGAAACCGACGAGGGACTCTGGGACACGCGCGTCGTCGACGTCGAGGCCGACGAGTCGTTCGGACCGGGCGTCCTCTCCTTTGGCCGCAACCTCGACGGCGAACTGTTCGTCTGTACGGTCGGTCGCTCGGCGGGGTCCGGAGCGGTGTTCCGGCTCGAGTCGGCGTGACCGGCATCCCCGACCGGGGGCCGTCCTCGAGCGGGTGTCGTCGGGTGGCCGGTCGAAAGTACACCTCCGCCGTCATTGTCCACGCTCGGGCACGTCAGTGGCGAACAGTTCGTCGAATATCTTCTGCTCGGCCTTGCGGAGGTGCTGGTGGAACGTCGAGGGTGCGAGCTCGAGCAGGTCGGCGACATCCTCACCCGAGCAGGCCCGGGGCCAGCCGAAAAATCCCGAGCGATAGGCGACTTCGAGGGCAGTTCGCTGTCGGTCAGTCAGTTCCTCGAAAGGTCGTCCCCGGACGCGCTGGTGGTCGCGTGACCGGGGTATCTGTCGACGCCGGACCATCTCTGCGTTCGGATAGGCCGCCTCGACGGCGTCGATCACCTTGCGGACGTCGACGCTGGGTGCGAGGTGGACCGTCAGACCGAACTCGCCGTCCTCGATGACGGCACTGGCGACCGTTCCACCCAGGGACGCGACCACCGACAGGATCGGCGGATCCGTCATCCGGAGTTCGAACCCGCTACTGTCCCCGCCGCCTTCGAACTCGCCGTCACTCACTGTGGCGTCGAACTCGACGCCGTCCCAGTAGGGGACTTCGTCGACGAGCGGTGGCAGTGTTTCCGCCCCCTCGACCGAGGCAGTACCGTAGACGAGGAACGCATTTCCGTCGACGGGAACTGCGTGGTCGAGTTCGAGTCGGCCGCGCTGTTCGACCGGGAACTCGTGCTCGGCGAAGACCTTCCTGGTCCGGAACTCGAGTTCGACGACGTCGTCACCCATCAGGGCCTGTTTGCGTTCGGTGGCGGCGATAGCGTGACCGACGACTTCTCCCAGTCCGGCGAGGACCGACCGCTCCTGTCCGGTGAAGGCGTCTGCGCGACCCGTGTAGAGGTTCAACACGCCGTAGATGGTTTCGTCATGGGTGATGGGGATGGCGGCCATGGACCGGCACCCGTGGTTAGCGACGCGGGACCGCCAGCCGTCCCCGCAGGCCTCGGGGTCGACGTCACGAACCGTCCCGAGATCTCCGGTCCGGAGGGCCGCCGCCGCTGGAGACGCCGTGTCCCCTCTGTCGGGGTCGACCGACACCGTTCCCCCGTCCAGATAGTTCTCCACGCCCGCCTCGGTCCGGAGAACGAGATTCCCGGTAGCCGTGTCGACGTCTCCGACCCACGCGAACGCGTAGGAGTCCGAGGCCGCGAGGTGGTCACACACTGTCGTTTCGATCTCCGTCCGGGTCGACTCGTCGATGACCGCCTCAGTCGTCTCCCTGACGACCTCGTTGAGGCTGTTGAGCGCCGCGAGTTGCTCGCGCTGACGTTCGAGTTCGCGTTCACGCTCCCGGCGCTCGGTGACGTCGCGGACGACGCCGATGCGTTCGTGACCCGTGGCAGTCTCCATCAGCGCGAACGTCGCTTCGCCCACCCGGACCTCGTCGTCCGACCCCGTGATCTCGGCCTCGAGTGTCGCCGTGGACCGTTCGCCAGCGGCCAGTTCCGCTTCGAGTCGCTTTGCCGCTGTGAGCGTCGACTCGTCCTCGACGACCGTCGAGACGTGCGCCCCGAGCAACGCCTCGCGGTCCTGTCCCACTATCGATTCGTAGGTCCCGTTGACGCCGGTGAAATGACCGGTCTCGTCGACGACGTAGATGCCGTCGTCGACCGTCTCGACGATGGTCTCGTAGCGTTCGAGTTCGCGTTCGCGCTCCGTGCGCTCGGTGACGTCGCGCGTGTAGATGACGAGTCCCTCGACGTCAGGGTCGTCGAGGAGGTTGCGACCGAGTGCTTCCAGAACTATCCACGACCCGTCGCTGTGTTCGAACCGGAACTCGATCGTGGGTTCGTATCCCGGTCGCTCGACCATCTCTGCGAACTCCAGCAGGGCACGCTCGCGGTCCTCGGGGTGGATGTACTCGAATCCGACCTCTCCGAGGAGTTCCTCACGTTCGTAGCCGAAGACGTTCCGCACCGACGGGGTGATGTACTGGAACCGACCCTCGCGGTCGACGACCACGTTCACGTCCTTGGACTCCTCGAAGAGGCGCTCGTAGCGAGCGAGTTCCCGTTCGCGCGCCGTGCGCACGTCGGAACTCTCGTCCAGTCGGTTGCCTGTCGTCCCTGTCACGCCCGTCTCGTCCGATAGCGTCGCCCCGGTACTGTCCACAGTCGCTGGGGGGTCCCCGTCGGGTGGTACCCACCAGACGCGAGCGTTCGCTCCCACTTTCTTCGTCTCCAGTCTGGCGCTGTCGGCGAGTCGCTCCAGTCTGGCGTAGGCGGTCCGCCGACCGATGTCGAGCCGTTCGGCGACTTCCGGCGTCGTCACCGGCTCGAATCCCTCGAACACTGCGAGTGTCTCCCGGAGTGTCTCGCTCGGTGGCGTGGAACCCATTTCACGACCGGTGGGGCGGGCAGTGTATCAATGTTCCGTCGACGGAACACTACTGTGACACAGACGTGCAACCGACTGGGAACCACTGGAGACCAACCGATCCGGATACCGCAGGTACGTACCCAGGATCGGCAGGGAAATGGCTACGAGCAACAGTCTCGGTCACCCTAATCAGTTCTAGGGGCTGCTTACGTGGAATCGTGACGTAGCGACGAACCACACCGGGACGCGCCGGCAGTTCCGGAGGTATCCAGATGTCATATCTCTCGAAAGAACAGCGGAACGATAACCGGAAAACAGGACAGTTGACCGACACAGAACGCTACGAGCTGCTCGCGAACGAACGCCGACAGCGAGTGCTCTCAGTGTTCGAATCCCAGGCTACTCCAGTCGCGCTGGAGACGGTAGCAAAGGAAGTAGCCGGCCGCGAAACCTCCCGGGCAAGTCCCGACGCTGACAACGTCCAGACGGTCGCGGTCTCGCTCCACCACGTACACTTGCCGATGATGGCCGCACTCGGCATCGTAGAGTACGACCCGGAGAGCAAACGTATCGAATCCTGAGACGGTCGGGCAACGTCGAAACGGGCGGGGTCGGTAAGCCGACCCCAATAGCCTCGCGGTGCGAAACGGGGTGGGTGGGGAGAGGGGTGGTCCGGGTTGGACGGACGTCGAGTGGACTCGTGGGATGCACACGAGCCATCTGTACAGATGGGGGCCGATGGGAAACCGTTCGTGCCTAAAGAATTTGGGTTCAGACGAAAGTCGCCCTGCAGGGTCTCGACGCCTGGCAGTCACCGAAACCTGGCGACGTTCCAGTAGAGACCGGAAACGGCGTTTCGGAGGCTCGCAATCGGTGCGAAGCCCGCGTCGGGGTCGCTCGCTGGCTCGAACTCGGCAGCGAGTGAGGGCTGGTCGACGTGTACGACTTCCCCGGTGTGAACGCGACGGTCGTCCCCGCTTCCGACCCGGAGGAGTACCACAGGCTCGGCGGCACCGACGACGCGATACACGCCGGCTGGGTGGGCTTCGGTCGTCGGCCGATAGTGTTCGCCGACGGTTGCCGGTGTCGTGGGGTCTGTTTCGACGCCCGAACCACCGGAGAGCGTCGCTCCCGCGAGTTCGTACAGTACGAACACGCCGAGTATCCCCCACTGGAGCAGGTCCCCGTCGACTCCGAAGTACGTCTCCGGACCCAGACCGACACCGAGTATCGCCCCGAGCATCACGACTACCACTACCCACGACGGGACCGCGAAAACACGCGAGAGGACCGAACGGCTGGCACTCATCGACTGGAACCAGACGCCCTCACCACTTCCCGTTTTCCCGAACGGGAGTTCTGTCCAGTATCCGACCGGTAGTCACTCGAACCGGTCCTCGGCGTCGTTGAGTGCCAGCCAGTACTGGATCAGTGCCGAAGCGTCGCCCTCCTCCGGCCCGGCCCGGTGTCGAGTCGCCTTGTAGGCCTCGTGGACAACCGCGTTCAGCGGCAAGGCGGTGCCGTGCTGGTGGGCGTACTCGCGAGCGTACCCGATGTCCTTGTCCCAGATGGCCAGACCGCCCATCCCCTCGATATCCTGGCTGAAATCGCCGGTGAAGTAGCCGTCGAACATGTCGAACTCGAGGAAGTCGGTGAAGATCCGCGGGTCGACACCGTTGTCGCGGACGAACTCGACGACTTCGGCGTCGACGGCGTGCCGACCCGCATACCGCATCTGCAGGCCGAGTTTGAACACCGTCGCGTCGGGCACCGGACCGACCAGGACGTGGTCGTCGGCGAGGACGTCGAGGACCTCGCTCGCCCGCTCGTAGGCGTCTTCGCGACCACCAGCCATCACGTGGTAGCCCTCACGTGGCGACCCGCCGGTGATCGTCGCCTCGACGAAGGCGACGCCCGACTCGTCACAGCGTTCCTCGCAGACGACGGACGTGTCTGGGTGTGTGGTCGTCGCGTCGACCACCAGGTCACCGACGTCGAGTTCGGCGAGCAGGCCGTCCTCACCCTCCATCGTCGCCTCGACTTCCGGGGAACCAGGGAGTGCCATGACGACGACCTCCGAGTTGCGGGCGACCTCGGCCGGACTCCCGGCACTCGCTGCGCCCTGGTCGACGGCGTAGGCGACCTGGTCGTCGTCGAGGTCGAAGACGGTCAGTGAGTGACCTGCCTCGGTGAGCCTGTCCACGAACAGTTTCCCGATGTAGCCGACGCCGATGACGCCAGTGTCTGTCATAGGGGGAGGGGGTATCGGCATGCCGATAAGCCTGCCGGAGGGGGAAATCGACGGACTACAGGGCGCTCGGGTCGGTTCCCAGGCCGGTCGCGACTACCGACACCGGCGAAGTCGTACGCCTCCCCAAGGTTTACCGACAGGTGCTGTGTCGGCACGGGCATGACGGACAGCGACCACCCGCCGTCGGCTTCGGAGCGAGAAGAACTGATGCACCTCTACGAGGGACTGCGCGTCACCGACGTCGTCGACGGCCTCGATTACAACGGGTTTCACAACATCGGCCAGGTGACCTCGGAGATCGGCCCGCTCTACAGGGATATCGAGGAGTTCTCCCACCGCTGTGTCGGCTTCGCGAACACGCTCCGGATGCTCCCGACCAACGAGCGCCGCGACCTGCCCGGTCCTAGAGATCTCGACGACGACACCTTCGCCGAGTGGGAGGGTGACTGGTACGGTCGGCACTTCCCGGGACCCGATATCCACGACGACGACATCGTCGTCATCGAAGCGACGGGGATCGACGTCGGGAACGTGGGTTCGGAGAACGCCTTCGACTGGCTGTTGAACGGCGCCAACGGCGTCGTCACGAACGGCGGCGTCCGCGACACCGACGAGATCATCCGCCAGGACATCCCGACCTACTACAAGACGATTAGCCAGCCGATCATCCCCGGGCGCGACGAGTTCGACGCCGCGGGGGTCCCCGTCAACCTCGACGGGACGCGCGTCGAACCCGGCGACATCGTCGTCGCCGACGGCGACGGGGTCGTCGTCGTTCCCCTGCGGGTCGCCCGTGCGGTGGGTGAAGCCGCGAACCGCATCCAGTCCGAAGACCAGGAACGACGCCGAGAGTACTACGAGGAGGCAGGACTGGAGGAAGACTTCACCCTGGAGTAGTGGGTTTCACGGGGAAACGGGAGCCCCACCGGTCCAATGGCGTCGAGTCTCGTCCTCATCGTCGCCCCCTCAGAGAAACTGGTCGAGAGGCGTGTCTTCGACGAGGACGTCGATGGACGAACCGTCAGACTCCTCGCCGTTCGTCGCCTCTCGACTGTCGTCGTCGAGCGGTAGTTCCTCGAACTCGGCCGGAAGTTCGTCGACGTCGGTCGGAAGTTCCTGACGTAGTTCCGTCGGCGTCGACGGGATCGCTTCTCCAATATCGTCCCCGATCTCCCCCGCGCCCTCGTCGAGCGACTGCCGGAGTCCCATATGGGACAGTGGGCTCGCTCGCGCCAATAAGTGCTGCTTTTCGTGAAAGTGTGGCCGCAGACACAGAGTATGGCGATCCCCGCGTTCAGTCGGCGGTGGCGGGTTCGGCGTGCTGGACGTCGGTCCCGAGGACGTCGAGGAACTCGGCGAGCCACTCGGGGTGGTCCGGCCAGGCCTGCCCGGTGACGAGATTGCCGTCGCGGGCGACCCCCTCGACCCACTCTCCACCGGCGTCGCGGACGTCCGCTTCGAGCGCAGGATAGGCCGTACAGGTGCGCCCTTCGACGACGTCGGCGGCGGTGAGGATCTGCATCGCGTGGCAGATCGCGGCGACGGGTTTGTCCTCGGCGAAGAAGTGTTCGACCGCGTCGACGACGGCGTCGAAATTCCGGAGATACTCGGGCGCCCGACCGCCCGGGAGGACGAGTGCGTCGTAGTCGGCCGGGTCGACCTCTTCGAGCGTCGCCGTCAGTTCGAAGTCGTGACCCCGCGTCTCCATGTACGTCTGGTCGCCCCGGAAGTCGTGGACGGCCGTCTTCACCGTGTCGCCGGCCTCCTTGTCCGGACACACTGCGTGGACGTCGTGTCCGACCATCTCCAGTGCCTGGAACGGTACCATTATCTCGTAGTCTTCGCCGAAATCGCCGGTGATGAGCAGGATCTGCTTGCCAGTCATGGTTTCACTGAACCCCCACTGAGTTCGCCTACACGTTTGTCGTGAGACAGGATAAAGCTACCTCCCGGACAGCCCGTACTCACTCGTCTCAGACTGGAAGACGAGGGGTCCCGCTGGAACACCGTCGAGATACGAGTGGCCCTCGGCCACTGTAACGGCGGGACGGTCTCGACGGCGGGAGTCAGGACAGCAGTTCGGGCAGGTCGGCCAGCGAATCCAGGACGTAGTCGGGGTCAACTGGGTCGTTTCCTCCGAACCCCGCGTCCGTCCCACCGGCCGCTTCGGAGAGGTCGGTCACGCCGGTCCCGACGAGCGCCGTCGCCATCCCCCGCGAGGCGCCCATCGCCAGGTCCGTATCGAGTCGGTCGCCGACGACGACACACCGGTCGGCTGGGAGTCCGAGTCGCTCCAGTACCGCGTCGGCGGCCTCGTCGGAGGGTTTCCCGAGCACGCGGTCGGGGTCGCGCCCGACCGTCCCCGCGACGGCTGCGATGACGGCACCCGACCCCGGCATCAGTCCGCCGTCGTCGGGGACCGTCCGGTCGGGGTCCGTACCGAGGAACGTGGTGTCGTCGTCGATGCAATCGAGCGCGACCTGCATCTCGTCGTAATCGAACGTCTCGTCCCAGGAGGCGACGAAGACCGAGGCGTCGGGCGTGTCCACGATATCCAGGCCGGCGTCTTCGAGGTAGGTCCGGAGCGACGGTGCGCCGACGAGATACGTCGGGTCTTCTGGGTGGTGTTCGCGGAGGTAGTCCCGGGTGACCGTCGACGCCGGGACGACGTCGTCGGGAGCACAGTCGACGCCCATCGACGCCAGGCGCTCGGCGTACTCCGCGGGCGTCTTCGTCGGGTTGTTCGAGCAGAACAACACGGCGATACCGAGGTCGCGCAGTCGTTCGATGGCCTCGACTGCGCCAGGGATCGGCTCGCCCGCCCGGTAGACCGTCCCGTCGAGGTCGACGACGACGCCCGCCACCGAACGGTCGCCGTCCGCGGAACTCCCGTGCTTACAGTCGTCGACACCGTCGCTGTCGGTCATCCTGTCGGAACCTGGGCGTGCCACCCCAAGTGTCTCCCGGTCCCACGGTTGCTCGGTCATCCGCGAGTCCAGTCTCTCGCTTGTCCGGTCTCTCGCTTGCCGGTCCCCCGTGCACAATCGTTATCCCGGGTCCGCGAGAGGTGTCGATATGCTCGAAGAGGCACTCTCGTACCCGCGCGAGGACGACGACCCGCTGATGCCGTTCCTGATCGGGAGCGGGATCTTGCTGGTCTCGTTTGTCGTCGGGGTGACGATCATCCCGCTGTACGGCTATCTCCTCCAGGTATTCGACGACGGACGAACGGGCGGGCGTGGACTCCCCGAGTTCGAGGACTGGGAGACGCTCATCGTCGACGGACTGAAGTTTTTCGTCCTGAACCTCCTCTATACGGGCATCCCCGGGGTCGTTCTGGGAGTCGTGGCGTCGCTCACGGTCTTCGCGACATTGTTCGGCGGTTTCCTCGACCAGGGTGCCGGGGCGTTCGTACTCGTAGTCCTCCTTATCGGGGGACTCGTCTCGCTCGTGGCACTGGGACTCGTGATCGCGGGCAGTCTGATGCTGCCGGCAGCAATCGGGCGGATGCGCGCCGAGGGTGAGTTCAGTGCCGCCCTGGACGTCCGAGAAGTATTCGCGGTGGCCAGAACCAGCGACTACCTCGTCCCGGTCGTACTCGCGTGGGTCGTCGGCTTCGTATTCACCATGGTCGGCGGGCTGTTGAGCATCGTTCTGATCGGTATTCCCATCCTCGTCTACGGGTTCATGGTGACGTTCCACCTCTACGGCCAGGGGTACGCCCAGGCGGTCGAGGCAGCAAACCGCACTGCACGCTGAGCGGAGAGCCGACGGGACTGTCGGCTGAACGGAGAGCCAACGGGACTGTCGGCTGAACGGAGAACGGCAGGAAAGAAGGCTGAACCGAAAATTGTCGAGACTCACTCGGCCGGTTCGACGCCGACCGCGTCGAAGCCGGCGGCGTCGAGGTCCTCGAGGATAGCGTCCTGGTCGACGTCGGCCTCGTAGTAGAAGACGACGACGTAGGTTCCCTCGCGGAGCAGTTGCTGGCACTCCCAGACGAATTCGTCGCCATCGACCGTCAGTCCCTGGTGCTGGTTGACGCCGAAGTCTGGGTCGTCGTTCCCCGAGTACACGTAGGTGTCGGCGGGGTCGTGGCCGGCGTGTTCGGCGATGGTGTCGCCGACTTCGATGGTGTGCTGGTGGAGCAACGGTTCGTCGTCCGTCGGGACGTCCATCGGAACGATGACGCCGACGAGTTCGATCTCGCCGGGTTCGAGCAGCGCCCGCGCCCGGCGCCGCAACGTCTCGTCGACGACGTCTGTCGCTTCGCTCATGGCTGGAACTCCCGCGCGGTGCCTAATACGCCTCACGGTCCGCTCCGGACGCCGCTGGGGGAAAATCCGAGGCCGGTCGACGAAGGATCGGACCGGCCGAGAACGCAGTCGCTCGTCGGTGCAACGGACAGTGCCGCGTGAGCGGCAAAATCCGCGTTTTACAGGCGCGTCAGGTTCGTCGCGCGCGGGCCTTTGTCGGCCTGCTCGATGTCGAACTCGACTTCCTGGCCCTCTTCGAGGTCGGGGCCACCGACGTCCTCCATGTGGAAGAACACGTCTTCCTCGGAGTCCTCGGTATCGATGAAACCGTAACCGCCGGTGTCGTTGAAGAAGTCTACAGTGCCTTGTGCCATCGTTAGAGACGCTCCAGGTTCTGGGCTCGTGGCCCCTTGTCTGCCTGAACGATGTCGAACTCGACTTCCTGACCCTCTTCGAGGTCAGGACCGCCGACATCCTCCATGTGGAAGAACACGTCTTCCTCGGAGTCCTCGGTATCGATGAAACCGTAACCGCCAGTGTCGTTGAAGAAGTCAACCGTACCGGTCGCCATTGCAACCGTAGGATGGAGACGGGTGTATATAAGGTTGGCGGGTCTGACCCGTGTCTCGACGCCTCGATTCACCGGATCACGGGCTGAATATTCGGTTTCTGGCCAGTTTCGTGCTGCGAACCACACCGTCGACGGCAACCGCGACCCCGAGCCCGAGTCCCCAGAGCACCAGCGAGACGGTCGCCGCTTCGACCAGGCCTGTTCCGAAACAGAGGACGGACACGGGGTGGAACTGTGAGACCGCGAGACAACTGTAGTGTCGGAGCCCAAACCCCACAGCGAGCGGTGCGTACAGACTCGATACGAGGCCCCCGTCTATACGGATAGTCACCGCGGCAGCACCCGGGCCCGCAAGGAAGAGTCCGATACCAGGCAGGTTCCACTCGCCGAGTCCGACGACGAACGGGTGGTGCCAGAGGAGCAGGCCCCACCACAGCGTGACGACGACCGTGCCGATACCTATCCCCAGCACCGCCGCCGACGCCTCGCTCCCCACCAGCAGTTCCTGTCTAGCGCGGTCCTCGAAACCACTGTTGCCCGCCCGCGACGACCGCGTTCCCTCGTCGTTCTCCGACCCGGATCTGTCCAGATACCGTCCGGCCTCGGACGGAACGAGGAGTTCGAGACGTTCCTTCGCGTCGGTCTCGACCCGGTAGACAGAGCGTGGGAGCCACCGCCGGTGGGCCAGCGTGACCCCGACACAGAGGATCGTCGCCCAGCCGAACAGTCGGAACAGGTACGACCACCCTGGGGCGGTGTACTCGAACATCGTCCCAACGAGCAGGAGACAGAGTCCGAGTACGACGCCGGCAACCGTCCACGAGCGCGGTCGGCCGGTACTCGCCACACCGGCCGAACGGACCTTCCGGTCCGGGAGCCGCCGGAACTCGCCCGCGGGACCGAGGAACACGTGCGCCGACGGCGTTCGACCGAGCCGATAGACGGACCTGCCCGACGGAAGTACCGGATCGGACGCCCCGCTGTCGTCCCGGGCGAGGAACGACCATTCGAGGCGCTCGTCGGGCTCGAGGTGTGAGTGAAGCGCCGCTTCGGTCGGCGGTTCGGGCGCCACGATCCGTTCGGCCGAGAATACGCCAGCCGTCGTGTATCAGTTTTGTGTCGGGAGCGCGTCCGCGAGTCGTTCGACAGGCGTTGGAGGTGACTCGGCGCCGTCGCGGTCGCCGATCTGCGAGCGACAGGACGCCCCGGGCGCCACCACCCCCTCGCCGTCACTTTCGTCGATCTGGTCGAAGAGGATCGAACCGATCGCCCGGCTCATCGAGTAGTGTTCGGCCTCGTACCCGAAGGAACCGGCCATCCCGCAACAGCCCGAGTCCAGCGGGTCTACTTCGTAGCCGGCCCGGCGCAGGACGCCGACGGCGTGGTGGTCCTTTCCCGTCGCTTTCTGGTGACAGTGGCCGTGGTAGGTCAGCGACTCGCCGGGTGCGGTGAAGTCGACCCCGTCGTCGAGGCGGTGACGGTCGAGATACTCACAGACCCCGTAGGTGTTCGCGGCCACCCCCTCGACTTCGCGACCAGAGAGCAAGTCGAGGTAGTCCGACTGGAACATCACGGCGTCGGAGGGTTCGACGACGACGACGTCCCAGCCCTCTCGCACGCGCGGGGCGAGCGCCGCGACGTTCTCGGCCGCTCGCCCGCGGGAGACGTCGAGAAATCCCTTGGAGTGGGCGGCCCGGCCGCTCGCAGTGACGTCGTCGGGCACGTCGACGTAGACACCTGCCGCCTCGAGGACGCGCACGGCCGCTTTTCCCGCTTCCGGGTGACTGTAGTTGGTGTAGGTGTCGGGGAAGACGAGCGCCTTCCGCTCGGCCTCGCGTTCGGCCACCCGGGACTCGCGGGCGGCGAACCAGTCGACGAACGACTCGCGCTCGAACGTCGGGAGCGTCCGCTCACGGGCGACGCCGAGGAGTTTCTCGCTCAGCCACCCCGCACCCGGGAGTGTCTGCGCCCAGTTCGAGACGGGTGCGGTGGCACTCCCCAGTGCGCTGATGGTGTCGACGTTGGCGAACACGCGGTCCCGGAGACTCGCACCCTCCTGCTGGTGGTGGGCGTGTTCGACCTCGGCTTTGAGTTTCGCCATGTCGACCTCGCTCGGGCAGTCTCTCGCACAGCCCTTGCAGCCGATACAGAGGTCTAGCACCTCCGAGAGGAACTGTTCGTTCGTCGGGTCCTCGGGCAGGTCGCCGCTCATCGCCGCCCGGAGCATGTTGGCCCGCCCGCGCGTGGCGGTCACCTCCTCGTCGGCCGCACGGTAGGTTGGACACATCACCCCACCCGTCGTCTCCTGGCCGCCCCGACAGCCCCCACAGCCGTGACAGAGTTCTACCATCCCCTGCATCCCGTTGTCGTTCTCCCAGTTCAGCGCGGGATCGAACCCGGCGTCGAACGCGTAGTCGGGGTCGAACCGGAGGTGTTCGGTCATGTCGACGGTTCGAGCGCGCTCGGGCGCCTCGCCGCGCTCGACGGCGGTCGTGTCGACACCGACGACCTGGCCGGGGTTCAGGAGCCAGTCGGGGTCGAACGCCCGCTTGATATCACGGAACAACCCCCATACCTCGGGCCCGTAGAGTTTCTCGTTCCACTGCGTTCTGGCGCGGCCGTCGCCGTGTTCGCCCGAGACACTCCCCTCGTACTCGACGACGAGGTCTGTCACAGCGTCGGCGATAGCCTCCATCCGCTGGACGTCCAGTGGGTCCTTGGTATTTATCAGCGGCCGGATGTGGAGACAACCAGGCCCGGCGTGAGCGTAGAAGGAGGCGTAGGTGTCGTTCTCGTCGAGGACTTCCTGGAAATCCGCCACGAAGTCCGCGAGGTGTTCGGGCGGGATGGCGGTGTCTTCGAGGAAACTGATGTGTTTGGCGTCGGTCGTCCGCGAGAGCAGTATCGGGAGGCCGCTCTTGCGCAGTTTCCAGAAACGAGCGCGCTCGGCCTCGTCGTGGGCTTCCTGCCCGTCGAAGGCCAGAATCGGATCGTCAGTCAGGTTCGGCGCCCCGGTATCGGGGGTCGCTATCGGGTCGGCCCCCGTCGTCCGGTCGGCCAGGACGTCCGCGACCCGCTGTCGACCCTCGACGTCGTTCTCGGCGTAGAACTCCACGAGCAGGACCGAGCCGGTCCCGTCGGGCAGGACGGTGTCGACGAGTTTGCCGAACTCCTCGGTGTCGGCGGCCAGGTCGAGGAGTACGTCGTCGAGTACCTCGACGGCTGCAGGGTCGTGTTCGAGGATCGGCTGGACGTCTTCGAGCGCGTCGAGCAGTGAGTGGTAGGACAGCAACGCGAGTCCTTTCGTCTCGGGGACGGGTTCCAGCGAGACGAGCGCTTCTGTCACGACGGCGAGTGTGCCCTCGCTTCCGGCGAGCAGGCGGGCGACGTTGACCGTCTCGCCGTCGACGAACTGTGCCGGCCCGTCGACGTCCGGGTCGGCCTCGCCCGCCAGTGCGGCCTCGGCCTCGGCGACGAACGCGTCGAGGTTGTACCCCGAGACGTTCCGCTTGAGTTCCGGGAACGCGTCCGTGACGCTGTCGCGCTCCTCGTCGACGATCCGCGCGAGTTCCGCGTAGATCTGACTTTCGAGGTCGCCATCGGCGTCCGCCCTGCTCCGGAGTTGTTCGGGCGTCACCGAGTCAAAGCGCGTGACGGTGCCATCCGCGAGGACGACTTCGACCTCTTCGACGTAGGCGTCGGTCTTGCCGTACTGCAGGGAGTGTGCACCGGTGGAGTTGTTGCCGATCGCCCCGCCCAGCGCCGATTTGTCGCCCCAGGCGGGGTCGGGCGCGAACTTCAATCCGTGCTCGGCGAGGTCGGCGTTCAACTCTCCGAGGACGGCCCCTGGCTGGGCACGGACACGGCGCGCGTCGGGATCGACGTGCAGGACAGCGTCCATGTAGCGAGTGAAATCGAGGACCACAGCCTCGTTGACAGCCTGTCCGGCCAGCGAGGTACCGCCTCCACGGGGGAGCACCGGGATCGACCGCTCGGCGCAGTACGAGACCACTGCGGCGACGTCGCCAGTCGAGCGCGGGAAGACGACACCGACCGGCGTCACCTCGTAGATGCTCGCGTCGGTCGCGTAGAGCTCCCGGGAGTAGTCGTCGAACCGGACCTCGCCTTCGACACGGCGTTCCAGGTCGGCCACTAGCCCAGGCCGCGCGACCGCCTCGCTCTCGTAGTCGTAGTCCGCGCGGTCGTCGGCCGCCGGGCCCGCTCCGGCGCGCTCGCGCTTTGCCATACCCGGGCCTACGACCGTCGAGTGTTAAATCCCGGCCCTCCGGGCAATCGGCGCCACCTCCAACCCACTACTCCCCGACCCCTGTAACCCGGAAAGGGCCACCCAATAGCGTCCATCCGGCTCTGCCTCGTCTCGTCCGTCCCGACTCGTACCCTTCCATCCGGTCCGGCTTCCGCACGGTCCCGGAGTTCAGGCGGGCGTCGTCCGGTCTTCGACCGCGGGAACGTAGTCGTCGAGAGAGAGCGCGAACTCGTGGCCGTCGACCTCGGCCGGGTCGACCCAGGAGAACTCGAAAGTCTCGCCACGTTCCTCGCCCTCGCCGGTGACGACGTGCTCCCAGCTGTCCCGGGGTTCGTAGACGGTCGCGTGATAGAAGTGCCGGACGTAGCGCTTGTGTGGCGAGAGTCGACGCGTCCAGACGTCGGTGGCGACGTGGGTAGTCGAGGCGAGAGCACCCAGACCACTCTCCTCTAACACTTCCCGGAAGAGCGCTTCGCGGGGGTCCTCGCCCGGCTCGACTGTCCCCTTCGGGACCTGGAGCCCCTCGTGTCCGGGACCCTCGAAGACGAGCAGTTTGCCGTCGCCGCGAGTGATGTACGCACAGACCTTCGGGACGTGCATCGGGGTAGTCGTCTCGGTCGTCGCCATATTACCCCGTGCTAACTCCCCCATGTAAAGTGTTCCCTGGAAGGAATATTAGGTGAGGCATAGGCTACGGTATCGATCAAACGGTGGAGAGTCCCCATTCGGTGGAAGTTGGGGCACCCGCGGCCCGGGAACAATCGGAAACGGACAATCAGAACTCGCGCCACTCGGTGGGCTGGCCGGCGAGCCCGAGCAGTCGGGCCTGGCGGGTTCCCTCGTCGTCGCGGATCTCGATCATGCCATCGAAGGCCTGCTTGATGACCTGGATCGTCTGGTCGTCGTGAGCCTCCGAGTCGATAGTAAAGAGGCCGACGTAGCCGGCGGAGTCGAACCGCGAGGAGAGGACGTGACAGAGCTTGAAGACGGTCTTGCGGTCGGTGTAGGTGAGCATCGTCGAGAGCGAGTCGAGCGCGAAGCGACCCTCCTCGGCACCGTTGTTCGCGAGCGTTTCGAGTCCCTTGGTGATGCCGATACCGATGCCCGTGAGGTCGCCCGGCGAGGAGACGTGATAGACGTACGCCCCCTCGGCCGTGCGTTCGTCGCTCCGGCTCCCCTCGCCGCGGCAGTCGACGACCGCGACGCGGGACTCGTCCAGGTCTTCGACCCGGGTCCGGTAGTCGTCGAGGACCTCGTCGGCGCGGTCCCCGGTCGTCATGACGACGGCGCCTTCGCCGCGGCGCGAGCCGTCGGCGAGCATCGAGATACACAGGTCGGCTTTCCCGCTCATCGCAGGGCCGGAGACGAGGATGTTCGACCCCGGGCGGACGTCTTCCAGCGCGTCGAATTCGAGGGGCGCTGAGAGGTCGTAGGTCATACCGGAATCACTCATCGAGATCGTTGAGCCCCCGGAGCGTCGCGATGAAGTCCTCGTCAGAGTCGATACCGTTCAGCGTCTCCGAGAGGTCGCCCTGGAGTTCCGCGATGCGCTCCTGTACCCCGACGTACTCCTCGCTTTCGGTGAGTTCAGCGTTGCTTTTCGCGGCTTCCAGTGTCGCCTGTTTCTCCACCAGCGCGTAGTACTCCTGGAGCAGGTCGTCGTACTCCGAGCGGCCGAGCAAATTCTCGACTGTCTCGTGGAGCTGGTCGCTCTTGATGGGTTTACAGAGGTACGCGTCGAACCCCATCTCGAGGATGTCGAAGTCGGGTTCGACCGCCGTCACCATGGCGACGCGACAGTCCAGCCCCCTGTCGCGGATGCGTTCGAGCACCTCGTCACCGGAGAGCCCGGGCATCATCCGGTCCAGGAGGACGACGTCGACCGACTCGTCCAGTTCGTCCAGCCCTTCGTCGCCGCTGTGTGCCATCCGGACGTCGTAGTCCGCATCCAGCCAGAGCCTGTAGGTCTCTGCGACGTCGGGTTCGTCCTCGACGATGAGCACCACCGGCCTGTCCGCGTCAGACATTCTCCACTCTACCCGGGGTTGATTCTCATCCTACATAGCCCTGTGGGTCCAGTATCGCCCCGTGATAGTCGATTCGCCGCCGGCGCGACCACAGGGTGTCGCCGGAAACGAAAACGGTTCCCCCGTTCCGGTCCCAGGGACGGTATGATCGAGAATCTCGCCGCCGGCCGAGAAGTCTACACCAGTAACTCCTTCCTCGTCACCGGCGAGCGTACGGTCCTGGTCGACCCCGGCAACGAGTTCGACGCCGTCGTCGCCGTCCGCGAACAGCTGGCCGACTCCGACGACGCCGAGTCGTCCGACTCCCTGGACGCGGTCGTCCTGACCCACACGCATCCCGACCACGTCGGCAACGTCCCGGCGGTGGTCGACGCCTTCGACGTCGAGGTATGGGGGTTCGACCCCGAGCACGAACTCGTCGACAACGCCATCCAGGACGGCCAGATGGTCCAGCTTGGCGACGAGGAGTACCGGGCGCTTCACACCCCCGGTCACAAGGACGACCACCTCTGTTTCTACGCCCCGCTACCTGAGGTGTTGTTCGCCGGCGACCTCGTGTTCGCCGGCGGGAGTTTCGGTCGCACCGACCTCGCCGAGGGCAACCGCGCGACACTGGTAGCGAGTATCGAATCACTGCTGGAGGTCATCGACGAATCGCTCGCCCAGCTCCACACCGGACACGGTCCGAGCGTCACCGACGACCCCTACGCACACGTGGAACGTGCGCTCCGCGCGGCGCGTCAGTGAACGACCCCTGTCGACTCACCAGGGGGTCTCGAGGGCCCACGACCACTCACGCGAATGCGGCGTCGAGCAAGGCTTCGTAGGCGCCGTCGTAGGCGTCGGCGACCGCCTGCGGGTCGTTTCGTTCCGCTCTCGGCAGCGGCGGGAGCGTGACTCGGGCGACCGGGTCCAAGAGGCCGGTCACGTCGGGGACGCGCTCTTCGAGTCGGCCCGTCTCGTACCCGCCGCTGGCCACCTGGCAGGCCTTCTCGTAGCGGGCGCCGTCGTAGATCGCCACCTGACCCGGTGAGACGACGGCGACCGCCAGCGGGTCGACGTTCGCCAGCGGCCGCGCGACGTCCGCGTAGGACTCGACGACCGCGAGGTCGGCCGCCTCGATCTCTTCGGCGAGTCCCTCCTGGGCGGGGGCGTGCAGCGACGCCATCGCCTCGTTGAACTCCGGGAGTGAGGTGACGCGGACGGCGTCGTCGAGGTCGAGCGAGTCGCTGGCAGACTCGGGCAACTCGACGCCGTCGTTGACGACGTACCGGTCGCCGACACGGTCGAGCAGGAACGTTCGATCCTCGCGACCGAGTATGCCCGCACCGCCGCGGGGCGCGGGGCGCCAGAGCCGGTGGACGGGGTTGATGTCCTCGGGCTCGCGCTCACCGGGTGCCGCCGCGGCGAGTTTGCGGGCGTCCTTGCCGAACAGACGCCCCTGGTCTACCGCGTCCCGGTAGTCGTCGTGGTCGAACCAGAAGTCGTTGCCCGCACGCGGCTTGAAGCCGACCGCGCCGGTCCGGGCGACGAGGCCGGTGCTGAAGACCGTCTTTCCCGCGTCGACGCGGTTCCCGCCGGCGACCAGCAGCGTCATGTGTCGGCCAGGCCGTAGTAGCCGGGTTCGTCGTCCCGGTCGGGTTCGGCGAAGACGAACGACTCGCTGTGGGCGATCATCCACGGGATCGCCCAGTCGAGCAGGACGTTCTCGGTATCGACGTCCAGTTCCGCGTCGGGCTCGAGTCCCTGCAACAGGCGACCAACCTCGTAGATGGTGTACATGGCGTCGGCTTCGAGTACCTCGTCGGGTTCGCGAAACTCCAGCGAACGCAGGTCGTCGAACTCGGACTTGGGTCGGGGCATAGCCCGTAGTTTTCGGGACGGTGGCCTAAATCCCTCGAAGCGTGCCGGCGGGGGACGGACCAGTCAGTAGCCGTGCGTGAATAAAGGAGAAGCTGGACAACGACCGCCGACAGTCGTCGGCAGTCGACTCGTCGTTACTCGAAGTGACCGACTGCGGTCGCGTACTGGTCTGCGACCTCATCCCAGTCGACGACCTCGAAGAAGGCGTCGACGAACGAGCCACGGTCCGGGCCGTAGTCGTAGTAATACGAGTGCTCCCAGACGTCCAGAGCCAGGATGGGGTGTGCGCCCCAGAGTGCGCCCTGGTCGTGCTTGTCGACGGCCACGTTGCGCAGCTGCTTCGCGACGGGGTCGTAGACCAGCAGGGCCCAGCCGCCGGCGGCCGAGGCTGCGGCCTCGAACTCGCCCTTCCAGCCCTCGTAGGACCCGAAGTCCTCCTCGATGCGGTCGGCGAGGTCGCCGTCGGGTTCGCCGCCGCCGTTGGGGTCCATGTTCTCCCAGAAGAGCGTGTGGAGATAGTGACCACAGCCGTTGTGGGTGACGCCGCCGAGGGCGCCGCCCGTTGCGGAGTAATCGCCCGACTCGCGGGCGTCGGCGAGCGTCTCCTCGGCCGAGGCCAGGCCGTTTACGTATCCCTGATGGTGGGTGTCGTGGTGCCAGGTCAGCACCTGTTCACTGATGTGGGGTTCGAGTGCGTCGTAGTCGTACGGAAGCGGTGGCAGTTCCGGGTCGGAATGTTCTGACATAGATATTTTCCCTCCGGTCGACAGGAAGGGTGGAACCGTGTTAAAGTTTGAGGAAGGGGTATGAGACGGAGGCCAAACCGGGCCGGGGCCGACGGATCCGGTCCCCGCCCGTTCGGGCGGATCGATGCCCGGCTACGGAGCAGTTTTGAGGGGCGGGACCGAAGTATCGGAGCCAGGGGCGGCACCCGCGCTGGCCAGGACACCCACCCATGAAAGCACTCGTTCAGACCGGACCGGAGACAGTCGAGGTAACCGACCGGGAGCGACCCGAGATCGCGGCCGACGAGGCGCTCGTCGCCGTCCACGCGTCGGGCGTCTGCGGCAGCGACGCGCACGCCTACCAGTACCACGGTGGCTACGAGTGGGTCCAGCTCCCCAGGATCATGGGCCACGAGTACGCCGGGACGGTCGAAGCCGTCGGGCCCGCGGTGACCGCGGTCTCCCCCGGGGACCGCGTCGTCGAGGACCCCACGCGACGCTGTGGGCACTGTTTCCAGTGCCGAAACGGGCAGGAGAACGTCTGCCAGAACTTCTCCGTCAAAGGGATGCACCGCGACGGCTCCTACGCCGAGTTCACGGTCGCCGAACCGGAGAACCTCCACGTGGTGCCCGACGGGGTCCCCCTGCGTGAGGCCGCGATCACCGAACCGCTGAGCGTCGCCGCTCGAACCGTCTACGAACAGTCCCAGCTCACTCCCGGCGACACAGCACTCGTAGAGGGACCGGGACCGATCGGCATCCTGGTCGCCGCGCTCGCCGACGCCCTCGGTGCCTCCGTCCTCGTGTCCGGCCTCGACGACGACGCCGACTACCGTCTCCCACTTGCCGCGGATCTCGGCGTCGAGACGGTGAACATCTCGGAGCGCGACCTCGGCGAGGTCGCCAGCGCGTTCACGGACGGCGTTGGGTTCGACGTGGTCTTCGACGCCACGGGTCACCGGAGCGGGATCGAGACGGCGGTCGACCGCGTGCGGAAGGGCGGGCAGGTCGTCGTGGTCGGGCTCCCCGGCGAGTCGAGCGAGGTCCCGATGGCTGACCTCGTGCGAAGCGAGGTGCAGGTCGAAACCTCCTACGGCGCCGTCTGGCGAGATTTCGAGCGGGCGATCGCCGCACTGGCCGACGGGACTGTCGACCCCGAGACGATCGTCGACACCTCGTTCTCCGTCGACGACCCGGACGCCGCGTTCGATTCCTTCCTCGAGTCCCGGACGTGCAAACCGATGTTCACGTTCGCAGGGACGTGAAGACGCCGCGAACGGGCGGAGCGTCCGAACCCTGGACGTGAGGGTGCCACGGCCGGGCCGAGCGTCCACACCCACCCAGTGGCGAATCACTCGTCGAACGGGCGCGCAAGGGGGAGGTCGGCGCGGCGTTCGATCTCCAGCAGCCGGTTGTACTTGGCCAGGCGTTCCGACCGCGCCAGCGATCCGATCTTGATCTGTCCGGCACCGAGACCGACGGCGAGGTCGGCGATCGTCGCGTCGCAGGTCTCGCCGGAGCGCGCGGAGACGACCGGCGCGAACCCGGCGTCGGTCGCGGCGGCGACGACGTCGAACGCGCGGGTCATCGTCCCGGCCTGGTTCGGTTTGACGAGCACCGCCGACGCTGCCCCGCGGTCGACGGCCCGGGCGAGGCGGTCGGCGTCTGTCGCCAGCAGGTCGTCACCGAGGAGTTGTACCCCGTCGGAGAGTCGGTCGGCCAGGCGGACCCAGCCGTCCCAGTCACCCTCGGCGAGCGGGTCCTCAACCGAGACGACCGGGTAGTCGGCGACCCACTCGGCGACGAGGTCGGTCATCCCCTCGCGGTCGAGCGTCCGGTCGACGCTCTCGATCGCGTAGGTCTCCGTGGCGGGGTCGTAGAAGTGCGAGGCCGCCACGTCGACGGCGACCGCGGCGTCGTCGCCCGGTGCGTATTCCGCCGCCTCGATCCCCGATTCGAGCAGTTCGAACGCGTCGCGGACGGCCGAGAACGGCGGCGCGAACCCGCCTTCGTCGGCGACGAGCGGATGGTGCCCGTCGGCGACGATCCGGTCGCGGACCGCTCGTCGAACGTCCCACGCCGTCTCCAGGGCTTCCTCGTACGTCTCGGCGCCGGTCGGGACGACGAGGAAGTCCTGTACCTCGATCCCGCCTTCGGCGTGGAGGCCGCCGCTGATGACGTTCACCATCGGGAGCGGGAGCGACCGCTCGATCCCGCGCGTCGCGGCGAGGTGAGCGTGGAGCGGGCGTCCAGCGGTGGCGCTCGCCGCGTGCACGACGGCGCCCGAGACGGCCAGGATCGCGTTGGCACCGACCGCCGAGAGCGACGCCGTCCCGTCGAACTCCGTCATCGCCGCGTCGATCGCCGATTGATCCGTCGGGTCGCGCCCGACGACGAGCGGAGCGAGATCCTCGTTCACGCTCTCGACCGCGTCACGGACACCCATGCCCCCGTACCGCTCACCCCCGTCCCGGCGTTCGACCGCCTCGTGCTCGCCCGTGCTCGCACCGGCGGGGACGGTAAACCGGCCGGTCGCCCCACCCGCTTCGACTTCCGCCCTGACAGTGGGGTTCCCGCGCGAGTCCAGCACTTCCCACGCCGTCACGTCGGTGATCTCGGTCGCTCCGCCCGTTGCCTCGGTCGTGTCGCGAGTGTGTCCGGTCATCGGTCTTCGAGTGTCGCCTGCCGCACCGCGACGAAGCGGTCGATAGTCTCGACGTCGCCGTCCAGCAGTTCTGTGCCGAGCGTCCGGAGCAGGTCTTTCGTCGTCTCCGTTTCGAGGTACTCGACCGGCGACGTGCCGTCGACCCGGGCGAGGAGGAGAACCCCGAGTTCGGTCGCGACGTGGCGCTCGCGTGCGGGTGAGAGTCCGCCCGCGTCCCGGTACGCGTCGAGGAACGCCTGGGCGGCCGCGACGTACTCCTCGCCGCGCTCGCGCCGGTAGACGGACTTGATGAACAGGTGCGAGAGCATGAACGCGACGTCGAACGCCGGATCGCCCCAGTGGGCGACCTCGAAGTCGAGCACCCACAGTTCCGGTCCGTCCTCTGCGTCGTCCACGAGGACGTTCTTCGGGCTGTAGTCGCCGTGGACGAGCGTCGTGCGCGCGTCGCGGATCCGGTCGAGTTCCCGCTCGATAGCCGGCGCGAGACCGGGGTGGCGCTCGGCGACAGTCCGGTGGTAGGGGTCGAGCCTGAGCTGTTCGAACGGCGCGTATCGCTCGAACTCGCGACGGATCTCGGGGTCGTCACGGGCCCTCCCGTGGACCGCAGCGAGGAAGGCACCGAGCGTCGCGGCCGAATCGGTGTCGACGTCGCCCCCGAGGAGGTCCGCCTTCCACATCCGGGCGCGTTCGGGCGCCGCTTCGAGGACGAGCACGTGTTCGTCCCGGTCCTCGAACCGGACCGCCGGGACCCGGACGCCGGGGACGGACCCCGCGCTCGCGACGTCGGCGTAGACGCGCGCCGCGGCGGCCTCGTTGTGGACGCGCTCGACGTCAGCCGGCCACTCGTCGTCCACGGCCAGGTCCGGGAACGGCTGTTTCACTACGACCGCGTCGCCCGCCCAGGCGACCCGGAGGACCGCGTTCGAGACGCCGCCGCCCAGCGGTTCGGCCGTCGCGTTCGCGTCCATCGGGACCACGCCCGACTCACGGAGATACGGGACGACCGTGTCCGCATCGAGTCGCATCGCTACCCGGTACGCGGAGCGGGTAGATTACTCTCGGGGTCGGTCGAGGACGCCCGTCGCGGTACTCTCCCCGCCCCACCGTACTCTCCGCACGGTCCCGCAGGCCCGCAAGGCTCCCACGCTCGCTCCGGCGTTCACTCCCCCCGCGCCGCTTCGAACATCGCGATGGCCGCCTCCCTGCGCTCGGCGTGGTCGACGATGGGTGCGGGGTAGTCGGGCGCGAGTAGCTCCCGGCGACCCTGGTCGAGTTCGTGCCAGGTGTGGATGGCGTCGGCGGGGACACTCTCCAGTTCGGGAACGAACTCCCGGATGTACTCGGCGTCCGGGTCGTAGCGCTCGCCCTGGGTCATCGGGTTGAAGATGCGAAAGTAGGGCTGGGCGTCGGTCCCAGTCGAGGCCGCCCACTGCCAGCCGCCGTTGTCGTTGGCGGTGTCGTGGTCGACGAGTTTCTCGCGGAACCAGTCGTAGCCCGCCCGCCAGTCGATCATGAGGTCTTTCGTCAGGAACGACGCGACGATCATCCGGACGCGATTGTGCATGAACGCCTCCTCGCGCAACTGGCGCATCCCGGCGTCGACGATGGGATACCCCGTCTCGCCGTCTTTCCAGGCCTGCAGTCCGTCGGGGTCCTCGCGCCACTCGATGTCGTGGTCGTAGGACTTGTAGTTTCGAGCGACGACGTCCGGCCGGTCCCAGAGGACGTGGCTATAGAACTCCCGCCAGGCGAGCTGGGACTCGAACTCCTCGGCCGACTCGTAGTCGGCGCCGGCGGAGTCCTCCTTGGCCGCGGCGACCGCGTCGTGGACTTCTCTGATCCCGATGGTACCGAACTTGAGGTGGGCAGAGAGTCGCGACGTACACTCGTCGGCGGGGTAGTCCCGGCGGTCGTCGTAGTCGTAGATCTTCCCGTCGCAGAACGCCGAGAGGAGGTCACGCGCTACGTCGGTGCCGGCCGGAGGGACCTCGGCCTCGGGTTCCTCGAAGCCCAGGTCGGCGAGGGTCGGCAGGACCGTGTCGTCCGTCACGTCGGCGAGGTCGGCCTCGGCCGGCGGGTCGTACGGGTCGTCTTTCTCGCGGTCGCGCCACTTCTTCCAGAAGTAGGTGAACACGGAGTACACGTCGCCCTGGTTCGTCCGGATCGAACCGGGTTCGTGGAGGAGCACGTCTTCGACCGCTTCGCGAGCCACGTCCTCGTCGTCGAGGGCTCGTCTGACCGCGGCGTCGCGCTCGCGGCCGAGTCCCGACACCTCCGTGCCCCAGGTCACACCCTCGGCGTCGAACTCGGCGGCGAGGGCGGGGAGGACCTCGCAGGGGTCGCCGTGACGGACGACGAGGTCGCTCCCGTGGTCGCGATACCACGTCCGGAGACTGTCGAGGGCGTCGAGCATGAACGCCACTCGCGGCGGACCAGCGTGGGCGAGCACGTCGCGGTCGAAGACGAAGACAGGGACGACGGGGCCGTCGGTCGTGGCGGCCGCGAGACCCGCGTTGTCGGCCACCCGGTGGTCCCGCCGGTGCCAGTGGAGGCGCATACACCTAACTCGACGGACGACCCCCTGAATCTGGTGCCAAACGAGTGGGGCGCCGGTCGGCTGGACGCATACACTCGGTCGTGTGGGTCGCGTCTGCAGTCGGGAGCCAGGCTTAACCCACGTCCGACCGTCTCGTGGGTATGACCGACCGCGTCACAGTCACCGTCGAAGACGACGTCGCGCGGCTCACGCTCGCACACCCGGAACTGCGCAACGCGCTGACGGCCGACCTGGCCGGGGAACTCGTCGCGGCGATGGAACAGGTCGCGGATACCGACGCCCGGTGTGTCGTCCTCGCGGCCGAGGGGTCGACGTTCTGTGCTGGCGGCGACGTGAACGCGATGGTCGCCGGGGTCGAACAGTGGAACTCGGGCGAGTGGGACCGCGAAGACGCCCGGGCGGCCATCGAGCGAACGGCCTCGGCGGTGACGGCGGTCGCGAGGTGCGAACTACCGACCGTGGCTGCCCTCCAGGGCTCCGCCTACGGTGCGGGGGCAGCGCTCGCTATCGCCTGTGACGTCGTCTTCGCGAGCGACGAAGCCGCGATCAGTTTCGCCTTCCGCCGCCTCGGGCTCGCAGTCGATTCTGGTACCTCGTCTCTCCTCCCACGCATCGTCGGCGAGTCGACCGCGAAGGAACTCGTCTTCACCGGGGAGACTGTGGAAGCCGAACGGGCGGCCGACCTCGGACTCTTCAACCGCGTCGTCGCCGCGGACTCTTTCGAGGCGGAACTCGACGGGTTCGTCGAGGAGATCGCCTCTGGTCCGACGGCGGCGCTGTCGGCCTCGAAGCGCCTCCTCGAACAGGCCCACCAGCGGTCCCTGTCCGAAGCCGTCGACGCCGAGACCGAGGCGCAACTGGCGGCACTCGAGACCGCCGACCACGCGGAAGGGGTCCGGGCGTTCGTCGAGGGTCGCGTCCCCGAGTTCCAGGGGGATTGAATGTTACCCCGCGCACGGTGGCGCGGGGAATCCTGCCTTCAGGAGGGCAGGCTTCCTGTTTCGATGACGTGACTTGCAGACACACGCTGAAAATCAGCGGTGTCCGTAGCGGTCACAGTCTCCACAGGCGTGTCTTCGGGCCATCCCAGCCCTAGTTCAGCAAAGCCGCGTTTGAGGACGTTTATCGCCGCATTCGCGTCTCTATCCGTCTTGAAGCCGCAACTCGGACATGAGTGTTCCCTGACCCAGATGGGTTTCGGAGTCTCTACACCGCACCGAGCGCACTCCTTCGTCGTGCCCTCGGGTTCGACCTGAACGACGTGGCAGCCGTACAGGGTGGCCTTGTATTCCAACAAGGTGATGAACTGTCGCCACGCCGCATCCTGCTTGTTCCGAGCGTTCCCGTCGCTCTGAAGCATACTCTTCACGTTGAGATTTTCCACGAACACGGCATCGTACTCTGTAACGAGCCACGTCGTAATCTTGTGCTGGTAGTCCAGCACCTTCCGCTTGATGTGGCGCTTTACTTTCGCCACTTCGACTCGTTGTTTCTCCCAGTTGTTCGACCCCTTCTCCTTTCGAGACAACGCACGTTGCTCGCGCCGCAGACGCTCGTAGTCGTGTTCGAGGGCGAGCCAATCCACGGTTTTACCGTCGCTAGTGTGGATATAGTTGAGAATACCGAGGTCAATTCCGACGCTGTTGTTCGCGTCCAGTGAGTCCACCTCGGGTTTCTCGGGCAGGCTAGCATCGTCGGTTTCCAACCCGAAGGAGACGAACCACTCGCCGGTCGTCTCCTTCTTGAATGTGACTTCTTTGATGGTGACGTGGTCTGGAATCGGACGCGAGTATCGGAGTTTGACCCAGCCAATCTTGCTGAAGCGGACGTATACGTATTTGTCGTGGCCCCTCTTTTCATCGAGGTCGAAGCCAGACTGGTTGTACGTCACGCTCCGGTAATCAGTAGGTGCTTGTCGTTTGAGTCGACCAATTTTGTGTCCGGTCTCTTTCTTCTTACGGAGGGTCGAAAGGTTGCGGTGGAAACGCGCGACGGTGGCCTGGGCGGCCTTCGAATGTAGTTCACTGAACACCGGCCACTTGCGTTTCCACTCGGGGAGTTTGTTGTTCTGGTCGTACTCACTCGGTTTGTCGTCCTCTGGACTGTTTTCGTAGTCCCAGCGGACGTGGTTGTAGAGTTGGCGATGAACGTCGAGATGGTGTTCCAGTCGCTCCGCTACCTCGTCGGTCGGGTAAGCGTGGTAGCGGTGACTGTATTCCATCGCTGTCTCTTGATTAGGCGTATTGTCAGTTAATGGTTTGTATCACGAATTGTCGGCTTCATCCCCGACCACGGTGGGTCGGGGTATTCGCCTTGGTGACCAGTATAAATCCCCCACAGTCCTCGGGTATCCCACGGATGCTCGACGCCGAAATCCATCGACAGGAACGGCCAAACACGGTCCCTGCGACGATTCTCCCGTCTCGCGATAGCCGTCGTCGGTCAGTGGAACAGGCGCCGTCGTCCGGGACCCACTGATGGACCTGGACACCTTCCGCCTGTACACCGAGTGGCACGACCACGTCAACCGGCGGTTGTACGACGCGCCCGCCGACCCCTGGAGCCTCGTGTCTGTCGATCCGACGGGTATCGAGCGGTGCGTGCCAGGGATCGGACTCTACGGCCTGGGTCGGGTCGAGGGCGGAGCGTGGGACCGGCCGACGAACACCGGGTCGCTGACCGACCTGCCCGCCCACGAGGGAGTCCGCCAGCGGTTCGAAGCGGGCAGGGACTGGGAAGACACGCGACTCGTCGAGTGGGCCCGGGAGCGCTTCGAAGACGGCGACAGCGCACGCGGGTACGAGAGCCTCGACGCGTTCGTCGAACAGCGGTGTTCGTATCTCGACGACCTGTTCGAGCGGATCCGCGAGGAGGGGTATCGTCCCAACGCTGATGCCGAACACGACAACCCTGCCGCCAGACACAACCCGTACGAGGACGCCTACGCCCACAAGTTCGAACCGCTGGTCGCGGTCGGTCGCTCCGGCGAGTTCCTGTGGGTCGAGGGCTTTCACCGACTGGCGATCGCGACTGTCCTCGACGTCGACTCGGTGCCGGTACAGGTCGTCTGCAGGCACCGCGAGTGGCAACACGTCCGTGACGAGGCGGCCGCGACGACCGGTGAAAACCACCCGCCTGCCGTGATACCCCACCGGGACAACCCGGACCTCACAGACCTGCTCGACGGGGCGGACTGAATCACTCGTAGGCGGCGTCGAAAAAGGCGACTTCGAGGGCGACAGTCCGCTCGAACAGGCGGGCGACCTCGCGCTGGCGAGTCGGCGAGAGGGTGGGACCGACGGCGTCGAGTTGCCCCCTGAGCCAGTCGACGAACGCTTCGAAGGCCGGTATCGCGTGAAGATCGATCCACTCGTCGAGGTAGAACCGGTCGGGGCACTCGCCCTCGGCCGCACGGGAGGCCCACGTCAGGTAGACCCACTCGGCGGGGACGAAGACGGCGAGTGACTCGGCGTACCCACCCTCGTGACTCGCCCGCCGGAGCAGGTCGTCGAACTCCCTGACGACCGGTGACTCGGGTGGACCCCCTCGCTCGCTCTCGGGTACGGAGAGCGCGTCGAACGAACGCTCGAAGTAGTCAGTCTCGTCAGTCCCCACGGTCGTCAGGAACTCCGCGAAGCGCACGCGCTCGTCGACGCCAGGCGCCTGGGCCGCGGCGTGGGCGATCGTGCTCGTAAGCGTTTCGACGAAGCGGTAGTCGGCGACGAGGTAGTTCCGGAAGACGTCGTCGTCGATGGTGTCGGCGGCCAGTTCCTCGGTGAATCGGTGTTCGGTCGCGGCCGTCCAGTCCGGTTCACTGCGGTCGCGGAGCCACTCGGTGAACCGGTCGTGGTCGCTCTCGGCGAAGCTTCCGGTGCTATCCACGACCGCTCCAGCGACGCCGTCGGGGGCTGTCATACCGGCCACTCCTCCTGTCGCCAGGCGGCGTCCCAGAACATGTACTCGTAGCGCGACGACGTGAGAAAGAGGTCGCGGTAGCGCTCCCGGTCGGCGTCGGTGGACTCGGTCGCGACGTCGTCCATCAGGCCTTTGCACCACTCGGCGAGCTCGGTGAACTCCTCGCTCGAATACATCTCGACCCAGGCGGCGTACTGCTCGTGGTCGGGGAGTCCTCGCTCGGCGAGGCGTCTGCCCGTCACGTTGAATCCCCACATACAGGGCAGGAGTGTTGCGACGAGGTCGCCGAAGCTCCCCTCGGCGGCCACCCGAACGAGAAAGTCCGTGTACGCTCGCGTCGTCGGCGACGGGTCGGTCGCTTCCAGTTCCGCCTCCGAAATTCCGAATTCGGCCGCGTAGGAGCGGTGCAGGTCCATCTCGGTGTTGAGCGTCTCGTCGAGCAACTCCGCGAACGTACTCATCCGCTCCAGGTCCGGTGCCCCGGCGGCCCCGAGTGCGAACACGCGACTGTACTCGACGAGGTAGACGTAGTCCTGACGGACCCAGTAGCGGAACGGCTCCTCGTCTAGCGTTCCCTCGCCCAGTTGCTCGACCATCGGGTGAGACAGCGTGGCGTCCCACACCGGTTCGGCTGTCTCCCGCAGTTCCGCCGTGAAGCTCATACCTCAGCGTCGGTGTTCTCAGCCCAAGTATTCTTTGGTTGTATAATCAGATGGTACGATCTGTGAGTTGGGCGACGCGGGGTCCTGACCGGTCGGTGCCGGACGACACTGGCCGGTTCGAAACACCACTGGACCGGCGGCAAATGCTGCCGAGTCGGCACCGAATACCATCGCCCCGTCGTCGATCGTTCACCGCAGGAGCCTGTCGTTCGAGAGATTGTTGGATTCGACAGATTTAACGAGTAGATCGGCCTACTTTCGGTATAAGTGAACCTGGGCGGGGTCACGCGAGGAACGGACAGCCAATCGGTCGCGGCGACTGACGGGGTCGGTCCCGACGGGTCGGGAGCCGTTGGAGTTGCTGTGGTGAAAGAGCCGTGAGCGGGTTCTTGACCGTCGTCATCGCGGCGCTGGTGGCCCAGTTGCTCGTCCTCCCCGGCGAGAAGGTCCAGTTCATCATCGCGGGGTTGTCGACGCGCTACCGGCCGTGGCTGGTCGTGAGCGCGGCAGGGCTGGCGTTTGCGGGCTGGACCGCCCTGGAGATCATGCTCGGCGAGGCACTGAAAGGCGCGCTGCCCGCGGTGTACCTCGACGTCTTCTCGGGGGTGCTCTTTCTCGTCTTCGGGGTGTTGTTGCTCCGGTCGATGCCCGACGGCCCGTCGCTTCGGTCACCGGTCGAGACCGACGGCCGCATCTCATTGACCGATCGGGTGTCGATTCCCTACGCCGAACGGTTCCCGCAGGGCGTGCGGAGTTTCGTCTCGATCTTCGCGATGATGGCGGCCGGTGAGTTCGGCGACAAGACCCAGCTCGTAACGATCGGGCTCGCGATACAGTACGGTGCCCACCCGGGTATCTGGGTCGGTGAGATGCTCGCGATCATCCCCGTGAGCCTCGCGAACGCCTACTTCTTCCATACCTTCTCCGAGAGCTTCGACGCCCGGAAGGCCCACTTGGTCGGCGCCTCGATATTCTTCTTCTTCGGCTTCGATACCTTCCTGGCCGTCCTGACAGGGTTTTCGGTCTGGGAGACGGTCGTGAATACGCTCGCGGCGGTGCTCCAGACCGCGGTCGGCCCGGTGCTTGCGGCCGCCGTCGCCACGCTACTCGTCTGAGTCGGCCAGCGCCGTGACGGGACCGTCACGCACAAGCGCCACCGGTCGCAACCCCGGAGCGATGAGCGAGGGTGACCCAGCAGCGTCTCTCCCCGGGGACGTCGAGGCCGTCAGAACCGCACTGGTCGAGTGGTACGAGCGCGACCACCGGGCGTTCCCCTGGCGCGAGACCGACGACCCCTACGAGGTCCTCGTCTCGGAAGTGATGAGCCAGCAGACCCAGCTCGGCCGTGTGGTCGAGGCCTGGGAGGCCTTTACAGAGCGCTGGCCCACTGCTGCGGATCTGGCCGCCGCCGACCGCTCGGAGGTCGTGGGGTTCTGGACCGACCACAGTCTGGGATACAACAACCGCGCGAAGTACCTCCACGAGGCCGCCCGGCAGGTCCGCGACGACTACGACGGGGAGTTTCCCCGTGACCCGGACGAACTCTCGGAGCTGATGGGCGTCGGTCCCTACACCGCCAACGCGGTCGCGAGCTTCGCGTTCAACAACGGGGACGCAGTCGTCGACACCAACGTCAAGCGAGTGCTGTATCGCGCCTTCGACGTCCCCGACGAGGACGCTGTCTTCGAGAGCGTGGCCGCCGAGCTCATGCCAGCGGGTGAATCGAGAGTGTGGAACAACGCCATCATGGAACTCGGCGGGGTCGCCTGCGAGAAGACGCCGAGTTGCGACGCGGCCGGGTGTCCGTGGCGGCCCTGGTGTCACGCCTACGAGACGGGCGATTTCACGGCGCCCGACGTCCCGACTCAGCCGGAGTTCGAGGGATCACGCCGGCAGATGCGCGGCCGTGTGGTCTCGGTGCTCCGGGAGTACGACGAACTCACACTGGACGAACTGGGGCCACGGGTCCGCGTCGATTACGTCCCGGACGGGGAGTACGGCCGCGAGTGGCTGGGCGAGTTAGTCTCCGACCTGGTCGACGACGAACTCGTCTCGGTCGACGAACGCGACGGCAGCGGCCAGACGGTCGCGCGTCTGCGACGCTGACTTTTGTCGTACAACTTTGTCGGTTTAAACCCTGTCCTGGTCGGGAAAGCGTCGAAACGTGTTTCGATGCCGACTCACCAGGTGCCGACAGCGTCACTCGTCAGCGAGTGTCTGCAGACGCCGGCGGGCGGCATAGACGACGAGTAGCGCGACGACCAGGAGCAAGAGGAGGACGAGGATCCCGATGGCGACGGGAGCGACACCGTCGATGGTCGAGGTCGACGTCTCCTCCAGGCCACTCGCCGCAGCGCCACCGCCAGGCGTGTCGGTCGCCGCCCCCTGTGAGACCGTCAGGTCGACCGGGACCTCCCTGCTGACTTCTTCGGTCGTTCCGTCCGTTCGTTCGACGACCAGCGTCACGCGCGTCGTCTCCCCGTCGCTCGACGCGGGAGCCTCGATCGTCCGTCCGGTCCGGTCGGGGGTATCGTCGCCGTCGAGGTGCCAGCGGTACGCGGCGACGTCGTCGAAGTCGACTGCGGGGTTCGCCGAGAGTTCGACCGACTCGCCGCTGGAGGGGTCCTCCGGAGCGTACTCGAACCAGAGTCGACCGGCTGTAGTGGTCCCGGCGGCGCCGTCACTGCTCCCGTCCTGGTCGCCGGCCGTCGCCGTTCGGTCGGGCGTCTCGTCGGGATCCGAAGTCGGGACGGCCGTCTCCGTCGCCGTCGCCGTGGCAGTCGGCACTGACGTGGGCGTCTCGGTGGCGGTCACGGTTCCGTCCGGGACTGGCGTGGGCGTCCCGGTTGGGGTCGGCGTCCCAGTCGGGGTCGGCGTGGCAGTTCCCGTCCCTGGGTTGACGGTGATCTCACCGCAGACGGCCGTATCGGTTCGCCCTTCCGCGTCGGTCACCCGGACCGACGGTTTGTAGGTGCCCGCCTCCTGGTAGCGGACCGTGATCGTCGCTCCGCCGCTCTCGTTGACGAAGGGGCCCTCGGCGTACTTCGAGAACACGTACGACTGAGCATCCTCAGAGTTCGTCGCGTCGAGCAACACACTCTCACCGGTCCCGACATTGAGGTCGGGGGTCCGACAGCGGGCCGTCGGTCCCGGGGACGGCGTGGCCGTCCCGGTCGGCGTCGGCGTCGGTTCCTGCGTCGTCGTCTGACGGGAGACAGTGACGGTACCACAGGTGGCGACGTCGCTTTCCTCGCTGCCCGCGTAGTTCCAGACTCTCACCTGAGGTTTGTAGGTACCGCTCTCCCGATACGTGACCGTCCTAGTGGTCTGGGAGGTGTAGCTGCCGAACTCACGGTTTTTATGTTTTCTGTACTGGTAGTCGTCGGCGTTCTGGGACGCGGAGGCGTCGAGCGTTACGCTGTCGCCGACCTGAATCGTGCTATCCGAGACGGTGCAGCTGGCGACCGGTGACGGGGCGGGCGTCGCCGTTGGAGTCGGCTGCTGGGTCGTCGTCGGGAACGGCGTCGCCGTCGGGGTCGGCTGCTGGGTCGTCGTCGGGAACGGCGTCGCCGTCGGAGTCGGCTGCTGGGTCGTCGTCGGGAACGGCGTCGGAGTCGGCGTCGAGTCGGTGACTTCGATGGTGCCACAGGAGACGACGTCGCTCTCCTCGCCGTCGTTGTAGTTCCAGACTTTCACGCGGGGTTCGTAGGTGCCCACTTCGCGATAGGTGAACGTCTCCGTGGTACTGTCCCGGAAGTCACCGAATCCGAGACCATTGTCTTTCTCGTACTGGTAGCTGTCGACGTTCTCGGAGGCCGAGGCGTCCAGCGTCACGGATTCGTCGACCTGGATACTCGTCTCGGAGAGGGAACACCGGGCGACCGGGTCCGCGTCGCCGTCGTGAGTGGCCGCGAGGTGATCCGTGATGGTCCCGCCAAATCCGCCGTCGCCGGCGCCGCCGAGTGCCGTCCCGACGGGGCCAGCACTCGCGCCGACCGCCCCACCAGCGGCGATCGCGACCAGCACTGCCAGTGCACCGAGGAGCGAGAGCACGGATCCGGAACGGTCGCCTGGTTCACCGGAATCCGTCTCGTCGCTCACGTCGTTCGTTCGAACCATCGCTCTACGCGCACCTCCGACCGGAACGGCTGTCAGGGGTTGCCCCGACCGGCCTGCTTCTCCGACGGTCTAACGTACTCATCTGTGCAATCGATCCCTGTCCAGAAACATGAACCCCCCCGCTAGACGTCTAGAGGTCGGCAGTCGGCGTGGCACCGACCGGCGCTACTTTACCGGCCCCCCTCCCAGGCGACTGTATGCCCGATCCACCACACGTCGTCGCGGTCTGTGGCAGTCTCAGGGACGGTAGTTACACGCGCAAAGCGCTCCGACACGCCCTCGACGCCGCCGCCGACCGTGGCGCGTCGGTCGAACTCGTCGACCTCCGGGAGTACGACCTCCCGGTCTTCGACCCCGACGAGGACGAATCCCCCGAGGCCCGACGGTTGCAGGAGACGGTCGCCGCCGCCGACTCGGTGCTCCTCGGGACGCCTGTCTATCACGGCTCCTACGCGACGCCGCTGAAGAACGCGCTGGATTACTGCGGCTTCGACGAGTTCGAGGACACGACGGTCGGATTGCTCTGTGTCTCGGGTGGGAGTTTCCCGATCACCGCACTCGACCATCTCCGGTCGGTGTGTCGCTCGCTGAACGCGTGGGTGATCCCGCACCAGGCCGCGCTGCCGAAGGCTCGCGGGATGTTCGACGGGGAGGAGTTCGTCGACGAGGGCGCCGCCGAGCGGGTGGCGACGCTGGGGGTGCGAGCCGTGGAGTACGCGAACATCGAGCCCGACCCGGCGTGTCTGGAGAGCACCGAGAACGTAGGGGCTGGTGATTAGTACAGGAGCGATAGGTTCTTGGTTGGGTCGGTGATACGGCGGGGTGAGCGCGGGTTGCCGAGCCAGGCCAAAGGCGCAGCGCTTAGGACGCTGTCCCGTAGGGGTCCGCCGGTTCGAATCCGGTCCCGCGCAGTGAGGAGCGAAGCGACGAACGAGCAGGACCGATTCGAACCCTAACAGGCGCGCGCAGCGAAGCGAGCACGTCTGGGTCCGGTTCGAATCCGGTCCCGCGCATGCCATCTCCGAACGACAGTGAGGAGTGGCATCGCCGACCCGTAGATCCCAAAACTCCGTCGTTCAGCGGCCCAGTTCGATCCGCTCCCCGAAGCGCTCGCTGAACGCCACCTGCTCGAGCGGTTTGCGGTCTTTGAAACCCTGAACCTCACGCTCCGGGTAGCCGAATGCGGCGACGAGCGAGAGATCGTAGTCCTCGGGAACCGCCAGAAACTCTCTGGCTGCGACGGTGTCGACGGTGTAGAGACAGGAGCCGATACCCTGTTCCCAGGCGGCGAGTTGCATGTGCGTGACGGCGCGGCCGGCGTCGATGTCGTGGTACTCGTAGGACGGGTCGGTACAGACAACGACCGCGAAGGCCGCGTCGGCGACCCAGCCCCCCGTGGGACTGCGCTCTGCGAGTCCGTCCAGTCGGTCGTCGTCGGCGACGAGGACGAATCGCCAGTGCTGGAGGTTGCGCCCGCTCGGTGCGAGTCGCCCGGCGTTCAGGATCGCTCGCCGCGTGTCGCGGTCGACGGGTTCGTCGCGATAGGAACGCACCTCGATGCGCGTCTCGATGGCTTCTAAGACGTCCATGCCAGGGGAATCGGCCGGGAGCGACTTGTCGTTCGGGGTCGGTCCCCTCGTCCGGCCCACTGGTCCACTTTCAGTGTCGAGAATGGTGCCCAAACGTCTATGAACCGGCCCAGAATAGTTCAAGCGAATGATCGATTCCGTCCCAGGGGTGATCCGCGTGCTCCACGTCGACGACGAACCGGACTTCGCGGACCTAGCGGCGACGTTCCTCGAACGCGAGGACGAGCGGTTCGCAGTCGAGACGGCGACCAGCGCCGCAGAGGGGCGGGAGCAACTGACCGAGGGAAAAGGGACCTTCGACTGTGTGGTGTCGGACTACGACATGCCGGGGAAAAGCGGGATCGAGTTCCTCGCCGCCGTCCGTGAGGAGTACCCCGACCTCCCGTTCATCCTGTTTACGGGCAAAGGCAGCGAGGAGATCGCCAGCGAGGCCATCTCCGCGGGCGTGACCGACTACCTCCAGAAGGGGACCAGCAGCGAACAGTACGAACTGCTGGCGAACCGGATCCGGAACGCGGTCGACGCCACCGAGTCCCGGCGGATGCTCACCGAGCGGACGCGACGGCTGGAGACACTCATCAGCAACCTCCCGGGAGTGGTCTACCGGTGTCGCAACGAACGGGACTGGCCGATGGAGACCGTCGAGGGGGAAGCCGAACACCTCACCGGCTACGCACCGGAGACGCTGGAGGGCGGCGACGTGACGTGGGGCGGAGACGTCATCCACCCCGACGACCGCGAGCGGGTGTGGGAAGCGATCCAGGCAGAACTCTCGGCCGGCGAGTCCTTCGAAGTCACCTATCGGATCGTCACCGCCGACGGAGACACGCGATGGGTCTGGGAGCGAGGCCGCCGTGCGTTCGGCGCGGAGTCCGACCCGACGGTCCTGGAGGGATTCATCACCGACGTCACCGAACGCAAGGAGCGCGAGCAGCGCCTCGAACAGACGAGCGCCCGACTGGAAGCGCTGTTCGAGAATTCGCCGGACATGATCAACGTCCACGATACCGAGGGGAACCTGATCGACCCGAACCCCCGACTCTGTGAGCAGACGGGCTACGACGCCGCAGAACTCGAGGAGATGTCCGTCTGGGACCTCGACGAGGGGTTGGACCGGGAAGCGGCCGAGAGCCTCTGGCGAGAGATGGACATCGGCGACCGATACAAACTGGAGAGTGAGTTCCGCCGGCGGGACGGGTCGACGTTCCCCGTCGAGGTGCACATCCGGCGACTCGACATGGAGGGAGAAGACCGCTTCGTCGTGATCAGCCGCGACATCAGCGAGCGCACGGAGCGCGAGCGGGAGTTGCGCCAGTACGAACGCATGGTAGCCACGATGCAGGAGGCCGCCTGTATCTACGACGAGGAGGGCCGCTTCGAAGTCGTCAACGACTATCTGGCAGCGTTCTACGGGACGACGCCCGACGCCCTGGAGGGCCGGCAGAGCAACCTCGTCCCCCAGGTCCGGGAGACAGAGGAGGGTGACCCGTTCCGCGAACTACTCGAAGGCGATCGCGAGGAGATCCGGGGCGAAGTCGAAGGGGAGTTTCCCGGTGCCGGGTACGAGGTGCTGTCGTACCGACTCACGCCGCTGGTCGTCGACGGCGAGGTCGAGGGTGCCGTCGGCGTCGCCCACGAGATCACCGAACAACGGGCCACCCAGCAGGAGACAGAACGGACGAACACGTTGCTGTCGACGCTGTTCGAGACGTTGCCAGTCGGCGTCCTCGCCGAGGACGAATCACGGAACGTGCTGGCAGTCAACGAGCGACTGTTCGAACTGCTCGACGTGCCGGGGACGCCCGCAGAAGCCGTCGGCGCCGACTGCGAGGCCCTCGCCAAAGGCGTCGCCGAACAGTTCGTCGATTCGACCGGATTCGTCCAGCGTATCGACCGGATCCTCGACGCCGGTGAGTCGGTCTACGGCGAGGAACTGGCGCTCCGGGACGGTCGGACCGTAGAGCGGAGTCACGAACCGATCGAGCTCTCCGAGGGTGACGGGCACCTCTGGGTGTACCGCGACGTTACGGCACAGAAGCGACGCGAACGGGAGCTAGAGCGCCAGAACGAGCGCCTGGACGAGTTCGCGAGCGTCGTCAGTCACGACCTGCGGAACCCGTTGAACGTGGCGTCGGGGAGACTGGAACTGGCCCAGTCCGAGTGTGACAGCGACTCGCTCGACGAGGTGGCACAGGCACACGACCGCATGATGACGCTCATCGAGAACCTGCTGACGCTGGCGCGGGAAGGCGACACGGTCGACGACCCGGAACCCGTCGAACTCCGGTCGTTCTTCGAGAACTGCTGGGAGAACGTCGCCACACCGGCGACGACGCTCGTCGTCGACGTCGACGCCACCGTCGCGGCCGACCCGAACCGCCTCAAACAACTCGTGGAGAATCTCTACCGGAACGCGGTGGAGCACGGCTCTCGGAGTGGTGACGACGGCGTAGCGGTCACCGTCGGTGAACTGGCAAACGGGTTCTACGTGGCCGACGACGGTCCGGGAATTCCGCCCGAGGAACGCGAGAACGTCTTCGAGGCCGGCTACTCGACCTCGGAGTCGGGCACGGGGTTCGGGCTGCGTATCGCGGCCCAGGTCGCCGAGGCACACGGCTGGACGATCCGAGTGACCGACAGCGAAAGCGGCGGGGCGCGGTTCGAGGTCACGGGCATGTCCACCGAGTAGCCCCACCGCTGGAGCGTCTCCCGACGTGGGAGACTCACTGTTCGATGATAACGACGCCAGTGAACTCGAACCGCGCGCCGGACGGTGGGGACGGATCGGCCGGTGCGGACGCGCCGGGTGGTCCGGACGCGCCGGGTGGTCCGGACGCGCCGGGTGGTCTGGACGCGCCGGATAATGCGGACCCGTCGGGTGGTTCGAACGCGCCGGATAGTCCGGACGTGTCGGGTGGTTCGGACCCGTCGGGCGTCGATTCGCGTGGCACCTTCGAAATGTGACCGTCGTCGTCTCCCGTCTCCGAGACGACCCACCCGTGGGCGCGGGCGACCTGTTCGACGATGCGCAGTCCGAGACCGCTGCTGGCCGCGGTCGTGGAGTAGCCCGCGTCGAAGATCCGCTCGCGTCGCTCCGGCGGGATACCGGGGCCGTCGTCAGTGACGAAAAAGCCGTCCGGGAGCGCGCCGACGGTGACAGTCACGTCGTCGCCAGCGTGGTCGACCGAGTTGCGAAAGAGGTTCTCGAAGAGCTGACGCAGGCGGGACCGGTCAGCCTCGACGACGTCGTCGGTGTCGACGACCAGTCGAGCCCTGGCGGTACTGACGGTCTCCCAGCACTCCTCGGCCAGTCCCTCGAGCGAGACTTGCTCGGTCTCGGCGATGGCGTCGCCGTCGTGTGCCAGGGCCAGGAGGTCTTCGATCAGGCACTCCATCCGTCCGTGGGCGTCCGCGACGGCGTCGAGATCGGCGTCCGTGCCGGGTTCGTGGGCGAGTTCGAGCCGACCGCGGGCGACCTGGAGAGGGTTTCGGAGGTCGTGGGAGACGATACTCGCGAACTCGGCGAGGCGGTCGTTGCGTCGCTGTAGTTCGCGTTCGCGGCGTTTTCGCTCGGTGACGTCGCGGTTCACGACGAGGACCCCCGCCACGTCCGGGTCGTCGAGGCGGTTGACGGCGCGGTTCTCGAACCATCGGTATTCGCCTGACTGTGCCTGGAATCGGTACTCCGAGGTGACGGGATCGTTCGGTGCTCTCAGCAACCGCTCGAAGTCCGCCTCGACGCGGTCCCTGTCCGCAGGGTGGATGTAGTCGAGCGGGGTGTCGTCACGGAGGTCGGGCACCTCGTAGCCGAGGATAGCCGCCGAGGAGTGGCTCTGGTAGGTGACCACGCCCTGCTCGTCGAGGACGAAATACAGGTCGGGACTGTTCTGGAGGAACGCCTCCTGTCTGGTGAGCATCCGCCGACGTTCGTCGCGTTCGGTGACGTCGCGGTAGGTCCAGAGGTGGCCGGCGCCGTCCGGGAGTTCGATGGGTCTGTGACTCCGCTCGACCGTCCGACCGTCGTCGAGGCGTATCGCTTCCCCGTCGACGGGTTCGTCGGCGGCGACGACCGCCTCGATGCGGTCGACGAACGCCTCCGGGTCGGTGAACTGCCCGCTGACTGACTCGGCGAACGTGACACAGTCCGACCCGACGACGTCCTCGGGGCTCCCGTCGAGGCCGAACAGGTCGAACAGCTGGCGATTGACCGCCATGACGGCCCTGTCGGCGTCCTCGGCGAGGACACCAGCGGGGAGCGTCTCGAACAGCGACGAGAGCAACCCGTTGGTTTCTTTCAGTTCGCGCTCGCGCTCGACGCGCTCCGTCAGGTCTCGCGTGTAGATGACGATCCCCTCGACGACCGGGTCCGCCAGCAGGTTACGGCCACGTGCCTCCGCCCAGATGTACGTGTCGTCCGGCCGGCGATAGCGAAAGACGACGGACCGACGCTCGCCGGGGTTTTCGACGACTTCGCCGAACAGTTCCGCCGCGCGGTCCGCGTCGTCCGGGTGGATCGGGTCGAGACCGTTCGTCCCGACGAGTTCCTCGGGCGTGCGACCGAGGACGTGTTCCGCCGACGGTGTCGCGAAGGATATCTCGGCGAACGAGTCGACGATGAGGATGGCGTCGGTCGACTCCTCGACCAGCGTGCGAAAGTGTTGTCGCTGGTGTTCGACGGCGCGGTTGGCACGGTACTGCCCGACCGCGTTGACGATCCTGTTTGCCAGGATGGTGTACTGGTCGGTGCCGAAGTCTTTCTGGAGGTAGTCGGTCACGCCCGCGGAGATGGCCTCGCTGGCGATCTCCTCGCTTCCCTTCCCAGTGTAGAGGACGAACGGGAGGTCGGGCCAGTCTTCCCGGACGGCGGCGAGGAACTCGATCCCGTTTTTCCCCGGCATGTCGTAGTCCGACACCACGCAGTCGAACGTCTCTTCCGCGAGTCGCTCCAGCCCAGTGCTCGCGCTGGTTTCCGAAACGACCTCCAGGCGGTCGTCCTCCCCTTCGAGGAAGGTGCCGGCGGTCGTCGCGAACTCCGGTTCGTCGTCGACGTGGAGCACACGGATGCTCTCGGCCGGTCCAGTCGCTCCCGATCGCACGTCACCGGCCCTCGCTTGCTCACTCCGATCCATGTCTGTTAGTTGTTGGCACGGGCGGCGCCTAACTATCGAACGTCGTTAGCAGAGATAAGCGAATCGACTGTTCGACCGCCAGGATAGGATGTACTGACAGTCGTTGTATACCAGCCTGTGGTGGGCTTCTCGACGTATCTGTATACTGGTTCGAGATAGCAGCCGGACGGAACTGGTCAGACGAGCGCGGTGGCGAGGAACCAGGCCGCTCCGAGCGCCAGCACTGCCCCGAGCAGGTTCCCGAGGGCGTTCGCGACTGCCCGAACTCGCTCGTCGGTTTCCCAGAGTCGGACCGTCTCGAAGGAAAACGACGAGAACGTGGTGAACGACCCACAGGCGCCGGTGCCGACGAACAGCAGGAATTGGCTATCCATGCCGAGGAAGGTGACGAACCCAAGGACGAAGCTCCCGACGACGTTAACGACGAACGTTCCGGCGGGGAACCCGGTGACGTCGACCCGCTGGGTGAGGAGGTACCGCGAGACTGCGCCCAGTGTGCCGCCGGCACCGACGACGTGCGCGGGGTCGAGTTCGACCATCAGCGCCACCTCCGGTGGACGACGTCGACGAGTGCGCGGCCAGCGAGGACGCCAGCGAAGCCGAGCGCGTAGTTGGCGCCGACGTTCGCGAGAAAGACGAGCGGTGTCGACTGGATGCTCTGTAACGCGAACGTGCTGTAGGTGGTCAGCGACGAGAGAAAGCCCGTGGCGAGGACCGAGCGCGTCTCGGGTGCGAGGACGTCCGACCTGCGGGCCTCGTAGAGGACGAACCCGAGCGCGAGACTCCCGGCGGCGTTGACGGCGAGTGTCGCCGTGAGACCCCCCGCGAGCAGGTCGACGAGATAGCGGAGGTTCGACCCGGCGAACCCTCCGATAGCCACCAGTGCGACGGTCTCGACCCGGCGGAGCGGGTGACGGTCTGTTCCTGACATGATTGTTCCTGAGTCGGTCCGGTCGCGTCCCTGAACCGGACCCGATCGGACCGGACATGGTCGGACCAGTGCGGTTTCGAGCGAACGGTCGACCGACCCGACCAAAGATGCTCTGAAATCCACCGACCGGAATTCGTCGATCCCACCCGAAATAACACATTCTAGAGCCGCGGTTTAAGTGTCACTGCAGATTCAATCCCGATATGCAGTACGAGATCCGGAACGGGCCCGCCTCCGCAGTGCTGGAGGTGGCGCTCGCACGGGGGGAGGAGATCCGCGCGACCCAGGGGGCGATGATGACTCGCAGTTCCGACGTGTCGATGGAAGCCAACGTGGGGGGCGAAGACGGTATCGGGGGGATGGTCAAGCGGGCCGTCAGCGACGGCCCTTCGCCCGTCGAAACGACCTTCACGGCCGAACGCGACGACGCGATGGTGACGTTCGCGCCCGACTACCCCGGCGACGTCACTGCGGTCGACGTGACCGAGGAAGACCCGCTCAGAGTACGCAGCGGGTCGATACTGGCCTGGGACGCAGGTGTGACACAGTCGGCCGGGATCGAGGAACCTGCCGGCGGCCAGTCGTCGGGGGAGTTGCGGCCGATCGAGCTGTCGGGGCGAGGCATGGCGTTTCTCTCGTCGTTCGGTGCCGTCTCCGAGCGGGTCGTGACGCCCGAGGACCCCCTCGTCGCCGACGAGGACCACCTCGTCGCCTGGAGAGACGGACTGGATCGTACCAGTGAGCGAGTCGGCGCCGTCAGAACCGACACCCTGGGCGGCGAGGGGAACGTGACGACCTTCACCGGCAACGGTCGGGTCTGGCTACAGGCACGGAACCCGGTTCTCTTCGGACCCTCGGCGGACAGTGGGGTACGGGACCTCGAGAGCACCGGGGAGACCGACCAGAACAGTGACCCACCCGAGTACCTGTGACCGACCGGTCGGTGGACACACCGGTGACTTCCGGGGAGTGGCTGTCAGACGACTGAACGACGGGAGTCCGACCACAACGCAACCCTTTTTTCTTGTCGGATTGTGTGATACGACAATGACCGACCTAGACGAGTTCGTCGCGGAGCTGGTTGCCGACGCCGACGCGGTGTTTCTGTTCTCGTCGAGTCGGTCGCGGTACGAACAACTGGCCGGCGAGCGGGACGTGGTCGTGGTCGCACCCGAGAACGAGGTCGAGGCCGACGCGTTCGTCGAGTTGCCGCTCGAATTCACGGACTTCGACGAGCGGGTGCGCTTCGGCGTCGAGGGAGCCATCCAGAACGGCTACGTCGACAACGAGGCGACTGTCGTCTGCGTCGCGGACGTCTTCGGCGACGACGAGGACACCGTCGCTCGCGTCCAGGCCGGCCGGTTCGACCAGTCGGGAGTCTACGACCTGTTCGTCAACTCACGGGCCGAACCCGCCGTGATACGGGACGTCCTCGAAGTCGCAGTCGAACTCGGCAAGAAAGGCCAGAAGGGCAAGCCCGTGGGTGCGCTGTTCGTCGTGGGTGACGCCGGCAAGGTGATGAACAAGTCTCGGCCACTCTCGTACAACCCCTTCGAGAAGTCCCACGTCCACGTCGGCGACCCCATCGTGAACGTGATGCTCAAGGAGTTCTCACGGCTCGACGGCGCCTTCGTCATCTCGGATTCGGGGAAGATCGTCTCCGCCTACCGGTATCTCGAACCCTCCGCCGAGGGCGTCGACATCCCGAAAGGGCTGGGGACGCGCCACATGGCCGCGGGCGGGATCACGCGTGACACGAACGCGATCGCTATCGTCCTGAGCGAGAGCGACGGCCTGGTCCGCGCGTTCAAGGGCGGGGAGCTTATCCTGGAGATCGATCCGGAGGAGTACTGATGGCAGTCGCCTGGCCATTCCCGGCACAGTTCGACTCGCTGTCTCCAGCCCAGATCGACTGGCCGGTGTTCGTCAGGCGGATCTTCTCGGAGGAGACCGCCTTCTGGGTGTCGATGCTGGTGCTCATCCTCGGTGTCGTCGTGAGTTACGTCGCCTGGCGCTGGACGAAACGGATGCTCCGCAACGCGGGCGTCGACGAGACGGTCGAGGGGACGCCCTTCGACCGGACGGTACAGAGTTTCGGCACGTCGACCGTCGGTCTGGTGGCCACCCTGGTGGCGGTGTTCGTCTATCTCGGCGCCGTCATCCTGGCGATAAGCATCGCGCAACTGGTCCCGACGACGTTGTTCTGGTCCCAGCTCACGACGTATCTCCCGCGGCTGTTCATCGCCGCGCTCGCGGTCATCGCGGGGCTCGTTCTGGGTGATAAGGCCGCGCTCATGGTCAGCGAACGGCTCAGGAGCGTCAAACTCCCCGAGGTCGGGCTGATCCCCGAGATCGTCAAGTACAGTATCTTCTACGTCGCGGCACTCATCGCGCTGGGCCAGCTCGGCGTGGCTATCGAGGCGCTGCTCGTCCTCCTGCGGGTCTACGCGCTCGGGCTCGTCTTGCTCGCCCTGCTCTCGTTCTGGGACCTCCTTCGCGCCGGTGCTGCCGGGATCTACGTCCTCCTCACCCAGCCCTACAGCATCGGCGACCGCATCCGCGTCGACGGCAGCGAAGGCATCGTCCAGGAAGTGGACATGTTCACCACTCACATCGAGGACGACGGCGAGGAGTACATCGTCCCCAACCAGAAGGTGATGCGCTCGGGCGTCGTCCGTATCCGGGACTGAATCGAAGCACACATCACCGAGACGGAATGTACGTCCGGGTCCCATGCCCTCCGAGGAAGACGCCACTACCGGGGACTCCGGTGGCAAAGACCACAGCGGCGAGGAACCGATCGCCGAGGACGCCTACGACGCGATCGCCGACGAGTACGCGGAAGACGTCTCGACCAACGCCTACAACGCGAACCTGGAGTTTCCGGGGACGACGGCGCTGACTCCGGACGTCTCGGGTGACCGGATACTCGACGCTGGCTGTGGCACCGGCATCTACACCGAGTGGCTCCTCGACCAGGGCGCCGAGGTCGTCGGTGTCGACGTCAGCGAGGGGATGCTCGCTCGGGCACGCGAGGGGGTCGGCGACCAGGCAGAATTCCACCGCGGAACGCTCGGCGAATCCCTCGACTTCGCCGACGAGAACGAGTTCGATGGTGTCGTCAGCGCGCTCGTGATCGACTACGTCGAAGACTGGGGGACCCTGTTCGCCGAGTTCGCTCGCGTGCTCGCACCTGGCGGGTTCGTCGTGTTCTCGGTCGTCCACCCGTTGGATACGCTGGACGAGGCGGAGAACTACTTCGAGATCGAACAGTACGTCAAGGAGTGGTCGGTCGACGTGCCATGCTATCGCCGGCCGCTCGGCGCGATGTTCGACCCGGTGATCGCGGCCGGCTTCCGGATCGACGAGGTCTCCGAGCCACAGCCGACCGAGGGGTTCGCCGAAAAGCAACCGGATAAATACGAGAAAGAGTCGCGCAACCCGGTCTTCCTGTGTGTGCGAGCAGTGCTCGAGTGACCGTGTTCGTTCCGGGAGGCGTCTGAGAAACCGCCCGCCAGACGGCCCGCCAGAACACGTATTTACTCTTCGACCGGTGTCGCCGGCACGCCCGCGACTGTCGTCCCCGGCGGGACGTCGTCGGTCACCATCGAGTTGGCGGCGACCTGGGCGTCGGCGCCGATCTCGACCCCGGGGAGGATCATGGCGTCGGCGCCGATCATCGCCCGCTCGCCGATGACCACCTCGCCGGTGCGGTACTCGTCCTGGAGGAACTCGTGACAGAGGATCGTAGCGTCGTAGCCCACGATGGCGTAGTCCTCGACGGTGACGAGTTCCGGCCAGAAGACGTCGGGCGTCGCGGTCAGTGCGAACGCGACCCCGGTGCCGATATCCGCGCCGAGTCGCCGGAGCAACCAGCGTTTGAGTTTGAGACTCGGCGAGTACCGGACCAGCCAGACGACGAGAAAGTTGACCGTGACGCGGAGGACCCCTCTGGCCTCCCGCCAGTCGCGCAGCGAATTGCCCGTACCGGGCGTCGCGTGGACCGTCAAGCGCTCGTGACGACTGGTCTTCCGGCCGACGAGTTCACCGCCGTCACCGCTCTCGCCGGGAGCGCTGTCGTCGGTCTCGTCCCGGACCGTCTCGCCGCCGTCCGGTCGGCCGTGGTCGCGTCCGCTCACGGCGCGGCGTTCGGGACGGACGTATTTGAACCCCGCGACGCCACCGGACTCGATTCGTCGCGGTCGCCGACGGCGGGCGAGTGTGAACGGTGTGCAAACGGTTGTCGTAACGCATATGTGTCGAACGTACCTCTTACGTACTAAGATGAGTATCGAGTCTGCATTCGGGAGGTGGTGCCGTGGGCGTCGAGATTAGGGAGTCGCCTGTCTCGGACGCGGAGTTCGAGGAGATGCAAGCGTTCGTCCACGACTACCTCGCGGCGAGCGTCGAAAACGAGGAGGACGGCGGTCGGATGCGCTGGTATCCCTGGCACTCCGCCGAGTACCGGTTCAACCACATCATGAACGTCGTCGACCTCGCCGGAGAGATCGCCCGCGAAGAGGGCGCAAACGAGGACGTCACCCGTGTGGCGGCGCTCTTTCACGACATCGCGAAGTTAGAGGTCGACCAGGACCGCCACGCCGAAGAAGGCGCCCGCATCGCTCGCGAGTATCTCCAGACCCACGCCGACTATCCCGACTCGTTCGTCGACGAGGTCTGTGCCGCTGTCGAACGCCACTCCTACCAGGGCGACCTGAACGACCTGCCCCTGGAGACACGGTGTCTGATCGAGGCCGACGTGCTCGACAAGGTCGGCGCGAACGGCGCCGCCCTGATGCTGTTGCGGATGGGCTACGAGTCCCGCGACCACGTCGACGCCGCAGAGATGGTCGGCCGCGTCCTCGAACGCGGACACGACGCCCGCGACCGCATCGAGTCCGACACCGCCGAGAGCATCGCCCACCGCCGGCTCAAGCGCGTCAAGTGGTTCCGCGAGTGGCTCGAATCCGAGGTCGACGTCGTCGACCTCGAGGACAGTCCCGGTGGCCCACCCGACGAGATGACCGAAAACTGATCCGGCGACGGCCTTCGGGATGCCCGGCGACTACAGCAATGTCGTCGTCGCGGTCCACAGGAAGGTGACACCAAAGCCCGCGAGTACGAGCGCCGACAGTGCTGCGACCGCCGGTGCGAACGCGTCGACGCGCCGTCCGACTCGCACCAGCGTCGCCGGGAACCCGACGATCCAGACCACGATCCCACAGAACAACCCCACGAGCAGCGCCGGACTCCCGGTCCTGACGACCAGCAGGCCAGCCAGATCCGCCCCGACGACCGGCAAGACGGCCAGCACGTCGACAGTCCCTGGTCGCAACAGTCCTACGCCGACAGTCAGCCAGAACAGTATCTGGTAGGGGTTGGTCAGCGCCAGCAAGAGCGCCTTCCGGAAGCCCCGCGTGCCGGGACTCCCGACGTCGGTCTCGTCGCTACCCGCGGCGGTCCTGCCACCGGCGAACGCGCCGGCGAGACTGCCCTCCGCGTCGCCTTCGCCGCCGTCGGGGTCGGGGCCGGGCTCGTCCCAGGAGTTCCCGCGAGTCGCGTCTGCATCGCGGTCGTCCCAGCCGCTCGCGTCGGCGTCGCTCTCGTCAGGTTCGCCCTCGCTGTCGGCTGTCACGAACGTCTCCCGGAGGTCCCGGACCGCACCGTAGGCGAAATACAGCATGATCAGGCCGCCGACGAGGATCATCACCGCTCGCACCGTCGGCGCGTCGTCGAGGAAGGCGACGACGCCCGCGAGCGAGAGGAGGAAGAAGACGAAGTCGGCAGTCATCGCCCCCAGGCCGGCGGTGAACCCGGCGAGCCAGCCACGGACGACACTCTCCTCTGCGATGACGGCGTTCATTGGGCCTGGCGGCGCGGCCAGCGCCAGTCCGAAGACCGCGCCAGCGACCAGCGTCCAGGCGGCCGTTGTCAGCGACATCTCGTCCCCGTATCGACGCCGACGACAAAAACGTGTGGCGACCCGGGCCGGGACTCGCTACTCCACGACTCCGCCACTCAGCCGAGCGGAACTCCAACGGTGCTCAGAGCAACTTCGCAAGTTCGGTGTGAAGCGCCTGGACGCTCCCGTATCGTTCCATCGGGTCGGTCGCGAGCGCCCGGTCGAGCACGGGTTCGACGTCCGACGGCACCGCGACGAGCGTCTCCGGCGGGCGCAGGTTGCCGGTCCGGATCGCCTGTGTGTCGCCCGCGTCGACGGGTGTCGACTCGCAGAACAGCCAGTAGGCGAGTGCACCGACGGCGTAGACGGCGGTGGTATTCGACACTCGGCCGGCGAGTTGCTCTGGCGCGGTAAAGGGCGTCGCGTACTCCTGTTTGACGGCGACGGTCGCCGCCCAGCGGATCCCCCAGTTGGCCACCGTAACCGTCCAGTCACCGGGCTCGCCGCGCAACCGGACGTTTCGGGGTTCGATCCCGCAGACGTCGTGGTTCCGCGAGACGGCGGCCGTGGCGGCGACAACGTCTCCGAGCACGCTGATACGCTCGTTGAGCGAGAGGCCCATTCCGAGGTCGTCCAGCCCGTAGTCGCCCGACTGGCAGGCGACCCACGAGGTGGGATCGGTACCCGACTCGTGGACCGTCGCGACCCCCTCGGCGTCGTCGTGGGCGAGCCACGGCACCAGCCGTGCCTCGAACCCCTCGCGCACTCCCTCGTGGTCGGCGTGTTTCTGGGAGACGGCGACGATCGTCGCAGTCGTCCCGTCGCCCCAGGGCGTCTCGTACTGGTTGCACACCCCGTCGGTGTCGACGAACTCCACCTGTGTGATGTCGGGAACGGACACGCCGAGTCTCCCCGGCGTCGCCGGCCCGACACTCGTGATGGGCTCGGGACGGTCTTCGTCGTCGTCCTCGACGGCCACGTCCGGGGGGTCCTGGCGTTCGACGGCATCACGGTCGAACCGGACCCCGGAGTCGGTGACGTCGTGGCGCAGGAACCGGTGGTCACGCTCCTCGCGACGGGTGCCACCCCGGTCGTAGACACGGAGGTGTTTGAAGTCGTACTCGCGCTGGACGGTCCTGGCTCGCTCCTGGGCGTCCGACCGCGACTCACAGACCGCGATGGCACAGGTCCCACCGTCCGGGACGACCGTCCAGGCGTCGACGAGCGGGTCGAACCTGACGTCTACGTGTTCGAAGTCGGGGTTCCAGTAGAGGTTCCGGACGCTGTCGGGTGACTCCCACCGGACGACACACGGGTGACGGTCCGCTTCCATCCGGGCTTTCGCGGCACGGAGCGCGTCCATGCCAGTCTCCTCCGTCGAGTACGTCGTCCCGTCGTGTACCCCGCGGTCGTAGGCCGCGACGAGCCACACCTGTCCCTCCTCGCGTATCTCCAGCGGGGGATTGCACGGTATCTCGGGAACCATCTGAACTCGTGGCCACACCCGGCCGATACCCTACTGTGTGTGGTCTCTACTGAAATCGTTTCCGCCGTCACACATTAGCCCCTCGGGGGCGGATGGAGTCGTATGACCGTACTCGTTGCAGTCTCGGACGACGGGATGCAGGAGGCAGTGATCGACACCGGCGTCAGGTTGGGCCGGGCGTTCGAACAGGAACTCTACGTCGTCTACGTCACCGAGGAGGAGACGGCGAGCCCCCGGGCCCGGGAGGTACGGGACGAACTCCGCGAAGACCTGGAAACGCGGGACGTCCCGTTCTCGGTCGCGATCGAACACGTCGAGCACGCGAACCCGCGGTCGGGTCGCGCCGTCGGGAGACAACTCGCCGACATCGCCACTGACGTCGGCATCACTCACGTGGTCGTCGGTCACCGCTCGAAAGCCCTGTTGAACCGCCTGGTCTCCGGCGACGTCGCGTTCACGCTCGCCGAGACGGCCGAGGTCCCGGTCACCGTCGTCCCAGACCCGCTGGCGTCCGAGGAGTGACGCTGTCGGTCACTCGCCGCCGAGTCGACTGCTTCCCCGCGCTCGGTCGATTCGCCGACCGCGGGCATCGGCGCGAGCGAACGAGTCGCGTCGGCGGCGGTCGACCGGAACCCGATCCGGAATCCGAACGTTCAATTACGGCCACCGGTTGCCCCGGGTATGGAGGTGCTCCGGCGGCTGGTGGTGTTGCTCGCGCTGCTGGGACTGGGGCTCGCAGCCCGACGGGTCGGACTGTTGACCGACCGCCGCACGGACTGGCTGACGACGGTCGCCTTCTACGTCGCGCTCCCGGCGCTGGTCTTCGGCGCGACCTACGACCGTCCGCTCGGCGAGTTGCTCTCGCCCTCGCTCGTCGCCGGCGTCCCGCTGGTCATCACAACGACGGCGGCGCTGGCCTGGGTCGTCGCCCGACGCGAGCCCGCACACTCCCGCCGGAGTGTCGCTATCGTGCAGTCCTATCACGCCAACCTCGGCTTTCTGGGTGTGCCGCTGGTCGCACTGACGCTGGGCGGCGAGGCCACGGCAGTCGCTAGCGTCGTCCTCGGGCTGAGTCTGTTGACCCACGTGCCGCTCACGATCGTCACACTCGTCGCCATCAACGACGCCGACGCCTCGGTCCGGGACGAACTCGCCGCGCTCGCCCGCAACCCGGTTCTGGTCTCGCTCGCCGCCGGACTCCTCGGTTCGGCCGCGGGACTCTCCTTGCCCTCGGTCGCGGACGCCAGTCTCGGCGTGCTCGGCGAGTTCGCCCTCCCGCTCGCGCTGCTGGGCGTCGGCGCGTCCCTCAGACTCGGCACCGACGGGCTGGACCCGCTCGGGACCGGGTCCGTCGTCGCGCTGAAAGTCGCTGTCATGCCCGCAGTCGCCTTCGTCGTCTTCTCGCTACTGGCGGCCTCCCAGGCCGCGCTGTCGACGGCCGTCCTGATGTTCGGGATGCCCAGCGCGGTTTCCACGTACGTCTACGCGAACGAACTCGGCGGTGACGCCGACTTCGCGTCGGTCAACGTCTTCGCCACGACCGTCGCTTCGTTGCTGCTCGTCGCCGCGGCGATTCAGGTGCTGTGACCGGCCGTCGGGACGACTTTTCACCCGCGAGGGCCAAGCCCGGATATGGGCTATCACCGGATCGACCCCGACGAGCTGGAGCCGACGCCGGACTATCACTGTGACCGTCGAGGGATCTCGGACGCCGCCGAACTCGCGGTCTTGCACGCGGCGACCTACGAGATGGACCCCGGCGAGCAACTCCCGCGGACCTATCACTACCACGAGAACCGCGAGGAGGCCTTCTACGTACTGGAAGGTGTCTTGCACGTCGAAACGCCCGACGAGGAGTACGTCGTCGAGTCCGGCGAGGTGTTCGTCGCCGAACCGGGGAGTCCCCATCGGGCGTTCAATCCCGCGGACGCCGGCGATTCGGTGCGCGTGCTCGGCGTCGGCGCACCGAAGTCGGACATGGCACATCCCTACGAACCGACAGTAGACGAGTGAGTCGTAGAGAATCCACACGATGGGCGCAAACGAATGAGTCGAAGAAACTCGATACGATAGGCCTGGGGTCGAAGCGTTCGTTCGGTCAGGCGTTGCCGAACTCCCAGCCCGAGCGATCGAGTTTCGCGTCCTCGATGCGTTCGGCCTCGGATTCGAACTCCTCGGGGTCGTGTTCGGGGTGTTCGCCGGCGAACTCGGCGGCACGCTCGACGTATTCGATGGCTTCGTCGTAGTACTCCTGGGCGCGGTCGTCGTCGTCACAGTCCTCGGCCTCGGCTTCGAGCATCGAGGCCTGCGAGCCGAGTGCGTCGAGCAGACTCGACGTGACCCAGGTCAACTGGAACTCGATGGCCGCCGAGTCGACGGGTGCCTGCCCGTTCCAGCCGGCGTCGATGGCTGCCCGGTACCGGTCGAAGGCGTCCTCCCAGGATTCGACGGCGACTTCGGGCTCTTCGGCGGTGAGCGCGGTCTCGCACTCGGCGTCGGCCGCGTCGAGGAACGACTCGCCTGTCGCCCGGACGGCGCTTTCGAGGTCGTCCAGTCGGCCGGCGGTTCCTTCGGGTGCGTCGTCGACTTTCTCCAGCGCGTCGCGGGCGTTTTCGGCGGCCGTCGTGGCCTCGACGTACACCTCGCAGGCATCGACGTATCGGCCTTCTTCCACGGCGGCATCGAGGGCCTCCCGGCGCTCGGCTGTACGGTCGAGCCACGCCTCGACGTAGCGGTGCTCGATTTCGGTTTTCACTGCCTCGACGCGAGCGCGCATCTTCCCCTCGGGCGCCTCGTCCTCGCGGCTGGCACACCGGCGAGCCTTCGAGAGGTTGGACTTGGCGTCGAGGAACCTGTTCTGGCCGGTCTTGCCCGAGGCACAGGCCTCCTCGAACTCCGAAATCGCGTTGCGCGCTCCCCGGAGCGCCGCGTCCATGTCGGCCCAGCAGGTGGCGACAGTGTCGATGTACGCCTCCGTCGCCTCCATGTCCCCCTCGTCGGGCGCGAACAACACCTCCTCGTCGTAGGTCTTGACCTGTAGTTTGCTGCTGAGTAACCCCTTCTTGACGTGGCTGGCGGTGAAATCCGCCATGTCTATCTCGATCTCGGCCTCGTCGGGCTGGTCGCCCAGCACGTAGAGTATCCGCTCGTCGGTGACGACGACGTACGCGTTCTCGTCCCCACTCGGCTCGACTGTCGTCGTCCGCCCGTCTCTCGTGTGCTCGATACTCCCGCCGTTGGCGAGGGCGTACACCGGCTCCTCGTCGTCACCCAACAGCCCCGGCAACTCACCCGGGTCCACCTCCTCCGACTCCGACCCCCCTGTCAGTGAATCCGACAGGTCGTTGACTCGATCGAACATGTCACTGTACCCTTGTCCATTGTTCCCAAGGTATCAATAATAATCTTCGGTGTAGATTCACACTGTGAAACTACCCCCACAGACTCCGCCCTCGAACCATGATACGACGAAATCGTGGATTGGGGCCCGAGTAGTGTCGCTCGTTGGCTCGGTCAGGGACCGGAGACCCGTCTCCCACGAGGTACGAGGTGGCGATACCGCCGCGTACGAGGTCACAGAACTGACACATCGACGGCGCTGGACGTGCCGAGGGCAGCCACGAACGAACACTATCGGATCCCGGGGGGATTGTGCGATGGTTTCAGGAACCGGGCCGTGGGCTTGTGAGACGCTGGCTCGGAATCCTTTTCCGGGGGAAGTCCGTATCCAGGCATATCATGGGCATCGGCGGCTCTGACATGTACCGACAGCAGATCCTGGACCACTACAAGAACCCCCGAAACTACGGCGAGATCGAGGACGCGACCTTCACTCACACCGGGGAGAACCCGATGTGTGGGGATACGATCGAGATGGATATCGTCCTCGACGACGCCGAGGAAGTCGTGGAGCGGGTGGCGTTTCGCGGCGACGGCTGTGCCATCTCGCAGGCCTCGGCGTCGATGCTCTCCGAGCGGCTGGCGGGGATGAGCGTCTCGGAACTGCGCGAGCTGGATCGTGACGACGTGACCGACATGCTCGGGGTCGACATCTCCCCGATGCGGGTCAAGTGTGCGGTACTGGCCGAGAAGGTCGCACAGGACGGCGCCGACATCTACTTCGGCGAACTCGACGTCGACGAGACGACCACCGAACCCGACGACCCCGACGTTCCCGACGAGCAGTAACCTGTTCTGGGTCGCCGGCTACTGGTACATCCCCATCGGCTGGGCACTGGAACTCTCCTGGCCGGCTTCTCGCATGCGTTTTGCGAGTTCCTCGCGAGCAGCACTGATCTCCTCGGCCTGTTCGACGAGGTCGTCGGTCTCGACCGAGACGTCGGCGATGGGGGCGATGCCGTGGGTCAGGACGACCCGCGCCGCGGCCGGATCGGGGAAGTTGGGATTCGATTCGACGACGAGCCCCGCCGCGTCGAGGCCGTCGCGGCGAGCCTGGTAGAGGAGCGCGCCGGTCGGGCCGCTGATGACGCCGTCCTGTGTCGGCGGGTCGATCCCGTGTTCGTCCAGGACGGCGGCGACGTCGCCGTGTGCCACGCCGTACAGTTCTGGGACGTCTGTCTTCTCCGCGGGAAGCCCCGAGAGATAGAGGGGTGTGGCGTCGAGGTTGGCGAGCCACCCGGTGAGACAGCCCGCGAACTCCTCGGCGACTCCCGGCGAGACGGGGACGTCACTCTGGAGGACGAGCAGGTCGCTGTCGGCGTCGGCGTACACTCTGACGGGGGGTTCGTAGTCGGTCTGGCCGTCGCGAAACACCGCCACCTCGGGGAGGCCGTCGCAGTGACAGGTCGCGTAGTGGGTCATGTCGAGGGCGTCGACGAGGTGGTCGGCAGCGATCTTGCCGACGAGTCCGACACCGGGGAGTCCCTCGACGAACGTCGGTGCGTCCAGTTCGACGTCTTCGCGGTGGACCAGGATCTGAGCCATGTCCGAGAACCCGCCCGCAACCGGCATAAACGTAGCCCACAGGGAGGCGGGTCCAACATCGGCGCCGGGTCAGAGGGACAGGGATCGGCGCCGGGTCAGAGGGACGGGAACGAGAGGGTTTTCACGGACGGCGCCGACCGACGGGCATGGAGGTGCTGGAGCGGTACGAACCGCTGGTCGACGACTTCGAGTCATTCCGGGCGGCCTGCGAGCGCCCGCTGCCGTCGGTCGTCCGCGTCAACACGATCAAGACGACCGTCGAGCGCGCCAAACAGGCGCTGGCCGAGGAGGGCGTCGCCGTCGAGTCGACGTGGCACGACGAACTGCTCGCACTCCCGGAGTCGCAACCGGGCACCAACTGGCCGTACGTCCACGGCTGGCTCCACGGCCAGGAGGAGGTCTCTGCAGTCCCGGTCGAGGTACTCGACCCCGCTCCGGGCGAGCGGGTCTGGGACGCCTGCGCCGCGCCGGGAAGCAAGACCACACAACTCGCGGCGTCGATGGACGATTCCGGAACGCTGGTCGCGACCGACAGCAATCTCGGGCGCATCTCGGCGCTGCGCTCCAACGCCGAGCGCCTGGGCGTGACGAACGTCGCCATCACGAACGAGGACGCCCGCAACCACTCGCTGAAACCCTTCGACGGACGGGAGTACGACCGCGCACTCGTCGACGTGCCCTGTTCCTGTGAAGGGACGATCCGGAAAAACCCCGACACGCTCGAGGAGTGGACGCTCTCACACGTCGAGGGTATCGCTGGCGTTCAGAAAGGTATCCTGCGTCGAGCCGTCCAGGTGACCCGACCCGGCGGCACCGTCGTCTACTCGACGTGTACGTTCGCTCCCGAGGAGAACGAAGCGGTCCTCGACCACGCGCTCGAAACGGAGCCCTGCGAACTGGTCGCGTTCGATCTCCCGCTGGACTCGGCACCAGGTGTCACTCAGTGGGGCGAGGAATCCTTCGATCCGGAGGTCGCGAAGGCGAAACGGATCTACCCACACCACAACGACACCGGTGGGTTCTTCTGTGCGAAACTGGCGGTGACAGAATCGTGACCAGCGACGACTCCGAAGCGGGCTCCGGGACGACCGACGCCGAAAACCAGAGCCACCGCTTCGACCGACTCCCTGCGACCGACGAGGAACGCCGCGTCGAGGGGCGACCGACCCGCGCCGAGGTGCTCGACTGGTGGGCGGAGCGCTTCGGTGTCCCGCCCGAAAGGTTCGAAGACCACACGTTCTGGGAGCGCGGGTCGGGCAAGATCTGGGCGTTCGCCGGCGATGCGCCCACGCCCCTCGAGATCGAGAGTCTCGGCCTGGTCTTCTTGCGAACACGCCGGGAACACTGGAAGCCGACGCTCGAAGCGGTCCAGCGCTTCGGCGGGCACGCCACCCGGAACGTGCTGGACCTCTCCCGGCAGGCGGCCGCGACCTTCCTCGCCGGCGACGACCAGGAACTCGACTGGGACGGCGACTGGGGGTATCTGATAGTCACGAACGAGATCGCTGGCGAACGCGAACCCCTCGGCGTCGGGCTCTACGTCCACGGCGAACTCCGGTCGCAGGTGCCGAAGGGTCGTCGCCGGGACTTCCGCGAAGACTAGACGGCCGTCCGGACTGCGGTCGTCCGGTTCAGCCGGTGATACTCGGGGACGAGGAGTTATATCGTCGTGTGTCACATCCCCACGCATGAGCCGGCTCCGCGTCGTCTGGTTCGCGGTGGCTGCCGTAGTTATCACCGCCGTCGTCGCGGTCGTCGTCGGTCTGTTGTTCGGCGAGGCGGGGCTCGTCGTCGAATCGGTCTCTGCGACGGGGCAGACGCCGACCAACGCGAGTTCGAACTGTGACGACGTGGTCGTCCGCCAGGTCGACGTGGCGGTCGAACTCACGCGCGAACCGCTCGGAGTCCAGAATCCACAGTGGTGGGGGGTCGGCGTGAGCATCCGCGCGACCGTCTTCGAGGGCGTCAAGTCCCGACAGCGAACCGTCGCACCCGGTGAGTCCGCGACCGTCACGATCCCGTTCACGAACGTCCGCGGATCGAGGTCCGCGCCCAGTCAGCGGGTCGACGCCGTCGTGCAGGTCGTCTCCGGGAACGTCGAGGTCGCCAGCGAAACTGTCACCGCGACGTTCGATCCCGTGAAAGCCGGTCGTAACTGCTAGTGACCGGCGGGGCCGGTCGACTCCTCCTCGGCCAGCGGGTCGCCGCCGAAAAAATACCGGAACATCGACTCGCCCTTCCGGCGCGAGGCGATCTCCATCACCGTCAGGAAGAGCACGGCGAAGAGCACGCCGGAGCCGATCCCCCAGAGCCACCGGAACCCCATGAACACGCCCATCGGGATCCCGTACCCGAACACGCAGAAGGCGACCAGCACCAGGTCTCGGAGGAGGAGGTTGTCGTCGAACCGGCGGTCGAACCAGGTCTTCTGCGACATCAGGTCGTGGGCTTTCAGTGACACCAGATAAACGTAGTGTTCCAGCTTCACCGGGGCGCTGACCGGAGGAGTACCCTGCTCTCAGATCTGGACGGACTGGCGAGTTTCGGCCAGCAGGTCCTGCACGTCGACGACCTCTCCGTTCCGGCTGGAACGCATGGCCGCTTCGACGAGTGCGACCGACTGGAGGTTGTCCGCGACGTTGGTCGCCATCTCGGGGCCGCCGTCGAGCCAGTCCACGAACTGTTCGACGAGCCAGACGTCCGACCAGCTCTCCTGTTCGTCGAGCGGTAGCTGTGTTCCCTCACCCTCGTCGACGGTGACGTCGTCGCCCTCGTAAGGGAAGGCCTCGAGTTCGCGCGAGTCGAGGACGAGCGTGGCGTCGCGACACTCCGCGCGGACGTAGTCCTCGCCCCAGCCGTTGAGCGTGACGGCGTTGGCTTTCGCACCCTCCCACTGGATCCGCCGGCCGTTCTCCATGCGCATCTCGACGAGCGCCTGGCAGTCCCCGTCGTACTCGGCCCACTCCGGTTGCCACGTGTCGGCGTACAGCGTCGCACAGCGCTCGCCGGCCATGTCTGCGAGGAAGTCGAGCTGGTGGACGGCGCCCTCGATCAGCAACGGGTCGGCCATGTCGTGGCGGAACGCACCCCACGACCCGTACTTGCGCTTCGCGCAGGTAAAGCGGGCCGAGAGGTAGTCCAGCGGGCCGTGTTCGCCCGACTGAATCCGGCGGCGCAACGTCGTCTTGTCGCGGTCGAACCGGTGGCTCATCGTCACACCCATCTTCACTCCGGCGCGGTCGACTTTCTCCGCGATGCGGACCGACGCTTCGAGGGTGTCGGCGATCGGTTTCTCCGAGAGGACGTGCAGGTCGTGTTCGAGCGCCGCGTCGACGACGTCCTCGTGGACCCACGGTGGGACCACGACCGTACAGAAGTCCGCCTCCGGGTGGGCGGCAAAGGCCTCCTCGACGTCGGTGTAACAGTCCGACCCGTCGAGTCCCAGGTGCTCTGTCGCGTTGGTCAGGGCGTCGGCGTCGACGTCGACTGCTGCGACCGGTTCGACCAGTTCGTTCTCGATCGTCGGTGGCAGGATATCGCTGCACCAGTAAGCCCCGCGTCCGCCGGTTCCGACCTGTATCATCCGGTAGGTCATGGGTACCCCTCACGCCCGACGGGTTAAACGATTCGCCTCCCCCTCGTGGTCGCCGGTTCTCCTGGACCGAACGACAGTCACCCTGGAGTGCGTGCCCGACGGTTACTTCCCGCCCAACAGGTCACGAACGCGGTGGTACGCCTGCTTTGGGCGGCGGTACTCGTCGAGGATACCCTTGTTGTTCTTGGTCTTGGGCCGGGTCGCCCAGTTGCGCGGGTCGGTTCGCGTATCGCAGAACTGCCAGATGGCGAAGCCGGCGACGAATTCGGTTTCGCGGGCCGTCTCGACGGCGTCTTCGAGGAAGTCGGCCTGGAAGGACTCGCTCCACTTGGCACCGTCGCGGGTGCGCTCGCCCGCCACCGCCCCGGCACCGAACTCCGAGAGGACGACGGGTTTGTCGGGGTAGTCTTCGCGGACGCCCGCCAGCACGTCGGCGTACTCGCCGTCGCTGTACCACCCCGGGTACGCGTTCGCACAGACGAAGTCGACGAGCGCGAGGCAGGGATCGACTCCATCGCCGTCGGGGTGGTAGTTGTTCGAGGCGAGGGTGATGGGCCGGTCGTTCGGGTCGCGGCGGCGAGCCACGTCGACGAGTTCGCGCGTCGCGTCGACGACCCCTTCCTCCTCGTTGGCACACTCGTTCGTGACGCTCCACGCTACGACGGAGGGGTGGGCGTGGTCGCGGTCTATCAGCTCCCGGAGCATCGTCTTCCCGCGGTCGAGGACGCCCTCGCGCTCGAAGCGGTCGCCGTCGAACTGCCAGTAGGGTATCTCCTCGATCACGAGGACGCCGCGCTCGTCACAGCGGTCGAGGAAACGCGGGTGGTTCGGGTAGTGCGAGGTCCTGACGGCGTTCAGTCCAGCGTCCGTTAACAGGTCGAGGTCGGTCTCCTGGAGGCGAAGCGGCTGGGCGTGGCCCCACTCGGGGTGGTCCTCGTGGCGGTTGACGCCACGGAACTCGACCGACTCGCCGTTCAGCAGTATCTCGGTGTCGGTGACCGCGACTGTCCGGAACCCCACGCGCTCGCGCAATTCGTCACGGCGAGAACCTGTCTCCACTTCGGCGCGAACCTCGTAGCGTCGCGGGTTCGCCGGTGACCACCGCTCGACGTCGAGTTCGAGGTCGACCGGGACGTCGGTCTGGCCCTCGTCGACGGAGACGTCAGTCTGGCTCTCCTCGACGGTGACCTCGCGGTCGGCCACCGCGTCCTCGACCGACACGCCGACCTGGGCTTGCGTCGGTTCACCGAGGTTCCGAACGACGAGGGTCACCGTCAGGTCGGCGTGGTCTGCGCCGTCCGCGCCGGGTTCGTCCCCCAGGTCGTACCCGACGGTCAGGTCGTCGACGAACACCGCCGGTACCGACTCGACGACCACCGACCGGGTGATCCCGCCGTATGGAAACCAGTCGGTGCCCGGTCGGGGGATCGAACGGTCGTCGCGTGTGCTGTCTGCTCGGACGACGACCTCGTGGGTGCCTGCGTCGAGGCGCTCGACCGTCTCGAAGGGGGTATACCCGCCGTAGTGGTCGGCGACGCGCTCGCCGTCTACCCAGACGGTCGCGTCGTGACAGACACCCTCGAAGGCGAGTCGCGTCGGGCCACCCTCGGGGAGTTCGAACGCGCGGCGATACCAGGCGACACCCTCGTAATCGTAGTAGTCGCTCGTCGCGTTCCAGGCGCTGGGCACGTCCACCGTGTCGGGGTCCTCGGGAAAGCGCTCGGGATAGCCCGCTTCGACGCCCTCGTCGTCGGGGTCGGTGACGAACTCCCAGACGCCGTCCAGTACTCGCCGCCGTCGCGTCGGCGCCGTCTCGAAGGTCCGGTGTGGGGTCACAGGCGTGGGTCCGGTGGAGGCGTCTTATTGGTTGGGCAGCCGGCACGGAACGGGGAGATCCCTCCTCGGTTGGGCAGTCGGCTTGGATGAACCATCGCTGACAGCCGGTATCACTCGACCGTCCGGAGCGTCCCGCCACTCAGTCCCTCCCACTCGACGCGATAGCCGAGCCGCGAAAGCGCGGCACTGCTCTCGTCGATCCCGCGGCCACCCAGCGCGTCCTCTGCGTCGGCCAGGGACATCCCCGCCTCGATCTCCGCGTCGAGGGCGTCGAGAACCGTGGGCCGGACGAGCGTCCGTCCGACGCGCTCGTGTTCGGGAAACCGCTTGTCTTCGATCGCGGACTCACTGACGCCGTACTCGTCAGCGAGCGCTTCGATGGTCACGACATCCGCGTCGGGGACGAGGTCGTCGGGGATCGTCGCCGCGCTCTCGGCGACGAGTTCGGATTCGTACCGGCGGAGCGCGTCGCGGACGTCCTTGACTCTGACCGTCCCCGAGTACGGGATCGCGCGGTGGTCGCGCGCCTCGATCTCCTCGCCGACACCGAGGTCCTCGTCGACGGCCACGAGCAGTTCGACGTCCTCGATCGCGTCGAGTTGCCCGAGTTTCTTCGCGACGTACTCGGGCGTCCAGAACCCCATGATCTCGAAGTATACCCGGAAGTCGGCGTATTCGTAGTCGAAGGCGAAGTCGGGGATGGCGACGCTCGCACCCGCCTCTAGGGGTTCGGGTTCCCGGACCAGCTCCCAGTCCAGATCGAGCGAGCCAAAGCGGGCGGCAAAATCCGCCTCGACGCCGCTGTCGTAGCTTACCTCGGTGACCGGTTCGACGCCCGGGACCGAGACGTCGGCGTCCGTGAGCGTCATCGTCCGTTCGGTGCCGCGGTCGTCGATCGTCGCTTCGAGGTGCCACTCTTCGGCGGTCGCGACAGATCGCAGGAGGCGCGCGAACCGCGTCCCGTAGCGACGGGTCCGGCGGAAGAGACGGTCCGGCCCGGTCACCACTACCTCGCGGCCGTCGTCGGTCTCCCGGACCTCGTACAGCAGTCGGAGGCGCTTGACCGCGGAGACGAGCGCTCGCGGGTCCGAGGAGCGGACGCGGACCTCCGTCGCGTCGAAGAGCGCGGTCTGGGCCAGCGAGAGGTTGTACTGGGCGACGAGTTCGTCGGGACCCCACCGCGGGTCGACCGACACGAGCACCTGTCGGTCTGCCAGGTCCGCGTACAGCGAGTCCGCGACCGCCGCCGGGTCGACGCCCAGGCGCTCGGCAGCTTGCGTGAGTGCCGTCTCCCGTTCCGTCTCCGTGACGACACCGACCGACTCGCCGGCGACGAAGGCCGCTTTGCGGGCTCGCTGCGGGGGGACAGCCGACCGGGTCTCGAAGGTCGCGTCGCGTTCGAACAACTTCGCGAACCCGCGGACGAGTTTGAAATCGGGGGCATCGCGTTCGAGTTCGGTCAGTGCCGCGTCGAGGTCCGTCCGGGGGCGGTCGACGTGGCCCTGGTAGACACCGAGGACCCGCGCCGCGAGGTCGGTGTGGGTCTCGTCGGCGAACTGCGGGTGGTAGCCGCCACCGGCACGGGACACCCGCAGGAGTTCCTTCGTCAGCACACCCGCGACTCGGCGTCCAGGGGGTAAAAGCGCGGTGGCGTCACCCGCCCCTGGTCGGCTTCGAGTGGCCTCCTGAAGTCCAATATTCGCGTGCCGTGACGTGAATTGCGGGATAGTCGTGGATTTATGTATCCCTGCGCGTTTGAGGAAACCATGCGGCTCACGACGGCGCTGAACGAGTACAAGCGGCGTCGCTCTCAGCGCTTTCCGGAAGAAGTCAGGACGACGACGGGGTCGTTCTCGGGACACGGGGATAGACTGGTACACGTTTCGACCGACGGCTCGTTACGGGACTACTCGTCGGCGCTCTCGGGGCTCTACGGTATCGACCGCTCGCGACTGGGCATCCGAACGAACGGCGAGACGCGCTGGTTGACCGACATGGAGACCATCCGCCAGCACTACTACCGCGAGACGCGCCTGGTCGAGACGGAGTTCGACGCCGGCGGGTTCACGGTCCACCAGTACGACCTCACGCTGGGACGAGCCCACGTCACACACGTCGAACTGCGCGGTGCAGTCCCGTCCGACGCGAGACTCACTGCCTTCCTCACGCTCGCACCCGAGGGCAAGGAGGCGGGGATCGGCGCGCTCGTCCACGACGACGCCGGGCCCGACGGGACACGGGCGCTGGAGGTGTTCCACCGGCGCGAACACGACTACGTCGGCGCCTCGACAGGACTGGACGGCGTCTACGGCCAGCGGCCCGAACGGTTCCGGGAGATCCTCGACGACGGCGAAGTCTCGATGCCGCGCGGGGACGGCCACAGCGACCAGACCCGACTGAGCGGCGACTTCGTCGTCACCGCGCCCCTGGAGGCGACCGGGCGCGAACACAGCACGACCCTCGTCACGCAACTGTCAGACCACGGTGAACTCGACCGCGCGACGGCACTGGCGGACCTGCGGACCTGCGCCCGTGACCACGACGTCGCCGACGACCTCCGGGCGGCTGCCCGCGAGCGAACGGTCACCGACGTCCCGCCGTCGTTCCCGCGCGCCTCGCTCGTCCGGACGGATCTGCGGGTGGTCGACCTCCTCGAAGCGCCCTCGGGCGGGCGTATCGCCGGCCCGGAGTTCGACCCCTTCTATGCCAACTCCGGGGGGTACGGCTACGTCTGGTTCCGTGACGACGCCGCCATCACGTCACACCTGCTGGCCGCCAGTGACTACCTCGACGTCGACCCGATCGAGACACTCGAACGGAACGCGCACTTCCAGTGTGAGGGCCAGTTGCTCGACGGCACCTGGCCACACCGTGTGTGGGCCTCCGACGGGTCGCTCGCCCCCGGATGGGCGAACGCCAACGTCGAACACGACGAGGACTCCAAAGAGTACCAGGCCGACCAGACCGCGACGGTCACGGCCTCGCTCGCGACGCTCCTGCGTGAACGCCAGGGTGACCTCTCCGACGAGGTGACAGTCGAGATCAGGGAGACGCTCGTCGAGGGCGTCGACGCGCTGTTGCGCGATGTCGACGAGAACGGGCTCCCGGCGCCGTGTCAGAACCTCTGGGAGGACGCTGTCGGGCAGTTCACCCACACGGCAGCGACGTATCTGCAGGCGTTCGCCGCAGTGGGGCGGGCACCGGTCCGGAATCGATTGCGCGAGCGGGCGGTCGCAGGCGCCGAGACGGTACTCGATGCCCTCGACGCGCTCTGGGACGAAGAACAGGGTGCCTACGGGATGCGACTGGCCGACGGGACGCTCGACCGGCGACTCGACGCCGCGACGCTGGAACTCGTCGACGCCGCGCGCGAACTCGACGCGCTCGAGGACGCCGTCCTCGAGGACGCGCAGGTCGAGCGCCTGGCCGACCACGTCGGGATGGTACTCGACACGCTGTTCCGAAACCCGCCGGGCAGTGACGTCGCGGGGCTCGTCCGGTACGAGGGCGACCGCTGGCGGGGCGCCGACCAGGACGCCGAGAAAGTCTGGTCGGTCGCCACGGCGATGGGCGCACTCGCCGCCGTCCAGATGGGGCGACTCCTCGACGACCGCGACGGTGACGGCGAGGCGTACGTCCGCCGGGCGAGTCAGCTCTACGAGTTGCTCGACGGGGACGGGCCGCTGACCTCCGAAGCGGGCTATCTCGCCGAACAGGTGTTCGACGACGGCACGCTCGACAGCGCGACACCGCTGGGTTGGCCACACGCTATCCGCCTGCACGTGACCGCACTGTTGCACGACGAGGAGGCGCTGCCAGCGGCGACCTCCGCGATCGAGGGCCCGACCGAGCGACCGACGTGGACGACCGGCGAGAAGTTCGGCGTCGGGACGGCCGCGGACCACGACGCCGAAGACCCGTCCCGGGTGTGGTTCACGCTCACCGAAGGGGCGCTAACCGAGGCGCGCTTCCCCCGCGTCGACGTGATGAACCTCCGAACCCTCGATTTCCTGGTGCGAGCCAAGGGTGACTCCGACTACACCGTCCGCACACACCGCGAAGACCGCTCGGAGAAAGACACCATCGAGCGTCGCGTCGAACCCGTCGAAGACGACGCACTCTGCTTCCGTCACGTCTTCGCGGAGACGGGCGACGGCCGCGGCCACGAGTGGACGCTCACCGTGGAGTACGCGACCGACCCGGCCCACGACGCGCTCGTCGCAGACGTCGCCTTCGAGTCGGGCGACGACACCGAGTACGACGTCCTCGCCGTCGCCGACACGGCACTCGCAAACTCCGGCGGGGCCGACAGGGGCATGCGTCTCGGCCAGGACGGAAGTCACCACCTCGCCGCCCGCGACCCGAGCGCCTATACCGGCGAACACGACGAGTCGTTGCTCGTGGACGAGCAGGGCGAGGGGTACTCGGTCGCAGTCGCGATGACGGCCGCAGACCGCTTCGACTGGGCGACCGTCGGCGTCGCCGGGGGCGAGCGCATCCGCTCGCTGTTTGCCGACGGCGAACTGCCCGAAACCCGCTCGACGGTCGACGTCGAGAACGTCGTCCTCGTCGGACGCCTGGGGTCGGGTCACCGGGTAGACGACTCCGTGGCGCTCGGGTTCGCCCGCTCGGCCGACACCGCCGCGGCACTGGGTGAGGCCGACGGGGCACTCGACCGCGGCTTCGAGACCGCACGGGCCGACTACGCCGACACCTGGTCGTCGTACCTGTCAGACGTCTCGCTACCCGAGTCGGTCGCCGACGACGAGGCACTCGCGAACCAGTATCGCTTCGCGCTGATGTGCCTGATGGCCGTCGAGGACAAGACCTACCACGGGGCCTCCATCGCCTCGCCGTCGGTCCCCTGGGGCGAGGCCGTCACCGCCGACCGGTCGAAGGGGTACGGCTACAACTTCGTCTGGTCCCGTGACCTCTATCAGGTGTTCTCGGCGTTCGAGACCATCGGTGCCATGGACATCGCCCGCCAGCAACTGGAGTACATCTACGAGTACCAGCAGGACGACGAGGGTTTCATCCCGCAAAACACGTACATCAACGGGATCACCCGCTGGGGCGGCGAGCAGATGGACAACATCTCGTTCCCGCAGGTGATGGCCTACCACCTCGCCGAACACGGTATCGGGTTCGACGACGCCGACTTCGACTACGAGAACGTGCGCCGGTCGGCCGACTACGTCGCCCGTCACGGCCCGGCGACGGCACAGGAGCGCTGGGAGGAAGAGTCGGGCTACTCCCCGTCCTCCATCGCCGCGGAGATAGCCGGTCTCGTCTGTGCCGCGACGCTCGCCGTCGAGGAGGGGCACGAGGAGGACGCGCTGGTCTGGTACGCGCTGGCCGACCACTGGACGAACAACGTCGACGCCTGGACGGCCACGGAGACCGGGACCGACCGCCACGACAACACGCCCTACTTCGTCCGGATCACCCGCGACGGCGACCCCGAGGCCGGTCACCTCCGAACGCTCGCGAATCACGGGCCGACGCTCGACGAACGCGACGTCGTCGACGGCGGCTTCCTCGACCTCGTCAGACTGGGGATCTACACGCCCGACGACGAGACGATACGCAACTCCGTCCGGGAGATAGACGAGACGATCCGCGTCGACGCAGACCCGGCAGCGGGCTTTTACCGGTACAACGGTGACGGGTACGGCGAGCGTTCGACCGGCGACGTCGGCGCGCCGTGGACGGTCGAACACAGCGGCCAGGGTCGGCTCTGGCCCCTGTTGACGGGTGAACGTGCCGAGTACGAACTGCTGGGTGACGGCGGGCTCGACCCGGTGGATTGCCTGCGGACGATGCAGCGCTTCGCCAACTCCGGGCGGATGATATCCGAACAGGTGTGGGATCGAGAGCACGAGACCGACTACGACTGGGAGTTCGGCGAGGGGACCGGCGCCGCGACGCCGCTGGCGTGGGCGATGGCCCAGTTCGTCCGCCTCGCCCACAGTATCGACGCCGGTGAGCCCGTCGAGACACCCGCCGTCGTCCGTGAGCGCTACCGGGAGCGCGGCATCAGCGAACCCAACCGGAGTCCGGCGCTCCGCGTCGACACGCAGTTCCGCGGCGACTCCCTTGTCGTCTCCGGCGAGACGACCGGTGTCCGCGTCGCCATCTCCACGCCGGCCGACCGCACCATCGTCGACGTCGAAGACGGCGAGTTCGATGCGACGCTCGACATCGACGCTGGCGAGAACCAGGTCATCGTCGCCGCCGCCGCCGACGAGGACCTCGAACGCGCCGGCACGACGGTCACACAGTTGCGGCTCTGACCCCGCGTCCAGCACCACCGCTTGCCCCCGGGTCGCTTTCGAGCGAACGAAACGTACTTTGGCCGTCCTCGCCGCACTGTCACTATGACGCGGACCCTCGTCGTCGGGCTCGACGGCGCTTCCTGGGAACTCGCCGGACCCTGGATCGACGAGGGGTTGCTCCCGAATCTCGCCGAGTTGCGCGAGACCGGGTCCTGGGCCACGAGTCGGAGCTGTCTCCCGCCCGTGACCTACCCGAACTGGAAGTGTTACTCCTCGGGCAAAAACCCCGGTAAGCACGGCGTCTACTGGTGGGAGCGCATCGACCTGGCAGACGAGCGCATCGACGTGATGGGTGGGCGTGACTACCGAACCACCGAACTCTGGGACTACCTCAACGACGCTGGCCACCGCGTCGGCGTCGTCAACATGCCCTCGATGTACCCGCCGCGGGACCTCGACGGCTACGTCGTTTCCGGAGGACCGGACGCCGTCGAGGGCGAGTACCGCTCGCTCGATTCGGGGTACACGCATCCCCCGACGTTCGAGGCCGAGCTCGCAGAGCGCTACGACTACGCCGTCCACCCCGACCCGCTGCTGTCGTCGAACGACGAACGCGGCGCCGAGGTCGAGCAGATCCTCCGACTCCTCGAGTTACGCCTCGAAGTCGCCCGTGACCTCTTCGTCGAGGATGACCTCGAACTCGTGCACGTCACGCTCTTCTATCTGAACGTCCTGCACCACTTCTTCTGGGACGACGAACCGACGAAACGAGCCTGGCAACTCGTCGACGAGTGGCTCGGCGACCTCGCCGAACTGGACGCGAACCTCGTCGTGATGTCCGACCACGGCGCGGCCGCCACCGAGACGGAGTTCTACGTCAACGAGTGGCTCGCCGACCACGGCTACCTGACCCGCGCGACGGGGCTGGAAGACTACTTCCAGCGGGCGGGGCTCACCCGCGAGAACGCGCTCGCGGTCGCCAAGCGGTTCGGGCTCGTCGACGTTCTGGCTCGCACAGTCCCCGAGAGTGTCCAGGCACTCGTCCCCCAGAGCGCCGGCGCCAAGCGCGAGCGCAAGATGGAGTTGATCGTCCCCGAGCAGACGAAGGCGCTGGCCAGCGGCCAGGGGCCTATCTACGTCAATCCGCGATTCGACGTCGAATCCGTCCGCGAGAACCTTATTGCCGACCTCCAGCGAGTCACCGACGACCGCGGCGAACCGCTGTTCACGGGCGTCTACCGGGCCGAGGAGGTGTACGACGGTCCCTACGTCGACATCGGGCCCGACGTCGTCGTCGACCAGCGGCCCGGCGTCCACGTCAACGACGGCATGGGCGGGGGCGCCGTCCAGACCGAACCCGACCGCTGGGCCGCCGAGAACACGCCGACCGGAGTCTTCGTCGCGAACGGTCCGGACATCCGTGAGCGCGGGGAGATCGACGAGATCGACATCCGCGACATCGCGCCGACGATCCTCGCGAGCCACGGCCTCGACGTGCCGACTGACATGGACGGTGACGTGCTCGACGTGTTCACCCACGACCCCGACGTCGGGACGCGCGACCCGATCCCCTTCGAGGCGTCGGGGGGTCACGGGGAAGGCGAGGCTGTCGAAGAGCGACTCAAACAGCTCGGCTACATGGAGTGAGACGGTCGCGGGGACACGAGCGTGCAGTCGTCGTGTCCGCGCTCACGAGACCGCGACGAGGATCTCCCGGTACCGACGCGTCGCCGCCTCGAAACTGTATTCGTGCTCGACGAGTTCACGCCCGTTCGCGCTGATTGCGTCCAGATCCGGGCGGTCGAGCACCGAGAGCAATTCCTCGCGGATCGCCTCGGGGTCGGTACTGTCCATCAGAAAACCGGTTTCGCCCTCGCGGACCACGTCCGGAACGCCGGAGACAGGGGTCGCGTAGACCGGCGTTCCACAGGCTAGCGCCTCGAGGATCGCGGTTGGCAGCCCTTCGGTCGGTTCCGAGGGGAGCACGACACAGCGGAGTCGGTTGAGTTCGGCCGGGACGTCGCCATGGTCGACCCAGCCACGCATCTCGACGCTGCCCGATTCGATCTCGTCGGCGAGTTCATCTTCGAGCCACTCGCGGAGGCCGCCGTCGCCGATGAACGTGAACGTGACGTCCTCAGGGAGTGACTTTGCCACTGCGGCGAGTTCGCGGACGTTCTTCTCCTCGTCGAGTCGGCCGAGAAAACCCACGCGGCGCTCGCGTTCGGCGAACGGAGTCTCGATGTCGAACTCGTCGATGCGGACGTACCTGGCACCGGTCGGGTAGACGTCGGGGGCGGCGGGGTCCAGGTCGAGCTGGCGCGCCATCCCCGGCGTGTAGGTGACGACGCCGTGTGCGAGAGCGAACCCGGCGCGTTCGAGCGCCCGGACCAGCCCGGCGAGACCGCGAGCCACCGGACCGGGAAGGGACTCCTCCCACTGGATGCGCAATGTCAGCGGGACGTCCCCCCGGGGTTCGACGAGGACCGTCTTGCCGAGGAGTCGCGCGACGACGACGGGGAGGAGGTAAGCTGTCGCGCCGTAGAAGAGGACGACATCCTCGTCCCTGCGGGCGATCACCCGGCACATGCGGAACTGATTCAGGACGAACCGGACGGCGGCGACGAGCACGGACCCGCCGACGCCAGCGTCCGTGATCTCCACGAGTTCGTGGCGGTCGCGTATCTCGGAATCGGCCGGGAGGTCGGCGGTCACGAGTGCGACGCCGGTGACGGCGCTCAGGATGTCGAGCAGACTCCGGGTGGCGTTCTCGCCGGCGTCGGAGAGCGGGTGCGTGACGACACAGACGTCGGGCAACTCAGCCATCGTCACCCCCACTCGACGATCCCGTACAGATAGCCGAAACCGACCGTCGCAGTCAACAGGAGCAGCCAGACGAGCTGTCTGGCCTCGGTGAGGTCGGGGTCGGTGACGAGGTTCCAGACGCGGCCGGGGACGAACTCCCCTATCAGCTGGCCGAGGAAGTCCGACTCCTCGTCGCCCGAACCAGGGACGATCTGTTGCATGGCGCGCTTGGAGTAGCCCTGCCAGAAGGCGCGGTCGAGCAACCAGCCCGGCTCCATCCGGTAGGCGAAGACCTTGTGAGCCACCTCGGCGTCGGGCACGTAGTAGACGCCCTGGCCGTACTCCTCGCGCAATCGTTCACAGAGTTCCGTCTCTCCCCCCTGGAGGTTCGCGTCGCCCTTGCGGCCGCCGATGTTCGCGTCGAACCCGCCCAGGTCGAGAAACACCTCGCGCCGAAAGGAGATGTTCGAGCCGTTGGTGTTTCGCACCTCGCCGGGCTGGTCGACGCCGTTGCCGAACCCCCGGTGGGTGGCACCGATCAGGAAGTAGAACTCCTCGGGGAGAAACCGGGCCTCGCCGTCGACCCACATCGGGGTCATCTTCCCGCCGGCGGCGATGGCGTCGTGGTTCTCGTAGGCGGCGACGAGGCGAGCGAGCCACTCGGGGTGGGCGAGGGCGTCGTCGTCGAGGAAGGCGACGATATCTCCGGTGGCTACTTCGGCGCCGTTGTTGCGGCTGACCAGCAGCCCGCGGTTCTCGTCGTTACAGTGGAGGCGGACGTCGTCGCGGTCGCCGAAATCGGCCTCGAAACGCTCGAAGACATCGGGATTACCGTCGCTGACGAAGACGAGTTCGACGTCATCGTAGGTCTGGGCGTAGACGCTCTCGGCGGCCGCGACGACGTCGTCGTAGCGGTCCATCGTGTGCTCACAGAGGACCACGGAGACGCGCATACCACCGAGTCCCCGTGGCTGACGAATAGGTTTTCTGTCTCGGGACACCGGATGGAACGAAGACGGGGGAGGTGCCGGTATAGTTCACCGAGAGTCGCTCTCGATGGTCTTTTCGAACGTCTCGTGGCCAGTCGATCCGCCGAGAGATGACAAGGCTTATGCGCGCGATGGGACTTGCTCACGGCAATGAGTCAATGGCGTGGCCGTATCGAGGAGATCGAAGAGCCGGGGGATCTGCTGCCCTATGTAGAGCAGTACTACCACATCCCGACGCTCCTGGTCCTCGTTGCGTTCATGTTGTGGACCCGCGTGCGAGAGTGGGAGAAGTTCGTCGTCGGCGAGACGGTCTACTTCAGCGGGAACGACCCCTGGTATCACTACCGGATGACCAGCTACACAGTCCAGCACTGGCCGGCAACCAGCCCGTTCGACCCCTGGACGTACTTCCCATTCGGGACACACTCCAGCCAGTTCGGTACCGTCTACGACCAGCTCATGGCAACAGCCGCCCTGATAGTCGGACTCGGTAACCCCAGTGATCACACCGTCCGGATGGTCGTCCTCTTCGCGCCGGCGGTGCTCGGGACACTGGCCGCGATCCCCCTCTACTATCTCGCCAAACAGGCCGCCGGGCGGTTCGCCGGCGTCGTCGCGGTGGGTGTGCTGGCGACGTTCGCGAGCACGTTCGTCTCCCGTGGGACCGCTGGTTTCTCCGACCACCAGATCGCCGAGGCGTTCTTCCAGGTGATCGCGGTCCTGGCGACAGTCGTCGCCGTCAAGGTCGCACAGGAGACAAAACCCGTCTGGGAACTCCTCCAGGAACGAGAGATCGGGGCCGTTCGCCGACCCGTCGGCTGGGCCGTCGTCGCCGGAGCCGCCACCGCCGTCTACATCTGGACGTGGGCGCCGGGTGTTTTCCTCGTCGGTATCCTGGGCTTTTACTACCTGATCGAACTGTCTTCCCTGCAGGTCAAGGGCGAGAGTCCGGAACCGGTCGCCATCGCCGGCGCAGTGTCGATGCTCACGACTGCTGTGTTGACTCTCGCTGTCGTCGAAGAGGTCGATATCGGTGCGACGAGTTACAGCATCCTCCAGCCGGGTCTCGCACTGGCCGTCGGTGCGGGTTGTGTGTTCATGGCCTGGCTCGCCCGTGAGTGGGACGACCGCGGGATCCCCGACTACCAGTATCCGGTCGCAGTGACAGGGATCCTGGCCGTGCTCGCAGGAGTCTTCGCCGTCGGCGCTCCGGGGACGTTCGACTTCATGATCGACCAGTTCCTCCGCGTCTTCGGACTCGGCGTCAACGACCGCGCGGCCACCATCGGTGAGGCACAACCACTGCCGTTCGAGTCCCTCTACAGGCGCTATCGGTTCACGCACTTCATCGCACTGGCCGGGATTGCCTATATCGCTCTGCGTCAGGTCCTGTCGAAGGCGCGCTCGGACCTGGTCCTGCTCGCCATCTGGACCGTCTTCATGCTGGCGGCGACGCTGACCCAGCGCCGATTCGACTACTACTTCGGCATGTCAGTCGCTATCATGGTCGGGTACACGGTCGCGACGCTGGCGGACTTCGGGAACCTCTTCGAGTCCGTGGAGGACCTCCAGACTTACCAGGTCGTCAGTATCGTCGCGATCGTCCTGGTCGTGTTCACGCCACTCGTCGTCACCGGCCAGGGCATCCTCGCGCTGCAGGTCAGTGCGGGCGGCCCCGGAGAGGACCCCCAGGCCTGGAACGAGTCACTCTCCTGGATGGAGGGCAACACACCCATGGAGGGGAACCTCGAGGGCGCGGACAACCAGATGGACTTCTACGGCACGTTCAAAGCGACCGACGACTACGACTACGAATCGGGCTTTTACGGGGTGTTGTCCTGGTGGGACTACGGTCACTGGATAACGACGATGGGCCAGCGGATACCGACCGCGAACCCCTTCCAGCAAGGGACTGATTCGGCCGCCGAGTTCCTGCTCTCACAGAACGAGCAACAGGCCAACGAGGTCCTCGACGATCTGAGCGACGGTGAGGGGACCGAGACGCGATACGTCATGGCCGACTGGAAGATGGTCACCACCCAGCGCCAGTTCGCGACCGGCGGCTCCCAGCCCTACCGGATCAACGGCAAGTACTTCGCACCGTTCCAGTTCTATCCGGGCGAGATCAGCCAGTCGGACTACTACGCACCGGTGCTCTACCCGGTCGGACAGAACCAGAACGCGTTCCGGCAGTTCCAGCGCCACAAACAGCCCTACTACGAGTCGACGGTGGTCAGGCTGTATCACCTCCACGGGAGCTCCCTGGAGGCCCAGCCCGTCGTCCTCGACTGGGAACTGCAAACCCGTGGGAGCGGCGCACAGGCACAGCAGATCCCCGTCAGCCAGGGCATCAGGAGTTTCCCCAACATGAGCGCCGCCCGGCAGTACGTCCGTGAGGACGGGTCGGCACAGGTCGGCGGTGTCGGTCGGTATCCCGAGGAACGTGTCCCCGCAATGGAGCACTACCGGCTGGTGGGGACGAGCGACCGAACGCCGGTGGGAACGACCGATTACACGCTCGCGAATCGGAAAGTCTCCGTCGGTGCCCTCAGGCAACTGTTCATGAATCGCACCACCGGCGAACCCAACGAGCGGGTCGCCGACGCACTCAGCCCGACGGAACCCAACTGGGTGAAAGTCTTCGAGCGCGTCCCCGGCGCCACTATCGAAGGTGAGGGGCCGGCCAACGTCACCGTCGAAGCCAGCGTCCAGATGCAGGTCCCCGCGTCGAACTCGACGTTCACCTACACCCAGCAGGCCCAGACCGACGCCGACGGCGAGTTCACGATGACGGTGCCCTACTCGACGACCGGCTACGACGAGTACGGCCCCGAAGAGGGGTACACGAACCCCGAAGTGCGCGCGACCTCGCCATACGTGATTTCCCAGGTATCCGACAGTCGGGGCGGGTTCATCAGGAACGAAACCGGCTACACCTACCGCGTCGCGGGTTCGACGAACGTCACCGAAGGTCAGGTCATCGGCGAGGACGACTCGGCAGCCACGGTGACGCTCGAACGGCAGGTGGTCGCCGGGCCGCCGGAACCCAGCAACGAGACGAGCGGTAACGAGACAGGCGGCGACGGGACTGGCACCGGCGACGGGTCGGGCAGCGACACCAGCGGTGAGCAGACGTCGACGCCCCAGGACGGTGGCGACCAGTCCACGACCTCGACGCCGACCGACTCGACACCCACCGACACCCCCTCCGACTCGACGCCGACGACGACCGCCGCGGGATCGGTCGACGACGCCCCCGCCCGCGACGGACCGGGCGCGCTCGGGCAACTGGCCGCGATCGTCGGCCTCCCGCTCGCCGGTGCGGTCACGCTCTACCGCCGCTGAACCGCCCGGTGCGTTCGTTCTCTGTTCGGTGTCGTCGTTCTCTGTTCGATGTCGTCGTCCTGGCTGATAGTACCGGCCGGACCGAAACACCATCCGGTAGTACTAACTTGTCGGTCGAACTCACCGATAGACAGGATGTCACACGCGTGTGGTCGGGGAGGTCACGATGCCTGCTGACGCCGGTCTCCTGGCCGTTCAGATGCTGCTCGCCGCCTTCGCGGGTGGCGCACTGGGTGCAGCCCTCGGTGCAGTGCCCACGCTGAGTCTCGCCGGCCTCTTCGTCGTCCTCGGCGAGGTGACGCCGGGCGAGACCGGGCCGCTCCAGGGCAGTCCGACTGCCGCCGGAGAGAACCCACTGACGGCGCTGGTCGGACTCGGCCCTGCCCTCGGCCCCCACGTCGCGTTCGCGGGCGGTGTCGCAGCCACCGCCTACGCCGCTCGCAAGGGGTATCTCGACACCGACTTCGAGTATCACGAGGCCAAACACGTCACCCTCCCACTGGGGTCGCGACCCGACGTCCTCGTCGTCGGTGGGGTCTTCGGCGTCGTCGGCTACTGGCTGACACAGCTCTCGCTCCGGCTCGGGGCCCCCTGGGAACCGGTCGCCGCCAGCGTCGTTCTCTCCGGACTGCTCCACCGACTCACGCTCGGCTACCCGCTCGTCGGACACCTCTCGACGAGTCTGTTCGACATGTCTCCCTACGAGACGGGCGAGCGCCGGCTGCCCGCCGACGGGAGCGGCGGCGAATCGACCTCCGGACGGCTGGTCGTCGAACCCTGGCAGCCCGCCCACTACCAGTGGCCATCGGTGGGGCTTCTGGGCGTCGTCGTCGGGCTGTTCTCGGGCTATCTCGCCGTCGAGACGGGGAGTCCCTACCTTGCGTTCGGGCTCGCCCTCGCGACGCTGGCGTTCGCCGCGGCCGGCGTCGATGGCGTGCCAGTGACTCACCACGTGGCACTGCCCGCGGGTGTCGCTGCGCTCGCGCTCCCGTCGGTCGGTCCGGCGGTCGCCCTCGTCGTCGCCGCAGTATTCGGTCTCCTGGGAGGGCTGGTTGGAGAGTTCGCCCAGCGACTCCTCTATGCACACGCAGACACTCACCTCGCCCCCTCGTTCGTGTCGATCTTCGTGACGTCGGTGTTGATCGCTGCCCTGGACGTCGCGGGCGTGTTCACGCAGTCAGTCGTCCCGACGGCCGGTCTGGGATAAGGGCCGGTCTCCGACCGCTGGGCGGGTTCAGACCGGTACTGTCCGGGAGTTGGATTCGCGTGAGTACCCCCGCTCGCTCGGGGCATTCACAGTGTTTTTATACTGACCTTGGCATGGTACGTGTAGGTACGATGGTGTCTCAGGCGTTCGGTTACAGACCTCCCCGAGCGACGTGAGACACCGGGGGAACACGTGGTAAACACGACACGACAGGCCGCTTCGGCGCCCGCGTCAGTATTCTCGGGTAGCGACAGTATCTTGCAGACGGGGTTCAGCGACGTCGGGGGAATGTTCCTGGCAGTGGTCTTGCTGGTCGGCCTCGGACTGGCCGGCGTGGCCGTCTGGCGCGGTGGCGTCTCGGAACTGTTCGTCGGGGGCACCCGTTCGTCGGGGAGTCGGTCCGAGCAAGCGACCGGAACGGACTCGGAGACGACACCCGCCGAGGCGGAGACGACGACGGAGCCACAGCCACAATCGGAGCCCGAACAACAGGCCGAACCGGAGTTGACCGACCGGGAACTGGTGCTCGGAATTCTGGACGACAACGACGGACAGATGAAACAGGCCCGGATCGTCGACGAGACCGACTGGTCGAAGTCGAAAGTGAGCATGGTGCTCTCGGAGATGGAGGAGGGAGGCGACATCAGCAAACTCCGTGTCGGTCGGGAGAACATCATCAGTCTCGAAGGGAGCGAACCCGAAGCCGCGGGTTCGCCGTTCGACGACGAGTGACGTGGGACACACTGCCGAGAAGGAAAGAAAGCGCAACGATTATACCCCACAGTCACCACGTTCCGGTGTAGCGAGACGCGCTCTGATGGTGTAGTCCGGCCAATCATCTTGCCCTCTCGATTCGCACCTCGCGGCGCGAATGACGCTCCCGGGGGGCAACCGGACTCCCGTCTCCGGGTTTTTGTCCAATACGGCCACCTACCAAACAATGAGCCGTATAATCAACGCGACTGCCCGGAGGACTGAAAACAATTGAGCGACCGCGTAGAATCGTTCCCGATCATCTCCGAAGGGACCGACGACCTTCTCTCTGACCGACAACTTGTCGACTACCGAGACCAGCGCGAGCGCCTTCTCGACTGGCTCAAATACTTCGGCAAAGACCCCGACAAAGCCGAAGGCTACTCCAAGTACACCGTCCGCGACACGATGTACCGCACGGACAGATTCTACCGATGGGTCTGGACGAAATACGCCCCTCAACGGCGAGAAGATCGGATATTCGACCCCGGCAGGGACGTAGACGAGTTTCACTACACGCTCTCAATCGACCACGAAACCGGAGACGCCTACACCAAAGAAATAGCCCGCCACGACTGGTCAGCCGACAACAAAGCCACCGCGTTCCGGGCTATCAAGCGGCTGTTCAAGTACCGCCAACACGAATACAACGACCCCGAATGGGACCCCGATATTGTCTTCTCTAACCCGCGAATGGGCCAGCCACGGGACTTTCTCACCCGGGACGAACGTCGTGATATTCGAGAAGCGGCGATGGAGTACGGGGCAATCCCCGGCTACAACGACCTCGACCCCGACGAGCGAGACCGCTGGAAAGTCTACCTCGCCCAGCGATTCCAGAAGCCAAAAAACGAAGTCACCCCGGACGATTGGGACCGGGTGAACGGGTGGAAAATCCCGTCGATGACGTGGGCCAGCCTCGACGCCGGACTCAGGCCAGTCGAAATCAACCGGGCAAAGGCGTCGTGGGTAGATATAGAAAACGAGCGGCTGGTGATCCCCGAACAGGATTCCTCAAAGAACCGAGACAACTGGAAGCCGCCGCTCACGAGTCGGACTGTCGCTGCACTCGAACGGTGGGTGGAAGAACGAGAACTGTACGACAAGTATGACGGAGAAGACCACCTGTGGCTCACCCGCGAAAACAATCCATACTCGTCAAGTTCGTTGCGGTATCTGATGGGGCGACTGTTCGAGATCGCCAAGATTCCCCAAGAAAACAGGCAGGTGTCGTGGTACATGATCCGCCACTCCACCGGGACGTACATGGCCCGTGAGGAAGGTCTGGAAGCGGCCCGCCAGCAACTCCGGCACAAGTCCCCGGAGACGACTATGCGGTACGACCAAGCGCCTGAAAAAGATCGCCGGGAAGCCCTTGACCGAATGGGCTAATCCGTAACGGCGTCGAACCCACTGCCCGGGCAATTTTCCTCGGCAGGCCGTTCTTGTGGTGAACGTCTCTGTCAGCCACCGCGTCTAATCCACACTTGGTGACAGCGAGAAGGCGGGTACTTGGAACACCATTCGACACAGCGAGCGCGGAACAGCCGTTAGTCGCCTCGAAGTATTTTGAGAAAATCTGGATCCGTTTGGGTTTGATCTCAAGCAGATTCGAGATCGTCGTATTTCTCCAGCACCATCTCGAAGTATTCGTCGTCCATCAGCCGGGGGTTCTGCACTTGATGGAAGTCGTCCAGCACGAACGCGGTTTGATCCCGGTCGAGACCGTAGGCGTGGAACGCGGCGGCGTCGAGTTCGGCCTGCACTTCCCGCCGCTCACTCATGTCCGTCGCTGCGTCAATTTCACCGAGCCGGTTGCGCATTTCCTCGAACTCCTCACCGTAGCAGTTCAGGCGGGCGGCTCGCGTCCAGATATAGTCGAACCAGTCATCTCCCTCGCTGAGACGCGGAACGTGAGACTCGCGTACTTTATACGCAACGATAGTCGTGTATGTCTTTGTCCTCATAAGATAGTCAAATGGAAGTGAATTCAATATCCCATTCGCGACAAAGAGTTCTTTTGGAGTGAACATTGGTTTATACACATCCCGTAGTGGGTACTCAGAAAGTTCGTCTTCAGAATCAGGGTCAACTTTGTGTGGACGTAGTGTACGCAATTTGCTGTGGCAGACAACTCCGGGGGGAATTACCGAGGCAATGAAAGTCCGTTCATTAGTTGCTTGTGTAATATCCCGAAAGACGATTCGGTACTCTTCGGAATCTAATTTTACATCTTTTTCGACCAATGGCTTACCACGATGGTCCTCAAGAAGTTCATTGACGAACTGTTTTTGAGATCCTGAACCGTCAAACGCCTTATACAGATCTGATTTTATATTCCGGACCTCCTTATCACGTATTCGCTGTTTTGCGCTTAGATCGGGATCAGCATCTTCATCGACACTCCAAAACTCAGCGGGTGCAACATCCAGAAACCGCCTATTATATATGAATTGATATATATTCTTCCCACCATAAACTGGATAATCTCCTTCGTCCTCGGTTTCAACGAATCGGTCAGAATCATACGTCCGATCCAGTTCTCGATGGATGTTTACATTCCAAGATTTGGGGACTGATTTCCCAAGTGGTGGATGTTGAATTACTCTGTCCAAAACATCAACTTCCGAAACAGTATCATCTGGTCTCTTTGAGGATACTTGTGGGATCAATTTTGCTTCAGGGGAATATTGATCTAATATCCTGCGAGGAATATCGACAGTACGTTCGTCAAATTCATTAATAATATCAAGAGACTTCTCCCCGAACGCCCCCTTAACGGTCTGGGTCGTTCCTGAGTTTTTGAACGTGAGAATTCCAAATCGATACCGGTTGTCAACTTCATCAAATATCCCGTTATTTTCGAAATGCAAAATAGACTCAATTGACGCCTCCTCCATTAGATACCCTCTGAGATCTTTTCCTGACGCACTTGTGAAAATTATATTCGGAATTACAAATGAAACGTATCCTGTCTTATCAACAAGATCAGTGACACGCTCCAGAAACAGCATTGACAATTCGTTTTCTGAGGTTGTTCTTTTTCCACCTACTGTCGGTGACTGAAGCACATACTCTTCAGAGTGATTGAAATAGTCCGCCCGTGCCTGCATTTCACGATTGTACTCTTCCCAGCCCCCCTCAATTACAGGATCCTCCAGTAACTCTTCCATTTTCTCGTCCTTGTTTTTCGGCATACGTGAGCGAAAGCGTGGGTCAAAGCGAGAAAAATAGTCGTCCCTGTTAGTCCTGAGAACATCCCACGGCGGATTACCAACTACCACATCAAACCCACCCTCAGCGTAAACTTCAGCAAATTCCAACACCCAATTGAATGGGTTCATTTCCTCAACCTGTTCGGGAGTAATGTCTTCTACGCCGGCCTCGACGAAATCTCCGTGAATGTCGCCAATCAATTCGTCTCGGGCGTCCCGTAGTTTCTCAAACGCCCGGCGTCGGTGTTTCTCGGCGGTCTCGCTGTCAACGGCCTGCTCGTGTTTCTCAATCTCGTCAATAATGTCCTGATAGCGGTCCCGGACGCTGTCTTCACTGAAACTCCCGAGAGTGTATTCTCCGTTGTCCGTCGTCTCAGGAAAGCCCGTGTAACCAATGAGGCTGTTCCCCTCGCGGAGATTGAACACAATATTCGGAAGCGCGAGGTCATCGTCATCAAGATCGTCCATCACGTCCTCGTCCAACTCCGAAATGATCGAGAGCCACAGCCGGAGTTTCCCGATCTCGACCGCAGGCCCCATCAGGTCCACGCCGTAGATATTATTCAGGACCGTCGTCTTCTTCAACCGGTATTCCTGTGGGTAGTTCTCGTTTCGTGCGTACAGGGCCTTCCTGATAGTGACGATTTCTTCGAGAACTGACGTTAGGAAGTGCCCGCTCCCACAAGCAGGGTCCACCACTCGGAAGTCGTCGATTTCTGCAAGAAGCACACTAATCAGACTCCAGTTCCCCGGCAGGTCCTCAATGAGTTCGTATACTGAATCATACTTCTCGGCTTCCGACTCGGGCCAGTCCCGTTCTTCAACCAACACAGTCTGGAAGCGGTCTAACAGCGCCGGGCGAACGGTCTCCTCGGCACAGAACCGGGTTATTTCACTCGGGGTATAGTACGCTCCGAGTTCCTTGTTCTTGTCCTCGTTGTCGCTGGTGATGTAGTTGACAGTCTTCTCGAAGACATTGCCGAGAATACTCGGATCGAGATCGGTGGGTGCGCCGCCGGCGGAGAAACTGTAGGCTTCTAACAGGTCAATGATCGACTCCAGCACAGAGTTGCGAACGTCAAAGTCATCTTCGTCGAAGTTTTCGCCCTCGATAGTCGGCCGAAATAGCCCGCCGTTGAGATAAGGAATATCCACAAACAGGTCAATGTTCCTGACTTGTGACGGGCGGTTCTCCGGCTTCTTATTCATCACGTCGTAGAACAACCGTTTCAGGAACTCGTCGTAGAGCGTCCCGGCGTACATCCCGTCTTCGTAGGTCTCTTTCAGCGTCCGAAGCAGATCCGGCTGGACCAGCGACTTGTCTTCAAGGAATTTGATGAAGATCAGACGGTTCATCAATTCAACCGCGAATAGTCGGGCGTCATCCTCGGTGGCCCCGTTTGGTTTCACAACGCCGTCCCCAACCAGCGACCGGGGAGTTTCCTCGGTCTCGTCCACGATCCCGAAGACGTAGCGGATATAGTCGTCGTAAAACTCGTCAGTAATCTCCTCTTGTTTCTGTTTGATGACCTGCCGCGCGTCACCAGCGATAGAGACGAAATTCTCGAACTCGAACGTGCGAATGAGGCGGGTTACTCGCTCCCTGTCAGCGTCGAAAACGACCTCGGTCGGCGGTTCTTGTTTGCCAACTTGGTTCTCGAACAGCGCGAGGAAGACCGGTTGTAAGTCTACTTCCTCGATGACGTTGTGGGTGTACGAGTCGGGGTCGTATCGGACGAACGCCCACCGGAGGCCATCTGTCGCAAACCCGAAGTCAGACTCGAACTCGCGTTGACTGAGCCAGTCCCGAACCTGCCCAATCCCGTGTTCCCGACTGTCGAGGTCCTTGTTGATAGGTTCGGCTTCGACGAGAAGGCGCGTCGAGTCAATCGTCTCATGGTCGCGGAGAGACACGGTGTAATCCGCCACCATCGTCCGGCCACCCGAGAGGCCCCCAGCCTCGGTCGCGTAGGAGTGCCCCAGCGCGTCGAGAAGCGGCTCGATGACTGCCTGTTGGGTGAACGACTCCGGCTGAAGGCCATCACGTGTCATCCCGCTACGGAGCCGGTAGGAGCCGGGGTCAGCCCGCAGGATCTGCTCCAGTGTGTCGTCATCGATCTGCTCGCGGAGGTTCCTGACGGTCTCGTTGATGGCGTCGATCAGTTCGTCCTCAGACGGATCGGTGACAGCCGTATCGAACGCCTGCTCAACAAACTCGGTCGGTGCGGGAGTTGATTCAGGTACCATAGGAACCGGAGTATCCGAAGTTACCTCGTATCGAATTGGCAAGACGTGTTAAACATAGGGGGTTCCGAAAGGGGGATCCTGATGGCTTAATCGGACGCCTGTCTACATCGCGCCGGGCAGGACCCACAGCCGGCCTCACGTTCGGAATCGACTCCATCAACTCACCGAACACGGCTCTACAAGGGCCTGTATGAACTCGTGGAGGATCCTGTTCAAACATAGTTGAAAGCGACGAGAACGTGCGTCCGGAAAGAAAGTTGACGGGTTTGCTTTGTCAGACTTGCAGTAACGTGTGTTGAAAATTCTGGATGGTTTTTGGGATGGTAGAAATCATTCAACTTTATTCTTATAATATACTATTCCAAACATGGCTAACATCGCAAACAAAAGCCAGTATGTGCCCAATGAACCGAGGGATGAGAAATGTGCCACCACAATAAATGATATAAACGCAATAATACTGGAAATGATATTAGCCAGATCCTCATCAGGCCCTTCGGCCCAATCCCACTTGTTGTTTTGTTTCTCTCTTAGTTTTTTAGCCCGTATTCTTGCTTTGGACCACTTTTCATGACCTGTATTGCCTCTGGTTCGGTTACCCACTTTTGATGACTTTCGAGGGGTTGTCGGAGCCATAGCAGACTTACTATGGATGGCCAGATGACATTTCTTGCAATAAGTGGTCAAGTTGGTCATTTTGTTTGAACCACCCTTGCTCAGTGGTACGCCGTGGTGTGCATTAAGTTCGGCCGTCCCTCTTGAACCACCCCTAACACCACAATTCTGACATGTATAATTATCTCTCGAATAAACTCTTTGACGTATTCTCCCCCAATCCGTTGGTCGAGACCCCATTCGCAATGATACGCGTTCTTAGTATAAATAATAACTATATGTCTAATATCACTCTTGTATTTGGAAATTGGTAGGATGGAAGGGGGTGGGAAACCCTCTATACCACTGTTCCCGTAGGAAGGGCGTGACGTGGAGACTCCGGTTCTATGACGAGGACGGCGTTGAGATCGGCTATGTCGAAATGCCTGACCGCGAGACCTACAACGTCGTGATCACCCACCCGGATTCGGGGTGGGGGTCGTTTGAAGATTGGTTGGAAACGCTGGAGCGCGTTCACGAACCGGTTGATGATGTGGGGCCATACCACGGTCCCGGCAGTTGGATCGACCACGGCCCACAACGGGTACGGTTCGAGCCGGAAAAACACCTCACGCGGGTCAAAGAAGAACTGGAAGAAAACTCGAAAGTGGACAGCACGACGCTGGCGGACAAACCCACTCACAAGTAGTATGCGACGAGAAGGTGCGCGGGTGGTTCCTCCCTTTGATTCTGACGGCGTCGGGGCCTCCAGTTATTTTGCCTGATATTCAGGCGATGAAGATATATCCGACAGGACCGCTTCTCCAGTCTGCACTTTCATTCTTGTTTTGATAAGTATTCTCGTACTAACCGATTTTATATCATTTACACCATCCGCCCACGTTTGATTCATCCCCCAGAGCCAAATTGGGGTGCAGTATCCGCGTAGCCCTCCAAGTAGGGATCCAAACTGCGGTGCTGTAGTGGTAGGCTGGATGGATCTGCGAGGCTCTCGTCGGTTCCAAGGGTATCCCTACAGCGGTAGGAATCCATACTGCGGTTGCTGTGCGGTGCTGTGGTGGTAAACGGTATGGTTTAGGTGGGAACCTTCTCGGGGTAAACAAGTGCTGTTGAAACCAACTGCGGTGCTGTGGCGGTAGCGGTATGGGTAGGGGGGAGACCTTCTTGGGGTTTACCGGTAACCAATAGGGTTGCTGTTGAAACCAACCCCTTGCTATCCCTCCTGTAGTCCTCCCTTTCATTCCCCTTCCTTTCCAAGCCCTTTTTCCTTCGCGGTCGAATGGGGCTGAACCACCCTCAGCCGGGGAACTTTGCACTCTACATCAGCGATAGCCCACGGAAATATCCCTCAGACGAACGAGGATCGCTCCTAACAAGTTTATTTTTTGCCCGAGAGCCATTCTACGTCTAAAAATCAAACGTCACCACGGGCCGCACAGGCCGTCTGAAAGGAACTGGTGAATTACTGATATTATATCTAAATAATTTCAAAATATATCCAGCCAGTGGAACCCTCGTGATACGGCGATCTTGGCCTCTCTGGGGGCCACAGGACATGAGCGCACATACCGGTTCTCGCTCACCCGGGAGCCGGTGAAACTCTGTCGTTCGTCTGGACTCGACCTGCGCTCACCGAGGACAGTCCAAACGAGTCGTTCAGTGGGCTACATACCAAAACTACAGATAGTATACGAATAAGGTAGGTCAGAACATCATACAGCCTGATAGGCCGATATATGACGTAAGTCGCCTCGTAAAATTATGCATATTTCACATACGCGAAAGGGGATTTTGTTCTGTGATTCCCTTGTGTGATAACCGGGGCAACAGAACGGGATTCAAATGTAGTATTTCAGTAACATACGGGCTGGCCCCATTCCGGTTCAAATAATGGATAAGGGTCGGCGTTGCCGGCTCGTTCTCGTCGTAATCAGGTAGTTGAAGACCTGCCCCCATAGAGGATATTGGACAGTAATATCAGGCCAACCTATAGCATATCTTGGGGAATCCAACCCCCATCTATACAGGCTCAAGTTCACTGAAACAACGGCCCGAGTGAGGCTGGCGACGGAGAACGGGGGGTGTTATCCGCCCCAGCACTTCGGGCAGGCCGAGCCGTTGATTTGGGCATACACCCACCGGGGTGATTGAGTGGTGCGCTACCGTAGCCGGACACCGCTTGTTGGTGGTTGGGGTTCCGGAGCGGCGTCACTGGACGATCTTGGGGGAGACGACGACGACGGGATACACCCACCCACGATGGATGTGGAGCCGTGTTACTCGGGAACACACCTAAGGATTGCGACGTGGGAAACGGCTACCGCGTTTGAACAGTCCACTCACCGTGTTCGTATTCACAGACCACGTCAAAGAGGCCGGTGAGCATATCCAATGTTTCTTCGTCGGGAACAGTCGGGTCCAAGTGGTAATGTGCCGTGGCGTCGGCACTCGCGAAGTGGTCGGTCAGAACGTGAAGGAATTTGAATACCCGTTCTCGGTCGGCATACTGGAGAAGGGTCGTTATTGACTCGAAACAGGCCACCGTGTGCCGGGTGTTCTCGTCTGTGTCCCAATCGCTGAGACAGTCAGTAATCCGAACCCCGAGCGTCGTCAGGTCACTCGGCGTCGTCACCTGCTCGACTCTGGGTGTGAATGAGGTATCGGCTGTGGACTCGACAGAGGTCGTCTCAGCGGCCCCAGCCGATCGTGTGTCAGCGGCCACGTTCACAACTGCGGCGTCACCGGGTGCGGCTCCAACGTGCTGGTCCCACTCGGCACGGAGGTTACTGAGTGACCGCATGAACGAGATACATAGAACGTTCTCGTCGGCAGGGTCCGCGCGGGTCAGCAAGTCCAGACAGGCGCTCTCTCCCGCCGGTTCGAACGCGGGACAGAGAAGCAATACGTTATCCCCAGCGTCGGCTACAGAGTGTATCTGTGTATCTAATGCGGGCATGTTCCTCCCCGATAGTCTGTCAGTGGGTGTGACGATAACAGTTCCGCCCGTCGGCTGGTTGGTGCTGGGTTGTTGGCGCGGCACTTCTCGCAGGACCCCGAATTTCCAGACTCCAAGCGGATAGCCGGGTGACTCAATGACCCCCGTTGGTTATTGAATTGACTGTGAGATATTCCTCGTTCTCAACAGTAATGCGGCAATCCCCATGTACGAATGATACACGTCCGCCTCGCCTCGATGTGTCCGAATCTACCGGAGCGAACAGTTCGTTCAACGCGTCCGGGTCCACAACTTCGTACAACGGCTTGTCGGGATTTGATTCACACTCGGTAGATTGTTGAATCGCCCTATGGACTGCGGTTGTAACTGCCTCGTTGGGGTCGATCTGGTACTCCATTAATTCTTTATACGTCGTATGTTCGAACACAATAATCCAGCGATAGGATGACGTGCGTTTTCTCAGTGGTCAGATTGACTGGATCCAAGCGGTGCTGGGTGGTTGTAACACACAGCCGGTCGTTCTCGTCGGTTCCAAGTGGTTCCAAGTTGATAGTTGGTAGTTGGTAGTTGGATACCCCAGACTTGTTTACTGGTTTGGGGCACCGAGAAGCCACACCACAACTTAGTTGTGAAGCATATATAACGTCGTCGTATAAATTCATAATATTATTAATATATTCGGATTGAATATTGGGGGTGAGGTCGGAGTCCACGCCCGGCTATCGGAGATACTGTTCGAGGTCGCGGTCGAACTCCCGCATGGCAATTTCTTCAGATTCAGAGAGTTTCCCGTTGTGAAGCACCTCTTGCACTCGTTCTTTGACGAGGGTCGCCGCGTGCGGGTCGGGCTTTAGTGCCATACTATCCCTATCCGCCCGGCGACCATATAACTGTCGGTTAGATTATAATTAAACAAGCCCCCTTCTGCGTTGGAGGGGGCGATTTTTGCGTGTGGGAGAGGGGGTCCAACTCTGAAAGTATGGTATGTATAGGCGTGCCGTCTTCCGGTTAATCTCGATTGTTCGGGCAACAATTTCGGAAAGGTTTAACCCACCGGGTCCGTTCAGTCTTCATGTGGCCGTTGCAGACGGCCCGGAAACCGACAGATAGCGCGGTCACGCGCTCGCTCTGATGGTGTAGTCCGGCCAATCATCTTGCCCTCTCGAGGCAAGGACCGGGGTTCAAATCCCCGTCGGAGCATTTTCGCGAACTCACACCGCGAGCGACCGCTGTGTCGCTCGCTCCACGTGAGCGAAATGCGACTCACCGGAGATTTGAACACGCGAGTCGCAGGACCCGAACGAAGTGAGGGTCATCGTCTCGCCTCGGTTCAAATCCCCGTCGGATCATCTTCCCGAGAACGATTCCAACCGGAGGTTCATTTCCGCGTTTACGTGCTAGTATGAGCCATCGAACATACGAGACGCGCCGCTGTGAGTTCTGTTCGCTACCGGCCTGGACAGCGTTTGCCGGCCCGTAGCTTCATCAAGGGGCACTCCGTGGTCAGCTCATGGCGAGTGCGGCGGCACCGCTCACGGAACCGCAGGTCCTGGCACACACAAAGCGTCGACTCTTCCCCGACGACGATGGATACGCGGTCGTCGACACGCAGTTCTCGTCTGACCGGTGGCTCGAAAGTCAGGCTATCGACCCGTCGATCAAAGAAGACCTCGCGCCGTTCAACCACGTTCGGGTCGGGTCCGGATATCCGGACCTCGTCGGCGTCCGTCTCCTGCAAGACGAACTGCTGGCAGTCGACCGACTCGGCGACGACCCCCCGCTGGTCGCCGTCGAAGCGAAGGGGTACACCACTCGGGAGAGTGTCGACGTCAAGCGGGGCGTAGTCCAGGCCTACGACCGGCTACACGAAGCGAACGTCGCGTACGTCGCTGCACCCGTCGAATCCATCACGCAGTCCGCCAAGACGCTCGCTCGTGAGTTGAACGTCGGCGTCCTGGGTGTCGACCCGGAGGGGCGCGTCGAACCGGTCGAGGTCCCACGCCTAGTCGGGAACCGAACGACGACAGAGACGACCGCTATCAGGTTCCAGGCGAGCGCCCAGGGCGTCGCAGACAAGTCCTTCGGTCTCAACCACCCGAAAAACTACCTCGCGTACCCACTCGCTGTCACTCATCCGGGTGACACCGACCAGATCCTCTCGGAGTACGTCGTCGGTGCCGTCAACAGTGCGAGAAAAGGGGCTGCGTTTCTGGACCTGGTCGAGGACGGGCCAGCGGAGACCCAACTGACACCCCTCGGGAGAGAGGTCGTCAGATTCGCCCGACGAGAGTACGGTTCTGTCGACGCCGCTCTCGCCACTTTCCAGAACTGGAAACGGTCACGCAAACGGTTCTGTGACCTGGCGCCAAAGTGGGGACTGGTCACACGACGGGTCGTCTACCGATATCCGGTAACACAGTTGCTGGTCGAGGAACTCCAACATATGCACGACGACGGGATCGCCGAACCGACTCTCCTCGAACTCGTCGAGTACCTCCACGAGTTACATCCGTCCCTGACGGTCGAGTTGTTCGTCCGGGGTGACGACGACGTCCGGAGTCGCGTACTGGATGCCGACGGGCAGTTGCAGACACCGCCACTCTCGGAGGGCTCGACGTATCACTCACCGACCGTCTTCCAGCTCAAAGCGATGCTCTATCACGCGGGTATCGTGACCTCGCGTGGTGCCGAACCGTCGAACATCGACCCGACGACCGACGTCTGGGCGCTGTACGAACCAGTGTGAGCACGAACCAGAAGCAGATATTCGTCACCGGTCCCGAACATATTCGGAAACACTGATACACACTGGAGAGCCTACCATGTGCGTATGCCACGGGCGAGACTGACGGTCACAGTTCCAGAGACGGTCTGGATGGGGGAGTTATCGCGGGCGTATCCGGAGGCGAGATTCCAGATACTGACGGTGTTCCCGCGGGAGGAGGGTGCGGTGGCGCTCGCGGAGATCACGGCTTCGGACGTCGCTGCAGTGCTTCGCGAACTGGACCGGACGGACGCAGTGACGTCGACCGAGGCGCTCGAACGCGACGACGACACGGTGCTGGTCCAGTTCGAGACGTCGAATCCGGTGCTGTTGCTCCCGGTTCGCAACGCCGGGACGCCGCTCGAACTGCCCTTCACCGTCGTGGACGGGAGCGTCGACTGGGAGGTGACCGCCCCGCGGGACCGACTCTCGACGCTCGCGGACCAGCTCCGGGAGTTCGGTATCGACTTCGACGTGGTTTCGATCCACCAGGAGGTCGAAACCCAGCAGCTGTTGACACCGAAACAGCGCGACCTCCTGACAACCGCCGTCGAGGAAGGGTACTACGACACTCCTCGCGACTGTACGCTGACCGAACTGGCGGCGGTATCCGGGATCGCCAAATCGACCTGCAGCGAGACGCTCCACCGGGCCGAAGAGAAAGTGATCAAGCAGTTCGCCGAGGGACTCGGTCAGGTAGAGGAGACGGCGGTCGGTGCCGCGGACTGACGCATTCGAGGGGGGAGGGACCACGACACTGGTGGGCACACTCGACCCAGAGAGACGATTTTATATACGACGGGGGCCACGTCCCGATAGCGACGCGGTGTCGCGGGCTCGGTTGGTGTAGTCCGGCCAATCATTTCGGCCTTTCGAGCCGATGACCGGGGTTCAAATCCCCGACCGAGCATTTTCGTGAACCAGTCCGCGAGCGACGTCCATGTCGCTCGCGTCTCGTGAACGAAATGCGACCACGGGGATTTGAACACGCGAGTCACAGCCCGCGCAGCGAACGCAGTGAGCGAGCAGGACTGTCTCGCCTCGGTTCAAATCCCCGACCGAGCATTCTGCGAGGAACAACGTGACGAGCAGAAGCGCAGAGAGCGAGATTTGAACCATGGAGGAACTTCGCTCCGACTGTGGTTCAAATCCCCGACCGAGCACTTCTCGAAATAGCCAGACCGTTCTGAGCGGCGCGTCCGTCCGTTCAGGCTTCGCTCGCGTCGACTGCGGGGTCGACAGCCGCGTCCGCGAGCGGTTCCTCGATATCGAGCAATCGAGCGCTGCGTTCCCACAGGCGCAACTGGGCGTCCCGGTCGCGGGCGGCCCGGGTCGGTGTCGCGAGGTCCTGTTTCTCGAAGTACTGGCCGGAGACGTCGGAGACGTCCGGAGAGACGGCGAGATAGACGAGCGCCGCGGCACCCTCCTCGACGGAGGTGACGAACGGAAGGGGATCCAGCAGGCGAGCGACGCGGGGCAGCGGCCCCGGGAGAAATCGCGTGAAGCCGCTGGCGGGGATACCCCCCGGGTGAAACGAGTTCGACGAGACGTCGCTGTCGGCGGCTTTCAGACGGCGTGCGAGTTCGAACGCGAACTGGACGTTGGCGAGTTTCGACCGTGCGTAGGCGCTGGACCCGGAGTATCCTCGGACCGACGTCACCTCGTCGAGATCCAGCGAGCCGCCGTTGTGGGCTTCAGAGGCCGTCGTGACCACACGGGCGTCCTCGGCGAGACAGTCGAGTAACTCCGCGGTCAGGAGATACGGCGAGAGGTGGTTGACGTGGAACGTCTGCTCGACGCCGAGGTCGGTCAGTTCGCCGCGCCGGAAGAGCCCACCGGCGTTGTGACAGCAGACGTCGAGGTCGTCAGTCCACTCCCGAACCGACGCGGCGAGGTCGCGGACTGCGTCGGTGTCGGCGAAGTCCGCGCGGACGAATCGCGCGTCGGCACCCGTCTGTTCGAGTTCGGTGACGACTGCCTGGCCGGCGTCGCGGTCGCGTCCGTGGACGAACACGTCCGCGCCGAGACGGCCGAACGCCAGCGCCGCCTCGCGACCGATCCCGCTGGTCGACCCTGTCACGAGTATCGTCGTTCCCGAGAGGTCCACGTCGGCGACGCCCGCCCGCGCTTCCGGCGTTCCTGTCATCTCCCGGAGCTACGAACGCGGGCACAAAAGGTTCACTGACCGAGCCGAGTTCAGTTCGAGAGCGCTTTCAGCGCACAGTTACGCGTGTTCGAGGCGGTATGGCCAGTAGTCGGCCTCGCGCAGCGCGCGACCGACCGCCCTGTGGAAGTCGGGGAAGTCCTCGTACTCGTCCTGGTCGACGTGCTCGAAGATCTCCTCGACGCTGACGACCGTCTCGTAGTCGATACGGATGGGGTCCTCGCCGTACTCGGAGACGAACTCCGAGCGCTCGAGTGGGAAATCCTCGTCCTCGTCCAGTTTCTTCGCCAGGACCGCCTGTCCGTACTTCCGGCGGCCCTCGCTCCCCTCGTCGCCGTCGGGGTCGTGCGGCCAGTCCATACCGGGTCTGCGGACGAGTGACGCAAAAGGGTTACTCTCCGACGCCAGTGCAACGCTGGTCGGACAGAGCCACGGAACCGGACACGTTCACAGTGTCAGGAACGACAGCACCATCAGAATGGTGTTGTAGACGCCGTGTGCGACGATAGGGACGACGAGATTCTGTGTCCGCTCGTAGAGGGTTCCGAAGACGGTCCCGACGCAGGCGATGAGCACTGCACCCGCGACGACTGCCGCCGTCTCGCCGGTGTAGTTGCCCAGGTGCAGCGACCCGAAGAGGAGACTCGACCCGACCACGGCGCCGACAGGGCCCAGTGACCGTCTGAGCCGCCCCTGGATCACGCCGCGAAAGAGGAACTCCTCGGCGGGGGCGACGAGCACGATCGACAACGCGGCGAGTCCGAGCACGAGGGTGGGGTCGCTGACGATCGCATCGCCGATGACAGATTCCGGGACGAGGTCGAGCACTGCGAGGAGTACGCTGACGCCGACAGCGACCACGAGTGCCGCCACCACGCCCGCCAGTGCCCACCCGAGTTCGCGTGCCGACGGCCGCGAGACGTGGACCGTCAGCCCGGTATATCTCGCGTAGGCGTACCCGAGGACGAGAAACGCTACCTGTCCCACCGCGGTCAGCGCGAGGAACGGCCCGGTGCTCTGGATGTCGACCTCCAGCAAGATCAACGGCACGATGAACGCGATACCACCGACCAGCGAGACGAGAAATCCCGCGACCGTCAGTCCCAGCGCGACGAGTACTGCGCGAACTGCCCCACTACCCTCGTGTGACCAGGGATCGCCCGAGTCGCTGTCGGTGAGAACACTCATAGAGTAGTAGACGCTCGCTGACAGCTTAAATATTCACTCGACTGGGCTCCGTTCCGACCCGGGAATCCAGTGAGTAGTATATTTTTATTCTGTCTATTTTATCTAAACATACTAAAAATGTAATGTACTTCCACGGACCTGCGGTTCGCGTAGTGATGGCTGGCAACGAAAAGAGTGGCGGCGAGAGATCGCGGTTTTCAGGTTGTATAGGGCCGTAAATAGGGGTTCTGGATGGACACCGGCAGACTGTACCATAGAATCGACTGCTTCGTCGATATCGTGAACCGTGTGGGTTTCCCAGCCCGTTTATTCCCCCATATCGCACTCATACTGCCGAATATTGCCCAGGTGTGAGGAGTATTTCGAGTGGTGGTGTGGATCATATTGTGGAAGGACTGACTGTATTGTCTAACGATTGGTCAGACACAAATATATACATAGAAAATTCTATATTGGCCACGAAGGGAGGGCTGTTGAGTTTGGACGACAGCCGTCGGCCACTTCGCACTCGGTGACCAGTCCGGGCCGTTCTTCGGGGTACGGCGTCGGCCGGGCAGTCGCCACGCCAGTGGTAGCAGTCCGGTTCGAAGTTGCGGTCACGGCCGGCCTGTGGGTCGAAGTCTCGGAGCGTATCACGTCGGGGTCCGAGGCGCAGAACGCGGCCGGGCGATGGATCTCGACGGTGCCGACCCGGTCGACGGCGAGCGTCCGGACAGTGGTCCGGTTCGGGATGTCGTCCGTGGGACCGTAGCGGAGTTGCTCGACGTGCCTGACGTGGCGGACGATCCCGTGGTCGTCGACGTACAGCGTCGAGTTGACGAACAGGAGCGCGCCCGTCAGCGGGCTCGATTCGACCACGAGTCCCTCGTCGGTGGTGTCACGGAGCACCCGGACGGAGGTGTTGTCGTACTCGCGCGTGTCGACGACAGTGTAGTTGAACGGGCCAGTCTGTTCGAGGAGCCACTGCTCGCCGGTCAGCACGCTCGCGAGTCGCTGGCGTGTCGCCGAGTCGGGCCCGTACGGCCGCTCGCTAAAGACCAGGTCTCCCCGGTCCGACCGGAGCGTGTACAGCCGCCCGCCGACCGCGTAGGCCCACGGCCAGCCGACGCCGAAACCGACGCCCTCGGAAGTGAACGCGGCCGCGTCGGGCAGCGACCACACCTCGACCGTGCTACCGGTACGCAGGTGATAGCTGTAGTTCGAGAGTGCCCGCCCGTGCAGTACGGTCAGGTCTCTCCCGGTGACGGCGCCGTCCCCGTCCGGGTCCGGGAGTGTGATGGGTTCAGCACGCGGTGCAGGCGTCGACCCGGGTGCCGCTGCGGGCCTCGGTGCGACACAGTTGCCCGGCGTGTTCGTCTCCGTCGTCGTCGCGACGGGGTCGTCGGTCGGGACGTCGACGGGCGTGACCGTCTCCTCGGGCGTCGGTTCGGGTGCCCCGCCGAAGGCGTTACAGCCACTGAGGAGCACCAGCAGTGCGACCGCCACCGCGGATCGGTTCACATCGGTTCGTGGGAGTCGACAGACAAAAGTCCACCTGTCGGGAACCGGCCACTTTCACTCGGACTAATCGGCGAGTACGAACCCAACGGCTACGGGCTCTACAACCCCTCCAGGAACGTCTGAGAGTGGTGTGCCGACTGGTTCAGCCCGGAGTACCACACGACCGAGGCCTCCGACCAGGACAACACCCGGGGACCGCCCGAGAGCGACGAGCGCGTGATGCGCGGCGGTTCGCACCCCTGTCACGAGTCCTGGTGAAACCGGTATCGCGTGGCCGCCCGCTCGAAGAACACGCCGGACAGTTCGACGGGCAACCTCGGCTCTCGGTGTGTCGTCGACGCCGAGTACGTATCGAACTCGACGACAGCACTACCGCGACGGCCCGATCGACCGGACGGTCGCGAGTGCGCGCTCCAGCTGGGCTTCCCAGAGGTCGACGACGTACTCGTCGGGTTCGGTCGTCGGACTCCGCATGTGCGTGGCCTCCTCGGCGATGAACCCCCGCCGGGCCTGGATCTCCTTGTCGAAGCGGACGAACGACTCGCCGCCGGCGCTGTGGTTGAGCATCGGCAGGAGGCTGTTGTGGAGGTCGATAGCCCCCTCCCGGTCGCCCGACGTGTACCTGTCGATGATCTCGACGTAGAATTCGTGGAGGCCGACGGTCGGCACGACGCCGACAGCACCCCTGTCGAGGGCGGCGAGCAGCTTCTTGCCGTTCGACCCGACGAGCACGTCGACGGCCCCGTCCGTCTCCTCCATGAGAGCCGTGATGTACGGTCCCGGCGGTTCACACTCCACCTTGAAGTCCGAGATGGTATCGACGTCGGCGCTGAGCCGTGCGAACGTCCCCGGGCTGATCGTGACACCGACGTTCTGTGGGGCGTACTGGACCACGATCGGCACCGCCACGGCCTCCCCGACGGCGCGCATGTGCGCCAGCAGTTCGTCTTCGCTCGGGCCGGCCATGTGCGGTGGAAGGAGCATCAACCCGTCGACACCCGCGTCCTCGAACCACGTCGCCCAGTCGACTGCCTGTTCGGTGGTCTGGTCGGTGACCGACGTGTACACTGCCAGCCCTTCCTCGGCGCCGGCGTCGACGGAGACGCGGGTGAGTTCCCGTTTCTCGTCGTCGGTCAGCTTGTAGAACTCGCTGCCGAACCCGAAGAGGATGACGCCGTCACAGCCGCCGTCGGCGAGCGCGGCGATCTGCGTCCGGACGCTCTCGTAGTCGATCGCACCGGAGTCGCGACACGGTACCGCGAGGATGGGGAGGACGCCCTCGAATGCCATACTCGCGGGTCGCCCAGCAACTATTTCAACGTTCGGCCAGCGGAAGACCGACGGACCGTCCGCTCCGACGCCGTCGAGAGCCCATTCACTCCCATGCGGTCGAGGGGCCGTTCACTCCGACGCCGTCGAGATCCCGGTCACTCCGACGTCGACCCGTCCCCGTCACCGTCGCCGGTGTCGCGCCGAGCGAGGACGCCGGCCGCCGTCCCGCCGAGTGCGGCGACAGTAGCGAAGACCGACATTCCGTCACCGGTTCCGGACGTGGTCGCCGTCCCAGCAGTCGATCCGGTCGACCCAGTACTCTCGTCGGCGGACGCTCCGGACTCCGCCGTGGCCGTCGTGCTGGTGGCCGGTACGGTCGGTTCCGGCGTTCCACCCGATTCACCACCCGTCGTCGCCGTCGGTGTCCCCGTCGAGAGACTCGTCTCGAAGTGTTCGCCGTCGCAGTCGTAGCTGTCGGCTCCGGGGACCGGGCTCTCGGCACTGGGGTGGCCGTTACAGCCGATACCCGGCCAGTCGTCCTCGTCCCACTGGATCCGGTCCATCATCATGTAGCGATTCTCGTCCGCCTCGGTCGCCTCGACGTGGTACAGCATCCACCAGTCGCCGTTCTCGTCCTGGATAGCACCGTTGTGGCCGGGACCGGTGAACCGGTCGGTGCCCGAGAGGACCGCGACGCCGCTGCGGTGCTGGTTCAACTCCCGCAGGTCCGTGCCGTTCTGGTTGTAGTACGGACCGGTAAACTCCTCGGCACGGCCAACCTCGACCTGGTAGGTGCTGTCGTCCCCGTCACAGCAGTGGCCCGTCGAGTAAAACAGGTAGTAGTAGCCGTTCTCACGGATCGTCATCGGGCCCTCGCGCATGTCGCCGGCGAGGTGGAAAGTCGTCCCCTCGACGTAGTCGTCGGCGGCGTCGGTGAGTTCGACGCCGTGGATGCCGTACCAGCTTCCCCAGACCATGTAGGGCGTGCCGTCGACGACGCGGAAGTCCGCGTCGATGCAGTTGGTCATCCCCAGGTCCGCTGCGCGAAACACCGGTCCCTGGTCCTCGAAGGGACCCTCCGGCGAGTCCGCCGTCGCCAGGCCGATGCCGGGGTTGTTCTGGCTCCCCCACGTCGAGTAGGAGTAATAGAGGTGGTACTGCCCCTCGTAGTAGTTGATGTCCGGTGCCCACACGCCCGCGTCTTCGTCGTCGCGCCAGTCCGGAGAGCTCTGGAGGGCCTGGGTGAAGTACTCCCAGCTGACCATGTCGTCACACCTGGCGACCGGAACGATGTCGTACGGCGTCTCGGTCCCGTACGCGTAGTACGTCCCGTCGTCGGCCTGGATGACCGAGACGTCGCCGAATCCGAGCGGGCCGACCGGATTGTGATAGTGGTCTCCGCTCTCGTCGGCAGTCGCCGAACCGCTCGCGACGGTCGCACCCGCTGCTCCCAGTGTGCCTGCGCCGATAGATCTGAGTACACTCCGCCTGCCTATCCCGCTGCGGCGTTCTGTCACGTGTTCCTGGTTTGTGAACGACGGTTGATAACTGTTTTCGTGACTCACGATGGGCATCGTAGAATCGCTCGCGGTCGCCAGACAATCGCCCACGATCGCTGGACAGTCGCCCACGAACAGCAGGTACAGGTGAAAGCGAACTCGACTGGAGAAGACAGCACCCGTGACAGTCCTCGCGAATGAGAGATTGAAGCCCTGATCGCGACACTGATGCGGTCTCCAGGTCCCGTGTTTCACGTCCCGATTTCTCGAACCGGCGCCCACTCAATCGATCAGGTAGTGGTCCGTCCCGTTCGCCTCGACGAAGTCCCAGTCGATCTCGATGCCGAGTCCGTCGCCGTCGGGAACCGGAACGTGGCCGTCGTCGTCGACCACGTCGATCGGTTCGGCGAGCCCGGCCTCGGAGTGCCACTCGGTGTGGGGGTGGAGGAGTCCGTCCTCGTAGTAGCTCGAATTCGGCACCGCACTCAGGAGGTGGAGGTGGGCCGCGCCGCCGAGGTGGGGTTCGACGTCGAACCCGGCGGCCTGGGCGGCGTGGGCCGTCTTGAGCGCCCCAGTGATCCCGCCGCCGAGGTGTGCGTCGACACGGAGTATGTCCAGCGAGTCGTTGAACAGGTGGTTGACGCTCCCGAAGGGTTCGGTCCGCGAGTGTTCGATGCCCAGAAGCGGCGTCTCGATGTCGTCGGCGAGTCGGCGCATCGCGTAGACACTCTCGCCGGTGTCCCACATCGGGTCCTCGTACCAGTAGAAGTCGAGTTCGTCCAGCACGCGGCCCACGCGCAGCGCGTCGGTGTAGGTCTCGTACGTGCTGGAGGGGTCGAGCATCAGGTCCATCTCGTCGCCGACGCGCTCGTGGACTGCCCGACACGCCGCGACGTCCAGGTCCGGGTCGCCGAAGGGGTGGAGTTTGTAGGCTGGATAGCCCCGGTCGAGACAGTCCTCGGCGTGGTCGGCCATGTCTTCGGGGTCTTCCTCCCCGGGGTTGAACGGCAGGGTCGACGCGTAGGCGGGGATACGGTCGCGGGAGCCAGCGCCGAGGAGTTCGGACAGCGGCGCTCCGTAGTGTCGTCCCGCCAGGTCCCAGAGGGCGACGTCGATCGGACCGATGCCGATCTTGTCGGTGTGGCGGCCACGCCGCCAGAAATCCATCCAGATGTCCTCACGAGCGAGGGGGTCTCGGCCGATCAGTTCCCCCGCCCACATCCGGATCTGGGCGAGCTGGACGTTCGGGAACATCACGCCGCGATACCGGCCTTCGGTGCCGTCGCGCGTCCGTACGGTCAGGATAAACATCGCTTCCTCGCGCTCCGCGCCGGGGACGTAACAGCCGGCACCGTCGTCGCGGACACCGTGGTCTTCGATCGTGTTGGCGTACTCGTGGACCTCTATCTCGGCTATCTCCATGGTACTGGGTGCTCACGGGAGAGCGATAAAAGACTACCCCCAGCGGAATCCAGTGCTGGAATCCGGGCTGGTTCGCGTCGTCGACGAAACGCCCGACGCGCGCTACCGCTCGGTGAGCAACTGCACGGGATGGGTACTCGGCCGGTCGAGCAGGTGGTCGAGCTGTTCGAGACAGGAGGTGCCGCTCGCGACGACGGTCCTGTCGACGGTGTCGTCGGTCGTGAACTGCCCCGCGAGTTCGTCGCCGACGGCCACGCTCACCTCGTAGTAGTCGGACTTGTAGCCGAAACTCCCGGCCATCCCGCAACACTCCACGTCGGACGTGGCGACGTCGAACCCGCAGCGTTCGAGCACTGCTACAGTGTGGTCTTCCAGTCCGAGTGTCCGCTGCTGGCAGTGACTGTGATAGGCGACACGCTCGCCCGCACCGTCGCGGAGATCGTCCGTCGACGCGCCGTTCTCCAGGAGCCCGTAGACGAACTCGAGGACCTCGTAGCTGTTGACCGCCAGTCGCTCGTAGGGTTCGTCGTCCAGCAGGCGACCGTACTCCCGGTGGAACATCGCGAGGTCGCTCGGCTCGACGACGACCACGTCGCGTCCGCGCTCGACGTACGGCAAGAGCCTGTCCGCGACGCGTTCGGCGTGGTCACGCGCGGTCGTCACCATCCCCTGAGACAGGGGCGCACGGCCGCTGGACGGGACTGGCGGGACGACGACGTCGACACCGAGCGCTTCGAGGACCCGGACGGCGGCTTTCCCGCGCTCGACCTGGACGTGGTTCGTGTAGAGGTCTGGATAGAGGACGACGCTTCGCTGTGGATCGCTGACGGTGACGTCCCGGCCGGCCGCCCACTCGACCAGTGTCTCGCGCTGGAACCGGGGAATTTCCCGCCGAGTGTCGATGCCGAGCGTCCACTGCATGACCTGCCGGGCGAGGCCCGTGTTGGCGACCCAGTTCGACAGCGGTGCCGTGGTGCTCCCCAGTTTCGCCGCCGTCTCGAAGTTGCCGAAAAAGCGCTTCTGGAGCGGCGGCGACTCGGGTTCCTCGTCGGGTGTGAGACCGTCGACCAGGAAGTCGAACCGGTCGTCGTCTCCCTTTCGGCGGTTGACCCGGTCGCGGACGACCGTGTTGATCCAGGGGATGTCGATCCCGACCGGACAGGCCTCGACACACCGCGAGCAACCGGTACAGAGGTCGTTGAACTCGGCGGCGGTGTCGAGGCCCTCGATGCCGGCCTCCCAGCCGGTGGCGATGCCGCCCGAGTAGGTCTCACCGCCGAAAGCGTGGCCGCCGACCTGCTGGAAGTTCGCACACGAGTTCGAACAGGCCGAACACCGGATGCAGTACAGCGTCTCCCGCAACTCGTCGTCGTCGCGCATCGTCATCCGGCCGTTGTCGACGAGCACGAGGTGGAACTCGCGGTCGGTCGTCGCCGCCGAGAGGGGCGTCTCGTCGTCCTCGAAGTCCACGGTCGGGGTGTCGACCGGCGGGGTCAACAGCGAGACGTAGCTCGTGATGTCCTGGCCGGTGCCCGAGCGGCCGATGAGTTCGACGAACGGCTGGAGGTCCTCGACGGTCGGGACCACCTTCTCGACGCCCGCCACCGCGACGTGGGTGTCCGTCGCGCTGACCACTTTCCGGGCGTTACCCTCGCTCGTCACCAGCGCCATCGTCCCGGTGTCCGCAGTGATAAAGTTCGCACCGGTGACGCCGACCTCGGCGTCCTCGACCAGTTCGCCGAGTTGCTCCCGGGCGAATCGGGTCAGTTCCGCGGCCGTCTCCAGTGGCGGGTCGGGGTCGAATCGCTCGTTGAACAGGTCGGCGATCTCCGGGCGGGACTTGTGGATCGCCGGCGCGACGATGTGCGAGGGCGTCTCGTCGGCGACCTGTAACACCCACTCGCCCAGATCCGTCTCGACCACGTCGACGTCGTCACCTTCGAGTGCCCCGTTGACTTCGAGCTCTTCGGAGGTCATCGACTTGCTCTTGACGACGCGCTCGGCGTCGCGGTCGGAGACGACCGACCGGAGATACTCGTTCGCGTCGGCTGCGTCCTCGGCGACGTAGACGGTCCCGCCGTTTTCCTCGACGGTCTCGCGGAGTTGTTCGACGAGTTCCGGGAGACGTTCGATGGCGTCTTCCTTTATCGAGCGGGCCTCTGTCTTGAGTTCCTCGTAGTCGGAGAGCCCGGCGACGGACTCGTAGCGGCCGCGATTGAACCCGGTCGTGTTCTCGAAGACGGCGTCCCCCTCGGTGGCCATCAGCCGCCGGAGTTCGGACGCGTCACTCATCGTCGTCCACCCCGACGTCTCCCTCCACGACGACCACGTGTACCTCGCTGGGTCCATGCGCACCTAGCACGAGCGCTCCCATGTCGGCTGTCGCGCTCGGTCCGGTCGCGATTATATTGCTCGCCGCCCCGGCACCGTCGGCGACGTGCGCTTGGAACCGTTCGAATGCGGCTTCCATCCCCGGGACGACGTCGCGTGCATCCACGACGGCGACGTGGCGGTCGACGAAGAGGCTCACGAGTTCGGCCCCGTCGTCCGTCGACGGGAGGACGACAGAACCGTAGTCGGCGATAGCGAACGCGGCGGGCGTCACACCGGTGCGGGCCGCCTTCAGGGCCGCCGGCGTCGGGTCGACCGTCACGCCGGTCCCGGCGAGCGAGACGGACTGGTCTCGGAGTTCCACCCCAACGGCGGGTTGTTCGACGTGCGTGGCGAGCGTCTCGGCGAACCCGTCGGGCGTCGTCCGGTCGCACGGGACGTCGAGCGCGGTAACTGCAGAGACAAGCGAGTCTACCGGCGATGTGGACATACGCTTACTTTCCGACGGTGCTGCCATGTAACTTGTGGGTTGGACGGTCAGCGGGCCAGCGGCCCGAACCGCACAACCGATCGACGCTTCGACACCTGCACGTCCGGCGTCACCGAAAACGAAAGTACCGGAATTCGGGCGAGAACGAGGAGCCGTATATCGACGGTTCAGTCTATGTCGACGGAGTTAATTCGGTGGCTACCAGACGCCAGGCATGGAGTACGACGGGGTCGACTTCCACAACGTCGGAGAGCTCTGCGACCGTGACGACGAGACCGGACTGCTGGTCCAGCGCGTGCCCGAGGCCGTCAGGACGGAGATAAACGAGGGTGGCGGTCGCCGGATGCGCCATCCCGCGGGGTCCGAACTCCGGTTCGTGCCCGATGGACCCGAGGGACTCGACGGCACGGTCGAGGTCACCCTTTCGATGGCGCCCGGCGGCAGCCGCGAGGAGGGGTCGGTGCGACTGTTCTGGGGTCCGGTCCAGGGACGAGAGGAGTACGAGATCGGACCGGAACCGACGACGATCGAGTGTTCGATGCCCGAGAAACTCCAGCGTCTCGACCCGTCGGCGACCGAGGACCTGGCGTTCGATCCGCGGGTCTGCCGGGTCTGTCTCCCCGGCGAGCACCGCGGCGGCTACACGCTGTACCACGGCGTCGAAGGCGACGTGCGCCCGCCGGAATCGGACGAGGTCCCCGACCGGCGATATCTGGCGTACGGGACCTCCATCACGGAGGGCGAGGATTCACTCGGCGAACACCTGCCCTACGTCGCCCAGACGGCCCGGCGACTCGACGCCGACCTGATCAACCTCGGGTCGTGTGGCACCGCCTACTGCGACGAGGCGATGGCCGACCACATCGCCGCGCGTGACGACTGGGACGTCGCGACGCTCTCGGTCTCGATCAACATGGTCGGTACGTTCGAGCCCGAGGTCTTCCGTGACCGCGCCGAGTACCTGGTCGACACGGTCGCGAGCGAGAACCCCGACAGGCCGGTCGTTCCGGTCACGATCTTCCGGAACTCGCGCGACGTCGTCGCGGACCACGACCAGGCCGAACTCTGCGAGCGTTTCCGCGAGGAACTCCGGGCCGTCGTCGCCGAGTCGCCACACGACAACGTCCACCTGCTCGAAGGCCCGGCGCTGTTGCCCTCTATCGACGGACTCACGACCGACCTCGTCCACCCGGGTGACGGGGCGATGACGACGATGGCGGAAAACCTGGCGACCGAACTACACCCGCTCGTGGAGTAACGTCTCGAACTCTGGTCGGTTATTTGCGCTGATGGAACAAATTTTATCACGGGCGACAGTGTATGTCACGGTTATGGGCGCAACCCGGCGAACAGAAGATTCTGTCGTCGCCTCCTTACGGGACCACGTCACGGAGCCGGTCTCGACAGCCGAGGCCGTGGTTGCGGCGGAGTTCGCTGAGGTCGACGCCGAACGGGAAGCCTTCCAGGAGTTCGAGGACCGCGTGGCCGGTATCGAGACCGTCTCGATGTCACAGTCGACGCCCGCGAGTCAGCGGCCCGGTTTCGTGCAGGCCCGCCCGCGGTGTGCCGAGCGCGTTCGGAGCGCCTTCCGCGAGACGGTCATGAGCGTCGACCACTACGACGAGGTCTACGGGGAGACTCTCGACGAGCACTTCGCGGCCGAACTCTCGCCGGATCTCCTGATAGGACTCCAGGAGGACGCGGGCTCGCAGTTCACCGACCTGTACAAGCGGACGCTCCTGAGCGCGATCGACCAGGCGGTCACCCAGCGCGAGACGTTCCGTGACATCCTCGACAACGAGCGCGCGTCGCTCGAGACCTGCGCCGCCGCGCTCGAAGCCCTGGTCGACGACCTCGACGGAACGTGCGTCCGGCCGCAGAACCGTGCCGAATTTGCGGACGCACTCGACGAGATCGCCCGTCAGCGCCAGGAGACGTTCGCCGGACGCACCCCCTCGCCGCGAACCGACGGCCACGACCTCTGTAGCTACCTCTACGAAGACTGTGAGTGGACGTATCCTGTGTTGACCGCGACCACACGATTGCGTGGTACCGTCAACGGGCTGATCGCGTAGTTCTCGTCCTCGCGTAGCGCTCGTCTCCCAGCTGGCCGAGAGTCAGCGCTGGACGTCGACCCAGCCGTCACGCTCGGCGGAGTCGTAGGCGGCGTCGAGCACCCGCAGGAGCTGGACGGCATCCTCGATAGTGGCAGGAACGTCGCCGGTCTGGTAGCCCTCGAAGTACGCCTGGAAGTAGTCCTGAACGTAGTCGCCCCAGGCTGGGAACCGGTCGTAGGTGAACTCGTAGTCGATGGTGCGCCGGGGTGCGCCCGTCCAGTCCGCGTGGTCGGCCGTGAGGTCGAGGGGCACGGTGGGTTCGTGCTGGAGGGAGTCGTGATGGACGGGCGTCTGGGCCTGTGCCTTCGTCCCGTAGATACCGAGGTGCGTGTCCTTGCCCCGCTCGTCGAGGTAGTAGCCGGTGTGGTAGGTACCCAGGACGCCACCTTCGGTCTCGAACTGGAGGACAGCGCCGGCGTCGACGTCACACTCCTCGGCGTCGTGAAACTGTGCGTTGACCCGCCCGATGGGGTCGTCGAGGACCCACGGCATCATATCCACCCAGTGAGGGCCGATCCACTGGAGCGCCCCACCACGGCTGGTCGCCTCGTCGTAGATATAGTGGTCGGTGTTGCGGTAGGCGAGCTGGCTGGCGTTGAACCGCCCCTGGACGGTCCAGATGTCGCCGAAAAAGCCCTCTTGCACCCGCTCGCGCAACTCCATCGTGATCGGGTTCTTCCGGTAGAACGTGGTCGGCGAGACGGTGACGCCCTGGCTGGTAGCTCGTTCGGCGACTGCTTCGAGGTCGGCGGCGGTGCGGCCGATGGGTTTCTCGCTGATGACGTGGACCCCGTGGTCGACGGCGGTCTCGACGATGGCGGGCGTCTCGTCGTTCCGGTAGGTGATCCAGACGACGTCGACGCCGCTGTCGGCGATGAGTTCGTGAGGGTCCTCGTAGGCGGTGGCACCCGCGACGAGGTCCGCCGCGTCCTGGCCTTCGGTGGTGATCTCGTCCGGTCGCTCGTCCATCGCGGCGATGTTTTCGACCTCGACCGATTCACCGGGTTCACAGACCGCGGTGATGTCGACGTCGAGGCCGCTCGCGATGGCGAAATAGGGGTCTCGATGGTGATGGTCTACGCCGATGTAACCGACTGTCGTCGCCATACGGGGACCACACCCAGCAGGGACCAGTAGGTTGGGATGCCGGAAACCTTTGCTTCGGGGTGGTGGGAGCGATTACTCCGCGTCTTCGACGACGTTGGTGAGGGTCCCGATGCCCTCGACCTCGATCTCGACCGTCTCACCGGGGTGGAGCTGGATGTCCTGGAAGGTCCCGACGCCCTCCGGCGTCCCCGTCGCGATGACGTCCCCGGGCTGGAGTCGGACGCGCGAGGAGACGAACGACACCAGGTCCGCGACCGAGCGGACCATCATCCCGGTGTTGTCGTCTTGCATCGTCTCGCCGTCGACACGGGAGGCGATGTGCAGGTCCTGGGGGTCGTCTATCTCGTCGACGCTGACGTACGGTCCGACCGGCGTCGTCCGTTCCATGGCCTTTCCGGAGAACCAGTCGAGCATCTCGTCGTCACCGACCTCCAGCCCCAGCTGGAGATCCCGTGCGGACGTGTCGTTGAGGATGGTGTACCCCGCGACGTGGTCGAGCGCTTCCTCGGGGGAGACGTGCCGGGCGGGTTCGCCGATGACGGCCGCCAGTTCGGCCTCGTAGTCTATCTCCTCGGTGACGCGGGTGTGATACGAGATCGACTCGCCGTGACCGACGAGCGTCCGGTGGAGCTTGAGAAAGACCAGCGGCCACTCGGGGACCTCGACGTTGGACTCCTCGGCGTGGGCCTCGTAGTTGAGCGCCGCACAGAAGACGGTGTTCGTCGCCGTCGTCGGGGGGAGGTGCGTTATCTCCTCGACGTCGTAGGTCTCACCGTCGACGTCGGCCGCGTCCTGTGGTCGCGAGATCGCGTCCCGAAACCCGTCGAACTCGTCCGTCACGTCACGGACGACGCCGTCTTCGAAGACACCGATACACGTCTTTCCGTCCGCCTCGAAGCGTCCAATACGCATTGTAACGTGACGACCTTGCGTCGACTTCGTTATTACTGTTGTGTAATCACGGACGAGTTGCCGTTCTCGGTGTCGACCAGTATTCGACGTGCAGAGTCGAGTTCGGCCAGTCGGGCTCAGCGGTCGACGGCGGTTTCACGCGGACCGAGGTACGTCGATCGCTCGCCGTCGGCGTAGACGACGATCCGGTCCACGACCAACCCGGGGTCGAGTGCCGACAGTCGGAGCGTCTGTACACCGGGACTGTCCACACGGTGTGAACTCACGCCGATCGCGGCCCCTCGCAGGACGTTGCGTTGCCACTCGGGGTCGTGCTCGCCGCCGTCGGGGTCGATCGAAACCGTTCGCCGTTCGCCAGTGCCGAACTCGACACCGTACCGAAGGTCCCGGTCGGTGGTGAGCGCCTGCGTCGGGACGCACTGTACTTCCACTTCGACGGTCCCTGCTGTCGACAGGACGACGTCGTATTCGAGACAGGGTGGATCGTCGCTGTTGGCGTGGCCGTCGCTTTCGATGCGGTCGTCGCTGTCGACGTGGCCGTCGTTGCCAGCATCGTAACTCGGAAAGACCGACGGCCGTACGGCGACGGTTGTCCCGGAGACGCGACCCGGGACGTCGGAGCGCTCCCACGTCCCGGGCGAGCCGTCGGTCGCGCGGCTATAGTGTTCCGCCTCGATAGCGACGAGGCCGTCCGCCTCGACGAAGTCGCCCCCAATGTCGTCCTCCTCCATGTGGTCACCCGGCGCGATATCGTCTCCCGACGCGACGGCTTCGACGCCGACGGTCTTCCGGACGCCCGACGCCTCGATCGCGATTTCGCCGCTCGTCCGGTCTGTGGGGGCCGCTTCCCAGTCGATCCCGACCCACAGGCGATGCTCGCCGTCGACCGTGCCGCTCCGTTCGGAGAGTTCGATCCACTCGTCGCTGGCCGCCGCCGACCACTCGACGGGGTCCGTGCCGCGAGTGAAGACGTCGACGAACCGCTCGCGGTCGACGTGCGCGTGGAACGTCGGGAGCGTCGGTGACTGGACCTCGTCGCCGCGTACTGGCTCGCAACGGCCCTCGACAGCGACACCGAGCGCACCTCCTTCGGGCGGGTCGTAGCGTCCCGTCCCGGGGAGGTCGAACACCGGCAGGTCCCGCGGACTGTCGGACAGCATTCCGTCCCACTTGCCGTCGACGAGCTCCTCGTTGTAGTAGCGGGTCTCCGCCTCGATGCGCTCCTGGGCCTCTCGGGTGAGTTCCGCGTACCGGTTCGCGACCGAACGACCCTGACCGGCGTACAGCCGACTCCGCGACGCGTGGAGGAACTTCTCGGACATCGCCGCGCCGCACCGGATCTGGTACAGCACGAGCTGGTAGAAGGCGGACTGTCGTCGGTTCGGCAGCGCTTCGTAAACTGCTTCCGCACGGTCGACCAGTCGTTCGAACGCCTCGACGCGTCGTCGGGCCTCGTCGCCGCCGTGCGTGAGGCTGAACGCAGGGTCGTCGACGTACGTGTCGGGGTACACCGTCGACCAGCCCATGTGTTCGGGCTTGCGAGCGTGCGACAGCCGGTAGTACTCCCCGAGGATCTCCGCCACTTCCACGGCGTGACTCTCTCCGAACTCGCGGGCTGCCCAGCGTTCCAGCCAACTCGACACCGACTCCGAACGGACGCCCTCCACGTCCCACGCGAGGTCGAGGAAATACTCCATCTCCTTCTCGGTGGGCTTGATGTCGCCGACGTTGACCACCCAGTACTCCCTCGCACCGGCGTCGTAGGCCTTGCCCATCTCGGCTTCGACCAGCCCCATCGGGACGCTCGACAGCCAGAGGTAGTCGTGGGGCCGCCCCCAGTAGGAGAGGTGGTAGTAGACCCCGGACCCACCGGCGCGCTCGCGCTCGGACTCGGCCGGGAGTTCCCGGAGGTAGCCGTGACTGTCGTTCGGCCAGAGCAAACAGATATCCTCCGGGACGTCGAGTCCCCCGCGGTAGAGCTCCAGCACCTCCTTGTACGGACAGAAGACCTGTGGGACTGCTTCGACGGGTCCGTCGTGTGCCTCGTCGAGGATCTCGCGCTGGTCGTCGAGCACCTGCTGGAGGAGGTCGACTTTCGCTTCGCGGCTGTCGCCACCGGGCATCCCGGAGTCGTGAATACCCCGCATACCGACCGTGAAGGCGTTCTCGTAGTCGCTGACCGCTTCGACCCGCGTTCGCCAGTACTCCCGGATACGGTCGGCGTTGGTCTCGTAATCCCACTCCTCGTGTGGCGCCTCCCACTCGTCGACGTTGTTGCGGTGCATGGGCTCGCAGTGGGAGGTCCCGACGACTATCGCGTACCGGTCTGCGACCTCGGCGTTCCCGGGATAGCGGTAGAACGCCTTCGTGCCGGGGTGCATCGCCGGCCAGACCGTGTTGGCCTTCAGTCGGAGGAGCAGTTCGAAGATCCGCGCGTAGGTCTTCGGTCCGAGGCCGTCGCGGTCGGTGGCTTCCTCGGGAGCGAACGTCTCCGACGCCCACGGCCGGATCCCCCAGTCCTCGTCGTTCAGGAAGATCCCGCGGTAGGTGACGTCCGGCGGCCCCGCGCGGTAGGTGCCGGCCTCGACGACGACCGACTCGCGACTCTCGGGCGGGACGTCTGCCCACCAGTACCACGGCGAGACGCCCATCCGCTCGGAGAGTTCGTACACGCCGTAGGCGGTCCCGCGGCGGTCGCTCCCGACGACCAACACACAGGAGTCGACGCCCGAAATCGGGAGGTCTGCCGTCGTGACGACGAAACTCTCTCGTTTCTCGGCGAGGGTGTCCCCGTCCCCGTCGATGCCGCCCTCCGGCAGACACGCCTCGACGACGTCGGAGTCACCGAGCGTACCGACGACCACGGCTGGTCCGGCGGGATCTTCGAAGGAACTGGAGACCGCCGGTCTGTCACCGGTGACTCGCTCCACGTCGTCCGCGAAGTCGCGTGCCGCGATCCCGACGACGTCGTGGTCGTCTTCGTCGAAGTAGATCGTCGCGATATCGTCGTCGTGTACGATCGGCACGTCGGCCTCCGACGGTGACTCTGTGAGCATCTCCCGGCGGTTGTCCGTCGAGACACACAAGCGTATCGCCTGGAGCCGGTGTGTGCAGTATCGCCTGGACCCTCGGCTGTTCAGTATCGGGTACCGTTCGGCGTGGGGGAAGAACGAAGATCCGACCGACGCTGGGGAACCCCTCGTTGCCGAGTAGGACGCCAAACCTATTCGGTAATACCGGAAGCCACCCACCGAACAGAGACACCGAAGTGCTGGATCGGTGAATCCAATAACATCCACAATAGTGTAATCGATAGGAGTATCGAGCACAGTATTCGGCAGATGCTGATTACGTCACTACGACTGTAATCTAACGGGGAACCACCGTTCGATTCGGATACTCCCCGGAATGTGAGTCAGTCACCACCCGCCATCCCCGTACCGAACGTATCCGAGAGTTACAGTTTCGACAATGCCGGAGAGCGTGTGCTGATACGATCCGGACGTATCGTCGATAGCCGGACCGATCAGCGACGGCGTTCGGCCGGTCGTCGACCACCTCCCGACACGAGTTCGCCTGTGCAGGCGTGGCCGTCGCTCGGTAGGACCATCGGGACACGATATCCCTGTGGACCCCGAAGAGCTCGTCGTCGCTGGCCCGATCCACACGGGTATCGGTGTGCCGGAGCGAACTCGTCGTTACGGTATTACCGGAAAATATGGCCCTGTGAGCCATGCGAACTGGATCCGCAATTCCCGGGGGTGAGATCGGCCGAAACTCCCTCCGTAATGGGAGGGAGTCCGGCCGCCGGACCTCCCAGGGTCGACTGTTCGCGCGTCCTTCGACGGTGTCGTGAGTCTGTCACAGTCTGTCGTACAGCTTTCGGCATTACCGGAGGATATCCCCCCGATGTTGTCGAACTGCTGTCGTCGCTCCGCTGGCACGGGCCCGTCGTCGACACGTTCCGGAGCGACGGCTCTCACAAGGATTATATAAATATTGCCCGATAGGGTAGACGAACGGCGGTCAGCAATCACGATGGAGATCACCAACATCGACGTCACGAAAGTGAGTACGGAGTCCTGGGGCGAGTTCGTGGAGTTTCCCCTCGTCACAGTGATGAGCAAGTACGAGGAGTACAACAACGCCGAGGGCGACAACCCGCAGGCCCGGCGGAAATGGATGGGGCCGGTCGGCGACGTCGTCGTCGAAGTCGAGACCGACGCGGGGATCACCGGGGTCGGCCACGGCAACTGGGCGACCGGCGCCATCGAGACCATCGTCGACGAGACGCTCTCGAAGCTCGTGGTCGGCGAGGACCCACAGGAGCGCGAGCGGCTCTGGGACGTCATGTACCGGGCGACCATCCCCTTCGGCCGGAAGGGCGCGGCCATCGAGGCCATCAGCGCCGTCGACCTCGCGCTCTGGGACATCGCGGGCAAGGCGGCCGACAAGCCGGTATACGAACTCCTGGGCGGACCCGTGGAAGACGAGATCGACTGCTACGCGAGCAACCTCCACCCCGTCGACATGGATACACTCGAACGCGAGGCCATCGAGTACGTCGAAGCAGGCTTCGACGCGATGAAACTCCGGTTCAGGCACGGCCCCGAGGCCGGCCGAGCCGGGATGCGAGAGAACGAGGAGATCGTCAGGACCGTCCGCGACGCCGTCGGCGACGACATCGAGATCGCGGGTGACGCGTACATGGGCTGGTCGGTCAAGTACGCCAAGCGCATGCTCGACCGTCTCGAGAAGTACGAGATGGCGTGGGTCGAGGAGCCGGTCATCCCCGACGACATCGACGGCTACGCGGAGATCAACGCCGCCACGAGCATCCCCATCTCCGGCGGCGAACACGAGTTCACCCGCTGGGGACACGAGGAACTGCTCGAACGCGACGCCGTCGACATCCTCCAGCCCGACGTGCACCGCTGTGGTGGCCTCACCGAACTCCAGAAGATCGACTCGCTCGCCAGTACCCACGACGTGCCCGTCGTCCCGCACTCGGGAACGAACCCGCACCTGCACTTCATCGCGGCGTCGACGAACGCGCCGATGGCGGAGTACTTCCCCATCCCCGAGTGGTACCAGGAACAGCAGGAGGAGAAGGACTCGACGTACGCCGACGCTATCTACGCGGACCCGCCGGACGCCAAGGACGGAACCATCCCGCTGCCCGACGGCGTCGGCCTGAGTTCGGAACTCAACCGCGAGGCGCTCGACCACTACGCACTGGAGTGACCATGTCCGACATCAGCTTCGAGTACAACATCCCGGTGTTCGCGGGTTCGCCCGACGAGGGGGCCGAACCGGTCCACCGCGACACGCCGTGTTACGACGAGCTCGACTGGGAGATGACCAGGGAGGCAGTCACCCGGGCCGAGGAACTGGGTTTCGAGACGGCGTGGGCGCCCGACCATCTGATGCTCGGCCGCGACCGCGCCGAGTACGAGTGCTGGACGCTCCTGTCGACTATCGCGGGCATGACCGACGACATCAACGTCGGCTCGCTCGTGCTCTGTAACGACTACCGCAATCCCGCCCTCGTGGCGAAGATGGCCGCGACGCTCGACGTCGTCTCGGAGGGCCGACTCGAACTCGGCCTCGGGGCGGGCTGGCACGAACCTGAGTACGACGCCTACGGCTGGGAGTACCGCGACGGTTTCGAGCGACTCATGCGACTCGACGAGGGCATCCGCCTGATGAAACGGATGTGGGACGCCGACCCCGGCGAGGGTGCCTCCTTCGACGGCGACCACTACACCATCGAGGACGCCTACTGCGAACCCGGGCCGGTCCAGGACCCACACCCGCCGATCCTCGTCGGTGGGCAGGGCGAGCAGGTGACGCTCAAACTCGTCGCCAAACACGCCGACGTGTGGAACACCGACGTGTTCAACGGCGACGTCCCGACGCTCGAACACAAGATCTCGGTCATCGAGGACCACTGCGAGACGGTCGGCCGTGACGAGTCGGAGATCGAGTACTCCTGGGACGGCCACGTCATCTGCACGCGTGACGAGGAGAAGTTCGACCGACTCCTCGACCTGATGACGCCGATCCAGTTCGAGGAGGAGTACCAGGACCAGGCGCCCATCGAGACCGAGGAGGACGCCCGGGAGTACTTCGTCATGGGCACCCCCGAAGAGTGCGTCGAGGCGATACAGGACCGCGTCGACGTCGGCGTCACGAAGTTCCAGTGCTGGTTCGTCGACTACCCCGACTTCGACGGGATGGAACTGTTCGCCGACGAAGTGATGCCAGCGTTCGACTGACCGGGGTCGGTTCCCCGGCCGGCTGTCGGTCGCAGCGACTCAGACCATCCGGTAGACTTCGTCCATCCAGACGTCGTCCGCGTCTTCGAGGATGGGATCCATCTTCTCGTCCCAGTCTGCCTGTGCCTCGCTGTTTTCCTGTACTGCTTTGATGACGTCGGGGTCGTCTAGTTCCATGAATCCGAAGACGTGGCCGTCTTTCTCGAAGACGGAGTAGGTCTCCAGTCCGGCGTCCGAGTCGAGGTAGGCAGACTCGAGTTCCTCGGGCACCCGCTCGTGCCAGTCGCGGTAGTCGTCTCGCTTACCGTCGCGGATCTCGAGGTGGAAGGCGATTCGTGCCATACGTACACGCCGTCTCCCGGCGGCGTGATAGCTATTTCGCCGACCGCGACCTCAGAGGTAGCCGACTGTGCACTACGACGGCGGGACGTTCCCGCTGGTCGTGAACCCGCTGTCGCCGCCTGTCTCCTCGTCGCCTGTCCCCTCGTCGCCGTCGTCGACCGCTCCTCCGACACCGGCGAGCCCGACGGCGGCCGCATCGGCGAGGTCGTTGCCGGCGAACAGGCGGGCGTCGCTGACATCGTCGACCGCGAGGAACTGCCCGGTGCCGGGTCGGGCCCGCGAGTCGCGGATCGAGACCGTCTCGACGCGCTCCAGCGAGACCGCCACCCCCTCTTCGTCGGGATGGGAGTGGGCCTGTCGCCCGTCGAACCCGTCGACCGCCACCTCCGCCGCGTCCACGCAGGCGAGTCCGTGTGTGTAGTAGTCGGGCAGGCCCTCGTTCCACTCGACCCGCACGTCGCGGACGGCGAGGTCCGTGACGCCCTCGCAGTGGAGCGCGGAGATGTCCCGCTCGACGATGGGTGTCTCCGCGCTCGTGGGCTGGAGGTCGAAATTCCCGCCGGTGCGGTCCCCCTTCTCGCTCCCCGAGATATCGATGCGTACGTCGTCGAACGTGACCCCCTCGATGGACGCGTCGTCGGAGCCGTAGACGAGCGCGCCGTTCTCGCTGCTGGCGACCACGTTCGAGAAGCGGACGTTCCTGACACTCCCCAGGTCGGTGTCGTCGGTCCGCGGGAGTGACGTGAGGTAGATCGGTTCGGCCTTCCCCCACCAGGGCCCCGAGAGCAGGCGCGTCTCGACCACGATGTCGCTGAACAGCACGTTCTCGATGGTGCCGCTGTCGCGGTGCTGGATGCCCAGCCCGCGGTTGGTGCCCCGGACCGTGATGTTCTGGAAGCAGAAGTTCCGCATCGGGCCGTCGGTGCCCGACCCGAACTTGATCGCACAGGCGTTCGATTCCAGCGTGCAGTTAGTGACGGTGACGTCCCCGCAGTAGCCGTCGATCCGCGACGTGCCGTTCAGGACGATGCTGTCGTCGCACGTCACGACCGTGCAATCGGAGACGTTGACGTCCCGCGAGTCGGTGACCGCGATCCCGTCGTTGTTCGGGATGTACTTGTTCCCCAGCACGTCGACGCCGCGGACGTCGATCCCGGTCGAACCCTCGAAGTGAAGCGTCCACGAGGGCATGTTCCGGAGTGTGAGGTCCGCGACGAGCACGTTCTCACAGTCCGCGAAGAGGAACATCGGACCGGGGCGGAACTCCGGCTTGGCGACCGGCCAGTCGTCGGTGCCGAGACTCCGGTCGAGGTAGTCCTCACCCTGGAGGGCGTCGTGGGCGCCGCTCGTGACCAGGGGGTGAGCCGAAGACTCGCCGGAGTGGCCCTCGATCGGGTCGTCCATGCGCATGATCTCGGTGCCCCGGCCGTGGAAGGTGCCCCGACCAGTGAGTGCGACGTTCCGACACCCCTCGGCGACGAGGAAGGGACGTTCACCGTCGGGTCCGACTCGCTCGTCGGCGTAGTCGGCCTCGTCCGGGCTGGCGAAGACCGTGGCTCCCGCTTCGAGGTGGAGTGTCACGTCGCTCCGGAGTCGGACCACGGCGC